>CXWK01000319.1_pt1 | contig 504157 bp, 474 predicted proteins | sample 590851 | NCBI WGS metagenome assembly CXWK01 (sample SAMEA3498364, study PRJEB10139) | wastewater metagenome | biome: wastewater treatment plant; material: activated sludge | place: Denmark | collected 2014-08-01
GGCGGCCGTAACTATAACGGTCCTAAGGTAGCGAAATTCCTTGTCGGGTAAGTTCCGACCTGCACGAATGGCGTAACGACTTCCCCACTGTCTCAACCATAGACCCGGCGAAATTGAAGTACGAGTAAAGATGCTCGTTAGCTGCGGAAGGACGGAAAGACCCCATGGACCTTTACTACAACTTGATATTGAGCTTTGTCCTGCGCTGTGTAGGATAGGTGGGAGACTTGGAAGCAGTGGCGCTAGCCATTGTGGAGTCAACGTTGAAATACCACCCTGTGTATGACGGGGCTCTAACCTGGGTCCATTATCTGGATCAGGAACAGTGTCAGGCGGGTAGTTTGACTGGGGCGGTCGCCTCCTAAAGTGTAACGGAGGCGCCCAAAGGTTCCCTCAGGCTGGTTGGCAATCAGCCGTCGAGTGCAATGACACAAGGGAGCTTGACTGCGAGACTGACAAGTCAAGCAGGTGCGAAAGCAGGGCATAGTGACCCGGCCATCACGTGTGGAAGTGTGGTCGCTCAACGGATAAAAGGTACCCTGGGGATAACAGGCTAATCTTCCCCAAGAGTCCATATCGACGGGAAGGTTTGGCACCTCGATGTCGGCTCATCGCATCCTGGGGCTGAAGCAGGTCCCAAGGGTTGGGCTGTTCGCCCATTAAAGCGGTACGCGAGCTGGGTTCAGAACGTCGTGAGACAGTTCGGTCCCTATCCTCCGCAGCCGAAGGTGTATTGAGGAAGGCTGTCCCTAGTACGAGAGGACCGGGACGGACGGAGCTCTGGTGTGTCTGTTGTCCTGCCAAGGGCATGGCAGATTAGCCACCTCCGGAAGGGATAACTGCTGAAAGCATCTAAGTAGGAAACCCGTTCCAAGATGAGTACACCCATGCGGCTAAAACGCAGTAAGGCCCGTGGACAGATCACCACGTTGATAGGCCGGAGGTGTAAGCACGGTAACGTGCGTAGCCGACCGGTACTAATCGGCCGAGGGCTTGGATTTACAATGCTCGTGCTTGCTCTGGAGTACTTAGAAGGGCCGCGCCCTTTCCCAGTCGTTGTTGTAACGGCGGGATCGGACTGCGCCATCTTTGACAACAACAGATTTCGGTGGCTATAGCGACAGGGTCACACCCGTTCCCATCCCGAACACGGAAGTTAAGCCTGTCTGCGCCAATGGTACTTGGGGGTAGACCCCCTGGGAGAGTAGGTCGCCGCCGGATTTCTCACTCGACGCCTATCGTCTTGCTCTTCAGAGCAGCGATGGGCGTTGAGTATTTTTAGCCACTGTTTTCACCGCAGCGGTCGTAGGATCGCACGACTATGGCCCAAACACCTGACCGGTCCTCCGATCGTCCACGACGGGCAGGTCCCTCGAAAGCGGGAGCCCGACCGGCTCGGCCGAGTGGGCCGGCTCGACCTGCTCGCAGCGGTGGCACAGGTCGTCCAAGCACCACAGGTCGTCCAAGCACCACAGGTCGTCCAAGCACCACAGGTCGTCCAAACGCTGCTGGTCGTTCCAGTCGTCCCCCCAGCGATGGTGGCACCGGGCGACCCGGTCGACCAGGTCGCCCCGAGTCGCGCCCACGCCGCGATCCGCGTGCCGACTCCGGTGTGGAGCGCCCGCGGCGGCCATCTGGGGGAGGCCCAGTCGGCGAGCGCCCAAGCGCCGACCGTCCGCGTCCGGCGGGTCGTCCAGATGGCGATCGACGAACCGCCCGCGGCGCTGGTGACTCGCGACCAGCCGCTGGTAGTGGACGACCGCCACGGCCGGGCGAACGAACAGGTCGTAACCCCCGTGTCGCACCCCGGCGCGTCGAGAAACCGATGACGACTGCCGAGAGGCGCTCCAAGGAAGTGAAGCTGCGCCGCGGACCCAAAGTCGAACGGCCGGAGGTCGAACGGCCGCCGTGGCAGCGCGAGCAGTGGATCGATGACGGCTCACTGCGCGACACCGCAGAGCGGGCCGTTGAGCGCGCGGCCGACGCCAAGCCGGTGCGCCGTCGTGCCGCGCCGGATCTTGATCCCACCGTTACTGCAGAACTTGCGAAGGCGACGACAGCCGCAGACAACGCGCGCTATCACGAGCGCCTCACCTCGGCCGCCGACGCCCTCGATCGCGGTCGCTACGCCGACGCGCGCCGCATGGTGCAGCCTGTGCTCAAGCACTTGCCGCAACTCGCGTTTGCACACGAAGTCTCGGGACTGTGTTGGTATGGCTTGGGCGAGTGGCGCAAGGCGGTGACCGAGCTGGAACTTGCTCGCGAGCTCGACGGTTCCGTCACTCATCACCCGATCCTCGCCGACTGTTACCGCGCGCTCAAGCGGTATCACGTTGTTGACGAGCTGTGGACCGAACTGCGCGCCGCTTCGCCGGCGCCCGCGTTGCTGGCGGAAGGACGCATCGTTGCGGCAGGTGCGCTGGCCGATCAGGGTGACCTCAGCGGTGCGTTGCGCACGATGGCCAAGGCACTCGAGTTGCCCAAGCGGCCCAAGGACTATCACCTGCGGCAGTGGTACGTGGTCGCCGACCTCTACGACCGATCCGGCGACGTCATCAAGGCTCGCCGCTTCTTCGCCCTAGTGGCCGAGAACGAAGCCGATTTCGCCGACGTCCGCGAGCGATTGAAGACACTGGGTCGCTAGCAGAACACTGGGTCGCTAGCGAGGACGTTGTTGCAGAGAAGTCTGTAACATCCATTGCATAGGGTTCGAATGGTCGGCTTCCCCCCGAACACAGCCCAACGCGCATACGCGCAGCAGTGAGGGAGTTGTCCATGAACGTCGTCATTCTCCGAGGAACACTCAGTAGCGATCCCGTCAGCCGCGATCTGGCATCCGGTTCAGTGCTCGTGTCGCTCGAGCTCACCACCACAGTCGATGAAGCCTCGGTCTCGGTACCGGTCGCCTGGTTCGATCCTGCCAAGGAAGTCACCTTTGCCGCCGGCGATGCGTTGGTGGTCACCGGCACGGTACGGCGGCGCTTCTTCCGCAGCGAAGGTCGCACGCAGAGCCGAACCGAGGTTGTGGCCACCGATGTCGTGGCCGCTGGCCGATTGCGCCAAGTCAGCGCCGCGGTCGCACGTGCAATTTCGCGACTGGAAGTTGCCGCGTAGACCCGACCGCCGACCTCAGACGTCGCGGCCGAGGAAGTTCAGCAACTTCGTCTGTGCGTCGGCGCCAGCGGCCGACTTGACGGCCTTGCCCATCATCCCGTCCATGCGCAACACGGCCGGAGGTAGCGACTTCCAGGTAGCCATGCTGGCTTTCACGAGCGTGCTGTCGAGACGCTCATCGACCTTGGCCGTGCGAGCCATGTCCCACACGTGCGGTACGAGGTCGGCGGCCATAAAGCCCACCAGCGCATCGACGGGCATCGGCCCGAACTCGGGTCCGAACGGGTCCTTGGCCATCGATTGCAGGACGTGTTCGTGATCGAGCACTTCCAACGTCTGCTCGCGGAGCTTGATCCACGTGCCGAGTGGGTCGGCGCCGAACTTCGGGTTCGACTTCGGAGCGGTGCCGGTGGATGCAAAGCTCTTGATCATCCCCAAGTTCCCAAGCGCATGCTCGTACACGTCGCTGCCTTTCCATCCGGCGCACGGCGCCTTGCGCGCGTATGCAGCGGGCTTGGTCAACTTGAGCACATGCTCGAAGGCGTAGACGGCGGACGTGTACAGGCGAAGGTTGGCGCTCATGAAGCGCACATTAGCGGCTACGCGAGAGTGTTGATGTTGCCGAGTTCGGCGAATGCTTGCTCGAGTCGGTCGACGAAGTTGACCTCTGCGGCACGCAGCCACATGCGCGGGTCGTAGTACTTCTTGTTCGGCGCATCGGCGCCCTTCGGGTTACCCAGCTGCCCCTGCAGGTAGTCGTGGTTCTCGACCTCATATTGACGGATGCCATCCCACAGCGCCCACTGCAGGTCGGTATCGATGTTCATCTTCACCACGCCGTAGGAGATTGCTTCTGCGATCTCCTCGGGCGAGCTGCCAGAGCCGCCGTGGAACACGAAGTTCACCGGATTGTTCGAGGTGCCGTGCTTCTTGGCGATGTAGTCCTGTGACGCCTTCAGAATCGACGGTCGCAACTTCACGTTGCCCGGCTTGTACACACCGTGCACGTTGCCGAACGCGGCGGCGATCGTGAAGCGATCGCTGACAGCCGACATTCGCTCGTAGGCCTCGCACACCTCTTCGGGTTTGCTGTACAGGTCGCTCTCGTCGGCGTCGCTGTTGTCGACGCCGTCCTCTTCGCCGCCGGTGATGCCCAACTCGATCTCTAGCGTCATGCCCATCTTCGACATCCGCTGCAAGTACTTGGCACAGATGTCGAGGTTCTCCGAGATCGGCTCCTCTGATAGGTCGAGCATGTGCGAGCTGTACAGCGGGCGGCCGGTGCGCTCGAAGTGTGCCTCGCCAGCATCGAGCAAGCGATCGATCCAGCCCAACTTGTCCTTCGCACAGTGGTCGGTGTGCAGAATGACGCGGGCACCGTAACCCTCGGCGAGCGCGTGCACGTGGTGCGCAGCCGCGATCGAGCCCGCAGCCGCAGCTGCGTCGCCTTTCAGCGCGTTGCCCTTGCCGCCGACGAAAGCTCCGCCGCCGTGCGAGAACTGGATGATGACCGGGCCGTTGACCTTTGCTGCGGCCTCCATCGTGGCGTTGATGGTGTTACTGCCGGTGCAGTTGGCTGCTGGCAGTGCGAAACCGCGCTGCTTGGCGAGGGCAAACACTTCGGTCAGGGCGTCGCCGGTGAGGACGCCTGCGGGGAACAGAGAGGAAGTTGTCACGTCCACGAGTGTATTACCGCGCGGGCACCACCTTTAGGAAAGGGGGCGCAGCACCAACCCGGTACGGAGTTTGGGTGTGAAGAACGTCGACTTGGGGGGCATCAACAAACCCTCATCAGCGGTGCGGCGGATCTCGACGATGCTGGTTGGACGAATGAGCACCCCGACCGTCGATGCCGTGCCAGCCACGATGTCGACGACGTGCTGCACGCCGTGCTGGTAACTGACGTCGATGGCGTGGTGGCGTAGTGCGTGCTCGAGGTAGGCGCCATCCAGATCGCGAACTCCCACGAACGCATCCGATCGTGGGGTCAGCCAGACGCCGGTGCCACCCGGTCGAACGAGGCAGAGTGCCCGGCGGCGAACGACCTCGGAGCTAAAGGCGGACGTCACCGGGCCAGCGGCGGAGGCCACGAAACAGTCGCCAAGAATGCTCAGCAGATCGTCGGCCGTGACGCCGTGGTACACGCGGTGGATGGCATCGATGCTCAGTTGCTCCTCGACCAATTCGGCGACGTAGGTCAGCGTGAGTTCGGCAGGCGAGTCGTTGCCGCGGACGAGGCGAGCTTCATCGCGAAACGTGCGACTGATCGCGTAACGGTGGTGACCATCGGCAATCAGTACCGGGTTACTGGCGACAGCCGTGCGGATTCCGGCGACACGCGAAGGGTCGGTGATGCGCTCGACGGTGTGCACGACGCCCTGCTCGTCGGTGCACGATCCCATCGGCTCGCCCGGGTCGAGTAGCAGGTCGGTGAGCCCGGCGGTTAGCGAGAGGCCCCACACCGGTGACAGATTGGTGTCGGTAGCCCTGGTCAGATCGAGTCGATCGGTTTTCGCCTTTGGGACCGTTCTTTCATGGGGCAAGACTCCGTCGGCACCTTCATCGACCACCTCCAGTCCGCCGAGTACGCCTACTGTCTCGCGTTGATGACCTGCTTCGTCGACAAAGCGAGTCCGATAGACCGTGAACGATGGCTGCGCGTCGAGTACCAACGTGCCCTCGGCAATCCATTGCTTGAGCAGTGCCCCTGACCGTTCATAGCGCCCGGGGCCGTCCGCCTCGCGCGGGACGTCGATCGCCACGATGTTGCGCGCGTGCCTTCGCAGCAACTCCGCCACATCGTCGTCGCTGAGCACGTCGTAGGGGGGAGCAACGACCTTGTCGAGTGGTAGCGACGGTGCGAATCTGAGGGCAGCGAATGGTTCGAAGCGAGGCACCTGCACACAATGACAGCTCGCATGGCATCATGGCCAGACCATGAACGCCGATGAACTGAGCACTGACTCACCGCGTGTGGTGCTGTGCGACCTCGACGGTGTCGTGTGGCTTGCGCACCATCCGATCGACGGGTCCGTCGCTGCGATCGCGAATCTGCGGGCCGCTGGACACCGCGTGTTGTTCGTCACCAACAACTCGGCTGACACGATTGAGACGCAGGAGAACGCGCTGGCGGCAATCGGAATTCCTGCAGTAGGCGATGTGCTGACCGCCGCTATCGCGGCTGCTCGTCTTGTCGAACCGGGGGAGCGCGTGCTGGTGTGTGGGGGCGACGGGATTCGCCAGGCGGTGAGCGCCAGAGGCGCGATCGTGGTGGAAAACGAGGGCAGCAGTGATGACTCGGCCGTTGATCTCGCCGACGTCGTCATGGTCGGGTTCCACCGTTCGTTCGACTTCGCTGGTCTCACCCGTGCGGCGCGTGCGGTGAGGCACGGGGCCCGACTGATCGGTACCAACGACGACGCGACGTATCCGACGCCGCAGGGGCCGATACCAGGCGGTGGATCGATCTTGGCGGCGGTGCAGACAGCGGCGGGGGTCGTTGCGCTCGTCGCTGGCAAGCCGCACCAGCCGATGGTCGAATTGGTCCGAGCGGAGGTTGGTCTGCGTGCGGCCGAGGCCGCCGTGATGGTGGGCGATCGGCCGAGCACCGATGGGTTGTTCGCTCGGGCGCTCGGGTGCGCCTATGCACACGTGGAGAGTGGTGTGACACCAGCCGGCGCGAACATTGATCCCACTCCCGATCTCGTCGCGGCTGACTTGGCGTCTGTGGCGATGGCCCTGATGGACGGCTGGCTGCCGGGCGGGTCAGCGGCAGCTCACAGCTAGGCTGGCCGTATGGCTACCAATCCACTCCTGAAGAAGATGCTCGATGCTGGCATGCAGTTCACCGAGATGTCGCAAAAGCAGGCCGAGAAGCTCGTCAAGGAATTCGTCAAGGCTGGTCAGGCGCGCAAGAAGGACAGCGACGAGCTAGTGCGTCAGATCGTCGATCGCGGCCGCACCTTGAGCGAACAGGTCGTTGCCTCCGTACAGGCGGAGGCAGCCAAGCAGATGAGCAAGTTCGCTGGTCGCCTCGACGAGATCGAGGTCCGCGTGGAAGCACTCGCTGCCAAAGTCGGGATGTCGCCGAAGGCGACGACGGAAACGGCGGCAGCGCCCGCTGCGGCGGCGACGGTTCCAGCTGAGACACCGAAGGCAGCCGAGCCCGCTGAATCAGACGCGCCGTCCGCAGAGGCCGAGCCACAGAGCGACTGATGGTCGCAAGGCGTCAGCGTCTCGACGCCGAACTGGCACGGCGTGGCTTAGTCGCCAGCCGGGCCGCTGCTGCAACGGCGATCGAGAGCGGGCGAGTGCACGTCAATGGTGCCATCGCCGACAAGGCATCGCGCCAAGTCCATGCGGCCGACGCGATCGTCGTCGTCGGGCCGCCGGCGCGTTTCGTCAGTCGTGGTGGCGAGAAGCTTGATGCTGCGCTCACGCGTTTCGAGCTTGATGTGACGGGCAAGCGTGTGCTCGACGCGGGCGCCAGCACCGGCGGTTTCAGCGACTGTCTGTTGCAGCGGGGTGCTGCCCACGTTGTCGCCCTCGACGTCGGCCACGGTCAACTTCATCCGCGCCTTCGTCTCGACGATCGGGTGACAGTCCTCGAACGACTGCATGTGCGAGATGCCGACCCGAGCGTGATTGGCGGGCCGGTACATCTAGTCACGGCTGACCTGTCGTTCATCTCGCTTGCTCGAGTGCTGGCATCGCTGATTTGCTGCTGTGAGCCGGGAGGCGACCTAGTCCTGTTGCTGAAGCCGCAATTCGAGGCCGGTCGCGCAGAGGTGTCGAAGGGGCGCGGTGTCATCACCGACCCAGAAATCCATCGTCGTGTGCAGGCTGAGTTGACCCTTGAGCTGCAGTCCCGCGGCTGCACGGTGGTTGACTGGATGGAATCACCGCTCACCGGCGGCGACGGCAATCGAGAATTCCTTGTGCACGCCACCACCCAACCGTCAGGATTCGCCGCGTGAGTTCAGTCTTGCTGGTTGCCCATCACGATCGGCTGGAAGCTGGCGCCCTCGCCCGCGTCGCTGCCGACTGGTTGCGGGAACACGGCCACCGGCCTTGGATGCTGGCAGCCGATGGGGCAGCGCTCGGTCTCGAAGAATTGGTCGCCGACCTCGATCCTGGAAGCGCCGACCTTGCCGTCAGCCTTGGTGGCGACGGCACCATGCTGCGCACCGTCAATGTGCTGGGGGCGAAGTCGCCGCAAGCCGTCCCGATCGTTGGTGTCAACATCGGTCTGCTCGGCTACCTCACCGAAGTGGAGCCCGACGCATTGTGCGCGGCTCTCGAGCGCTTCTTCGCTGGGGCGACCGCTGGCGGATGGCACCTCGACGAACGGATGCTGCTTGCAACTTCGGTGAGCCGCTCCACGCACACGACCAGCGAAGGTGCGCCGCCGATTCTGTTCGCGCTCAATGAAGCGGTGATCGAGAAACAGGAGTCGGGTCACACCGTTCGCCTGCAGGTGTGGATCGATGGTGCGCCCTTCACGTCGTACGCGGCCGACGGGCTGATTCTTGCGACACCCACCGGCTCTACTGCGTACTCGATGTCGGCTCGTGGCCCTGTTGTCTCCCCCCGGTTGCGCGCAGTGCTACTGACTCCGGTTTCTCCCCACATGCTCTTCGATCGCTCGCTCGTGATCGATCCCAGCGAGCTGGTCGAGGTGGAAGTGATCGGGCACCGCTCAGCGACGTTGTCGATCGATGGGCAAGAGGCGACGACGTTGTTGATGGGTGATCGTGTGTCTGTGGCCCCAGCGAGGCACGTCGCGTGTTTCGTTCGGTTCGGCGACCGACGCTTTCATCAGATCCTCAAGGCGAAGTTCGGTTTGGCGGACAGGTAGATGCTGCACGAGCTCCACATCGAGTCGCTGGGTGTCATCGACACCCTCGACCTTGTGCTCGGACCTGGTCTGACAGCGCTCACCGGCGAGACTGGCGCTGGCAAGACGATGTTGATCGAGGCCATCAGCCTGCTCGTCGGGGGTCGCGCCGACTCAACAATGGTGCGCCCTCAGTGCGCCGAGGCTCGCGTAGAGGGTCGCTTTGTCGTCGACGGCGAGGAATACATCGTCGCTCGGGTCATACCAGCCGACGGTAGGTCGCGGGCCTACATCAATGGTCGTTTAGCGACGGTCGGTAATCTCGCCGAGCTCGGCGAGGGCAGCGTCGACCTTCACGGGCAGCACGCCCATCAGAGCTTGCTCTCGGGTCCGCATCAGCGCGCCGCGCTCGATCGCTTCTGTCATACAGATCTCGAACCCCTGCGCGCGATGCGCGTCACGCTTGCAGAGATTGAAGCGGCACTCGCCGCGCTGGGCGGCGACGGAAAGGCACGTGAGCGCGAGCTCGATCTGCTTCGATTCCAAGTCGACGAGCTCGCGTCCGCTGCGATTACCTCGGCTGACGAAGACGTGCAACTCGATGGCGAGCTCGACGTGCTTGCCCGTGCGGTCGAGTACCGCGAAGCTGGCGCGTTGGCGTTGGCGGCCCTCACCGACGACGACCGCGGGGCAGACAGCGTTGGGTCGGCGTTGCAGGCCGTGACTGGTCGAGCGCCCTACGCCGAGCTCGAAGAACAGCTGCGCGGCGTGGCCGCCGAGCTCAGCGATGTCGTCGCTGAACTTCGCGCGCGGGCAGATGGCATCGAGGAGGATCCGGTCCGCCTTGCAGAGGTGCGCGATCGGTTGCAGTTGTTGCGAGATCTGCGACGCAAGTACGGCGAGTCGCTCGCCGACGTACTCGCCTTTCAGACCGCAGCGCTGGAACGCCTCGCGGAGCTAGAGGGGTATGAACAGCGAGTCGCCGAACTCGAACTCGAACGGTCGCAGGCCAGATCAGCTGAACGGGCGGCGGCGGCGGTGGTCGGTGCCGCCCGGAGAAGCGGCGCCAATCAGCTCGCCGAGAAGGTCGAGCGCAACCTGCAGGAATTGGCGATGCCACATGCCAACGTTGCCGTCGTTGTCGGTGGCGAAGACCCCGGCGACGACATCGCGTTCTTGCTTGCCGCCAACCCAGGCTCACCGTTACTGCCGCTCGCGCGTGTTGCCAGTGGCGGCGAGTTGGCACGGACGATGTTGGCCCTCCGGCTCGTGCTCACGGAAGCACCCGACACATTGGTGTTCGACGAGGTCGACGCTGGTGTCGGCGGCGCTGCCGCAGTGGCGGTCGGTCGCAGCCTGGCAGCCCTGGGCGAGCGCCATCAGGTACTGGTCGTTACGCACCTCGCTCAGGTAGCCGCGCTTGCAGATCGCCAGATCGTGGTCAGCAAGCACGTTACCGACGGGCAAACACGAGCGGTCGCGACGGCTGTGACGGGGACCGACCGAATCGATGAAGTGGCGCGCATGTTGTCGGGCGATCAAGTCGGCGAATCAGCGCGGCGCCATGCGTCCGACCTCCTGGAGTCCCGCGGTGGAAGACCGGTTCATGACACCGCTTCCTGACGCCGAGACTGTGCAGACGAGCCATGAGCTCGCTCAGGCTGGCTTTCGCCGCGACACCTTGACAGTCACGGTGTGCACGCTGATCTCGCGCATCAGCGGCTTCGGTCGCGTGCTCGCCATAGCGGCGGTGATGGGCAACGGCCTTCTTGCCGATGTGTACCTCACGGCCAACATGATTCCGAACCTGCTGTTCGAGCTGGTGGCTCTCGGAGTTCTGCAGGCGGTGCTCGTTCCTTCATTTGTCGCTGCTCGCCGCGAGGGCGGCGACGCAGCCCTCAGTGCGGCTGCTCGCGCGACATCGGGCGTCATCGTTGCCGCACTCTCCGTCGTCGCGCTCATCGGACTGGCCACGGCACCGCTGGTCGCTCGGATTCTTGTCTTCTCGGAACCATCCGCCGACATCGCGCGCGAGAAGCTCGATCTGATGGTCCCAATGGTGCTGGTCTTCATCCCACAGATCGTCTTTTATGGAGTGGTGACGGTTCTCAGCGCCGTCTTGCACGCCAAGGGGCGTTTCATCGCAGCCGCGTTGGCGCCGGCAGTGAACAACGTGATTGTGATTGCGGCCTGCATTGCATTCCGCGCCAACCGCGACGGTCGTGTCGCCGATCTCGACTTGACCTCCTGGCAATTCACTCTGATCGCCGGTGGGACCACGCTCGGCGTGCTGCTCTTCAGTCTGACGCCAGCCCTGGCGCTGCGTCGACTTGGTGTGCAGTGGTGGCCGCGCTGGCAACCGCGGCACCCTGCCGTCGACTCGATGAAGCGCTCGTTCCGGTGGGCCACGCTTTCCATCGTTGGGACTCTCGTGCCGACCGCGGCCGCGCTAGTGATCGGCAATGGGGCCCCGGGTGGAGTCGCGGTGTTCGTCTACGCCTTCGCCTTTTTCGTGCTGCCGCACGCGTTGATCGCCGTCACGATTGCTACAACACTTGTCCCGCGCGTTGCCGACGGGTGGCAACGCATGCGTCGTGACGAAGTGCAAGGCGCGATCGATGGCGCAATGCGGTTGGCGATCCCGATTCTGGTGCTCGCCGGCGCGGGCATGGCGGCGCTGGCATGGCCGATTACACGTTTGCTCGCCGGTGTCGGCCAAACCGCGAGTCAGGGTTTAGGCCCGATTGCACACACGCTGGCGGCATTCGGGCCTGGGCTGGCTGGCTATGGAGTCGCGTTCGTCATGATCCGTGTGCTGTTCGCTCTCGACGACGTCAGGCGATCTTCGCTGTTGATGATCTATGGCGCGCTCACAGGTGTCGGCGTGATGGCGTTGGCGGCGTATCTGATGGCTCCCGAGGAACGGGCCCCCGCACTTGCGATCGGATACGGCGCATCGCAACTCGTTGCTGCAGTGTTGTTGACGCATCGGGTGAACACACTGACCGCGTCGATGGCGCTCTCCCGTGTTCGTCGAGTGCTCATCGAATCGCTGGTGGCCAGCGTCGCTGCGTTCGGCGTGATGCTGGCAGTGGTACATCTCTTCGAGCCCACTCGGCTCGAGTCATTGCCAGCGGTACTGCTGGGGGGCATGGCCGGTGTGGTGGTCTTCGGTCTCGTTGCGGCTGCGTTTCACCGGCAACTAGTGCTCAAGCGCTGGCGCCAGTTCCGATCGATCGACGGCACGACGGCGTGACCGCACGTCGCGCCAGCGCAGTAGCCCGACAGCCGCGAGCAATATGATCACACCACCAGCCGCGTCGAGAAAGTAGTGGTTGCCGGTAATGACGATGGCCGCCATTGTCAGCACTGGATAGGCGAGCCCGGCGAAGCGAGCAACCCGATTCGCTCCATGGCGATACAGCACGATGGCGCACCAGACCGACCAGGCGAAGTGCAGGCTGGGCATCGCGGCGTACTGATTAGCGACCGCCTTGGCGACCGGAGAGTGGTAACTCCACAGGCCGCCGACCGTGTCGAGCGTGTCGACGAAGCACTTTCCAATCGAGTAGCCATCCGGTCCGGGCACTGGGATGTCGTTGTTGCACTTGTACAGACGCGGCGGCGCCAACGGGAACGCCCAATAGCCGAGCAGCGCCAAGAACGTCGTGAGGCCAAGCAAGTTGCGCAGATACCGATACGCGCCGTGTCGACGGCGATACACCCAAATGAGCAACCCGGCGGTGACGACGAAGTGCAGGGTCCCGTAGACGACGTTCATCACTTTGATGAACCAATACGAGGCCATCAGGGCGTCTTGCACCGCCTGCTCGTGGAAGATGCGCAGAGCCTTCTCCCAACTGACCAAATGGCGAGCATTCGAGTAAGCGCGGTTGGTCACACCTTCGTCGGCGAGGCTCCGAATCGTTTGGTAGACGTAATAGAAGCCGATGACGATGGCTGTCTCGCGAACCCAACCCCTATGCGCACGCGTCGGCGGCTGTGGCCTGAACGCCTGTTGCACTTCGGCGCTTGCTGCTGGCGATTTCAATCTCACACCGATTCGTGCGCGAAGTCGGCCGGCAACGGTCTCCTCGCCCGACGCTGCGCAACACCCTTGAGGATCCAGTGAGCAAGCAGCAGCACCACCACGCCGCCGACGGCATCGAGTAGGTAATGATTCGCCGTCGCCATGATCGCGAAGAGGGTGAACGTGACGTGGAATACGCCGATGCTGCGCAATGTCCGAGAACGCGTGCATGCAAAGATCGCGATACCGCACCACAGTGCCCACCCGAAGTGGAGACTGGGCATCGCCGCAAACTGATTCGCGATCGCACGCGCAACGCCAGAGTTGTACGACCACGGACTGCCGCCCCGGTGGAGCGTGTCGACGACACAGTTTCCGACGGTGTTGTCGGGGCCGATGGTGGCGACCCAGTCGTTGCACGGAAACATGCGCGGGGGCGCGAGGGGGAACGCCCAGAAGCAGATCAGGCCGAGGCCAGTCGTGAGGCCGAGCAGGTTGCGCAGGCGAGGGTAGATCGCGGGGTGGCGCACGAAGACCCATACGAAGACCGCAATCGTGCCGACGAAATGGACCGAGCCGTAGTAGCCATTCGTCAGGGTGATCAGCCAATCCCACGTCGTGGCGAAGCGCTGCACGGCCGGCTCGATGAAGATATGCATGGCCCGTTCGGCGTCGATAATCCAGCGTGCGTGGCGAAAGGCGCGACCACGAGCGCCGACATCGGCGCTGCCGCGAGCGAACTGATAGACGTGATAGAACGCCAGCACTAAGAGAAGTTCGCGCACCCAAGAATTTGACGAGCGTGTCGCAACCGGCTTCCAGTCGGTGCGCTCAAGCGCGACGATCTCAAGGGTGGCAGACACCCCAACAGCCTAGCCAGCGAGGGCCGCAAGGTCAGTGCGTCTGAGCACCTCGACCTCCCCAATGGTCCGCTCTCTGACGTACCGTTGCTCGATGGCGGTGGCCAGTGTCCCGGACTCATCGCACTGCTCCAGTGGTTGGAGGCGAAGCACGTAGTCGGGCGCCTGCGGGCCAGCCAGCAGCTCACGCAGATCGTCTTGCGCATCGGCGGCGAACCGAACGTGGTCCTCCCACAGGTACCGGAACGGGGGCGTTTGCCCGATCAGCGTGTAGAGGGCGGCATCTGCGCAATATGCGTAGATGGTCAGCGGACCGCGCTGGTCTTCCGCTTGCTCGAGCCAGGCCGCGACCTCGACGTTGGTGTCGGTGACATCTCCGAGAATCAGGCGCGGATTGGCGATGAACGGCACAGCCGCGGCCAGCGTGATCGCGAGCGCCACTTTTGCGTGGCGCTGACCGGAGCTCCCCAGTCGGGCAGCCGCCAAGGCAGCAAGCATGGCCAAGGGAAAGGCGAGGATGATGAAGTAATGGCGATGGAAGCTGCCACCGGTCACGAACGAAAACGACGCGGCCAGCGCCCAAAGCGCTACAAGCATCGCATGCGGCCGCTGTAGCAGCGACCGGAACCTGACCTGGCGGGGAGCGCGCACCAGTAGGGAGATCGCAGGCACCACCGCCGGGATGACGAACAACAGGCTGATCGCGAGTTTGTCGAACTCGGGATTTGTCAGCGCGCTGCGTGCGTCGAGGCGGAAACCGACGACCGCATACCAGTACTCGTTCCAGCCGAGCGTGCTGCCGTGCCAGGCACAAACCGCTAACACCAAAGTGACGCCCAGGCCGAGCAGCGCCGCCCCAACAACGAGCCGTCGACGCGGCTGCCAACGGAGCAACCAGGCGATCGACAACCAAGCCCCAATTGCCAACAGGATGTCGAATGCTGACTGCTTGACCGCCAGTGCAGTGCCCAAGAGCACGCCGGCGCCTAGCAGCCACGCGAGTGAGCAACGTGAGGTGATGACTGCCGCCACAATCGCCAACCCGGAGAGGGCGAAGGCCGCAGAAAGCAGTTCGCCATTCGACGCATATCCTTCGACGAGCGGTGAGGCGCTGATCGCCGCCGTAAACCAGGCAGCAAGAGCGCCGACGCGTTCAGAAAACAGGCTGCGACCAACTGAGGCTGCCGCGACCACTGCCACCGCTCCGAGCCCGACGGCAAGCATGCGCACGGACGAGACACCGGTACCCGGCAGCGCATCCCAACCACGGAAGAGAAGAACGAAACCCTGCGGGCGATCGATCCACACGTTGCGATAAAGGGTCGCGCCCGACGACCAGTCGCGGGCCACAGCGAGAACCCCGCCCTCGTCGGCAAGAAGGGGAGAGAAGAGAAATCGGGCGCGCAGCGCGACCGAGGCCAGGACGGCGCCAACGACAACGCGCCGGTAAGTGAGACCAACCGCTGTCACCATCAGCGCTTCGCCCAGCGCGTACGAAACACGTCGGTAGGTGTCGGCCGTGATCGAAAGACCCAGGCCCGCAGCAATGCAAACCGAATCGTGGCCAGCGTGAGCCACAATCCGACCAGCGCCAATGACTCGCGGACACGGTGATCGCTGGTCCAGTGAGCTATGGCCATCGAGCTGACGACGCCAACCGCGGCCGCCACAGCGAGGCGCAGTAAGTGGCTACCGCGGTCCGCGCGCCCACGATGGCCGAAGGTGAACCGGCGGTTGGCCCAGGAGTTAACGAGCGTTACAACTCCGTAGGCAAGGCCCGCGGCTGGCGCAGCGGCGAGTGCCCCGCGCGTTCCCAGATAGATCGCCAGCGAAGCGACCGTGCTGGACGCTCCAACAACGCCAAAGCTGACCAGTTGGCGCCCCATGTCGTCGGACAACCCCGGTCGGCTGAGCGGTCCCAGATCCACGCGGCCGCCGCCACGGATGAACGTCTTGGCCACACGCGCGACGCCCTTCAGATCGTCCCGAGCGGTCGACACAACGTGTACACGGCTATCGGGATCGTCGACCCAATCGACGGGGATCTCCAAGACCCGCAGACCGTTGTGTTCCGCCACGAGCAAGAGCTCCGTGTCGAAGAACCAGGCGTTGTCGTGCACGAGCGGAAGCAGCCGCTCGACGATGTCGCGGCGGACGACCTTGAAACCGCACTGTGCGTCGCGAAAGCGGTTGACGAACACGAGTCGCAGCACGCGGTTATAGCAGCGGGAAATGAACTCACGCCGCGGCCCGCGGGCGACCAGCGCCCCGCGTGCCAACCTGGAGCCGATGCCGACCTCGGAGTGACCCGAATGGATCGAAGCGACCAGCGGGAGCAGGGCGTTGACACCCGTTGAGAGGTCGACGTCCATATAGGCAACGATCTCGGCGGTCGACGTCGACCACGCGGTGCGCAAGGCAAGGCCGCGACCCTTGCGGTCGATTTCGACGACGCGCACGTTCGGCAACTCATCGGCCAGCTGGTGGGCGACGGCTCGGGTGGCGTCGGTCGAAGCGTTGTCGGCGATGCTGATTTGCCAGTAGAAGGGGAAGGAAGCGGTGAGGTAAGCGTGTAGACGCTCGATGCTCACCCGCAGTACGTGCTCCTCGTTGTAGACGGGAACGGTGACGTCGACCGTCGGTGTCACAGCATTCTCGCCCCGCATCGCTGCGGATGTTAACGGGAACCACCACCGAGCCAATCGCCAGCGGTATGCTGCAGTCCCGTTATCAGTTCGTGCGGTTCGAAACGAGGAACGGGGTCGGGAATGCCGAAGCACATCTTCGTGACCGGAGGCGTTGCCAGCTCCCTCGGCAAAGGTCTCACCGCATCGTCGCTCGGCCGCCTGCTGAAGATGCGGGGCTTGCGGGTGACGATGCAGAAACTCGATCCGTACATCAACGTCGATCCCGGCACCATGAATCCGTTCGAGCATGGCGAAGTGTTCGTTACCGACGACGGCGGCGAAACCGACCTCGACCTCGGGCACTACGAACGCTTCATCGACGAACCGCTGACCCGCAACTCCAACGCCACTACGGGAAGCATCTACCAAACGGTGCTGGCCGCCGAACGACGTGGCGACTACCTGGGCAAGACCGTGCAGGTCATTCCGCACATCACCGACGAGATCAAGCGTCGCATTCTGCGGCTGGTCAGCGACGAAGTCGATGTGGTGATCACCGAGGTCGGTGGCACCGTCGGCGACATAGAGATCTTGCCGTTCCTAGAAGCGCTTCGTCAGTTCCGTACGGATGTCGGGCGCGACAACATCTGCTACATACACGTCACGCTGGTGCCTTTCATTGGGCCATCCGGCGAGCAGAAGACAAAGCCGACACAACACTCGGTCACCGAACTGCGTTCTCGCGGCATTCAGCCCGACATCATCGTCTGCCGTAGCGAGCGACCATTGAGCGCAAGCCTGAAACACAAGATCTCCAACCTCTGCAACGTCGATGACGATGCGGTGGTCAACGCGGCTGATGCCAAAAACATCTATGAACTGCCGCTGATCCTGCACGAAGAGGGGCTCGACAAAGTCGTGTGCGATCGTTTGCGCATCGAGTCCGAAATCGACTTGACGCCTTGGCGCGACGTTGTGGCCAAAGTCGAAGCCGCGACTCGGCCGGTCACCATCGGGTTGGTGGGCAAGTACATCGACTACCAAGACGCTTATCTCTCGGTGGTCGAGTCATTGAAGCACGCAGGCTTTCACCACGGTGCGAGAGTTGCGATCGACTGGATCCAAGCAGAAGACGTTGAAGGGCTGCTGGCGACCACTCGACTGAGCGAGCTCGATGGTCTATTGATCCCCGGCGGGTTCGGTGATCGCGGCTTCGAAGGCAAGATCGCCGCAGCCGGATATGCCCGCGAGAACGACATTCCGTGTCTTGGCATTTGTCTCGGTCTGCAAGCCATGACCGTCGACTTTGCCCGCAACGTCATGGGTCTGACGGATGCGAACAGCACCGAAATGAATCCGAGCACGCCGCACCCGATTATCGACATCATGCAGGATCAACGCAACGTTGCCGACAAAGGCGGCACGCAACGGCTTGGCGCGTACTACGCAATTCTCGAAGCCGGCAGCCGCGTGCACCAGGCCTACGGCGAACCTGTCGTCAGCGAACGCCATCGTCACCGCTACGAGCTCAACGCGCTGTGGAAGCCGCGGCTGGAGTCTGCGGGACTGCGCTGCACTGGTCTGTCGCCAGATCGGCGATTGGTCGAATTCGTCGAGCTCGACGATCACCCTTTCTGGGTTGCAACGCAGGCGCACCCAGAGTTCAAGAGCCGCCCCGACCGGCCGCACCCGTTGTTCCGCGAGTTGGTCGCAGCTGCGCTTGCTCGTCGCGAGGCCCGTGCGCCGGGACTGTTCGTCGTCGGTGGAGCTGGCGACGCCGGGGCATCGGTTGCCTGACGCCTTGGGCTTTCGGCACGTCGAAGAGTCTTTGATCTACGAAGGCCACGTGTGGAACGTGGTCGCGGCCACGTTCGAATCGCCGCGCGGGGAACGCTTCGAACGCGACATCGTTCGTTCACCCGGTGCCGTTGCGGTGGTGCCATTACTGCACCGACGCGACGTGCCGACCGTTGTGCTCGTGCGTCAGTACCGACCAGCGCTCGATCGCATCATGATGGAGATTCCGGCAGGAATGCGGGATGTGGCAGACGAACCGACGGAGCTGACTGCGGCACGGGAGTTGGCCGAAGAGGTCGGGTTAGCGGCTGGTCGGTTGGAGCACCTGACGCACTATTTCAGCTCCGCTGGAATGACTGATTCGACGATGCACCTGTACCTCGCCACCGACCTCACGGCTGTTGCCTCCGCTGCTCACGGCCCCGAGGAGGAGCACATGGAGATCGTCGAGGTGCCGTTGGCAGAAGCGATCGACATGGTGATGCGCGGCGACATTCACGATGCGAAGACTGTGATCGGATTGTTGTTTGTTGACCGCCTTCTCAAGAGTTGAACGCCCCGGGCACGTAACGCCATGACGGCAATCGTCGACGAGTTCCTGTCCTGGATGGCGAGTGAGCGTGGGCGTTCAGTGAACACGCTCGCTGCCTACAAGCGCGACCTCGCTGGCTACACCTCGTGGCTGGCAACTCAGAACATCTCGCTGCAGCGAGTGCAACGGGCGGAACTCGATCGATTTGTGCAATCGCGTCGTGCGGCTGGTGCTGCTGCAGCCAGTGTCGCGCGCCAACTGGCGGCGATACGCATGTTGCATCGCTTCATGGTCGAAGAGAACGCGCGCGACGACGACCCGTCCGCAGACTTGGAAGGCGTGTGGGTACCCGCTGGCATTCCGCACCCGCTCAGCGAGGCAGAGGTGCAACGCCTGTTGCAGGCCGTGGTCGCTACTGACCCTCTCGCGCTGCGCGACCGAGCGTTGCTGGAGTTGTTGTACGCGACCGGCGCGCGCATCGGGGAGGTGTGCGGCCTTTCGCTCGCCGATTTCGATCGCGAGAATCGTCTGGTGAGGGTCTTCGGAAAGGGAGGCAAGGAGCGAGTCGTGCCGTTCGGTCGCGCAGCCGAGGCCGCGATTGACGACTGGCTCGTGGCGGGTCGCCCGCACATGCTTCCTGTCCGGTGGGCGCGACGCGGCGATGAGGTGGCAGTTTTCTTGAACACGCGCGGCGCTCGCTTATCGCGCCAATCGGCGTGGGCTGTGGTGAAGCGCTACGGGGAACAGGTTGGCCTTGCCGACAAACTCTCGCCGCATGTGTTGCGACACTCGTGTGCCACGCATCTGCTCGATCACGGTGCCGACTTGCGTATCGTGCAGGAATTGCTCGGTCACGCCTCAATCTCGACGACCCAGGTGTACACGAAGGTGAGCCAGGAGCGGCTGTGGGATGTGTATCGACAAGCCCATCCAAGAGCAGAGTCGCGATGAGTCGGCTTGCGCATCTGTCGCGGCGCTTCTTCGGTTCGCTGTCGCAGAGGTCGCTAGCGACCGAGGATCGAACGTGGGCGATTTCCCAACTACTGCCAGCAGAGGCTGCGCTCTGGGAACAGCTATCAGTGGAGGACCGGCGTCACTCGATCGCCGTCGCCCGCCGCTTCGTGACCTTGGCCGAGCGTCCAAGCCGCGCGGAAGTGGCTGGCGCGCTGCTGCACGATGTCGGCAAGGCCAGAAGCAACCTCGGCACGTTCTCGCGAGTGTTGGCGACCGTGGTCGGTCCGCGCACGAGTCGGTTTCGGCTCTACCACGATCACGAAGCCTTGGGCATCGAAATGCTGCGCGGCGCCGGCTCTGACCCAGCAACGATTGCGTTGCTCGACGGCACCGGTGCGGCTACCCAGAAGCTCCGCGTCGCCGACGAGATCTGAGCGCTAGGCCGGCAGCATGCCAACTGCGCGCTGCGCGCGGGCGAGGGTGGCGGCAGCGATGACGCGCGCTCTGTCGGCGCCGACGCGCAGCAGCGACTGCAGTTCGGCGCGGTCGTTCATCAGCTCTCGGTAGCGGGCTTGAATCGGTCGCAGCAACTCGACGACCGCCTCGCCCGTGTCAGCCTTCAGCGGACCGTATTGGGTGTAACGACCGGCCACGACTTCGGCTGCTTCACCGGTGCAGGCCGCCAGAATCTCGACCAGGTTCGTGACGCCTGGCTTGGTGGCGCGGTCGAGGCGCACTTCGTTGTCGCTGTCGGTGATTGCGCGCTTGAACTTCTTGAGGATCTCGTTCGGAGCGTCGAGCATGCTGACACACCCTGCGTCGCTGATCGCCGACTTGCTCATCTTCGCCGTCGGATCCTGAAGGTCCATCACCCGGGCGCCCGCCTTCGGTGTTACCGCTTTGGGAATCACGAAGGTGTCGCCGAAGCGGTGATTGAAGCGCAGTGCGATATCGCGCGTGATCTCGATGTGTTGCCGTTGATCCTCGCCAACGGGAACTTCGTCGGTGTCGTACAGCAAGATGTCGGCAGCTTGCAACGCCGGGTACGTGAACAGCCCAGCGGAGACGAACTCGGCCTCGCGTTTGGCGGACTTGTCCTTGAACTGAGTCATGCGGCTGAGCTCGCCAAAGCTCACGGTGCATTCCATCATCCAGCCCAACTGGCTGTGCTCGGTCACGTGGCTCTGCACGAAGACCGTTGCCACGTTGGGATCCAACCCGATCGCAAAGAGCATCGCGGCGAGTTCCATCGTTGCCGGGCCGACCGTGCCGGGTGACTCCGTGACGGTCAAGGCATGCAGGTCGACGATCCCGTGAAACGCCTCGCGACGTTCTCCAGGCTGTGAGTGTTGGCCATCGACCCACGGGCGAATGGCCCCCAAGAAGTTCCCCAGATGGACCTCGCCTGTCGGCTGGATGCAGGAAAGGACACGAGTCACGGCGCCACGTTATCCGCACGGTGCTCGGGCTGGCCGGTACGATCGCGGGCCATGAGCGTCGACGTCAGCACACCCGTCTTCGACGGACCGTTCGACCTGCTGCTCCACCTGATTCTCCGCGAACAGGTCGACATCTACGAGGTCTCACTGAGCCGCATCGTCGATGCCTACCTCCAAGAGATCGAGCTGATGCAGTCGCTCGATCTCGAAATGGCGACCGAGTTTCTGCTCATCGCATCGACTCTGGTCGAGCTGAAAGCGCGGCGACTGCTTCCCGGGCGCGACGACATCGACCTCGACGACGAGTTGGCACTGTGGGAAGAGCGCGACCTGTTGCTTGCTCGACTTCTGGAATGCAAGACCTTCAAGGACGTTGCAGGGGCCTTTGCGCGCTTGGCCGACGATGCCGACCGTTCCTTCCCGCGCGACGTGGGTGCCGACGAGCGATTCGTCGACCTGATGCCCGATCTGATGGAAGGAGTCACCCCCGCGCGTCTTGCGCGAGCGTTCGTGAAGGCTCTGACGCCGAAGCCCGTGCCGCGCGTCGACTTGTTTCATGTCGCCGCGATTCGCTTCAGCGTCGCCGACGCCGTCGTCGAGTTGCTCGATGAATTGCCGCGGGCTGGCCGTATCTCATTTCGTCGCCTGACGACGGGTCTGGTCGAGCGACTGGAAGTGATCGTCCGATTCCTCGCACTGCTCGAGCTGTTCAAGCAGGGCTATGTCGACCTCGATCAGCCCGAGACCTTTGGCGACATCGAAGTCGTCTGGCTTGGCGACGTGGTTGGTGCGTCGAGCATCGGCGCGACCGAAGTCCCGATCGACGACTACGAAGGATGAACCAGCAGATGCCGGACGTGCCAGAGCCGCCTCGCAACACTCCCCTTGAGACCGAAACGATTCGCGCGATCGAAGCCATTGTTCTCGTCGCCGTCGAGCCGGTGCCGTCGGAACAACTCGCGCAGCTGCTCGAGCAACCGATCCTCGTTATCGATCGGCTCTGCGCCGAACTTGCAGCGCGTTACGACGAGGCCGGGCATGGATTTCAGTTGGTCAAGGTCGCAGGTGGCTATCGCTACCAAACACAAGCCGACCTTTCCCCATACGTCGAGCGTTTCTTGCTCGACGGGCAGCGGGCACGCATGAGCGGCGCTGCGCTCGAGACACTGGCCATCGTCGCCTACAAGCAGCCGCTGTCGCGCGCTCAGATCGCCAGCATTCGAGGGGTCGACCCAGACGCTGTTCTGCGCACGCTGCAAGCCCGCGGGTACGTCACCGAGATCGGTCGCGATAGCGGCCCCGGCCAAGCGGTGCTGTTCGGCACCACCGCTACGTTTCTCGAGAAGTTGGGCATCAACGCGCTCTCCGACCTACCACCCATCGGTGAGTTCGTTCCTGGCGCCGACGTTGTCGAAGCGTTGGAGCATGGTCTGCGTCTCGATCCGCCGACCGAAGCCCGTGCCTGAACTCGAGCCGCCGCTGTGGGAGCAGCTGGCGACCCAGTCGGCGGCGATGCCACAGGGCGAACGGTTGCAGAAGGTTCTCGCCGTGCGTGGGTGGGGGAGCCGCCGGGTCTGTGAGGAGATGATTGCCGCCGGGCGCGTCACCGTGAACGGCGCTATCGCAATACTCGGCCGACGGGTCGATGTGGAGCACGACCGAGTCGAAGTCGACGGTGTCCCGGTAGGTGTCAGACCTGGGATGGTGCATCTGCTGCTGAACAAGCCGGCAGGCGTTGTGTGTACAGCTCACGATCCGCAAGGGCGGCCGACCGTCGTGGAGCTGGTGCCGAGCGAGCCACGTGTGTACCCCGTAGGTCGTCTGGATGCGGCGACGGAGGGGTTGTTGTTGCTCACCAACGACGGCGAACTCGCTCACCACTTGGCCCATCCCAGCCACGGAGTAGAGAAGGAATACCTTGCCGACGTCGAGGGCACGGTAAGCGCAGGCGATGTTCGTCGGCTGCGCGAAGGTGTCGAGCTCGACGATGGCTTGACGGCTCCGGCGAAGGTCTCACAGCCCTCGCCCGGCGTGTTGCGCATCACCATCCACGAAGGCCGCAACCGCCAAGTGCGCCGCATGTGCGAGGCGGTCGGCCACCCAGTCCAGCGGCTCGTCCGCGTTCGAATCGGGCCGCTGCGTGACCCTCAATTGGCCCCCGGCGAGTGGCGGGCTCTCACTGATGCAGAAGTACGCGGGCTCGCCGAAGCCGCCGCCAGTCCGCTACCCGGTGCTACCCCCGAGACACGACCCGGGCCACCGACAGCGCAGGGGCGACCGATACGCTGAATCTCCGTGTCGGAGCCTCGTACCGCCAACATCGTCGGTCTCGGACTGATCGGCGGCTCGATCGCTCTCGCTCTCACCGAACGCGGCTGGACGGTCGCTGGCGACGACGAAAACCGGGCTCGCGTCGACCAGGCCCTGCGCATGGGCGTGATTTCTGCGGCCGGTCTCGACCCGCAGGCGACCATCACCTTTGTTGCGACCCCTGTACTGGTGCTCGTCGATCAGGTCAGGCGTGCCCTCGCCGAGACGACCGGACTGGTGACCGACGTCGGTGGCGTCAAGGCAACCGTTGTGAATGCGATCGACGATCCGCGGTTCGTCGGCGGGCACCCGATGGCTGGCAGCGAACTGGACGGTCTCGATGGTGCCGACGGCAGCATGTTTGCCGGCGCGGTGTGGGTACTGACCCCTTCGTCGCATACTGCCGACACGACGTTCAGCGCAGTTGCCGCGGTCGTCGCCGAGCTCGGGGCTGATGTGGTCGCGATGCCAGCCGATCATCACGACCTCACCGTTGCCGTCATCAGCCACGTTCCTCACCTGGCAGCGGCGACGCTGATGGGCCTGGCCAGCGAGCGCGCGGAAGAGCACGCCTCGCTGCTGCGGCTGGCAGCCGGCGGTTTCCGAGATATGACGCGTATTGCGAGCGGTCAGCCGACGATCTGGCTCGACATCTGCGCGCAGAATCGACCGGCGATCCTGTCGGCGCTCGATGGTCTCATTCACGGGTTGCAGGGAATGCGAGCGGTCGTCGACACCGACGACCGTCACGAACTGCACCGGAAGCTGACGCAAGCTCGCGATGCGCGCGCCAACTTGCCCGCTCGCGGCACGCATCCCGGCGAACTCGCGGAGATGCGCATTCCAATTCCCGACCGCCCGGGCGCCGCTGCCGAGGTGTTCACGCTCGCCGCCGAACTCGGGGTCAACATCGCTAGCTTCGAGGTCGTGCACAGCGTGGAAGGCAACCGCGGCGTGGCGGTGCTCTTGGTCGACGCGGCGAAGGTTGAAATGTACCGCGGTGGCCTCCTCGCGCGTGGGTACCGTCCAGCCGTGCAGCGATTGAGCTGACCGCGATGATCGGCGCGCTGTGACCGGCTATCGCGTTGCCTCGCTCGGCGCACTGATCGACGCGGTCGTGCAAGTGCCCGGCTCAAAGAGCATCGCGAACAGGGCCCTGATTTGCGCCGCGCTCGCTGACGGAGAGTCGACACTGCGCAATGTCCCCGACGGCGACGACACGCAGTCGATGATCACCTGCTTGCAGGCCCTCGGAGTCGACATCGTCGCGCTCGACGGCTCAAACTTCGACGCTTCAGATGACGCCAACCTTGGGGACAGCACCCTGCGCGTGTTTGGAGGCCGCCAACACCTGCGGCCAGGTCCAATCACGCTGCACACCGGCTTGGCTGGCACGACTTCCCGATTTCTTACAGCCCTGTGCGCGCTCGGTCGCGGCCCGTTCACGATCGATGGAGCCCCACCGCTTCGCGCACGACCGATGGCGCCACTACATCTCGCTATGGCCTCGCTGGGTGCGAGTGTTCACCCCGGCGCGGCCGACGGACACCTGCCGGTGACCATCGCGGCCCCGTTCGACTTGTTGAACGACGAGGTGGCCATGCCTGGCGACGTCAGTAGTCAATTCCTCACTGCGCTGATGCTGGTCGCCCCGTACTTCTCGAACGGCCTGCGGTTCGAGCTCTCCAGCAAGTTGGTGTCGCGGCCCTACGTACGGATGACGGCCGCGGTCATGGAGCAATTCGGTGTCGCTGGAGTAGAGGTCGGCGATCGCATGATCATCGTGCCGGCAGGAAAGTACTCACCTCGGAACTTCACCGTCGAACCCGATGCGAGCTCTGCGAGCTATCCCTTGGCCGCAGCAGCCATTTGCGGTGGGCGCGCGCGCATTCCTGGATTGACCGATCATTCGATCCAGGGTGACGCCACCTTCGGCCAGGTACTCGCGCGCATGGGGTGCACGGTGGTGCAGGATGAGGCTGGTACGACGGTTGCACGATCGGGCCCACTGCGCGGCCTCGCCATCAACATGGCCGACATCAGTGATCTCGTTCCTACCCTGGCGGCGGTCGCGGCATTTGCTGAAGGAACCACCGAGATTCACGGCGTCGGGTTCATCCGCCACAAGGAGAGCGATCGGCTGAGCGACCTTTGCGCCGAACTTCGCCGAGTCGGGGTCGGTGCCGTTGATACCGCCGACGGATTGATCATCACGCCCGGCCCGCTCCACATGGCCACCCTCGGTACACACCACGACCATCGTCTGGCGATGGCCTTTGCGTTGGTCGGCCTCGGAGCTAGCGGGATCATCGTCGATGATCCCGAGGTCGTGAGTAAGAGTTGGCCCGGTTTCTGGTCGATGATCGAGAGCTTGCGCTGATGTCAGGTGTCACGCGACCCTCGGACCACACAGTGGACGTGGCGGCATTCGATGTGGATGGCACGCTGACCGTGCGCGATTGTGTTCGCCCGTTCTTGCTGCGCGTCGGTGGTCTCTCGGGGGTCTGCGTCGCAATTCTGCGGCATCCGCTGGCGTCGCTGGCAGCCGCGGCGCGTCGAGATCGAGATCGCCTGAAGGAGCTCGTCGTCGGGGGAGTGTTGCGCGGTCGCAACGTCGCCGGTGTCGAAGCGCTCGGCGAGAAGTTCGCGGAGCAGGTCCACCGCGGCTGGTTACGTTCCGACGTGGTGGCGCGGCTGCGGTGGCATCAGCGCGCGGGACACCCAACCGTTCTCGTCTCAGCGTCACTCGGCCCATACCTGCGACCTCTCGGTCGGCTACTCGGTGTCGATGACGTGCTGTGCGCGGAACCGCGACGCGTCGGAGACAGTTTTGCTGACGGGTTAGCCGGTGCAAACTGTCGGGCCGCCGAAAAGGTTCGTCGGTTGGACGCGTGGCTCGCCGACCGAAACCTAGGAGGAGCAACCGTGTGGGCATACGGCGACAGCGCCGGCGACCGCGAGCTGTTGGCTCGAGCAGACCACTCGCTATTGGTGACGCGAACGCTGGTCCCCGCGGTGCCGTTGGGATACGAATCGTGACCGGCTCCACGCTGCGGGCGTTGTTGGAGGAGGCGCGGCCCAAGCAGTGGCTCAAGAACGTGTTGGTGTTTGCCGCACCAGGTGCCGCGGGCGCTCTCGATAACGGGCACCTTCTGGGACGCACGTTGGTGACGTTCATCGCGTTCTGTCTCGTCAGCAGTGGCACCTACTACTGGAACGACATCCACGATGTCGCATCCGACCGGCAACACCCGACGAAGCGTTCGCGCCCGATCGCACGCGGCGCGATCAGCTTGCGGATGGCACGTGTCGTGGCGAGCCTGCTGCTCGTCATCGGCTTGGCTTGTGCATTCGGCCTTGGATGGCGTGTGGGTGTTGTGGTTCTCGGCTATGTCGCGCTGACAACGATCTACAGCATCGCTCTCAAGCATGTCGCCGTGGTCGACCTCATCGCCGTCGCCGGTGGCTTTGTGTTGCGCGCAATTGCAGGAGCTGTGGTGACATCCGTGGCAATGAGCACGTGGTTTGTTCTGTGCACATCGTTCGGTTCGTTGTTTATTGTCACCGGCAAGCGCTTCGCCGAACTCCGTGAGGTCGGCGAGAGCGCTGGTACCAGAGCAACGCTCGACGAGTACTCGCTGAACTTCTTGCAGACCGTGCTGTCGGTCAGCGTCGGCGCGACGTTGGTCACGTATTGCATTTGGGCGTTCGAAGTGCGCGAGGTCGCCGGTAGCAGCTGGCCGTTCTACGAGCTGTCTATAGTCCCGATGCTGACCGCCCTCTTGCGCTACACGCTCGTACTGGAACAGGGCCACGGCGCGGCTCCGGAGGAGATCTTCGCTGCCGACCGTTGGTTGCAGGCGATGGGGTTGGTTTGGATCGTGCTGTTTGGCTTGGGGGTGTACGTCGGATGAATCGTTCGCCCGACGCAGCGTTCGATGAGGTCTGGTCGCGCGCGTCGAATGTCGCAGGTTGGCTGACCGAGGGCCAGGGGCGACTGCTCTCCACCGCGGCAGCAAGCACTTCTGCGGGCGACACGATTGTCGAGATCGGCAGTTTCCGCGGGCGCAGCACGATTGTTCTCGCAGCCGCAGCACCAGCGGGAGTGCAGGTGGTCGCGATCGAGCCGCACGCTGGCACCGACCGCGGACCGGGGGAGATCGAGGGCTACGCCGCGGCAGCAGCGACCGACCACGAGACGTTCCTCGCGAACCTGTCGGCTGCTGGTGTCACCGATCGTGTGCGCCATGTGCGCGCCTACAGCGACCAGGCGCACTCGGATGTCGCTGGCGAAGTTGCAGTGCTGTACATCGATGGCGCCCACCGCTACCGCCCAGCACGTGCCGACATCCGGGACTGGGGCAAACGCGTTGCACCGGCGGGGACACTGCTGATTCACGACTCCTTCTCGTCGGTTGGGGTGACGCTGGCGATCCTGCGCGAGCTGAGCTGGGGTCGCTTCCGTTACGTCGGAAGGTCGCGATCGCTGGCGGTCTATCGCGCCGACTTAGATGGGGGAGCGTTGCAGCGCATCGCGAACTTGGCGCGGCAAGCGTTGCAGTTGCCCTGGTTCTTCAAGAACCTTATGGTCAAAGTGTTGCTGACCTTGCGACTCGGTCGGCTGTGGCACAGGGTCAGCGGGCGCGAACCGGAGTGGCCGTACTAATGGCACGTCACATGCTCTCTGGTTGGGGGCGCACACAACCGAGTGCCGCCGATGTCGTGATTGCGGCCGATGACGCCGCCGTCAGCGCTGCGGTGGCGCACGCCGGGCCGCGGGGTGTGCTGGCGCGGGGCCTTGGTCGCAGCTATGGCGACGCGGCGCAGAACGCTGGCGGCGTAGTCGTGTGCCTACCGGGCGACTCGGGTGCTGTCGCCCTCGACGCAGACCGCGCAGCAGCGACGGTCCCTGCAGGACTGAGCATCGATGAGCTATTGCATCTGATTGTTCCGCTCGGCTTCTTCGTGCCAGTGACGCCGGGCACGCGCTTCGTGACGATTGGCGGAGCGATCGCCAGCGACATCCACGGCAAGAATCATCACGCCGATGGGTCGTTCGGGAGCCACGTCAGTTCGCTCGCGCTGCTACTGGCCGACGGTTCGGTAGTGAACATCGGGCCCGACGACAACCCTGCACTCTTCTGGGCGACGATCGGAGGCATGGGCCTGACCGGAGTCGTGCTGTCGGCGACGATCCGTCTGATTCCGATAGCAACCAGCAGGATGTCGGTGGACACCGATCGCCTCGCGGACCTCGACAGTCTCTTGGCGGCGATGACAGAGGGTGACGACCGTTATCGCTACAGCGTGGCGTGGGTCGACCTCTTGGCCAGAGGAAAGAACCTTGGGCGAAGCGTGCTGACCAGAGGCGACCACGCGACCGCCGAAGAACTGCCACCACACGCCGAAGCGCTCAAGTACGGCCCTCGCCAACTTCTGTCAGTGCCACCATTCGCGCCGCCGACAGGTGTGCTCTCACATCCCGCTGTCGCCGCCTTCAACGAGCTGTGGTATCGAAAGGCTCCGCGGCACCGCGTGCAGGAGTTGCAGAGCATCGCTACTTTCTTTCACCCGCTTGATGGAATCGGATCTTGGAACCGGCTGTATGGCGCTCGCGGCATGGTGCAATATCAGTTCGTCGTTCCATTGGATCGCGACGACGTGCTGCGCTCGGCGGTGCAATTGCTCTCAGCTGGCAAGGTCGCCTGCTTCTTGGCGATTATCAAGCGCTTCGGCCCCGGCAACCCAGCACCGCTGAGCTTTCCGACTCCGGGCTGGACGCTCACGCTTGATGCCTCCAGCGCATCTCACGGCTTGCCTGAACTGTTTGCCACACTCGACAAGCTGGTACTCGATGCTGGCGGCCGCCACTACCTCGCCAAGGACGCCCACATCGGCCCCGATGCAGTGCGTCGCGGATACCCTCGTCTGTCCGAGTGGCAAGCGGTCCGTGAGGCAGTCGATCCGCACCGACGGTGGCAGAGCGATCTTGCCCGCCGACTCGATCTACTCGGCACGACACCAACGACAGCAGAAGAGAGAGTCTGATGCAGAACGCATTCGGTAACCCGCAACATGTGCTGCTGCTCGGCGGCACTAGCGACATCGGCCTTGCGATCGTGGACGCGTTCGACAAGTCGTCGCTCCGTCGCGTGGTGTTGGCGTGTCGCGACACGACCAAGGGGGAAGAGCGCGCTCGGGAGCTGCGCAGTCACAGTGTCGCCGACCAACTCAGCGTCGACGTCGTCGAGTTTCACGCGGAGTCTGTTGCTGGCACCCAGGGACTGGTCGACGCTGTCGCGCAGGGTATGGGCGATATCGACGTCGCCGTGATTGCGTTTGGGCAGCTGGGCGACCCAGAGCTGACGACCACTGATGCTGGTGCTGCCGCGGCGTTGGCGGCGGTCGACTTCAGCGCCGCAGTCGGAGCCATCGTCGCCGTCGGGAACCGCATGCGCACCCAGGGCCACGGTGCGATTGTCGTACTCAGCAGCGTCGGCGGCGAACGCGTGCGCAAATCCAACCCTGTGTATGGCGGTGCAAAGGCCGGCCTTGATGGCTTCGCTCAGGGCTACGGCGACGCGGTTGCCGCCGATGGCGTTCATGTGTTGGTGGTCCGCCCGGGCTTCGTGAGCACCCAGATGACGGCAGGACTGAAGCCCTCGCCGTTCTCCTCAACAGCCGACGAGGTCGCGCGCATCGCTGTCGCTGGACTGCGCAATCGTCGTCGCATCGTGTGGGCACCGAAGGTGTTGCGCGTGGTCTTTTCGGCTCTCCGACATACTCCGGGCCCGGTATGGCGACGGCTTCCGCTGCCGTAGAGGAGGTTGTCGGCGACCTTGCCGAGCTCGGCGTAAGGCGCGTTCATGTACTCGCCTGGCGCGACCTCGACGACGCCGACGCTGGTGGCTCGGAAGTCCACGCCGACGAAGTCATGCAGCGGTGGGCCGCCGCCGGTCTCGACGTCCTCCATCGCACCTCGACGGCGCCTGGCAGGCCAGCGACGGCGCAACGCAACGGCTACTCGGTAGTTCGACGCGGTGGTCGCTACACAGTCTTCCCACGCACGGTCGCGGCAGAGTTGACGCGTCAAATGGGCCCCTTCGACGCACTCGTCGAGATCTGGAATGGTGTGCCATGGCTGAGTCCGCTGTGGTGTCGGCGGCCGAACATCACGGTTCTGCACCATGTTCACGACCTGATGTGGGAGCAGAACTTCCCCAAGCCGATCGCGGCGGCCTGTCGTGTGATGGAAACCAAGTTGGCTCCGTTGGCGTACCGTCGCACGATGGTCGTGTCGGGAAGCGACAGCACTCTCGCGCACCTGCGCGAGCTCGGCTACCGCGCCGAGCGCACGTGCGTGGTGCCCTACGGTGTCGCCGCCTCATTCTCGCCTTCTGGCGAACGCTCCGAGCATCCGCTCGTACTCAGCGTCGGTCGTTTGGCACCCGTGAAAGAACACGATCAGCTGATCGCAGCAGCTGTCATCGCGAAGCAGCGAGTGCCGGCGCTACGCCTGGTGATCGTCGGAACCGGTCCCCGTCGCGCCGAGCTGGAGGCGTTGATCGCCAGCCAAGGGGCAGGCGACTGGATCGAGTTGGCTGGTCGCGTCGACCTCGATCAACTAGTCGCGCTGTATCGCCGGGCGTGGTTGGTCGCCAGCGCATCGCGGTCGGAAGGATGGGGACTGACGCTCACCGAGGCAGCGGCGTGTGGCACGCCAGCGGTGGCGACCGACATACCCGGTCACCAGTGCAGCGTTGTCAACGGTGTGACGGGGGTGCTGGCGCCGATCGAGCAGCTGGGGGATCGGATCGCCGACGTGATCCTCGATGATCGTCTGCGCTCGCAACTGGCGGCGAACGCACTGCAACGGGCTCGGTCACTCAGCTGGGATACGGCCGCTAGCGACCTGCTGGCTGTCCTGCGCGACGAGACGAGGCGCCGTGCAGGCCGCAGGTCATCGTCAGCGCCGCTTGCGCGAGAACTTCCCCAATAGGTTGCTGACGGCCCTGTCGGAGAGCTTGAAGCGTCGTTTCACCACGTCGTAAAGCGCAAGCGCTTTCTTGTCAAGGTAGATCGCCAGTCGCTTGCTGCCGTCTCCGGGCCGGGCGCGATAGTCGGTGGGCTTCACCAACGGGTGCGCCTCGTGCGTGAAGTAATAGAGCGCGAGCGACTGACGCGCCTTTCCTTCAGGAAAGTTCAGCGGCTCGGGGTGGCCGTGGAAGGAGTGCTCGTCGGTAGAGAACAAGAAGACACGGTTACCGATTGGCGCAACCTTCGCTTGGCAGGCGCTGACATCGCGGTCCCAGAGTTCCAGTTCGCCACCCCACTCCGGCTGCCACTCGGGATTCAAGTACAGCAGTAGGTTGACCCGCCGCCGCCAGTTCTGGTTGGTGTGATGCGCCGTGAAGTCGGCGTGGATGTTGAGGTGGGCGCCGCGAACAGTGCGATGTAACCCACCTCCGTCCATCGCCGGGTCGGGCTGCAGTGCGTCGATGCCGGTGAGTTGCGAGAGAAAGTCGAGGAAGCGAGGCGAGGAGAGCGCGTCGTGGATCTCGCGCAAGGTGTCGCCCCAGGTCTCGCGCTTCCTGTTTGCGAATTTGCGCTCGTTGACGTGCAGGTAATTCGTCCAATCGGTCAGATCGAGCGCTGAGAAGTCGCTATACGCAGCTTCCAGCGTCGGCGCCGTCAGCACATCGTCGAACACGATGTGCCCATACGGTTGCGCCGACTGATACTCGTCGCGCAGCGTCGCGACGCGGTCCTCAAGGGCCCGCAGATTCAGAATCTCATCGAGGTTGCTGCTGGCTTGCATTCCCTGGCCCTTCTCAAGTGGGCATCAGGCTAGCGAAGTACCAGTGTTGTAGCCTCGACCGGATGTCGACGGCGGTAACGGGAGAAGAACTCCGCTTCCGAAAGGCCATGAGATGGCCGCTGGCTATCGGCGCCATTCTCTTCACCTCGCTGCTGTGGAGCTTTGGACCTAACCCGTTGCATCCAGGCCTCACCGGCGGCGGCTTCTCCGGCCTCTTCGATCTGCAAGCGCACGCGCTGCTCGACGGCAGGCTCGACGTCGAACCGGGCGAAGCCGACATCGAAGCCTTCGTCATCGATGGCAAGGAGTTGCTCTACTACCCGCCCGGCCCGGCGCTGTTGCGCATGCCCATTGCCGCGTTCACCGACGGGTTCGACAAGCAACTGACCGCACCAGCGATGCTGATCGCTTGGTTCATTCTCGCCCTCGCGACGACACGTCTGATGTGGGCGGTCCGACGAGAGATGCGCCCCGACGCGGCGCTCGGGCGTTGGGAACTGGCCATGTACGGCGCCCTGCATCTCTCGCTCTGCGCGGGTTCGGTAGTGCTGTTCCTGGCATCGATGCCGTGGGTGTACCACGAGGTCTATATGTGGTCCATCGCGGTCGTGATGGTCGCCGCGTTGGCGATGATGCGTCTGGCGAGTTCGCCATCGCGGCGTACCGTGGCCACCTTTGGCGCGCTCGTGCTCGCTGGTGTGCTGGTGCGGGGCCCGGCAGGTTGGGGACTCGCCGCTGCGGGCGTGCTGCTGGCCGGCTGGATGTGGCGCGGCGGTTTCGGTGGCGAGGGACGGCGGCTGGCGCCGTGGGTCGTTCTCGCCAGCCTGGGCCCGCTCTCAGTCGGTATCGCGATCAACTGGATCAAGTTCCGTCACCCGTACCTCTTCCCGTTGGAGAAGCAGATCTTCAGCACGGTGAGCCCGCACCGTCGCGCAGCACTCGCCGCCAACGGCGGAGACCTCGTCTCGTTCGACATTTTGCCGAGCACGATCACCAACTACCTGCGACCCGACGGGATCAGATTCACGCGGGTCTTCCCGTTCGTCTCGCTACCCGGTCGACCAGCCCCAGAAATCGGCGGCTCGTTCATCGATCAGCGCTACCGCACTGGCAGCGTCACCAACTTCATGCCGCTGCTCCTTGGTCTCTCGCTGTGGGGCTTTGCGGCCATGGTCCGCAGGCAGACTCGCCAAGCGACGCGACTGCTGCGCGTTCCGCTCGTCGCAAGCGTGCTGGTTGCCGCACCGGTGCTGATCTACGGCTACATCGTGTACCGCTACACGTCGGAGTTCGTTCCGATTCTGGCGATCGGCAGCATCGTCGGCTTGACCGCTCTCGTCTCTAGTTGTGCCGCCTGGAATCGTCGGCGTCGGATGTGGGTGCTGACCGCGGTCTCGTCCGTGGCGTTGTTTGGTGTCGTCGCCAACATGGCCGCTGGCATCGGAATACAGCACGTCAGCAATCCGGGACCACTGCTCGAGCGTTACGTTCGGATGCAGATGCGCGTGAGCGACATCACCGGCAATCCGATCGTCGACAACATCCGGCGCGTGGAGGAACTGCCAGTCACCTCCGTCGCCGACGAGATCGTCGTGCTTGGAGAATGCGATGCCGCGTTCATGGGCACCGGCGATGACTACGGACCTTGGTCAGCGATTGCAATGCGTGAATGGTCGGCGTCGATCACCATCGATGGGCCGATCGAGGACGACACCTTCGTCGAGCTCGGCCGCGTTGGCGAACCCGGCACCGCGCAGTCGAGCATCGGAATACAGATCGTCGATCAGCAGTTTCGTATCCGGATCTTCCGCCCGGACAAGTTGCTGCTCGGTGTGTGGACGCCGTATGCCGACGGCGTTGCGTTCGAGCAGCAGATTTTGGTGAGCACGGAGTACGGCGTGTACTCCGTGGAGCCGACAGAAGAGGACGACATGGTGGTTCCCTTCATCATCTACGCCGACGATCGCAACTTCCCGCGGTTCTTCGCTCCGTCGAGCAGCAACGTGGAAGGAGTCGACGTCCAGTTCGAACCCTTCGCGAACCATGAGTTGTGCGACGAGCTGGTGGCGCTGATGGAATCGAAGCCATGATCGCTCGCCTGCGCCTGATGCTGCGGACGGGTTTGCAGCCACCCCCCAAGGTCGGCGACCCCGCCGATCGGCGTCGCTGGCTCCGTGGCGCGCGCCTCGGGGGCGCGGCGGCGTTGCTGCTGCATACCTGGATGTTGACGGCTGGCACCTGGAACCTGCTCCGCTGGGAACGCTCGGCCGACTTTCACGAAGCTCAGGCGCGAGCGATTCTGAACGGCTCGCTAGCCATGGATCTGCGGGTGCTCGGTATCGAGTCGTTCGCGCGGGGCGACAACGCCTACATGTATTTCGGCCCGGTGCCTTCGGCCTATCGGCTGCCGATCGTCGGGCTGACCCGCAACTTCGACGGGCGATTGAGCACGATCTCGATGCTCGTTGCGCTGTTCGTGATCGTTCCTGTTGTCATCGGGCTGGCGTGGCGCATGCGCTGTCGGGTGCTGCCAACCACCGCGGTGTCCCGGGCAGAGGTCGCCGGTGCTGGCGCCCTCATCTTCCTGGTCGTCGGCGGCAGCAGCCTGATGTACGCGAGCAGCCGCACGTGGGTGTACCACGAGGCAATCCATTGGGGCGCGGCGTACACGCTGGCCAGTTACTCGGCGCTCCTGCTCTGGCTGCAGTACGGCGCTCGACGATTCTTGGCATGGGCGTCGCTGCTGGCGACACTGGCGTTTCTGACCCGCGCATCGGTTGCCGGGGGAGCGGTGGTGGCGCTCGCCGCCGTGCTCGCCTGCCACGTGCTCTTCCAGCTCGCCGACAAAGTTCGCGCTCGCGCCTCGCGCGTTGCCAACGCAATGGACCGCATCGGTCGCATCGTCAAGCCGCGTGGCCAAGCATTGCCATCGCTCAGGGTTCTTGCCCGAGCGCTAGCCGTTCCGGTGACGTCGTACGCCTTCATCAACTGGCTGAAGTTTCGCACGCTGTTCAGCGTCCCCTTCGAGCAGCAGGGCTTCACGCTGCTCGACCCGGATCGTCAAGCAATGCTCGCCGAAAATGGGGGCTCGTTGTTCGGTTGGAAGTTCCTGCCGTCGAACCTGTTGCAGTACTGGCGCCCCGACATGATCGACATCTCGCTGCGCTTTCCGTTCATCGACTTCCCGCAGGGCCGAATGACGTTCATCGGCAGCCCCGTGTACGACCTCGTCGATGTCACCGCCGGAATCCCGACGACCATGCCAGCACTGGTCGTCCTGGGCGTATTGGGCGTCGTCGGCGTGCTGAGATCGCAGCGGGCGGCATTGGTCGATCTGCGTCCGGTGCTCATCGGGTGTGCCGCTGGCACCATCACGGTGCTCAACATCGGTTACATCGCCAACCGCTACCAAAGCGACTTTCTACCGCTGCTGATCGTGTCGGCATTGGCCGGAGCTCCGATGCTGACGGGCTGGCTCTCTACGCGCAAGCGCGCGCTGGCTCGCGGCGTGATTGCAATGGTCGTCGCCGCCGGGGTGTTCGGAACGGCTGCCAATCTGGCGCTCGGCTACACCTACCAGCGCGCATATTCGCCAGTCACGCCCGCCTATCAGATCGCCGGCTACCTACACACGCAGCTGAAGGTCGATCGGTGGATCGATGACGGACAGCTCGAGAACGTCCGCCAGGGCGATCAATTGCCCGAGCGCGGCGAGTACGGCGACGTCTTCATCGTTGGCGATTGCAAGGCCGTGTACTGGAGCGACGGTATGCGTACGAACGCCGTCAAGTTGTCGAACTGGAACGGTGTCGAGCGAGCCGATGGTGAAGGGGCCCTCGAAGCAACAATCACATTCGACCGTCCAAGCAAGACACAGGCGATGCCGATCTTCACCACGACAGCAGGTCCTGACGAACGGATTGGCGACTCAGTCTTCGTCGTCATCAATCCAAGCGACCAGTCGTTTGCCTTCGGCGTTATCAGCGAAGGGACAGGAAACTGGTTGGGCTTCGAGCTCTCACTTGAGTACGACACCCCATACGACATGCGCGCGGTACTCGACCCGCGCGTTGGAATACTGGAAGTGCACATCGACGAGCGTTTGGTCCTCGCAGTCGGCTTTTCGGCGGGCACCAAGGTCACGTTCGGCGACGACACCTACGGGTACACGTTCCTGAGCGAAAGTTTCGAGGGGACGATTGAGCCGACGCCGATCGAGATGAACGTGTGCCGCGAGCTTCTCGACAGCGTCGAGCGTTAGAGCGCGTTGGGCTTCAGCTCGTAGACGAACTGATAACCAAAAAGTTGCGGCCGCAGCTTGATTGCCGCACGGTCGGCGGTGGCAAACAGACTCAGGCGCTCGGCGGTCGTGCCGTCGGAGGAGCCGCGGTTGGCGACATCCACAGGCAACCCTGTGGCGTCTCGGCGAACGATGGCGAGGCCAGCTTCTGCCACGACGCGCTCGAAGCTGCGGCGAGTAAAGAAGCGCACGTGTGTGTTGTCGAGGATGCCGCGTTGGTCGTAATCGAACATTCCGAAGAGCGTGCGGATGCGTGGGTACCAGTGCCCAAAGTTCGGCACGCTCGCAAAGATCGAACCCCCTGCGTTGAGCAGTAGCTTCGCTTCCTCCAACAGCCGTTTGGGCTCGCGAACGTGTTCGAGAACGTCGGCGCACACGACGGTGTCGAATCCGCTGCCGACCTCGTCGGGGATGCCGTGCTCGAGGTTCGCCTCGAAGAAGCGCGTCATGCGGTCGGCGACGCCGGGTGAGGTCGTGAGATCGACGCCGGTGACTTGGTGGCCGACGGCCTCCATGCTGCTGGCGAGCGAGCCGTCGGCACACCCCAAGTCGAGCACACGGCCAGTCGGGCGGGAGGAGAGCCACGACAACAGACGACCATGTGACGAGTTGGGGTCGAGCTTCAACTCGTAGGGGCGGCTAGCGAAGGCGAGTTCGCCCGTGCCGAAGCCCATGCGGTGCAGTCGGTAGCGCCCGGTCAGCTTGGTGACATCCCACGCGTACTTCAACCCGTTGACGTGACAGATCTCGTCGCCGTAGTACGTCGGTATTGGCAACTCGACGATGCGTGCGTTGCTTTCGAGCAACTGCACGATGATCTCGGTGTCGAAGTCGAAACCGTCGGAGTTGCGTTGAAACGGCACACTCTTCAACCACTCGACGGAATATGCCCGATAGCCGCTGTGCCATTCGGAAAGCGCAGCACCAGACATTGCGTTCTGCACGGTGCTGAGGATGCGGTTACCAACGAACTTGTAGCGCGGCATGCCGCCCTCGAGCGCTGCGCCGCGTTCCATCATGCGCGACCCGAAGACGGCGTCGGCCTGACCGTCGACGATCGGCTGCACGATCTGGGGTAAGAACTCGGGCGCATACTGACCGTCGCCGTGCAGCAGCACGACGATGTCGAGCTTCTCGTCGATCGCCCAGCGGTAGCCCGCCTTTTGGTTGCCGCCATAACCGAGATTGATTGGGTGGCGCACGAGCCGCATCGGGAGGTCGGTGCCACGGTTTTGGTACCCGAGTCCGACCAGGTACGTGTTGTCGGGGCTGGCGTCGTCGCACACCAGCACTTCGTCGACCTGCGCGGCGAAGTCGAGCGGAATGCGGTCGAGGGTCTTGGCGAGATGGCTTTCCGCGTTATAGGCGACGACGAGCACACCGATGCGCGGCTTCCCTGGCCCTTTGGACATGGCTGCGATGTTACTCGCGGGGCGTGCTGAGACCAGCGAGCGAACCGGTGGCGATCAGCACGACAGCGAGAACAAAGGGTTGGTGGGAATCGGAGACAGCTGAAAGGAATGGCGACCCGGCCGATGGGCGCAGCCTGATCGCCTGCAACAGCACGTACAGCACGCTGATCGTCGCTCCAGCTAGTCCGGCGACGGCATTCAGCTGCGGTCGCCGCCACCAGCCGCAGGTCAGCAGCGTGACCGCGACCGCACCTGCGGCGCCAAGCGGCCCGACGAGCAGGTACCCGGTGGCAACCGTGGCCAAAGCCCACCCGACGGTGGCGCGAGTACCCAGGCGGTCGGCTGGCCACAACGAGAGCGTGGGCATGACCGCTGGCTCGTCGACCATCGGAACGGCCTCCGCGTCGGCGCTGGCTAGCCGACGGCGAGCGATCGGCCAGCCGGCCAGCACGAGGCACCCGAGAGCGGCTAGGCCACTGACCCACAGCGCGATGTTGACGGGCCGCTGACCGGCCCAATGCAGTCGCACCTGCACGACGTCGTCGTGTGGCTGCAGCCACCAGCCGTTGAAGCCGCCATCGACCATCGTTGGTCCGGCGAGCGCACCGAGCTCCGGCGAGCTCGCCGACCATCCCTCGTTGAAACCTTCACCGAGAATCAGCCAGCAGCCGAGTGGGCAGGGACCGACGGTGAGGTTGCGCTCGTCGTCAGTCGCGGTCACGGTGACGATGCCAGCGGGAGCGGGCGGCTCACGCAGCAGCGCCTGCTCGTTCTGCAGCAGCACCCGATCGACGTTCAGGCCGGTTCCGACGGTGGTGCGCAGCACGTGGCTGCCGGTGCTGAGTTCGATCGCATCCCGGTCGCAGATCTCGACCGCTAGCGCCGCACCAGCGACGGCAGCCGACAGCGAACCAGAGACTCGCAGCGCGATTGGTTGGTCATCGATGCGAAGTAGGTCGTCTCGGCACTCACCCTCGACGCTGACGGGTAGACCGTCACCGAGTCCCGCCGCCGCAAGCTCCGCGATCGCGACGGGTAGCCCGATCGGTTGCCCGGTGCGCCGATCGATGGTGGTCGCGCCGTCGGTGGTCATCACCGTGATGCGCACCGGACCGTCGCCGGCAGGCACAGGGACAGTCGCCGGCTGCGCGTTCTGAGCGGAATCGGCGACAGGAAGAGAGGAAGTCAGCTGATTGCCCGCGCGCTCGACGCGCACGCTCGTGATCGTGGCGTGTTCCGAGTCAGCGACTCGAGTGAGCTCGATCGCTGCAACATCGGGCGCCGGTATGAACTCGATCCACTGACCGATGGCGTCTCCGAAGGGCGAGTGCCATGCCGTTGTCTCGTCACCATCGATCGCCGACCACGGCCTCGCCGCGAGCACCCCCGCGAGGCTGCCGCTCGCTGCGGCTGGCGGCACCCCCAACAGTTCGGCGAGTACTTCGTCGCTGGCTCGGGCGTCGAGACGGACGGTGACTGCGGGTGTCAGGCGTTGCGTGCTGGCCAGATCGAATTGCCGAACGATGGTCCGCTCAGGATCCCAGCGATAGCGATCCGTTGTTTGCACGCGCTCACGGGTCATCACCACTGCGAGCGGCTCGTCCTCAACCAATGCGAGGGCGTCGGTTGGCATAACGACAATCTCCTCGGTGGCCCCTTGACCAAGGTCGATCTCTGCGAAGCCGACTGCGTCGGTTCCAGTCGTCGCGCCACGGATCACGATCGTGAATTCGGTGACGGGTGTATCGAGTGTGACCTGCGTGCTGTCGGCGGCGAGCACGACGCGCTGCGTGCCGGCTGCCGAAAGGATCTCGATTTCCGTCACGCGCCGGTCGCCAGCAGGCTGGTGCATGATCAACTTCGTGACTGCATCCCGTGCAACGAGGGTGATCGACTCGCCGACGGGGTTGGCGCCGAGGCCACCAACGCGCCACGCAGTCGAGTGGTCGCCATCGATTGCCATCGCGGCGCGGTACTCGGGCCAATACCCGAGCGGGTATCCGTAGCTGGTGGACGTGGCCTGCACAGGTCCGGCCTGCCTGACGTACGTCAATGTCGAAGGGTCCGCTGAGGACGACGGCGAGTGGAAGACCGGAAGCCGTTGATCTTGACTGTCGAAGCGAGTGCTGTCTGCTCCCGGTAGGCCGTCCTCAGTGAATCCAGTGCTGTCCTGGGAACCGCGCCATTGGCGGGCACGATCGCGGTTGCTGTCGGTGACGATGACGAGCGACGCCTGCGCGATCAACTGGTCGAGATCGACGTCGGGGGTCGCCGAGTAGAAGATCGCTTCCCGCCCGGTCAACAAGTCGGCGGCGGCATCGATCACGCCGTCACCCGACCCAGACAGCACGACCGTTGCGGTCTTGCTGCGTGCGATCGCGACAGTGTCGAGGACGTCGACGAGCAGCACCGACGTGATCGGTTGCCCGATGCGCGGGTCTCCAATCGCAGCCTCGTCGGTCATCGCGACCGTCGGTTCGTTGACACTCGGGGTCCCGAACGCGCGCACCTCGCCGAGGCCAACAGGCCCGGCGCGGTACAGCGCGTCGGTGACCTCCGGGCGCGGGGTTCGGAAGCGCTCGAACGCCATGTCGCCGGCCACCCAGATCGTCTCGACCCCTAACAATCTGGCAATTGTTGCGATCGAGTCGGGGTCGACAACGCCGTTCTGGAAACGATCATCCAGCGCGTAGACGAGATCCATCGCCCCCGGGCTACCAAGCGGCTGCAGGTCGCGACTGATGAACGGCTGTGTCGAAAGGCCTGGAAAAGGCGGATCGACGGTGTAGCCCCAGCGGAAGGCACCGAACTCGGCGCCGGGCAGTTGCCAGACGCGGGTGCTCCCGTCGGCGTCCGCAAGCGTGTCGATGGCTTGTTGCCACGAGATCGGCGGCTCGGCGTCGCGCGTGAGGTAACGATCGACGAGCCCGCCGGTCCACAGCGCAGGAAGGTTTAGAATCGCAACGAGGATCACTGCCCCCGCGACCAGTCGCTGGCGGTTGATGTGCCCAACCGCACCCACTACCGCGGCTGCTCCGAGGGCTAGGCCCAGCATCGACATCGGCAGCGCGCGCGTGCTGCTGCGCAGCGCGAGCGCAAGCGTGCTGCGGGTGTCGTCGGTGAGGCGGCCGAACAGGGGAGCAGGGTTGTTCAGCGGATAGCCACCGACGGCTAATACGGTGCCGACCAGCAGTAGTACGGCAGCGAATCGCCGACCACTCCACTTGACGAGCGACAAGCCGACCAGCCCAAGTAGCACGATCGCGTAACTCGTGAAGAGCAGCGCGATGTTGGTGTGGTAGGGGCCAGCGGCGTCGGTCGTCGCTTGCACGTGGTCGCGGATGTAGTTCAGCCAGTACCCGAGACCGCGCATCGCTTCCGGCGCGATCGAGGTACTGCTCACCGCCTCCAGCGTCTCGGTATACGAAAGAATGTCGATGCCGTAGCGGCTCTGCATGGCGAGGAACGCGATCCACCACGCCGACACCAAGAGCGAGAGGCCACCGATGCGAGCGGCGACAACCGCCGACGTGCGCCAACTGATTCGGCGTCCACTCACTTCAAGCAGCAACCACACGACGGGGGCAGGCGCGATGAGCGCCAGCGCGGTGGCGTTGGTCGAACCAACGGTCAGCACCACCAATGCCGCGCACGCCGGGTAACGCCAGCCACCGTGGCGGGCGGCGAGGACCGTGCACCCGACCAACCAACCGAGACCGGCCCACGGCAACAGCATCACCGAAGTGCGCGAGATGTACGCCAACACGTACGGAGACAACATGTACACGAACGCCGCTGCCAGCGCGCAGTGCGCGCGCAAGCCAAGTTGCCGGGCCAGCCAGTGCACGCCCCAACCGGCAAAGAAGAGCAGCGAAGCGATCCACAGGCGATGTGCAATCCAGTCGGGGACGCTGAGCCGATCCATCAACCCGAACCACGGGCCAGCGGGCCACAGATACGAGATCTGCTGATGGGGGACAAAACCGGCGTACTGACTGGTGTCCCAGGTGTTCGTTGCGCGGGAGAGGACACCGCCGGGATCGAGGTAGAGGAAGAGCTTCGTGTCGGCCGGCATCTTGCCGGGTGACGACAGCATGACCAGCGGGTAGACGACCAGCGCCAGCCAGCGCGGTCTTGTCACGGAATGGCCCCGCGCACGCCGTACATCGCCGTCAGGATCGCGAGTCCGGCCCCGCACAGGGTGTACGTGAACGCCCAACGGTCGGCGTCGTCAGTGTCGCGCCACTTCGCATAGGCGATCAGCAGCGGAAAGGCGGTGTACAAGAACCGCGGTCGCGCGGTGACGGTGCTCGGCAGCACCATCAGGGCGATGACGACCACGCTGTAGGCGGCCGGAGCCCACGAGAGGCGGGTCTTCCAAGCCGCGACGAGCAGCACCACCGTGGTGGCAACCGAGATAGCGGTGAGCGCATCCGCCGGCGAGGAGAGCGGTCGTTTGAAGAAGTCGAAAGTTGCCGCAATCGCCGAACCACCGAAGCTGGCACCTTCGTTCCACGCAACTCGCTGCACACGGAACCACGCGCCGCGTTCGCCAGTTTGGTGCCAAAGGAACAGCTGAAACCCGACGAAGCCCAACGGCGCGAGCAATGGCGCGCTGAGGGCGCGCCATTGGCGGTCGTTGCGGATGGCGAAGAACGCCGCTACGGCGCATGCTGCCACCAGCCCCAAGCCGTTCGGGCGGGTGGCGGTGCCGATCGCCGCGACCAGCCCGGCGGCGACCCATCGCTCGCGCTGCAGCAGCAGCAGACACCCGGCCGCACAGACGAAGAGCAGTGCCTCGGCGTAGACGAACGACAAGACGAAGGCGCCAGGAAAGAGAGCCGTGAGCAGCATGCTGCGCTCGGCCACTCGCGCGCCCCACAGGCGAAAGGCCAACAGGCCGATCAACGCGATTGCGATCATCGACAGCACAAGGTTGACCGTGACGCCCGCGACCGCGGCGCCGCCGGGCAGCACCTTGTCGGCGACGCGCACGATGCTGGGATAGGCAGGGAAGAACGCCGCGCGCGCCGGGAGGTCGTGGTAGGTCAGCTGTTCGGGAATGTGATGCGGATAACCGAGCCGGACGATGCGCAGGTACCAGACACCGTCCCAGCCGGCGAACACGTTCATCAGCAGCTTGCTGGCGTTCGCCGGGCGCACGCCCTTGGCGTCGTTGATCTCGACTACCTGCTGGGCCGCGACGACCGCCGCGCCGCCAAGGACGCAGATGCGGGAAACAACGAAACCGATGAAGCCTTTACGCAGGGCCGCCTTGAAAGCGGGATCCATCGGAGCGCGGTGAAGTCGAGTGCGGATCATCGTGAGCAAGGCCCCGAGATTAGCCAGCCGCAGTGGCGACGATCACATCAAACAATTGCGTGCGGACGATGTCCGTGAGAATGTCGACGTCGGCGTGAATGCCGTCGATCAGCACCGCTTCGTCGGGGTTTGCTCGTTGACGCTCGTTGATCGCACTCGCATAGGGCAGCAACGCGACATTGGGGAAGGCATCAATCCATCGCTGCACCTGCGCATTCCACGCGGCGATGCGCTCTGGCGACGCAGTCTCCTCCCGCACGAAGTCGCTGACCAGCAGTTGCGGGCAGTCGGCGACAAGCAATGGGACAGCGTGCTCGTTCAGCAGGGCTGACAGCGTGGTCATATACGTGTCGTGCACCCTCGTGTACTCGGCCCCACCCGCAACATGGTCACGGTCGTCGCCTGGGTATCGCTGGTGAAGCAGCTCGACCCCGCTGGCCATCAGGACCACGACGTCCGGATCAAATGCAACCAGCTGCTCGGCGACGATGCCGGTTGTCGACGGGCAATTCACCTCCTGCCAAGGCTCACTCTCGGCCGAGCGCACCGCAGCAATCGGCACGAGCGGGCACCCATTGGCCCCGACCCAAAGCACGTCGACGGCGCCCGGCCCCAAGCGATGCAGCGCAGACGCAAGAATCACCGAGGTCGAGTCACCAACCACCAGCACTCGCAGAGCCTGGCGGTTGGCGAGCTGAGTGATGTTCAGCGAGTCGACGACGTTGCCAATTGAGAAGTGCAAGTTGCTGAGCGCCGATCGACTGGCGGCGAACCGCGTCAGTTCCCACTGCAGGCTCGACCGCTGACTTCCGACGCGCAAGAGGTGCACGTTGAGGCCCATCGGAGTGGCGTCCCAGAATGCGTTGAGAGCACTCGCGACATGGAGCGAGCGTTGGGCCAACTGGTGATAATCGGCTCGCGGGGGAAAGCCCACCTCCGCCGCGACACGTACGACGCCCTCGTCGATCGCTCCGAAGGCCACCACGACTTCAGTCACACCCGCTTCGGCAGCGCGCTCCAGCCACAGCAGTGAGCTCGGGCATTGCGCGACATCGACGACTTCGTTGGTGACGAGTTGTACCTCGAGGGCAGGTGTGATCGGGCAGTGCTGATCTGTCGCATCGATCACGTCGACACCGCGTGCTCGCAGCAGACTCGGCACGCGAGTGCCCGATCCGACGACGAGTACTGGCGGAGCGACCGGCACTGTCGTTTCGGGGGCGGCGGCGACGTCCGCTGGTTGATTCTCAAACATGATCTGGCCCTGCTCGCCGGCGGCGAGCAGTCGCTCGTTGTCGGAGAACGTCGGTGCTGGCAGCGCCACACAAGCAATCACAATGCAAACAGCAGCGCTCAACGAGGCGAAAGCTCCCGTGCGAGGCCGAACGAAGACTTGCCGCGCCCGAATTGGGCGTTCGACGAGCGACGTGACGAGCGCGGCAACACCCAGCGCAATTGCCGTGCGCATCGCGAGAAGTGGCCAGCGCGTCAAGCCGGTGCGCTCAGCAGTGAGCGTGAGGTAGATCGGCCAATGAACCAGATAGAGCGCGTACGACCAGCGACCAACCGCTACCAATGGTCGGGTTGCGAGCAGCGTTGTGAGCGCCGACCGTTGCGGTGCGACTGCGGCCGCTACCAGCATCGCTGAGACGACAGAAAAGGCAGGGAGGCCACCGCGATAGAGCCAGCCGCTCGTGACAGCAGTGGTCGCGACCAACACTCCGAAGGCACCCAGCGCGCCCCACCCGATGAAGGGCCGTGTGCGGCGCATGATCTGCGGCGCGTACAGGGCGAGCAGCACACCTACCAGCAACTCTGCGGCACGAGTGTGCGTGCCGTTGTAGACGAGATCGCGATCGGTCGTGAGAACATTGGCCACCACTGAGGCGACGAGCATGACGGTTGCCGTGAGAGCCAACGTGTGCCGACTCCTTCGCAGGCAGGTCAGCGCAATGATCGGCATCACCGCATAGAACTGCTCCTCGATCGCCAGCGACCAGAAATGTGCGAGTGGACTCGGCTGGCCGATGAAGATTTCCTGGTAGCTCTGATCGGCGAACGCGGCCCGCCAGTTGGCGACATTGCCGAGTGCAGCGAGCGCGTCACCGGGTAACCCGCGCTGTTGACTCGCTGACCACAGCACCCACCCAGCCAACACGGCCGCAATGCTGATCAAGGCGGAGGGAGTCAGTCGCCGCCAGCGGCGCGCGTAGAAGCGCCGAATCGAGATCGTGCCGTCCGCGGCGAACTCGCGCAGCAACAGGTTCGTGATCAGGTAACCGGAGAGCGTGAAGAAAAGCGAGACGCCCAGGAAGCCGCCGCGCGCGATACCGAGATCTGCGTGGAACGCGAGGACGGCGATGACTGCGACGGCGCGCAAACCATCGATCGCGTCGATATGTCGTACGCCGTCCGCCCCGTTCGTCACCATGCCATTGTGGAGTCTGTCACCAGCGGTTCATCGGAAGCACGCGCTGACGGGGACCAAACTTCGGCGCCTGGTGGCCGGCAGCGAGCAAGAGGCGCACGACACGACCCCGTTGGCCGCGATAGGGCTCGAGCAGAGCAAGCATCTCGTCATCACTACTTCGAGCGCGCCCGGCAAGCACATGCCCGACGATGTTCTTCAAGTGGTAGTCGCCGACTGCGACGGAATCAGGATCGCCGAGCGCTGTTGCCATCGCCGAGCCGATGGTCCACGGCCCAATTCCTGGCAGCAGCGCCAGCTTTGCGGCGGCGGCCGCAGGCGTGAGTTCCGCCCACGCGAAGAGGTGCGCGGCATGCCGCGCCAACTGGCGTAGCGGTTCGGCACGCTTGCTTTCGATGCCCAGCGGGTGAAACCACCAGCTGGGTCGGCTGGCTAGTTCCTCCGGCGCGGGTGGCAGCCGCAAGTCGGTCGGCCCCGGCGCCGCGGCGCCCAGGTGTTGCACCAGCAGTCGCCACTGACGAACGGCTTCGCCGCCGGTCACCCGCTGGCCGAGAACGGTGGGCAGCAGCTCGTGGTACAGCGTGTAGCTCGCCCCAAAGCGCAGTCGTGGGTGATCGCGTTGCGCGCCCATGATCGCGGGGTGGGCGTCGACGAAGCGGAATCCCGGATCGGCGGCGCCTGTCATCGCGGCAACCCGCTCCATCAGCCAGTCGGCGCCCAGTCCCCACGCGCGAGCGTTCAGCCGTTCGTCGCGGACGTCGATGCGGACGGTTCCGGCACCCTGTGGGGTGTGCGTGGCTCGCCAGAACTCACCGGCGTGCAATCGGGTCGTCGGATCGCCGGCGCCGAAGCGGTAGTACGACAGCGTCTCTACAGCTTCGACGTGGTGTTCGCGCATCAGAAGACGTGGCTTGATCAGCGACGGCCACTCAGCCGTTGGAAGCACGCACCGTGACCGGCGCTTCGCCGCCGAACAACGGATGGTGGCACGCCACGAAGTGACCTTCCGCAACCTTGCGCATCTGCGGTTCCTCGGATCGGCACCGGTCGTCAGCAGCGGCACAGCGGGGGTTGAACCGGCAACCCGACGGCGGTAGCACCGGTGAAGGCGGTTCACCTTGGGCCGCCACCTGCTGCACAGCGATTTCTGGGTTGGGCACAGGAATCGAGTCGAGCAGCAGCTTTGTGTAGTGATGCGCCGGCGACGTGTACATCGAATCAGATGGTGCGACTTCGCAGATCTTGCCGAGGTACATCACCTGCACGCGATCACTGATGTTCTTCACGACCGCGAGGTCGTGAGCGATGAAGATGAGCGTCAGACCATGCTTGGCCTTCAGGTCTTCGAGCAGGTTGAGCACCTGCGCCTGCACGCTGACGTCGAGCGCGCTCACTGGTTCGTCGCAGATCAACAGCGTCGGGTCGAGCACGAGTGAGCGTGCGATGGAGATGCGTTGACATTGGCCACCGGAGAATTGGTGCGCCTGGCTCTCGGCGGCGCGTACGGGGTCGATGCCGACTTCCTCCAGCAACATGTCGACCTTGCCGAGTTGTTCGGACTCGCTGCCGCGCTTCCAGATCACCAGCGGCTCGCGCACGATGTCGCGCACCTTGCGTCGTGGGTTCAACGACGAGATCGGGTCTTGAAAGATCATCTGCATGCGAGTGCGCGCGGCTCGCATCTCGTTGCCCTTGAGGCCGGTCAGTTCGGTGCCCTCGAAAAGCACTGAACCGCTGTTGGGCTTGGGCAGCATCATCATTGCCTTGCCGGTGGTGCTCTTCCCGCAGCCGCTCTCGCCAACGATGCCGAGCGTTTCACCGCGCAGCACATCGAAGCTAATCCCGCTCACCGCGTGAACCTTTAGTCCGGTGCGGCCCACCGGGAATTCAACGACGAGGTCGTCGACGCGCAGCAGCACGTCGTCGGAGTCGCGTAGGTGCGCCTTGCCACTCCCAGCCATCAGCTCACACCAACCTGTGCCGAGCCACTCCTGCGCTTCGCGGCGTCGAGCTGTGCTCGCTTCTCGCGGTAGACGGGTGAGCCGACCGGGTACCAGCAGGCGTAGACGTGCTCCGCGTGCTCGGCGGTGAGCAGTGGCGGCTCCTCGTTGACGCACTTTGGCTGCACGTACTCGCAGCGCGGCGAGAACCGGCAACCCTTCGGCGGGTTGACCAGGTCGGGGGGTCGCCCAGGGATCACGTTCAGCCGGGTATGGCTGCGGTCTTCGATTTTCGGGATGCTGTGCAGCAGTGCTTCGGTGTACGGCATCTTCATGTTCGCAAACAGAATGCGTGTCGGTGCCTTCTCCACCAACTTGCCGCCGTACATCACGGCAATCTCGTCGGTGTGACCGGCAACGACGCCGAGGTCGTGAGTTACAAGGATGACCGACATGAAGCGATCGCGGCGCTGCTCGCCGATCAGTTCGAGGATCTGCGCCTGCACGGTGACGTCGAGCGCCGTCGTCGGCTCGTCGGCGAACAGAACCGCCGGGCCGCATGCCAGCGCCAACGCAATCATCACGCGTTGCCGCATGCCGCCGCTGAGCTCGAACGCGTACTGATCGAGCCGCTTCTCGGGCTCGGGGATACGGACGTCGTGCAGCAGGCGCAGGGCCGTCTGACGTGCCGTTGCCTTGTCCATACCAAGATGGATGCGCAGACCCTCACCGATCTGCTTGCCGACACGCATCACCGGGTTGAGCGAGGTCATTGGATCTTGGAAGATCATCGACATCTCGCGACCCCAGATCTTGCGTCGTTCGTTGAGGCTCAGGTTCATGATCTCTTCGCCCTCGAAGATCACTGAGCCGGAACGTTCGGTGTTGCGCCCTGGGAGTAGCCCCATGATCGAGCGCGAGAGAACCGTCTTACCGGAACCCGACTCGCCGACGATTCCGAGGGCCTTGCCGCGATCGAGCGTGAACGAGACGCCATCGACCGATCGCACCAACCCGCGCTCGGTTCGGAAGTGCGTACGCAGGTCGGTGACCTTCAGTAGCGGACCTTCGACTTGCCGCGTGGAGGCTTGTAGGCGTGTGTTCACGAGATCGCCTCGCGGGTGTTGAAGCGTTGCGCGAGCACGTCGCCGAGCAAGTTGATCGAAAGTACCGTGAAGAACAACATCATCGCGGGCATGAGAGCGATCCACCACGAGCCCTCTCGGAGAGCGGAGGTACCGGCAGAGATCATCAGCCCCCAGGTCGGTGCCGGAGCTTCGACAGAGAGCCCGAGGAACGCCAACGCCCCCTCGGCGACGATCAGCAACGCCAGGCCGGTGAGGGCGAACGACATCAGCGTTGGAACGATGTTCGGGAGAATTTCCTTGAACAGGATTCGACTGCCCTTCGCACCGAGGCTGCGTGCCGCGATGACGAAGTCGCGTTGGGCGTAGGCAATGGTGTTGGCGCGCACCAGTCGGGTGAGCGGCGGAATCGAAAGGATGACGAGCGAGACGACGACCGGCCACAATGGTCGGGTTTCGGCAGAAGCCGCGTTCGGGTCATTGAAAAACGTCACGAAGAAGATCGCCAGCAGCAACGCAGGAAACGACAGCATCACATTGGTCAGGTTCTCGATGACGACATCGACCCAACCGCGGAAGTAGCCAGCGACCATCCCCAGGAGCGTGCCGATCGCGAGACCGAACGTGATAGCGAGGCCTGCAATGATCAGTGAGGTGCGACCACCGAGCATCGAACGGGCAAACAGATCGCGACCGTTCTTGTCGGTGCCCATCAGACCGAAACGCTCGGGCTCGCCCGCCTGCGGAGAATCGCTGAAGACAGCCCACGACGGTGGACGCTCGCTGTATCGAATGTTCGTGCCCGTACCCGTCACGCACTCGGACTTGCTGTCGAACTGATCGCAGGAGTGATTGAGGTATGGCAACGACTCGGCGCCGATTGCACTGACGACGATGAACACCAGCCAGCCGATTGCAAGCCACTTTGTCACCCGGCCTCGCCTGCGCACGCGGACCTTCGGCGGAGCCGCATCATCAATCAACGGCACGATTGGCGCGTCGTCGGCGCTGACAACTTTGATGTCGGTCATTTCAGCTCAACGCCCTTCGTGCACGAACGCGTGGATCGATCCAGGCGTATGCCATGTCGGCAACGAGGTTCACTGCGACGTAGATGAGTGCCAGCACGACAACTGCGTACTGCACCGTCGGATACTCGCGTCGGAAGATGCTCTCCACGGTCAGGCGACCCATGCCGTTGAGGAGGAAGAACTGTTCGACGATCACGACGCCGCCCATGAGAGCGCCCACGTTTACGGCGGTGGCGGTGATCAACGAAAACAGTGATGGACGCAACGCGTGCCGGAAGAGGATGTTGCGGGTACTCACGCCTTTCGCCCGCGCCGTAGTGATGAACTCGCTCTGCAGCGTGCCGATCAGGTCGGCCCGCAGGAGGCGCATGTAGCCGGCGAAGAGGGGGAGCGCGATCGTGACCGTCGGCAACACGAATGCTTTGAAGTGGGCGACGGGATCATCGAACAGCGATGTGTAGATGGAGGGGAAGGGAATCCATTGGCGCTGCACGCTGACGAAGTACATCAGTACCGGCGCAACGATGTAGTTAGGCAACGACAGCATCGCGAACGCCGACGTTGTGGAGATGCGGTCGAAGCGCGAGTTCTGCCGGTACGCCGACCACACGGCAACCGGAATTGCCGTGATGAGCGCGAGCAGTTGCCCGTAGACCATCAGGTAGGCAGAGATCGGCAACGCCCGCTTGACGGCATCGGAGATTGGTTGGTTCGTTTGAAAGGTCTGACCCCAGTTGCCGGAGAGGAAGTCCGCCATCCAGGTGAAGTACTGCGTGTACCACGGCTTGTCGAGGCCGAGGTCTTTGATGACCTGCTGAGCCTGTTCCGGGGTGGCACCGGGGCCGGTCTTGAGTGCGACCAGCACATCGGTGCCACCCGGCAGGAACCGCAGTGCAACAGACGTGAGAAGGGTGACCAACACCACGACGAATATGGTTTGCGCAATTCTGCGAAGCACATAGCGCATACGTGGTGTTGGTCCCTTCTCGTGTCAGGTTGCCGTTGTAGTTGTTGTTGGTATTACTGCTCGACCCAGAAGGTCATCGGGTACACGACACCGGAGAATCCGGCACCGAACACGGCGGTCTTGCCATCCGGCAGTTCGAACCCGGTCGGGCCATGAACTGCTGGCTTATGGGCGATACCCCAGATCGTGTAGCTCTCCCACATGTTGTAGCACTCGGTGGCGAACAGGCGGTTGACCTCTTCTGCGATCTCCTTCTTACGAACGGGATCGTTGCTGCCCCGGTTCTCGTCGAGCAAGGCATCGAGCGCGGCGTCCTTGATGCGACCGAAGTTGAGCGCCAGTGAACCGACATCGCCAGAGGCCGTCGAGTGCCAGAAGTGGTATTGCTGATCGAGGTCGAAGCCGCCGTGGTTACGGAACTGGAACACCTGGAAGTTGCCAAGTGCTGCTGTCACGACATAGGCGCCTTGGTCGATCTGGTCGATGGTGACCTCGTCGATGCCGGCTTCCAGGAACCACTCCTGCTGGAACTGATTGATGGTCAGGTTCGTCTCGTCGTTCGTTCCGGCAAGCGCCAACGAAATCGGGCCTGGGTTCTCAGCCTTGTATTCGGCAATCAGCTGCTGTGCCAGTTCCATGTTTTGCGCTTCCGGGTAGCCGGTGTCCTCGAGATAGCCGACCTGCGTCGGCGAGAACGGACCATTCGCTCTCTGCGGAACGCCAGCGCTGATCACGTCGATGATCGCCTGCTCGTCGCGTGCGTTGGCGAGCGCGCACCGAACACGACGATCGTTGAGCGGCGAGCCCTCCTGCGTCACATGGAACATCGTGAACGCGGTCTCTGCATTGTTGGTGACCTCGGTCATTTCGATGTCGGTGCTCTCGCGGAACTCCGCAATGACGGACCCGTTGGTGGTGTGGATGACATCGACGGAGCCGTTCTTGAGTGCATCGCGGCGGCTCAGCGAGTCGGCGATCCAACGGAACTCAATCGCATCGAGGTATGGGTACGGTGAATTCCAATAGCTGTCGTTGCGCGTCATCGTGAACACTTCGCCCGCGGCGTAGTTGTCGTACACGAACGGCCCAGTGCCGACGGGAGCCGATTTCAACAACGGATCAGCGTCGGACGCCGCCAACCATGTCGGCGAAGCCATGAAACCGACTTGCCCGGTCAGCGAGAACGGGAACGCTACCCACGGGGTGTTGAGTGAAACAATTGCCGTCATCGGATCGGCCGGGTCGACTGCAACGCTCTCGACTGGACGCGCCACAAAGTTGGTGACGAGACCAGTCTGGGCGCGTGACAAGTTCTCGACGATCGCAGCACCGTCGAACGGCGTGCCGTCGTGGAACGTCACATCGGCGCGGGCGGTGACGCGCCACTCGGTGAAGTCATCGTTGGGGACCAACGACTCGGCTAGGTAAGGGCTCCACGAGCCATCGGAGTTAAACATCACGAGTGAGTCAAAGATGTTGCGCAGGATCTGCTGACAGGAAATTGCGCACAGAATTTCTGAAGGACGCCACGGGTTGCTGGTGTCGGCCTCGACGGCGAACACCATGCTGCCTCCGGGTACCGGAACCTCTTCAGCGGCAGTGGTCGGCGGCGGAACCGTGGTTGCAGCGGCAGTGTCGGCAACCGTTGTCTCGCCGCCCTCCGCTTCGGTGGTGTCGGTCTTGGCATCGTCGCCGCCGCAGGCGGCAGCAATCAGGCCGACGCTGAGCACCAACGCGGCCAGCACCCGCCCCGACTTAGTAGTGGTATGACCCATCTTGTTCCCCCAGTTTGTGTTCGCGAATAGTGCCGACCAGGGTGCGCCGGGGGGAAAGTGTGACCCCCATCACACCCTGATGTTGGCACCTTAGCCAGGTTCAACTGATTGGGGGCAACGCGGCGAGCGCCGAGCGCTTTGGTCGGGCACGTAATGTCGGCACCATGCCCTCCAAGTCCGCGCTACCCAAGAACCTCGAGTCGCTACGCATCGCGCCGGGCAAGTCGTTGTCGCTCGCCGATCACGACCCCGCCGCAACCCTGGGCTGGGAGAAGGAGGCGGCGAAGGCCGAACTCGACGAGCTGAAGACGCGGCTCGACGTATTGCAACAGCACCTCTACGCCGAAGAGAGTCGCAGCCTGCTGCTGGTGCTCCAAGCAATGGATGCTGCCGGTAAAGACGGCACGATTCGCAACATTCTCGCTGGGCTCAACCCAGCGGGTATCGAAGTCAGCACGTTTCGCGTGCCCGGTGGCCCGGAGACGCAACACGACTACCTCTGGCGAGTGCATGCAGAGACACCAGCTAAGGGAATGATCGGAATTTTCAATCGCAGCCACTACGAAGATGTGTTGGTAGTGCGTGTGAAGGAGTTCGTGTCTAAGTCGGTGTGGTCGCGCCGCTACGACCACATCAAGGCGTTCGAGCAACTGCTGGTCGACGAAGGAACCACGGTCGTCAAGTGCTTTCTCAACGTGTCTAAGGACGAGCAGCGCGAGCGTTTGCAAGAACGCGTTGACGACCCAGAGAAGCGTTGGAAGTTTCGTCTCGGCGACCTCGAGGATCGCAAGTTGTGGCCTGCGTATCAGGACGCGTATCGCGAAGCGATAGAGCGCACCAGTACGACCGACGCGCCCTGGTATGTGGTGCCGGCCGATCGCAACTGGGTGCGCAACCTCGCGGTCGCAAAGATCCTGCTGCACCATCTCGAGGAGATGGACCCGAAGTTACCTCCGGAGGAAGAAGGCATCGCTGGCCTGGTTGTGACCTGAAAGGTAACCTGACCGCGCATGTCTGCCACGACGTCAGTCTCCGTGCCCGCGACGCTGGCCGAGGCTCTGCAAATGATGGCCGTGGCACCGGATGCGACTGTGCTTGCCGGCGGCACCGACTTGATGGTCGAGTTCAACAGCGGGCACAGACGCGCCAACCAAGTCGTCGTCGTCAACCGCATCGGCGAATTGTGCAGTTGGCAGTACAACCCAGACGCCGGCACGCTGCGGCTCGGAGCAGGAATCACATACGCCGACATCGCGCAGTCGCCGATTGCCGAGTGGGTGCCTGCGTTGGCACAGGCTGCCCGCACGGTGGGTTCTCCGCAGATCCGCCATGCAGCCACGATCGGCGGCAATCTCGGCACCTCCTCGCCAGCAGGGGATGGGCTGCCAGTGCTCAGTGCATTGGAAGCGCAGGTTCATCTGGCGTCTGCCACCGCTGAGCGCACGCTGGCATTCAGCGACTTCATGGTTGGCCCGAAGCGCACCGCCCTGCAGGCTGGCGAATTGATCACTGGGGTGACGGTGCCCGTGCTGAAAGGGTGGCAGGGCTACAGCAAGGTCGGCGTACGCAACGCGATGGTGATCGCGGTCGCGAGCGCGTCGCTCGTTGTTGATGCCGAGCCGCGCGAATCGTCGACGCGCAACGTTCGATTAGCGCTGGGTTCCGTCGGCCCGGTCATCTTGCGCTGCCCGGAGGCAGAGGCACTGATCGCCGCCGAGGCCGACTTCGACGCCGCCCGCGTCTCTGCAGCCGTGGTTGCTGAGTTCGCCGAGCTTGCTCGGCGCGCGGCGCGCCCTATCGATGATCACCGATCAACCGCCGAGTACCGCCGTCATGCCGTCGGCGTGCTTGCAGCCCGACTACTGCGACGAGCGTTTCCCCATGAGTGAACATCCGAGTAGCGAGTTCTACAGCCTGCACGTCAACGGCGAGCTGCGTGAGGTACGCGACGCCTGGGTCGGGGAGAGCTTGCTGTTCGTGCTACGCGAGCGGCTCGGTTTGCTCGGCAGCAAGGGCGCGTGCGAACAGGGCGAATGTGGTTCCTGCAGCGTGATGATCGATGGCGAGTTGTTGTGTAGTTGCCTCGTGCTCGCCGCTGGGGCTGTTGGCCAGGCGATCGTGACCATCGAGGGAATTGCTCCCCGTGGGACGCCGAGCGACCTACAGCAGGCGTTTGTCGATTGTGGCGCCGTGCAATGTGGCTTCTGCACGCCGGGACTGATCGTGGCTGCGCATGCGTTGCTCGACCGCTCGTCGTCGCCCAGCGAGATGGAGATCCGTGAGGAATTGTCGGGCAACATTTGTCGCTGCACCGGCTACGGCCGCATCATCGAAGCGGTGCAGCGCGTCGCGGTAGCGCGCAGGAGTGAGCAATGAGCCTTGTTGGTGTCGGTTCCGCCGTACGTGGCCGACTCGGAGAGAGCGCTCCACGACCTGACGGCGTCGCCAAGACGCAGGGATCCTTTGCCTTCTCCGGCGACCTCACGGACGACGGCTTCCTGTGGGGCGCCACCTTGCGCTCACCACATCCGTATGCGCGCATCGTCCGCATCGACCTTTCTGGCGCTTGGGCGATCGATGGAGTCGAGGCAGTGATCACCGCCAGCGATGTTCCCGGCCAACTCACGTACGGTCTGATCAGCCAAGACCAACCGGTGTTTGCAGACGGGTTCGTCCGCTTCGCTGGCGAGCCGATCGCCGCCGTCGCTGCCGATCATCCAGAAACGTGTCGCCGGGCAATCGCCGCCATCGTTGTGGAGTACGAAGTGCTGCCCGCACTCACCGACCCCGAACGCGGGATCGACGGCACGCACGTTCCGATTCACCCGGACGGCAACGTGTTCCGTCATCAGCGCATCATCCGCGGCGATCAGACGCTGGTCGGACCAGTCGTCGTCGAGGGCGTCTACGAGCTCGGCATGCAAGACCAGGCCTTCCTCGGACTGGAGGCAGCGCTCGCGTTGCCGGACCCCGGTGGCGAGGGAGTCGAGCTCTTCATCGCAACGCAATGGCTGCACGAGGATCGCAAGCAGATCGCAGCCTGCCTCAATCTGCCAGCGGAAAAGGTGCGTCTGACCCTAGGCGGCGTCGGCGGCGCCTTTGGAGCGCGCGAGGACATCAGCCTGCAGGTTCATTGCTGCCTGCTCGCGCTCCGCACAGGTCGCCCCGTACGAATGGCCTACAGCCGCCAGGAAAGCTTTCTCGGTCATGTTCATCGGCACCCGGCTCGCGTCTGGATGCGTCATCACGCCGACGAGTCCGGTCGCATCCGCCGCATGGAAGCACGGTTCGTGCTCGACGGTGGCGCATACTCATCGACTTCCTCTGCCGTGCTCGGTAACGCGATCACACACGCGCAAGGCCCTTACAAGTGCGATCACGCAACCGTCGATGGTTGGGCGGTACGCACCAACAACCTCCCCTGCGGCGCGATGCGTGGATTTGGGGTTGTACAGGCATGCTTTGCACACGAAGCGCAGATGGACAAGTTGGCGGCGGCAGTCGGGCTCGACCCAGTCGAGATTCGCCTCCTGAACGCGATGAAGACCGGCGATCACATGATCACCGGTCAAGTCGTCGAGAGCGTCGCACCGGTCGCCCGCGCCATCCGAGAGACCGCCGCCTTGCCGCTGCCCGACGAACCAGTTGGCGGGCACGACGGCGACCCGCTGCGCCTGCCGGGCGGCGCGGGCCTCACCGCCGACCGCGGGCACATTCGCCGGGGGATCGGCTGGGGGGTGGCGATCAAGAACCTGATGTACAGCGAGGGCTTCGACGACTTCGCCACCGCCCGCGTGCGTCTTGCCGATGGCGTCGCCTCCGTAAAGTTTGCGACTGCCGAGGTGGGCCAGGGGTTCGTCACGATCGCCGCTCAGATCGCGCGCAGCGTGCTCGGTGTCGACGACGTCGTCCTCGAGCCGATCGACACGACCGTTGCGTCCGCCGGCTCGACCTCTGCCTCGCGCCAAACCTGGATGAGCGGCGGTGCCGTCGATGGCGCGTGTCGGCTCGTTCGCGAGCGACTGTTCGAGCGCGTCGCGGCCGCCAACGGACTCGACCCGCTGCAACTTGCGATCGACGGCAGCGACGTCGTCGACACCGTTGGTTCATTGCGCGTTGCTGTCGCTGAGGCGTCGGCGGGCGTCGTGTTCGAGGAGACGTTCGAGCATCATCACCGGCCGACGGAAGACATCGACGAGAACGGCCAGGGCAACTGCCACACTGCGTTCGCGTTCGTCGCCCAGCGTGCGGTCGTCGATGTCGATCCCGAATTGGGATTGGTCAAGGTCGTGCAGGTCGCGACTGCGCAGGATGTCGGTCGCGCGTTGAACCCGCTGAGCGTGGTTGGCCAAATCGAGGGCGGCATCGCACAGGGCCTCGGTCTGGCAGTGATGGAAGAGATCGTGCAGATCGACGGTCACATCCGCAACGCCAGCTTCACCGACTACCTGCTGCCGACGTTCCTTGATATGCCCGACGTCGTCATCTCGCTGATCGAGGAACCCGAGCCAATGGCCCCATTGGGTGCGAAGGGTGTTGGCGAGCCACCGTGCATTGCGGCCACACCCGCGATCGTTGCCGCCATCCGTGACGCACTCGGAAGAGACCTTTCACGCGTGCCGGTACATCCGGCAGACATCTGTCTCGGTTAGGTTGGTCGTTGTGACGAACGAGCGCGAGATTCTTACGTGGGAACTGTTCGGGTCGGCATCGCGTGAATTGGCGCAGATGGTCGCCGACGACTACGAACCCGACATGATCCTGTCGATCGCCCGCGGGGGTCTGCTGATCGGCGGTGCTCTCGGCTATGCGCTCAGCGTCAAGAACGTGTACACGATGAACGTCGAGTTCTATACCGGTGTCGACGAGCGCCTGGAAGTGCCGCGCATCCTCCCGCCAGCACCCGACTTTGTCGACGTCAGTCACGCCAAGATTCTCATCGCCGACGACGTTGCCGACACGGGGCACACGCTGCGCAGTGTCCAACAGTTCTGCGAGGGCAAGGTTGCCGAAGTGCGCACTGCCGTGCTGTACGAGAAGAGTCACTCGGTCGTCAAATGCGAATACGTCTGGAAGCGCACCGACCAGTGGATCAACTTTCCGTGGAGCGACAAGGACCCAGTCGCGCTGCGTGACTGGTCAGTCCAAGACGTCTGATCTAGAGCCCCACGTGCGGCGCCCTACACGCGACTGAGAATCTTGAGCGCGGCATTGCGGCCACTGGCGCCCCACACGCCCGCGCCGGGGAAGGTGGCAGCACCGGTGATGTAGAGACCCGCGACCGGCGTCTCGTAGCGCGTGAGTTCCGGATTGCGATTGCGGAGCGCGGCAAGCGGCCCTCCTGCGAAGGAGGTCGCGTGGCCGTGCGGTAGATGGAACTCGCGCTCGTAGCGATCGGGAGTCATCGCCCGCCAGTCGACCAGCGACTCCTTGAAACCGGGTTCGACGAGCCCGGCGAACAAGTCGAGCCAACGCGCGGGTTCCGCGCTAGCTGGCCAACCGCCCGCGAGTCCGTAGGGGGTAAACACTGTCTCCAGGCTCAACACATGCCGATTGGCCGGAGCGACAGTCGGGTCGTCCACCGACGGCACGTTGGCGAGCAGGCCGGGACGCTCGAGTATCTGACCAGACGCAATCATCTGATAGCCGCGATGGATGTCGGCGAGGCTGGGAGCGATCGCGTAGGTCGCGGCCAGCGCTTCGCTGAAGCCTGCCGTTCGTGCGGCGCGCACCTGCGGAGCACGCGACAGCACGGCGTCGATCTTCGATTCGTAGCCGTCGTCGTGGGGGATGGCGCGCCAGCGCTCGACGAGCGAGTGCGCTTGCGGCGGGGGATTACGCAGCCACGACAAGAATGTGTCGTGGGGATTGCAGGCCGACACCACGATGCGCGCCGTCACTTCGGTGCCGTCGCTCAGTGAGACGCCGCGTACCGATTCGCCTTCGCACGTGATCGCCACCACCGTTGTCTGCGTACGCACGGTTCCGCCAGCAACTTCGAGCGCTACACGCAACGCACGCGGTACTTCGCCGCTGCCGCCGATCGGACGGCCAACCGTTCCGACGTGGCGCAGTGCGTAGGTCAGCGCGCCAAGTCCGGTATGCGGCAGCTCGGGGGAGATTCCCCACACCATCGGCCCGGTCAGCATTGCGGGACCCTGCAGCGCGTCGCTGGTGAAGAACTCGCGCATGATGTCGGCGGCACTCCGTCGGTTCCAACGCAACAGCGTGGCGACACCACGGCCACGGCGGGCCAGCACCTTGCGGGTCAAACCGGAAAGCGAGGGCGGGTCGTTAGCGGCCTCGAAAACCAAGCGCACAGCGGGCATCGCCTCTTTGACATATCGGCGGTAGCCGTCGACCTCACCGGGGAAGTTGCGGCCGATCGAATCGAGCGTCTCTGCGACCGAATGATGGCTGGCCCATGCTGCGGTCCCGGTGCCATCCGCACCCCACGCCATGTTGAGTTGTGCAGGCTCCAGGTCTCGGTACCGCAGTCCATGATCGCTGAGCCGAAGCTCGTCGATGACGGGCGTTGTGCGGAATGTGATGTGGTCGCAGTTGCAGATGTTGACAGTCGCACCAGCGAACGACTCGCTCGCCGCCGTGCCGCCGACTTCAGCGCGCGCCTCGATCAGCAACGTCCGCAGTCCGCCACGAGCGAGATAGGCCGCGCACACCAGGCCGTTGTGTCCGCCGCCGACGATGATCGCGTCGTAGTCAGTCGTGTGAGCGCCGGTTTCGTTCATGCGCCGCCATTCTGCCTGGCTGCGACCAGGGCGAACGGTAACGTGCTGACGTGACTCGCCGATACTTTCCCGACCTCACCGGCCCGCAGGTGGCCGAGCGGCTGACGGCGCGCAGCATTCTCGTGCAGCCGCTGGGAGCAATCGAGCAACACGGCCCGCACCTACCGCTGAGTACCGACTCCGTGATTGCCACCGCTGTCGCCGAGGCTGCCGTCGAGGAGGTGGGCGACGAACTCGATGTGTGGCTGTTGCCAACGCTTGAGTACACAAAGAGCAACGAGCATGCATGGTCGCCGGGCACGGTGTGGCTCTCCGCAACAACGCTGTTGGCGGTCCTCGACGACATCGGTCGTTGCATCGCCACGACACCGGCTCAGCGGCTGGTCTTCTTCAACGGTCATGGCGGCAACAGCGCGCTGTTGAACGTCGCCAATCGCGAGATTCGCCTGGCGCACGGGTTGCTGACGTTCCTCACGCACCCAGGTGTGCCTCCCGATCAGGGAGGCGCTTCAGCAGTCGATGAGATGGGAATGGGGGTCCACGGCGGAAGCGACGAGACGGCGATGATGCTGCACATCGCGCCGCATCTCGTGCACATGCAGGAGGCCCAGCGACGAGTACCGGAGGCGCTCGCCGCCAACGAATACGTCCGCTTCGGAGGGCGGGTGAGCTTCGGCTGGATGTCCAACGACTTCTTTCCGGAGGGTTACATCGGCGATCCGACCTCCGCAACGGCCGCGCAGGGGAGGGAACTCTTCGCCGGCGCTGTTCGCGGATTCACGGAAGCACTACGCGAGATCGCCAGCTTCAACTTCGGTCGCCCACAGTGACGGGCGACCTGCGCGCGACCGACGAACTACGAGTGCCCAACGACTTACGCGTCGACGGCGACCGCCTGTGGCGCCGACTTGAAGCACTCGGCGAGATCGCAGCGGTCCACGGTCCCGATGGCGAACGAGGTTGCGCGCGCCTCGCACTCACCGACGCCGATCGCGATGGCCGCGATCTCGTTCTTGGCTGGATGCGCGACCTCGGGCTGGCAATCACGATCGACGCAGTTGGGAATGTCACCGCCACCCGCGCCGGCACCGATTCCACTGCAGCACCGGTGATGATTGGGTCGCACATCGACACCGTGCGCACTGGCGGTCGCTTCGACGGCAACCTCGGCGTGCTCGCTGGTCTCGAGGTGATCGAGACACTCGAGCAGCACGGCGTCACGACGGTTCATCCGATCCAAGTCGCCTTCTTCACCAACGAAGAGGGAGCCCGCTTCCAACCCGACATGTTGGGCAGCCTCGTCTACGTCGGTGGGATGAGCCTCGAGGATGCGCTCAATGTTCGTGCGGCCGACGACGGCGCACGCCTCGGTGACGAACTTGCTCGCATTGGGTATGCCGGACCAACGCCGTGCCCAACCGCCTCGGCACCGCACGCGTTCGTCGAGCTACACATCGAACAGGGGCCAGTTCTTGAGGACGAGGCCATCACCATCGGAGCCGTCACCGGCGTGCAAGGCATCTCGTGGACCGAACTGACGATCGTCGGGCAGTCGGCGCACGCGGGAACCACGCCGATGCGATTGCGTCGCGATGCTGGTTACGCGGCGGCAGCCATCACAGCTGGCCTGCGCAGTATCGCGAGCGACATGGGTGGCACACAGGTGGCCACCGTCGGTCGTTGCGAGTTTCATCCCAATCTCGTCAACGTGATTCCCGCACAGGTGACCATGACGGTCGACCTGCGCAACACCGAGGAACAGCTGCTGCTGGCAGCCGAGAAGTCGTTCATCGGTCTCTGCGATCGCGTCGCTCGCGAAGAACGCGTCACCATCCAGCGGCGGCCCCTCGCGCGCTTCGAGCCGGTCGACTTCGATCCAGCAATGATCGAGCTGGTGGAACGGACTGCGCAACGTCTCGGCCATACGACCAAACGCATGCCCAGCGGAGCCGGACACGATGCCCAGATGCTGGCACGTGTGTGTCCGACCGCAATGATCTTCGTGCAGAGCGTCAATGGCCTGTCGCACAACATTGCCGAGTTCACCGAGCCCGCCGACATCACTGCTGGCGCCAATGTGCTGCTGCAAGTTGTGCTCGCAAAGGCCACCGTTGCAACGTGAAAGGGGCGCCGGTCGCAGCCGACGCCCCTTTCAGGATTCAGTTCAACGCTTGAGTTCGACTAGAGCTTGATGCTCGGATCGATGAACTGGTTGGTGACGATGTCCTCCGGTGTGAGGCCTGCCTTCGGCGGGCTTCCGAGGCCTTCGTAGATCGGAATCGCGAGCTCGATCAACTCAGCAACTCGGTCCATGTCGAAGCTACCCATACCGTCAGGACCGTTCGCGATGAGGCCATCAGCCTTCATCGTTGCCACGCCATACTCGGCGGCACCGGCCGTGTAGGTCCAGCCGAAGTCGTTACCGAACGCATCGACGGCGGCAATGATCACGGTGTTGGTCTCTGCCGGATCGTTGACGTAATCCACGCTCGCCTGCTGGATCATCGGAACCAACTTGGTGAAGCAGTCGGCGTACTTGGTGATGTTCTCCGGCTTAGTTGCGATGCTCTCGGCGTAGTTCCGCCAGCCGACGTCGTTGATGTACTCGTACTTGACGGGCTTGCCCCAATCGGCCAATTCCTCCAGGTACAGGTACGGCTCGGCCGAGCCGAAGCCCTGCTGGGCTGCGGCGCCTTCATCGGCGATGAAGAGCGACGGATCGCCGTTGTAGGAACCGTCGACCTGCTCGGCATTGAGAATGCCGCTGCCGACGAAGTACTCCATGTAGGCGGCGCCACCGAAGTAGCGAATCGTGACACCCTCGGTTCCGAGATCAGCAATGCCGGTGACGTCGGGGTAGGTCTCAGGGTCCCACATGATCATCTGCGGGTTCTTGTTGAGGCCAGACTCGATTGCAACAGTGGGGAACGTGTCGGAGAACTGGATCGCCTCGTCGGTGTAGACAAAGCCGAGCAGCACACTGTCGTCGTTGTACATGATCTGTGTAACGGGTGTGAACTGCTGCGGTGCGCCACCGGAGCGGACCTGAATGTCGACGCCGGTGTCGTTGCCGTCGCTGTCGACCAGCGGGCCGGTGACGTAGGCGAGGTCCTTGTCGATGGTGTAGCCATCGCCGATCAGTTCATACAGGAAGCCGTGCTCGGCTTCCGGCATCCAGTCGAGCTGAATTGCGACGGTATCCGGGCAGAGTCCGGCAAGTGCGCCTTCGCCTCCGGTGGACGCTCCATCTTCTTTCTCATCGTCGCCGCACGCCCCGAGGACGAGTGCTGCGAGGACTGGCAAAATCAGCAGCTTGCTGCTGAGTCGGTGTTGCATGTGATGCTCCTTGTTGTTGTTCACGCTGGTGGTTGTTGGTGGTTGGTAGATGTGTCGATGAGATCTGTTATCTGCGTCGCCGGGTGTCTTCGTGCCAATGTCCGACAACGAGGCGACCAATGAAGCCGAACGCAAAGAAGATCGCGATGCCAAGCGCCGACGCGATGATCACGCCTGCGAACATGCCGGCGTACTGGCCGCGTGGGCGGAACTGATCGATCACGACGCCGAGGCCTGGCTTCTGGCCCTGGCGAAAGAATTGTTCGCCGACAATGGCCCCGATGACGGCAAGGCCAGCAGAGATACGAAAGCCGGTGAAGATCGCAGGCATCGCTGCCGGAAACTGCAGTTTGCGCAAGCGTGTGAACGTGCTTGCGTTGCGCAACGTGAAGAGGTCGTGCTGGTTCGAGTCGACCGATGTCAGTCCGAACAGCGTGTTGGTGACGACAGGGAAGATCGAGATCATGACGCAGACGTAGATCCGCGATGTCATGCCACCACCGAAGACGATGTAGATCAGCGGAACGATCGCGAGCACAGGGATCGCTTGCAGCGCGACAAGGTATGGGTAGACCGAACGCTCGACCCACTTGGCCTGCGCCATCAGTACCGCCAACGCCATGCCAATCACAATGGTGATACCGAGCCCGACGAACGACGCGAAAGTCGTCCAGCCGAGGCCTTCGATCAGCTTCTCGCGGATGATGGGGTTCATGAACCCGTCGTCGATGACAGTCACCGGCGACGGCAGCAAGCGCGGGTTCTTGTCGAGCAAGCTACGCATACCGTGACGGTGCATGTACTCCCAGAAGGCAAGGAAAAGAGCAAACACGATGAGTGGACCGATGACGCTGCTCCACTCGAAAGGCTTCTTGGCAGTCGCCGCTGGCGCGTCGGCATCGGGTTGGAACTCTGCTTCGGGGACTGTCTGAAGGCTCATGAGTGCGCCCCCCGCAATTCGCGAGAAACCTCGCCGGCGAGGTGTCCAAAGTCGGCATCGAAGCGCAAATCCGGTAGCCGCGGGTATGGAAACGGAATGTTGAACTCGGCGACGATGCGGCCCGGCCGCGCGCTCATCACCAGCACTCGCGTCGACAGGAAAACTGCTTCGAAGATCGAGTGCGTGATGAACAAGCCCGCGAACCCTTGGCGAGCGAAGAGCTTGATCGTCTCGTCGTTGAGGCGCTCGCGCGTGATCTCGTCGACGGCTCCAAACGGTTCGTCGAAGAGAAACACTTTCGGGTCAAGCACGAGACTGCGGGCAAGCGATGCACGCATCTTCATGCCACCAGAGAGCTGCTTGGGATACTTGCGCTCGAATCCAGAAAGGCCAACCAACTCGATGGCCGCTGCCGCGCGCGCTGCTCGCTCTGGCTTCGGGATGCCTTCCAGCTCGGCAAGTAGTTCGACGTTGCGTTGAACGTTGCGCCACTGCAGCAGCGTTGCGTCTTGGAATACGTACCCCAGTGTGGATCGGTCGACCGTCACCGAGCCGGTAGTTGGGGAAGTGAGACCGCTCGCAATCTTGAGCAGGGTGCTCTTACCGCAACCAGAGGGGCCGACGACAGTGACGAACTCGCCAGCGCGGACATCGAACGTCGTCTCGGCGAGCGCGTGCGTACCGTCTGGATACACCATCGACACCCCGTTGAAGCTCAGCGCGGCGGTTTGGCTGATCGATTCAGGAGTCATCACGGCGACAGTAGCCGGACTTGTTGTTGCGAGGGTCGCTGACGTCGGCATCAGTGCATCACCATTCCGCCGCTGACATTCATCGCCTGGCCCGTGCAATATCTCGATTGGTCGGAGGCAAGAAACAACGCCATGTCGGCAACCTCGGACGGCTCTGCGCAGCGACCGAGCGGGGACTGCGCCGACCACTTCGCAACCATTTCGGGGGTCCGCGTGGCGGCGCCCATCTCAGTCAAGACGTATCCGGGGCAGAGGCAGTTCACACGAATGCCGTGTTGGCCGAGTTCCATCGCCGACACGCGCGTCAAGCTGATGACCGCAGCTTTGGATGCGGCGTAGTGCGCCTGATTGGGCGATCCCACCTTGCCACCCATGCTCGCCATGTTGAGGATGACTCCGCCGGCGCCAGCGTCGATCATCGAGCGTGCTGCGACTTGAGTGGTCAAGAGCATGGCTCGCACGTTGATGTCGAAGGTGCGATCCCAATCAGCAACCGAGATGTCGAGCAGTGGAGCCATGTGCAAGACACCAGCGTTGTTCACCAGCACATCCACCCCACCGAGTTGGTGGATTGCGTCGGCGACTGCGGCGCGCGTGCTGTCTGGGTCGGCGAGATCGACCTGGATCGGAATCGCTCGCAACGCCTCGGCTGTCGACCGACATTGATCGCCTGCAAGATCGAGCAGGGCCAGACGGGCTCCCTCGCTGGCAAACGTCGCGGCAATCGCGGCGCCGATGCCGCGGGCGGCTCCGGTGACGATCACGCGCCGACCAGCGAGCCGACCAAGTGCGTTCGGTGGCGAAGTCGTCATGTGACGACGACAGTAGGACATCGCCTATCGGCTGCCTGTCGTGCCTGTACAAATTGTCAGTTCAGGGTTGCTGCGTCACCACGGTGCCACCACGGATGACCGTGCGCTCGGCGGGCGCAAATGCGATCGCCTCCCGAATGGTGGCCGCCGGCAGCACGACGAGATCGGCCGCCATCCCCACTTGCGTGCCGGCGGCGCGCAAGCCCATGGCCATCCTGGCTGCGTTGCTGACCGTCGCATACGCGTCGGCGGGGAGCAGGTGTCCGGCCATCACCATCAAGCTCGCCGTCTCCAGACAGTCGGCGCGCCCGACGGGGTTGAACGGGTCCTGCAGGTTGTCGGCACCGGCGGCGACATTGACTCCGGCTGCTCGCAAAGGGCCGATGGCGGTGAGCGCTCGCGGAGCGCCGACGGCATGGCCGCGGCCTTGGAGGTAGAGGTTGCTGCTGGGTAGCGCGATAACGCTGATCCCTGCCTCGGCGATGCGCTCACTGACCTGGGTCTGCACGCGCAGCGACTGCATGACGAGGCTGACGCAGTGACTTGCCGCGACACGGTGGGGGAAGCCGGAACTGATGACACGTTCGGCGAGATCCGCAAGCGCGAACTTGGCAGGGTCGAGCGTTTCGTCGACATGCAGATCAATCGGTAGGCCAGCCTCCGCCGCGATCGCAAGGAAGGATCCGTTCGCAGCTGCGGGATCGTCTTCCAGGTGCGGACAGCCACCAATGCCGTCGACACCCATTGCAATCGCCTCGCGCAGGAGCGCCCGCTGATGCGCGCCGGCCGTGCCGATGCTGGGGGAGCCAGTGAGCGCGAAGACCTCGATGTGCACGATGGCGCGCAAGCGGTCGCGAACCGCCAACAAGGCACTGACCGCTTGCAACCCAGTCGTCTCGGTGAGGTCGGCGTGAGTTCGAATCGCAGTGGCGCCATTGCTCGCAATCAAGCGAGCGGCGCGTTCAGCGCGAGCCTCGATGTCGGGACCCGTGATGCCGGCTTGCGCGGCTTCCATCGCAAGAATCGCACCCATTAGGTCACCCGAAGGGTTGGGCACGGTCTCGGCCAGGAACGCCTTGTCCAGGTGAGCGTGCGCCTCGGCCATTGCGGGTACGACGAGCGCGCCACCGGCGTCAAGGCGATGGTCGTTTGCCGCGGCGGCACCGCCCACGGCCGAGATCACGCCGTCGCTGATTCGCAGCGACGTCACCGTGTTGTCACTGAGGCGAGCATTCTTGATGAAGAGATCAGCCACCCGCCACCGTTCCTACGATCGAACGGGGATCGCTCGCCCCCACCCAGAATCCGTTGCTGCCGCGCTGGATGATCTGCGCATGACCGAAGTCGCCGCTGTACGGCGCAAGGCTGCGGGTCGCGTGGCCGCGCCCAGCAAGTGCCGACATCCACGACGCGGGCGCGTGGCCCTCGATCTGGACGAGTGGGCCACTGGCGGCCGTCCATGTATCGAATCCCGTCACCGGGCCAGCGAGCGCCCAGCGGGCAGCGCCCATCGCAGCTGCTGGCGACTGGCCGTGGTGAAAGAGCCGCGTTGCGAGCTGCAAGAGAATCTGCGGCTGGGCATCACCGCCCATCGTGCCGAAGACCGCCGCGAGCGATCCATCGCGAGTTGCGAGCGCAGGGGACAACGTGTGCGGTGGGCGGCGTCTCGGTGCTAGTTCGCCAGGGTGACCAGGAATCAGATTGAAACCGAGGCCACGATTGTGCAGGTTGATCTGAGTGTTCGGCTCGACCAACCACGAGCCGAAGCCGGCGGCGTTGGACTGGATGAGTGAGACGCCCATTCCACTCGCATCGGTCGTGCACAAGTAGGTCGTGTCGCCAGTGCTCGACGACATCGGCCACGACGCCGCCCGCTGACGATTGAGTAACGACGATCGGCCGCCAATTGCGGCAAGCAGCGCATGGCCATCAGCCCCCTCGTGCAGCGCGTCAGGCCGATCATGGCCCGCAACTTTGGCAGCTTCGATCAGCAGGTGCGCCCACTGTTCGTCGTCGGGGTCGCGCGGCAGGTCGAGCTCAGCGATCAGCGCGGCGGCCGCCAGCGTCAGGTAACCCTGGGAGTTTGGCGGGGCTGTCCACAGATCCACGCCCCATGCCGACACCTGCAGCGCTGGCACCCAATCGGCCTGGCCACGTTGCAGGTCGCTGGCGGTGAACCAGTCGGTTCCCAACTGCTGACGCGCCATACGCAATAAACCGTCTCCGAAGTCGCCACGGTAGTGGGCCTCACGGCCGCCCTCCACGATGGCGCGCAGTGCGCGGCCGACTCCTGGGCGGCACACACGGTCACCGATGCCAGCGGCTTGATCGACAACTTCGTGCAACGACGCGCGCGCGGCGCTATCGAGCTTGCCGATTGCGGCGATCAGCAGCGGGCTAGCTGGGAAGCCCTTGGTGGCGAGGCCCATCGCAGGAGCAAGCAGCGTCGCCAGCGGCATGCTGCCGAAGCGCTCGTGCAGCGCGACCCAACCATCGACACACCCGGGGATTGTGACTGAGCGGATGTCGTGACGGAACGGCATTTCCGTGTGCCCACCTTGGCGTACAGCGTCGGCGCTTGCCCCGCTTCCCGCGCGCCCACCGGAGTTCAGGCAGTGCACGTGGCCGTGGTAACTCACGAGCGCGAACAGGTCGCCGCCCATTCCGCACAAGTGGGGACTGGTGACGGCGATTGCTGCATTGGTGGCAATGGCAGCATCGACCGCGTTGCCGCCCATCGCGAGCATGGCGAGCCCTGCTTGCGTGGCAAGACCATCGGCGCTGGCAACCATGTAGCGAGGTGCGTAGGTGTCGGGGGCCGCGACGCTCATTGCCAGATGCCTCGCTCCTTGAAGACTTCGCGCATGACAACAGGCCGGTCGGTCATCAGGCCGTCGACTCCGAGATCGAGCAGCCGATGCATCTCGTGGGGATCATCGATCGTCCACACGTGCACCTTGATACCAAGCGCATGTGCTCGTTCGATGAAGCCGCGCGTCACGATGTTCAACGGCCCCTGCCGCACCGGTACCTGCGCGGCGTGGCCTGCGGCATGGCGCGGCCGACCGAAGCGCAGCCGCGCCGTCTCAATAGGGCCTAGGGCCGAACAGAGTTCGGAGCCGAGCAGTTGTCGGAGCCTCCGAATGCGACGGTCGCTGAACGCACCGACGCTTACACGTGCGAGAGCTGCGCAGCGTTGCAGGGTGGCCGCCAGCGCATCGACCGCTGCGTCGCTCTTGCAGTCGATGTTGACGCGCAGTGTGGGCCACGCCGCCAGCAGTTCCTCGAGGAGCGGTATCGGCGCCTTGCCATCGACCAGCGCTGTACGCACTTCCCTCCACGGCAAGTCGCTGATGCGAGCATCGCGACCACACGTCCGATTCAGATCATTGTCGTGAAATGCAACCAGCACGCCGTCGCTCGTCACCTGCACGTCGGTCTCGACGTGGTGATAGCCGTGATCCACCGCGTACTGAAACGCGGGCATGGTGTTCTCCGGCATGTCGCTGGCACCACCGCGGTGCGCGAACGGAATCGGACCCTGCCATTGAAGGTAGGGGTGCAGGTGCAGCGTCAGGCCCAGATCTCGTCATCTGTTGGAACGACCTTGCCTGCGATGATTTTGCCGATGCGCGACACGTTCATCAGATGCTTGAAGTCGAGGTTCTCCGAGATCGAGTTACCACCCCAGGAACCACATCCAAGCGTGGTAGTCGCTGCGAAACCATTGGTGAGCGATCCACCGGCGGAGGTCGAGCTCGGCTGATTCACCACCAGTCGACTGATCGGCAGATCCAGCCCGGCCGTCCGGATGTTCTCTTCGCTGTTCGAGTGCAGCGCAGCGGAGTGACCCGCGCCCTCCATCAACAGGTTCGACTTGGCAGCGCCGACGGCGTCTTCGAACGTCGAGTAGGGCATGATCGCGATCACCGGGCAGAGCTTCTCTTTGGCGAGCACATCGTCGGTGCCGGTACCGCTTGCGGGCAACAGAATCAGTCGCGCCGTCTCAGGAACTTCGATGCCGGCCATGGCTCCGATCTTGGTGGCTGATTGCCCGACAACATCTTTGTTCAGCCGGCCGCCGGGAAAAACAACGTCGCGAATCTTCTGCACTTGCACGGGATCGGAGGTGAACCACACCTTGCCGGTGGCAGCAAACTTCTCCAACACCTCGTCGTATGACTCCTGCGGTGCGAGCACGAACTGCTCGTGCGAGCAGATGATGCCGTTGTCAAACGACGCGCCAGCAACGATCTTGTCGATTGCTTCAGTGAGATCGACTCCGCGGTCGATGATGACGGGTACGTTGCCGGCGCCGACCCCGTATGAGGGCCGTCCGGAGGAGTACGCGGACTTCACCATCGCGCCGCCGCCGGTGGCGACGACGACATCGACAGCCTTCATCAGTTCCTGAGTCATCTCGACGGACCCATTGGTGATGCATTGAATGAGATGGTCGGGGCCGCCGTGAGTCTTGACGATCCGCATGAACTCGTTGGTGAGGTACACGGCACACTGCTCGGCTTGCGGATGCGGCGCAAAGATCACCGCATTGCCAGTCTTCAGTGCGAACATTCCATTACACATCGGGGTGACGATCGGATTCGTGATCGGCGTCACGGCACCGACGACTCCCATCGGCTTGGCCACGAACACAAGGCCAACAGCTTCGTCTTCACCGATGATCCCACGAGACTTCTTACCCTTGAGGCTGTTCCAGATGACCCGCGCCTTGCCCTTGTTCTTCAGGATCTTGTCGGGAACGTTGCCGATACCGGTCTCGTCGACCGCCATCTGCGCCAAGGGTTCTGCGTTGTCGTAGACGTACTTTGCGATGTCTCGCACCACAGCGTCGACTTGCTCCTGCGAAAACGACTCGAAGACGGCCTGCGCAGCACGCGCTCGGCGCACCAGTTCCGGGACCGGCACGTTGACGGTCGCGGTGGAACTCGAAGCCATGGTGGTGCTCATGGGCAAAATCATAGCTACCAGTCAGTTGCGGCGTAGTCCTTCAAGAACTGGCCCCAGACGTGCTGCCCGGAGTTGATTCCGCTGATGATTGGGTCGACGATTCGGGCCGCGCCGTCGACGATGTCGAGAGGAGGATGGAATCGATGCTCGACTCGCTTGCGTTGCGCCACCTCGATCGGGTCTTCGTCGGTGACCCAGCCGGTATCGACGCTGTTCATGTGAATACCACTGGCGTGGTAGTCGGCAGCCGACGTGCGCGTCATCATGTTGAGCGCCGCCTTGGCCATGTTGGTGTGCGGATGGCGTGTCGTCTTCATACGCCGATAGAACTGCCCCTCGACAGCGGAGACGTTGACGATGTGCTTGTCGCGTGTTGCAGTGCGCAACATGAGCTGTTTCAGGCGGGCGTTGAGGACGAAGGGAGCGACGGCGTTGACCAGTTGCGTCTCTAGCAACTCGACCGACGACACTTCGGCCAGTGTCAGACGCCACGAGTTGCGGTCGCGAAGATCAACCTGCTGCAGGTCTTGATCGAGGAGCCCCGCTGGAAAGAGGTGATGCGCAGGCTCGAACTCTTCGGCGAGCAGTGGAAGTTGCGACAACTCTGCGGAGTGTGTCAGACCCGCCACGCGATCCTGTATGGCCGATGGGAGCGCAGTCAGAGCACCAGTCTCGGCTTCCATCATGTGTCGGTAGAAGGCGGGGGGTCGGCGCACGGTCTGGCACGCATTGTTGATGATGAAGTCGAGTTGGGTTCGGGTGGCGAGTAGATGCGAGCAGAACGCCTCGACGCTCGGGGTGTGTCGCAGATCGAGCCCGAAGATCTCAAGTCTGTCGCTCCACTCGTCGAAGTCGGGTTCGCTGGCATAGCGCGTCGCCGAGTCGCGCGGAAACCGAGTAGTGACGATCAACTCTGCACCGCAGCGCAGCAATTTCAATCCGGCCTGGTAGCCGATCTTCACTCGGCCACCGGTCAGCAGCGCCACGCGGCCGCTGAGGTCGGCCGACTCGGAGCGCTTGGCCTCGTTGAAGTCTCCGCACGTTTGGCACATCTGGTCGTAAAAGGCATGAACGGCGGTGTACTTGCGCTTGCAGATGTAGCAGTGCAGCGGCTGTTCGACGGTGCGCTCGGGCTCACCCGACGCGAGGAAGCCCTTGGGTGCGAAGACGTTGGGCGAAACGTTGGCGTCCATGCTGCGCAGCGACCGAATCACCGTCTGATTGCGCAGCGCCTCGTCACGATTGACACGCGTCGAGCGGTCCTGCTTGAGCTTCTGCTTGGCACGCTGGCGGCGCAGTTCGATGTCCGGCTGGAACACCGCCCCTGCCGCGGTCAATAGTGCTGTGCGTTCCTCGAGCGGCAGCACCTGCAAGAGATCTCGGTCGGCGACGATCGCCTCCAGCGTTTCGCGCAGATGCCGAAGCCGGGCGGCAACATCCTCGGCTGGTGCATCCTCGCTCATTCCGCCGAATGTACCGGTACCTTCACGCTATGGAGTCGGCCGAGCGCTTTGTCGAGTTGGTCAACGGGCCAACATCGCACACCAATCTCGACGTCATGGCCGCCCTCATTGGCTCAGCGTTCGACCCGGTCGCCGACGTCGACCGCGTGGTCCTCGAACTCGATCGACTAGCTGAAGAGTGCTCCGCGTCGTTCGATTCGATTCTCGAGACGCTTTTCGGATCGGGCCGCCTGCGTGGCAACTCCGTCGACTACGGCGACCCGCGCAACTCATACCTGCATCGCGTCATCGAACGCGGTCTCGGCATACCCATCACCCTGAGCGTGTGCGCCATCGAGGTTGGGCGGCGAGTCGGGGTCCCGATCCAGGGAGTTGGGTTGCCCGGCCACTTTCTGGTCGTCTGCGAAGGCGAGTACGCCGATCCATTTCATGGCGGCGGTCGCTACGCCTCCGACGACCTGGAACCTGCATGGCGGCGAATCACAGGGATGACAACTTCGCTGGATCGGCGACTCGTGCAACCAACGCACACCCGCTCGATTCTGTTGCGAATGCTGAACAACCTGAAGAACACAATGGTGGCGCTTGACGAGCCACGGGAGCTGCGTGTGCTCGCCAAGTTGCGGAGCGCCTTCCCGGAACTGGCACACGAACGTGGCGAGTACGACCGCTGGCTGCGACACTGGAACTGATGACAGAACTCACCGCTGGCAATCCGATTGAGCCGCCGCACTTTCCAGTCGGCCGCCGCACCATCCAGCTCAGCGACGTCGCGCGCAGCGATCGTCAGTTGACTGTCGATCTCTGGTATCCGGCGGTCGCCAGTGCGCAAGCGCGTACCAGCTACGAGTTGCTCCCCGGCATCTCGTACTCAGGAGCGCACGCGCAGCACGAGCCCGACGCTCGCGCCGGCGAGTTTCCGCTCATCGTCTTTTCGCACGGTCGCACAGGCATGCGCTTTGGCTACGCCTTTCTCTGCGAGGCTCTCGCGGCACGAGGTGCGATCGTCGCCTCCGCCGACCACCCGGGAGATTCGCTGATCGACTGGTTGGTCGGCAGCAACGACGACGATCGAACCAACGAGGTCAATCGCGTCGCCGATGCCCACTTTGTGCTGCATGCAGTGTTGTATGGCGACCCCGCCCTTCCCGTTGATCTCATCAATGCCGTCGATCACGATCGCATCGCGCTCGTCGGCCACTCATACGGAGCCTTCACTGCCTTCGCAACCGCCGCCGGCAGCAGAGGAGTAGCAGCGCACGATCGAGTCGGCGCGGTGGTGGGTCTGCAGCCCTACACGCGCACGATGAGCGACGGTTTGTTGGGACGGATCGAGCAACCCACCCTGATGGTGATCTCCGAGCTGGATCGCACCACGCCTCCCGAGACCGACGGCGAGCGGCCGTGGGCGTTGCTGCGCGGTCACCCGTCGTGGCGACTCGATCTCGCAGGCGCTGGCCACCATGCCAGCGGCGACGTGGCCTTCTACGCCGAACTGGTGGCTCATGTGCCACAGGTTCCCGATGTGGTGCGCGCATACCTCGACGACACGATCAGCAGTTCAGTGCCCGTCGGCGGCAGGTCATGGCGAGAGCTGCTGGCGATCGAGATCGCAGCCATCTGGGCGTTCCTACAAGTCGCGCTCGATATCGACCAAGAAGCTGGGTACGCCGAGGCACAGCGGCTGGAAGAACTTTCAGGAGTTCGGCTGCGGCGTCGCGACTGACGTTGCGGGTGACGTGACCACCGACATTGCGAATCAGGTCGCGACGAGAGTGGCGAGCACGTCGCTCGCCGCCAAGCCGCGATCGTCGAACACGCTCGAGCGGCTCACCGGCCCGCCGCTCATTGCCGCAGCCGCGATGCCGATCGCGCCTTGCAAGTCGCGGATGTTGCGCGGGGGAGGAAAGTACTCGTCTTCCTCGGTGACGCGTTCGTGCACCACGCCTTTGGCCGGGGCCATGCGCGCAATGATTGCCTCCACCAGTTCCTCGGGAGCGGAAGCGCCAGCGGTCACACCCACCGTGCCGGCGAGGTCGTCTGGCAGTTCGTCGGCCCCGTTGACGCGGTAGACGCGGGGACAGCCGGCTTCCACCGCCAACTTCTCGAGCGCGCGCGTATTGGACGAGTTGGCGGACCCAATCACGACGATGGCGTCGCAGCGCGGTGCCATCGCCATCAGCGCCGATTGACGGTTCGTCGTCGCGAAGCAAAGATCGCTACGTCCCGGTGACCACACGTTCGGATAGCGGTCGCGCACGGCGACGGCGACACCCTCCCAATCTCGATGCGAGAGCGTCGTTTGGGCAAGCAGCGCCACCGGCCCCTCAAAGTCGGGAAGCGCTAGCACTTCGGCGATGCTCTCGACACGACTGATCGCGTCGGGGGCCACCGCAATTGTGCCAACCGCCTCTTCGTGGCCCTCGTGGCCGACGTAGACGACTCGGTAGCCCTTCCCAGCGCGCACCTTGACTTCGTGGTGCACCTTGGTGACCAGCGGGCACACCGAATCCACCACATAGCTGCCCCGGGCAGCGGCGGCGACGACGACATCGGGGGCAGAACCATGCGCCGACAGCATGATCGGGCGGCCCGGCGGAACATCGGCGATGTCGTCGACGAACACGACGCCTTGCGCCTCGAAGCGCTGCACGACGATCTTGTTGTGCACGATCTCGTGGTAGCAGTAGACGGGCGGCTCGAAACTGCGCACCATCCAGGCGAGCGCTTTGATCGCCATCTCGACACCGGCGCAGAAACCTCGCGGCTCGGCCAGCAGCACCCGTTCGACGTTCACGCAGCTAGACGCTAGCGGCGCGCCGAGAGCGACTCATGGAGGGCGAACGGTAGCCTGGGAGGCCATGTCGCTCCCGGTCGTTGTCGCTGTCGCGCCCGGGTCCGCCGCCGAGGGCGCTGGGCTGGCCATCGGCGATGCTGTAGCCACAATCAACGGCAAAACGCCACGCGACGTCATTGAATGGCGTTTCGCTGTTGACGACGCCGACCTCACGCTGGAAGTACTCCGCAATGGGCTCGAACTGACGTTGGAAGTCGCCAAACGTGCAGGTGAGCCACTTGGTGCCGAGGTGTCGAGCGCCGTTTTCGACCGAGTGCGCACCTGCGACAACCACTGCGAGTTCTGCTTCATCTACCAACTGCCCAAGGGCCTCCGCAAGAGCCTGTACCTGAAGGACGACGATTACCGGCTGAGCTTTCTGTACGGCAACTTCACGACGCTCACTCGGTTCACCGAGGCCGATCTGGAGCGGGTGATCACCGAACGACTGGCGCCGTTGCACGTCAGCATCCACGCCACCGACCCGGATGTGCGCAGCCGCATGTTGAAGAACCCGCGCGGCGCGATGAGCCTGCGCTGGTTGCGTGCCTTGCTCGACCACGACATTGCCGTGCGCGGACAAATCGTGTTGTGCCCAGGTATCAACGACGGCGTTGTGTTCGCACGCACGATGGCGGGCATTCTCGACGAGTACCCCGAACTCGAGTCCGTCGCAGTTGTGCCACTCGGCCTCAGTCGGTTCAACAGCGAAGCGTCGATGCGCGAACACACCGTCGCCGAGGCACAGCAGATCGTTGCCTTGATCGAGGCGTGGCAAGAGGTCTTCATGCGCTCGATCGGCCGACGGATGGTGTTCGCCGCCGACGAGTACTACCTGATGGCAGGGCAGCCATTCCCTGAGGCAGACGCGTACGAGGGCTTCTCGATGCACGAGGACGGCATCGGGATGGCGCGCACATTCGAGCTCGAGTTCAACGGGGTGGTTGCTTCTGCAACAGGCGTGCAAAGCGGATTCTTCGCAGCGGTCGACGGCGCTCCCGCCACCGGGTATCGCGCGCCCCGCAATCCTGCTGGCGACACAGGGTTGCGCTCACACGCCGCCGACGCGGTGCCTGTTCGGCTTGGTCTTCGCGCCGACGCTCCAGTTGCAATTCTCACCGGCGAGTTCGGAGCGCGGGTGATCGGGCCGTTGATCGACTCCCTCGGTCGCGCCGATGTTCGCGTGGTCCCGGTGCGTAATGAGTTCTTCGGCGGCAACACCGCCGTCACTGGCTTGATGGTCGGCGCAGACGTTGCGCGAGTTCTCAGCACGCAGCCACCAGGGCATCGCTATCTGCTGCCAGATGTCTGCCTTAGCGAGGGGCGTTTTCTCGATGGCACCGCCGTGGCCGATCTCCCACGGGTTGTCGAGGTGGTCGCGACCGACGGAATCTCGTTGCGTCGCGCGCTCGCTACTCGAGTTCTGGAATCTGCCTCATGAGCCTTCCAACGGTCGTCATCGTCGGGCGCCCGAACGTCGGCAAGAGCACTCTCTTCAACCGCATCATTGGCGAGCAGGTGGCGATCGTCGAAGACCGTCCCGGCGTCACTCGTGATCGCAAAGAAACGGAAGCCGAGTGGCTCGGTCACCGCTTCCTGTTGGTTGATACCGGCGGTTGGTTGCCCGACGGTGGATCGGCGTTGGACGAAAAGGTCAGCCGCCAGGTCGAGGCAGCAGTCAAGACAGCCGACGTCGTGCTGTTCTTGGTCGACGCGGCCGTTGGCCTCACCGACGACGATCAGGCGCTGGCCAACTGGTTACGCCGCATCACCGCTCCGTTGCTGATTGTTGCGAACAAGGCCGACAACGACCGCCGCGAGAACGACCGCTGGGAGTTCATGTCGCTGGGAATCGGCGAGCCGATCCCAGTCAGTGCACTGCATGGCCGTCGCGCCGGAGATTTACTCGATGAGGTCGTTGCGGTGCTGCCGACCTCAGATCACCCCGAAGTCGACGAGTCGAATGTTGAACCAGGGGAGGCGTTGTGGAATCCGAACGACGTGCCACCGCCGCGCGTCGCCATCGTCGGGCGACCGAATGTGGGCAAGAGCACGCTCTTCAACCGTCTCGTCGGAGAAGACCGCTCGGTCGTGCACGACATGGCTGGCACCACCCGCGATGCAATCGACACGCTCGTCGACACCCCCGATGGCCCGATCGTGTTCGTCGACACGGCCGGCATGCGACGCCGTAGCCGTATCGACGACTCGGCCGAGTACTACTCGATGGTGCGCGCGCTGCGCGCCATCGACGGTAGCGACATCGCTTTGCTCGTCATCGATGCGACCGAAGGCGTCACCAACCAAGATCAACGACTCGCAGAGCGCGTCGACGCCGCTGGTTGCCCGATCGTCGTCATGCTGAACAAGTGGGAACTCGTCGACGACGCCGAACGACGATTGAAGGTGGCAGCCGACGTACGGCGNNTATCACCGGCGAGTGCCAACCCGCGATGTCAACCGCGTGATCTCCGACGCTCAACAGCGGCAGCCGGCCGGGCACGGTGTGCGCGTCATGTACGCCTTGCAAGGGGCAACCGATCCACCAACGTTCACTTTGTTCGTCAATCGCGAGCTACCGGCCACGTACCTTCGGTATCTCGAACGAAGCATTCGCGAGGCCTTCGACTTTGGCTCGACACCAATCAAGCTGCGCGTGCGCAAGCGCAGTGAATAGACCTGCCGTGGTTAGGTGCCCCGATGCCGTGGTGTGAGGAGTGCGCAAAGTACTGGGCGCCGTCGGCAATGAACGAGGACGGCACATGCCCAGCGTGTGGCCGGTCGGTGGCGGCGCAGCAGCCGATCACCGCCAAGAACCTCAACCTGCATCAGCTCGCTGCTGGTGGTGGAGACGAGTCCGACGTTCGCGCGCCGTGGCATTTCAAGCTGCTGATGGTGATGCTCGGGGCTTATCTCGCCTACCGAGTCGTCTACCTGTTCATCTAGACCGGTAGGCTCGTCGCCGCATCACGGAAGCAAACGGGCTGTGGCGCAGCTTGGTTAGCGCGCTTGTCTGGGGGACAAGAGGTCGGGAGTTCAAATCTCCCCAGCCCGACAACATAAGGCCAGGTCAGAGGCCATCCGGGCGGATGGGCTACGCTGACAACGGTCGCTGGGGTGCTACCGGGGTGCTACCGGATAGGCAACCGTGGAGCTGGCGCGAAACGCGACGGGGGGACCGAACTTTCAGACCGAAGGCCGCACTCTGTGGGGAGAATGCACGCGGATAGGGCGCTCTAGGGACGAGGGAAGCAGTACGCGCCGCCTGTGTTACCGTCGGAATGCGCGGAGGCCGATTGTGGCGTTGGTGATCGATCGAGGAGGACTTTCTGTGAGGTATCTGAAGACCATCGCTGCTACGGCTGGCTTTGCGAGTGTTTGCCTCGGTGGTGCTGTGTGGGTTTCGGCGAGCATTCCCAACTCAACGACCGGAGTCATTTCGTCATGTGTGAAGAGCAATGGTCAGGTCACGATCATTGACGCCGAGTCTGGCCAGAGATGCAAAAACAACGAGACCCCGCTGAGTTGGAATCAGGTCGGCCCTCAAGGACCTGTCGGTCCGCAAGGTCCTGTTGGTCCAGCGGGAACGGGTGATGGCGGTGCGACTACTGCGATTATTCCGCTCTTGGGCGACGGGGGCTTTGGTTGCCCGCTCGGCTGGGGCTTTGGCGGCGACAGCTGCGGTCTGAATGAGTCTTACGCAGCGTTGAGTGGGGTCACCGTCGATACCGCTGACTACCCGGCTACGACTTCCTTCACACTCGAATACCAGATGATGAACTGGTCGCTTTCGTTCCCAGCTCATGTCTGCGTGCGACTCTGGAACGCGGATGCCCATGCGCCAGTCCTCGGGTCGGAGGTCTGTTCGACGACTCCTGCTGCAACCGATTTCATACACCCAGGCAGGCTAAAGATCGTCTCGCCTAGCTTCAGCTTGTCGGCTGGCTCGGCCACCTATGTGATCCAACTACATCAGCTAGACGCCGTCCTCTTAGAGCCCAATCCGGCATCCGAATATTGGATTGAGAATTACGAAAACGTCGCGGCCGTGCTTACCAATCAACTGCGCGCCGATTGGTAGGCCAAACGCGCCCGGCGAAGCTCGGACTGGAATGACTACGGGTTCTCGCCCGCGCGTGTGATGCGTTGGCAGACGTTCCTTTCGGTCGGACACGCTCTTTGTGTCTGCGACATCTGCACCGCTAGCGACGGCGAGAAGTCGCGCCGCGGCAGAGCGAGCAAACGGTCATGCGTTATAGACGTGCGAGGCGTCGAACTATGACGCAGAGCGAACGTGGCGTTATCTGGGCAGAACGCACGTCAGTGGGGTGATAACGGCACCAATGGCGATCACTTCTCAGTTGTCTGACACCTAGCAAGAGCTAGCTAAGGCACAAGCTAGTGTTCTCACGTCAGGGTGCAAGTCGGCGGATGGGTTGCAAAGCGGTTCGTCCTGCCGCTGGATGCCGACGATATCCTGGAGCCCGACGGCGATCGCCACGTTGTCGGAGGCGATCGCCGCCGACCCCTTCGCAGGCGTCAGCGCTGTCCGGGCTCGCCGGGTCCGGAGGCTCGCAGCGCGCACGATTCAAGACTATTGGACAGAACGACCGATGAACGACAACCTTCAGGAATCCCTAGCGCCCATGCTCGCCGAACTGGCGAAGGACAAGCGCTTCGCGCCGTCCAAATTCTGGGACGACATCAATCAGAAGAACATCGAGATGCTGGCCGCCGAAGGCATCCAGAACTTCAAGAGAACGGTCTCGCAGAACTATTTCAACTGGATGATTGCCCCGGACTCCGAGATGTTCCGGCGCGCCAAGGCGTACTGGCGCAGCCATCCCAGTATCTGGCCGCTGCTGACCCGCATCGAGAAGAACATCTCCGTCCGGCTGATCACCGGCCCCGATCCGGTCACGCTCGGCGAGCAGGAGCGCAAGACCTATCGCCTATTCGTCAGCAGGCTGTGGGAGATCATGCGCAAACTCGACCGGGCCGGCCTGCATCGGCGGATCAAAGAGCCCGAGACAGGGAACCCGATACGCATCTGGCGCGGCAGCCGGCTGATCACCCAGGATCTGGCGAACTCGATCATCGAAGTCAACGTGCTCGCCGACCTGCTGCAAGGCGCGGGACCGCGGCCACGCGTAGCCGAGATCGGTGCCGGCTACGGCCGCGTCGCGCATGTCTATGCCGCCACCCAGCCCGGCAGCTACCACATCTTCGACATTCCGCCGGCGCTTCACGTGTCCCAGTCCTATCTGACCAGCGTGATGCCCGGCAAGCGCATCTTCCGCTTCCGGTCCTTCGACAACTTCGCTTCCATCTCGGATGAGCTTGCGCAGGCGGACATCGCGTTCTTCTCGGCCAACCAGCTATCCATGTTCCCGCCGGACTACTACGACACGATCGTCTCGATCAGCACCCTGCCGGAGATGACCCCGGAACAGGTTGCGATGTACCTGGAACTGTTCCGGAAGCTGGCGAAGGGGCACATCTACCTGAAGCAATGGAAGAGCTGGAAGAATCCGCTCGACGGCACGGACGTACGTGTAGAGGACTACCTGACAGACAGCAACTGGCAAATCGTTCTCGATCGTACAGATCCAGTCGTACCGGAATTCTTCAATCGAGTCTGGCGGCGCGGCGCGTGACTGGGCCGGAACCCTGCCGATCCACACGCACCGTGCACTCGCGTCTCAATTCCAGATTGATGTCGCTGAGCGCCTGAACGACCGTGACGCCGGTTTCCTTGCCGAAGCGCCCGCCGGTCACGGATGCGGCGAGCGTCTTTTTCAGCGACGCGGCACCCGCTCGGTAGATCCGAACTTGGGGGGACGTCACCATCAGGGTCGATGGAGTCTCGTCCTGCGACCTACTAGGGCCAGCGGTCGAGGGCAACTTGGTTGAGGTCTGGGCTGTGGCTACCAGTGTCGACTCGTACGACACACTCTCGGGTGGCACCAACACGTACACAGTTTTTGAGCTAGTGGACATAGAGGTCTACAACCAGGGCTAGGTGGCTACCTACACCCGCTTCCAGTGCCCGACGCGTAACTCCGAGTGCTTCGCCATCAACGTCGTGGCCCTACCCTTCTCTTCAGAAACGCAAACGGAGTCAGCTCGTCGCTTGGCGGGCATTGGGCTTGAAGGCAAGGAGTACCCGTTCGCCTGCTTCTTCGTCGAAGTGCCGCACTGACTCGTGTAGGACCGTCGCCTGAGCTTGCGCATCCAGGTTCGAGATCTCGACGTGGCCATGTTGAACGTCTCGCATTGCGGCGATGGCTCGTCGGATCGACCGGAATGGAGCCTCCGATGGGTTCATTGAGTAGAAGTAGCTCAATACTCCAAGTTCTGTGGAGCGCACATCTGGATAGGCGCGCTTGATTAGGCTCGCTCCGAGATAGACCTGCTCAAGTCGAGCGGAGGCGTCCACTCGAGCCTCCCCTTTTTCTCCGTCTTGTTTCGCCGCCTGATCTTTGAGGCTTGCGAAGTCGATGCGATAGGTCGCAGCCAGCCTGGACTGCAGGTCGCTTCGCTTCTCATCCGAGTGGCCGTCCTTTAGTTTCGTACCTGTAAAGATCCATACGCAGGGCTTCAGATTGTGCGTCAATCCCCGTAGGGAGTAGATGTTGCTTTCCAGCGGGGCCAGGAAGGCTCCGTAAGATGTCTGTCCTGCGATCATGGCATTGACCTCATCAACATGGGCAAGGACAGGCGTGTCACTCTCAGCCTGGTGTGTTCCGATTCGATCGAAGTAGTCAAACAAGTCGTCTCGTGCCACCAGCTGGGCAATGTCGACCGGGATATTTGTATACCCGAAGGCATCCGCTAAGCACTTCGCCAGGAATGTCTTTCCGCTGCCTGGGTCAGCCTCGATCATCAGGCCGAGTGAGCGCTCCGGGTGCCCCTCTTTGAAGTCCCGAAGAGACTTTCCGATCTGGTCGAGCAACTTCGACTTCTCGTGAGTGAGTGCTACATACCCTTCGAGTTGCGATGACCCTCGCCACACTTCCAAAGTCCTGATTCCGTCCGCCTTAACAATGCCCAAGCCTGTTGTGGCTTGCCGCCACGACTCTTCCTGAACACTCCAACTGCGGCCCTCCTTCACATCCGCCGGAGGCGGAGTCCCGGGAGTGAAGTCAGGAATCCCACTAACGCCGTGACTGCGATCAGCTCGGTGGAGCGCGTTCTCTACGAGCGTCTTAACGTCCTCTGGTTTCGGACTCACGGAGTTCTGAAGCTCCAAGGCCAGACACATGACGACCGCGTCTGCCCAGCCGACCTGATTGATGGCTTGAGTTGAAGCGTTGGATTGTCCCACGATCGTCCATGACTCGCTCCCTTTGCCGAACCTTCCGACCAGCTCTCGCTTTTCGGTCAGGATGACTACATTCGTTGCGCGGCGTAGGCTCTCATGTAGGTCGAAGAGATCAAGAAACTGTTTTGTGACGGCTCCGTCACGATGCCAACGCTCAAACGCATTCAGGGTCGGAGAGACCTCCGGGCCCAGCACTATCAGGTCGAGGCGTTTGTCACGCAGAAGCTCAAGCCAGCGGACCTCCGGCTTCTTGACCCTGACGAACCATCTCGACTCTCCGGCCGCTTCGACAAGGGCTCTGATTAACTCCTCGCTCACGGCTCCGCGACCAAGATCGTCAACGACAACCCCTGCTTTCGCGTGACCGGCAATTCCGCTTGGGATCGTTACTATCTCCAATTCGTGCCTTGGCGGCGCAAAGTCAACTCTTTCACCGATGGTCCAGTTATCCTCGCCCCTCTTCTGGTAAAGACGAACCGTGCGCAGCGTCGAAGCCTGCGGATGAAGGTTTATGAGACTCAAGCCGGCCGGAGGTCCAGCCTTGCACCACGTGATTGGGGGGGTCAGCTCATAACCGGTTCGACCTGCCCTGCACATGTTCGCGTCATCACCGGAGTGAACCAGGTGCTTTAGGAATTCCGAATCTGCCTCAGACCACTCACCCAATGCATGAACGACGGGACGACGGGCTGCGGCTTCCAGACTGGAATACAACGTTCGAACAAGATGTCCTGCCCCGCATAGGTCCATCGTCTTGGTCGGCAATTTCGAAGGGTCGGGGGGCTGGGACTCCAGCTTGCGATAGTGAGCACTTCCGGTGTGCTTGCTGAGCGATGAGTAGTGCCGAACGAGGAACCAACTCTCATCCACGACCCAATCGCCTACAACTACCCAATCTGGGCCGCCCGCGGCGGTCGCAACGAGCGGCTCCATTTCCCTGACTCTATGCAGGCGCTTCAATTAGCACAAGGGGCACGCGTTGACCGGGTAGGGCGAAGTCGGCCCAGAAAGTGCTTGAGCGGACAGGCCGCTGGCTCACGACGAATCCTCCGGAACCGCGCGCAATGCGCTGTACGCGCCACGCGAACGCAGCTTGTCGACACCGTTCCCAAGAGAGGCATCCGGTGCGCGCCAACGACGCAACTGCTGCCCTTTCGGCGTGATTCCGTATCCGTCCAGCCATAGACGAAGGTCGGCGGCACGCTGCCACTCGCCGCGCTCCACCTGATCAAACAAACGGGTCAGTTGACGCAACGCTGGAAGATCGGAAGGTGTCCAATGCGCAGCAAACCGCGCGCCAAACCAGATCGACCACGCATCCTGCGAAGCCGGTAGCAAACCTTCAGGCGGCTCAGGAGTAGCGCCGAAACGCCAGCTGGATGACGACGCGACCTTCCACTCGCCCCCGGCGGGCGCACCGCGACGAATGCGCTCGATCTTCGGGGGTGGGCCAGGCATCAGAACCCCGCCTTTGCTATCCCGTACGCATTGCTAGACGAGAGTCGGTCGACAGCCATTCTCAGGCACCAAAAAACTGACGTCGCCCTTATGGAATGAGGGAACCGGTGGGAGAGAGAGAATCGCAGAAGCAGGCGGTCGTGCGGTCATTGTCCGTCTCAAGAATTCGGGTTGTGTTCATGTCGTGTCGTCCTTCCGTTGTCGTTTGTTGCGTTTGCGTGCGGCGATGCGTGTCTGTGCCGACATGCCTATGAAGTCTCACGCGGCCTCGTCGTCCGCGTTGGGGAACGTGCCTGCGCGTATCTGTTTGGCGATCCTCAGCCCGGCCTCAAACTCTGCGCCTTCCGCTCTCGGTGGTAGGACGGGCGGTGGTGCGTATCTCGGTGGTAGGACGAGTGATGGTGCGTACTCGATGCGTGGTGGCTCGGCTGGTCGCTTGAGGATTACGGCGTCGACGATTGTTGCCTTGTCAGCGTCAGGGCTCTGTCGTGCGTACTGGTACAGGGCAGGGCCGTGCTCTTGGCGCGCTCTGTGCCGTGCCGTCTTTGCGTACTCGTCTCGGTCTCTCACGTGTGGCGCTTCGGATTGCCGCTCACCGTGAAACCAGATTGCCTCTTCGACTCTCTCCTGTAACGACTTGCGGGGTGAAGTGGTGGTGTCGTCTTCGGGTTCGACGGGAGAGAGATGGAGTTCAGTCAGTAGTTCATTAGTAGATAGTTGGCCACTGTGACCGGTGTCGGTGACACGGTGACCAGTGTCGATGTCACTGTGACCGGTGTCGGTGACAGGGTGACCAGTGTCGGGTGGTTCTGGTGGTCCATCCTGGTGTCCAAGGTGGTCACTGTGACCACCATCCCAAAGGAAGACGTAGTTCAGATTTCGTCGCCTCGGGATTCTTTCTATACGGATCAGCCCAGCCTCGGCGAGCGCTTCAGTGGCTCGAGTGATGGTGCGTTCGCCGTATCCGGTGTAGTTGGCGAGTGTCTCAATGAGCGGTCGGGCTTGCGCTGGCATCTGTTTCGTATTGGCGTACGACTTAAGCGCGTGGAGCACGAAACGTTGGGTCGGGGTGAGAGCTTGATGCTGGGAGACCACCCAGGCGTCGAACTTGAAATAGAAGTTGTCGACGGCTGTAGTAGACTTGCCTTTGGTCAGCCCGATCAGTGTCTCCTGTGCGCCACCCTGGCTACCGCTGGGGTGGCGTCGCACATTCGCGGCGGTCATGGTCGCACCGCCATTTCGTCTTCGAGCGCAGCGAGACGTACGCATGAGGCTCGGTGGCGGTCTGCGAGCTGGTCAAGCTGCGCCTCTAGTTTGGCGAGACGCCGGCCACAGCCGAGATCGACCTTGCAGGTGTGATTGCGGTCGGGTGGTTCATCACATTGTGCGACACACATTTCACGCCGCCTCGATCGCGACGACTGGAACGGCAACAAGTCGATCGAGCTCACTCGCTGGTATGCGCGTGGAGTTTCCGATCTTGACTGCGCGAATTTCGCCGCGCGTGATCAGGTTGTAGATGTGGGCGCGACAAACGCCGAGAGATTCAGCGGCCTCTTGAGGGCTGAATGCTTTTCGCTCTGGGTACGCGAGCATGGTTTACCTCCGGGGTAACTCACATGCTCCCGCCGGCGCCGACGCTGATTCAGTCGGAACTTTTGCCCGTTGGTCTAAGAGCGGCTGAAGTTTGGTTGTCGATGAAAACACCAACCTCAACTACTTCTAATTCTATCCGAATGCACCGTCGTCTATAGCGGATTGTCTTCGTTGGTAGTGCTGACCGTTCGCTAGGAGTCTCCTAGCTTTGGCGGGACTGATCTCGCCGTCGAGCGCAGATCTTCGCCCATTCGCCGACTGGCTACTTCGCCGGCACTGGTGGAAGTCGTAGTACGAGTTACGAAACTCTGCCCACTCCTGAGCGGACACGTTCAGGCCTTCAATCTTCTCCCACGCCGCCTTCTCGGCAAGCGCCGCGATCTCTGACGCCACTTCTGCAGCAATGCGGATCTGTGTCCTGTCAGCGGAAACCCCTTGCGCCACTTGCGTTACGCCGAGCAAGAGGGCTTCGTGGTCCGCAACGTGGCCGCGATTGCCAGCGATCCCTGATGTGCCCCCTTGGTTGGTGACTGACAGATAAAGATCGCGAAGCCGGTCGAACTCCCTCCATTCGTACTCGTCGAACAAGTTCATTAGTCGCGCGCCTGGCCCAACAAATGCACCGGTCTCATCCACGCTCACGCGGGTCATCGGGTTGCCCCCAGTGCGCCAAGTGCGCGATCCATCGCATCTGCTACTTCGGCCTTCGCAGGTTCCATTAGGTGGCCGTAAACGTCTGCGGTCATTCTGATTGACGAGTGGCCTAAGAGTTCGCTGATGAGCTTCATGGGCACGCCCTGCGCGATCAGCAACGACGCGCAACTGTGGCGCAACTCATGCGGCGACCAGCGCCCCAACCCCGCGTCCTCGGTGGCCGCGTAGGTGTAACGGCGGAAGTTGTCGGGGTCGATCGGTCCGCCGAACGGGGTGCGAAAGACGAGGTCCACGTCGAGCGGGCTTGTCTCCCAGATCGGTCCGGCGTGGAGTCGTTCAGCAGCTTGGCGCGCTCGGTGGGCCTTGAGTGCGGCGACACAACTCGCGGGCAGATGCACCGTGCGCCGCGATGAACGCGTTTTGGTGGTGTCACGCAACAACCCTTCGCCGTCAATCCGCTTGAGGGCGTGGGAGACGGTCAGCCGCGGTGGCATGGCGTCGAGCTCAATGTCCTGCCATGTCAGCCCGAGCAATTCGCCAAGACGCAACCCGAGCGAAAGTGCAACCGTGAACGCTGCAGCGAGTCGGTTGTCGTTGAGGGAATCGAGTAATACGCGCGCCTGCGATGGGGTGAGTGTGCGCCCTTTGCTGTCACCAATGCGAATCCCCGGTGCGATGCGCGCGACGTTCCGTGACAGCAGTCCTTGATCCTCAGCCCATCGAAGCGCTCGACGTAACACGGATCGTGCGATGCGTTGTGTGTGTGGTGCGAGGCCGACTGTTCCATCGCTGCGCTTGTAACTGGTTGCGAGTGATCGCCCCATCTTGGCCACGTCGGTGGGGGAGAGGTTGTGGAGTCGCTTCTGGCCGACAAGGGGGACAATGTAGAGCCGCGCGACGTCGCGGTACTGCTGCAATGTGGCGGGTGCGATGGTGCCCGGTAAGACGTTCGTCAGCCAGTCGTCGAGGAACTTCGCAACCGAGAGTTCACGTTTGGCGGGCGACAGGCCTTCGTCCGTGGCGTTCTGCGCTTCGCGCATCCGCGCCAGTACCTCGGCTTTGGTTTTGCCAGTAACCACGCGGCGCATCTGCTTGTCTCCGTCATACCCGGCAGTGAATGTGCCCTTCCAACGTTTCAGGCCGTTATGGACTTCCTGGCGTACCGATCCTTCGCCGTTGGCACGGGTTCGGTTTCGCGTCTTGCCTGCGGTCAAGATGATGTCTCCCTCGATCTGGGGGTGCTACCGGGGTGCTACGCAACATGGGTAGCGGTTGATAACCATGATACTGCGTAGACACTCCACCACCGGTGACCTGGGGTTATGTGTGTCGGGTAGACACCAGTAGACACTCTGCGGATAACTGGGGGACAAGAGGTCGGGAGTTCAAATCTCCCCAGCCCGACGACGAAGCACCAGGTCAGAGGCCATCCGTCGGGATGGTCGCGCTTGAGCTCGTGGCCATCTTCTGGGTGCTGCGACCCCCATTCGACGAAATGGTCGAGAGCCAGGGTTTCCCCGATTCGCGCTGGTACATGCTGATCGGATTCCTCGTGGTAATCGGTGCGCTGGCAATCGGTGGTTCGTTCCTGTGGAAGAAGGCGAACCGTCTCGACCCGGCGTCGCGTGCGCAACCGGTTCGCTTCTTCATCCAGAATCAGCTCGGCGCCATCATCGCGATCGCGGCATTCCTGCCGTTGATCATCCTGATCTTCAAGAACGACGACATGAATGCCAAGCAGAAGAACGTCGCCGGCGGCGTCGGCGCCGTTATTGCCGCTGCCGCGGTGATCTTCGGCATCGACTTCCAACCCTTGTCACAGGAACAGGCGTACGTCGAGTCCCAGGTGGTGACCTAGTTGGTCGGCGAGGATCGCGTGTGGTGGGCTGCGGGCGGCGACGTGATGCATCTGTGCGAAGAGGTCAGCGACCTTCAGCGGTCGAGCGACGTCGCCAGTGGCACGGTGGCGGAGGCCTTCGCTGCTGGCAAAGAAGGCATCACCCTGAACGTGGGGAGCAACTTGGAACAGTGCGGTCTTGACATACCCGAGAACATCGAAGAAATCGTCGAGTGGGTTCGGTCTTCCCGCGGGCGTTGATCTTCGTCGCCCGCGGGAAGCTGCGGGTGTTGTTGGGTAATGGTTGTGAGTACGTTCACGGGAGTGCGTGGGTCCGACGACATGGTCCATTTCGAAACGAGGCGGCGCGCCGGGACAGGGAATGTCGCGAGCCGCGCCCTCCCATCGCTGTCTGAACGCTAGCTTGGGTCTTTAAGCAGTAAGTCGCGGGCTGCGAATTCGCCCGTCACCCCCAAGACTGACTAGGAGTAACCATGAGAATCTCATCCCTGAGCACCCGCGTCCCCCTACGTATCGCCCTCGTGACGTCCGTCCTTCTTCTGACCGCGTGCGCATCAGACGGCTCTTCCGACGCCGACCCGGGCACCGTAGCGGCGACGTCCACCGTTGTGGGCTCGACCGTCGCGATTTCGTCGACTGCACCAACGACTGCGCCCACTGGTGCAACCGTAGGCGTAAACTCCGCGTCGCTAGAGGAGTTGACCGCCGCGTTCGAGGCAGCCGGGGTGCCGAACGCTGCCAACTGGGCCGCCGAGGTCGTCGAGTATCGCCCGTACGAACCCTCTGATGTCCAATTCGCCAAACTCCGAACCGAACTCGACAAGTACGGCGTCAGCGAAGAGACGTTTGCTCTCATTGTTTCGGTCCTCAACCCGTCATGAACAAGGTTTCTGACACCGAAGTGAGCGCGCGCCGGCTCAGGGGTCAGATACTTCTTCTCGGCGCAGTGTTCGGACTCGGCAGCGCCTTGGAGCTGGCCTCGCTTCGGCACTGGAACGGCACGCAGATCATTCCCTGGATCGTTCTGGCCGTCCTTGCCGTCGGCTACGGCTTCGCAGTCCGCCGGTTCGCCCAGTGGGCGATCAAGTGGATCTCGGGTATCACCGTCGCCGCCTCTGCCTTCGGCGTATGGCAGCACGTCAACTCGAATCACGCGACGGCCGTTCTCGACGCGCGCTACGAGTACACGTGGAAGACGTTCTCTTTCGCGAAACAATGGTGGCTGTCCGCCAGCGGCGGTGTTGGGTCCTCGCCGCCGTTGGTGCCGCTCGTAACCGTCCTTTGCGCTGCGCTGCTCTGGATCGGCAACGGGGTGCAGGAGTCGCCCCGAGACGTTCACAGTTGATCCACATCGGAGCTGAGCACCCTGAGTTCACCCCAGGACTCGGGAGACGCTGGCTGGGCGACTGAACTGGCCGGCGTTGTGCAGCAGGTTCGGGGGTGCTGGTTGGAATTTGGCTTCGGTTCCCGGGCGAGCGACGCAACGGTCGTTACACCACGGTCACAGACGTGAAGTCATTGAGGCAAGCCTCCAGGCCACTGTCCGGTGACAACGCTGCAATGCACGTCGTGCCCAGGTCGAGAAGCTGGGTGATGGTGGACTCGTACGGCGCCACCGGGGTCACGTCGTCGTCTTCCACGATCTGGCCTGCCGGGCTGATATACCAGACGAAGTAGTCCATCGGAGCCGTCAGCAATGCGTCCATCTGGTCGAGCGTCAGGTTGTCTCCAGCGGCGCTGGTGTCGACGCGAATGATGCGGAAGTCGGTCGACGGAGGAGCCGCCAGCACGAAGTCCCATTCATATTCGGTTGCGGCATTTCCGAACGGGAAACCGCTGCCAGCGCCCGCCATCACAACGGTCAGCGGTCCGGAGCCGTAGCTCTCGGCCGGAAAGCCAGCCCATGTCAACGAGACCGGCCCGCTGCCACCGGCAGTTGTCGTTGGGCCAGAACCCACCGCGCAAGCCCCAACGGGTGTGATGGTGTAATCCTCACCACCGCTGGTAACCGCGACATCGTGGGTTGACGACTCCGATCGCAAGAGTTCGTTCGCGACCAGGTCGGCTTCGGACCCGTACGCACCGTGCAGGCCATAGTTCGCCTCTTGCGCATCCGCCACCGTCTGACGATCAACTGCGCACGCGGTCTCGTCGCCTTCGTTGGTGATGCCGCGCACGGCGAACACGGTCACGGCCGCCAGGATGCCCAAGATCACGATCACGATCAGCATTTCGACGAGCGTGAAGCCCCGGTCCCGCCCGCCTGAGTTTTCCATGAAGGCCTTTTCGGCACCGCCACCGCTCACCTTGAGGAACACCTAGACAGCGAATAGGTTGCAGTGCTGTGTGCGGAAGGTTCGTGTCGTCGAGCTCGGCCGATGCCATTTCGAAGTTCTTCGGCGCCTCCTTCGAAGGCGAGGCGCTGCCCGCCAACTACAACGTTGCTCCGACGCAGGACGTACTCGCCGTCGTCGCCGATGCGAGTAGTGATCGCACGCTGCAGCCGTTTCATTGGGGCCTCGTTCCGAGCTGGGCAAAGGACATGAAGATCGGGTCCCGGATGATCAACGCGCGCTCGGAAACGCTCGGGGAGAAACCCGCGTTCAAGGGCCTGTTCAAGAAACACCGTTTGCTCATCCCCATGGACGGCTTCTACGAGTGGCAACCGGGTGTGTCAGGCGGACCGCTGACAAAGGCGGGGAAGCCCGCGAAGCAACCGATGTTCATCCATCGCGCAGACGGCCAGTTGCTGGCAGTAGCGGGCTTGTGGGCGACGTGGCGCGACCGAGCCGCCGGGCCGGATGCGCCATGGCTGCACAGCTGCACCATCATCACAACCTCCGCAAACTCGACGATGGCTCCGGTGCACGACCGAATGCCGGTGCTCCTGTCCGTCGACGACTGGCAACAGTGGCTTGATCCGACGAATGGCGACACTGCGGCGCTCCAGCAATTGTTAGTTCCTGCACCCGACGACGTGCTGGTGATGCACCCTGTCAGCACCGCGGTCAACAACGCACGCAACTCCGGCGAACGGCTGATCGAACCAGTCGCGCTATAGCGCGGCGCGAATTGCCGTTGCGACAGCTTCCATCTCGTCGCGGTCGACGTTGCTCGCCGCGGTCGCGAAGTCGAACTGGCCGATGTGCGTGGTTGGGACGACGTGCAGGTGTGTGTGCGGAACTTCGTAGCCAGCAATGATCAGCCCCACCCGCGCGCAGTGCAGGGCAGCTTGCTGAGCGAGCCCGATACGTTGCGCCACCGCGAACAGGTGCGCCGCTAGCTCGGGTGGCAGGTCGACCCAGTGGTCGATCTCGGCGATAGGAACGACGAGCGCATGACCAGACGCCAGCGGATTCACCGACAAGAACACCACGCAGCGATCGTCGCGATACAGGAACGTGCCGGGAATCTCGCCGTTGATGATCCGAGTGAAGACGGTGGCCATTGCGCTGGCATCGTACTTGTACGCTCGCACGTGATGGACATGAAGCACACACAGACAGAACAGCTGTCGGCCCACAAATACCTCACCGCGCCGAATGCATTCACGCTGGTTCGGCTGTGCTGTATTCCTCTGTTTCTCTGGCTGTTGTTCGGTCGCGACAACGTTGCCGGCGCGGCGTTTCTGCTTGGTGGCCTCGGCGCGACGGATTGGGTCGACGGTTGGCTGGCGAGACGGTTCAACCAGACCAGCGAGTTCGGCAAGATATTCGACCCGACGGCCGACCGGTTGCTGTTCATCGTGGCCATCACCGGCATCCTCATCGAAGGAATCCCGCCGGTCTGGTTCTTCTGGCTGGTGATTGCGCGCGAGGTCGTCGTCGGCGGCACGATCGCGATTGCGACGCTCGCATTCGGAATGGAGCGTTTCGACGTCACCTGGTGGGGCAAGACGGCGACATTTCTATTGATGTTTGCCATCCCGGGCTTCATGATCGGCGCCACCGATTTCCCGCTTCATCAGGTTTTTCTCATTGCGGCCTGGATTCTGACAGTTCCTGGGCTGGCGCTCAGCTACTACACGGCGTTCGCCTACGTTCCAATGATCCGTGCCAGCATCAAGTCTGGCCGTGGCGCCGCCGCGAACCCGCGCGGCTAGCCTGGCCGTATGCAGGTTCCTGAGCAGCTTCGTTACACCAGCGACCACGAGTGGGTGTCCGTAACCGGCAACCGGGTCCGCATTGGCATTACCGACTACGCGCAAGACGCGCTCGGCGACATCGTGTACGTGCAGGTGCCTGCGCTCGGCACCACTGTGTCCGGGGGCGACTCTTTCGGAGAGGTCGAGAGCACGAAGTCGGTCAGCGACATCTATGCGCCGGTGTCCGGCTCTGTGGTGGCGGTGAACGATTCGCTGGCGGCTACTCCCGAGCTACTGAACTCCGATCCTTACGGTGCCGGCTGGCTCTGCGAGATCGAATGCAGCGATATCACCCAGCTCGAGGCGTTGCTCGACGCGTCGGCATATCAAGCACTTCTTGCCGGGTAGTCTTCGCATATGGGCTACGTGTTCTGCAACCAGTGCGGGCACCGAAACCCGCCCGAGTCCGGTTTCTGCTCGTCGTGCGGTCAAGTGCTCGATCTCTCCAACGACCACACCATCACGATCGCCAAAGTTGATCCGCTACAGGACGCTCCCGGCCCCGCCGACGATTTGGTCGTTAACGTGCGAGAACTCTCCACGACTGCAGCATCACTGGTGGTGCGCAACGGGCCGCAGTCGGGCACGATTCTGCCGATCGATGAGTTGGTGACGCGTTTAGGGCGAACCGCCGAATGCGAGATCAGCCTCGACGACATCACCGTCTCTCGTTGGCACGCCGAGATCTTGCGCGACAACGACAGTTATCGGGTGCGCGATTCCGGGTCACTGAACGGCACGTATGTCAACGGCACCCGCATCGCCGAGGCGATGCTGCATCAGGGCGACGAGTTGCAGGTCGGCAAGTTCCGCATGGTCTTCTTTCACAAAGGTGACGGTTGAGCGAGTGGGTGAACGTCCGTATCTGTCGATCGGCGAAGTCCTGGGGATGCTCCTCGAAGAGTTTCCCGATGTCAGCATCTCCAAGATTCGCTTCCTAGAAAGCCAGGGCCTGATCGACCCCGAGCGCACGCCGTCGGGGTACCGCAAGTTCTACGACGCCGACGTCGACCGCCTGCGCGTGATCTTGCGCGAACAGCGGCAAAACTTCCTTCCTTTGCGCGTGATTCGCGATCGCCTCGAGAGTGGCCAGATCGACGACAGCGGTCCAATGACACCTCCGCGCGGGTTGCGCAACGTCACCGTGCTCGAGACAGCGACGGCACGCAGTTTCGACGACACCGGTGAACTGGTAGTCGCCGCTGGAACCATCGTGACCACCGCCCACCACCCGGCGGCACAAGCGAGGATGGCAACACATCAGGCCGCCACACCCGCGCCTGTGCTCGCCTCCGTCTCGCAGGCGAGCCCACCCGACAATTCGCTAGTCGCCAGCGAACTCTGTAGCCAGATCGGCATCACCGCTTCCCAGCTTGCAGACCTCGTCTCGTTCGGTCTCATCCACGGAACGGGCACGGGTGTGAATGCGACCTACTCCGCTGCCGAGGTTGCGATCGCCAAGGCCGCGGCCGGGCTCCTGGCACGCGGAGTCGACTCGCGCCACTTGCGCGACTGGCGGCGCTCTGCGGAGCGTGAGGCGGCCCTCTTCGAACAACTCGTGGTGCCCTCGATTCGACAGCGAAATCCGCAGAGCCGACAAGTTGCGGCCACCTCACTTCGCGAGCTGTCAGACCTTGGAGCAGAGTTGCGCTCGGCAATCTTGGCGGCGGTCTTGCAGCATCACCTCGAAACCTGATCGACCGCGCGCCGGATACGATCAAGCCGTGATCCGCCTCGAACTGCTGGGAGTGCGCGTTGAGCTGCCGGCCAATACTCCGGTTGTCATGCTGCGTGAAGAACGACCGGAAGCGGCCCGGGTATTGCCAATCCTCATCGGTGGGCCTGAGGCATCGGCGATCCACAGTGCGATGGAAGGCATCGAGCCGCCGCGTCCTCTGACACACGATCTCATGGCAACGGTGCTGCAGGCCCTCGGTACGACGCTCGAACGGGTGGTGATCACGGAAGTGCGCGAGCACACATTCTTCGCCGAGTTGCACTTGCGGACTGCCGCTGGCGAATCGGTCGTGTCGTGTCGGCCGAGCGACGCGATTGCACTTGCCGTGCGCACCGGCGCGCCCATCTTTGCGGAAGAGGCGTTGCTCGACGAAGCCGCAGTCGAGCCGACAGTCGTCGATGACGGCAACGACGAAGAAGCGATCCTCGACGAATTTCGCGACTTTCTCGATGACATCAGCCCGGAAGACTTCGCCAGCTGATTCGCGCTGATCGCGCGAGTAGTCGCGCGTAGCGTGCTTGACTCCGCGGTGGCATCGTCGTACGATGACGGGCCGGTTACACGGTCGTAGTTACTGGCGTGTGATCCGAAGTCTGAACACGGAAGGCAGCAGCGATGACGATCGAGAGCGGTTTCAGCGGCAGTAAGACGGCCACAGTGGTGGGTATCTCGTACCGCCAACTCGACTACTGGGCGCGCACCGACTTGATCAGGCCATCGCTATGCGACGCCGCCGGCAGCGGCAGTCGCCGTTTGTACAGCTACCGCGATCTGCTCGAGTTGCGCGTCGTCAAGAGCCTGCTCGACGCCGGCATCAAGCTCGAGTCAGTGCGCAAGGCGTTCACCTACCTGCGTCAACAAACCGACACCGACATCGCGGCGGCCACGCTCGTCATTAGCGGTAGCGATGTGTTGCTGTGCGACGGCGAGCAGCTCATCGACATTGTGCGTCGCGGCGGCCAAGGCGTGCTCAACGTGCTTGCGATCGGGGGAGTGAAGCTCGAGCTTGACAACGAGCTGATCCTGCTCGCCCAACCCGACGCGGTCGGCGCTCAGGCCGTGTGATGAGCACCTTCGAGCTCAGCCCGCTCGACGCACAGCACCGCCAACTTGGCGCCAAGATGGTCCCCTTCGGGGGCTGGGAGATGCCGGTGGCGTATCCCGGTGGCACGCTCGAGGAACACCTCGCTTGTCGCAACGACGCTGTTGTGTTCGACGTGTCGCATCTCGGCACAGTGCGCGTCAGCGGACCCGATGCGCTCGCCAACCTGCAGCGCGCCTTCACCAACGACCTCAACAAGATCGCGCCTGGCCGCGCGCAGTACACCCATCTGCTCGACGAGACCGATGCCTCGGTGCTCGACGACATCATCGTGTGGTGGGTCCGCGATGAAGTGTTCGACGTGATGCCGAACGCGTCGAACACCGACGGTGTCCGCGCCGCAATCGGTGGCACCGAGACGACCCACAATCGAGCCGTGCTCGCAGTGCAAGGACCCAAGGCGAAAGAGAAACTGGCCAAGGTATTCCCGGCGGCAGCAGCGGTGGGTCGCTTTCGCGTCGAGGAACTCGCGTGGGGGAGCGCGCACTGCGTCGTTGCCGGCACCGGGTACACCGGTGAGGCAGGGGTCGAGATCGCAGTGCCAGCCGCCGCCGCACCCGACCTCTGGGACGCAATCGCATCCTGTGGCATCGTGCCAGCGGGCCTCGGCGCACGCGACACGTTGCGGCTAGAGGCTGGCTTGCCGCTGCACGGCCACGAGTTGGGCGTAGGAATCACCACGTTGCAGGCTGGCTTGGGCTGGGTAGTGGCGTGGGACAAAGACACCTTTCGCGGACGCGCCGCGCTCGCTGCCGAACGCGACCGCGGCGTCGCACGCTTACTTCGCGGCATCGCAACCGACGGACGCCGCCCTGCACGGTCGGACTGCGCGGTCACGGTCGACGGTCAGCAGATCGGCATTGTCAGCAGCGGCAACTTTTCGCCGGTGCTGGGGCACGGAATCGCAATGGCCTTCCTACCGCCAACGATCGAAGATGGCTGCGACGTCACTGTCGACGTGCGCGGCACGGCTTTGCCCGGTCGCGTGGTACCGCTGCCGTTCGTGGCCAAACACTGAGCCTGCTAGGCGTTGGCGTAGGCCTCAAGCGGCTCACAACTGCACATCAGATTGCGATCGCCGTAGGCGCTGTCGATGCGCGACACGGGCGGGAAGTACTTGCTCGCCCGCACTGACCGCAGCGGAAATGCGCCAAGCTCGCGCGGATATGGCCGCTTCCACTCGCCGAGAAGGTCCTCGGCAGTGTGCGGAGCCATACGCAACGGGCTCTCCTCCAGCGGCCACTCGCCAGCGGCGATGCGACCAATCTCGGCGCTGATTGCGAGCATTGCCTCGCAGAACCGGTCGAGTTCGTGGAGCGTCTCGCTCTCGGTCGGTTCGATCATCAATGTGCCCGCCACCGGGAAGCTCATTGTCGGCGCATGAAAGCCGAAGTCGATCAGTCGCTTGGCGATGTCGTCCACCGTCACGCCCGTCGCCTTGGTGATTGGCCGGACGTCGACGATGCACTCGTGACCGACTCGACCATGTGCCCCGCTGTACAGCAGTGGAAATGCGTCATGTAGTCGGGCTGCGACGTAGTTCGCACTGAGAATGGCGACAGTCGTCGCATCGCGCAAGCCTTCGCCACCCATGAGCGCGATGTACACCCACGAGATCGGCAGAATGCCAGCCGACCCGAAGGGTGCCGCCGACACCGGGCCGACCGGCGACGTTCCGTGTGGTGCCAGCGGATGACCCGGCAGAAACGGCGCCAAGTGCGAACGCACGGCAACGGGACCGACCCCTGGGCCGCCACCACCGTGGGGGATGCAGAACGTCTTGTGCAGATTCAGATGGCTGACGTCGGCCCCGAACTTGCCCGGGCGGGCAAGCCCGACGAGAGCATTCAGGTTCGCGCCATCGACATACACCTGCCCACCGAACTCGTGGACAATGTCGCAGATCTCCGTGATGCGCTCCTCGAAGACTCCATGCGTCGACGGGTAGGTCACCATCGCCGCAGCCAGGTTGCTGCCGGCCGCCGCTGCGCGAGAGCGAAGATCGGCGAGGTCGATGTTCCCGTGGTCGTCACAGGCAACAACCACCACGTGCAGACCGGCCATCACCGCACTGGCAGCGTTCGTTCCGTGCGCACTCGACGGGATCAGACAGACGGTGCGCGACATATCACCGCGACTGCGGTGATATGCGCGAATCGCCAAAAGGCCTGCAAACTCGCCCTGACTTCCGGCGTTCGGTTGCAGGCTGACCGCGTCGTAGCCGGTGACGGCGACCAACATCGCCTCCAGCTGATCGATCATCGCGCGGTAGCCGACGGTCTCGTCGTCGGGCGCGAACGGATGAACGTTCGCGAACTCGGGCCATGTGACCGGCACCATCTCCGCCGCCGCGTTCAGCTTCATCGTGCAGCTGCCGAGTGGAATCATCGTGCGATCGAGCGCCAGGTCTTTGTCGGCAAGTCGGCGCAGGTAGCGCAACATCTCGTGTTCGGTGTGAAAGCGGTTGAAAACCCCCTGCGTCAAGAACTCGCTTGTGCGCGGCACACGTACGCCATCGTGCTCGGCGGCCACATCGCTTCCGGCAGCACCGGCATCGAACAAGGCAAGCACCCGATTGACGACCACCAAGGTGGTGGTCTCGTCGAAGCTGAACGAAACGTGACCGGAATCGACTCGGCGCAGATCAAGACCGACGCTGCGCCCCGCAGCAACGACTGCATCCGCGTCGCAGGCGACGCACAATGTGTCGAACCAACTTTCGTGAGCAAGGCTGCACCCCGCAGCCCGTAGGGCGGCTGCGGCAACGCTGGTGAGGCGCTGGACTCGTTCAGCGATGAGACGCAAGCCGTCGGGACCATGCCAACTGGCGTACAGGCTGGCCATGTTTGCCAGCAGCACTTGCGCGGTGCAGATGTTCGAAGTTGCCTTCTCGCGACGAATATGTTGCTCGCGCGTCTGCAGTGCCAGTCGCATTGCCGGTCGGCCAGCGGTGTCGGTACTGACACCCACCAGGCGCCCAGGCAGTGAACGCGCCATTGCCTCGCTGGTTGCGATGAACGCGGCGTGAGGCCCACCGAAACCCATGGGGACACCGAAGCGTTGCGCGGAGCCGATCGCGATATCGGCACCGAACTCACCAGGGGGAGTGAGCGCGACACATGCCAGCAGATCAGTGGCGACGACAACAATCAGACCAGCGGCGTGCGCGCGATCGACGACGGGGCGCCAGTCCGGCACAGCACCGGTCGACGTCGGCAGACTCACCAATAATCCGAAGCCGACGGGAAGCGCGCCCGCCAACGCCGAGTCGTCGACGATTTCGATAGTCACACCAATTGGTTCTGCGCGCGTGCGGAGCACCGCAATTGTTTGTGGGTGCGCATCGTGATGCACCAGGAACGTGTCGCTCGGCGATTTCGAGACGCGGCGCGCCATCGTCATCGCCTCCGCTGCGGCTGTGGCCTCGTCGAGTAGCGACGCATTCGACAGCGCGAACCCGGTCAGGTCGGCGACCATGGTCTGGAAGTTCAGCAGAGCTTCCAGCCGGCCCTGGCTGATCTCGGGTTGGTAGGGCGTGTACGCGGTGTACCACGCCGGGTTCTCGAGCACATTGCGCTGAATGACTGGAGGAGTGACGGTGCCGTAGTAACCCTGGCCAATCAAGCTGGTACGGCCTACGTTGCGATCGGCGAGCTCGCGCAGCTCCGACAGCACGTCCGTCACCGTGCGGCTACCAGGCAGGGGTGGTGCGTCCATCATTCGAATAGAGGCGGGGACGGTTTCGTCGAGGAGCGCAGCGAGCGAGGCAGCCCCGATCGTGCGCAACATGTGTGCTTGCTCTGCGGAAGTCGGTCCGATGTGCCGGCCGACAAAGTCGTTGACGGCGAAGAGATCGGCGAGAGCTGGGCGGGTGTTCACTGGAAGCCTCCTGGCCTGATGGCGCGTTTGAGTTGCTTCCCCCGCTGTCATGGTTGCCTGAGAGCTTTCTCCGCGCGGTGTGCGCGGATTTCCCCTTCGGCGAGCCGGCGAGCCGGCTTCTTTCCAGCGTTGCTACACCCAGTCGGTCCGTTTGCCTGAGAGATTCCGGGGAGGTTGCTCCTTCGGCGCCCCGACGCTGGCTGCGTCGGTGGCTCTCCCGGCCGAGTGATACTGCAGGAGCCACCATATATGGTCGGCACATGACCTCACTCGCTACCAGCGTCAAGTCCCTCACGGAACCGGTCGGTGTCCTCGGCGGCTACTGGATGCTCCATCCGGAAACAATGCAGCCGTGCCGCGACGCCGGGTACCCACACGGCTTCGCGTACTACGTAGCGGGTCGCGGTGGAGTCCTTGGCGACGTCGATGCCGACGTGATTTCCGCTGCGTTCGGATTCTTCGAACCGGCGCTCGTGCGCAAGATGTGGGATGCCGGGGTCGCAGTCGAAGGCGCGGCCAATGCCGCTACCCGCTACGGCGCCGCGTGCGCGCAGCTTGGCCGCGCACGGCTCGCCAGCTTTGCGGACGCGCCTCGGCTCAGCGAGCTTGCAGCCAAGGTGGCCGATGGCGTCGACGTCAACGGCCTTGCGCTGTTCGCCGGGTGGCGGGTACAGCCACGACCGACCGACGCACCCGGGCAGGCAGCGTTTCTCATGCACGTCTTGCGCGAGTTGCGCGGCAGCGCGCATCTGCTGGCGGTCGTCGCCACCGGCCTCGGTGCTCGTAGCGCCGTGTTCGTCAGCGGCGGCCAGGAACTCGCCGATCGATTCGGCTGGACCGGCCCCTACGACGACCTCGCGAACGCCAACAAACAGTCGGCGGAGGATCTCACCGACGAGATCTTGACGCGTTTGTACGGTGCGGTACTGAATTCAGACGAGGCCGCTGAACTGGCCGGATTAGTCGCTCGAGCGCGAATTCACCTCGATGCCTACGTCGCTAGCGAGGGCTGACCGCGGTCGCCGGCGGACGGCTGTCGCCGAGTGTCCTAGTGTGAGACTCGGCAACAGCCGCAAGCAGACGCCCCTCAGGAGGACACACAATGGGACTGTTCAAGCAGATGAAAGACATGAAGGACCTCGTCGGCGCCGCACCGGGGCTGATCGATCAGTCCAACGAAATGGCGGCCAACGCACAGGTCATGCAGCAACAGATGATGGCTCAGCAGCAGGCCGCGATGCAGCAAGCAATGGCGCAGCAGAGCACCGCCGTTACCGCGCAGCCGGGCGGGCTCGACCCGATCGCCGGAGTCGATCTGCAGACCTACGCCAAGATCGTGAAGGCGATTGCGCCGCTGAACTACGACCAGTCGCTGCTTCCCGGCATCGCCGCATCGAATGGTGTCGATGCTGCCTCGTGGACGCAAGCACATGATGGTTGGAACGCACGAATCAAGGCCGACCCCGGCGTCGCTTCGGCGTTCTCGGCCGCGTACCAGGCAGCGTGACGCTATGGGATTCATGAAAGACCTGAAGAAGTTGTCCGATCAGGGCAAGGAGGCGCGCGAGAAATACCCGGTGCAGGATCAACTCGCCAACGCGCAGGCCTCAATGGCCAACGCCAATGCGATGATGGCCAACATGGCGCAGGCCTCGGCGGCGGCAACGCAGGCGATCACCAACGGTGTCGATGCAACCGCCACCATCACCTCGGCGCGCCAGACCGGCGCCATGATGAACTTCAATCCGGTTGTCGAGTTGCAGTTGCTGGTCATGATGCCCAGCGGCGTTCCGCTGCCCGTCACCCGGCAAGAGACGGTCATGCAGATCCATCTCGCGCGCTGTCAGCCAGGTGCAAACCTGAAGGTGAAGGTCGAGCCCACGAATCCGAACAGTCTGTGGATCGACTGGAACAGCCCGGCCTGACAGGCCGAACTTGAGAACTTCAATCAATCGTGCCGTAGGCGCCCTGTGCGCCTGCGGCACGATTCGTTTTGACCTCGTCGATCGCCGCGTTCAGATCCTCGACGAAGGCAGCGACCTTGCCGTCGTGTACCGCGTTGACTGTGCAGTGCAACGATGGTGGCGGCCCTTGCCGGTCGACATACCAGCCGCGGCGCCACAACGCGTCGGCAACGGCGTAGACATCGAGCGCTTCCGGGTCCGCCGCACCAAACGCCAACAGCATCGCGTCGGGGTCAGCCCGCAGTTCTAGGTCTGGCGATGCCACAATCGCGGCAGCAAGTTCCTCGCACGCTCGGCGGGCGGCGGCAGTGACGCGCAGATAGCCATCGTCACCGAGATAGTGCATCACGGCCCAAGCGGCAGCCATCGCACCACCGCCCTTGGTACCCAAGATTCCCGAAGACCCGTAGGCACCACCGAGCCAGTTGTCGGTTGCGTACGTCTGGTAACTGCGCAGCTTCTTGTTGCGGTACATGACCACCGAGGCGCCTTTGGCCGTGTAGCCGAACTTGTGTAAGTCGACCGACATGCTGGTGACACCTGGAACAGAAAAGTTCCAGGGAGGGATCTGGTGCCCGAGCCGCGCCAGATAGGCGAGCGTGACGCCGCCCATACAGCCGTCGACGTGGCAGTTGATATCGCGGGCAAGCGCAAGTGCTGCGATGTCTGCAATCGGATCAATGACACCCTGCGGGTACTGCGGCGCCGAACCGACGAGCATCACGGTGTTGTCGTCGATCGCTGCCTCCATCGCCGCAACATCGGCTCGCCAGTCGGAGCGCACCGTTGTCCGCCGACTCTCCAAGCCGAAGTAGTAGCAGGCCTTTTCGAATGCGGCGTGGGCGCTGGCGGGAAGCACCACATTTGGTGTCGTCACGCCCCGCTCCTTGCGCCCGCGCTCGCGAGCCGCCTTCACCGCCAGCAGGATGCTCTCGGTGCCACCGCTCGTCATGAAACCAGCGCCATCGGCGCCCGCCTCTAGCCAGCCGCCAACAGCGGCGACCACCTCTGCCTGAATCCGCCGCAAGCTCGGAAAGGCGTCGGTGTTCAATGCATTCTCGGTTGCAAAGCGCGCGTAGGCAGCTTCGGCGACCGCCAGCACGTCGTCGCCAGCGCTGTACGCAAGCGTGAAGGCCCGCCCATCGCGCCACCGGACATCGCGCGCCTTGAACGCGTCGAGTTGGGCCAGCACCTCGTCGCGATCGAGACCATGAGCAGGTAGAGACATGACAAGAAGGTACCTGACTTGCGATGTGCCCCGTCTACGCTGCCAACCCGTGGGTGTACCTGTGCGTGGCGACTTCTTACTCGATCCGGATCTCGTCTTCTTGAACAACGGCTCCTTCGGTGCCGTGCCACGCGTAGTGCAAGCGGTCTACGAGCGCCTGCAGCACGACATGGAACGCAACCCCGTTGAGTTGTTGCAGCGTCGCGCACCCGAGTTGCTGGCGGCTGCGCGCGGTGCCGTCGCCCAGTACGTCGGTACTGAGGCGGACGACATTGTCTTCTTTCCCAACCCGACCACTGCCATCAACATGGTTGCGAACTCGCTGCAACTTGTGCCGGGCGACGAGGTCGTGTCGACCGATCACGACTACGGCGCAATGACGCGCACTTGGACACGGCTGTGCGCCGAGGTCGGCGCAACGTACAAGCGGGCCCACATCCCCCTGCCGTACGCCGGTGACGACGACTATGTCGAGCGTGTCTGGGGGATGGTCACACCACGCACGCGCGTGCTGTTTCTGGATCAGCTCACCAGTTCGACCGCGCTGATCCTTCCCGTCCACGAGCTATGCCGCCGCGCCCGAGCAGCGGGCATAGTTTCGATCGTCGATGGAGCGCACGTTCCGGGTCACATCCCTCTCGACATCTCGTCGCTCGACTGCGACATCTTCACCGGCGCACTCCACAAGTGGCTGTGCGTCCCGAAGGGGTGCTCAATTCTCTATGCGAGCAAGGAAGCGCAGCGGTGGCTGCAACCGTTGGTCACCAGTTGGGGCTGGGAGAGCGACCATCCCAGCGCGTCTCGGTTCATCGACTATCACGAATGGCAGGGAACACGAGATCTCTCACCGTTCCTGACGGCGCCATCCGCAATCGAGTTCTGCGTGCAACACGACTGGCCGAGCGTGCAAGCGGAGGGACACCGACTGGCCGTGCTCACCCGCCAGCGCGTGAACGAACTGACCGGAATCTCCGCGATCGCACCCGACACCAGCATCGGGCAGATGGCGACGATCCAGCTCCCAGCACATGTCGACCCGGTTGCGCTGAAGAGTCGCCTGTTCGACGAGTTTCGCATCGAGGCACCGTTGCCGGTGTGGCGCGGCCACCCCTTCATTCGTGTCAGCTTCGCCGCGTACAACACCGAGGCCGACTCCGACGCAGTAGTCGCCGCGCTGCAGTCCACCGTCTTCTAAGTGGACGCGGCCCTCACGCTCGCCGTGTCGGCGGCGATCTTCCTGGGGGCGTCCGACTTCCACGCGGCGCGCTCGGCGCGCACCACGGCTTCGCTCACCGTCACGCGCACGGCGGTCATGACCAGCGCCGTACTGTCGCCGTTGCTACTGCTGGCCGTCGACTCGCAGTGGATCATGAAGGACTCGGTCCTTGGCGGTCTCGGCGGGCTAGCGATGATCACCGGTTTGATGCTGCTCTACCACGGTTACTCCGTCGCACGCATGGGTGTCGTCGCTCCGTTGTCGTCTGTGCTGTTGGCAACTGTCCCGGTGATGTGGGATTTGGCGAACGGCATTCGTCCCGGACTTGTGTCGGCGATCGGCATGGGCGTTGGAGGGCTCGCGTTGGTTCTGACTTCGTACGTTCCCGGTGGCAGTGGCAGCACCGTGCAAGGAGCCATGCTCGGCCTCGCCAGCGGCCTGGCGTTCGGAATCGCGTTCACCGTGCTCGGGCAGGTCTCGGAGCCAGCCGGGCTGGCGCCCGCAATCGTGCAACGCTGCACAGGAGTGGCCCTGTTGGTCGCAATCGGCGCGCTCCGTAAGGAGAAGTTCCTCGCCGAAGGCATCGGTCGCAGGCGTGCCGTCATTGCTGGGGCTCTTGGCTTGCTCGGCATCGCGGCACTACAGCTCGCGTTTCGGAAGGGCGACGCGGGCCCGGTCTCCGTCGCCTCATCGCAATTCGCGACCGTGGCCGTTGTCTTGTCAGTTCTCTTCAACGGCGAACGGATGCGCTGGTGGCAAACGATCGGCGTCGGTGCGACCGCTGTCGCCGTCGCGCTCATTGCTGCTGGCAGCTAGCGCGGTAGCTGCGTGATCTCGATGTAGCTATCCGCTGGCATGACTGCGCGGGCGAACGCGCGTAGCTCGCTCGCTGAGATGCCGGAGATGGCGCTCGCTTGCCGTTCGTACTCCTCAAACGTCGTCGGGTGTACCAGCCAACGCTCGATCAGGCTCACGATCTGCTGATCGGAGATGAAGTTGTACGCATCGATCGCCTCGGCAACTGCCGCCGAGAATTCGTCCGCTGAAGGTCCGTTGGTGCGCAGGTCGTCGATGTTTGCTTGCAGCGCGCGAGCGATCGTTTCGATATCGGTGGGCGCACCGGAGATCGAGATGTTGACCGTCGCCTCTGGCTTCGGGCCACCGACGATCGAGACAGATGCATTCGGCGAATACGACGCACCAAGTTCCTCACGAATGACCTTCGTCAACCGATTGTTGAGTACCGAAGTCAACAGCCCCGCTAGGAGCACCTCCTCCGCGCTGTCGTCGGCAGGTGCGCTGTAGCGCACGGCCAGCGACGCGGTCTCGCCAGTACCGGCCAGCACCGTGCGCTGCACGATGCCCGCCGGTGGGGGAGGTGAAACTGCGATGGCAGTCTCGCTGACTCCGGTCGACGGAAGCGTGCCGAGATAGCGGGCGGCGAGGTCGATGGTTGTGTCGAGGTCGAGATCACCAGACAGGACGAAGACGAAGTCGCCAGCGTCACCGAAGCGGTCGTTCCACACGCGCGCAAGATCCTGGGTCGTGATGCTGGCGAGTTCCGACTCGTTCAGCAGCACGCGGTGTCGCGGATCATCGCCGTAGCGGGCGTCGTTCATCTCGATCTGCACCGCCAGGTCAGCATCCGCCGCCACATCAACGAGGTAACTCAAGTTGCGTTCCACAGCCTCGTCGAGCGCGATCTGGTCGAAGTTGGAGGCCGAGATGTATTGGTTCAGCACCTGAAAGGCCAACTCCAGATCGCTGGGCGACGTGGTCCCTCCGATGAACTCGGAGGTGTCGCTGACGTAGGGGTAGACATCGACAGTGCTGGCACCGAGGATCTGCGTCACTGCGTCGCGACTCAGTGTCCCGAAGCCGCTCTCGCTGTTCACTTCGTTCATCAGCCACGCGGCGGCGGCATCTTGCGGAGGGGTCAGCGACATCCCGCCAGAACTGATCCCGTAGAGCAGGATGAGATCGTCGGAGATCGGCGTCGGATTGATGATGACCCGCACCCCGTTGGCGAACTCGACCTGCGTCGGCGCAATGAAGGCGCCCGCCACGCCATCCACGGCATCGCGGGCGACGATCTCGGCGGCATCGGGAGCGACCATCAGGCTGTCGCCGACCGCCTCGGGCGGATCGCGCGGGGACACCGTGCGAGTGGAGAGCAAGTTCAGCTCGCTGATCAGCTCGGCTTCCATCGGTAGACCAGCAGTTCCTTCCTTCACCGAGATAGTGAGGACGGGCGGGGCTGCAGCGAGGCGGGCGCGCAACGTGCTGTTCACAGCTTCCGCGTCGACGAGATCCAGCAACTCGCTGTCGATCTCGTATTGATCGTCGGCGGACGGAAAGGGAACTGCTTCCAAGTGGAACGACACCAAACGGTCGGCGTACTCGGCGGCTTGCACAGTGTCTCGTTGCGCGAACGCGGAGTCGACGCCGCTGCGAATTTCGTCGACGACACGCGCAACATCGGCCTCGGAGAGTCCGTACTGCACGGCCCGGGCGTACTCGTCGAGCAGCGCACTGGTGGCAGCGGCTGCTTCGTCGTTCGTGGCCGTCAGGTACACGCTGGGTGCATCGAGTGCACGCACGTAGGAACTCGATGAGGGGAAGGCGCCGCTGAACTGCGCCTCGCCGGTAGAGATGTCGCTCTCCAAGCGATTCGCGATTGCGGCGGTTGCCACGTAGTCGAGGAGTTCGGCCGCATGTTCCCCCAGGGTGTCGCGCTCCATGTCTTGGGCGGGCAACGCCAATTCGATTCCGGCCTCGACGAGGTCAGGGTCGGTGATGACCTCGGCCCGAGCTTCCGGGCTGCCGACCCACGCGAGCGTCGGTCGTTCGGGGTCTTCGCCACGCGGCTCGACGTCGCCAAACAATGCCTCGATGCGCTGCTCGACATCGTCGACGTCGATGTCGCCAACCACGATCACTGCAGCGTTATCGGGTCGGTACCACGTGTCGTAAAAGCGGCGCAGCACATCGCGCGTCATCGCGGAGATGGCGTCGGCTGTGCCGATCGGCTGGCGATCTTCGTACGCAGACCCGCCGAGGTAGACGGCTTCGAGTTGCGAGAAGACGCGCCCATCGGGCGTCAGTTCGCGTGTGCGGTACTCGTCCAAGACGATGCCGCGCTCGGCGGCGACATCGGCTTCGGTGAGGGTGGCCGCCGTCAACCACTGGTGCAGAATGTCGAGCCCAAGCTCGAACTCCTCGTTGTCGCTATCAACCGTGAGTTGATACACGGTCTCGTCGTAACTCGTGTAGGCGTTGACATCGGCACCGAACTCGACGCCACCCTGCTGCAGCAGTTCGATGATGTCGTTCTTCTCGTACTTCTCTGTGCCGTTGAAGAGCATGTGCTCGAGGAAGTGCGCTACGGCGGACTGATCGTCGTCTTCCAATGCAGATCCGGCGTCGATGGCCAGCCGCAACTCCGCCTTCTTTCCAGGTCGGTCGCTGCGGCGAATCAGGTACGTGAGCCCGTTGGCGAGTGTTCCTGAGCGGACCTCGGAGTCGAACGGAAACGGCTCCGTCGACTGGGTGAGCTCAACGGTCGCGTCGCCGGGCACGTCGACACTCGATGTTGGCGGCAACGCAGAGTCGCTGACATCGGGGTCGTCGGATGTGCACGACGCGAGCAACACGGATGTAACGAGCGTTGCAGCACTCACGAAAGCAGTGACACGAACGAGTCCGGAGCGCATGCTTGCGAGTCTACAAATCGCACCGAGTAGCCTCTCGGCGATGTCACCGAACAGCGCAACCGACAAACCAAGCATCACGATCCCAAGTGGTCCGCCGCCCGTCGAACTGATCACAGACGACGAAGTGGTGGGCGACGGAGACGAAGCAGTCATTGGCAAGCGCGTCGTCGTGCACTACGTCGGGGTTGCGTGGAGCAATGGCCGCGAGTTCGATGCCAGCTGGGATCGCAACGAGACGTTCGACTTCCGCCTTGGGGCCCGCGAAGTCATCGAAGGCTGGGATCGTGGCGTCAAGGGCATGCGCGTCGGTGGCCGCCGTCGACTGACGATCCCGCCCGAGCTCGGCTACGGAAGCCGTGGCGCGGGTGGCGCGATCAAAGGCGGCGAGACGCTTGTCTTCGTTGTCGACCTCATCGCCGTCAAGTAACAGTCTCTAACCAGCTGCTCGCGGCTAGTGGCCTCTCACACGGCTAACGACCAGCGTCCCGGCTGCGCGATCGTGCCAGCCGCGCAGGTCGAGCATGATCGGCAGGTACACCAGTGCCACCAGCAGGCCTGTCACGTCGCCGGGTAGACCGACCGTCAAGGCAACGACGACGGGGGAGTAGGGGATCACCCACCGAACGGCCGCCCGCCACAGATTGGGCGGACGACGGGAATTGGCAACTACGACACGGGTACCGGCCACGAGTTTGCCGATTGACCATCCGAACAGCGTTGATGGGACAACGAAGTACCCCATGTGCACAGCGATGACCAGCCACGTCTCGGCCCCGGCCCTCGCCGCCAAGCCGGTGGGTATCCCAACCAGCAACTCGTCGAAGAGACCGGCCGCAAGTCGCCGCCAGCGCGTGGCGGGTCGGCGACCATCGGGCAGCGGCGGTCGCGACGGCTTCACCAACGGCGGCAGTGTGCTGCGGTACTCGGGATCGTCGAACTCTGGTTCACCGACGTAAGCCGGCGCAGAGACCCATACCAACGCCTTGGCGATCTCGTCGGCCCAGAATTCGTCGGCCAACAACTCGTCGCGCGTGATTCCGAACTGAACGTCACCAGCCCGCAAGACAGTGAGCAGCAGTTGGCGCTGATCGGCGTGCAAGTGAGAGATATCGACTGCGTACGGCCGCGGGTCGCCGTCCGGTGCGCGACCCTCGATCATCCGCCGTTCACGAGTCGACGAACGGCGACGACTCGATGAAGCGGGATGTTTCCGGTGCGCACGAACTGGCCGGTACCGGGCGCGTGGATCCAGGTCGTCGGTCCAGTCGCGATGCCGACGTGGCTGATCGTGCCGGCTGTCGCCAGGAAGACCAGGTCGCCCGGACGAATCGGATCGACCTTCCAATCAACGGCTTCGCCGTACTTAGCCTGGGCGGCGCTGTAGTGCGGGAGCGAGACGCCGACCGCTTGAAAGGCCCGCTTGGTCAGACCCGAGCAGTCCCACACATTTGGGCCAGCCCCGTTTGCTTGGTACGGCTCACCCAACTGGGCAGTCGCGAAGTTGACGACAGTCGTAATTGTTGACGACGGGGCCGTGACAACGGGCGGTACCGCGGCGCCGGCCGGCACAAGGAGTTGCATTCCGGCGTGAATGACGGTCGTCTTGGTCATGCCATTGACCGCGAGTAGGTCGTTCATACTGACGCCCAGGTTGCTGGCGATGCGCTTGAAGTAGTCGCCAGGCTTGACCGTGTAGCGCGAGCCGCTGGTGGGCGGCGCCGCCGGGGGAGCGCTCGGTAGCACACCGGCTGCCGGCACGATCAGCTGATCGCCAGGGTGGATCACGCTCTTCTTGGTGAGCCCGTTGACCGTCAACAGATCGGCCAGGCTGACCTTCAGCTTCACCGCGATCGCACTGAGATAATCGCCCGGTTTCACGATGTACACCTGAGTCGCAGGTGCGGTAGGCGCGGCGTCGACGGGTGCAGCTACCGTCGCCACGCCTGCCAAAGAGGAGAGCGCAGCCAGGAGAAGGCTGGCGAAGGCCAAGCGAGCAATCCGTGACATGTTGTAGGTATCGGCACCGACATCAACGACCTTTACGATTCACTTGACGAATTCTTGACAGCGCAGGCTTCCTACCCGACCAACGCCTCCACTGCAGCCGCAAACATCGTGGTGTGGGCGTCGATATCCGCCATGGTGTGCATCGGCGAGATGAGTGCCATGTTGTGGAATGGCGTCATCAAGACACCGCGGTTGATGGCATAGAGGTGCAGGAAGGTGTCCAACTCCGGATCCGCGGCGGCAGCGGCGTCGCGGCCGTTGCGCGGCGGCGAGCAGAACCAGTACTCGGCCCGGCAACCGAGTTGATTGACGCACCATTCGAGTCCGGCATCGGAGATCACTCTTTGCACCTGCGCCGCCCAGGTCGTGGCCAGCGGGATCGTCCGCTCGAAGTCCTCGGCGCGCAGCGTCGAGGACAACGTGGCGCGCACCGCGGCGAGTGCCAACGCATTGCCGGTGAGGGTGCCGCCAACGCCAGACGTATCGACCTCAGTCGCCTTCAGCGCCGGCTCCAACCGTGCGGCCACCGCTGCTGTCATGCCGTAGGCCGCTGCTGGCATGCCGCCGCCAATTGCCTTGCCGATCACGAGCAGGTCGGGATGTAGCCCCCACGCAGCCGTAGCGCCACCTGGTCCGGCGCAGATCGTGTGCGTCTCGTCGAGAGCCAGCAACGTGCCGTAGCGATCGCACAGCTCGCGTACACCTTCGAGAAAACCCGGATCGGGTAACACGATGCCGATGTTGGTAAGGGCGGGTTCGGCCAAGACGCAGGCCACATCGCCTTGGGCGAGTTCCGCTTCCAACCCGTCGAGGTCGTTGAACTGGCACACGGCAGTGGTGAGCGAGACGTCGTAGGGAGGACCGATCGATCCGGGCCGTGGCGCGGAGCGGCCGTCTCCTCCGGCTATCGCCAGCGTCTCGTCCACGGTTCCGTGGTAACACCAGTCGAAGACCAACACCCGCGGCCGACCGGTGAGGTGGCGCGCAAAACGCAAGACGAAGCGATTGGCGTCCGTGGCCGTCATGGCCATCTGCCAGATGGGCAGTCCGAAGCGCCGGGAGAGTTCGCCAGCGACCCAATGTGCATCCGTGCTGGGCAGCATCGTCGTGATCCCGCGCCGCGCCTGTGTGGCGAGCGCGGCAGCTACCTGGGGGAGGGCATGCCCGGCCATCGCCCCGGTATCGCCGAGACAGAAGTCGACATAGGTCAAACCGTCGACATCGGTGAAGCTCGCATCTACGGCCTGCTCGAACACGATCGGGAAGGCTCCCGGCCAACGAGTCATCCACGCCATCGGAACCCCGCTGAGCAATTGGACACTTTCCGCGGCCAGCGCGGCGGACCGGGGATGCAGATCGACGAAGAGTTGTTCCTCAGCCGCGATCAGTTGTGCCAGCCGCGCTCGGTCGATAGCGCCCATAAGCACGCACTGTACCGTTGGGCTTTCGATCCACCGGGGCACCGGCGTAGTTGAAGCGAACCGTAGAAGCTCGCGACGTACCGATCGCGGCCCGCGGTCGGGCACCATTTCGATGAATGTGGAAGGGTTCCCGGCTGAGACGGGCTGAAGTGTCAATGTAAGAGGAGGTACACCGCTAGCTACGGCGCTGCCACTACCTACAGTTCGTCAAAGCCTTCACAATCGGAAACGGGTTAACCGCGGCACCACCGTTGGGATGAACCTCGAAATGTAAATGAGGCACAGACGCATTTCCCGTTGCGCCGACGTATCCGATGAGCGTTCCAGCCGCAACGACAGATCCGACCTCGATACCCTCAGCAAACGCAGACAGGTGCCCGTAGAAAAAGTACGTGCCACTGGGCTCAGTGATCCAGAGCGCATTTCCGGCGAGCGATCCGACGAAAGCGACCTGTTTCTTCGTGATCGTCCCGTTCACCACCGCGTAGATCGGAGTGCCGGTTCCGACCATGATGTCGACCCCCTCATGCCTGCGACCACCGGATCGAGGTGCACCGTAAGTGTCCGAAAAGGCGCATGTCGCCGAGACTGGGAAAGCTGCGAGGACAACGGTTGGCGGTGGCGTCGTCGTCGGTGGTGGCGTCGTTGGTGGTGGCGTCGTTGGTGGTGGCGTCGTTGGTGGTGGCGTCGTTGGTGGGGCACTACCGGCAGCTACAAGCGCCACCTGAGTCACGGTGTCCAAGATCCCGGTCGTCGGCAATCCGGCGCCCGCTTGAAACTTCTTCAGCGACGCCTCAGTCGCGGCGCCGAACACGCCATCGGCGCCGCCGAACACCGAGACGCCGACAGCAATGAGTTGCCGCTGCATCACCTTCACGTCTTCACCACGACTTCCGCGCTTCAGCAACACTTCACTCGAAGATGTCGTCGGAGGTGGAGTCGTAATCGGAGTAGCCGTCGGGGGAAGTGGGGGGATGAGGGCTGCAGCATTCGCCAGGACCGCTGCGGTACCAGCGTCAATCGATCCCGTAACACCGAGGCCATGCGACCTCTGGAATGCCCTGACCGCCGCCGTCGTCGCAGAGCCATACACCCCGTCGGCGCCGCCTCTCAGCGTCACTCCGACCGCCAGAAGCTGCTGCTGCACGCTACGCACAGCGTCACTGCGTCCACCGCGCTTCAAGAGCGGCGTCGCCGGTATCATTCCCAAAACAGTCGCCGTCGGAACGTCAAGCGTGCCGTTGACAGTCAACCCGCGTTGCGTCTGATATCCCTTCACCGCGGCCTCAGTCCCGGAACCGAAGACTCCGTCAACACCGCCTGGGACGACGATGCCCGCCCGCACGAGCAGGCGCTGCAATCTCTTCACCGTTGGCGAACGGTCGCCACGCTTGGCAAGCGGTGGCTGGTCAGTCGAGACACGGTGATGGGCCACTGCGGGCACGGCTGATCCACTGCTCGCTGCAAGCGCAATGCGAATTGGAGTCGTGAACGGAATCGCTATCAAACAAGCGACAACGGGGATGATTCGACAATGACGGTGATACATGGTGCTGGAAGAACTCCCTGTAACTCAATGGCTACGGGCCGCTGCGTTGACCTTACGTCTCTTCATCAATCATCGGCACGCGACCAGCTTTCGTGCGTCAAGGTTCGGTAAGGAGACTGTCTGGTTTCCGTCTATGCCAAGATGTGCCCCGCATGACTAGTCCTCAGCGAAACGAAGGGGAACACAACCATGGTCTTCGATTTAAAGGAGTTCGGCCTCGACGACATTGCGGGCAAGCTGCTCGGAGGAGTCGACATTGAGAAGGTGGCAGGTGTCGTCGACGCGATCTGGGACCATCGCGAGAATCTCGCACGCATCGCTACGCAGCTGCCGCAACTCCTCGGCGAGACCGGCGCCCACATGAAGGCTGCTGGCGACGGGGCCCAACGGGCGAGCGCGTTCCTGTCGGGCGACGTGCGCGATCTCGCCAGTAGCGCCGCTGACGTTCTCGAGGCATCGAAGAACCAGCTACGAGGTGTGCTCAAGGCGCTGGAGGGCATCGGCAATGTCCTGAACGACGTTCCATTGATCGGCGATGTGGGCAAATCGATCGGCGACGGCCTGAAGTCGCTGGATGAGGTCGCGAACAGCCTCGACACGGTCGGCAAGAAGGTACGCGGTCTCGGCGATCGCCTCTCCGACGTCGGTGGCGATCTTGACTCGATGGGACGATCGCTGGCCGGCGGCGGCACAAGCCTCCTCGGATTCGTGGGAGGCAAGGCGCCCAGGGTCAAGAAACCGATTGCGAAGAAGAAACCGGCCGCGAAGAAGAAACTGCGCAAGTAGCTGTGGCGCGGGTAGAACCACGTTGACGTCAGCCCAAACGACGCTGTGACTTGGTCTCCGGTGATTGTGACGGATGCAGCCGCTTTGTCCGCTCATGGGGAAAGCATTTAGAAGGGCTCGCGATGGACGGCCGTGTGCCGAATGTGGGCAGGTCATAGGGGTCGGATCGCGAGCGGAGTACTGCGGGCAGCGTGCAGGTCGGCTGCTTACCGTCGCAGGGTGCGACTTCGCGTACCCGTATCTGACATAACGGTGAGTCGCGGTACCGCAGGTGTGTCGCACTTTGCGACAGGGGTTGCGTGTTGCGACGGGGCGTGCGAGGATTCGTCGACCACAGGTGTGCCAACGAGCGCACTGACCACAAGTGCGCCAACGAGCGCTGTAACCGGAACACGCCATGACGTCGGGCTTGGGAACTTTAAGTCCCCATTGGATTCGAGCGTTTTGAGGTGTGCGCCCATGGCTGCATTGCAAGTGTTTGACGTTGACCGTTTCTATTCCGCTCTCCTTCGCGAGATCGACAAGCACGCCCGGAAGGGAGGGACGGGGATAGGGGCGGGCGCTGTCATTAAGCGTGTCGCGTTGGAGCATGGAGTTCCGTCAGCGAGTTGGCGGCAGGTTCCACGCCTTCCGAAATCAGTTCAGTATGAACTCGGCGTAGACGGCGCGAGCTTTCGTCGTGCGCAGCGTGCTCGGAGGAAGTCGTGATGTGGGCCGATTCGGTTGACGCGGTCGCAGCGTTGGGCGAATTGAGATCGTTGGTCCAAGCGAAGAAGATGATCGACACGATGGTGTCGACCGCGTTGTGCACGGCGCGTGATGAGGGTGTGCCGATTGCACTGCTGGCCAGCGAACTTGGGATAGATCGAGCGACGTTGTACCGGCAGTTCGATTATCACGAGGCGGTGGCGTCGTGAATGGCCAGCAGAGTGAGACTGGTGTTCGCGAGTGCATTCACTGCGGTTTTCTGCTTGGTCCCTGCGAGTGCTGTGGGGTGCCAGTCGTGCTGTGCCCGGTGTGCCGGTGTCCCGTCTTCCCGGTTGTGGTGGCACCGTGAACCGGATCGTTTCTGCGCCGGCTGGGAGCGCGGGGGATTGCGAGCATCCACTAGCGCTGTACAACGAGGCCACGGGCCTAACGAGCCCTTATGCAATCCGCTGTAAGCAACGGCGGGCGTCGCGCTGTCGAACTTGCGGCGAACGTCATCGTCGAGATGTTGCGCGTGTTGCTCGTAGTGGCTGGCTAGATCGCGAGGTAGTGCGCGCGTTCTTTGTGACGTTTACTGCGCCGGGCGTCGATGTGTTGCCGTGGGATGATCGACTCTGCACGCATCGACCGGGCGTGCGCTGCTCGGGCAAGATTGGTTGCCGGGCGCGCGTCGATGAGTTGCAACCCTGGAACGACTCGCTGGGGCAGCGATGGTCGTGGATGATGACCTACATCCGGCGCGAGTTTCCGCAGGTCGGTGTGCAGTTCTTCAAGAGTGTCGAACCGCAGCGTCGGGGCGCGTTGCATCTGCATGTGATGTTCCGCGTAGACGGTGCCATCTGCTCTGAACGGTTCGCGAGTGTGCTGGATGAGTGTGCTCGACGTTGGGAGTTCGGTCCACAGACTGATGTTCAAGAGGTTGATTGCGCTGATGGAAGTGAGGTCGCGCGTCGTGCGGGGTACTCGTCGAAGTACGCGTCGAAGTTCGCTGATGCAGATCGGGCGTTCATTGACCCGGCGACCGGTGAGATTGTGACGCTGCGCTGTCGGGCGTGGTCAAAGTCCGCGAAGTGGGGAGTGACCATGAAGTCGATCGACTGTGCGCGTCGAGCCTTCGCCCGTGCGGCGGCCAGTGGGACGCCGGGAGGTGCGGGTGGGTGCACGCCGCAGGCGGGCGCTCCGGCGCCGCAGGCGCCTCTTGACCTGAATAGTGACTGCTACACAATCGGCGATGTGGTGATGCTCGCGCCCGACCTCGTTGCGACGTTCGTCGCTGTGTAAGAGCTATCGCGCCGGTGCAATCGGCAGTGTTTACTAGCTGCGCGCGTCGTGCTGGGTGTGCGCGGTGCAAGGGCAAGGCGGCGGACGGCTGGCAGCACGGGTGTCGCTGAGGAATGGCGGGAACCTGGAGGTCTCTGCTGGGTTCTACGCGCCGAACCCGGGCAGCTTTGGGGGTTCGGGAGCGAACTTCTGTGCCTGCAGGTAGGGCAGGTACCCGGATGGCAGATCGGGCTTCTTCCCTGCGAGCAGGTCGCGCACCGTCACAATCTGAACCCTGCGGTAAATCTTGCCGGTCGTCGGGTTCGCCCACGTGCCTGACTTCGCTGCTGCATCGACCATGCCGCGGGTGACCTCGTCCATCACGATCAACAGCCCCAGTTCGGCGCGTTGACCTTCTACCGTGCCGATGACTTCTCGCACCATCGCAGGCTCGACGTTCTCACCACCTTTCACGCTGATGACGACTTTGCCGTTCCGCTTGTTGTCGATGGGGAAGCTGATCGTGCCGTCCACGCCTTTGTCGCCGCCCGGTTTGTCTTTGGGGGTGCCTTCCACCAACGACACCGCCCACCGCTCCAGATCCAACTTGTTCTTGGCGAACAGTGCCTTTGCCCCTTCGAAGTCCTTGGGCTTTCCAACAATCTCGTAAGTGCCTTCTATGCCGGGGAAAGTCGTACGCAACCGAGTATTGATGAGGTCGATCGCTAGATAGGTGACATCGATTCCGATCCACCGACGGTCTAGGCGTTGGGCGGCGTCAAGTGCAGTCCCGCATCCGCAGAATGGATCGAGCACTACGTCACCTGGCTGGCTTGACGATGCGATGACGCGTTCGAGGAGGCCAACAGGTTTCTGTGTCGGATAGCCAAGGCGCTCGCTGTCACCCTGCGCCTTCAACCAACCGACGTTCTGATCGATCCCGGCGTCGGTGTTGTAGAGCACCCCACGTGTGTGCGGCTGGTATGCCCAGATGTCTTGGATCGGCATACCCGGCGACGAATCCAGATATTGCCGGTAGGTGGGCATCGCTGCGCTGCCCTCGCTCGGGTGGTCGATGAAACCCGCCGCGTCTAACCCGTCAAGCTTCTCCTGGCTGGTGCCCTCGGAGTCAAGACCTAATTCATCAAACACACGCCCGGGGATCGCCCAATGACGACCAACAGCGTCGGGGTCGTAACCGTGCCACGGCTTTCCGCTTGCGCCACCGCGCTTGCCCGGGCCGGTGAGGGAGTTGGTCCAGTAACGTCCGCGCTCGTCCCTTTGGTTGAAGTAATCCTCGACGTGACCCTTGAGGTAAGGGCCGTACGTGGTCTGAAAGAAGTAGTCGTCGGACTTTGAGTAGAACAGCAAAGTGTCGTGGATGGGGCCGAATCGGCGTGCGCTGTTGTGCGATCCTGTCCGTCGCCAGATGATCTCATTGCGGAAGTTCGTCGGTCCGAACACCGCATCGAGAATGATTTTGAGGTAGTGCGAAGCGGTTGGGTCGCAGTGCAGATACAGGCTGCCGGAGGCCTTCAGGACGCGATGAAGTTCGACTAGGCGGGCAGTCATCATCACGAGATAGGCGTTGATGTCGCTTGTGCCCAACAGGTTTCGCATGGCTGTCAACGCGTCTGCGACCCGCATACTCACGCCGCCATTGAGCATCGTCTGCAGCAACAGGTCGGTTTGCTGCGACCAATGCCAGGTGTCGTCAAACGCTTGGATCTGTGCTGCAGACTCGGCCCCGTCGTGCGAACGAAACAGAACGTTGTAGGTCGCGTTCGAATTGAACGGGGGATCGAGATACACGAGGTCCACGGACTCTGTTGCGATGTTGCCGCGCAGAACTTCCAGGTTGTCGCCGTAGTAGAGCCGGTTCACTCGGGGAAGCGTAGATGCCCCGGTCCAGCACGACGGCGATCCGACTGCGCCCGGGCTAGCTGAGCCCGCCCAACCGATTCGCGGCGTCGAAAGCGCTGCCCTGTGAGCCGCTCCACGTGAAGGACACAGCGTTGTTTCCCGTCCGTTCCCGATGGTCGTTGTTCACTGCGTCAACGAGGACCCTGAGCATGACTTGCTGAACACCGCAGATTCTCTCAAGCTGATCCACGCGTGACTGAAGGTTGTCGGTTGTCATTGGAGCAACGCTAACTGGGGGGTGCGCGACGGTCGCACCGTCACAGCTCGTCACGGTTCGCGACAGATCGTCACGGCGCCGTCTAGCTTGTTGATCATGGGGACTGCGCTGAGAATGAGTCGGGCCGGTCGGCCGTGCGTCGAATGTGGGCAGGTCATCGGGGTCGGATCGAGGGCGGAGTACTGCGGGCCTGCGTGTAGGTCGGCTGCTTACCGTCGCAGAGTGCGACTTCGTGTACCCGTATCTGACATAACGGTGATTATGGGCGTTGCTGCTCGGATCTGGACGGGCTCCTCAGGGGCCCTCCAGGGCCTACATCAGCTAGCCGGCGACTACAACAGGCCGGGCTGCTACACGGTCCAGGCAGCATTCAGAACGACCGGTTTGCGGAAGACGACACCAGCGGCCCGCGCTGGCTCAGTGAGATGAATGTCGGGCATCAGCTCGAGTACGGCCGCGACCGCCGCCCTCGTTTGCATGCGCGCCAGCGTTGAACCGATGCACGCATGTGGACCGGCCGCAAAGGCGAGATGGGAACGTGCGTTCGATCGCTGCACATCGAAGCGATCCGGTTCCGCGAAGTGCGCTGGGTCGCGATTGGCGGCAGCGAGCGACACCGCCACAAAGTCGCCGGCCTTGACGGAGCAACCGCCCAGCTCGACGTCGCGGACGGCGTACCGGTCGACACGCGCCGCCGCCGGTTCTAGCCGCAGCGACTCCTCCACTGCTGCGTCGATCAGTGACGAGTCACCGCGAACGACTGCCAGCTGATCGGGATTGGCCAGCAGGTGATGCAACACGTTGGCCGTCATCCCCTCACTCGTCTCAATACCACCGAACAGAAAGACAGCAGCATTCGAAACCAACTCGTCATCGGAGAGCTCGCTGGCCAACGTCGACAGCAACGAATCGGGGCGGTTGACGACTTCGCGCAAGGCGGACGAAAGCGAATTGAACGCCTCTCGCGCTGCGGAGCCAAGTTCGGCACCGCGCGACAAATTGTCGACCCCAGCAACTATCAAGTCGTACCAACCAAGCAACCTCGGCGGCGGACAGTCATCGAGTCCCAGCGCTCCGGCCGCAATCGCGACAGCGAGCGGGGGCGCGAACTCGCGGCGCAGTTCCGCGCGCCCGCGCGGCCGCAACTCTTGCACCAAGTCCCGTGCAGTGCTGGTCACACGGTGGGCGTCTCGACTCGTCACATCGGCGGGGCGGAAAGCGGCCGCAAACGGATCGCGATGGCGGCGATGCTCAGCGCCATCGGTTGACAGCATGCTGCGCCCGACCACCATCGCCGTCGTGAACCGTGGATCGTCAACGGTGAAGTTGTCAGCATCACGCATCACTGCCATCGCCAGATCACGCGTCAACACGACCCATCCACCGATCGCTGGCACCCAGGCAAGCGGTCCTTCACGACGGAGCGTGGCGAGGGATTCGTGATGACGCAGGTCGAGTGTCGCCAGATCCAAGCGCTCGCCACCCATCGCGCCGAGCGTACGCCGCATCGCGTGTTGTGCCACGATGCACAGCGTGACGGACGAAGGTGTCAACGGGCAAGATTTCCGATTCGACGTGTGCGTCGTTGGTAGCGCCAACCTCGACTTGGTCGCAACGGTGCAACAGTTGCCCGGCCCGGGTGAGACAGTGGCGGGAGATTCGTACGCGGAATACCCGGGCGGCAAAGGACTGAACCAGGCGGTCGCCGCGGCTCGCGCCGGTGCCCGCGTTGCCTTTGTCGCCGCGGTCGGCAGTGACGCCGCCGGATCCGTGTTGCGGGCCGTGCTCGCCGATGACGACATCAATTCGGATTACGTTGCGACAGCCTCGGTTCCGACTGGTCGCGCGCTCATCGGGGTCGCTGCCACTGGCGAGAACTCGATCATCGTCGTACCCGGGGCGAACGGAACCGTCACCGCCACCAGCATGCCGACGGCGCGCGTTGTCCTTGCGCAACTGGAGATTCCGACGACAGCCGTCGAACTGGCCTTCCGAACCGCTCGCGCTGCGGGCTCGCTGACCGTGCTCAATCCAGCGCCGGCACAGGTCATCGACGAGTCCTTGCTGCGTTGGTGCGACATCGTCACCCCCAACGAACACGAGATCGAGTTGCTCGGTGGCGTCGAGCGGTTGCTCGGCCTGGGTGCCCGCGCAGTCGTCGTGACGCTCGGCAGCCGCGGCGCCGACCTGCACTCCCCCACGGGCGTCACGCACATCGACGCGTTCAAGATTGTCCCCGTCGACACCACGGCCGCCGGCGACTCGTTCTCCGGCGCGCTCTGCGCACGCCTGGCGGCTGGCGACGAGTTACACACCGCGCTGCGTTTCGCCGCCGCCGCCGGAGCTCTGTGCGCGACCAAGGCTGGAGCGGTTCCCTCGATTCCAACCCGAGCAGCGATCGAGTCGCTGCTGGCGCGCGGCTAACCGCTTCAGTCGACCCGCCGTAGTTCGGCGCGGTAACGACGTCCACGCTCGACATACGTCGCCACGCCGTCGGCAGTATCGCCAGCGCGAGCGCGTCCGAGTTTGATCACAGCAGGCGTACCAACCGCCAGCGCGCCAGATGGCACATCGGTGTCGTTGAGCACGACCGCGTTAGCACCGACGACTGCGCCGGAATGCACGACCACTCGATGCAGCACGACACTGGCGTTGCCGATCAGGCATCCGGACTCGATGGTGCAACCCTCGAGGTGCACCATGTGACCGATCACACAGTCGTCGCCGATCGTGGTGGCATGGGCCGTCGTCGTGTGCAGCACGCAGTTGTCTTGCACGCTGGTGCGCGCGCCGATCGTGATCTTGCCTTCGTCGCCGCGCAGGACGGCACCCGGCCACACCGTGCTCTCGGCACCGATCGTGACGTCGCCGATGACGACAGCATCGGGGTGCACGAAGGCCGTCGGATGAATCGATGGCGTGAGCTCGCCGAGGGCATAGATGGGCACGGCAGGAAGAGTAACGAGCGCGGTCGCTGGTCAGGGAAGTGGCCCACTAAATGGGGAGCGAAGTGCCGTTGACCAGATACCGTGGAGGGCCATGTCCCGCAGGATTGAGATCGAACTCACCAGCACGCGCCCTGACGGCATGTGGACGTGGCGCGCAGCGGGTGCCCAGCAGCCCAAAGGTCTCCTCGACGGATCGCTATTGCCCAGCGATGCCAAAGCCGGCATGGTGCTGAAGGCCGACGCCGAGTTCGAACTTGAGGGCATCACGATCCTTGCAGTGTCCGCCACCAAGCAGAAGGCAGAGAAGTCCGGCCTGCTTGCTTTCATTCCTAGCGAGAAGCCGTTCGAAGCAGTCACGCAGACGCTCGCCAAGCGCGAGCGCGGCGATCGCGGCACACGTCCCGATCGCGGTCCGCGCCCTGACCGCGGCGACCGCCCCGATCGCGGTCCCCGCCGCGAGCGCCCGGCCGGTGGCACCGGGGCACCGGGTGGCCCACGCTCCCCCGGCGATCGTCGTCCTGGCGAGCGCACCCCGTCTGATCGCGGTCCCCGCCCCGACCGTGGCGCCGGTTCCGAGCGCGCGCCACGCACCGAGCGTGGCCCGCGCCCCGAACGCCGTCCGCGCTTCGAAGCGCCACCCGAACTTCCGTTGCGGCCGAAGGCGAAACGGCTGAAGCCCGGTCGCGTTCATCGCAACGCCGCGCTCTCGGCGCTGCCCGAGGAACACCGTGCCGTCGCAGAGCGTGCGCTGCTGGGCGGCATCCCGGCGGTGCGCCTCGCGGTCAACGAGCAGAACGCGCGCCTGAAGAGCGAAGGCAAGGACGAGATCCCCGCGTCTGGCCTGCTCGCCATCGCCGAACAATTGCTGCCCAAGCTGCGCGTCGCAGAGTGGCTCGACCGCGCCGACGCGGCGATGGCCGACATCGAGGAACTCGACTTGCGCGACCTGCGTAGCGTGGTTGCGTCTTCGGAAGATCCAATGGTCGCCCGCGACGAGACGACGCGCGAGCTCGCGACGCAATTGAAGGCGGGTCTCGTCGCCAAGCAGGAAAAGGAGCTGAACCTGTGGTTCGGCGATATTGATGCTGCGCTTGGTGTCGGCCGCGTCGTGCGCGCGCTCAAGCTGTCGTCGCAGCCGCCAAAGGCCGGCGTACGCTTTCCCGCCGAGCTCGGCAGCAAGTTGGCTGCGGCTACGACCGCCAACCTCACAACCGAGGCACTGCCTGAGCGCTGGATTGCTGTACTCGAGGCTGTCGCCTTCAGCCCGATTCGCACCATGGTGCAACCCACGGCCAAGCCCACTCAGGTCAGCGACGAGCTGATGAAGACCGTCAAGCGCATTGGTGCGCTGCTACCCGCAGTCGCCACTCTTTTCGAGGTCGAGGTCAATGCCAAGGCGCAGCCCAAGCCGCTGCGACCGACGCGCGCGAGCGCTCCGGTCAAGAAGCAGATCCCAAAGCCTCCGACGCCAGCAACCGTCGTCGAGCCGGAACCAATCGTTGAGTCCGTGGTCGAGCCGGAACCGATCGTTGAGTCCGTGGTCGAGCCGGAACCGATCGTCGAGACGGTCGTCGAGACCGTGGTCGAGCCGGAACCAATCGTCGAATCCTGACGTTCGCCACTAAAGTCGGCGACATGTCCGACTTCGTCACGTATCAGGTTCAAGGTCGCGTTGCTCTCATCACGCTGAACCGCCCGGAGGCACGAAACGCCATCAACGGCGACGTCACCCAGGCGATGGAGGCTGCCATCGACAAGATGGAAGCCGACGACGAGGTGTGGGTCGGCATCATTGCTGCCAACACCGAAGGTCAAGAGCGGCCCGTGTTCAGTGCGGGTGCCGACCTCAAAGCACTGAACTCCGGCCAGGGCGCGACGCTGTTCACCGCCAAGGGCGGATTCGCGGGTTTTGTCTACCGCGATCGCAAGAAGCCGGTGATCGTCGCGGTCGATGGTCTCGCGACAGCGGGCGGCTGCGAGATCGTGCTCGCGGCCGACTTGGTGGTCGCCACGACGCGCAGCGCCTTCGGACTCGCGGAAGTCAAGCGCAACCTGATCGCTGGCGCTGGCGGTCTGTTCCGGTTGCCGCGGGCTATCGGTCAGGCGGCGGCGATGGAAGCAATCCTGACCGGTGAACCGATCCCAGCCGCGCGCGCAAGCGAGCTCGGACTGGTCAACCGCCTCGTCGAGCCCGGCCACGCGATCGAGGCCGCAATGGAACTCGCGCTCAAGATCTGCGAGTCGGCTCCACTGGCCGTGTGGGCGAGCCGCAAGATCGTGCTTGCTGCGGCGTGGGAGGACGACGCAACACTCATCCGAATGACCGACGAGGGTTTCGCAGATGTTCTGCGCTCGGAAGACACCAAGGAAGGTCTCACCGCCTTCATCGAAAAGCGCCCGCCGAAGTGGCAGGGCCGGTAGCCAGTCGCTGTCGCTCGGCCGCTACAGCTCTTTCGAGACGGTGATCTTGCGAGCGGTGATCCCACTGCGCTCGTAGAGGTTCTTCGTCGCCCGGTCGCCCGGTAACGCATAGCCCTCGACGACGCGGCAGCCGCGGGCGCGTGCTTCCTCGATCGCCGCTTCCAACAGCCAGTCACCGAAGCCGACCTCACGCGCAAGTGGCTCGACGTACACCTGCATCACACGCGCGCTGTCGCCGACCATTTCCAGTTCGAGGTATCCCACGACAACGTCGTCGATGGTGCCGACCCACACCTTGCGATCGTCGCAGTTGATGAGTGTCGCCCAATCCCCCACTGCCGCCCGTTCGGCTAGGTGTGCGACACCGCCTCGCTGATCAAGCAGTGCCGCGCGTGCGTCGCTCTCTAGCTGCGCAACCTCTGCGACATCGTCGGCCGCAAGCGCGCGCACGACCTGGTGCATCACGCTTCGATGAGCTGATCGATTTTGGCGAGCACAGTTCGTCGGCCGCGCTTGCTCTGCTCGTACTGCCGGATGAGGCTCAACTCGGCAACTGGGAGCTTGGGCAGCAACTGGACGAGCTGATCGGCGGGCAAGTCGTCGTAACCATCGAACGGCGCCGGCGAAGGCAACTCCGCCGGAGCCACATCGATCACAGTTCCGGTCGCGGTCATGCGTCGCTGGAGTTCGTTGCGCCCGTAGTTCACCGCCATCTCGCCAACCCAGTGAGCGACGCGCACCCGGCCTTCGACTTCGCGACGGCCGGCAGCGACGACGGCTGGCAAGTCGTCGCGGAGCCTGCGCAAAAGACCTGTCAGCGGAAGAGCGGGCACTCGTCGTCGCCTACCGGGCACACCGGCGCGCCCTGTCGAACGAGCAGGAAGCACGCAGGGCACAGCTGCTCGTCGGCCCGCTTTGGTTGAATCCGATCGGCAGCTTCGCCGCGCTCCTCTGGGCCTTCGTCTTCGTTCTCGTCCTCGTCGTCGGCGGCAACCAACCGATCCTTCAGAATCGTGTCGAGATCGGCTTCGACGTCGTCTGGTGCTGGCGTCTCGTCGTCGTCGTCCTCGTCTTCGGCGACGACAGCACGCCGAACTGGGCCAGACGTGTCGTCGTCGTCGACGCCATCTTCCTCGTCGGCGACTGCAAACTCGTCGTCGAGCTCGACGAAGTCGTCGTCGACCTCCAGCACGTCGGCTTCCAGCGCATCTTCGTCCAGGTCTGCCGGATCGAGCTCAATCTCTTCGTCTTCTTCAACGTCGGCGGTCTCGTCGACCTCGTCGATGTCTGGCTCAATCGCCTCCTCGAGGTCGCGGCCCTTCTTCGTCGCGGCCTTAGTTGGAGCCTTGGCTGGAGCCTTGGCTGGAGCCTTAGCCGCTGGCTTCTTGGCAGCCGCCTTGGCCGGTGCTTTGGCAGCCACCTTCTTGGCCGGAGCCTTGACCGCGGGCTTCTTAGCAGCCGCTTTGGCTGGCTTCTTCTCTGGCTTCTGAGCCATCATCGATCCTTGTCCGTGACCTGGTGTACGTCACCCCGCGAGGCCCGGGATACTACGGCGGGCACCACCGCAGGTTGGCCACCCTGAGGTGTGACAGCCGTCACACCTCAGGAATTGGCGCCGACTGGAAGCGGTTCAGGTCGCTCCGCGGCGCGCCTGAGCTCGACGCTCGGCATCGAGGCGCTCGAGTTCGGGGGCCTCGGTCGTGATGTGCGTCATGGCCGACGCCACCGCCCGATGGCCAGCCTGCTCGGCGATCAGGCGATGCATCTCGAGAACGATTCGGCGATATGACGGGTGACCCTGCGGAGACGATCGCAGCTCGAGGAGATGGATCGCCTCGCGAGCATTGAACTGCATCGTGTACCGCATGCGGTAAGCCATGCACACTGCGTACGGTGCCTGCAGCGGGAGCTCTTCTTTCAGCGCATCGTAGAGTGCCGCCGATCGCGCCATCGCGTCGTCGAAGACCTCGGCCATCCCCGCCTCTTCGACAAGTTCTGGGCGGACGTAGCCGTGGTTCGGAGTCAGTGTCTGCCACTCGACGGTCAGCATCCGGTGGCGTTGCAGATCACGAAATGCGCCGTAATCACTGAGCACATCGAAGCGATAGTCGACTCGCTCGAACGCGCGGCCGGGCTTGTGGCGACGGTTCTCGCGCTCACCGACATACGCCTTCAAGAGCGCCAACCGTTCGGTCGGCCCTAGCTGGCGCACTCGCGCGGCGACCTGCTGCTCGGGGAGGTGTGTCAGCGGATAACAGATGGCCGCCAGCAACTTGTCCTCGGCGTCCGGGTCGAAGTCGACGAGCTGCACTGCGGGCACTTGGTCGACCGGAGTGCCGCCGAACAACGAATCGACCAGATCGGTGGTGTGCTCGCGTGTGGCACTGAGATACCCGCTCCAGCGACCGCCGCGATCTGCCACATCAACTCGTCGCAGGAAGCTGGGAATGACCTTGCGCAACTCGTGCAACATCAGGTCGGCGTAGTGCCGAGCCTCGGGCAACGGATGCGCACGCATGCGAACAAGGAGGGCCTCGAACGACTGACCGGAGCCGTAGATGCCAACGTTGCTCAGCGACGCAGCAGGCAGCACCCCGCGCACAGCATCGAGCGCCTTCGCGCGAGTGGCAGTGCGGTAGACGAAGTCGCTGTCGCCAGGATCACGGGGCACTGTTGCGCGGACATGGTCGGTGACCTTGTTGAGCATCAGGCTGTAGCTGTCGAACATGCGGTCCATGTCGCCGACGTAGCGGGTACCGAAGCGACTGGAGAGAATCGCCGGATCGCGATAGAAACGGAAACGCCCGCCGAGTCGTGCGTCGTAGCTGATGTAGCGGGTGCTTTGCTCGAGATAGCTCATCAGCCGACCCCACTCGAGAACCTTGGTAAGAATGTTCGAGGCCTGCTCGCACGCAAGATGGACCCCACCCAACTGCGCGACAGAGTCGTCGCCGTACTCGACGAACACCTTCTCGTAAAGTTCTTCAGCGCGTGCTAGACCGACCGTCGCGTCGACGGTGATATCGCCAGAGATGTCGAGATCGCCGACGAACTCGTCGAGAAAGAGGCGCCGCAGGCTCTTCGGGCTTCGGCTGTAGCGGGCGAACAACGCGCCTTTGACGACCTCGGGAAGATTGACCAGCGCGAAGACCGGGCCGTCGAGATTCGTGAAGTAACGACGCAGAATGTCGGACTCGGCGGCGGTGTATTCCTCTGGGACATAGACCGTCACGGAGGTGGATTGTACGGTGGGCGTCGTTGGTCGGCAGGGATGCCGCTACCCGCTGCGGGCGCGGTCACAACACCGCGACGCCTTGCGGGCGAGTGGCGAATGCGGCCCGCGTTTGGTCCAACACACCCGGTGAACACCAGAGGTCGATGACCGTCATGGCCATCGCCTTCGCCCCGTCGAGCACGGCCAGATCTCCCTCGGCGCTACCGGCCCACTTCGCAAAGTCGACGCTATGGATCGGTACGCCGTCGGGGGCGACCTTGATCATCGGATGGATCGAGGGCACCAGATAGCTGATGTTGCCCATGTCGGTGCTGCCCACCACCCGGCGACCGCTCGTCACCGGGTCGAGCACAGTGCGACCAAGTCGGGCAGCGTTGGTGGCATACGCCTGCACCATTGGGCCATTGTCCACCATGTCCGCATACGGATTCTCGTCCCATTGATGGGTCATCGTGCAACCGCACGCGGTGGCGGCGCTCTCGAGACAGGTCAGCACCCGCTGCTTCAGTGGTTGCAGCGACGAGATCGTCCCAGAGCGGACATACCAATCCATCTCCGTGTGCGAGGGGACGATGTTCGGCTTGTCCCCCGCTCTCGTGAAGATTCCGTGGAGTCGCTCGTTGGGCCGGATGTGCTGGCGCATGGCCGCGATATTCATGTAACCGAGCACAGCGGCGTCGAGCGCGTTGCGACCCTCCCACGGCGCGGCCGCGGCGTGGGCTGCCTTGCCATCGAAGGCGACGGTGAGTTCGTGGATTGCGATGCAGTCCATCGCAACGAGGTCGGCGTCGGCCGGATGCACCATCATCGCTGCGTCAATGCCATCGAAGGCACCTGAGCGCGCCATGCGGACCTTGCCGCCACCGCCTTCTTCAGCGGGCGTGCCCATGATGCGCACACGCCCACCGGCCTGCTCGGCAATGGCCGCAGCTGCGAGGCCAGCACCGAGGCCGGCAGTCGCGATGATGTTGTGCCCACAGGCGTGGCCAAGCCCGGGTAGCGCGTCGTATTCGCACAACACTGCAATCGATGGACCCTCGTTGCCGGCTTGGGCATCGAAGGCGGTTGCGAGGTCGTACGCGTGGCGCGTCGGTGCGAGACCGTGTCGCTCGAGCATGTCGGTGAGCACTCCGTGAGCGAAGTGCTCCTCGAAGTTCAGCTCCGGGTGCGCATGAATCTCGCGACTCGCATGAATCAACTCGTCGGCGAGCTCATCGACCCGAGCGCACGCTGCCTGCTTCAAACCCTCGATGTCCATTGTCAGTCCTCTCCATGCCGTAGGACGATCTTGCCCAACTGTTCACCGTTCTCGAGGCGAGCAATCGCATCGCCATAGTCGCTGAGCTCGTACTCGCGATCGACGTGCACCGCGACGCCGTTCTCGACCAGCATCGACACCGCTTCGAACTCCTCGTAGCTGCCCATCGTGCTGCCAATGATTTCGTTTTGCTTGAAGAACAGCCGCGGTAGGTTCAGCTCGACCTTGGCGCCCGACGTCCCGCCACACACGACCAGACGGCCGCCGGGCTTTAACGCACGAATCGATTGCTCCCACGTCGCGGGACCGACGCTCTCGATCACGATGTCGGCTTGCACAGGCCACTTGCTCGCTGCGCTGTCGTGCGCAGCGAGCGCACCCATCGCCAACGCCTCGGCGCGCTTGGCTTCACTGCGACTGGTGACTTCGACCGCGCAGCCCATGTGTTGCGCAATGGCGAGCGCGGCACATGACACCCCCGAGCCGATACCGACGACCAGCACGGTTTGGCCGGCTTCGGCACGGGCGCGACGCAGCATGCGGTACGCCGTGAGATACACGAGCGGATAGGCGGCACACTCCTGCCATGAACGGCCCGCCGGCCGACGACGGACGTTGCGGCTCGGTGCGATTGCATACTCGGCGTGCCCGCCCCAGCAGTGCTCACCGAAAATGAAGAAGCCTGGCCCCAGCGGGCTGTCGTTACCGAGCGCCGCGATATCGGCCAGCGGCGAAACTCCCGGGTTGATCACGACTTCGTCACCGACCGCAACGTTGACGACGCTCGCTCCGACGGCATCCACAACTCCCGCCACATCACAGCCGGGCACATGTGGCAGCGGCGGCTTGGGCATACCACGCGTGACCCACAGGTCCATGTGGTTCAGCGCGCTGGCGACCACCCGCACGCGCACGTCGTCGTCGGCGAGGGCCGGCAAGTCGATGTCGCCGAACCGATAGCTCCCCGGTGACTCGTCGAGAATCCATGCCTTCACGGAGCCGACGCTAGTGGCCGATGGACGAGCGTCTCCTACGCGAAGACGGTGAGCGCGTCGGGCTCGACCGTGATCCGCACGCCAGCCGCCGTTGCCCACCGCTGTCCATCGACCCAAATCACCAGCGGGCGCTCGAACTCAAGGGCGTAGTCAGCGAGTTGTCGGGTCGTCAGCTGCGGATGCGGCACATGGGTTCCCGTCCGCGCCCTGCGAATCGCTGCCCGCCGCATTCGCCACGACATTTTGGCGTCGACATGGAGGATGTCGACCTTGCCGTCGTTCGGGTGCGACCGCGGCGCGACATCGAGACCGTCGAAGAACTGTGCATTCATCGCGAACAGCACCTCGCCGCGGTGCCAGGTTCGCCGGGCAACGACGTGGGCAACGGCCCAGGTGACTCGATCGCCGGCGTCGACGCGCAACAGGTCGACGGTGGCTTTGGTGACAAGTCCCGGGAAGCGCCCGTGTCCGCCGCCCATTGTTCGTGCAAGATCGCCACCGCCGAGTCCGACGTCTCGCAAGGTCGTGCCGCGCTCTCGTTGGCGGACCACGAATTCGCGGGCGGCGCGATCAGTTGGCGCGACGAACAGATCGGTCGGCGACTGGGCAGCAACGCCCCACGACTCTCCTTTCTTGATCGTCACTCTGTGTCCACCTCCACTGCGCTGGAAGCCGCAACGACGCCGCGGAACAGAGCGTCGGCGGCCGCTTCCGCCGTACGTCGGGTCTCTTTCAACGGAGCGATCAGCGCCAACTGGCGCAGCAGGTCGATGAGCTGCTTCATCGTGCGCACGAAGTCACCACCGGACAGTTCCTCGGCAGCGACCACCTCCGCGAACCCCTCCCCCGCCGCCCAGGCGAACGCCACGGCGATAAACGTTGGGTCGGGCGGACGGTGCACACCCAGCCCAGCTTCCTCTTCAGCGTCCTGCATCTCGTAACTGATGCGCGCGATCGATTGCCAACGGCGCCGAACCATCGGCGAGGGATACCAGGCTGTCGGGGGTGGCTCCGGACTGCGGTGCTCGTAGACGAAGACACTGGCCAGCCCAGCGAGCTCGGGCGCGTCAAGTCCGTCGAGGAGGCCCTGCCGCACCGCTTCCACCACGAGGAGGTCGCACTCGTGGAACAGCCTTGCGAGAATCTCGCCAGCCTCGGTGAGTGACCAACCGTCGACGTAGCCCCACGCCTGCAGCACGCGCAGAACCCGATCGAAGTCGCGGGCGATCGATTGGCTGCGGCCCTGCACGCGCGTGCGGAGTTCCTGCACCTCGCGCGCCGCCCGATCGGCTTGCGTAGCCGCTTTCATTCGGTCAACCAGATCTGGATCGTCTTCTACGGGATGCTGACCGTCGTACGCGGGTGCCGACCGTCGACGCTGCGGCGCCTCGGCAACCTCTGCCTGCTGCAACGCAGCCGCGACGCGACGCTGGAAGTCGTTGCGATTTGGCGCGTAGTCGGCGGGCAACTCCATGCGCCCAAGCGCTGTCGGCGGCTCGTAGAAGTCGGCCGCCGTCAGCATCAGTAGGTCGCACCGAGTCGTCAACGTGGTGAGGCGCATTCCGCCTTTGCGATGTGCGCTCGCCAGCACCACCGCGCGGCCGACGTAGCGACCCTTCTCGACGTGCAGGATGTCGCCCGGGCGCATACGCAGGAGTGCCAACGACACAGGGTCGTCGCGTACAACCGGCCCCGCCGGCAGCCGTTCACCTTGTTGCTTCAGGCGCCGGTACTCCTCCAAGTCGCCGAAGGGACTACGCGCGATCTCCAAGTACTCGGCAAGCTGCAGCTGTCGTCGTTCGAGGCGAGCCTCCAACTTCACCACATCGCGGTCGGCTTGGTACTGGGCGAACGACAGATTGAGTAAGTGATGCGCGCGTTCACTTGTGTACGAGCGAACGAGGTTGGCCGCCATGTTGTAGGTCGGCCGAAACGCCGAGTTGAGCTGGAACGTTCGACTGCTGACGAGCGCCGACACCTGCTCGAAGGGCACGAACGGACTCCACAGCACGACGGCGTGGCCGAGCTCATCGAGACCGCGCCGCCCGGCACGACCGGTGAGCTGCGTGTACTCGCCGGCAGTCAAGAAGGTGTGGTGATCGCCGGTGAACTTGCTCAGCTTCTCGATGACGACTGTCTTTGCTGGCATGTTGATACCCACCGCCAGCGTCTCCGTTGCGAACACCGCCTTGACTAATCCCTCAACGAAGCAAGCTTCAACAACTTCCTTGAACGGGGGAACCATCCCTGCGTGATGTGCCCCGATGCCTGCTGCCAGTTGCGCAACGAATTGTCCATAGCCCAACACGGCTAGATCGGTGGGATCCATCGCGCCTAGGCGGGCATCGACAATCTCGCGAATGCGATCGCGATCTGAGTCGGTGGTGAGGCTGATGCCAGCGGCCAGACACGACTTTGCTGCTTCGTCGCACTGATTGCGACTGAAGATGAAGTAGATCGCAGGCAACATCCGCTCGCGCTCGAGAACCTCGATCACCTCCAACCTCGACGGCGTGAACAGCCGGCGACGGCCGTGCTGCTTCCCCACTGGAACGCCGCCGCGGCGATCGCGGCTGTGGCGCACCGCCTCGGCGTCGAGCTTGATGGCGTCGCTGTTCGGCCGCCCGCCGACGAGCACCGGCAACAAGTGCAGGCGGTCGTGCGTCTTATCGCCGATCATGTAGTGGTTGTCGAGCTGTACCGGCCGACGATCTTCGAGCACTGTTCGCGTTGGTCCGCGCACCGTGCCAATCCAGTCGGCCAGTTCATTTGCGTTGCTGACCGTCGCCGACAAGCACACCAAACGCACATGCGCCGGCAGGTGGATGATCACTTCCTCCCACACCGGACCGCGATACGTGTCTTGCAGAAAGTGCACTTCGTCGAGCACCACGATCGCGAGTTCGCGCAGGCCCGGGCTACGCGCGTAGATCATGTTGCGCAAGACCTCTGTCGTCATCACGACCACGTCGGCGTCGCCGTTGATCGTGTTGTCGCCGGTGAGCAGGCCAACCCTGCCCGGCCCCAATCGCTCAACCAAATCGTGATACTTCTGGTTCGACAGCGCCTTGATCGGCGCGGTGTAGAACGCCCGCTTGCGGTCGGCGATCGCGGCGTCGATGGCGTACTCGGCAACCACGGTCTTGCCGCTGCCAGTCGGTGCCGCGACCAGCACAGACTCGCCGTCGTCGAGCGCGTTCATCGCGCGTAGCTGAAAGTCGTCGAGCGGAAACGCGTAATGGGCGACCAAGTCGGCCCGGTCGGGACGCACCTAGTTATCGTCTCAGGCTTCGGCCTCGGCCTCGCGCGCCTGCTTACGTTTTTGCGCGATGCGGCCGATGAGCACGGCGATCCCGTAGAAGATCGACATTGGCGCGGCCATGGCCATCATCGAGTATGGATCGCCGCTCGGCGTGATAAGTGCTGCAATAACGAAGATGATCACGATGGCGTACCGCCACTGCTTCATCAGGGTTTGCGGAGTCAGCACGCCAACCAGTTGCAGGAAGACAAGCAGCACTGGAAACAGGAACGTGATGCCGAACGCGGCAACCATCAGCCCGAACAGCGACACGTACTTGCTGACCTGGAAGTTGGCCTGCACGTCTTCGCCCGCCCACGAGATGAGGAAATCGAGGGCTGGCGTGAGAGTTAAGTAGGCGACTGCAGCACCCATGAGGAACAAGATCACCGACGAAAGAATGAACGGGATTGCGTACTTCTTTTCCTTGGCGTGTAGCGCAGGCACGATAAAGCGCCAGATCTGCCACAGAATGATCGGCATCGCGAGGATGATGCCCCCGTAGGTGCTGATGGAGAGCCGGGTGCTGAAGCCCTCGAGTGGCCCGATGAACTGCAGCTCGCACGTCAAGTTGGGGTTCTGCTTGCACAACTCCTCGTAGGGCTTGCGCATGAAGTCGAGCACCTGATCGTAGAACGCAAGCATGACGATGATGCCGACAATGACGCCAAGGAAAGAACGAATGATGCGCGTGCGCAGTTCACCGAGGTGCTGCGTCAGCGTCATGCGATCGTCGGGCGTCTGCAGCTTCGGAGTGGCCTTGTCCCGGAAGGGGATCTTCATTCTTCGACGCCTTGCACTTCTTCGGCCGCTGCCGCCTCACGTGCTGCGCGCTCTTGGCGCTTTGCGTTCACGTTGCCGAAGTTCAGTCCGCCGTCGGGGCGCTTCGTTTCTGCTGGCGGCTCGGCGGTGACCTTGCTCTCGGCGCTCTTGCTCTCGGCATTCTTGCTCTCGGCCTTCTTGCCGTCGAGGCTGATGTCGAAGTCGGCTGCCTTGCGCACGGCGTCGGCCGTGCCACGCAACTCGCGCATCGGTTCTTCGAACGCCTGCTTCATCTCGCCCTGAAAGCCGGTCGCCATCTTCTTGAACTCGTTGTAGGTCTTGGTGAACCTGCGCACTGCATCGGGCAGTTTCTCCGGTCCGAGGACAATCAGCCCAATGAGCACCAAGAAGGCGATCTCGCTGCCGGAGAGGTTGAACACGCCCCCAAGTCTACGAGGCAGCGACAGCATCGACCTGCTCGCGACGTGGCATCATCGACGGATGCAGCAGCAACTGCCGTCCATGCTCACAACACCCGTCGCATTTGCACATCGCGGGGCCAGGGCGTACGCACCCGAGAACACCCTTGAGGCTTTCCGGCTGGGCCTACAGATGGGCGCAACAGGGCTGGAGAGCGATGTGTGGATGACAGCCGACGGAGTTCCCGTGCTCGACCACGACGGCTTGGTGAAGCGGCCAGTCGGCAAAGGGAAGCCGATCGCTGGTTTCGATCGTGCGGCACTGCCCTCGCACATCCCCTCGCTGGCCGATCTGCTCGAGACCTGCGGTAGCGACTACCACCTCTCACTCGACCTCAAAGACCCGCAATCCGGGCAAGCCGTCATCGACGTCGTTCGCGACATCGCGCCAGCGATGGTCGAACGTCTGTGGCTGTGCTCGCCGTCGTGGGAGCTGCTACTTCCACTGCGTGAAAGCGGCGCCAAGCTGGTCGATAGCACCAGGTTGCAACGAATCAAGGAAGGTGCAGAGCGCCGGGCGGCATTGCTGATGTCGAACGGAATCGATGCCGTCAACCTGCACCACAGCGATTGGACGGGCGGCTTGGTGGTGTTGTTCCATCGGTTCGAGCGGATGGCATTCGGATGGGACATGCAAGAGCCGCACATCCTGGAACGCTCATTGCGGATGGGTCTCGACGCGATCTACAGCGACTACCCCGACCGCATGATGCAGGCCTACCGCGACAACGTCGCTTGAGGCATCGCGGTGGCTACAGCCACTGCCAGTCGCCCATCGGCCAAATCACGACGAACGCGCGACCGATCAAGTCGTCGTACGGGATCACACCGAGGTCGCGGCTGTCCTTGGACCCGGGGCGGTTGTCGCCCATCACAAAGACCGCTTTCTCGGGGATGACCACAGGCAATTGATCGGCACCGCAGTTTGACGTCGTCACCGTGGTGGGGTCGAGGTAGGGCTCGACCAACACGACGCCGTCGACGAGCAGCACGCACCGGCGATATTCGACGGTCTCGCCAGGCAGCCCAACGACTCGCTTGATGAGGTCGCGCTCGCCGATCGATTCGATCGTCTTGATCACCACGACGTCGCCTCGACGTGGATCGTGCAGGCGGTAGCTGAGCTTGTTCACCAACACCCGGTCACCGTCGTGCAAAGTGGTGAACATCGAGTTCCCGGAAACAGCAAACTGCTGCAGCACGTATGCCCGCACCAGCAGCGCGGCGCTGATGGCTACGGCAACGACGACGATCCACTCGACCCAGACGTTGCCCTTCTTATGCTTCTTGGGCGTTGGTGTGGCTGCCTCAGGATCGTCAATCACTCGTTGATCATGAGGAGCGTTCGACATCCGGCACAGACTACCGGCCGGTGCCGCTACAACGAGGCGATCAGCTTCTCAACCCGTTCGTCGCGACTACGGAATGGGTCCTTGCAGAGCACGGTGCGCTGCGCTTGGTCATTGAGCTTCAGATGCACCCAATCGACCGTGTAATCGCGCTTGCATTCCTTCGCCCGGCGAATGAACTCGCCGCGAAGTCGGGCACGAGTGGTCTGCGGCGGCGTGTCGATCGCCGCGTCGATATCGGCGTCGATGCACATGCGCTCGATCATGCCCCGATCCTGCAGCTTGTAGAAGGGGCTGCGGTCACGGGAGATGTCGTGATACTGCAGATCGAGCAACTGGACGCGGGCATGCCCGAGCGGCAGGTCGTGGCGGGCACGAAAGGCTTCCAGCAGGCGGTACTTGATCACCCAGTCGACCTCGCGATCGAGCTTCAGTGGGTCGTTCTCGATGGTGCTGATGCAGTGCTCCCACATCTCTAGCGCCTTTTGTTCGAGGGGTGGGAAGCCCTTCAGATCTGCGTAACGAAGCGCGCGATCGAGGTACTCGCGCTGAATGTCGAGCGCGCTGACCTCGCGGCCATTCATGAGGCGCACCTTGCGTCGGCACGTCATGTCGTGGCTGATGTCGCGAATCGCGCGAATCGGGTTCTCCAGCGTCATGTCGCGCAACACCACCGACGGGTCTTCCAGCATGCGCAACATGCACGCCGCGGAACCGACCTTCACAAAGGTTGTGTACTCGCTCATGTTGCTGTCGCCGACGATGACGTGCAGCCGTCGGTAGCGCTCGGCGTCGGCGTGTGGTTCGTCGCGCGTGTTGATGATCGGTCGGCTGCGCGTCGTCGCACTGCTGACCCCTTCCCAGATGTGCTCCGCCCGTTGCGCCATGGAGAACGTTGCCCCGCGCGCCGTCTGCAGTACCTTGCCCGCTCCGGTGAAGATCTGGCGACTGACGAAGAACGGAATCAACACCTCTGCGTAGTGCGCCATGTCGTCGGCACGACTGGTCAGGAAGTTTTCGTGACAGCCGTAGCTGTTGCCTGCCGAGTCGGTGTTGTTCTTGAAGAGATAGATGGTGCCACGAATACCTTCCTCTTTCAGCCGCTGCTCAGCAGACTGCAGCAGGCTCTCGAGGATGCGTTCGCCCGCCTTGTCGTGTACGACCAGGTCGTACAAGCTGTCGCATTCAGGTGTTGCGTACTCTGGGTGCGAGCCGACATCGAGATACAACCGCGCACCGTTCTGCAGAAACACGTTGCTGCTGCGTCCCCAGCTGACGACTCTTCGAAACAGGTAACGGGCGACTTCGTCGGGGCTCAGCCGGCGCTGACCGCGCAGGGTGCAGGTGACGCCGTACTCGTTCTCGAGTCCAAAAATGCGCCGCTCCATGCGCGCACCGTAGCGGAAGGCGGGGGTTTCATGCCGCGCGACACCTGACGGGGGCTCAGTGCAGTGCGCGGAAGCGGAGTTCGGTCCCGACTGCGGCCTGTGCGAGGTGGTGAATGTCGGCGGGCTCGACGACCGCGATCACCGGATAACCGCCAGTAGTCGGATGATCAGCGAGCATCACGATCGGCTGGCCGTCCGGCGGGACCTGAATCGCGCCTTCGATCACGCCCTCCGATGGCAGCTCGCCGCGCCGAGAGCGTTCAAGCGCCGGGCCGGCCAACCGGACCCCGACTCGACTGGTAGCGGTCACGCTGAAGGTCGAGCGGCACAGCACATTCCACACCGCCTCCTGGAACCAGTCGCGCCGCGGGCCCGGCCACACACCGAGAATCGTGCTCAGCGCTGCCCGTGGCACCGCCTCGGCGACTGGCGATTGGGCCGCGTCGGCGCTGCGAACGCCGACGTAGACCCGCGCCCCGTCGATCAGTCGCCCGATCTGGAGCACTGATCCCGCTGGCAGCAGCACAGCGCTCCCCCAGCCCACTGGCGGCCCGTCGGTCACCGTGAGCGCGGCAACGGCTCCGGTGACTGCAACCAGCACCGCCTCGCTGAACTCCAACGAGAGGCCACCACAGCTCTCATAGCCGACGGTGAGCGCGGAGTTCCCGACCAGTCGATTGGCCAGTATCAGCGATTCGACGTCGAGCGCTCCCCCGCGGCTCTTGCCGAGCCACATTTGACAGCTGCGACCACCATCAACGACAGCACCGGCGATTCCCCAAGAGCGGACGGTGATCATCGTGCACGAAACTTCACGCGGGTACCGGGCGGCAACAGCGCTGGTGGCTCACGCTCGTCAGCCCACATGGGCGCGTCGGTACGACCGAGAAGGTGCCAGCCGCCTGGGCTCTCGCGCGGGTACACCGCACTGAACTCGGCCGCGATTGCAACGCTGCCCGCTGGCACCCGCGTGCGCGGCGTCTCGCGACGCGGCAGCATCAGCCGCGGATCGATGCCGATGAGGTAGCTGAAGCCGGGCATGAAGCCGCAGAACGCGACCTGGTACTCGCCGCCAGAGTGCAACCGCACTACATCGTCGATCGACAACGCCAGCGCGGCAGCGACCGACGCCAGATCTTCGCCGTCGTACACGACATCGATCGTGACGACGTCCCCCACGGCCGCAACCTCCGTGGCCGGAATTGGTTGGCGCAACCAGTCGCGATCGAAGGTCGCGTCGTGCACGACCAGCACCGTGCGAGCGGCAGGCACGACGTCGACCACCCCCGCCCGCATCTGTGCGCGCCAAGCACTCGCCGCCGCCATCACTTCCGCCAGCGAGTCGAACTCGGCGAGCACCGCACTCGGACCGTACGGCAGCAGCCTCACTGTTCGAATGGCTGCAGTTGATGCCCGTCCGCGGTCAGCACCCTCGCAACCTCCGTGACGATCGCGACTGCACCGGGTGTATCGCTGTGCACACAGATCGACTCGACGCCCGAAAGCGCGAGGCGCAACGCCTGCTGCGCGGCCAGCGAGGGGTCGGTGATGAGGGCACCCGTTTGCGTGCGCGGTACCAGCCGCCCATCGGCTGCGTACGAGCGGTCGGCGAATCCCTCGACCACGAACCGAACACCGACCACTTCGCAGGCGCGCTGCACGGCCGAGTCGGGCAGTCCCAGCACTGGAAGCGCAGCGTTGTATTCACGTATCGCCGCCACCACTGCCAACGCCTGGCCCTCGTGCTCGACGATTGCGTTGTAGAGCGCACCGTGCGGCTTGACGTAGCGCACACGCGTGTCGCTCGCTCTCGCAAACGCATCGAGTGCACCCAACTGATAAACGACCGCGTCGGTGAGCTCAGCCGGTCGCATGTCGATGAATCGACGCCCGAAGCCAACGAGGTCGGGATAGCTGACTTGGGCGCCGATCGCGCAGTGATGTTGTCGCGCCAACTCACAGGTTCGACGCATGATCGACGGATCACCCGCGTGAAACCCGCAGGCGACGTTCACAGACGTGAGTAGCGGCATCAATTCTTCGTCGGGGCCGCCGGCCCAATGGCCAAATCCTTCACCGACATCGCTGTTCAGGTCGATGCGGCCCGACTGCGACACTGATCAGCCGCCGAGTGCGCCAGCGACTGCGGAATCAGGTAGCCGTCGGAAGCAACGCCGACCGTTGGTGCGGCACAGCACTGCGACTTCGAGATCGTTGGCACTGAGAGTTCGTTCGCGGCCCGCCAGTGCCTTCGTTGCCTCGCTGACCGCCGCATCGAGCGACTGCCCCTCGACGAACGACTCCTTCATATAGCCGCCGATCGCCTCTGCATCGCCACCAAGGACCGTGTAATTGCGCTCGTCGACAACCGTGCCGTCGTAGAGGATGTGAAACAACTGGTCGCCGGCTGGGGCAATGCCGACCTCGGCCACCAGGATCTCGACTTCCATCGGCTTCATCTCGTGGGTGAAGATCTGCCCGAGAATTTGCGCATAGTTGTTGGCCAAGCTGCGGGCGTCGACATCGTCGCGGCTGTACTGATAGCCCTTCAGGTCGGCTGCGCGCACACCTGCAACGCGCAACTGATCGAACTCGTTGTACTTGCCAACGCCAGCGAAGGCGATACGGTCGTAGATCTCGCTGATCTTGCGCAGCGTGTTGCTCGGATTCTCGGCGACGAGCGCGATTCCGTCGATGTAGCGAACCGCGACCAAAGCACGGCCGCGCGCAATGCCCTTGCGCGCGTAGTCGGCGCGATCCTTCATCACCTGTTCCGGTGCGACGTAAAACGGCATTGTCATGGAACGAACCCAGTCATCGAACGGCTCCAGTCATCGTGAGCGCACCTCGGCAGCGATCGATTCGAAGACCTTGCCCAGTTCGTCGTCGGCGACTTGCGACCAACCCTCGGCGGTAATGGTGGCGACCATTGGGTAGATGCCGCGCAACGCATCGGGACCGCCAGTGGCTGAATCGGCGTCGGCGGCTTCCCAGAGCCCGCGGCACGCCAACGCGACTGCGGCCCCGCGGTCGAGCGAGTCGCGCCAGCCGATCTTGACGACCGTTCCGGCATGCAACATTCCCGAACCGGTGGCAACGTAGTCCTTCTCTTCGTAGCGACCGCCGGTGACGTCGTAAGCGAACAGTCGACCATTCCCTCGGCGCAGGTCGTAACCAGCGAAGATCGGCACGACCACCAGCCCCTGCATCGCTGCGGGCAGATTGCCGCGCACCATCATGCTCAATTGATTGGCCTTGCCTTCCAGACTGAGCGAACTGCCCTCGACCTTCTCGTAGTGCTCGAGCTGCAACTGGAACAGCTTGACCATCTCCATCGAGGGCCCAGCGGCGCCGGCAATCGCAACACCGCTGAACTCGTCGGCCTGCACCACTTTCTCCATGCCGCGGTGGCTGATCAGGTTGCCGCTGGTGGCGCGCCGATCGCCGGCCATGACCACGCCCTCTGTGAAACGAAGCGCGACACACGTCGTTGCGTGCGGCACCGAGAGGTCGCCGATCGCTTCGGCGCCGGAAGATGCCAAACCGACCCGCTTCAGCAACTCAGGAAAGTTGGAACCAGGGTCTGTACCGGGCTGGAACATGGGCATCGACATGCGACTACTGGCCGCCCTTTTGGACGTACGACTTGACGAAGTCCTCAGCGTTGGTTTCGAGCACGCCGTCGATCTCGTCGAGCAGGTCGTCGAGTTCGGCCTTCAGCTTGTCGCCCGACGCGGCAACGGCCGGGGCATCCTCGACGGTCTCGTCGGTGCGAGTTGGTGTCGGTTTCTGCTTCTGTGTGCGCTCAGCCATCTCGTTCAGTCACCTTTCAGGCACCTAGCCGGGCCAGCAGCTCGGCTGGAGTGTCGCTCTCGTCGATCAAGCTAGCGACCGATTCTGCCGTACCGCGCAGGGGTTCCATCATCGGCACACGCCGTAAGGGATCGCGACCAAGATCGAAGACCAGGCTGTCCCAGTTGGCGGCGACGATGTGCTCTGGCCACTTCGCCAAGCAGCGACCGCGAAAGTAGGCACGAGTGGTGGTCGGCGGATTCGTCATCGCGATCTCGACCTCGGTTGCATCGACGACCGTGTCGAGGCCGACTCGCAGCGCCAGGCAGCGGTCGCGGCGCAGGTCGTGGTACTGCAGGTCGAGCGCCTTCAACCGCGAGTCGCCCGGGCGCACATCGTGCCGCTCGGCGTAGGCATTGACCAGTCGCCGTTTCGCTACCCAATCGACTTGATGCGCCACCGAATCCGGGTCGCGTTCCAACCCGGCGAGGATCGACTCCCACTTCTCCAGCACGTCGGCACCAACTTCTTCATCAACAGCTGCCAGACCATGCACCTGCGCGTACTTGTGCGCCCGCTCGAGCAAACCCCACTGCAGTTCGAGCGCGGTGACTCGCCGCCCGTCGCGCAGAAGGATCGTGCGCTGCAGCGACGGGTCGTGGCTGACTTGGCGAATGGCCGCCACGGGGTTGGCGAGCGCGAAGTCGTCGCCCAGCACATCGTCTTCGATCATGGCCAGCACAATGGCGGTAGCACCGACCTTCACCAGCGTGGCGACCTCGCTCATGTTCGCATCGCCGACGATGACGTGCAGCCGTCGATATTTGTCGGGGTCGCAGTGTGGTTCGTCGCGCGTGTTGACGATCGGGCGCTTCAGCGTTGTTTCGAGGCCGACCTCCTCCTCGAAGAAGTCGGCGCGCTGGCTGATCTGGAATGGCACGTCGGCGGCAGTGGCGCCCGACAACTCGCAGCCGACCTTGCCCGCACCGATGACGATTTGTCGCGTCACGAAGTGGGGCGTGATCTGCTGCACGATCCGTCCGAAGGGAACTTCGCGCGCCATCAGGTAGTTCTCGTGGCAGCCGTAACTGTTGCCCTTGCCATCGGAGTTGTTCTTGTGACAAAGGATTTCGGCGCCTTCGGGCAAGATCGCGGCGGCCGCCTTCATGCTGGCACGCACGATCTCTTCCGCGGCCCGGTCGAAAGTCAACGCTTCGCGCGCCGTCAAGCACTCGGGTGTACTGATCTCGGGGTGCGCGTGATCGACGTAGTAGCGCGCCCCATTGGTAAGGACCGCGTTGACGAGATGCGTCTCGATCTCTGGGGCGAGCAGGTCGTCGACGCTGAAACCACGCGCATCCGAACCGGGTCTCTCGTCCTCGAAGTCCCAGCCGACCTTGCGACTGTTCGCAGAGAGATAGGCGTTGATCAGCATTGAAGAAGCGGCAACCGGGTTGCTCACCGCATCGCTGACGGGGCCGCGCACGAAAATGCCGTACTCGGTCTCGATGCCGCAGACCTTCGGGATCGCCATGAGCCTTAACGTAACCCGCTACAGGTACTGACCGGTACCCACCCGTTCGATGGCACGGCCACCTTCGCGGCTCAGTTGTTCCGGCCCCTTCGTCAGCGTGCGGATGAAGACGATGCGTTCACCCTTCTTGCCACTGATCTTCGCCCAGTCGTCGGGGTTGGTGGTGTTGGGCAGGTCTTCGTGTTCCTTGTACTCCTGACGAATGCTGTCGAGCAGATCCTGTAGGCCGACACCGCGTTCGCCGCCGGCGATCACGCGCTTGATCGCCAGCTTCTTGGCGCGGCGCACGATGTTCTCGATCATCGCGCCCGACGAAAAGTCCTTGTAGTACAGGGTCTCTTTGTCGCCGTTCTGGTAAGTGACTTCGAGGAACTGATTGGCCGCGTCGGTGCGGTACATCGCCTCGACCGTCTGCTCGATCATCTGTGGCACATTGGCGCCAGCGGCGATCGGAATCTCGTCGGTGAGGTATTGGGCGAAGATCTGCCGGGCGGCGACATCGTTGGGGCGCTCGATCTTGATCTTCACATCGAGCCGTCCGGGGCGCAGGATGGCGGGGTCGATGAGATCTTCGCGGTTGGTCGCACCGATGACGATGACGTTGCGAAGACCCTCAACACCATCGATCTCGGCGAGCAACTGCGGCACGATCGTGCTCTCCATGTCGGACGAGATGCCCGAGCCACGCGTGCGGAACATGGAATCCATCTCGTCGAAAAACACGATGACCGGCCAGCCCTCCTCGCTCTTCTCACGAGCGCGCTGGAACACGAGCCGGATCTGGCGTTCGGTTTCGCCGACATACTTGTTCAGCAGCTCGGGGCCTTTGATGTTGATGAAGTAACTGCGCCCCTTCTCGCCGCCTGTCTTCTCCGCAACCTTCTTCGCCAGCGAGTTGGCGACCGCCTTCGCGATCAGCGTCTTGCCGCAACCAGGCGGCCCGTAGAGCAGGATGCCCTTCGGGGCCGGCAACTGATGTTCCGCGAACAGGTCGCCGTACAGGAATGGCAGCTCGACCGCGTCGGCAATCTGCTCGATCTGGTCGTCGAGACCACCGATGTCGCTGTACGAGATGTCGGGCACCTCCTCCAGCAGCAGGTCTTCCACCTCCGGCCGCGGCAGCTTCTCGAGCAGCATGTTGCTGCGCGTGTCGAGCCGCATGCTGTCGCCGCTACGCAGGTGCACGCCGCGCAGCGCATCGGCAAGTTCGCACACGCGTTCTTCGTCGGCGCGACCGACAACCAGCGCGCGCACGCCATCGTCGAGCAGTTCTTTGATCGTCACCACTTCGCCAGTGATTTCTGGCCGACGAGCCTGCACGACGTTGAAGCTCTCGTTCAGCACGACTTCCGAACCGCGATCAACCTCGTCGTGGTCGATGTCGGGGTGCAGCGAGACACGCATTTTGCGCCCGCTGGTCAGCACGTCGACCGTGCCGTCGTCGTTCTTACCCACGATCACGCCATACGCGGATGGGGGCTGCGTCAGCTTCTCGACTTCTTCGCGCAGGGAGGCGATGTGGTCGCGCGCCTCGCGCAGGGTGTAACTGAGCTTCTCGTTTTGCGAGACTGCGTGGGCCAACTGACCCTTGGTTTCGAGCAGGCGCTCTTCGAGTGCACGCTGGCGCTTGGGCCCATCGGCCAGCTTCTGACGTAGTTGTTCGATCTCTTCGGCGAGCACGACCGCCTGCGCCTGCAGGACCGCCACTGCCTCGTCTTGATCGCTGCCTTGATCACCACCTTGATCACTACCTTGATCACTACCGCTCATGACTGGAAGCTACACCGACCAGGGCCGTGACAGAAGGCGCATAGCGCATCAAACCGTGTTCGCAGCGGTGCCCACAGATATGATCAGCAGTGTTCGGCTCTTCAATGCGGGAGAACCGACCAGTTAACGACACGGGAGCCAGAAGACGATGAAGGTGTGGATCGACCAGGATCTGTGCACGGGCGACGGACTGTGCGAAGAAATTGCCCCCGACGTGTTCACGTTGCTTGACGACGGCTTGGCCTACGTGCGCGAGGGGGACACGATCTTCGCCACCGCCAAGGGCAACGCACAGGGTGCCGACGGCATGGCCAGCTTCGCCGATAGCCGCCTCGATGCAGTTATCGAATCCGCCGAGGAATGCCCCGGCGAGTGCATCTTCATCGAGCCGTAACGAGCGCTCAGCCGAGGAAGCGGCCGGCGGTGAGGAAGCCGGTGTGAGCCACCATGCGGTGGTCAGGGCGAACCGCTTGGCCCTCGATGTGCCAACCGCGATGTAGCACTTCCAGCGTCCGGGTGCCGTTCCACGCTTTGCTCGCCATCGCTTCGCGAGTCCGTGCCGCCTGGGTAATCGACGGCGTGTAGGCCACGAGGATTCCGCCTGGCCGCAGCGCTTGCATCGCATGTGGGACTACCTGCCATGGCTCGGGTAGATCGAGCACCACCCTGTCGAGGTCGCGTTCCTCGATCCCCTCGTAACAGTCGCGTAGGTGCAGGTTGTAGCGATCGAGCACTTCCTCGCCCAAGAAGCTGCGCACGTTGTTGTGCGCGCGGTTCAGGAAGTCTTCCCGGATTTCGTAGCCGATGATGTCGGCGCCGTAGCGCAGCATCGTCATGCTCAACGCGCCGGAACCGACACCGCTCTCGAGCACGCGCACACCCGGCCCGATGTCGGCGATCATGCAGATCGGCGCCAGGTCCTTCGGATAGATCACCTGCGCACCACGCGGCATTTCCAACACGAAGTCCTCGAGCGTTGGGCGCAGCGCGGTGTAGTTGGCCCCCTTCGTGCTCTTGAGCACGACACCCTCCGGTTGCCCGACGAAGTCGGCGTGCGGCACCAACCCCGCGTGCGTATGGAACTCGGCACCTTCCGCGAGCGTGATCAGGTAGCGCCGCAACTTGTTGTCGAGCAGCAGCACTTTGTCGCCGTATGCCAATGGACGGTTCATCGTCGACTCCTGCCGTTCGTCATCACGAGTTCGACCGGAACCGGTTCGTGTGCCGCTGCCTTGTTGACGATGTTGCAAAACGCGCAGATGTCGCCGGTGGTTGGCGCGCCACACGACGAGCATGCGTGCAACGCCTCACCGCCCGCAGCCGATGAGCCCGCGACAGTTGCCGCTGCAAGCACGGGTGCCATGTTCTCCAAGAAGTTGAGATAGAAGGCCGCCTTGCTTCCCGGCGACTCGGTCTCGATCGCGTTGAGCGCCGCCTTGTACGCGAGGTGCTTGTTGCCAGCGGCCATCGGGCATTCGTCGACGATGTAGTCGATGCCGCGCACGATGCACCACGCCGCCATCTCGCGCTCGGTCAGCCTGATGAGCGGCTTCACCTTCTTCGGGAAGCCGTTGCGCGCGGGCAGCACGGGCAGCTGTCGCGCGAGGTACTCGATGTCCCAGCGCAGCGTGTTGCCGAACAGCACCGCGGCTTCGTCGTCGAGATTGTGGCCGGTGACGAGCACGTTGTAGCCACCGTCGAGTGCGGCCTTGTCGAACAGGTGACGCTTGCTGATTCCGCACGCGCTGCACGGCACACGCTTGGTCGCCTTAGCAGCCGTCGGCACGTCGTAGCCGTACTCGTCGCGCAGCGAAACCTCGATCAGCTTCAGCCCGCGCTCGCCAGCGAACCGGCGCGCATACTCGGCCGACGTGTCGCTGTAGTCGCCGATGCCCAACCCGACGTACAGGCCATCCGCTTGGTAGCCAAGGTCGACGAGCAGATCCCACACCGCCAAGCTGTCTTTGCCGCCAGACACCGCGACCAGCACCCGATCAGTCGTTGACAGCATGTCGAACTTGTCGATCGCCTTCACGACCTGACGACGACACAGGTCGAGAAAGTGCTCGGCACAGAAGTGTGCGTTGTGGCGTGGCAGATCGATGATCGCCGGCCCACGACAGACCTTGCACTTGGATGCGGCGGCGACCATCAGGCGCCACCCGAGATGACCGGGCGAATCTCGACTACGTCGTCGCTACCCAACTCGGCATCACCTGGCACCAACGTGCCGTTACGGATCACGAGGTGCGACTCGCGTGGCAGGGCCAACTCGGCGAGCAGCGCGTTGACGTTGCGGCGACCAGCCACTTCGATCTCGCGCGCAGGGTTACGCAGCAGCACCTTCATCGACCCATTGTGCCCGCCAGCGGCCCGGAACGGTGCTAGCCAGCGATTCGCTTGGCAGCCTTCAGTTCGCGCCGCGTGGGCGGTTGCACCGCATCGATCTGGATCGACTGGCCGGGCCGCAACCGTTCGGTTGCGAGCAGTTCTTCCTGTCGACCGGCAAACCGCTTCCATATGCGCGGCAACCACACCAGCACGCCAATCGCCATCCAGCCGCGGCTGCCGCCGAACAGGCCCCGTTGGATGGAACGCTGGCGCAACAGTGCGGTCGGTGCAAACAGACTCGACTTGCCAGCCATCGACTTCTAGACCCGCCGAATGTCGACGAAGGTGGTCTTCTTCTTGCCGGATCGCTTGCCGACCATGAAGAACAGCAGCAGCAGCACGATGCCGACAACGACGCCAATGCTCACCATTGTCTGCTTCTTGTCTTCAAGCTTGCCCTGCAGATTGCTCTGGGTCTCGCGGAACTTGGCCTCAAGGTCTTCCCGAGTGATTCGTTGCTGAGTCTGCGCCATGGTCAGCCCTTCTCCTTGTTCAGCGGTTGCTTGTTGATGCGCATGAACGCCATGCCAGCAACGAACAAGCAGAATACAAGCGCGCTGGCGTACGGCACCAGGCTCATCCAGCGACCGGCGAAAGTGCCCGGCCACTCGGTCTGGATCATGCGCAGCGAGCCCAGCGCCAAGAAGGCGGTACCGACGCCGATCAGCAGTGCGCCAACGACTCCGAGCGCAATCCAGCGGCCGGCGCCCTTCAGCGGACCGAGGGTTTCCTGGCGGACGTAGTCCTTCAGCATCTGCAACGTCTCGGGGATCTGCCCGATGGGCGCCGCAGACTCCTTCGCCGCAGACTTCTTGGGGTCGGTCTTCTTCTTGGCCACGCCCTATGTGTAGCACGCGAACTAGCGAGGGCGTTACTCGCCGATTCGGAACTCAACAGCTGCTTCGACGTCGGCGAGCGCACGATCCAACACCCGCCAGCGTTCGGCAACCCCTGCGGCGCAGAGCACGGCGTAGCGGTCGGCGGGACCGAGCGGCACCGTGTCGGCGACGGCGAAGGCACCCCCATCGTGTTCCGGCTGCTCATCGTCGGCAAACTTCAGCGCGCGGTAGGTCACGTCTGCCACCAGCGCATCATCGGCGAGGTCGTCAGCTTCCGAGTCCGGCCATTCTTCGACCACGGCACGCGGGTACGGGTCGTCGGGCAACCACTCGATCACTCGAATGCGTCGCGTCCCGACGGCAGCAACGGCGAAGCGATCGTCGGCGAGTTGCGCAACCTGCACCATGCGCGCCGCCACCCCAACATCGCGGCGGACTTCGCCGCCGCCCACTTCGCGACCGCGGTCGATGAGCACGACGCCAAACTCGTGATCGGGCGACGCGATGCAGTCGCGCACGAGCGCCTGATAGCGCGGCTCGAAGACGTGCAGCGGCAACACTCCGCCGGGAAGCAGCAGGTTGCCGAGAGGGAACATGGGTAGTGTTTTCACTTGGTTACTTCGGGCCTAGGTCGGCCGCCGTCGGACCGCTGGGGTACTCGGCGAAGATCTTGGCCATCTCGTTCCAGATCGGCTTGAACTGCGTCGGGTCCGAGATCGTCTGACCGGTGAGCAACAACGAGAACTCGATCACTCCCCCGCCCTCAGTGGGCACATAGCCCGACAGCGCTTTCGCCCCTGGCTTGCCGTCGGGAGTCGTGCCGTCGGAGAGATTGTTCAACGTGCCGGTCTTCGCACGAATGACGCCCGACAGCGGTTCGCCGGCGAGGAACACGTCGTACAGAGTGCTGCCCGGTGCACCACCGATAGCCATTCCCTGACCCACCGCGTCGGTCAGCGAGCCATGCTGCAGCACCTCGAGCAGCGCGCCGCACGTCATTCGATTGTCGTCGGACAGACCGGAGCCGTCGACCAAGGTCACACCTGCAAGCGGGATCCCCCACGACTGCATGGTCGACTGCATTGCGGCCAACCCAGAGATCCGCGTTCCTGAGTTACTGACCGCGAGACCGATTTCCTTCAACACCATCTCGGCAGTGCTGTTGTCGCTGGTGGTCAACATCTCGGCGAGAATCGCTGGCAGCGGCAGTGAGTCGATGGATGTGATGGTGTCTGCACCTGCTGGCGTCACGCCAGCAACCGCAGGCGTAGCAACTGTGATGCCGCGCTCGACGAGTAGAGCAGACAGCACGACCGCAGCGCCGACCACAGGGTCCGAAGCTGCCTTCGTCGCGCTCTCGCGAGAATCGTTGACCAACAGCGCCGACACCGGCCCTCCGTCGGTGAAGCGCACGTCGCTCGACCAGCTTGGTGGATACTGCTCGTTGTCGTACCGCGAGGCGTCGCCCACGACCGAACCGGTGATGGCAGTGACACCGGCTGCTTGGATCAAATCCGCGAGCGATTCAATCGAAGTGCGATTGAACGGTGGGTAGTTCTTGTTGGGACCTTGCCACCAGGTGCTGTTCAGCACCGGATCGCCGCCGCCGACGAAGTACAGGTTGCCTTCGACAACGCCGGCCGCATTCATCTCGCCCTTGATGGCAGTCGTGTAGACGAACTCCGGCCCCAGAACTTCCAGTGCGACGGCCGCCGTGACCAGCTTGACATTGCTGGCAGGACGAAGCGGCAACGTTTCGTTCACGGCTACGACAGGCTCGCCGTCGATCGAGACCGCGAAGCATGACGTGCTATCGATGTCGGCGGCAAACGGTTCGAGGTCGTCCTTGAATTCGGCGTCGTTGATTTCGCGCGCCAACACCGAGGGCGCGCGGCGCACGGACAGCAAGGGAGTCGCGAGCACTGGCAGCGCCGGAGGCTGCCCAGGATCGACGACAGGTGCCGTCGCCGACACATCGACCGCGTCGGGTTTTTGGCCGCTCGCAAATTGCCACAGCGAGGCGAGCGCGACTGCCGGGAGCAGCGCCGCGACGGCAAGAACGGGATACGGATTGCGTCTGCGCCGTGCCATTCAGTTCAATCCTCGTCGAGTCCGGAATTGTTGGTACTGCCACAGGTGACCGAGCGCGATCACCGCACGGTTCCCGCTGGGATAGCAGAGCCGACCGCTCGCTCGCACGGCCCGCGGCCCAGCGTTGTTCGGATCGGCAACTGCCAATTCGGTGGCGGTGAGGATCGGCTTGTCGTAGCGAAGGGACAACTCGTGAGCCGCCTCGGCGAAGCGTTCGTCCTGGCGCTCGTGATACGCAACAACGCGTTCGATTCCGTGGTCGGGGTAGAAGCGGCCCTCACGCATCAGGCGCGCCTGATTGCTCTGGATACCGATGCCGAGATAGACGATGGCATCCACCGCCGGATGAGCCGCGATCATCTCCATCACTTCCGGAATTGTGTCACGCGTTTCGCCGCCTGCGCAGTCGACCGGGTTGCTGTGACTCCATCGCGGCGGCAGCTTGGTGTTGATCCGCTCGCGAAGGTCGTCGGGTAGTGCGAGCAACTGCAATCGGCCGTCACGCGCCAGCGCATCGCAGGTGATGACGCCCCACCCGCCAGCGGTCGTCAGGACCACTGTGTTCGGCCCCTTCGGAAGCGGTTGGGTCGCGAACGTGGCGGCGGCGTCGAAGGCCTCTTCCACAGTGGCGGCACGGGTGACGCCCGCCTGTCGGCAGGCGCCGTCGAAGACCTTGTCGTCGGCGGCGAGGGCACCGGTGTGACTGGCCGCCGCGCGTGCACCGCTCTCGCTGGCTCCACCCTTGACAAGAACCAGTGGCTTGCGTGCCGTGATCGAAGCGAACCGGTCGAGCAACGCCCGCCCGTCGGAGATGGTTTCGAGATAGGCAATCGACACTGCAGTCGCGGGGTCGTTCGCGTACCAGTCGAGATAGTCGGTGGGATTGACCGCGGCCGCGTTGCCCGCGGACACGGCGCGGCTGATGCCGACGCCTGTCTGGCGCGCATAGTTGAGAAAGGCGCCCAGGAGGTTGCCGCTCTGACTGGCAACAGCAATGCGGCCAGCTGGCGGATAGGGGGCGACGATCATCGCGCACAACTCAGCCGGGGTGCTGACCAACCCCTGGCCATTCGGACCGGCGAGCAGAATGCCCAACTCGTCGGCGAGCGCTACAAGTTCGTTCTCTGCGATGCGACCTTCGTCGCCAGCCTCGCCGTAACCCGCGGACGTGAGAAAGGCTGCTCGCACACCCTTCGCGGCACAGGCGCGCAGCACCTCGGGGTTGGCGCTGGCGGGAGTACACACGAAGACAAGATCGATGACGCCATCGGGCAGCTGGGCGATGTCGGCCACCGTGTCGATGCCGAGCACCTGCTCACTCTGCAGGTTGGTCGCGAAGACCGCACCCTTGTAGCCACTCGCGAGCAGGTTGTGCAGGCTGACGAATCCGAACTTGCCCGGGTGGCTGCTCGCGCCAGCAATGAGAACTCCCCGTGGCTCGAACAGCGCCCGGAACTGCTCGTCGGTGAGGTGCGAGTGACGTGCTGCCGACGGCGTCACCGCGTCAGGCGCCGCCACTTCCACGAGAGCGTCGACAGCAACGACCGAGCCATCGATGCGCACGATCAGTGGATTGACATCGACACTGGCAACGTCGGGCCTGGCTGCGGCAAGCTTCGACAAGGCGAGCAGCACTGCCGCGAGTTGGGTGCGATCCACCGCAGCCTCACCACGAAACGCGTCGAGCAACTTTTGAGTCGCCAACCCGTCGACCATCTCTTGCGCATCGACGAGTGTGATCGGAACCGGTCGAAACACAACGTCGGCGACCGCTTCAGCAAGAACGCCGCCGACCCCGAGCATCACGTTGCAGCCGAACTGCGGATCACGCACGACACCGGCGATCAGTTGGCGATTGCCGACAATCATCGGAGCCACCAGCAGCGACACGTCACCGTCGGCCGCGGTCGCCTTCGCCAGCAACTCGTCGGCGGCACTGGTGACGGCGCCAGCGTCGGCCAGGTGCAGCTTCACCAACCCGCGCTCGGTCTTGTGCGCAATGGCGTCGCCGCAGAGCTTCACCGCCACCGGGTACCCAAGTTCGGTGGCGGCCACCGCTGCCGCGCTCGCGTTTGCAACCTGGCGTTCGTCGGCCAGCGGCACACCGAACTCGCGTAGCAACGCTTTCGAGTCCGCTTCCGAGAGGGTGACGCCGACGCTGTCCATTGCCGCCACGGTAGCGACCAGGCCGGTCTAGTTCGCGGCTAGGTGAGGGTGTAGCAGCGCCGCCACCTGCGCTGCTTGCTCGGCCAACATCATGTGACCGGCGGCGAGCACCTCGACGCGAGCGCCGACGATCGCGCGGCCAAGCGCGTGACTGTGCGCGACGTCGACCCAGCGGTCCTCGGCACCACCGATGACCAACGTCGGCGCCGAGATCTGGCCGACAAGCCCCGAAATGTCGACGGCGACGTCGAGATCGATGTGCGCGGCGGAGCCCGGAGCAAGTGCGAGCGCGCTCGTCGCAACCAGCGAGTCCAAGATCGGAGCCACCAGCTCCTGCGTAGCGACGGTGAATCCATCGACGAGTGCGTAGCGCGTGAAGAGCTCCGGATCGGCCGCGATAAGGCGCCGCCACAACTCGAAGGTTGCGTTCATGCGAGCGTCAGCCGCGATCCAGCCAGCGATCAAAGTCGTGCTGCGGATCGCGTCCCGCTGTGCGGCAGCCGTCGCTGCTGCAACTACGGCGCCGATCGAGAACCCAACAACGTGGTAGCGCTGATGGCCGAGTTCGGACATCAGCGCGTGCGCGTCGGCTGCCACCCCTTCGATCGTCAGCGGCTCGTCCGGAACTGTGGACTCGCCCGAGCCGGGCAGATCCATCATCACGTAGCGAAACGTTGCTTCTGCCGGCATCGCGGCGCGCACGCCATCGAACGCGGTGTGGGTCATCGTGGTGCCGTGCAACAACAACACCGGCGGGCCGGTGTCGCCGGCCACCTCGTAGCCGACTACTCGCCCGCCGAGATGCAGCCTGCTCACGGCTTCAGCGCAGCCACGAAGAACGAGGTGATGTGCTGGCGATGACGTGCCATGTGTTCCGGCGACAGCGCATCGCCGTCGAGCAGGCCGCCGAGAAACGGTGCATCGCTGAAGTAGCTGAGCAGGGCGCCGTAACCAGTGATCATCAGATGCTCCGGATTTTGCCGACGAAACACACCGGCCGACATCTCGCGCTCAAAGAACGAAACGGCACGATCGAACATCGGGCGCAGCACCGCCGCCAGGTCGATGCCGAGGTGCACACCACCATCAAGCGCCTCGCGACGCATCAGCCGAACGTAGTCCGGGTTGTCGGCGAACAGGTCGAACCCAGCCTGGATGACCAGCTCCACTTTGCTGACGCCACTCTCTGGTGTTGCGACCGCAACTTCCAATCGCTTGAACCAATCCGCGAGCAGCACCTCGAACGCTTCGTGGTACAACGCTTCCTTCGAAGGGAAATGGTGCAGCAGACTCGGTCGCCGAATGCCAACGCCAGCAGCGATGTCGTTGAGCGAGGTGCCGTCGTAGCCAGCGTCGGCAAAGCAGCGCATCGCCTCGGCGATGATCAAGTCTCGGGTGCTGAGCTGCTCACCCTCTTGATCTGCCATGGGGGAACAGCCTATGAGCCGTCGCACTCCCCCGGGTACCCTGCACGGGTGCACATCGTCTCCGCCTTGTTCGTCGAAAACTTCGAGTTGCGTCAGGCACCTGGTCCGTCGACGCGCATCGACATCACCGGCGCCATGTTCTCGATGGCCGCACCGTCGCCCGTACCGGTCACCATCGCCCCTCACTTGGTGGCGTTGCTGTTCTGCCCTCCCGACGCCACCGGCAGCGGAGTGTTCGAGGTCGTCTTCCGCAGGGGAATGGGCGAGGCCGACGAAGAGATGGCACGTAACGTCAGCCCGTTCACCGTCGAGCCGGGCAAGTTCACCTATCGCTTGGTGAAGGGCGAGCTCGAGTTCGCCGAGTACGGCCAGATCTTCGCCCACTGCCGCATCGATCGCGGCCCCTGGCACCTCGTGCCGTTCACGCTGCTCCCACCCGTCTGACCCCTGAGGTCCGCGGAGACTTTTCGAGAAATCGCTGGTCAATGGTTGTTTTTGTGGGCGAACGTCTGTACTATTGTAAACATGAGCAGCGCGTTCGACCTCGCCGAACAGATCGTGCTCACACCTGCCGAATTGCTCGCAGCGCTCGCCCAACACGAACGTCGATCAGCGGTACTGGCCCTGGCAACCCGCCGCCTCGAAGCCACCGGCGAATGGGCGCACGACGGTTCCGTGTCGATGGCCGCCTGGCTCTGCCACCACGCCCGCATGTCACACCGCGCGGCACACCGACTGGTACACCGCGGCCGCTTCCTCGACCGCTTCACGCACATCGCCGACGCTGCGCTCGACCACACACTCTCCACCGGCCAAATCGACGCGCTCTCCGCTGTCTGCCAAACCCGCCACGAACCGCTGCTGGCCGACCACCAGCAAACCCTCGTCGCCGCACTCGCTCCGCTACCAGTCGCCGACACCGAACAGGCCTGCCACGTCTGGCGCCAACGCGCCGACGCCATCCTCGATGCCGACGCCCCACCGGTCGAACCAGTGCGCACACTCAGCTTCACCCGCGCCGACGACCGTTCGCTGCTGGGCCGCTTCCCGCTCGACGACGCAGCCGCAACCGAATTCGAAAAGGCCATGCGTAACGCAATCACCTGGGCCGGCGACGGCGACACGCGCACCCGTCCCGAGTGCCAAGGCGACGCGCTGTTCGACATCGCCGCCTTCTACAACAAGAACCACGATGGCGACGGAACACCACGCCACCTCCCCTACGTCAGCATGTCCGCCGACCTCACCACCCTCACCGCCGACGCCGTGCAAGCAATCAACGACGACAACCAACAACCGCTCACACCCGCCTGCGCCGATAGCTACCTCTGCGACTGCATCATCCACGCCATCGTGCGCGATGCCAACCACGCCCCGATTAGCTTCGGACGCGCCCGCTACACCGTCCCCCGCAAACTCTTCCGCCAGATCGCTGCGCGCGACGGCGGTTGCCGCTTCTCCGGCTGCGACCGCAACACGCGCCACTGCGACGCACACCACATCAAGTACTGGCGCCACAACGGCACCACCGACTACGACAACCTCGTCCTACTCTGCAGCCGCCACCACCACACCGTCCACCAACAACAACTCGAACTCAAACTGCTTCCCAACGGCCAACTCGACATCACCTGGCCCAACGGCCAACACCGAGACAGCCAACCGCGCGGCGCCCCGCCCAAACGCAGACCGTAGAGTCACGCGTCCGGGTACAGTCCACAGCGTGTCTGGCAGCCTCACCCCGCAGCAGGAACAGCAAGCGATCGCGCTCGTGCGCGGGATGGCGATGGACGCGCCGCTGTACGCCAAGAGCGGCCATCAGGGCACGGCGATGGCACTCGCCCCGCTGGCCCACGTGCTGTACAGCCGAGTCATGCGCCACGACCCGGCTCGGCCAGATTGGCCCGACCGCGATCGCTTCATCCTCTCCAATGGGCACGCCTCGATCTTGCAGTACTCGATGCTGTTCCTCACCGGCTACGGACTCGAACTCGCCGACCTCAAGCAATTCCGGCAGTGGGAGTCGGCGACGCCCGGCCATCCAGAGGTCGGGCACACCGCTGGCACCGAGGTGACAACCGGTCCCCTCGGCCAGGGCTTCGCGAACGCAGTCGGAATGGCACTCGCGGAACGCCATCTACGCGGGTTGTTCGGTGACGAGATCATGAACCATCACACGTTCGTTCTCGCGGGTGATGGCTGCTTCATGGAAGGCGTCAGCCACGAAGCCGCCTCGCTTGCCGGCCACCAGCGGCTCGGCAACCTGATCTGCATCTACGACGACAACCACATCACGATCGATGGCGATACCGCGCTGACCTACAGCGACGACGTCGGCATGCGCTTCCAGTCGTACGGCTGGCACGTCGAACACTTGGGCGAGATTGCCGAAGACTGCGATGCGCTCGAGGCCGCGCTGCGCGCCGCGGTGGCGGTCACCGATCGGCCGAGCCTGCTGATTCTGCGTACGCACATCGCCACGCCCAGCCCCGACCAGATCGACAAGCACGAGGCACACGGCAACCCGTTCACCGCCGAACAGGTCGCGCGCACCAAGGCAATCATGGGAGTGCCCGACGAACCGTTCTGGGCACCAACCGAATTGGTCGACACCTATCGCGCTCTCAGCGCCGCACGCGGTGCTACGGCGAGCAACGCTTGGCAGAGCCGATTCGACGCCAGCACGATCGACCGAGCGGTGTGGAACGCACATTGGACCAGCAGCGGCATCGCCGGCTGGGACGCTGACTTACCGACCTTTGAGCTCGGCGAGAAGATCGCGACGCGCGTTGCGATCGAGAAGGCGTTCAACGCTTCGCTCGTCGGCGTGCCTGCGCTGTTGGCCGGTGCTGCAGACCTCACCGGTAACACCGGCACCAAACTCGCCGGACAGATCGCAAACACCCCTGGCGCACCGCAGGGTCGCCAGCTGTACTACGGCATCCGCGAGCACGGCATGGCGGCGGCGATGGTCGGAATGGCACTGCATGGTGGCGTGCTGCCGGCAGGTGGAACGTTCTTCGTGTTCCTCGACTACATGCGGCCCGCAGTGCGCCTCGCCGCACTGAGCCAGGCAAAGGTGCTCTTCGTCTTCACCCACGACTCAGTCGGCGTCGGCGAGGACGGGCCGACGCACCAGCCGGTCGAGCATCTCGCAACGTTGCGTGCCATCCCAGATCTGCAGGTCATTCGTCCGGCCGACGCCAACGAGACGGTGGCGGCCTGGAAGGCAGCCGTCGCTCACGACGGCCCCACTGCGCTCGTGCTCTCCCGCCAAACGATCCCCGTGTGCACCGACGGTTCCGCGGTCGCAACTGGTGCCGGCATCGTCCGCGATGCCGACGCACCGCAAGTGGTGCTGATCGGAACTGGCAGCGAGGTCGCGCTGTGCGTCGACGCTGCCGATCAGCTGACGGCTGCCGGCATCGCGACACGCGTGGTCAGCATGCCGTCGTGGGATCGCTTCGCCGCGCAGAGCACCGCCGAACAGGCGAAGGTGCTGCCACGGGGCGTGCCCACCTTGTCGGTCGAGGCGGCGACGACATTCGGATGGCAGCGTTGGGCTGACGACAGCATCGGCATCGACCGCTTCGGTGCCAGCGCGCCGGGAAGTGTTGTGTTGGAGAAACTGGGTATCAACGTTGCCAACGTCGTGGCCCGCGCTACCACGCTGGCCGGAAAGCAGAACTGACATGAGCCGCATCCAAAACCTTTATACCGAGCAAGGGCAGAGTCCGTGGCTCGACAACTTGAAACGCAGCTATCTCACCGGCGGCACGCTGCGCGGGTTGGTGAAGTCGGGTATCCGAGGTCTCACCAGCAACCCAACGATCTTCCAGAAGGCGATTCAGGGCTCGGCCGACTACGACGAGCAACAGCGCAAGCTGGTGAGCGATGGCGCCAGCATCAGCGAGCAGTACTGGGCGCTGGTGCTCGCCGACATCAATGGGGCACTCGACGAATTTGCCGACCTTTACCGCGACAGCAACCGCGGCGACGGCTTTGTCAGCGTGGAAGTTGAGCCGTCGCTTGCTCACGACGAGGCCGGAACAACCGCAGCGGCCCGCTCGTTGCACGAACAAATTGCACGACCAAACCTGATGGTGAAGATCCCTGGAACCGCAGAAGGCATCGGAGCGATTCGCCAGATGATCGCTGAGGGTCGCAGCATCAACGTCACCTTGATCTTCAGTCTCGACGGTTACCAGCGAGTGATGGACGCATACATCGACGGCTTGGAGGTGTACGCGGCCACCAAGCAGCCCGACCTAGCGGGCGTTGCCAGCGTCGCCAGCTTCTTCATCAGTCGCGTCGACTCCGAAGTCGATGCCCGGCTCGACGAGATCGGTTCGCCGGCAGCCTTGGCCCTGCGCGGCAAGGCGGCGATCGCACAGGCGCAGCTCGCCTACCAGGCATTTCGGCGCACCTTCAGCGGCCCCCGTTGGGAGGCCCTTGCTGCGCGCGGCGCGGTTGTGCAGCGTCCACTGTGGGCGAGCACATCCACCAAGAATCCGGCGTACCCCGACACCTTGTATGTCGATCAGCTGATCGGTCCCGACACGGTGAACACGCTTCCCGACGCGACGATCGACGCATTCAACGACCACGGCACGATCGACCGCACCATCGACGACGATGTTGCCCATGCCGACGCGGTGTGGCGGCAACTTGCGGAAGTCGGCGTCGACATGGACGACGTCGCCGCCAAGCTCGAGCGTGACGGTGTGGCGAGCTTCACCAAGAGTTTCGACGATCTACTGATCGCGATGGCTGAGAAGGCTGAGACACTGCGGTCGTGACGAGTGCTGATCCCGCCGACGAACTGATAGCGCCGCTGCTCGCCGACTTGCCCGCCGGGCCGGACCGCCGCTATTCACAACAGCTACTGCGGGCCGCAGTCGAGATCGTCCGCCAACGCCCACAGACCCTCGATCTGAAGATCGCGGCCGCCGCGCTGGAAGAAATGGGCGATGCGTTCGCCATGTTCGTCTCTTCGCGGGGCGTGCCGAAGGTGACGATCTTCGGATCTGCGCGCACCAAGGCCGACGACCCGCTCTATGCCGCCGCTCGCGATGTCGCGCAGCACTTGGCGGAACAGGGGTGGATGGTCATCACCGGTGCCGGTCCAGGAATCATGCAGGCAGGGATGGAAGGTGCCGGGCGCGAGAACTCGATCGGCGTTTCTATTCGACTGCCATTCGAGCAAGGCGCCAACTCCGTCATCGCCGGCGACCAGAAGTACGTGAGCATGAAGTACTTCTTCACGCGCAAGCTGATGCTGGTCAAGGAGAGCAAGGGCTTCGTGTGTCTGCCCGGCGGCTTCGGCACTCTTGACGAGACGTTCGAGTTGATCACCCTGACACAGACCGGAAAGGGACTACCGGTACCGATCGTGTTCCTCGACACGCCCGGCGACCCCTACTGGGAAACGGTCGACGAGTTCATTCGCGAGCAGTTGGTCAAGCGTGGCTTGGTATCGGCGGGCGACACCAAGTTGTACCGCATCACCGACTCGTGCGAAGAGGCCGTCGACGAGATCGTCGGCTTCTATCGCAACTACGACTCCATGCGGTACGTCGGCGATCAGATCATTCTGCGTTTGAAGCGTGCGCCATCTGTCGAAGAGTTGATCGCGATGAACGAACGGTTCGGGCACCTGTGCAAGAGCGGCACGATCGTGATCAGTGAACCATTCGAACCCGAGCGACGCGAGAACGATCAACTCGATCTGGCGCGCATCTCGTTCGCATTCGCCAAGCACGGCTTCGGTGATTTGCGCGAACTGATCGACTACTGCAACTCGTTCTGATCGCCACGCAACAGTCGCGACGCCTTCTCGATCGCACGCCGTGCCTGCGTGAGGCGCTTGTCGTCGGCGGGGCGGCCACGCTTCTCGGCAGCCGCTTCGCGTAGCTGATCGAACATCACCTCGTCGAGTTGCTCCGCGATTGCATCCAGCCGATCGGCAAGATGCTTGTAGTCGTTGCCGGAGTAGTCGTTCATAGCGCCTCCGCCAGCAGGTCGATCGGATGTCGAACTTCAACACCAGCCGCGGCAAGGTGCATCGAACAGCCTGGGTTCGCGCTGGCGACAACTCCCCCACCGGCGCGCCTGATGGCGGCAACCTTGCTGTCGCGCATCAAGCCAGCCAACTTCGGCTGTGTTGCCGAGTAGGCGCCGCCTGCGCCGCAGCACAAGCCGTCGTCGTCGAGTTCGACGACGTTCGCAACCGTGCCGAGCACGGCACGCACGGCCAAGTGATTGCGCTGAACGTGCCGCAGGTGACAAGGATCCTGAACGACGACCCGGCCCAGATGGCGTCGAGGGCGCAGCCGATGGGCGTGTTGCGCGACGAACTCGTTGACGTCGACCACCCGCCTACTGAACTCGTCTGCTGCGGGCGTGCCGAGCAGGTGGCCGTAGTCCTTCAGCGCCGCACCACACCCTGCCGAGTTGACGACAATCGGTGCACTCCCCGGCATCGACGCGATCACCTGCGTGGCGAGCAGTCGTGCGACAGCGGTGAGCCCGGCGTGCGCATGGAGTGCGCCACAACAGCCACTCCCCTTGCCGGCAAGCGAGAACGAGACATCAAGAGCAGTCAGCACCTTCGCCGTGCTGCGATGCGTGTCGCGCTGCCAAGCATCCATCACGCAACCGGTGAACAACCACACATCGCTGCCGGTCGACCGCAGAGTTGCCGCGCGGCGGAGCGGCAGGCGGGGTACACCCAACCGCGACGGTAGGAGGTGTAGACGCTGCGCGAAGGCGAGCATGGTCGATCCGGCGAGCAGCAGACGGTGACGCGGCAGCACCGCGAAGGCGAGCCGCTGCCATCGTGGTGTAATGCGGTGTTGCTCGGCCAATGTTGCGCGCACGCCCTCCTGTAAGCGCCCGTAAGGAACGCCCGACGGGCAAGCTGGCTCGCATCCACGGCATTGCACGCAGGTCTCCATGAACGACACAAACTCAGCGGTGACGGGCGCGTCGTCGGTGTGAACTGCCCTGATCGCGGCGATGCGGCCGCGGGGCGATACCGCCTCCTCGCCGGTGACCCGAAAGGTCGGGCAATGGGGCAAGCACAGACCGCAGCTCACGCAGGAGCCAAGTTCGGTGTCGTCGAGTTGGAACTTCACAATGCGTATATCGTGCCTGTCATCAGTCCGTTTGAAGGGATCATGGCATGAAATCCGTCGAAGAGTACGCAGCCGCATACCGCGAGATCGTTCAGCGCGAAGTGTCCGACGAGCAGGTGCTCGTCGTTGGCGTGCTCAGCCGTCCCGGCAGCCTGGGTACTGCCATGCTGATGCAGGTCAGCGGCGCGGCGGCGATGTTCAAGAACAAGTCGGGCAAGTCCGCCTCGGCCGATCTGCCGATGAACGTCGTCGCGGCAGCAACGCCGACGCGCGTGCTGTTCTTCGCGTTCAAACCGAAGATGATGTCGATCAAGCTGAAGGGACTGATGCGCGAGATTCCGCGCGCAGGCCTCAGTATCGCCGTCGAACCCGGCACGACCGCGACGCGCGTGACGTTCCAGTGCGGCGACGGCTCTGCGTTTCAACTCGACAGCAACCGCAGCCTCGGTCAGTACAACAAGATGAACGACGGATTGCTCGCCGAACTGGGTCGCTGATGCCCGAAGGTCACACAATTCATCGGATCGTGAAGGATCACTCGCCACTGCTGGTCGGTGGCCCTGTGGCCGTTTCGTCACCGCAGGGGCGCTTCGCCGCCGATGCCGAACTCGTGAACGGTGTGACACTCGAGCGCATCGAGCCGTATGGCAAGCACTTGTTCTACTGGTGGGCGAATGGTCTTGTCGGCCATGTCCACCTCGGGTTGTTCGGAAAGTTCCGTGTTACCCCGGGGTCCGGTCCCGCTCCGGTCACTGGTCAGGTGCGAATGCGCCTCGCTACCGATGCGGGCACGATCGATCTCGCCGGTCCTACCGATTGCAGCGTCGGCAGTGCCGACGATCGCGATGCGATTGTTGCGCGGCTCGGCCCCGATCCGTTGCGCCGCGATGCCAAGCCCGACCTTGCGCTGCAACGCATGGCGCGCAGCAAATTGCCGATTGGCGCCGTCTTGCTCGATCAGAAGGTGCTTGCCGGTATCGGCAACGTCTATCGGGCGGAGGCGTTGTTCGTGAATGGCATTCATCCGCAACGCATCACCAACACCTGCACTGCCGACGAGCTACGCGCCGTGTGGGACACCCTCGCCGCCATGCTTCGTCAAGGCGTGAAGGACAACCGCATCGTCACCGTCGATCGCCGCAAGGTGCCGATACCGCCCGGCAAGTTTCGCCGCGGCGACACCACCTACGTCTATCACCGCGAGCTGTGCTTGAAGTGCGGCTCTGCCGTGCAGACGGTCAAGCTCGGCGGACGGTCGTGCTACTTCTGCGCGACCTGTCAGCCGAACTGACCGACACCGGGGTTCAGCCGACCAGTCGGATCGAACTCGTGCTTGATCGCGCGTGCAAGTCCTGCGGCGCGCTGATCGCCCAGCGGCGGAGACCACGCATCAGCGTGATGGACGACGCCCACGCCCAGCTCCGCGATGAACGTTCCCGCAAGGTTCGCCACATCGGCGGGCGCGAGGACTCGTCGACTGCCGGTGGGAAGCGGTGGTGGGCCGGAACAAGCCTGCAAGCCGGCAGCGGTGGCTTGTTCAGTCACGTCTGACGCGTGTCCCTCCAACAGCGCCCACACGGTCGCGCCATCCCAGAGGACGCTGATCGGTTTGTACAAGCGCGCGAAGCACTCTGATGGATCGTTGTTGCTGGCTGTGAACCACTGCGAATGAGCAGCAATCGGTCTCGTGCGCAAGATCACATCGCCCAGAAAGCCGAGCGCGCCACGCGAGCCAACCAGCAAGCGACAGAGATCGAAGCCGCTGACGTTCTTCACCGTCGGCCCGCCGGCCTTCACCACTTGACCAGCGGCGGACACGAAGCGGGCTTGTAGCAACGTATCGCGAATAGGCCCGTCGCCGAGGCGGCGTGTGTCGCTGTGGCCAACTGCGAGCGCGCCACCTACCGTGCCCAAGGAAGGCATCGCCACGCGCTGACCGTGCACGGCCAACGCTTCGTTCAATTCCTTGATCGGCGTTCCAGCGGCGCACGACACGACCATCTCGTCGGGCTGCACCCACTCGATGCCCGTCGGCGCCCGGACGCAACGCACATCTGCTACTTGGCCTCCGCGAGTGGCCAGCCCAGCAATGGTGACCGCTCCGGTCGTGCCGACCGCCTCCGCAAACGGGGCCAGATCGATCACACCCACGCCCCCTCGGGAACATGCTGCACATCGCCGCACGCTGCTGGCGACGGCAGCACCTTGAACGGGTTGGCTAGGCCAGCAGGGTCGAACGCGCGCCGCATCGCTGCTTGCGCGTCGAGATCGGCAGGGCCGAACATCATTGGCATGAAATCGCGCTTCTCGAGCCCGATGCCGTGTTCACCACTGAGCACTCCCCCGGCTGCGACCGAGGCGCGCACAATCTCTTCGCCAGCGGCCAGCACGCGCTCCATCACACCCGGTTCGCGCTTGTCGAACACCAGCAGAGGGTGCAGATTGCCATCACCGGCGTGAAAGACATTCAGTACCTGCAACTGATGACGCTCCGTGATCTCGTAGACCTGACGCAACACCTGCGGCAGCATGCGCCGCGGCACGACGGTGTCGTGCAGGTAGTAGTTGGGCTTGATGCGCGCGATGGCGCCGAAGGCTGACTTGCGTCCCTTCCACAACAACTCGCGCTCCGCCTCGTCCTGCGCGATGCGCACACTGCGTGCACCGTGGGAGGTTCCGATCTCGATGATGCGCGCGACATCGGCCTCGAGCCCATGACGTAGACCGGCGACCTCGACCAACAAGACCGCCGCCGCGTCGACTGGCAGATCGGCATGGATGTAAGCCTCGACCGCCTGCACGCACAGGCGATCCATCATCTCCAGCGCCGCAGGAACCATGCCGGCGGCGATGATCGCGCTCACCGTCAGCGCACCGTCTTCAACGCTGTCGAAGTCCATCAGCATGGTGCGCACGGCTGGCGCGCTTTGCGTCAGCCGCACGCAGATCTTGGTCGCGATCCCGAACATCCCCTCGCTGCCGACGAACGCGCCGCGCAGGTCGAATCCCGGAACCTCGGACTCCGTGCCACCCAACTGCACGAGTGAACCATCGCTGAGCACGACCTCAAGCCCCAGAACGTGCGACGCAGTCACGCCGTCGCTGAGACAATGCGGACCGCCCGAGTTATTGGCCACGTTGCCGCCGACGCTGCAGCTTTGTTGGCTGCTGGGGTCGGGCGCGAAGTGCAATCCGAGGTGCGCGACGTGGCGGGAAAGATCGAGGTTCAAGACACCAGGTTCGACCCATGCCAAGCGATTGATCGGATCGACAGACAGCACGCGATTCATCTTCGTCAGCACAATGACCAAGGCCTGATCCAAGGGAATCGCGCCGCCCGCGAGACCGGTACCCGATCCGCGGGCCACGAACGGCACACCATGGCGATGCGCAGCGGCCACACATGTCTGCACCTCGAGTGTCGACGTCGGAAAACACACTGCGCCCGCAGATCCGCAAATGTTCGATGCGTCGCGGGCGTACAGCCCTAGCTCGCTGCTACCGGTTCGAACACGCTCGGGGGCGAGCGCAGTGCGCAACTCGTCGACGAGCGCAGTGATCATGCCCGGCGTCGGCGGCGACCGGCGGCCTCGTTGCGCTCGCGTACTTGGCGCAGCACGATCACCTGACCAGGCGCGACCGGTTGGCCGTCGACGAACACCGCGTCGCCATCCTGCAATTCGTCGGCCAACGTCGCAGCCCGCCCGGTGGTGCCGGTGATTCGCGCGCGCAGTTCGATCTGCTTGGCCTTGATCGTGTGCACGGCATCCTGGGCTGCGTCTCTGACACGATCGGCGGCCTTATGTGCCAGGTTCGCCGGCGACAGCTCAGCTGCGGCAGCCTTTACCTTCTTCTTGGCGACGCTGGCGCCGACCACTCCTGCAGCGGCACCGCTCACGAACCACGTCAGTCGCTTCATCATGGTTGACGCTTCTCCATTCGCTCGGCTACCGCTGCCTCGGCACCGTTTTGCGTCGGCTCGTAGTAGCGCTTGTCGGCTTGCTCGGTTGGAAGGTACTGCTGGTCGACCCAACCTTCTGCGTGATCGTGAGGGTAGTCGTAACCGACGCCATGACCGAGACTTTTCGCTCCCTGGTAGTGCGCATCGCGTAGATGCGCTGGCACCTCGCCGACTGCGCCAGCCTGCACATCCGAACGCGCATTCCAGATCGCCAGCGCCGCACGATTGCTCTTCGGAGCTGTTGCGAGGTGGATCGCAGCCTGACTGAGGTTGAGCTGTGCCTCTGGCAGCCCGACGTGTTCCAGCGCGTGCGCCGCAGCAACCGCCACTTGCAGCGCCGTTGGGTCGGCCATCCCAACATCTTCGCTGGCGAAGATGATCATCCGACGGGCGATGAATCTCGCGTCCTCGCCCGCCTCGAGCATCCGTGCCAGATAGTAGACGGTCGCTTGCGGATCGCTGCCCCGCATGCTCTTGATGAAGGCGCTCACCACGTCGTAGTGATCGTCGCGGCCATAGCGCAATGCGCTGGTACCGAGCGCTTGCTCGACCTGTTCGAGCGTCACCTCATTCGGGCTGGCCAACGCCACGGCGACTTCGAGCGCAGTGAGTACCTGTCGCCCGTCGCCACCAGCGCGATCGGCGAGATGGGCGACAGCCGCTGCAGTAGCGGTGCACCCCTCGGCTACAAGCCCGCGCGCGATCAGGATCTCGATGTCGGCCTTCCCGAGCGGCTCCAGGCGAAACAGCGTGCTACGACTGCGCAGCGGAGGATTGACTTCGAAGAACGGGTTCTCGGTCGTCGCTCCGATCAGCGTGAGCGTGCCGTCCTCGACCGCTGGGAGCAGCGCATCTTGTTGCGCCTTCGAAAACCGATGGATCTCGTCGAGGAAGAGAATCGTGCCGCGACCATGTTCGCCCAACCGCTGACGAGCGCGCTCAATCACCTCCCGCACATCCTTGACACCAGCGCTGACCGCACTCATCTGTTCGAAGACACGTTTGGTGCTTCCCGCAACGGCCAACGCCAGCGTCGTCTTGCCGGTACCAGGCGGCCCCCAGAAGATCGCGCTCGTCAAGCGATCCTGTTCCACGAGCCGGCGCAGCGGCTTGCCCTGGCCGACCAAGTGTTCCTGGCCGACAACATCGTCGAGCGTGCGCGGCCGCAAGCGGGCAGCCAATGGAGCTTGCGTACGCAGAAGGTTCTCAGCGGTCGCGCTGAACAGGTCGCTCATAGGTCGCCGAGCACCCGACGGTACGGCCCGCGTCGCCACTCGACCACGTGATCGATCAGCCAGCGCGGCTTGACCCACTGCCACGCCACAAACTCGCTGCCATCTGGCGTCGGGGTGATGTCGCTCGTCAACGCTTCGAAGACGAACCAACGTTGTGTCTGGCCGAGCCGATCACGCGCCGACTTTCGGGCTCGCACCTCCGGCGGCCACTCGTACGCCAACCACTCGGGATGCTCGCGACGCAGCACGACGTGTTCGGCGTCCAAACCGGTCTCTTCCAACAGCTCGCGCCACGCACCGTCGATCGGTGCTTCCCCCTGGTTGATACCGCCTTGTGGCAGCTGCCAGTTGCCGGGCGCATCGACGCGCTCGAACGCCAACACCAGTCGTCGCCGTGGGTGGCGTACGACGATCACCACTCCAGCCCGAAAGACAGCGCTCGCCACTCGCGCTGAGCCTTAAACCTTCGGGGGCAGCACTCGGATGCCGAGGTCGTCGAGCTGCTTCTGCGCGACCGGGGTGGGAGCGTTTGTCATCGGATCCATGCCGGACTGCGTCTTGGGAAACGCAATGACCTCGCGAATGTTCTCTTCGCCAGCGAAGATCGCAACGAGACGATCGATTCCGAGCCCGAAGCCTCCGTGCGGTGGCGCTCCGAACTTGAACGGGTTGAGGAAGAACCCAAAGCGTTGCTGCGCTTCCTCGTCGCTGATGCCGAGCATGCGGAAGACGCGCGCCTGCAAGTCGGGCTGATGGATACGGATCGAGCCTGAGCCGAGCTCCCAACCGTTGAGCACCAAGTCGTACGCCTGACTGCGCACCTTCAGTGGCTCGTCCTCCAGCATGTGCACGTCGTCTGGGTGGGGCTGAGTGAACGGATGGTGACCAGGGCGTGGGCGACCCGTCACCTCGTCGACTCCGATGAACATCGGGAAGTCAACGACCCAAAGGAAGCGATAAGGCCCTTCGTGCACCGGCGGCCGGCCCAAATCGTTACGCAGCGTTCCGAGCACCTCGCACGTGATCGACCACTCATCGGCAACGATCAACAACAAGTCGCCCGGTTTCGCCGCCAGGGCAGCCTTCAGCGCGGCCTGTTCGGTGTCGCTGAGGAACTTCGCAACCGGCGACTCCAGCGAACCGTCGGCGGCAACCTTCAGCCACACCAAGCCCTTGGCACCGATCTTCTTGGCCTTGTCGGTGAGACCATCGAGCTTGTTGCGACCCATCTCGTCGGCCTTGCCGGCGGCATTGATGCCTTTGATCGTCGATGCACCGGCGAACGCCTTGAACTCGGTCGCGGTGAACACAGCGGTCAGGTCGGTGAGTTCCATGCCGAACCGCAAGTCGGGCTTGTCGACGCCAAAGCGATTCATTGCGTCGTGCCACGTCATCGTCGCGATCTCGCCGGCGTCCTTGCCGGCCGCCTTCGCCGCGGCCAGCACGGCGGCACCGATCGCGCGATGTACATCATCTTGGTCGACGAAACTCATCTCGGCGTCGAGCTGCATGAACTCGTATTGGCGGTCGGCGCGCAGGTCTTCATCGCGCAAGCAGCGAGCGAGCTGGTAGTAACGGTCGATACCCGCCACCATCAACAACTGCTTGAACAGCTGCGGGCTCTGCGGTAACGCGTAGAACGAGCCGGGTTGCTGACGACTGGGAACGATGAACTCGCGCGCTCCCTCCGGCGTAGAGGGCACCAGCATCGGCGTTTCGACCTCGACAAAGCCCTGTGCTTCCATGGCTCCACGGATCGCAGAGTTGACAGCTGCACGCAAGCGCAGGTTGCGTTGCATGCGCTCGCGGCGAATGTCGATGTATCGGTGCTGCAGGCGCGTGTTTTCTGCGACCTGATCGGCGCGCTCGTTAACAGGGAACGGTGGTGCCTCGGCGGCGTTGAGGATCTCGACGACGCAGTCCTGAATCTCGATGCCGCCGGTCGCAATGCGATCGTTGCGACTCTCCTCAGGTCGCTCGGCGACGAGTCCGGTGATGCGCACCACGTACTCAGGACGAACATCAACTGCGTTGTCGACCACGCATTGGGTGACACCGGTGTAGTCACGCAGGTCGACGAAGGCAAGCTTCTCGCCATGCTCGCGACGGCTGGCGACCCAACCAGTGAGCGTGACGCGCTGGCCGATGTGGGCGCTGCGCAGTTCGCCGCATTGATGGGTGCGCATAGCCGTTGAACTAATAGAGGTGGAGCTCATGGGAGTGCTTTCTGCAGGTGGGTGATCAGGTCGGTTCGAGGAATGGCCGTTTGCGAGTTGGCTTGTTCCTCCGAGTAATCGCGACGCAATGGCCGTACGACAACTGCGCTGGCAGCGACTTCGTCGCTGCCGATGATGACGGCGAACTTCGCGCCGCTGCGATCGGCGGCTTTCATCTGGCTCTTCATGCTGCGCTGATCGTAGGAACGATCGACACGAAGGCCCACGGCACGCAGGTCGGCGGTGACACGCAGTGCTTCTAGTCCGCCCGTCGTGTCGACAACGAAGACATCGACATCGGCGACGGGGGCCGGGAACACACCTTCGTCGTCGCACGCGATCAACGTGCGGTCGAGACCGAGCGCAAACCCGATGCCGGGTGTCGCCGGACCGCCAAGCGACTCGACGAGACCGTCGTAACGCCCACCACCGCCGAGCGCATTCTGCGCGGAGTCGAGTGTGCCCCCTTGGAATTCGAACGTTGTGTGCCGGTAATAGTCGAGACCACGCACCAGCGAAGCATCGACCGCGAATGGAATCGCCAGCGCTGTCAGTCCTGTCTGCACCGCCTCGAAGTGAGCACCAGCCGCCACACCATAGAAGTCGGCGATCCGAGGAGCAGCTGAAATCAACTCTGCGTCGTGTGGCCGCTTCGAATCGAGCACGCGCAGTGGGTTCTTGAGCAGCGTCGTCTGCGCTTCGGGGCTTAAGCCGTCGAGGTTCGCCCGGAAGAAGACGCCCAAGGCGGCGACGAAACGGGCACGGTCGTCGGGCTCACCGAGCGAGTTGACCAGCAACGTCACCTTCCGCAGACCGAGCGCGCGGTAGAACTCCCACCCCAAGGCGATGATCTCGACATCAACGAAAGGATCGTCGGACCCGATGACTTCGATGTCGACCTGGTCGAACTGGCGAAAACGACCGCGTTGCGGGCGTTCGTAGCGGAATTGTGAGCCAGCAGCCCAAACCTTCCAGGGCGTTGGGGGACGATGCTGGACGAACGCACGACAAATCGACGCCGTCAACTCCGGGCGCAGCGCGACATGCCTGCCCCCCTTGTCGACGAAGTCGTACATCTCTTTGGTCACCACATCCGTGGCCTCGCCGATGCGTTGGAAGACACCCAGATCCTCCAGCAACGGCGGCATGATCTGGCGATAACCCGCGGCTTCCACGATGCGCGCAAACTCGTTCACGAATGCGCGCCAGCGGGCCGACTCCGGCGCAAGGACGTCGCGCATTCCTGGGCTGGTCTGAAACTCGGGCACGGCCCCTCAGGCTACCGGCACCTCCGCGCGGGTCAGCCGCCTTTGCCGGGCACCATTCGATAGGCGTCGTACACGGAGTCAATCTTCTTCGCGGCGCGCAGCAGTGAATCGAGGTGCGACGGGTCGGCGAACTCGAACTCGAACCTCATCTTCGCCACCCGGTCGGAACCCGTCTTGGTGCTGCTCGACACGATGTTGACGTGCTGCTCGCTGAGCGACTTGGCGACGTCGCGCAACAGTCCGGGCCGATCGAAGGCAACGACCTCGACCGCCACACGGAACATCGCCTTGGTTTGACCACCGTCCCACTCGACGTCGAGCACACGGGCCGCCTGCTCGTTGATCAGGTCCTCCGCGTTGGCGCAATCCGCACGATGAACCGATACGCCGCGGCCGCGGGTGACGAAGCCGACGATGTCGTCGCCCGGCATTGGCGTGCAACAGCGCGACAAGCGCACCAAAACATCGTCGAGGCCTTCGACGTGCACGCCTGCCGCATTGCGCGGGCGGCGCGGGCCACTGGTGCGCTCGTGGTCGAGGACAGTGGCAGGTAACTGCTCGGCGTCGTCGCCCGAACGGAAGCTACGAGCAACCTTCTGTGCGATCGAACGAGCTGTGACATGTCCCTCCCCGACTGCCGCGAGCAGCGAGTCGAGATCCGCGTACGACGCTGCTTCGACCTCTTTCGCCAGCGCATCGCTGGTCCAGATGCGTTGCGCCGGCAACCGGACGCGCCGGAATTCCTTGGCGAGGGTGTCGCGCCCGGTCTCGATCATGTCGTCGCGCCGCTCGCGCGAGAACCAGTGCTTGATCTTGTTGCGCGCCCGCTGCGACTGAACGAACTTCAACCAGTCGCGCGAGGGGCCGGCCGTCTCCGCCTTGTTGGTGAAGATCTCGCACGTGTCGCCGCTCTTCATCGTGTGGTTCAGTGGGACCAGGCGGCCGTTTACTTTCGCTCCCATGCAGCGATGTCCGACTTCGGTGTGCACTGCGTAGGCAAAGTCGACGGCGGTGGCACCGATCGGCAGCGTCACAACGTTGCCCTTGGGTGTGAACACGAAGACTTCGTCCTGCTCGAGGTCGGTCTTCAAGTTCTCCATGAAGGCCGCGGGGTCGGAGACATCCGCCTGCCAGTCGATGATTCGATTCAACCAGTCGATGTCGGGGCTGGCGGCTTCATCCTTGTACGCCCAATGCGCAGCGACGCCCCATTCAGCACGAGCATGCATCTCGCGCGTACGGATCTGCATCTCGACCACCTTGCCCCCCGGACCGATGACGGTCGTGTGCAGGCTTTGGTAGAGGTTGAACTTCGGCATCGCGATGTAATCCTTGAAGCGGCCGACTACCGGCTTGTAGCGGCCGTGAATGCAGCCGAGCGCCCCGTAGCAGTCTTTGACCGAGTCGACGATGACACGGACTGCGATGAGATCGAAGATGGCGTCGAAGTCGCCGCCCTTCTGCACCATCTTTTCGTAGATGCTCCACAGATGCTTGCCGCGCCCGGTGATCTCGGCCTGAATTCCAAGCTCACGCAATCGCCCCTGCAGTTCTGCGATTGCCTTCGCCAGATAGACCTCGCGCTCGGGGGAACGCGTCGCGACCAAGTGATCGAGTTCGGCGAAACGTTTCGGGTACAAGGCCGCGAACGACAGGTCTTCCAGATGTTGCTTGACTTCCTGAATACCGAGACGATGTGCGAGTGGCGCATAGATCTCGAGCGTCTCGTGAGCAATGCGTTGCTGCTTGTCGATCGGCATCGCCGCGATGGTCCGCATGTTGTGCAGTCGGTCGGCCAGCTTGATGATCAGCACCCGCATATCGCGGGCCATCGCCACCAGCATCTTGCGCATGGTGGCGGCCTGTTGCGCCTCTCTCGAGTCGAACTGCAAACGCTCGAGTTTGGTGACACCGTCGACAATCTGCGCGACTTCCGGACCAAACCCACTCTCGACGTCGGCCAGCTTGATCTCAGTGTCTTCGACGGCGTCGTGCAACAGCGCAGCGGCCAGCGAGATCTCGTCGAGTCCGAGATCGGCAACGATGCGAGCGACCGCCAGCGGATGATTGATGTAGCTCTCGCCGCTGCTGCGATGTTGGAAGCGGTGCGCCTCCTTCGCCATCGCGTAGGCGCGATTGATCAATACGACCGAGCCTTTTGGATGGCGTCGTCGATACGCCGTCAGTAGCGGCGTCAGTTCCTCAGCCGCCGCGTTCTGCTGGCGGCGCCAAGGCAGAACACGATCGACCGCCACCATCAGTAAATGGCCAAGCTCTCTACGTGACGACCGGCCAAAAGCGCCCGGCCACCGAGATCCTCGAGTTCGAGCAAGAAACCGAGCCCAACCACTTTGCCGCCAAGCGCTTCCACCAGTCGACACGTCGCCTGCGCTGTTCCGCCGGTGGCCAGCACATCGTCGATCACGAGGATGCGCTCGCCCGGACGAATCGCATCGCGATGAATCTCGAGTTTGTCGCGGCCGTACTCGAGTGAGTACTCCTCGCGCACGACTGCCCACGGCAATTTGCCGGCCTTGCGCACCGGGATAAAGCCGGCACCGATGCGGTAAGCGACGGGCGCAGCAATGATGAAGCCGCGTGCCTCCATCCCTAACACGCGGTCGACTTGCACCGTTTCGAACCGTTGAACGAGCTCGTTGATCGACTTGGCGAAACCGGCGGCGTCGCCAAGCAGTGGCGTGATATCGCGAAACGTGACACCCGCTTCCGGGAAGTCGGGAATGTCGCGAACGAGCTTTGTGATCCAGTGATCGTTCGAAGCCATGCGCTACAGGGTACTGCCGAACTAGGCGCGGCGCTTCTTCTTCCGCGGTCGAGGCGTGTGCGTCAGTACGGCTTCCGGTTTCTGCGGCCCACTCGCCGTCGGGGCCGACGGCGTGACCGCCGCGCGGCCGCGAGCCTCGCGCCGCCCGCTGGGCATACCGCCCAACACCATTCGCTCGAGCTCGGCACCCTTGGCGTGCTGGCTTCGCAGCCCGCGGAATCTGGGCTCTCGCTCTTTCGCCAGTGCCACCAGCGGAGCTGCGACGAAAATCGACGAGTACGAGCCCGTGATCAGGCCGACCAACAACGCCAGCGCGAACTCGCGCAACGTGGTTGCCCCGAGAATCCCAGAGCCGAGCACGAGCAGCGACAGCACCGGCAGCACCGCGGCCAAGCTGGTGTTGATTGAGCGCATCAGCACCTGGTTCATCGACACATTCATGATGTCGCCGTACGGCACGCGGGCGGCGAGAAAGCGCTGCTGGTTCTCTTGCACTTTGTCGAACACCACAATGGTGTCGTAGAGCGAGAAACCAAGAATGGTGAGAAAGGCCACCACCGTCGCCGGCGTGAGCTGGAAGCCGAGCAGCGAGTAGATACCGACGCTCAACAACACGTCGTGCAGCATCGCGGCAATCGCAGCAGCCGCCATGCGCCATTCAAGACGCCACGCGATGAAGGCGGCGACCAGGACGAAGAAGATGACGAGCGCGCGCACCGCCTTCTCCGTGATGCTCTTTCCCCAGGTCGAACTCGTTGAACTTGTACTGATGTCGTCGCTGGTGGAATCGATCTCGGCGGCGAAGGCGTCTTGTACAGCCTGACGCACCGTGTCGGGTTGATCGCCCACCTCTACCGAAACCGTGCGCAGGCCAGTGTCGCGGTTGGTCTTTACCTGCACGCGAGCGTCTGAGCCATCGAGTCCATTGGCGTCGAGCACGGCCCGCGCATCTTCCTCGGTCATGTCAGGTGACGGAATTTCCCACTCAACGCCACCCTTGAAATCGATGCTGAGGTTGAGTCCGTTGCCAATCAGCGACCCAATGCTGATGAGCAACATCAGGGCCGACAGCCCGAGGCCCCACCAGCGGCGTCCGTAGAAGTCGATCGCAGTTTCACCGTGGTACAGCCGACCGAGCGGCCCACGGCGCTGCTGCTGTAACTCGTCGACAACCTCGGAGGGCGTGACGTCGTCGCTGTCGCGACCATCGACATCGTTCACGCTGCGCTGGGTCATTGCGTTACCGCCGGCGCCGAAACCGCCACACCCATCACCTTGCGTCGCTCCATCCACTTCGTGCGAGACAGCAAGAGCACCGTCGGGCGTGTGTAGAAGTACGAGACGAACAAGTCGAGCAGCGTTGAGAGCCCAAGGAAGAACGCAAAGCCTCGGACCGCGCCAACTGTGAGATACCAGAGAACAAAGGCACCGATGAGCGACACGAGGTCGGCGATCACGATCGTGCGCCACGCCCCGGTGAACCCGCGTTGTGCGCTGTTACGCAGAGTCTTGCCTGAACGAACCTCGTCCTTGAGGCGTTCAAAGAACACGACGTAGCTGTCGATGGTGACACCAACCGACACGATGATGCCGGCGATTCCCGAGAGCGAGAGGGCGAGCCCTTGCGTCCTGGAGAGAATCGAGATCGTGCTCCACATGAGAGCGCCCGACACGGTGATCCCGACGGCGACGATCACGCCGAGCAGTCGGTAGTACAGCATCATGAAGATGAGAACCAGTCCGACGCCGAAGAGTCCCGACATCCAAGCGGCACGCAAAGAGTCTTTACCGAGTGTCGGCGACACGTTCTCGACCGACTCCAACTGCAGTTGCACTGGCAGCGCGCCCGAGTTGAGAACGCGCGCCAAGTTGCGGGCGTCGCTCTCGGTGAAGTCGCCGCTGATCTCGACACCGGTCGTGAAGTTGGTGGTGTTCATGGTCGGCGCCGACTGGATGGTGCCATCGAGTTCGATTCCGAGTTGTCCGGTCGGGCACGACTCCGTGCGACTAAAGCACTGCGACGCGATCGAGTTCCAGATGTCGCGACCCTGCGAACCGTCGCGCAAGTCGACCGTGACACCCCACCCGCTGGTGAGTACGCGCGCCGACGCAGTATCGCTGAACACCTCGCCGGTACCTTGCGCTGGACCAACTTGGCAATAGATCCGAGCCTCTCCCTTGAGCGGGAGGAACTGGCTGGTGGTCGGGTCGCTCTGCTGAATCGGCAGTCCGTGCTCGTCGAGTGGCACGAAGACGGTTGTCGTCGGCGCGCCACTGGTCGTTGAGGTTGTCGTCGATGAGCTTGTGGGAGCAGTTGTCGTTGACGGTGTCGCGGGAGCGGTTGTAGTTGTGCTGTTGTCCGGGCTGGCCGACCGTGACGGACCACCCGCCACCGTGGTGGTCGTTGCTCCGTCGACCGAGGTAGTCGTCGAGCTGTCGGTCGATTCTGGTTCGTCGGCCAACTCTTGACAGCCAAGCACCGGGCGCAGGAACACCTGGCCTGTGATCTGCACCAACTCTTCCGCCTGCCGTTGGTTCTCCACGCCAGGCAGGTTGACGACAATCGTGTCGCCTTGGCGCAAGATCTCTGGCTCGGCGACACCGAGTGCGTCGACACGTTCGCGCAACTTCTCGACGGCGAGGTCCATGCTCTCGTCGCTGAACTCGGTGCCGGGCTTCGCCCGTTGCGTCACTGAGATTCCGCCCTGCAGGTCGAGCCCTAACGCCGGCCGCGTGTCGGTGAGCAATGTCGCCGCGAGCGAACCGTAGGCAACGACGAAGATGCCAATGAGGGAGAAGAGAAGCCGTCTACGCATCGAGGGAATCAGCCATTGTCACGAGGGGCGTCGGTGTTGTCGCTGACAACCACGTCGCTCACCTTCGTGTGCCGCGACTTCTTGGCCCCACTAGTGGACTCAGCAGTCGGGATAGCGGTGTCGCCTGCCGCTGTGTCGACCTTGCGCTGAATGCCGGCGCGGGCGATGCGGATCTGCACATTGTCGTCGATCTCGAGCCACGCGACGTCGCCATCGAAGCCAGTGACAAAACCGTAAACACCGGAGGTGGTCATGACTTCGTCGCCAACCTCGATCGCCTTCTGCAGTGCCGCGGCCTCGCGCTGGCGGCGCTTCTGCGGCCGAATCAGCAAGAAGTACATCGCCAACGGGATGAGCATCAAGATGAGCAGCGAGGCAATGCCCGAGCCGCCCGATTCTTCCGCGGCAAGGATCGAGATTGAGTTCATGATGCAACCAACTGTTCAGGTAGGAGAAAGAGCCTCAGTGACAGGCGGGCAATCTTAGCCAGCTCAGGCCCAAATCGTCAGCAGTTGGCTGCGTAACCGGTCGAAAGTGCCGGCCGCAATTGCAGCCCGCATACTGGCCATCAATTGCAGAGTCCACGCAATGTTGTGCAAGCTCACCAATCGTGACCCAGTGGGCTCGCCGACTTGGAAGAGATGCCGAATGTATCCGCGGCTATGGCGGGCGCAGACCTCGCAGGCGCATTCGCTGTCGAGCGGCTCGTCGGCTTGCGCGTATTGCGCGTTCTTGACATGCAGTTTGCCCGCCGCTGTCAACGCAGTGCCGTGCCGGCCAATTCGGGTCTGCATGACGCAGTCGAACTGGTCGACCCCGAGCGCGACAGCCTCGACGAGACTTGCCGGGTCGCCAACTCCCATGAGGTAACGGGGGCGGTCGGCGGGAAGGTGCTCGAGGGCGGCCGCGAGGGCTGGCAGCATCTCCGCACGAGTTTCACCGACGCTCAGGCCGCCGATGCCGTAGCCATCGAAGCCGATGGCAACCGTGCGCTGCGCGCTTTCTGACCGCAGTGTGATGTCGACACCGCCCTGCACAATCCCGAACAAGGCCTGATCCGTTCGCTGATGGGCACTCTTCGCGCGTGCAGCCCAGGCGGCTGTGCGTTCGACTGCGCGGCGGATGACATCCGGTGGCGAAGGCAGCGGCGGGCACACATCGAGCACCATCTGAATGTCGGCGCCGAGCAACTGTTGCGTGTGCACGGCGACTTCGGGCGTGAAGCGGTGCAGCGACCCGTCGTAGGTGCTCTTGAACGTGACACCTTCATCGTCGACCTTGGGTTCGAGTGAGAACACCTGAAAGCCGCCCGAGTCGGTGAGCGTAAGACCGTTCCATCCGGCGAACCTGCCAAGCCCGCCGAGAGCAGCCACGGTCTCCGCGCCCGGTCGCAGCATGAGGTGGTAGGTGTTGCCGAGCACGATCTCTGCACCGAGGCGTTCGTAGTCCGATGCACTCAGATACTTGATCGCGCCGCGTGTTCCGACCGGCATGAAGCACGGAGTGCGATAGCTGCCGGCGGCTGTGTAGGCGATACCTGTACGCGCCGACTTGTCGTGTGCAACGGCTTCGAACCGAACTGCGTGCATCTAACTCAGGCTCCTATCGAGCAGCATCGCGTCGCCGAAGCTCAACATTCGATACTCCTCACGCAACGCCTCCTCGTACAACGCCCGCCACCGCGGCCCAACGAAGGCATCGATCATCATCAGCAGGGTTGTACGCGGCATGTGGAAGTTGGTCATCAGCAGATCGACGACTTTCCAATCGTACGGTCGGTGTATGAACAAGCGGGTGCGGTCTGCCTCGACTCCGAGCATCGCCGCGCTCTCCAAAGCGCGCACACTGGTGGTGCCCACCGCCACCACGCGGCGCGCGGAAGCACAGCGCCCGAGCACGTCGGGTTCCACATGGAAGCGCTCGCTGTGAATGAGGTGATCGCGCGGGTCGTCGGCGCTCACCGGCTTGAAGGTGTCGAGACCGACGACGAGTTCCACACGCGCGAACTCGATCCCGCGCTTGCCGAGCGATTCGAGCAGCGCATCGGTGAAGTGCAGTCCGGCCGTCGGTGCTGCCGATGACGCGGGCTGGTTGGCGTACACGGTCTGGTAACGACCGGGCGCTGCGAGGCCAGCCGTGATGTACGGCGGCAGCGGCATCTCGCCATAGCGCTGCAGGATGTCGATGGCCGCACCCTCACCCAACAACTCGACTGTCATCGTGTCGCCCGCATCACTACGCCCCAGTACACGCAGGACTGGGAGGTCGTCGGCGAACAATTCTTCGCCGCGCTGCAACTTGCGCGCAGGGCGCACCATCGCATCCCACGTGCGACGCTCGGCGTCGAGTGGCTCAAGGAGCAGCGCCTCAGCCGCTCCACCGGTGGCGCGTGTCAAACGCAAGCGCGCCGGAATCACCTTGGTGTCGTTGACGACGAGTAGATCGCCATCGCGCAGGAAGTCGCCGACATCGCGGACCTGTCGATGCAGCGGCGCAGCAGAGCCTTGGTCGACCAGCAGTCGCGCGGCATCGCGCGGCTCGATCGGGTGTTGTGCGATGCGCTCCGGAGGAAGCTCGTAATCGAAATCGGCGAGGCGCATACGCGCGATTAGCTCATGCGTGCTTGCAGGCGACGATCAAGAGCGTCGAGGAAGTCTTCTGTGTGGAGATAGGGGGCGTCCTTGGCGATCAGCACCGCCAGGTCCTTGGTCATCTCGCCCGCTTCGACCGCTTCGATGCACACCTGCTCGAGCGACTGAGCGAACGCGACGACGTCGGGGGTGTTGTCCATCTTGCCGCGATAGGTGAGCCCCTGCGTCCAGGCATAGATCGAAGCAATCGGGTTCGTCGAGGTCTTGTTGCCCTTCTGATGCTCGCGGTAGTGACGGGTCACGGTGCCGTGCGCGGCCTCGGCTTCGACCGTCTTACCGTCGGGAGTCATCAGAACACTCGTCATCAGTCCCAGTGAGCCGAAGCCCTGCGCGACCGTGTCGCTCTGCACATCACCGTCGTAGTTCTTGCACGCCCAGACGTAGCCGCCCTCCCACTTCATTGCGCAGGCGACCATGTCGTCGATCAGGCGATGCTCGTAGGTCAGCCCAGCGGCATCCATCTGAGTCTTGAATTCAGTCTGGTAGACCTCTTCAAAAATGTCCTTGAACTGCCCGTCGTACGCCTTCAGGATCGTGTTCTTGGTCGAGAGGTAGACCGGGTAGTTGCGGTTCAAGCCGTAGCGCAATGACGCGCGCGCGAAGTCGCGAATGCTGTCGTTGAAGTTGTACATACCCATCGCGACACCACCATCGGCCCCGAAATCGGCGATGGTCATCTCAATCGGCGCGCCGCCATCGGCAGGTACATAACTCATCATCACTTTGCCGGCACCCGGAATCTTGAGGTCGGTTGCCTTGTACTGATCGCCGTGAGCGTGACGACCGATCACTATCGGCTTCGTCCAACCCGGCACCAGCCGCGGGATGTTCGAGATCACGATTGGCTCGCGGAAGATGACGCCGCCGAGGATGTTGCGGATCGTGCCGTTCGGGCTCTTCCACATCTTCTTCAGCCCGAACTCTTCCACGCGAGCTTCGTCGGGCGTGATGGTGGCGCACTTCACTGCGACACCGTGTCGCTTCGTCGCGTTGGCGGAATCGATCGTTACCTGGTCGTCGGTGGCGTCGCGGTGCTCGATGCCAAGGTCGTAGTAATCGAGCTCGAGGTCGAGATACGGGAGGATCAACTTGTCCTTTATGAATTGCCAAATGATGCGCGTCATCTCGTCGCCATCCATCTCGACGATCGGCGTCGCCACCTTTACCTTGCTCACGATGATGCTCCCCTGAACTTGTATCGGACTTGTATCAGGCTACCCGCATCGGCCAAAGCCCACATAACATCGACGGCGATGGACTTTTCGTGGACGGCGGAACAACAGCAGTTGCGCAGCGAAGCGGCCACGATGGCCGCCAATGCAGTCGCACGGTTCGGCCGCTCGAACGACTCGTGGATCAACGGGTACTCGAAGGAGTTCTCGCTGGAACTCGGCCGACGCGGTTGGATAGGAATGACCTGGCCCGACAACCCGTACAGCGGGTCGGCGGCACCTGCCATCGATCGGCTGATCGTCGGCGAGGAAATGATCAAGGCGGGAGCACCGATCGCGGCCTCATGGTTCGCCGATCGCCAAATGGGTCCTGCGCTGCTGACCTACGGCACCGCGGATCAGCAGGCGGCCTTCCTTCCGGGCATCGTCGCCGGTGAAACGACGTGGTGCATCGGAATGAGCGAGCCCAACGCCGGCAGCGATCTCGCAAGTCTGAAGACCGCTGCCGTGCGCGAGGGCGACGAGTTCATCATCAACGGCCAGAAGATCTGGACAAGCTTCGGCGAAGTCAGCGAGTTCTGTTACCTGATCTGTCGGACGTCGCAGGAGGGTCCGCCGCACGCCGGTATCAGCGAAGTCATCGTGCCGATGGACACTCCCGGGATCGAAGTGAGGCCGATCAAGGACATGACGACCAATCGTCATTTCTGCGAGGTCTTCTTCACCGATGTGCGCGTGCCGGTCGCCAATCTGGTCGGCGTGGAAGGGGGCGCCTTCAAACAGACGATGCGCCAACTGGAGCACGAGCGCGGTGGCATCGATCGCCTCGTCAGCAACTACGCGCTCTACCAAATTGCGCGAGAACGCGCCGACACCACGAACGAAGTGATTCGCGACGAGATCGCCTCGCTGGAGATCGCCTACCGGATCGGTCGCATACTCGTCATCCGCGAAACGCTGAAGCAAGCGCCTGCCGGGTTCAGCGCGGCTACCAAGTGTTTCTGCACCGAGCACGAAGTGCGCGTGAGCGATTTCGTGTCGCGGGTGCTCGGCCCGGAAGCGACGCTGTGGAACGACATCACTCGCGGCCTCAACTATGCGCCGGGATACACGATCATGGGTGGTACCTCGAACGTGATGCGCAACATCCTCAGCGAGCGCGTCCTCGGCCTCCCCCGCTAAGACCTCAGCTTCTGCTGACGCTGACGAGCACCAGCGCGGCCGCGGCCGCGGCCAAACCGGCACCCTGCCACCTGGTGACGCGTTCCTTGTCGAACCCGAACGCCAACGCGACCGTCGTCGCCGGATAGAGCGACGCGACGGCGGAAACCACCGCCAACATTCCGCCGCGAACCGCCAGCAGATAGAGCACGTTCGCCCCCAAGTCGAAGACTCCCGTCAGGACCGACAGTCGCAGCGACGAGCGGTCGCGCACCGGGCGCACTCGGGCGAGCGAGCCGACGACCAACAGCATCGGGACCGACGCGAAGCGGGCGATCAGCAGCGGCCACATTCCCGAATCGGGATCGGTGCGATCGAAGGCGACGAACAGCAGTCCGAAACAGGCGCCAACCGCGACGGCGAGGGCGACGATGCGCGGCGGCGTGTTGTGTTGATGTTGGCCGAGTGCACCGCTGACCAATGCGATCGCAGCGATTGCGACGACAATTCCGAACAGCGCCAACGCCGACGGGCGCTCTCCCAGACTCAGGCCGACCACCGCCGGCAATGCCGCCCCGACCACGGCGCTCGTCGGCGCGACGACCGACACCTCGCCGTGCGCAAAGGCGTGGTACAGGCCAGCGATGCCGAGCGCGCCCACGATTCCGCCGCCAGCACTCCACCACCACGTGGCCGCATCGGGTGCTGCTGTGCCCATCAGCACCACCGCTGTGACCACCAACCCCATGCTGACGACTTGGCCGATCGCGGCGACCGCAATGCTGGGCTGACGGCGACTTGCGCGGCCACCGAAGTAATCGCCCACCCCGTAGACGAGGGCGGACCCGAATGCGAGCAGGACCGGCATTGTCGCTCAGTTCAGAATGGAACGATCGTGGCGAGAAGTCCCTCGCCTTGCGACCGGCCCGCGAGAACGCGACAGAAATCGACGGCATCAAGGACCATCGCCGGCCCACCGGCGCCAGCAAAGAAGCGACCGCCAGCCACCCCGGAAAGCTCGAGGGTGAACGGCTGGCCGTGCCGCCGAGCCCACTCGCCCACGACGTCGGCAACGATCAGTCCGTCGTGGTCGGCGCTCAGCACCATCTCGCGTTCTGTCGCGTCGGATGCATCGACTCGATGCATCCACATATCGCGCAGGTAAATGGTGTCGACGAGATAGCCAAGCGACCACTTCTCGACGACAGGTCCGTCGACACCGATCTTGATCGACCTGCGCGCGATGCCGGGGATTCGCTGACGCGCCTTCACCGTCTTACGGGCGATCGACCGCAGGCGCTCGACGAGTTGCGCCGGAGCGATCGACTCTCGTTCGGACACTTGCACAGCCGAAAGGCTCGCCTCTAGTGGGCCACCCACGCGGTGCTGGCGCTTGTTGGCGGCGCGCAGTTGATGAACGCCCTCGCGCATCGAGGCGCTGCCCTCACATGCCCCCAACACGTGCAGATACATGCGACGCACATCCCAGTCAGGGCATGCCGTCTGCGCAGCCCAATCGGCCGCGTCGAGTTGCGCTAACAGGTCGAGTGTTCGCTGTAGTTCGGCAGCGAGCAACCGCATCGCTGCCGCGTGCTGCAACGGGGCGCTCTGGAGCGCGTCGACGGCAGAAGTATTCATCGCGAGTGGGCGCGACAGGGATCGAACCTGCGACATCCACCATGTCATAGTGGCGCTCTACCGACTGAGCTACACGCCCGCGTAGCGATTCGAATCTATCAGTCAGCGCAGGCGCAGCGACACTTCGTTGGCGAGTAGGCGGCCGCGTTGGGTCAACCGCACTCGCACCCCATCGGTCTCGACCAAGTCCTGCAAACCCTCGGCGGCGACGACATCGGGCGGTAGCGCAGCCACTGGCACGCCGTCACGCATTCGGAGTGCCAGTTGCAGGCCTTCGGTGCGACGCGTCTGCGCATCGAGTGTTTCTCCCGCGGCTTCTGTCGAAACGCCCTCAGTCACCGCCGCGATGTAGCGCTCGGGCGTGCGCACGTTCCACCATCGCCGGCCATCGAGATGGCTATGCGCAGCACTGCCGAAACCGCGGTAGTTGCCCTGTTGCCAGTAGAGGATGTTGTGCTGGCACTCGTGTCCGACCCGCGCCCAGTTGCTGACCTCGTAGTTGGCGAGACCTGCCGCTGACAGCAGCTCGTCGGCGAGTTCGTACTTGTCGGCCAGATCGTCGTCGTCGGGGTGTCGCTGTGGCTGCTCGGCCAAAGGAGTGCCCGCCTCGATAGTGAGGGCGTAGGCCGAAATGTGCGTTGGCTCCAGCGCTAGCGCCCCTTCCAGGGTCGTGCGCCAATCTGCGAGTGACTCGCCCGCCGCGCCGTAGATCAGATCGAGGTTGAACGTCGGAATCCCTGCTGCGCGTACCGCCATCACGGCGCTCTGCACATTGGCAGGCAGATGGGTGCGTCCCAGCGACGCAAGGACCGTAGGCACCATCGATTGCACGCCGATGCTGACACGATTCACGCCAGCGGCCCTGAACGCGTGCATCATGTCGACCGTCACATCGTCGGGGTTGCACTCGACGGTCACTTCCGCTCCCGCAGTAGTGGGTATCGCAATCAGTACCTCTGCGAGCTGCGCGGGATCGACCAGCGTTGGCGTACCACCACCGACGAACACGCTGCTCACCGGCATCAATGCGGCAGCCGAGATCTCGTCGCGCAGAGCCCGCAGATACTCCGTTTGCAAGTGGCCGCGATCAGTCCATGTTGCGAACGCGCAATAGTCGCATCGCCGCGCGCAGAACGGGATGTGTACGTAGACCCCGAACGGTTGGCTCACTGCCGTTACGTCACTGCAACGGATGGAACAAGAGGTCGAGCGCGTCGAGGCGGGCTCCGACCTGGTCGACCGGAACATCGAGCATCGCGGCGATCGCACGCGTGTCGATGCCGCGGACGGTCATCACTTTGCCGTTGAAGTCTTGGCGCTGCACCTGAATCATCTTCAGGAACCGCGACAGCATCTCGAATGGCTGGCCGCTGAGCTGGTTCAGTTTGACCAGGTCGATTCCAAGCTTCTGGCCCGTCGGGGCTGCGTCGGTCTCGGATTCACTGATGTCCTCGCGAGGGAGCAACTGGTCGACCGGCACGTTGTAGAACTTGGCGAGGCGCTCCAACCTGGGAACCGAGATCGCTCGCTCGCCGCGCTCGTATGCACCAAGCACCGATGCCTTGAATTCCTCGGTTGAGGTGGCTTCAACCTCTTGGAGCGAGAGTCGCTTTTGCTTGCGGATCACGCGTAGGCGGTCGCCGACCTTGCGACTGTAAGGCGACGATGCCCCGTCCTCGTCGTCAAAATCGTGCATCAGAACCTGCCTTCATGGTCTCGATAGCTATCGACAGCACACAGCCCCGACTTCACCAAAACTACGGAGTGTGGTATTTACACTACCGACCGAAGATCGCAGCGGCGCACACCGCGGCCGTTTCCACCCGCATCACGTGCGCCCCAAGCCTGACCGTTTGCCGACAGAGCTGGCGCTCGGCGTCGGTGAAGCCGCCCTCCGGCCCGATCAGCACGACGTTGGGCACCTCAGTTGTTGCTCCGTCAGGATCGGCCATTGCCGCACCCGGCAGCGCCGCCGCGGCGGCAACCGCCACCGGGCCACTGAGTTGCGGCAGCCAGACCCGGCGACTCTGCATCGCTGCTTCGCGAGCCACTCTCGTCAGTCGTGCCAGTTGCCCGGTGGCGCGTTCGCTGTTCCAGCGCACGATGCTGCGGTCGCAGTGCAGCAAGACGATGTCGCTCACTCCCAGTTCGGTGAGCTTCTGCACCATCCACTCCGCCCGATCGCCTTTGGGGATGGCGGTGGCAATCGTCAACGTTGCAGTGGGCGCTTCACTGATCGGTTCTGCGGCAGCGACCAGCGACTCCTTGGCGACGGTACACAACCGCCAACTCCCCCGGCCGTCGCTCACCGTCACCGATTCGCCGTCGCGTAGACGGAGTACACGGAAGAGGTGGTGTGCGTCGTCTGCCGACAGCGTCAGGGACGAGAGGTCGTCGACGAAGACGTGGGCTGCGCTGGAGCGCAGCGCGTTGTTCACTGGAACGCGGACTTAATGCGCGAGAGCAGCCCTTGCTCTGTTTGCACTTCCTCGCCGCGCGACTCGGCAAGCTTCTTCAACAGCTCGGTCTCGAAGTCGGAAAGCTTTGTCGGGACAACCACTTGCACTCGCACACGTAAGTCGCCGCGCCCACGCCCCTTCAGTCGCGGGACACCGCGCTGGCGCAACACGAACTCGCGCCCGGGTTGCGTACCAGCTGGCACCACCATCTCTTCGTCGCCATCGAGGGTCGGCAGCGTGAATCGTGCGCCGAGCGATGCCTGCGCGATCGACACCGGCACATCGGTGATCAAGTCGTCGTTCTCGCGCCGGTAACGCTCGTGGGCAGCGACTCGAATGTGGACGTAGAGGTCGCCGACTGCGCCGCCGCGCGGTCCCGCCGCGCCGCGCCCGGTCAGCCGCAGGGTGGAACCGGTGTCGACGCCTGCGGGCACATCCACCTGATAGGTCTTCTCGGTCACCACTCGGCCGTCGCTGTTACAGGTGGTGCAGGGGGTGACGATCACCTTGCCGAAGCCTCCACACTTGCTGCACGCCGACGAGGTCACCATCTGTCCAAGCAGACTTTGCCGAACCCGTTGCACTTGCCCGCGACCGTCGCACTCGCTGCACGTCACCGGCTTCGTGCCGGCACCGGCGCCGCTGCCCTCGCAGTCATCGCAACGAAGCGCCGTACGCAAGGTGACCGGCACCGTCGCGCCGAACACCGCTTGCTCGAAGGCAACATCCGCGACGACTTCCAAATCCTGACCACGCGGTGGGCCAGCCGGGCCGCGACTGGCACCGCCGAAAGGACCGCCTCCCCCGCCAAAGAAGGCGTCGAACAAGTCGCCGAGCCCGCCCCCTCCGAAGCCTTCACCGGCGCTTGACCCCGCGCCACCAACGCCGCGCTCGCCGAAACGGTCGTAACGCGCGCGCGTTTCAGGATCGCCAAGAACTTCGTACGCGCGCGCTACCTGCTTGAAACGATCCTCAGCCGCGGCATCGCCTGGATTGGCATCGGGGTGCAACTCGCGCGCGAGCTTGCGGTAGGCCTTCTTCAAGTCATCGGCCGACGCGCTGCGCGGAACACCGAGTAGTTCGTAGTAGTCGGCCATGGCTAACTTCCACCGTCGCTCAGTCGACGGCCGAGGCGTTCGCTCACAACCTCGACGGTGGCAAGCGCTTGCGGATAGTCCATTCGCGTCGGACCGAGCACACCGACAGTGCCGACCTGTTCCCCATCGACGTACACCGGCTTCACGATCACGGAACACGCCACCAGCGGAGCAACACCGTGTTCCACGCCAATCGCAACCGAGAGACCGCGATTCAACACATCGCGGACCAGCGAAACGAGCACGAACTGCTGCTCGAGCGTTGACAGCACTGCGCGTACCGTGTCGACCGCATCGAAAGCCCGTGCCATCGAAGCGGCGCCGCCGACAAACACCGGCTCGTCGGCTGCGAGCGTGGCCAGCGATTGCACGGCGGCGGCACACACGGCGTCGATTTCGACGTCTCCGGTAGTTGGCAGATCGCGAGTGGCATCGAGTGTCGAACCAGGGAGGTGCGCCTGCAGGTGTGCGGACACCGCCGATAGTCGCACCTCCGACATCTCGTTGGGCAACTCAATCTGTTGGTTCTCGACCGTACCGTTTGAGAGCACCGCCACGACTGTGGCAGTGCGTCCACCAAGACCGACGACCTGCACCGAGCGCACGACCGCTGTCTCGGCGCGCGGGCCGACAACAACCGCCGCATGGTGAGTGACCTGCGCGAGCAGGTTGGTGGTCTGATGCAGCAGCTCTTCGAGACGGCCATGCGCGGAGTCGAAGAAGGCACCGACCTGTTGCGAAGCCTGCGTGTCGAGTGGCCCTGGCGCGGCCAAGTGATCAACGAAGAAGCGGTAACCCCTGTCGGTTGGAATGCGACCGGCCGAGGTGTGCGGCTGCGCGAGGTAGCCCTCTTGTTCGAGCACGGCCATCTCGTTGCGCACCGTTGCCGAACTGACTTTGACTCCGGGCGCGTCGGCAATGTGCGTCGATCCCACCGGCGCGGCAGTCGTGATGTACTCCTGCACCACGGCTCGCAGGATGGCTGTCTTGCGTTCGTCGAGCATTGGCACTCAAGGCTACCGAGTGCTAGCCGGTGCAACGCTTACCCTCTGCGACATGGCGGGCAAAACATCGATGCTGCCGGCGCTGATCCTTTTGGTTCGCCACGGCGCGACCGAGTGGTCGGTGACCGGCCGGCACACTGGGCGCACCGATCTGGCGCTCACGCCAGCCGGCGAGCAGCAGGCGCTCGAGCTCCGGCCGCTACTCGGGAGGCTGTTGGACGGAGTCGAACCACTGGTTTTCACCAGTCCTCTCCAGCGTGCAGCGCGCACTGCTGAACTGGCATTGCCGCATCTCGCCGCCGAGACCGTGCCCGAACTCATGGAGTACGACTACGGCGATCACGAAGGACTGACGAGTACCGAAATACTTGCTCGCGATCCCGCTTGGAACCTCTTCGAGGGTGGGTGCCGCGGTGGAGAGAGCGTGTTACAAGTAGTTGCCCGCTGCGACGCGTTCCGCGCACAGATCGAACGGGTGGCGGCACACCGCGCCGTCGTCGCGTTCACACATGGTCATCTCAGCCGCATTCTCACGGCGCGGTTTCTCGACTTGCCCGCCAACGCGGGTGCCGCACTATGGAACGACACCGCCACCGTCGGTGTAATCCACGAGCATCGGGGCCGCATGGTGATGATCGGGTGGAACCTGCGCGCGAGTTGATCGCCAGCGAATCGCAAAGCCGATCGCCACTGCGACCAGGGTCAACATGCTTCCGTAGGCGAGGCTCCACTCGGCTCCTGCGTTGTCTGCGATCCAGCCCGTGATCGGTGCGCCGATCGGGGTCGTTCCCAAGAAAGCCACCGCGCCCAGCGCGAGGAGTCGGCCGCGCATGTCGGGTGGCGACTCCTGTTGCACGATGGCGTTCTGCGCGGCCACGAACGCGGCGCCTCCGAGACCGACCGACACGCTCAAAAGCACGGCGCTCCACGCCGTCGGGGCCCACGCGAGCAAGAGTCCGCTGACACCGAGCAGCGCTCCGTTCCCGAAGAACCACCAAGTGGTGATACGCGGGCGGGCACCGGTGAGCAGCGAGCCGACCAGGCTGCCGACCCCGGTCGCCGCAAGCAGGATGCCGAACAGCGACTCACTGCCGAAGCGTGCGATCGCAATCTTGAGCAACGACACGGGATAGTTGAACGCAAACGTCCCAACCACGGTGAACACAACGAACACGACCAGCAGTCTTCGATCGCGCTTGATGAAGCGCAGCGCATCGCGCACCGGAGTGCCACCGCGCTGGGCTCGGGTCGCAGGACTGAGGCGCTCATTTCCGATCGCGAACAGCGGCCACAGAATGGCGGCGTAGGTCGCAGCGTTGAGCAGGAACAACCACCCGGCGCCGAGCGGACCTTTCAGCGCTGCTGCCAACGCCGGCCCAATGATTCGCGAGCCCGTCATCACGGCTGTGTTCAACGACAGCGCGTTGGTGATCTCCGCCGGCTCAACCAGCTCGATGACGAATCCCCGACGTGCGGGGTTGTCGAATGCGGTGACGATGCCCAGCAGCAACGACAACGCGAACACGATCGGCAGTGTCAAGAGATCGAAGAGGTACAGAGTTCCGAGCAGAGTGGCCTGCAACGCGAGCAAGAATTGGCTGATTAGGGCAATGCGGCGCTTGTCGTGACGGTCGGCAACGGCGCCCGCCCACACCCCGAGCAGCAACATGGGCAGGAATTGGCACAGCATCGTCAGCCCGACGTCGGTGGCCCGACCGGTGAGGTCGTAGACCAACAGCGACATCGCCGTCATCTGGACCCACGAGCCAACCGTGCTCACCAACAGACCTAGGAAGAACAACCGGGCATTTCTGTGCCGCAACGAGCGAAACATCATCGATGGAGCTCGCTCTGTTGCCGACATTGCAGTCCTTTCTAGCCCCCTGGCGGCAAGGATGACGCAGTGGTCGTCCAGGTCCGGAGTTCCCAGCAAGCCATCGACGCGCTGCGTGCCGTAGGTACTACACAGGGTTCGCTGGTCGGCCTCGCCGTCGGTGGCGCGGGAACGGCGGGATTGGCCACGGCCGACGAGGCTTTCGAACTTGCGGCGGACGATGTCGCGCGTCTGATTGCACAACTGGATCGTGAGCTGCGACCGCGTTGGGTGCTGTGGTCGAACGCCACCGCGACGCAACTGATCGCGGGTGGCACTCGCTTGGCGACGTGCTGGGATTTGGCAGCGGTACACCGCCTTCTCCACGGAGTGTGGCGCGCCGACCCCGTACGAGTTTGGTCGGCAATGCGCGGGCTCGATCACGAGGCAGCACCAGCGCTCGGCCAACTCAACCTTCTCGGTGGCAACACAAACGACGGTGGCGATCCCGAGCAACCCGAGCAACCCGATGGCCACTTACGCCCCGAGTGGGTGGCCGGCGCGTGGGCGGAGTCGCCGACGCGGCTGGCCGCGTGGGCCGCAGCCGCGATGAAAGTCGCGGCTTGGCAGCGCACGCAACTTGCCGCGCTGCCCGGTGTCGCCGATGGCGGACCTGCAACGACTGCAACCGCGCACAGTGAATCGGCGGCGGAACTGTTGTGCGCCGAACTCGCGGCAGATGGGTTACCGATCGACCGCGCGGTGGCCGAAACGCTCTTTCACTCGATCATCGGCGAGCGACCAGCGAACGATGCCGCCGCGCAGACACAGCGCGCGGAACGCGACCAGTTGGTGTTGCAGCACCTCCCTGCCGGCAGCGGGATCGATCTGCGTAGCCCAGCCGACGTGAAGTCGATGCTGCGCCGTTTGGGGATCGACCTCCCCGACACGCGCGCATGGCGGCTCGAGGAATTACGCGACCCACCACCTGTCATCGCGGCGCTGTTGCACTGGCGCAAGTCCGAGCGCATCGCGACGACCTTCGGGTACGGGTGGCTCGACGCCAACGTTGCCGACGACGATCGCCTACGCGGCGAATGGTCGGGCTGCGATGGAGCGGCAGGGAGAATGACGGCCGGCGCCGGGTTACACAACTTGCCTGCCGAGTTGCGCCCGATGGTCGTCGCCGAGCCGGGCTATGTCTTCGTGCGCGGCGACCTCGGCCAGATCGAGCCGCGCGTGTTGGCCGCGGTCTCGGGCGACGAGGCGCTGCGCGCGGCAGCGCTCGACGACGACCTTTACGCACCAGTCGCCAAGCGACTCGGTGTCGAGCGTGCCATTGCCAAGGTCGCCGTTCTCGCCGCCATGTACGGGCAGACCAGCGGCACCGCCGGCCAGGCGCTTCGCGGTATGGAGGTGGCGTTTCCGGTCGCCATCAAGTACCTCGCCGATGCCGCGCAGGCAGGTATCGATGGCCGCGATCTACGCACGTTTGGCGGCCGCCTCATCCGTATGTGGCCGATTCGCGAGGAAGCTGACTATCGCGCTGCCGCGGCAGCGCGTGGCCGGTACGCCCGCAACGCGATGGTCCAGGGCGCAGCGGCAGAGCTCTTCAAAGTCTGGGCTGTCACCGTGCGAGCACGGGGTGCCGCGCTCGATGCGCGCATCGTGCTCTGCCTGCACGACGAACTGCTGCTGCATGTGCCCACCGGAAATGCCGAAGCCGCAGTGGTGGTGTTGCGCGACTGCCTAGCGGAGGCGGCGCATCGCTGGCAGCGCGGCGCAGGCGTGCGATTCGTAGTCGACGTGTCGGTCGTGCGCTCCTGGGCAGACGCCAAGCCGTAACCGCGAGTTCAGTCGTCGAGTTTGAGCGCTGAGATGAAGACGTCGCCGGGGATCTCTACCCGCCCGATCGACTTCATCTTCTTCTTGCCCTCTTTTTGCTTCTCGAGCAGCTTGCGCTTACGCGTGATGTCGCCGCCGTAGCACTTCGCCAGCACGTCCTTGCGCTTGGCCTTGACGGTCTCGCGCGCGATCACCTTGCCGCCGATCGCCGCCTGAATCGGCACGTCGAACATCTGCCGCGGAATCAGTTCCTTCAGCTTCTCGCACATGCGTGCCCCATAGGCGAACGCCTTGTCGCGATGAACGATCGTGCTGAAGGCATCGGCTGGGATGCCGTTCAACAGCAGATCGACCTTCGCCAGATTGCTGCGCTGATAGCCACTGAGCTCGTAGTCGAGGCTTGCGTAACCCTGTGTGCGACTCTTCATCTGATCGAAGAAGTCGACGACGACCTCGGCGAGCGGTATCAGGTAGTGCAGTTCGACTCGCTCGGGTGAGAGGTACTCCATCTTGCTCATCTCGCCGCGACGTGTCTGGCACAGATCCATCAATGTGCCCGTGTAGTCCTTCGGCGTGATGATGCTGACGCGGAAGTAGGGCTCTTCGATGTAGTCGATGCTTTGCGGCTGCGGCAGATCAGCAGGGTTGTCGCACAACTCCACTTCACCGTTCGTCTTGTGCACGCGGTACTCGACGCTCGGCGCGGTGGCGATCAGCGCGAGGTTGAATTCTCGCTCCAGTCGCTCTTTCACGATCTCCATGTGCAGCAAGCCGAGGAAACCGCAGCGAAACCCGAAGCCGAGCGCGCCAGAGGATTCGGGTTCATAGCTGATGCTGGCGTCGTTGAGCTTCAGTTTTTCGAGGCTCTCGCGTAGCAACTCGAAGTCGTCGCCATCGATTGGGAACAATCCACAAAACACCATCGGCTTCGGGTCGCGGTAACCGTCGAGGGCCTCAGTGGCACCGTGGTGGAACGTCGTCACCGTTTCACCACTGCGGGCGTGGCCGACGTCTTTGATACCCGCGATGAGATAGCCCACCTCGCCCGGCCCAAGTTCGGCAACTGGTGTCGGCACTGGGCGGCGGGCACCGACCTCGATCGCCTCTTGCGGTGTGCCGGCCTGCATGAACAACAGTTTCGAGTTGCTGGTCAGGCGACCATTCATCACGCGCACGCTGCTGACCACGCCGCGGTACTGGTCGTATTGGCTGTCGAAGATCAGGGCCTGCAAGGGCGCGTTGGCGTCGCCCTTCGGCGCTGGGATCCGCTCGCAGATTGCGTCGAGCAGTTCCGGAACGCCATCGCCCGTCTTGGCCGAGATGCGCAGAATGTCTTCCGCAGGGATTCCGAGAACGGTCTCGATCTCCATTGCGTAACGGTCAGGGTCGGCAGCGGGAAGGTCGATCTTGTTGAGGGCAGCCACGATTTCGAGGTCGTGTTCGAGCGCGAGGTAACAGTTGGCCAGCGTCTGCGCCTCGATTCCTTGGGCAGCGTCGACCACCAACACCACGCCCTCGCAGGCGGCCAAGCTGCGACTGACCTCGTAGCCGAAGTCGACGTGACCAGGTGTGTCGATCAGGTGCAGGGTGAAGCCCTTCCAATCGACCCGCACGTTCTGCGCCTTGATCGTGATGCCCCGCTCGCGCTCGAGATCCATCGAGTCGAGGTACTGCGAGCGCATTTCGCGCATCTCGACCGCACCGGTCAATTCGAGAATGCGGTCGCTCAGCGTGCTCTTGCCATGGTCGATGTGAGCGATGATCGAGAAGTTGCGAATGCGTGCGAGATCCATGGCCAGTCGCTAGATGCTACCGGCGCCGCCTTTGAGGTAACGGTTGTCGTCAAGGGGGGCTGCCGTTAGCCTTGCGGGGTGGCAAATATCAAGAGTCAGAAGAAGCGAATCCTCACCAACGCCAAGGCTGCCGAGCGCAACAAGGCCGTGAAGAGCGAACTGAAGACCCGCGTCAAGAGCGCGACGACTGCCGCCGGCACCGACCAGAGCGAAGAGGCCCTCCGTCTGGCCGTCAAGCGCCTCGACATGGCCGCCGCCAAGAAGGTCATCCACAAGAATCAGGCAGCGCGTCGCAAGAGCCGCCTGATGAAGAAGCTCAACGCCGCTGGCTGACCGCCAACCGCGACAATCTGGCCACCAGCACTTCCATCACCAGCTCGTCTGGCCACTCCTTCGCTCCGCGCAAGTCGAGATCTGCCTGCGCTAGCAAACCGATCGCTCGGTTCACGGACCCTGCGCCCATCCGCCGAAACTGATCGAGCGCCTTCTTGGCCGGGAACCCCGGCTTGATGCCCATCGCTGCCGCAGCCGACACTTCGTCGCGGGCACCGCTGCCATCGAGCGCCAACAGCTTCACGTAATGGCCGTGAAGGATCGACATCACCTGCAACGGATGACGATCGCCGGCACCAATCATCCGGTGTAGTGCTCGCAACGATTTCGTCGTGTTGCCCGAGTCGATCGCATCGGTGAGATCCCAAGGCGGAATGCCGCCCGCCTCGCCTAGGAACGGTTCTATGTCGCTGCTGCGGAGCAGCGTCTCGCCACCGAACGTCGACAACAGTGTGTCGAGCACACCCTGCAGGCGGCCAGCGTCCTCACCCAACCACCCGGCCAACAACTGCACCGCCTGCGCGTCGAGGCGTAGCCCGGCTTCGCTGATCTGTTCTTCGAACCACCCGGTTCGTTCGCGCGCTTTCGTTGGCGGAGCGGTTTCGATCACGGTCGCCTTCGCTTGCTTCAACGCATCGAGCAACGCCTTCGGCACGCGCCCACCGCCGCCGATGAGAACGAGTTCGGTCGACGGCAACGGATCAGCGAGGTAGGCAAGGAGCGGAGCCACATCGGCCACCAAGAAGCGACCGATACCGCGCGCAACGACGACACGCTTCTCGGTGAGAAATGGTGCCGTCTGGGCCGCATCGACGACAGCGCGCAGTTCGTACTCCTCGCCGTCGAAGTCGTCAACCATCAGTGAGCGATCGCCGTCGCCAACCAAGTCCCGCACCAGATCGCCAATCGCCGACAGCAGCAACGACTCGTCGTCGCCGGTGATGAGGTAGCAGGCCATGGGGCTTCAGAATGGCACACGCGCTACGCGCGAGCGCCACCAAGCCAGCAACGCCACCGCAATCACCAGCCAGCAAACCGCGCTCCAGAGGGGTGCTGGTTCAACGGCATGCGCGACATGTGCCACCTGTGCAATCCAACGAGTGCCCAACTCGGCGGGCAGCATCAGCAGTTCGCTTGCGGGGTCGGGAAGGCCGGCGGCGACGAGGCCGGCGGGAAGGCCGTACAGCATCACGAACCCTGCCACCGGGACCGCCAGGATGTTGGCAGGCAGCGAGACGACCGGCAATCGCTGGAACACCAGCACGCTCGGCAGCGCGACCCCGAACTGCGCGCCAAGCGTGACCGCTAGTGGCGCGCGTAACCACAGCGGCCCCGGTAGACGGTTCAACAATCGCGGGCCGAGCACGCACACGCCCAAAGTGGCGCCGACTGAGAGCCAGAACCCGACCGACCACACCAGCATCGGATCGACCACCACCAACACGATGACGGCCAGCGACAACAGTCGTACCGGCGATGCTTGCTCGCCCCGCACGAACGCAGTTGCGGCGAGCATCGCCATCACTCCGGCGCGCAGCACCGATGGTTCGAACCGGGTGAGCGCCATGAACCACGCGATCACACCCACCGTTGCGCCCCAACGCCACCACGGCCGCAGCCGACGGAGCACCGGCAGCGTGGCGGCGAGCACGAAGGCGACGTTCTGTCCAGATACGGCTGTGAGGTGCGAGAGGCCGGCACCGCGAAACGCTTCCAGCACCTCGGCCCGTTGTCGCGCGTCATCACCGATGACCAGGCCGGTGAACAACGCCGCGTCGTCGGCCGCCATCGTCGTCTCCGCGGCACCGCGCAGCGCTTGCCGAACTCGATTGCTCGCGCGACTGAGGGCAGCGCCTTCGATGGCATCGCCGATCACGGTCGGCGTGAAGCGACCGACCACATGCCGAACTGCGGCGCGCCGGGCACCCGTGGTCAACTCGGTGCGGACTCCCTGCAGCCAGACGAATTCACCAGCCTGGCGATCCACCAACTTGCGACGATGCGCGCCGTACAACCACATGTCGAAGCGTTCGCCCTCGATCTCCAAGGTCACGCGCAGGCCCTTGCCGAAAGGAGCCGGGTCGTCGGCGAGTTCTGCCCAACCGGTGTACTCGCCCAGAGTCCGCGGGTGCGCTGCATCCCAAGCACGGTCGCCAAACAGAAAGCCGGACCACACGCCGACGACCATCCCCACCGCGAGGAGCAGGACGGCGCCGTCGGACGCCCACCGGCGGCCCGCTCGCTGACGATGCACCGGCGCGACTGGCGCTAGCTCGTACGCTCGCTTCATGGAAGCCAGCCAGTCGTCGCCAGCCGCCCGCTTGCCGGCGCCGACTTCGCCCGTCCGGCGTGGCCCCAGGGAGTACCGGCGAAAGGTGCGCCACCGCGGACCACTCGCTGGCTTGCTGCTGCCGATCGCGATCGGCCTTGTCGGCCTGCTCTTGCTACGCGACAACACGCAGGCGTGGCGGGGAGCTGCGGGTTTCCTGCTCGCAATCGCGGCGGCACCGGTGCTGCTCGTCGCTGGCGCCCCGCTGACTGCTGGCCAGTCGTACACCCTTGCGGTGCTCGCCAGCGCAGCGCTGTGGGTGATACTCGGAGCAATCGCCGGTCGCCTCGCCACTCGCACTCCGGTGGCCACATGGCGCGACTTCTGGCGCGAGTACCTGTGGCTGGCGGGTGGCGTGTGGCTCGGAGTTGTGTTGGCGCTTGTGGCGTCGAACCTGATTCTCGGCGGCGCGTTCCTCTAGCCGTCATGCGGTCTCGCCTCATACGGTCACGAGCGCGCGAATTGCTTCCAGTTTGGCTGGCCCGATTCCGCGGACGTCGGTGAGTTGCTCGACCGACGCGAACGGACCATGCGCATCTCGGTGGGCGACGATGGCCAACGCCGTCGCTGGCCCAACCCCAGGTAGGTCCTGCAAGCGAACCGAGTCTGCCGAGTTGAGGTTGATCGGCCATTGCTCGAGTTCGGGCCCGGCATCCACCGCTCCGACCCCCACCGACGTGATCGCTTCGCCGAGCGCAGGTACGTACACACGCTGACCGTCGGCGACCAACGCAGCCAGATTCACCGCGTCTGGGTTGGCATCGGCGGCCAGTCCCCCGGCCGCTTGCACCGCATCAATGACGCGCGAACCTGCGGCGAGTTGGTAGACGCCCGGAGCTTGCACCGCGCCGGCGATGTGCACAACGGCGATCGCTGTGTCAGACGTTGCGATGCTCGCAGTTGTCGTGCCCGGCGTCGCGGTGCTGGTCGTAACGGGTAGCGCCGTGGATGTGCTTGTTGCGTACGGCAGTTTCGATTCCGTGGTTGCCGCTGGAGGCTTGACCAGCCAATAGCCGCCCGCCACCACCGCCAGGATCGCTCCCGCGGATGCGACGAGTCGACCGATGCCGACCCAGTGCGCCCATGCGACGGCTCGATCGGCAAGTGAGCGTGCGGGCGCGGGACGTTCCGGCAGTTCCATCACCGGTGGCTCCCTTCGCCATCCGGGCATTCACGCCCGAAGCGATCGACTGGGGGAAGTCGTTGCCGAACATATCGGCCGCGCCGTTGGCTACAACGTGACGTGTTCGGAAAGTTCGTCGCGAACGGCGGTCGCTAACTGCCGACGAGCAACCCAGTCGGCTTCGATCTCGAGCGGCACCCGCAGAAACGCTCCGCGATGCCCCTTGCGTCGCAGCCGCCAGACGAGGTAGCTACCGAGATAGCGAGCGGCAAATCCGATCTTGCCGTAGCGCCGCCATTGGCGGACGTGCACCAACTCGCGACGAAGCAGGTATGCCGATGCCTTGCCGGGGCGAACAATCACCAACGAGCCAATCGTGATGCTGTCGAGCCCACTTGGCACAGGACCGCCCTCCCAGAGGTGGTATCCATCGCGTTGCTCGACAGGCATAGCCATTGATCCTACCTCGCCAGGATGAACCCTCCGACCGGCGGTCAGTACCCGGGATCACTTGGCCAATTGGGTTGGAAGAGATGCCACTGCTCGGGCGCTCGTCGAATCAGGAACTCGAGTTCGTAGGCGAGCGATTGAGTAATACGGGCGATGTCGTCGCGAAGTCGACCGAGTCGGTGCATCGACAGCGGTGGTCGCACGATGGCGTGGTGACCTTGATACGCAGCGGTGAAGTACGTCCCCGCTGGCAGGATCGGCGCGCCTGCGCGCAAACCCATCATCGCCGGACCTGCCGGGAGGGTTGTGCGTTCGCCGAAGAACTCGACTTCGACACCGTTGCGTTCGATGTCGCGATCACAGAGCAGGCACACGATCTCGTTGGCCCGCAAGGCCTTGAGCACCGCGACGGCTGCTTGCGGGCCAGTCGGCACCACCGTCATGCCCAAGTTCTTGCGCAAGTCGGCGAACCAATCGAACAACTCCTTTGGTTCGAGTGCCTCGACGACGACCGTCATCCTCAGGCCTTGATCGGTGATCCAGCGACCAGCCCACTCCCAGCCACCGAGGTGCGGCAGCGCCAAAATGCAGCCTGAACCCTGCTCCAACGCACTCGTGATGTGCTCGTAACCGTCGATCGTGAAGCCACGCTCGACAACTCGCTTGCTGAGGGTCGGCAGCCGGAAACTCTCCATGTAATAGCGGGCGTAACTGTCGAACGCTTGCTGCGCCGCAACGCGTAGCGAGGCAGTGCGTAGCTTCGGGTTGACGCGCTTGAGGTGCCGTTCGATCATCGCCCGCCTGGCTGGGCTCGCGAAGCTGGCACCGAAACCCATCGATGCAGCCGCGGCCGCCGCGACCGGACCCGGCATCAAGCGAGCGGCGAGCGAGCCCAGGCGATAACCACCAACGGTCGCAGCATCCGCGATTCGCCGACGCGGCGAATCTTCCTCAGTCACGGCGCGTCGAGATGCGGCCGGTCGTACGGCCGATGCGCGTCCGTCGGCGTTCTGTGCGTACGACGCGGCGACTATGCCGCCGACTACGACGCATCTCGATGCGGGCGGCAGTGATTGGTGCCACTGCAGCCTGTTTCCAGATCTTGATGAAGCGCTGCAGGGCGGTCACGAAGGTGAGCGCCAACGTCACCCACAGAATCGGGATCAGCAGCGGTTCGAACAGCAGGCCGAGGCACAACGCGATGATGCGCTCGGCGCGCTCCATGAGACCACCCTTGGCGTCGAGGCCCAGAGATTCGGCCTTGGCACGCATGTAGCTGATCACGGAACTCAGAGCCATCACTGCGAACGGCAGCATGACGAGATAGGGAGGGCGACCGTCGGCCGCAAAGTGCCAAGTGACGCCGCCGAACAGCAGCGCATCGGCGAAGCGGTCGATTGTTGAATCGAAGAAAGCCCCGCGTTGGCTGGAGGTGTTGGATGCCTTAGCCAGCGCCCCGTCGAGCAGATCAGGTAGCGCTGCCAATATCACCAGCAGCAAGCCGAGCTTGAGCTGGCCGAATCCGATCGCGGTTGCGGCACCGATCGCAACCACGAGACCCATCACGGTCAGGTGGTCGGGGGTCATGCCGGTGCGGCGCAGACCATCGCCGAGCGGCTTGACGGCCTTATCGACCGGCACGCGAAACTTTCCGTCGAACATCGATTCGAAGGGTAGTCCCGTACGGCACCGAACCCCGCATGTCAGGGGCAGGACGCTGCCGTTTCTGTCGCGGTCGGAGCGCTTAGATGTCCCAGTCCTCGACCGGGTTGTCTTGCACCAGGTGCTCGATGACGCGCCCGTTGACTGCGTCGACGAGCACCAACCCCCGACGACGCGGTGGCTCTTCCGCGGAGTAGATCAGCACTCGCCACGTTGGACGGCTGCGCAGTCCGCGCCACACCTGTTGCGCCGACGCATGGCCGACGGCGAAGCCGACCGCGCCTTGAGCGGCGACCAGCGCCTGTTTCTCGTCGACATGCATGCGCCAGCCCGATGTCAGCGAATAGACGCCCACAGCTGCCAGCAGGATCGCCGCCCACACGTAGCCCTCGTTGATCAGCGGCGAGTCATCGTTCCAGAGCAGCCACAGCACGAGGCAAACAACTGCAAAAAACAGATACAGCACACCCGGCTTGCGGCGGCGACTGTTGTCGGGGAACAGGTAAGCGCCGACGTACGCCGAGACGTTGAGTTCGTCGGGTAGTTCGTCACGAACTTGATTGCTGTCAGCCATACGAGAGCGAGGCTAGTGCGCTCCCGCGTCAATCGAACAGTGCGGGTGGGCGCACCGTCGCGGGGGCCGACATACCGATGTGCGTGTATGCCGCTGGCATGGCAATGCGGCCGCGCGGCGTGCGCGCCAACATGCCCTGCTGAATCAGAAACGGCTCGTACATGTCCTCCACCGTTTCGGGCTGCTCGCCGACGCTGATGGCAAGGGTGCTGAGACCAACCGGACCTCCAGCGAACTGCTGACAGATGGCATGAAGGATCGCGCGGTCGACCTTGTCGAGGCCGATTTCGTCGACACCAAACACCCGCAGGCCCTCGCGCGCTGTTTCCTCGCTGATAGTGCCATCGCCGCGCACTTCTGAAAAGTCGCGCACGCGCCGTAGCAGTCGGTTCGCGATGCGCGGCGTTCCACGCGATCGACGAGCGATCTCCCACGCACCTTCCTGCGAAATCTGGACGTGCAAGATGCCCGCCGCCCGACGAACGATCGCCTGCAGTTCGTCAGCGGCGTAGTAGTCGAGGCGAGCAACCAAGCCAAAGCGATCGCGCAGCGGACCGGTGATCATCCCGGTTCGCGTGGTCGCGCCGACGAGCGTAAAGGGAGGCAGCGTCAGTCGGATGCTTGACGCCGCCGGGCCCTTTCCGACCACGATGTCGAGCTGGAAGTCCTCCATCGCCGGATAGAGGATCTCTTCAACCGCGCGCGAAAGTCGATGGATTTCGTCGATGAAAAGTACATCGCCTTCCTCCAGCTTGGTAAGGATCGCGGCAAGGTCGCCAGCGCGTTCGAGAGCAGGACCGGAGGTGATGTGCAAGTGAACGCCCATCTCGACCGCAACGATTCCTGCCATCGAGGTCTTGCCCAACCCCGGCGGGCCTGCCATCAATAGGTGATCGGCGGGCTGCCCGCGTTTCTTGGCGGCCTCAAGCACGATCGAGAGGTGCTCTTTCAGCTCGCGTTGGCCGACGAACTCGCTGAGTCGTCGCGGCCGCAAGCCGACTTCGTCGACTTCTTCGTCTGCGACCGGGCTTGGCTCCAAGAATTCGTCACGCACGTTTGGCCCCGAGCACCTTCAGAGCATCGCGCAGCAGTCCGCTGGCGTCGCCGTCGGCGGGCAAGTCGCGCAGGGCATCGCGGATCTCTTCCGGGCTGTAGCCAAGTCCGGTAAGTGCTTCGCGTACGTCGCCGACCACAGAATTCTTCGCACCACTCGCCGCGACCGACGTCGAATCGAGCACCGGCAGGTTGAGCCGATTGCGTAACTCGATGAGGAGGCGTTCGGCCGTCTTCTTGCCAACGCCCGGCACCAGCGTGAGCGCGCCGAGGTCGCTGCCGGCGACGATGTCGACCAGCACGCTCGGTGAGTGCGTGCCCAGGATCGCCAACGCCAGCGCGGGACCGATGCCGTGGGTGGCAATCAACACTTGAAAGGTGGTGCGCTCGTCGCGATTGATGAAGCCGAACAAGGTCTGAACGTCTTCGCGAATGTGGTGATGCACATACAGGAAGGCAGCAGAGCCGGGTTCCAGCTCGGCGAGTGTGCGTGGCGTGACCGAAATGAGGTAGCCAACGCCTGCAACTTCGAGGAGAACGCATGACTCGTCGCGCGTCGCGGTTGCGATGCGTTCCAGCACGGTGCCGCGCAGGCTGCCGATCATGGCCGCATCGCCGCCTGCACGCTGCGCCGCATGGGCGCCACCGCCAAGTAGCACAGCGCCAGCGCTGCGGCATCGGCTGCGTCGGCCGGCTGCGGCGCTGTGGCGAGTCCAAGTCGGGTCTGCACCATTCGCTGCACTTGCTTCTTGTCGGCGCCGCCCCATCCGGCTACGCAATCCTTCACCTGATTGGGTGTGAACTGCACGACGTCGCAGCCGTGTGCCGCCGCTTCCGCCAGTGCCAAGCCACTTGCCTGTCCGACGCTCATCGCTGTTCGGACGTTGGTTTGAAAGAAGACTTGCTCGACCGCGACCGCTGCCGGGCGAAACTCGAACAGCAGCGCCACTAGGTCGCGCTGCAGCGCGGCCAACCGTTGTGGGAGTGGGTCGGTCGCTGGCGTGCGGATAACCCCGAGCGCCACGGCGCGAACGTTGTGGCCGCTGGACTGCAAAACCGCGTAACCACAGCGGGTCAGGCCAGGGTCGATGCCCAGCACGACCCCGGCTTCCAGCTCGACTTCGGCGCGCACGAACACGTGTACGAGGCTAGCGGATCGGCTGCTTCGACCTGCGGAATACGGTCCGCGTGTGGCAGCGTGGGCAGATGCGCCGTTCGTTCTCGCCTGTGCTCGCTGCCGTACTCACTCTCGTTTCAGCGGCCTGTAGCGCCGACAGTGGCAGCAGCAACGCTGTCGTCACTGGACCGGCGAGCACCGCTGCGGTTACCACCACCGCACCGAGTGACGCAGTCCTGGAGGAAGCGCTGACGTGCGACCCGATCGACGAGCGGGCGTGCTTGCTGCCGTGGCCCAACGATGCCTTCACCCGACCCGATGCGACGACAGCGACCGGACGGCGACTTGATATTCAGCAGGACAGCACTCCGGTCAACGCCCAAGGCACGCCCATCGATGTCAGCGATCAGAACTGGGCGGACGGCTTCTCCCCTGGCTCCGCAATCCTGACCTTCGTGCCCGGCCTCGACATGGCAACGACCGGTATCGCCGACAGCACCGACATCGGCGCTTCGTTGAAGGACGACGCGCCGGTGGTGTTGCTCGATACGACGACCGGTGAACGAGTCGCGTACTGGGGCGAACTCGATGCGCAGGCACCGGCCGGAGAACAGTTGCTGATGATCCACCCGGCCAGCAGCCTTGCCGAGGGGCATCACTTCATTGTTGCCATGCGCAACATGCGCGATAGCACCGGCGAAGTCATTCCCCGCAACTCTGCGTTTCAAGCCGCCATCGATGGTGAGCCTGAGCCACTGGAGCGAGCGCGTGCGTTTCGCGAGATTCTCGCGACACTTGCGACCGACGGCATCGCGACTGACGACCTGCACCTGGCGTGGGACTTCACGGTCGCAAGTGCCACCAGCCTTGCCGGGCGGCTCCTTCACATTCGCGAGGTCGCCTACGACGAACTCGGCGACGACGCGGCACCAGAGTTCTCCGTCACCAGCCAGTCGGACGACGGCGCGGTACGGCGAGTCGATGGCACGTTCCTTGTTCCCAACTTTCTCACCGGCAACGGTGCACCGGGCAGCACCTTCACACTCGATAGCGCGGGCATGCCCCAACGCAACGCGGAACAGCCTGACTTCGTCGCTGAGTTTCATTGCGTGCTGCCCCTTGCCGCTGCCGAACCGGTAGTCGGCATCGTGTATGGCCACGGCCTACTTGGCACCCGCATGGAGGTTGATGCGCTGTCGCCTGTTGTGGAGAGCGGAGCGCTCGGAGCGTGCGCGACCGACGAGATCGGAATGAGCACGCCCGACGTGGCGAACCTCCCTGTGATTCTCGGCGACTTGTCGAACTTCAAACAGCAGGCCGATCGCTTGCAGCAGGGCCTACTGAACCAGCAGTTCCTTGGCAGGCTGATGAACTCGTCCGCCGGCTTCTCGCGCTCAGCCGCGTTCCAGAACTTTTCGGGCAGACCTTTGCTGCTGAGCGGTGCCACACAGTTCGTGGGTAACAGCCAAGGCGGCGTCATGGGTGGCGCGGCTAGTGCGATCAGCAGCGAGTGGTCACGAGTAGTGCTGGGCGTGCCGGGCATCAACTACTCGCTCTTGCTGCCGCGCTCGTCGCGTTGGCCGATCTTTCAGCAGGTTTCCGACGTCGCCTACACCGATCCCGTCGACCGCGTCATCGGCATTCAACTCATTCAGCTGTTGTGGGATCGCGGCGAGAACAATGGCTACGCGCAACACCTCACTGCCGACCCGTACCCCGGCATCTCCGCCAAGCAGGTGCTTCTGATCGAAGCGTTCGGCGACCATCAGGTGGCAAACATCAGCACCGAGGTACTCGCGCGCACCATCGGCGCCACCGTGCGCGAGCCAGCCGTGCTCGATGGCCGGAGCCGCGACGTCGACCCGCAATGGGGCATCGCGCCGTTCGATCCCGCCAGTCCGTCGCAAGCGGTGCTGACGGTGTGGGACTACGGGACTCCTGCCCCGCCGACCGTGAACCTGCCACCGACCGACCCCGAGTACGGCCAAGACCCGCACGATGGCGGCGCGGTCGAGCCGCGAGTATTTCAGCAGGCGATCCGATTTCTGCTGACCGGAGAAGTGATGGAGGTCTGCGACCTTGTCGCGTGCACCAGCAACGCACTTTCTTGAACCAACGTTGGTGCGGAAGGCCGTTACCTAGGAAGGCCGTTACCTAGGAAGGCCGTTACCTAGGAAGGCCGTTACCTAGGAAGGCCAAGCAATACGTCGACCAACTCGCCGACCGGGCGAAATGTGAGCCCAGCTATCGCTCGGTGCGCGTAGCGCACCACGCCTGTTCGATCAACCACGAACACGCATCGGCGAACGAAGCCGAGCGGCCCGAGCGCTCCATAAGCGGATACGACCACCTTGTCGACATCGGCAAGCAGCGGGAACTGAAACCCGTGCTTGGCGGCGAAGCGCTCGTGACTTTCGACGCTCTGCGCGGCGATGGCGAGGACTTGCGCGTTCATGGCGGTGAATTGCGACAAGTCGTCGTTGTAGCTGTTGAGCTGTCGCGTGCATACCGGGCTGTCGTCGCCCGGGTAGAAGACAAGCACGACGGGGTGCCCGAGGTAGTCCCCCAACGACACGTAGTTGCCACCGTTTGCCTGCAGCGTGAACGCTGGTGCGATGTCGCCGACTGCGACGCTCACTCCCCGACCGCTTCCATCAACGACTCGCTGATGTCGAAGTTGCTGTACACATCCTGAACGTCATCAAGTTCCTCGAGCGCGTCGATGACGCGCAGGATTGCACGCGCGTCGGCGACATCCGTGACTTCGATCGTCAGACTCGACACCATCGTGCTCTCAGTCGATGCGACCGGCAGACCGGCCGCATCCAAGGCATCGCGCACGTCGAACACGATCGACGGATCGCAGGTGATGTGCCACGAACCGTCACCATCGGCGGTCACATCGTCGGCCCCAGCCTCTAGCGCCGCCAGCATCACGGCGTCTTCGTCGTTGCTCTCCAACAACAACACTCCCCGGCGACTGAACTGCCAACTGACGGCGCCGGGCTCGGCCATTGAACCGCCCACTTTGGAGAACACGTTGCGCACATCGGAAGCTGTCCGATTGCGGTTGTCGGTGAGCACGTCGATGAGTACCGCAACACCGCCGGGGGCATAACCCTCATAAGTAAAGGCTTCGTAGTGCCCGCCTTCGGTCAAGCCGGCACCCCGCTTGACGGCGCGATCGATGGCGTCGTTCGTCATCTGCGCGGCTTTCGCTTTCAGCACGATGTTGCGCAGCGACGCGTTGGAGTTGATATCGGCGCCGCCTTCGCGGGCGGCGACCTCCAGTTGGCGGGCGATCTTGTTGAACACCTTGGCGCGCGCCTTGTCGGCGGCACCCTTTTTGTGCTTGATCGTTGCCCATTTGGAATGGCCCGACATGATGCGTCAACTCCCTATCAACTTCAAAAATTGTGCGTGTAGCCGATCGTCGGCGGTGAGTTCGGGGTGAAACGACGCCACCATCACGTGGTCCTGAGTTGCCAGCACCGGAACACCGTCGTGGCTGGCCACGACGTTCACCCCGTTGCCAACGGCGACCACTTTAGGGGCACGGATGAACACCGCATGAAACGGCGTGCTAAGACCAGCCACGTCGATGTCGGTCTCAAAGCTGTCGACCTGTCGGCCGTAGCCGTTTCGTTGGACGGTCACGTCGATCGCGCCAAAGCTGCGCTGGTCGGGTCGGCCGTCGAGAACCTTGGTCGCCAGCAGGATCATTCCGGCGCAGGTGCCGAAGACCGGCATTCCGCCGCGCAGACGTGCGTTCAGATGTTCGAAGAGTCCGGACGTCTCGAGCAGCCGCGACATGGTCGTGCTCTCGCCGCCGGGCATGACCAGTGCGTCGACGCCAGCAAGGTCGTCGGGAGTGCGTACTTGTGCAGTCTCGGCGCCGAGGCCTACGAGAGCTACTTCATGGGCGGCAAATGCGCCCTGCAGCGCGAGAACTCCGACACGAATAGCCACCTGGGGGCTCCATCGGCGTTACCAGCCGCGTTCTGCGTAACGCTGGTTGATCTCGTCCATTCCGATGCCAGTCATCGGCGCACCGAGTCCGCGACTGACCTTGGCGAGAATGTCGGCGTCGCGGAAGTGCGTCGTCGCTTCGACGATTGCCTTCGCGCGCGGCGACGGGTCGTCGCTCTTGAAGATTCCGGAACCGACGAACACCGCCTCGGCGCCGAGTTGCATGGCGAGCGCCGCGTCGGCTGGGGTGGCGATGCCACCCGCGCAGAACAGCGGGACTTGCAGCGAGCCGGTCTCGGCGATCTCTTGCACCAACGACAGTGGCGCCTGCAACTGCTTGGCCCACTGGAACAGCTCAGCAGAGTCGGCCTGGGTGATCTTGCGGATATCGCCGAGGATGTTACGCAGGTGACGAACGGCCTCGACGATGTTGCCGGTGCCTGCCTCGCCTTTACTGCGGATCAGGCACGCGCCTTCGCTAATACGCCGCAATGCCTCGCCCAGGTTGGTTGCGCCGCACACGAACGGCACTGTGAACGCGTACTTGTCGATGTGGTGCGTTTCATCGGCCGGTGTGAGCACCTCGCTCTCGTCCACGTAGTCGACACCGAGCGCTTGCAAAATCTGGGCCTCAACGAAGTGACCGATGCGGGCCTTGGCCATCACCGGAATGGTGACCATCGCCTTGATGCCCTCGATCATCTCCGGGTCGCTCATGCGCGCTACCCCACCGTCGCGGCGAATGTCGGCGGGAACTCGCTCGAGTGCCATCACGGCACATGCACCAGCGTCCTCGGCGATCTTGGCCTGCTCGGGCGTGACGACGTCCATGATGACGCCGCCTTTGAGCATCTCAGCAAGGCCACGCTTGACCTGGAATGTGCCCTTGAAGTTCGCGGTGCCCTTCACGTCGGAAGCCATACGTTCAGGCTATCTGCCGGATCAGGCGGCGACTGTAAAGGTGTCGACCTCCGGCAGCTCGATCCAAGTGTTCCCGGGAGTCAGTGGAATCTGCTGCCCGTTCGTGTCGGTCAGCACGATCGGCGCCAGCCGATCGGCCCGCGACCAGGTACCGCGCACGATCACACCGCCGGTGAACACCCAGACTTCGCCGGTGCCGATCGTCTGCGCTTCCGGGCTGCCGGCCGCTGCCGGGCTCGGGTTGTAGTCGACTGCCATCACGATCACGTTGGCGCAGTTGATCTGGCCGGTTGCGGCATCAAGGTGCGGATCGCGGCCCGTGGTTCGGAAGTAACGGCCGCTCGCCGCATCGAATCGCCAACCGACCTCCAGACCGTCCATGACAAGATCAACGCCAGCGGCGGCTTCGCCAACGGCCGCCACGCCCGCTGCCAGATAGGTGAACTGCGGCTGCGGCGGAACGGCGTCGGCAGGCGCCAACGTCCACAGCATCGACGTCTGCGCATACAGGTTGTGCGGGCTGCTGCGATCTCGGCTGCGGTAGAAGCCGCCACCCGAGTACACCTCGTTGCGCTGGGCGCTGAGGTCGATGAGATCGCTAGCTTCGATGGCCCGTGTCACCCCGTTGTTGCCGCCGCTCCACACGAACAGGGGCTGGCTCAACGAACCAAGCAGGTCGATGTCCTGCGTGCGACCGGAGCGAATCGGGCCGACCGGATCGGAACCTTGACTATGGAAGACCGCTGCGAAGCGAGTTTGGGCTTCGACGATCTCCTCAAACACGATGTCGGCGGCATTGAGGCCGCTTTGTGGCTGTGCCCGCTTGTTGTTATCGATCTTGACGACCATCGCCGGCCGCGATGCTGCGGCAGCGTCGGTGATGGGCAACCCGGTGAGTGGGTACACCGGAACGGGAGCCACCGTGGTCGGTGGCGCCGTCTCGGCAACCGTTGTGTCGGGAAGGGTGGTGGTTTTCACGACGGTCGCTGTGGTCGTCGTCGAACCTGCAGTCGACGACGAACCACTGCATCCGATAAGGCTGCCAATCAGCACACCGAGGAGTGCGATACGACGCCACCCGCTATGACTGGAACAGGTCATCATTACGGCACCCCTGCGAACCCGCCGACGGTGAACATGCCGGGCTTTACTAGTTCGACCCATGTGCGACCGGGAGTGAGTGCGATCGGCCCGTCGGGACCGGTGAATTCGAACGGCGACGTTCGACTAGAGCGAGTCCACACACCCTGCACCGCGTTCCCGCCGCTGAACACCCACACCTCTCCAAAGCCAACCGTGTCAGCTATCGGACTACGGGCGTCAGCCGCGCTCAACCGATAATCCACGACCATCACAATGACGTTACGGGTGCTGACTTGTTCCGTCGAGGCGTCGAGATGCGCGACACCGTCGGCGGTGCGCAAGTAGTTTCCGCTGACGGGGTCGTAACGCCACCCGACAAACAAACCTTCGAGAAACACGTCGACACCACTGAACGGTTCCCCAACGAACGGTTGGCCCGACGCTAGGAACCGAAACGGCGGCGGCGGCGGCCCTGCGCCCTCGGGTGCCAAGGTCCACAGTTGAGACGTCATGGCGTATTCGTTGAACGGCGCGACCCGCGTATCGTCGCGGAAGAATCCGCCGCCGTTGTACACAGATTCATTGAGCGCGCTCAGATCGACGAGATCGCTTGCCTCAATCGCTGCCGTGACCGCCGGATTCCCTCCGCTGTAGACGAACAGGGGTTGGTTGAACGCGCCGGCAAGATCAACATCCTGTTCGCGAGCCGACCGAATTGGCCCCACAGGGTCGGAGCCCTGGCTATGAAACACTGCGGCAAGACGTGTCTGCGCCTCGATGAGCTGTTCGAACACTATGTCGGCGGCATTGAGGCCGCTTTGGGGTCGCGCGTTCGCGTCGTTGTCGATCTTCACCACGAGCGCCGGGCGTGCGGCTGCTGCTTCATCGGTGATCGGCAGCCCGGTGAGCGGATACACGGTCCCTGGATCGACGGGCGGGATGGGATTCTCGCCAACCGTGGTGTTGCCGGGCAGCACCGTTTGCTCGACTGAATTGGCTGAGTCGCCGTTGTCGCCGTTGTCGCCGTTGTTGCCGCCGCTGTCGCAAGCAACTGCTCCGACGCTTAGTACGACGACGAGCGCAGCACGAAATTTGAACCTCATAGCTCCCTCAACAATGCGATGCGTTCCTGAAGCGGTGGATGGGTATCGAACATCTTGTTCCAGCGGCTGAGGTGGCCATTGTCACCAACACCGGACATCGGTTGCTCGATCCACATGTGCGCCGTCGCTGTCGAGGCCGCGTGTGTCACCGTGCCATCGTCGCGCAGCTTCTCCAGGGCAGAGATCAGACCGGGTGGATAGCGCGTCATCTGGCACGCTGACACGTCGGCAAGTGTCTCGCGCTTGCGGCTGATGGTCGCTTGCATTGCCTTCGCAATGATGGGAGCGAAGATCAGCAATATGAGACCAACAATGGCTAGTGGGTTGCCACCCTGGCGATCGCCTTCACGATTGACGCGGCCGCCGTTCCACCACATCATGCGGACGGCGATGTTGGTGAGCAGCGCAACAGCACCGACCAGCGTGACTGCGAGCGTGCTGATCAGGATGTCGTAGTTACGAATGTGCGAGAGCTCGTGGGCCAGCACACCTTCCAGCTCGACTCGGTTCAGCTTCTCGAGCAACCCAGTCGTCACTGCGATCGCCGCGTGTTTCGGATTGCGACCTGTCGCAAACGCGTTGGGGGCCGGATCGTCGACCAGGTACACGCGTGGCTTCGGCAACCCGCTGGCGATGCAGAGACCTTCAACCAGATTGTGCAGTCGTTGGTATTGCACCGGGTCGGCGGGGTAGGCGCGACTGACTGCGAGCGCGATCTTGTCGGCCTTCCAGTACGACACGAACGCCATCACACCGGAGAAGATGAGCGCAACGATCGTGCCCACCAAGCCGTTGCCGATGTAGAGGCCGAACGCCGCACCGACCATGCCGAGGATGACGACAAAGCTGGCGATGAGCGCGACACTGCGTCGCTTGTTAGCTCTGATCAGTTCGAACATCAGTGGTTCAGAACTGAACCTTGGGCACCTCGCGGGCGGCCTCGTCGGTCTCGAAGTACTCGCGGTCCTCGAAGCGCAAGATGCTGGCGAAGATGACGGCGGGGAACGCCTGGCGCTTGTTGTTGTAGCTCAGCACGCTGTCGTTGTAGAACTGGCGCGAGTAAGCAACGCGGCCCTCGGTGGCGGTCAGTTCTTCTTGCAGCGCAAGGAAGTTCTGGTTGGCCTTCAGATCGGGATAGGCCTCACCCAACGCGAACAGTTGCCGCAGCGCTCCGGTCAGCAGCCCGTCCGCTTCGGCCTGCCCGTGCGGAGTTGCCGGCGCAGCAATGGCGGCGTTGCGCGCGTTGATGACCGCTTCGAGCGTCTCCTTCTCGTGTTTGGCATAGCCCTTGACGGTCTCGATCAGGTTAGGAATCAGGTCGATGCGCCGCTTCAACTGCACGTCGATCTGCGACCAGGCGTTGTCGACCTGGTTACGGGCGCGAATCAGGCCGTTGTAGACAACGACGACGTACAGCAGTACGACGGCTACGACGGCCACGATGATGAGCGTTGTACTCATTGGAACACTCCAAAGGTCTCAGGGCGCCGCAAGCGCGAGCGCCGTTACTCGGCCAGCATACGTCCGAGACGCCGACGGCGCGGTAACACCTGTCCTCTGGTGAACGGCCTGGTGAGCGGCCGGGACATGAACGGCCAGGCCGATACCGAGCGCTGACCGGCGGCATGTGGGAGCGCAACCTGCCGATAGATCTCGGCGTAGCGCTGCGCAAGCGTCGTCATCGAAAAGTCGTCGGCGCGGGTCGAGCCAGCGCCGATCAACCGTGCCGCCAGCGTTTGGTCCGAGAGCGCCCGCTCGAGCGCCCCCGACAACGCGTGCGCATCGCCTGCGGGGACCAGCAGCGAGTCGACCTCGTCGGTGGCAACGTTGCGGTATCCGTCGAGCGCGCTGGCGACGATGCACGTGCCTGCCGCCATCGCTTCGATCAGTACAACACCGAAGGACTCGCCGTGCAGCGATGGCGCGCAAAAGACATCCGCGCCCTTCAAGCGCGCGATCTTTTCGGAGTCCGAGAGTCGACCCAACCATTCGATGCGCGGATCTCCGGCTGACTGCGCACGCAGCCGCTCTGTGTCGGGTCCGCTGCTGGCGATCCACAATCGAACATCCTGGCCACGGACCTGACCGAGTTCAGCCATCGCCGCGAGCAGCACGTCGAGTCCCTTGCGTTCCTCGTGACGACCGCAGAAAAAGATGGTCGGCCGATCGGTGGGGAACGGCTGCGCTGTTCGGTAATCGTCGAGTTCGACGCCGTTGAAGAGGATCTCGTACTCAGCAGGGATGTAGGCATTGACGAGCGCGGCCGCGTCCTTTGAGACCGCGACACGATGAGCAAGATTGGCGGCGGCAGGCTTGATGTAGTTCTTCAGGTGCCGATAGCTGGCGCTCTCACCAGCAGCGTGAAAGGTTCCGACAACGGGTGCTGGGTGCAGCAGGATCGCTGTCATCGGCGGCCCGGGAGCGAACGGTTCGTGCAGGTGCAGCACATCGAACTGTTCCTCGTACATGACGCGCATCGTGCGCATGACACAAGATGGGTCGGGGGCGAGCGGTGCCACCGAGCCGTTGGCCGAGGTCGGCAAGCTGTTGCCGAGCGGGGTGACGAATGTGGCTGGCGGCGGCCCATCGCACGGACCGAGAACCCGCACCTCTATACCCATGCGCCGCAATTCGCGGGCAAGGCCCATCACCTGCGCTTGCACTCCCCCGGGCACCGACAAGCTGTATGGGCTGACCATGCCAACTCGCAACAGGCGCTCGCTGGTGGACACCCCTGGCACGCTATCCGAGGATTGGATTGCGGCACCGGCTCAGCAGCAGCTGGGGCTTTCGTGCATGACCTCAGCGTTGGCGAGCACGGTGTAGACCTCAAAGTCGTGCAGGCTGCCGTCCACCCAGAACTTGTCCTGGACGGCGTAACAGCAGGTGGTCTCGCCCTCAACGCTGGTGCTCAGGCCAGCGGCGTTCACGCGCGCAAGTTCGGCGGCGACTTCTTCTCTCGACTCGACTTCCACTCCGAGGTGGTTGATCGAACCGGGCGCTGCGTCAGGGTTCTGCAGCAGGACCAACTTCAACGGCGGGTTTGCGATCGCGAAGTTTGCGTAGCCGGGCTTCAGCTTGGACGGTGTGGTACCGAACAGTCGGCTGTAGTGCTCGATGGCCGCATCGAGATCAGTGACGTTCAAGGCGAGTTGCAGGCGGGACATGTTGTTGCTCCTTGTGGCGAAACCACGGGTGTAGATTGATGATGGTCGATATGTTACCCGCATATCGATGTTTGTCAATATGTAGTGCCGGAGTTCTTGGAGGAACGAAATGACGCGAACTACCCGCACGGCTCCAGCGTGTTGCGGCGCTCCCGGGGAAGCGGCGCTGACCACGCAACAGGCCGAGTCGCTCGCCCACGCCTTCGCCGCACTCGCCGACCCGGTTCGACTCCGCCTGCTGTCGCTGATCTCAACTGGCGCTGACGGCGAAGTGTGCGCGTGCGACATGGTCACCCCGCTGGGCAAGAGCCAACCAACAGTCAGCCACCACCTGAAGGTGTTGCGCGAAGCAGGTCTGGTCACCGCCGACAAGCGCGGCATCTGGATGTGGTACCGGGCAGTACCCGAGCGAATCGCGCAGTTGCGGGCCGCGCTGGGCTAGAAGAGCCGCTGAGTGAGCTGCTTGCGGTAGCCAGCCGTGCGCGGATCGTCCGTGCCCATCAGTTCCAGGATGTCGACAAACTGCTGGCGCGCTGCTTCGTCGTCCTTCACGCGTGCGAGCAATGCCGTCAGCGTTGCATCGTGGTCGTCATCGGGCACCAGCCCAGTGCGGGCTTTGGCCGCGACTTTGCGAGTGCGCTCGGATTCGGCGATACGGCCGAGGAGTTGCAGCGCCTGCTCGCTCTCGCCACGAGCAACCAGCAGTTCCGCAAGCCCGACGATTGCGTCCTCGTTGCCTGCTTGCAGTTCGAGCACCGCGCGAAATGCGCCTTCGGTACCTTCAGCAAGTAACGCCGCCACCGTCTGTTCGCCTTCGGTCGGCTGCAACGAATCGACGAATGCCTTCACCACGTGTTCGGGCTGCGCGCCGACGAAACCGTTGACGACTTCTCCGTTGCGCAATGCGTAGACGGCTGGAATCGACTGCACCTGGAACGCCTGCGCGATCGCTGGGTTCTGGTCGGTGTCGACCTTGGCCAGCACCACCTTGCCAGCAGTTGCATCGATGACCGATTCGATGATGGGACCGAGGGTGCGGCACGGCCCACACCACGGCGCCCAGAGATCGACGACCACCGGAACGGTGAATGATCGATCGATCACTTCTGCCTGAAATGTTGCGTCGGTGACGTCAAGAGCCATGCCATCACGATACCGGCCGCGCTCTACCCCAACCGATGGCGGCACGACCCGGATACCGTACGGGTGCAATGAGCTACGAGTTGCGTTCCGAGTTGCCGACGCTTGATCGCCCGGTACTAGTGGTGCACCTCACCGGGTGGATCGACGCCAGCGGCGCGGGCGCAGCTGCGCTTGCGGCACTCAATGACGAATGCGACACCACGCTGCTGGCGACGTTCGACGGCGACGACTACATCGACTATCGCGCCCGCCGGCCGACGATGGAGCTACGCGAGGGCGTCAACACGCGATTGGTGTGGGACGACATCGAGTTGCGTGTCGGGCGAGACTCGGCGCAGCACGACATTCTCACCCTTACCGGTCCCGAGCCCGACTCACGGTGGCGCGAGTTTGCGGCCGCTGTCTCCGGGCTGGCCGTGCAATTGGGCGTTCGCCAAATGGTCGCGCTGGGCGCCTACCCGTATGCGACGCCGCACACTCGCTCGCCGCGACTCTCGAGCAGTTCGCCCTCGGCGGAGGTGCTGGCCGATCTTCCCTTCCTCAAGAACTCGGTCGATGTTCCAGCGGGAATGAGCTCGGTGCTGGAACACGCGCTTTCCGGTTCCGGCATCGCCTCGCTGGGGATCTGGGTGCAGGTCCCTCACTACGTCAGTGCGATGAGCTATCCCGCTGCCACCGCCGCGCTGTTACAGGGCTTGCAGGAAGTCACCAGCATCCGCGTCGCGGCCAACGACATTGCCCACGAGGCCGAGACCCAGCGACACCGCATCGATCAACTCATCGACGGCAATGAAGAACACGCGGCGATGGTCGCCAAGCTGGAAGCGCTCTACGACCACGCCGGCGAGCAGACGATGTCGCTCGGCGACCCGCAGATCCCCAGCGGCGACGATCTCGCCGCCGAGTTCGAACGCTTCCTGCGCGAACAGGACAATTGACAACTAGAACTGCAGCAGGTTCTCTTGGCGAAGGTAGATCTCGTTGGAGATTCCTGGGTTGAGCGATGCGAGCGTGGCGATGAGAAGTGATCCATCGGCGCGAATCTCCCTCACGGTCAAGACTTCCGACCACGGTGTGCCGTTCAATGAGACACCGGTTTCCACGTGTGAGCGAAAGGCGTCCACCGCTGCCGTCGCTGCCGCTGCGTCGGCGTAGTGCAGCGCGACTACGAGGGTTGATGTCTCGCCGTCGAAGGTCTCGCCGAGGCCCGCGACCGTCCAAGTTTCGCCGCTCCACGGCGGAAGCAACTGGGCGATTGCCACAGACGCCGCATCGAGCGCGGCACCCACAGCGGAGTACGCCGGGTCATCAGCGAGCGAGGCGGCGCCATCGGCGGCAGCCGCAATGCCCTCATCGATCAGCGCTCGATCTCGGCTCCATCGCAGAACAGATCCGTCGACGGCGATGCGCACCGGTTCGCCGAGCCGACGGACCGCCGACACCGCGGCGAAGTCAATTTCGCCGTCTGGCCCCAAGGACAGATACGTGACACCGCCGACCGACTCCTGCACGAGATCCTCACCGCCGGGCGACGACCGCAAACCACTTTCGAGATCGCCGACATCGATGCTGCCAACGATGACTGCAACCTGTCCCGGCTGCGACCCGAAGTCGATGAACGCGTCGATCTCGCGAGTGTCGAAGCCAGTGAACTCCCGGAACTCCGGCTCAAGGATTCCGTCGCGAACAGTTCGCGGCAGACCCACCGCGTTCGACGAACGCTCGATCAGCAGCGTGACATCCTCCTCGAGCGAATCTGCGTTCTCGCCATCGCGTAGCCGGTCGAGATTGCCGTAGAAGACCGGCTGACTGCGGTTGCCTTCGGTGTCGGGAACTGCGCCGAGCAAGCCGAGCACGGTCGTGGCTGCCGCTTTGTTGGCACCGCCGTTGCCGCCGTTGCCGCCGCCACATCCAACCGCGAACACGAATAGGGCCGGAACCACGAAGAGTCGTCGCATGCTGCAACGGTAGTACGGGTCGGGTCGCCGCTGGATGAGTTGAGTACGCTCGCAGACATGAGAGTCGATGGTGGTATCAGTGGCAACCTGCACGACGCAGGCGTGCAGGCGAGAGAACTTCAAGAAGCCGGATACTCGGGGGCATGGTCGTTTGAGACGGCACACGATCCGTTCTTCCCGCTGTTGCTCGCCGCGGAGCACACCGACACGATCGAGATCGGCACATCGATTGCTGTCGCCTTTGCGCGCAACCCGATGACGCTCGCTCAGATCTCCTGGGACCTGCAGGCCTTCTCGAAGGGCCGCTTCGTGCTCGGTCTCGGTAGTCAGATCAAGCCGCACATCACGAAGCGCTTCAGCATGCCCTGGAGCCACCCGGCCGCGCGCATGCGCGAGATGGTCCTCGCCATCCGCGCCATCTGGGATACGTGGGAGAACGGCACCCCGCTCGCATTTCGCGGCGAGTTCTACACCCACACGCTGATGACGCCGTTCTTTGCGCCCGGCCGCGACGATCTCGCTGGCTTTGGCGTGCCGAAGATCTTCTTGGCTGGCGTCGGCGAGCTGATGACAGAGGTTGCTGGCGAGGTGTGCGACGGGTTCATCTGCCACGGCTTCACCACCGAGCGCTACCTCCGGGAAGTCACGTTGCCGGCACTTGCTCGGGGTCGCGCCAAGGCGGGCAAGACGATGGAAGGCTTCGAGATCGCCGGCCCCAGCTTCGTAGTCACCGGCGCCAGCGAGCAGGAGATGGCTGCGGCCGATAGCAGCACCCGCCAGCAGATCGCGTTCTACGGGTCGACACCTGCGTACAAGGGTGTGCTCGAGTTGCACGGCTGGGACGGGCTACACGAAGAACTGAACGCCCTGTCGAAGAAGGGCGGTTGGGCCGAGATGGGAACGTTGATCACCGACGAGATACTCAACACGTTCGCCGTCGTCGCTGAGCCCGAGGGAATCGCGCCGGAATTGCACCGCCGCTACGGCGACGTGATCAACCGCATCAGCTTCTACGCCCCCTACAAGTCCGACCCGGAGCGCTGGGCCAACGTCCTAGCAGCCCTCAAATCCGCCTAACCCAACACGTAGTTGCGGGGGGAATGAACGTAGAACGTTTGTTCGATATGGTGGGCGGATGACGGACGCGCCGAACCGAGGCCTTGGGAGAGGCCCGGCCACTCTTGGGCGGAGCGCGATCGTTGCTCCGGGGCAGGCGCCGCCGGCCGAGTGGGCAGATGCGCCACGAGTCGTGATCGAGTTACCAGCCGCCGGGCTCGCCGAGCCACTGCGCGAAGCCGCACAGCTGCGACGTGGGATGGTGTTCGAACTCTGTGGCGATGTCGACCGCGGGATACTGGAACCGTTTCGCAGCGATCAGCCGTTGCATCTCATCGGACCCCGCGTGCGCTTCAACCGGCAGTTGCTGCAGCACATGGTGTATGCCAACTCGATCGACTTCCGCGGAGGTGCAAGGTGGCCGGTCTTCGAACGCGCCCTTGCGCTGGGAGCGAAGTCGACCCGCGATGGCGTCGGCGACGTCGAACTGCGCGATGGAACTCGGGCATGGCTGGATGGGGGGCCGGTTCGTTACACAGCGAAAATCGACGGTGTGTCGGTGCTGCACCGCGTCGCGGTCGAACACGGTTCGCTGAAGCCACCTGTCAGCAACGAGTGCTCGGCCGATCTCGCCGTCGATCAGTTGGAGGCAGTCACGCACGATGGTGGCGCCGCCCGCATCATCGCTCCCGCCGGGTCGGGCAAGACGCGCGTGCTCACCGAACGCGCGCGTCACTTGGTGGAGCAGTGGCAGTTGCCACCATCTGCCATCACCCTGATCGCCTTCAACAAGCGCGCGCAGGAAGAGATCGCGGCGCGCACTACCGATCTGCCCGGGCTGCAGGTCCGCACACTGAACGCGATTGCACTGGCGGTCATCAACGGCTCGGCACCGTTCGCACGCCAACCGCAGCGACTGGCAACGATCGACGAGCCCGAGGTGCGCCGGCTGATCGGCAAGCTGGTCAAGTTTCCGCGCGTGCGCAACGCCGACCCCGTCGCGACGTGGATCGAGGCGTTGTCGCTGGCGCGGCTCGGGCTAGTCGACCCAGACCAGGTTGCATCGCGCTACGACGGCGAAGTCGATGGCTTCGCCGACGCGCTCGCCCGCTATCGCGAGACGCTCGCCCGTCAAGGCCAGGTCGACTTCGACGAACAGATCGTGCGCGCAATCGAGTTGCTTCTGCGCGATCCGGAGGCCCGCGCTGCCGCACAGCGGTCGTGCCGACTGCTGCTCGTCGACGAGTTCCAAGACCTCACGCCGGCGCACGTCCTGCTCGTCCGCCTGCTTGCTGGGCCCGACGCGGCGGTATTCGGAGTCGGCGACGACGACCAGACGATCTACGGCTACAACGGTGCCGACCCGGCGTGGCTGATCGAGTTCGGCGACATGTTCCCTGGCGCTGGCGCCCACCCGCTAGAGGTCAACTACCGCTGCCCCGCAGGCATCGTGCGCGCGGCCGACACGTTGCTGCGCCACAACCGTCGCCGCGTCGCAAAGACGATCCGCGCCAGCCATCAGGACCGCGACGGCTTCATGGTCGCGCCATCCACCGGCAACTCAGTCGATCTCACCGTGCAAGCTGTGCGCACCGCAGTCGCCGCCGGCTCTGCCCCACGCGGCATCGCAGTGTTGACCCGCGTGAATTCGCTGCAAGCCCCAGTGCAGGTCGCGCTCCGCGCCGCTGGTATCGCAACCAGCGGCGGTGTCGGCACCGAGTTTCTCGAACGCACTGCGGTGCGCGCAACGCTCGCGTGGTTGCGTCTCGCCCGCGCGGGCGGCGAATTTTCGGCCGCCGATGTCGGTGAGGCCCTGCGCCGTCCATCACGCTCACTCCATCCACGCGTCGCGACTTGGGCCGCCGAGCAAACCTCGCTGACGGGCTTGCGTCGCCTCGCCACACGTATCACCACCGAACGCGATGCGATCACCGTCGATCAGTTCGCCGCCGACATCGACAAGCTGCAGCAACTCGTGAAGAGCTCAGGTACGACCGAGCAGATTCTCGCCACGGTGCGCGACTCGTTCGGGCTCGCGAGCAGTATCGCCAAGCTCGACGCACATCGCCACGGCATGAACCGCACCGCACAGAACGACGACCTCACCGCGTTGGCGCAACTCGCAGGCTTGCAGCCCGATCCACGGGAATTCGAGCAGTGGCTGCGAACTTCGCTGACCGCCAAGTCCGACGCCGACGGTGTGACGCTGGCGACGGTGCACCGCGTGAAGGGCCAGGAGTGGCCGTTCGTCATCGTGCACCACGCCGACGCCGACCAATTCCCGCATCGGCTCGCCGACGATGTCGAAGAGGAGCGGCGACTCTTCCATGTCGCAATCACTCGCGCCTCGCGCGACGTGCTGGTCGTTCCGTCCAACCAGCCGTCGCCGTTCATCGCCGATTGCAGCACAGAGCCGCTGGCAAAGCCGAGCCCAACACTCGCCCCCTCGCCCGCGGTCAAAGCTGCGAAGGCAGTCGCGAAGTCGGCGGACACTCCCCTGTTCGACGAGCTACGTGCACTGCGATTGGTGCTCGCCGCCGGCAAGCCAGCCTTCATCGTGTTCGCCGACTCGGTGCTGCGCGACATCGCCGCGGTCCGCCCGACGTCGCTCGATCAGCTGTCCGCGATCAAGGGCATCGGGCCTGAGAAACTGAAGCTGTACGGCCCCGCAATTCTCGAAGCCGTCGCCGCCGCGAGCTAGGCGCCAAGACCACTCAGCCAGGCATGCACATTGGCGCCGAGGGCGGCCACGTCGTAGCCGCCTTCCTGCAACACAACGGTCGGCAGGCCAAGCTGGCGAACAACCTGGCCGCAGCGACGCATGCCGGGCGTCGTCACGGCCAAGTCGCAAATCGGGTCGGTGATATAGGTGTCGAGACCGAGCGACACGATCAGCAGCGCCGGACCGAACGCCGCAATCTGCTCGCAGGCGGTGCTGAGCGCGCCGACGAACAGGTCGTCGTTGGCGCCCATGGGTAGCGGGTGGTTGATGTTGTGGCCGAACCCGCGCCCGCTGCCGGTCTCGTCGGCAAAGCCGATCGAGTACGGATACGCACGCGCCGGGTCGCCATGCAACGACACATACTGCACATCGTCGCGGTCGTAGAAGATCTGCTGCGTGCCGTTGCCGTGGTGATAGTCGACGTCGAGCACTGTGACCTTGCTACCTGTCGTCGTGGCAACGTGATGCGCTGCAATCGCCGCATTGTTGAAGAAGCAGTAGCCACCGTAGAGATCGCTCGTCGCATGGTGGCCGGGTGGCCGACACAGCCCGTAGGCATTGCTCTCGCCATCGAGCACCAACTGGGTAGCGGTCAGCGCCGTGTCGACCGCGCCACGCGCTGCCTGGTAGGTCCCTTCCGTCAGCGGTGTCGTCGTCTCGAAACACCAGTAACCGACACGACCAGAGATGGATTGCGGCTCGCGGCCGGGCGACATCTTGTCGCGCAAGGCTGGGCGATAGAAGACATCGGGCACGACCTCGCGGACCCCAGGGTGTGCCGCGTTGTACAGCCGCCAGCCCTCGTCGAGGAACTTCACCAGACCCGGATTGTGAACCGCCTCGATCGGGCCGCTTCCCCACTCGCTCGGTTCCGCAAAGAGAAAGCGAGGGTCGGCTTGCAGCGTCTCGCGAATCGCTTCGGCGCGGCCAACGTGTTCCCAGGGGCTATGCGCGACCGAGGTCTCGAACTCAACGCGCGGATCGTGCAGCAAGTGAGCGGCGGTGTAGACGACCCTCATGGTTTGCCTTTCATCGCGTTGTCAGACCAGCTCGAGTTCTTCCGCGAGGTACAACTCGCGACACTTGGCACGTTGCAGTTTGCCCGATGAGGTCTTCGGCAGCGTGCCCGCCTTCACCAGCATTACGTCGCGCGGCGGAAGGCCACACACATCGATCGTGCGCTGGTGCACATCGTGACGCAATGTTGCGAGGTCCTCGCTCTCAGCACCAAGGCTGGCGATGTTCGGGCGCACCTCAGCGACAACGACAACACTCTCCTTGCCCTTGTAACCCTCGACGCCGAACGAGATGACGTTGCCAGCCCGTACACCCTCTATCTGTGCGACCGTGCGCTCGATGTCTTCTGGGAACACGTTGCGACCGCCGACAATGATCACGTCCTTGATCCGGCCGCACAACACCAGCTCGCCATCGACGAGGTAGGCGAGGTCGCCGGTGCACAGCCAGCCATCGCGAAAGAGCGCCGCCGTCGCATCGGGGCGCTTGTAGTAACCGGGGGTGACAGACGTGCCGCGCAGCAACAGTTCGCCGACATGACGCTCGGCGAGTTCTTCGTAGGTGTCGGGATGGACCACCTTCATCTCGAGCCCTGGCACCGCCTTCCCGAGCAACGGCAAGCGACGAACGTCAAGATCCTCTTCGGCGTCGGCAAGTGCCAAAGGCTTCGCGACGCGCTCGCGCTCGAGAAACTCGCGGTCGACCGAGTCGGTGACCATGCCGCGATAGCGCGGAGGGAAAGCACCACCGATTGCGACCTCGGCCATGCCAAAGGCCGGGAACACGCTGCCCGCTTTGAAACCGAACGGCGCTGCCGCGCGCACGAAGGCTTCGACCGCGTTCGGGTCGACAGGTTCCGCACCGCTCAATGCCAGCGTCAGGCGCGACAGATCGAGACCCTCCATGCGGCCGAGCGCTCGCGTCGCAAGCACCCATGCGAAGTTGGGGCCAGCCGTCGCGGTGCCGCCCCAGTCGCTGATCCATTGCATCCAGTTTCCGGGCTTCGCAAGAAAGTCTTGCGGCGCCGCCTGCACGAGCTGCACCCCGCGCGTCATCGGCAACGCCAAGAACCCGACCAGTCCCATGTCGTGATACAGCGGCAGCCAACTGACCATCACTTCTTCGAGCGACAGTTCCGCTGCCGCGCAGCTGGCATCGAGGTTCGCGCGCAACACGCGATCGGGAATCATCACGCCCTTGGGTTCGCTCGTCGAACCGCTCGTGTACTGCAAGATCACCAGTCGCTCAGCGTCGACGGTGGGGCGCTGCCAACGGTCGGGGCCGGGCACGCCAGCGGCGCCAGGCATGACGGACGCCATCGGCTCGATCGGCGGATCATTCGGGCCGACCGAATACAGCGCGGCCAGCATCTCGTCGATCAGGATCAACTTCGCGTCGCCGTGATGGATGCGCGCTCGCGTGCTCTCCACGAACGCATCGAGCGAGCCCATCCGCATCGGCAGTGGCAACACCATGCTGGCCATTCCTGCCAACCAACAGCCCTGCACGATCGTCATCAGCGATCGCGACGTCGGCCCCAAGATCGCAACGTGATCCCCCGGCACCAGACCGCGCGCCTGCAACGCTGCGGCGACAACGCGCGCTTCCTCATGGATCTGCGCCCACGAGACGAACGAGTCGCCGTCGGCAGCTTGCACGCTGTGGCCGACGAAGCGCACGCCCGTCGGCCGGTCGGCGGCGACGATCAGGCGGTCGATGATCGAATCGGTTGCCGCGTCGGTCACGGCACTTCCAGATGGCATACCGCAACGGTAATGCCCCGCGTGCAAGCCGCCCTCACCCGTAGAATCTGCCCACCATGGCAGCCAGCGGACGACCCGACCCCGACAGCGACACACCTTCCCATCGCTATTCGGGAACGCTCGCGCAGGACATCGAAGCCCGCTGGCACGACCGATGGGACGCGCACGGCACCTTCGACACGCCCAATCCAGTCGGCTCGCTGGCCGACGATTCGGGCTTCGCCAAGCGTCCGAAGAAGTTCATCCTCGACATGTTCCCCTACCCGAGCGGCGAGGGCCTGCACGTAGGGCACCCACTGGGCTTCATCGGCACCGACATGTACGCCCGCTACATGCGTATGACCGGCCACAACGTGCTGTACACCATGGGGTTCGACGCCTTCGGCTTGCCCGCCGAACAGTTCGCGGTGCAGAGCGGCCAGCATCCGGCCCTGACCACCGCGAAGAACGTCGAGACCTATCGCCGCCAGCTTCGCCGGTTGGGCCTCAGCCACGATCGGCGACGCAGCATTGCGACCACCGACCCGGGCTACTACCGCTGGACGCAATGGATCTTCCTGCAGATCTTCAACTCGTGGTTCGATCCCGAGCGCAAAGTCGCGCGACGCATCGATGAACTGGTCGCCGAGTTCGATGCTGGCAAGCGCGCCGCGCTCACCGGCGACTGGAACGCGATGATTCCGAGCGCGAAGCGCCAAGAGCTCGACAAGTGGCGGCTGGCTTATGTCAGCGATGCGCCGGTGAACTGGTGCCCAGGCCTAGGCACAGTCGTCGCCAACGAAGAGGTCACCGCCGACGGTCGCAGCGATCGCGGCAACTTCCCCGTGTTCAAACGCAACATGCGCCAGTGGATGATGCGCATCACCACCTACGCCGATCGCCTGCTCGACGATCTCGATCTGCTCGATTGGTCCGACGCGATCAAGGCGATGCAGCGGAATTGGATCGGTCGCAGCGAGGGCGCCACCGTTCACTTCGCGATCGCTGGACACGCTTCCGAACAGATCACCGTGTTCACAACTCGCCCCGACACATTGTTCGGTGCCACCTTCATGGTGCTGGCCCCCGAGCATCCACTTGTCGATCAGCTGACCACGCCGGCGCAGCGCACGGCGGTCGCGCAGTACAAACGCGAAGCCGAGGCGAAGAAGGATTTCGATCGCCAGGATGCTGGCCGCGAGAAGACCGGCGTCTTCACCGGTTCGCACGCGATCAACCCGTTGAACGGCGAGCAGATACCAGTGTGGATCGCCGACTACGTGCTGATGGGGTATGGCACCGGGTCGATCATGGCGGTGCCCTGCGGCGACCAGCGCGACTTCGAGTTCGCTCGCAAATTCGCGCTACCGATCACAGCGATCCAGCAGCCGCCGGATCGATCCCTGGACACCACGACGTGGTCCGATGCGTTTGTCGGAGATGCGCCGTACGTAAACAGTGCGAACGATTCATTGAACCTGAACGCCGTCGCCAACATCGAAGAAGGTGTTCGCCTGACCAACCAGTGGTTGTCCGCGCACGGCCACGGCGAGTCGACCATCACTTACAAGTTGCGCGACTGGCTGTTCAGCCGCCAGCGTTATTGGGGCGAGCCCTTCCCGATCGTGTACGACGCTGATGGCAGTCCGCACGCGCTACCCGACTCGGTACTGCCGGTAGCGCTGCCCGACACAGATCAATTCTCCCCGCGCCTGTTCGACCCTGACGACGCGATGAGCAACCCCGAGAGTCCCTTGGATCGGTTGCCGGAGTGGGTCAATGTCGAGTTGGATCTCGGCGACGGCAAGCAGGCATATCGACGCGACACGAACGTGATGCCGCAGTGGGCGGGCAGTTGCTGGTACGAGCTGCGCTACATCGACCCGACCAACGAGAACGCGTTCGTCGATCCCGCCAACGAGAGCTACTGGATGGGGCCACCCCAAGAAACTAAGGGCAAGAACGCGAACGGCACCCCACATCCGGGTGGAGTCGATCTGTACGTCGGCGGTGTCGAGCACGCGGTGCTGCACTTGTTGTACGCGCGGTTCTGGCACAAGGTGCTCTTCGACCTCGGCCACGTCAGCTCCGTCGAGCCGTACCACCGCTTGTTCAACCAGGGCTACATCCTGGCTGCCGCGTACCAGGACGAGCGCGGCATGTACGTCGATGCCGCGAGCGTTGAGGACCGCAACGGGGCGCACTTCTTCAACGGCAAGGCCGTCAAGCGCGAGTACGGCAAGATGGGCAAGAGCCTGAAGAACGCCGTCGCGCCCGATGACATGTGCGCTCAGTACGGCGCCGACACGCTGCGCCTGTACCTGATGAGCATGGGTCCGCTCGACGCGTCACGCCCGTGGGAAAGCAAGGATGTTGTCGGCGTACACCGCTTCCTGCAGCGGTTGTGGCGGAACATGATCGACGAAGACAGCGGCGAGCTGCGTGTGCTCACCGGCGATGCCGATGACGAGACGAAACGGGTTGTGCATCGCACGATTGCAGCCGTGCGCGAAGAATTGGACCACCTGCGATTCAACACTGCGATCGCCAAACTGATCGAGTGCAACAATCATCTGACCAAGTTGGGCGGTTGCCCGGCTGATGTCGCCGACACTGTGGTCAAGCTGTTGGCCCCCTTGGCGCCGCACATCGCGGAGGAGTTGTGGGCCAGGCTCGGGCACAAGGATTCGATCACCTACGAGCCCTTCCCCGTCGCCGATCCGGCGATGCTGCTGAGCGACACCGTCGAGTACCCAGTGCAGGTCAACGGCAAGGTGCGCGCACGCATAACAGTCGCATCCGACGCCGACGCGGCGACAGTCGAGAGGGCTGCGATGGCGGACGAGAAGGTTCAGGCATCGCTCGCTGGAGCAAAGCCCAGCAAGGTAATAGTCATCCCAGGCCGAATGGTCAACATCGTCTTGTAATCGCTAGTTGGCGAGTAACGCCTTCTGCACCTTGCCCATTGAGTTGCGGGGCAGGGCTTCCACGAAGCGGATCTCACGCGGGCGCTTGTGCACGGAGAGCGAATTGGCAACATGTGCGATGAGGGCTGAATCGGCGACCATCTCGGACGCAACGACGTACGCAACTATTCGCTGACCCAGATCGGCGTCGCTCACCCCGACTACCGCCACTTCGCTGACCGCTGGGTGATCGAGCAGCACTGACTCCACTTCGCCTGCGCCGACCTTGTGACCGCCAGTCTTGATGATGTCGATTGAGGTGCGACCCACGATCCGATGGAAGCCTCCTGCATCGATAATCGCCGTATCGCCGGTGCGAAACCAATCGCCCTCGAACGAATTGGCCGTCGCCTCCGGTTGGTTGAGATAGCTGTCGAACATTGTGCTGCCCGCGATACAGAGCTCGCCCATTGTCTCGCCGTCATGTGGCAACTCCGCTCCAGTCTCATCGACAAGTCGGCTTCGGACGCCGGCGATCGGCGTGCCGACCCAGCCCGGTCGCCGCTCACCGTCCGCGCGCGTACTGATCGTGATCAGTGTCTCGGTCATTCCGTAGCGCTCGATCGGGGCGTGGCCTGTTAGCGCGCGTATCGACTCGAACACGGGCACCGGCAGCGGCGCGCTGCCCGACACCAACAGCCGCGAGGGGGCCAATGCGCGTGCAGCGGCGGGTTCCGCACAGATGCGCGACCACACCGTTGGCACGCCGAAGTACAGCGAGCCGCGTGCTGCCGCGTACGCCTCCGGAGTGGGTCGACCCGTATGAACCAACGGGCAGCCAACACGCAACGCGCCGAGCACGCCCAAGACAAGGCCGTGCACGTGAAACAACGGCAGTCCGTGCACCAAGACATCATCGGGTGTCCACTCCCACGCGTCGGCGAGTCCGTCGATGCCCGCGTTGATCGCACGCCGCGACAGCACGACCCCTTTCGGTGGACCCGTCGTGCCCGACGTGTACATGATCAACGCCACTGCCGACTCCGGGACTTCCGGCAGTGCGCCACCGCTTGTGCCGCGCAACGCGATGCGTGGCAAAGTCACCTCTGCCCAGTTCGCCTTGCCAAGTACCGCAACCGCTCCCGAGTCGCGAAGGATGTGACCTCGTTCCAATGGCCCGGCATCGGGCGGAACTGGAACAACTGGCACACCCGCTGCCAATCCGCCGGCAACAGCTACGACGGTTGCGAGCGTTGGCGTTGCATCGACAGCCACCGCCGCAGCTCCGATCAGTCGAATCGCAATCCCACGCGCACGCTCGTCGAGATCGCCTCGCGATATCGACTCACCTGCGATCGAAATGATCCCTGAGCTGCGCGTCACGGCCGCGCTTCGGCGATGGTCAGTTCTAGACGTGTCAAGAAGTTGTCCATTGCCTTGGTCAGTCGCTGCCGGTCGCCGGTAGCGAACAAGTCCATCACCAGCCCGGTGAACGTCGCTTTCGCCAACGATGCCTCGGCGACCGCTTGCGCGCGTGGCACGCCTTCGCTCTCGAGGCGCTGCTCGACATCATGACGCCACACGCCGATCTGATCGGCGCGAACATCGCCTGCAATGCCGGTGACGCTGGTGTCGAGCGTTGCCGCTTCGTAGTTCAAGCGCACCAGCGCCAGGTTGTCGGCCGACGCATTCATCCACTTCCACCACTTGCGGTACAGCGCCACCTGCGTGATGCGCGGCGTTCGCTCCAGCCAAGCGGCTTGCACTTCCAACTGCTGCTCGATGCCCCGTGCCACCGCAGCCGTCAGCAGTTCTTCCTTCGACCCGAAGTGATGCACGAGCCGATTGATACTCACATCGAGCGTCGCTGCCATCGGCCGCAGCGTCGCCTGCGCTAACCCATGCTGGGCGAGGTACTGCACAATCCGATCGAGCAGCTCCTGACGCCGCTCGAGATCAGGTGTCCGTGCCACGTGGGCACGCTAACGGGTGGCTAGTTCGATGGCGCGGCCACCAACTCGCCTGACTCGATGACCTGGCCGATCAGCGGCACGCCGGGGCGATAGACGAAGTGCGTGTACGAGGGCGCGGCCAATACCACCATGTCTGCCCGTGCGCGCGGCGCGATCCGGCCGATGTCGTAACGCCGCAGCGCCTGCGCCCCGCCGAGCGTTGCCGCCAGCAACGCCTCTTCCGCCGTCATCCGCATGTCGCGCACTGCGAGCGCGATGCAGAACGACATCGACGTCGTATAGCTGCTGCCTGGATTGCAGTTGGTGGCGAGCGCGACCTTCACGCCAGCGTCGATTGCACGGCGCGCGTTCGGATACGGCTGGCGCGTGCTGAAATCGGTGGCCGGCAGAAACGTCGCAACGGTGTCGCTAGCCGCAAGCGCAGCAATGTCGGCATCGCTGAGGAACGTGCAATGGTCGGCTGAGGCGCAGCCCATCTCGACTGCGAGCTGCACTCCGGGACCAGGGCCGAGTTGATTGGCGTGCAATCGGCACCCGAGACCGGCGGCCTTGCCCGCTGTCAGCACGGCACGGCACTGATCGACGTCGAACGCACCGACCTCGCAGAACGCGTCGATCCAACGCGAATGCGGCGCCGCGGCGGCGAGCATGTCGGTGCACACGTAGTGCACGTAGTCATCGGTTCGATCTCCAAACTCGGGTGGCACCACGTGCGCACCCAGAAACGTGGTGTCGTTGCTGAACTGTTCGGCTACCTGCAGGCACCGCGTCTCGTTGGCAGCATCGAGTCCGTAACCCGACTTGATTTCGAAAGCGGTGATGCCAGCTCGTCGCATTTCGTCGCGGCGATCGTTCGTCAGCTTCGCCAACTCGCTCGTCGAGGCCGCTCGCGTCGCGGTCACAGAAGTCTGTATCCCGCCAGCCGAGTACGGCTGACCCGCCATGCGCGCAACGAACTCGTCACTGCGATCGCCAGCGAACACGAGATGCGTATGACTGTCGACGAAGCCAGGGATGACACACATGCCCCCAGCATCGATGCGCTCGTCGGCGACCTGGCCCGCAGCACCCACAGACACCACGACGCCGCGATCGAAAACGACGGAGGCATCCCGGACGATTCCGAGCGACCCCTCCCCCAGCGCTGGGTCATTAGTCACCAGCAGACCGATGTGATCGAGGACGGTACTCACGCGTCCATCAGCTCCGTGATCGTCGAATGCAACTCGCGCGCAACATCGAGCCGCACGTGATGTCCTTCGGCCACCACTACCTGGCCACCGACAACCGAGTGGTGTACATCGGCGGCGGTTCCGGCGAACACGGCGGTCTCCAGTGCCGCCGCTGGTGGGCTGCCCGCAGTGCGCACCGTGTCGAGTCGCAGTGTGATGAAGTCGGCCAACTGACCGGCTGCAAGTTGGCCAGCTTCCGTCCAACCGAGCGACCGCTGGCCATTGGCACAGGCGGCGGTGAGCAGCGACTCTGCGTTGTGGCTGCCCCGGACCTGCGTTGCCAACCGTTCATGCAGCTCGACGCCGCGTGCTTCGACGAAGAGGTCGATGATCGCGTGTGAGTCGCTACCGACAGCGAGCCGTGCGCCTTCCTTACACAACGCCAGTGCAGGGCCGAGGCCGTCGGCGAGGTCGCGTTCGGTCGTCGGGCACAAACAGACGGTGCACTGCGCGCGCCCGAGTTGAGCGATGTCGGCACCAGCCAGGTGCGTCGCGTGCACAGCAGTGAACGACGACGCGAGCGCCCCGTGGGCGCCAAGAAGAGCGGTCGGCGTCAATCCGTACGCAGCGACGCATTGCTCGTTCTCGGCCCGCTGCTCGGAAACATGTGCGTGCAGCGGCCATGCGCGCGCTGCCGCCCAGGCCGCAACTTGCTCGATGCTTGCGGCGTCGACGGCCCGCACCGAATGAACGGCCGCGCCCACTCGGCAGGTTGGAGATTCCAGCACCGCTGCTGCGTCGGCACGCTGTGCCCACGATTCGACATCGCCGTCACTGAAGCGCAGTTGCGCGTCGTTCAGCGCACTGTGGCCGGCGTCGCCGAGGCCGCCGTGCAGGTAGCAGCAATCGAGCAGAGTGATTCGAATTCCCGCCTCAGCAGCCGCCGCCGTCAGAGCGGAACCCATCGCGTTCGGGTCGGCATAGGCGACGCCACCAAGGTCGTGATGCAGATAGTGGAACTCGCCGACCGAGGTGACACCAGCGAGCGCCATCTCGCCGTAGACCGCCCGCGCCAGTCGGAAGTAGTTGTCTGGCTGCAGCTTGCTGGAAGCCGCATACATCACTTCCCGCCATGTCCAGAACGATCCGCTGCCAACCTGTGTACGTCCGCGCAGTGCTCTGTGAAAGGCGTGACTGTGCGCGTTGGCGAGGCCGGGCAACGTCAGCCCATACAGTCGGGTCGCATCGTTAGGTCGGTCGCCACCCGACGTCACTGCGGTGATTCGATCGCCCGCTACCTCGATCAACACATCGGCGGTGGCCTGCTCGCCCCCGAGCCACGCGAGTTCACACCAATAGCGAACCACCTACGAGCCGATCCGTTCGACGAAGGCGGTGATTCGCTCCACGAACGCCTCCCGGTGAAAGCGCTCGAACTGATCCCACGTCGTCAGGCTGCGTGTGTCGTGCACTCTGTCGAGGAACAGCAGACCGTCGAGGTGGTCGCACTCGTGTTGAAACGTTCCCGCGCTGAGCCCGCGCCAGATCTCGTCGCGACCAGACCCATCACGATTCCAAAACCGAACGCGCACGTTCACGAAGCGCATCACGTTGCCTCGCATGTTGGGCACCGAAAGGCACCCCTCATTGATCTCGACCAATTCGTCGTCGAGCGGTTCGATGATCGGGTTGACCACGACGGTCAGCGGAATGGGTGGCTTGTACGGATAGCGCGGGTTCTTCGTCACTTCAATCGTCGCGATGCGCACCAGTTCGCCGACTTGCGGCGCAGCAATGCCTGCCCCGTTCGCATCGTGCATGGTGTCGATCAAGTCGTCGATCAGCTGCTGGATCGCGGGTGACGCAAGCTCTTCTTGCGAAATCTCGCGCGACCTTTCGCGCAACAAGGGATTGCCGACATGCAGGATCTCGCGGACGGCCATCGCTCAACTCTCGCGCATGGGTAGGCGCACGCCTCGTTGGTCGGCGACCTCGATCGCCCGTTCGTAGCCAGCGTCCGCATGACGGATGACGCCCATCCCTGGGTCGGTGGTGAGGACGCGCTCGAGCTTCTGCGCGGCAAGATCGGTGCCATCGGCGAGGCACACCATGCCTGCGTGAATACTGCGACCGATGCCGACTCCGCCGCCGTGATGAATGCTGACCCACGTGGCGCCACTCGACGTGTTGACCAGCGCATTGAGCAACGGCCAGTCGGCAATCGCATCAGAGCCGTCGAGCATCGACTCGGTCTCGCGGTACGGCGAAGCAACCGAGCCACTGTCGAGATGATCGCGCCCGATGACAATGGGTGCGCTCAACTCGCCGCGTCGCACCATCTCGTTGAACCGCAGGCCAAGGCGATGTCGTTCGCCGTAGCCCAGCCAGCAGATGCGAGCTGGCAGACCTTGGAAGGCGACACGCTCGCTTGCCATCTTGATCCAGCGATGCAAGGGCGCGTCGTCGGGGAACTCGTCGAGCACTGCTTGGTCGGTAGCAGCAATGTCGGCGGGATCGCCGCTCAACGCCACCCATCGAAACGGGCCTTTCCCCTCACAGAACAGGGGGCGGATGTAGGCGGGCAGGAAGCCGGGATAGTCGAACGCGCGCTCGAAGCCGCCGAGTTTCGCCTCGGTGCGCAGGCTGTTGCCATAGTCGAAGACCTCGCTGCCCTTGTCGAGAAAGCCGACCATCGCCTGGCAGTGCACAGCCATGCTCGCGCGACTGCGCCGAATCAACTCCTGTGGGTTCTCACGCGCCATCTCTGCCGTCGCCTCGGGTGTCAGGTCGGCAGGCACGTAACTCAGCGGATCGTGGGCGCTGGTCTGATCGGTCACGATGTCGGCCGGGAAGTCCATCTCCAGCAGACGCGGAAACAGAACGGCCGCGTTACCGACCAGCCCGACCGACAGCGGCCGCTTCTCGTCGCGTGCGCGAACGCAGCGCGCGACCGCATCGTCGAGTGAATCGGCGACCTCGTCGAGGTAGCGGGTCTCGACGCGACGTTGCACACGCCAGGCGTCGACATCGATACACAGCGCAACGCCGTCGTTCATCGTCACCGACAGTGGCTGGGCGCCACCCATGCCACCCAGTCCCGCGGTCAGCGTGATCGTGCCAGCAAGCGTGCCGTTGTAACCAGGCTTGCTGAACTTGCGCCGCGCGATCTCGGCGAAGCACTCGTAAGTACCCTGCAGAATCCCCTGCGTGCCGATGTAGATCCACGAGCCAGCAGTCATCTGGCCGTACATCGTCAGCCCCATCGCCTCCAGTCGACGGAACTCGTCCCAGTTCCCCCACTCAGGTACCAGGTTGCTGTTGGCCAACAACACTCGCGGTGCCCACTCGTGCGTTCGGAACACCCCGACCGGTTTGCCGGATTGCACCAGCATTGTCTCGTCGGCCTTCAGTGTCGTCAGCGTGCGCGCCATCGCGTCGAATGCTTCCCAGCTGCGCGCGGCCCGCCCAGTGCCGCCGTAGACCACGAGGTCGTCGGGTCGCTCGGCGACCTCGGGGTCGAGGTTGTTGTGCATCATGCGATATGCAGCTTCTTGCGGCCAGCCGAGGCAATTCAGATCCGTTCCGCGCGCGGCACGAACGGGGCGAGCACCCAACATCAGAGAACCTCCAAGGGACCAATGACAGCTTCCACTGCTTCGAGCACGTTTCCGTCGGCCAGCAAGAGTTCCGCAGCACGCAGATCAGGCGACAACCAGCGGTCGGCACTCGGACCCGCCACACGCGCGCGTAGCGCGTGCACCGCCGCCGACGTTGCTGGAGCTGGCGACAACGGCCCGCGTAGATCGATCGCTGCGGCGGCGCAGACCAACTCAACAGCCAGCACTCGCCGCAGGTTTTCGATCGACCGACGCAGCTTGCGCGCTGCCGCCCAACCGTTGGAGACGTGGTCTTCCTGCATGGCGCTGGTTGGCATGCTCTGCACGCTGGCGGGCACCGCCAGGCGCTGGTTCTCCAAAGCCATCGCCACCTGCGTGTAGTGAGCGATCATCATTCCGCTGTTGACGCCAGCGTCGGGCGACAGGAAGGGTGGCAAACCTACGGATCGCGCCACGTCGAGCATGCGGTCGGTGCGTCGCTCGGCGATCGCCGACACCTCACTGCAAGCGATCGCCAAGAAATCGCACACCATTGCCAGCGGGGCGCCGTGGAAGTTGCCGCAGCTCTCCACCCGACCGTCGGGCATGATCATCGGATTGTCGATCGCAGCACCCAGTTCGCGTTCGGCGATCGTGCGCGCATACGCGATCGTGTCGAGCGCGGCGCCGTGTACCTGCGGAGTGCAGCGCAGCGAGTACGCATCCTGCACGCGCGTGTCACCTTTGAAGTGGCTTGCCACGATCGCCGAACCCGCGAGCACCCGGGTCAGGTTGCGCGCGCTGACGGCCTGACCCACCTGGGGGCGCAGCGCCTGTAGGTCGGCGGCGAAGGCCCGATCGGTTCCAAGCAGACCTTCGACAGTCATCGCCGCAGTCAGGTCGGCGACGCGCAGCAAGGTGTCGAGATCGTGCAGTGCTAGGCACAACATCCCGAGAATGCCGTCGGTGCCGTTGATCAGCGCCAACCCCTCCTTGGCACGCAACACCGTCGGCTGCAAGCCGGAATCGGCGAATGCTTGCGCTGTGGACTGGCGCTCTCCGCTGCGAGTCCACACTTCGCCTTCGCCGATCAAGGCGAGCGCACAGTGGCTCAATGGCGCGAGGTCGCCGCTGGCGCCGAGTGAGCCGTGTTCGTACACCACCGGCGTCAGGCCGGCGTTCAACAGCGCCACCTGCCGGTCGACGAGTTCCGGTCGCACACCAGAAAACGCCATGGCCAGACTCCGGGCTCGCAGCAGCAGCATCGCCCGCACGACCTCGACTTCGACCGGGTCTCCCATGCCAGTTGCGTGCGACCGCACAAGCGCGATCTGCAGCTCGGCAGTGCGATGCGGCGGAATGGCCTTGTCAGCGAGCGAGCCGAAACCCGTGTTCACTCCGTACACCGCGGCGTCGCCAGCGACAAAGCCGTCGACCAATGCCGCCGACGCTTGCATCGCTGCCCGCGCTTGCACCCCCAGGTAGACGTTGGTCGCACCGCGCGCAACTGCAACGACCTGAGCAAGCGTCACGCTGTTGCGACCCAACTCGACCGCCGCAGCGGAAGGCGGCGCCGCACCACGGCCAGCGGATCCGGATTGAGAAGATTGAACCATGCGGCCTTGAGCCTGCCATATCGAAGCTGTCGCAGATGCGAGATGTGTTAGTCGAGAAGGGTCAGCACCGGCAGATAGTCGGCACGGTCGCGAGGCTCAAACCCGCGAATTCGCAACGCTCGACGCGCCACAGCAAGCGCCGGGTCGGCAACGGCCGCCGCAAAAGCACTGCGCAGTTCGGGGACCTTGGCGACGTGCTGCGACGGGACGAAGATCGGCAGGCATGGGATGCGCGGGCCGTGCCCGATCACACGCAACCCGGCCACCGCCGTCGGTTCGAACTCTTCGAACAGGTTGAACGACACCGCATCGATGCATGCAACCTGCGCCCGCCCATCGACGAGCGCACGACAGCTCTCGATGTGGGCGCCGGTCACGAAGTTCTGCGGCTTGCCGCCCCATACGTGCTGGAAGCTGATCCATCCGGACAGGCTCGAATGGTCGTTGACTGCAGCCTGCGTGCTCGGGTCGGCGCGCAGCTCGTCCAACGAGCGATCGGTTCCGGTCACGATCAACGAGCGATACGTGCCGTCCATGGAGTCGGGCACCGCATAGTCGAACGTTCCGAGGACCGCGATCGAGTCGGCAAGCTCAGCAACCAGCGGCCAGCCACAGCACTGGGCAAGCAACAAGTTGGGATCGCTCCAAACGTCGGGCGTCAGCACATTCCATTCCAACTCGTCAGGACCCCATCCAAGGTTCCGACGAATCGCCGCCCACAGTTCATTGGTGGCCGCACGCACATGCGCAAATGGATACATCGCCAGCGATGCGATCACCGTAAGCCACGAGCTCCATAGGGACGTGCCCCGGCAGTCAACGGATGGTCGGGCTGACAGAACGGCCGAAAGAAGTACGTACGGCAGACCTCGAGGTATCCACCTCGGTAGAGGCCAGCACCATGCTCTGCCAGTGCATCGGCATCAAGAACGCGATGCAGTGCTGGGATGCGGTACCAGGCGAGGGCGGGCTCGGCATGGTGCGTGTGGTGCAAGTTGTTGTTCAGAAACAGCAGCGACATCACCGGCCCGGCTTTGACGACGGCAGACCGCGTGCCCTCGGAAACGGCAGCGTGTTCCACGAACGACCGCAGCTGCGTGCAAGCCGACCCACCAAGGCAGAAGCCGAAGACGTACGTCCACGGCGAAACGGCGAGGACGTCGAACAGCAGCCACGCCAACGCAATCGAAGCTGCGATGTGCGCTAACCACGGCTGCGCAATCCCACCGCCGCGAGCAAGCCGAAACTCGCGTCGCCAGAAGCGAACAATGCCGCGTGGAACGCCAAACGTCAGCCGACCAGGGGCGGTGCGCAGGAACAGCAAGTACCCGCGACGAAGCGTCCCTGCGCGCTGCCACAGCTCGGGCGCAACGTAGAAGGACTCAGGGTCGTCTTCAGGGAAGGTCAGGTCGGCGCGGTGATGCTTGATGTGCAGAGCCTTGTAGCGCAAGAACGGCACCCAGAACGACAACGGGACAAAGCCGATCGCGGTGTTCAACCAGTTCCAACGCGTCGGATGACCGTGCAGCAGTTCGTGGCCCAGCGACATCCACAACCCGCCGAGGTAGACGAACGCCAATGTCTCGAGCGGCCACGGAATGGATTCCTGCCACGCGATCACCGCAGCGAGCGACCCGAAGAAGGCGGCCAACAAGGCAACCGTCGGCCACTCGACGTCGCCGACATGAGACTTCGGCCGGACCATTGCCGGCGCCGCTGCGCTGCCCATTGCTTCCAAACTACTTCCTGCCTGGCGTGCCCACTCCGGAAAACAACCCTATTCCATTCTTGAACGACCGTACCGGGAATTCCCGGCGCCGTGTAGTGTCGTTGATCGTGGCTGAACGCACCGGTGAACGACGCGGCGGTCGCGCTCGCTCCGATCGCGGCCCGCGGCTGCCCGAGCAGCTGCCGTCGAAGCAGCCGACGATGCGCCTCAACCACACGGAAGTGATTTCGGCCGACGAGGTGGAGGCGATCCACGAGGCGTCGCTGACGATTCTCGAACGCATCGGCATGGAGTTCTTCTGCCCGGAGGCGCGCAGCATCATGCGCGAAGCCGGCGCCGCTGTCGACGAGTCCGCGATGCGGGTGCGCTTCCCGCGCGAGTTGGTCCTCGACCGGATGAAGACCGTGCCAGCCGAGTTCACGCTGCACAGTTGGAATCCGGAACGAAACCTTCAGATCGGCGGACGATGGGTCGCCTATGGAACCGTCGGCAGCGCGCCGCACTACATCGACCGCAACGGCGTGCGCCGCACCGGCGACCGCGAGGGGTTTCGCGACCTGCTCAAGCTTGCGCAATCGCTGAACGCGATCCATTTCATTGGCGGCTATCCGGTCGAACCCGTCGACATCCACCACTCGGTTCGCCACCTCCACGCCGCCCACGACGTGCTCACGCTCACCGACAAGCAGCTGCACTGCTACAGCCTCGGCCGCCAGCGCAACCTCGACTTGCTCGAGATGGCACGCATCGCACGCGGTATCGACGAAGCCACGCTTCTGCGCGAGCCCTCCGTGTTCTCCGTGGTCAACTCCAACTCGCCGCTACGCCTCGACACGCCGATGTCGCAGGGCATGATCGAATTCGCCCGCCACAACCAACCGATCGTGATGACACCGTTCACGCTCGCTGGCGCGATGGCGCCGATCACGCTTGCTGGCGCACTTGCGCAGCAGAACGCTGAGGCGCTGGCCGGCATCACGCTGCTGCAATGCATCAACCCCGGGACTCCTGCGGTGTACGGCGGCTTCACATCGAACGTCGACATGCAATCCGGAGCCCCGGCGTTCGGCACGCCCGAGTATGTCCGTACGGCGATGATCGGCGGGCAATTGGCTCGTCGCTACAACGTCCCTTACCGCAGCTCGAACGTCTCGGCAGCGAACGCCCTCGACGCGCAAGCAGCCTACGAAAGCGTCTTTGCGCTGTGGGGCTGCATCATGGGCGGCGTCAACTTCATGATGCACGGCGCCGGCTGGATGGAAGGTGGCTTGCACGCCAGCCTCGAGAAGATGTTGCTCGACGCAGATCTGCTGCAGATGGTGACGACGATCCTCGAACCAGTGGTCATCGACGAGGAGAGCTTCGCCATCGACACGATCGAGAGCGTCGGACCCGGTGGCCACTTCTTTGGCACCCAGCACACCCAGGATCGTTTCCGCAACGCGTTCTACAAGCCGATGCTCTCCGATTGGCGCAACTACGAAGCGTGGCAGGAGGGCGGCAGCCCGCAAGTTCCCGACAAGGCTCGCCAGTTGGTCACGCAATTCCTGCAGGCGTACGAGCCGCCACCGATGGATAGCGCCGTTCGCGAGGAACTCGACGCGTTTGTCGCTCGCCGGGTCGCCGAGGGCGGCGTCGCCACCGACTTCTAAGTGAGGACATCATGAAAACATCGGCACAAGTAGTGGTGGTCGGCGGCGGCGTTGTCGGCGCCAGCGTGCTCTATCACCTGACGAAGGCCGGCTGGACCGACGTCGTCCTGCTCGAGCGCAAGCAACTCACCGCTGGCAGCACGTGGCACGCAGCCGGGGGTATGCACACGCTGAACGGCGACCCCAACGTTGCCCGCCTGCAGCAGTACACCGTCAACCTCTACAAGGAGATCGAAGCCGAGAGCGGACAGAATTGCGGCATTCACCTGCCCGGCGGGCTGCAGTTGGCCGACACACCCGAACGCCTCGACTGGTTGCGCATGGCGCAGGCTCGTGGCCGCTACCTCGGCATGCACATGGAGATCATCTCCATGAAGGAGGCCAAGGAACTCAATCCGCTGCTGGAGGAGAAGTACTTCGTCGGCGCGTTGTTCGACGAGGACGAGGGCAGCGTCGACCCCTACGGCGTCACCCACGCGTACGCAATATGCGCTCGCAATCGCGGCGCCGAGGTCTACACCGATACCTGGGTGACCGGGCTCGCGCAACGGGCCGACGGCACGTGGGATGTGATCACCGATCGCGACCACACCATCCATGCGGAACATGTTGTCAATGCAGGTGGCCTGTGGGCGCGCGAGGTCGGGCGGATGGCGGGCATCGAGTTGCCGGTTCTCGCCATGGAGCACCACTACCTGATGACCGAGCCGATGCCGGAAGTGATCGAGTACAACGAAACCCGTGGCCGCGAGCTGCCACACATGATCGACTTCGCCGGCGAGATCTACGCCCGCCAGGAGGGCCAGAGCATCCTGCTCGGCACCTACGAGCAGAACAACCGCCCGTGGGCGCCACAGGAGACGCCGTGGGACTTCGTCTTCCAGCTGCTCCCCCACGATCTCGACCGGATTGCAGACGAACTCGAGCGCGGTTTCGCGCACTTCCCCGCCGTCGGGCGAGCCGGCATCAAGAAGTTCGTCAACGGTCCGTTCACCTTCAGCCCCGACGGCAACCCGCTGATCGGCCCGATCAAGGGGATGCGTGGCATGTGGAGCGCGTGTGCGGTGATGGCCGGATTGTCGCAGGGCGGCGGCGTCGGGCTCTCGCTCGCCAGCTGGATGGTCGACGGCGACCCCGGCGCCGACATCTGGGGCATGGACGTTGCCCGTTACGGCGATTACGCAACGCTCGCCTACACGAATGCGAAGGTGCGCGAGAACTACTCCCGCCGCTTCCGGATCACGTTCCCGAACGAGGAACTCCCAGCTGCGCGACCGCTGCACACGACGCCGATCTACGACCGCCTTAGCGAGCACAACGCTGTGTGGGGCGCCGGCTTCGGCCTTGAGCACCCGCTGTGGTTCCAACGCCCCGGCGAGGAACCGAAGGAGAACGTCACCTTCTATCGATCGAACGCGTTCGACGTCGTCGCCGAAGAGTCGCGCGCGGTTCGCGAACGCGTCGGTTTCAGCGAGGCATCCAACTTCGCCAAGTACAAGGTCAGCGGGCCAGGTGCGGCGGATTGGCTACAGGGCCTGTTCACCAACACGCTGCCGAAGATCGGCCGCACGAACCTGACCGCAATGTTGAACCCGCAGGGCCGGATCGAGGGCGAGTTCTCGGTGTCGCGCGTTGGCCCCGACGAGTTCTTCCTGTTCGGTTCCCAAGCCGCCGAGGTTCACCACCCACGCTGGTTCCTCGCCCACCTCCCCGAAGGAAGCGCGATCAGGTTCGAAGTGCTGGCGTTGTCGATGGTCGGCCTTACAGTCGCCGGGCCACGCGCCCGCGACGTCCTGCAGAAACTCACCAACACTTCGCTCGCTACCAAAGACTTTCCGTTCATGGCGTTTCGCAAGGTCGACCTCGCCATGGCCCCGGTGTGGTTGTCGCGCATGACGTACTCCGGCGATCTCGGCTACGAGATCTGGATGGCGCCGGAGTACCAGCGCATGCTGTTCGACAAGATCTGGGAGGCCGGGCGCGAGTTCGACATGCGCCTCTTTGGTTTCCGAGCCCTCATCACCATGCGACTCGAGAAGAACTTCGGCACCTGGTTCCGCGAGTACCGGCCGATCTACACCCCGCTTGAAGCCGGCATGGATCGCGTGCTGAAGTTCGATCACGAATTCATCGGCCGCGCAGCCGTCGAGGCGGAGATCGCAGGCGGCGGTCCCAAGCGAAAACTGGTGATGTTCACCGTCGACGTCGATCCAGATCAGCCGGCCGACGTGCTCGGCGACGAGCCGGTGTGGCACACCGACGCGAACGGCGCGAGCTCTGTCGTTGGCTGGATCACCTCCGGCGGCTATGCCCACTACTCCGGCGTCTCGTTGGCACTTGGCTATATACCTACAGAGCTGGCGGCGGCCACGACCGGGTTCGAGATCGAGATTATCGGTCGCCGGCGCCCCGCGACACTGCAACACGACCCGGTGCTGGACCCCGAAGGCCTACGGATGCGCGCCTAGCACGGCCCCACGGCCTTCCCAAACGTTTGACCTAGCCGCTACCGACAACTAGGTTGCCGCAACCGTCTAACTGGGGAGGAAATGTGTACGAAGAAATGTATGAAGGGGCTGGCCGCGATCTGGGCAAGCTCGAGAAGGGTCTGATCAATTCCTACGTCGAGGGCGCGGTATCGCGTCGCTCGTTCCTCGTTCGTGGCAGCGTGATGGGTCTCAGCGCCACGTTCCTTGGCTCAGTCCTCGCTGCTTGCGGCGACGACGAAGAGGGCACATCCTCGACAGGCGGCGGCGACGGCGGGGCCATTAAGCAGGGCGGCACAATTCGCATCGCTGCGCAAACCCCTGGCGCCGCGCTCGACCCGGTGGCCATGGCCGAACTCGGCACCTATACGCAAATCGTGACTGCCTTCGAGTACCTCGCCGGCCCTGGCGAGGGTGCAGCAGTAGCACCGATGCTCGCCGAGTCGTGGAGTCCTAACGACGATGGCAGCGTGTGGACGTTCAAGTTGCGTCCCGGCGTCAAGTGGCACGACGGCAGTGCGTTCACGTCCGCCGACGTCGTCGCATCGCTCGACCGGCTCGCTGGCTCCAACCTCTCGGCCTACATCGTCGAGGGTGCATCAACCGCCGTCGACGAGCTGACCGTTGAGGTTGCTCTGAACGCACCCGACGGGCAGTTCCCGTACCAGGTGTCGATCTACAACCCGCAGGCAGTCATCACGCCCGAGTCATTCGTGCTCGGCACGACCCTCGACGGAACCAAGACCGGAACCGGCGCGTTCAAGCTGGAGCGTTTCGATCCGGCCACCGGTTCGACCTTCGTCCGCAACGACGACTGGTGGGGCGGAGTTCCGTACCTCGACAAGGTCGAGTTCGTCTTCAGCGAGGATCTGCCCACCCAAGTCACCGGTATGGCCGCTGGCGAGGTCGACGCAATTGTCCAGTTCTCCGTCATCGGTGGCGACGCGCTGCTCAACAACGGCGACATCACCGTCGAGTCGATTCGTGGAGCCGCTCACCGCCAAGTGTGGATGAACGTCCGCGAGGGAACCTTCACCGACGTCAAGATCCGCGAGGCCGTGGCACTCGGTGTCGACCGTCAGGCGCTGATCGACACCGTGCTCAGCGGCAAGGGTGTCGTCGGCAACGACCACCCGGTCGCCCCTTCCTACGAAGGGTACGACCCCAGCCTTCCCCAGCGCGAGCGCGATGTCGACAAGGCGAAGGCACTGTTGGAGGAAGCTGGCGCGGCCGGCCTCGAGATCACCCTCCACGCGCCCGACCTGCAGGAGATCCCGCAGCTGGCCGAGTTGATTCAGAGCCAGTTGAAGGACATCGGCATGAACGTCACGCTCAACGTCGAGCCCACCAGCACGTTCTACGACAAGTGGTGTGCTGTCTACGACTCGGAGAACGAGCCTGCTGGCTGCGACGGCGGCGCCGAGTTCGGCATCGTCGACTACGGCAACCGTGGTACGCCCGACGTGTACTTGGTCAAGGCCTACGCAACTGGTGAGTGGAACTCGGCGCACTACAACTCCGAGGAGTTCAACGCCGCAGTTGCCGAATACCAGGCTGCACTCGACCTCGATTCCCGTAAGGCCGCAGTCAAGAAGATTCAGGCGATTGCCAATGCGGACATCCCGTACGTGATCCCCTACTTCTACGACTCACTGACCGCCTACAAGAAGAACGTCACGGGTATCCGGGCAACCGGTCTCGGCCACTTCTACCTGGGCAAGGCCGGCTTCACCGCCTAATTCAGCTCGCTCGATACGAGCGAGTCCGTTACCAACCTGAGCAGGTGTGGCGCCGCCTTCGTCGGCGGTGCCACACCTGCACTGTTTCAGCCCGCAGGGCACCTATCCGAGAACACAGCAAGGAACACCGATGAAGCGTTTCATCCTCAAGCGTGTTGCCTCAATGGTCGTGACACTCTGGCTGCTGTCGACGATTGTGTTCGCAGTGGTCAACGTCTTGCCTGGCAACGTCGGCCGCAAGGTACTGGGAGGAATGGCGCTCGAAGAAGACGTCGTTCGCCTCAACGCCACCCTCGGCACCGACAAACCGCTGCTCACGCAGTACTGGAGCTCGCTCAAGCGCGTGTTCACGCTCAGCTTCGGCGATTCGTACCGCAGCCGGGTTCCTGTAGCCGACATCATCTATCCCGCTCTCGGGCGTTCGGCCAAGCTGGCATTGCTTGCCTTCATCATCACGGTCCCGCTCTCGATCGCCGCTGGCATCTACGCCGCCCGCCGCCAGGACAAGCCAATCGACCGTGTGATCGTCACCACCGGTCTGTCGACGTCGGCGATCCCCGAATTCGTGACCGCCACCGTTCTGCTGGTTGTCTTCGCGGTCAAGTTGAAGATCGGCAAGGCCTACGCCAACCCGCCCGACGGCACCAGTTTGCTCGGCGAGCTCGAGTACCTCATCTTGCCGGCGCTGGCGATGTCGATTGCCTACTTCGGTTACATCGCCCGCATGACGCGAGCCGGCGTCATCGGCGCGCTTCACGCCGATTTCACCCGCACGGCAGTGATGAAGGGACTCTCCCAGAAACAGGTGATGCGGCGTCACGTGCTGCGCAACGCCTTAGCCCCCACCATCGTCGTGATCAGCACCTCGGTGGGTTACCTGATCGGCGGCATCATCGGCGTCGAGAAGGTCTTCAACTACGCGGGCCTCGGGCAGACCATGCTGACGGCAGTGAATAGCAGCGACATTCCTGTTCTGCAGGGGTCCGTACTGCTCGTCGGCATGATCTACATGGTGTCGACCCTGCTCGCCGACCTCCTCATCGCCTACCTCAATCCCCGCGTCCGTTTGGAGACCTCGAGATGACCGCAGTGCAACCAGCGCCGGGCATGATGAACGCCATGAGCGAGCGCAAGCAGGCCCGACGCGAGAAGTGGCGGCTGATAATGCGCCGGCCGGCGTTCATCATTGGTGTCATCATCGTTGTGTTCTGGGTTCTTTGCGCACTGTTTCCTGATCTGATCGCTCCCCACAACCCGCTTGACTACCGAACCGGAAAGCACCTCTCGCCGCGTTGGGGAAACATCTTCGGCACCGACGCCAGCGGGCGCGACGTGTTCTCACGCGTGATCGCCGGTGCTCGCGACGTTCTCAAGATCGCGCCGGCAGCTGCCGTTCTCGGCGTGTTCTTCGGTGTGATTCTCGGTCTCATGCAGGGTTACCTCGGCGGCTGGGTCGACCTCATCGGCAGCCGCATCGTCGAAGCGTTCCTCTCACTGCCTGTGGTGCTTGTCGCATTGCTGGCGATCACAACTCTGGGCCGTTCCAATCTGGTGGTCATCGGCGTCGTCGCGGCGCTCTTCACCCCGATCGTGGCACGCACAGTGAGGGCGGCAGTGCTCGCCGAACGCGACCTCGACTACGTCACTTCAGCGAAGCTGCGCGGCGAGTCAAAGGCGTTCATCATGTTCCGCGAGATTCTCCCGAATGTGTCGGGCCCGATCGTCGTCGAACTGACAGTGCGCATGGGCTACGCCGTGTTCACGGTGGCCACACTCTCCTTCCTCGGCGCCGGCCCGCCGCCGCCTTCGCCCGACTGGGGGGCGCAGGTCAGCGACACCTACAACAACCTCATCGCCGACTTCTGGTGGCCGACCTTCTTCCCAGCAATGGCAATCGCCACGATGGTGATCGCCGTCAGCCTGATCGCTGATTCCGTGCAGTCTGTGATGGAGGCATCATGAGCAAGACATCTGCAGACCTGCTCGAACCGAGCCCCGCCGGATCCGAGGCGGCGCTTTCAGTCGAGAACCTCGAGGTTGTCTATACGGTTCGCGGTGTCGACCGCGAAGTGCTTCGCGGAGTGTCATTCACGGTGGCGCCGGGCGAGGCGTACGGCTTGGTCGGCGAGTCCGGCTGCGGCAAATCGACCACGGCCTACGCCGCTTTGCGGTACTTGCCGAGCAACGGCAAGATCGTCGGCGGTCGGGTGCGTGTCGGCGGTCGCGACCTCACCACGATGACCGACAATGAACTGCAGCAATTTCGCGCCCACGAAGCCTCGATGGTGTACCAGGACCCGGCGCAGGCACTCAACCCAACGCTGCGCGTTGGACGGCAGATCATCGAGAGCTTCACGTTGCTCGGTCACGACAAGAAGAAGGCCGCGACGATGGCCATTGAGGCCCTCAAGCGCGTGCGCATCGCCGACCCCAGCCGGGTGATGGATCGTTATCCGTTCCAGCTGTCCGGCGGTATGCAGCAACGAGTCGTCATCGCGATGGCGTTGGCCTGCAACCCGACACTGTTGGTGCTCGACGAGCCAACGACCGGGCTCGACGCCACCGTCGAGGCAGAGGTACTCGACCTCGTGCGGGTGCTGCGCGAGGAGAGTGGCGCGGCCGTTCTGTTGATCGCACACAACCTCGGAATCATTCGTGGTCTTTGCGACCGCGTCGGCGTGATGTATGCCGGCCGCATCGTCGAAGAAGGTCCGAGCGCACAGGTCTTCGACGATCCGCGCCACCCTTACACAGTCGGCCTGTTGCGGTCGCTGCCTCGCCACGGTGTACGCAAGACCGAACGCGCACTCGCGACGATCCCTGGCATCCTGCCGCTGATCGGCTCCGACCTACCCACGTGCGTGTACGTCGATCGTTGCCCGCTGGCCACCGACTTGTGCCGTACGGAGGTGCCACCAAAGGTGGCCGTCGGCACCAACGGCGATCGCTTCACTCGTTGCCACCACCCCGACCAGATCGCCGCCATTGAAGAACCGGCGGCATCAGTCAACATCAGCGTCCTCGCGCCCTCCGACGAGAACCCGGGTGTCCTCGAGCTGAGCCACGTCTCCAAGACCTTCAAGCAGCGCAACCTGATGATTCCCGCGCTCGTCGATGTTGAACTCGATCTCGCCGCCGGCGAGACGCTGGGCATTGTCGGCGAATCCGGTTCGGGCAAGTCGACGCTTGCCAAGGCGATCCTTGGTATCGAAGCAGCCGACTCCGGTGGCTCTGTGTCGCTAGATGGGCGTGTCGTGATGGCCTCGACTGTTGGCCGCACGGCCGACGACAAGCGCTCGATGCAGATGATCTTTCAGAACCCCGACTCGGCGCTGAACCGGTCGTGGTCTGTTCGACGCATCCTCATGCGCAGCGTCGAGAAGCTGACCAACATCAAGGGCGAGGCCGCCAACCAGCGCGTCGAGCAGCTTGCCGAGCACTTGCGACTGACCCCGCGGCACCTCGATCTCAAGCCGCGCCAGTTGTCCGGCGGGCTCAAGCAGCGCGTCGCCATCGCTCGCGCGTTTGCTGGCGACCCGCGCATTGTGGTGTGCGACGAGCCGACCAGTGCACTCGACGTGTCGGTGCAGGCCGCAATCCTCAACCTGCTTGCAGACCTGCAGACGGAACAGAAGACCAGCTACGTCTTCATCACCCACGACATGGGCGTCGTCCGCTACCTCGCCGACCGCATCGCCGTCATGTACTTGGGGCGCATTCAGGAGATCGGGCCAACCGACGATGTCTTCAAGGGTCCGAACCATCCGTACACGGAAGCGTTGTTGTCGGCGATCCCCAGCGTCGACGGCGAGGTCGTGACCCGCGTTCGGCTAGAAGGCGAGATCCCTTCTCCGGCCAACCCTCCCTCGGGCTGCGTGTTTCATCCGCGATGCCCCCGGGTCATCGCGGGAGGAATCTGCGAAACGATCGAACCCCCGTTGCGTGAGGTGTCGCCCGGCCACTCCATGCGTTGTCACATTCCGGTCGCCGAACTGATCGAACTGCAGCGCAAGCCGTCTAAATGACGCAACCCGACCCGGCGACGCCACGAATCCGAACGGGTGGCCGCGCCGGGAGGGCAGAGACGCGTGCCGCCAGCGCCGCGGCACAGGGCCCGCCGTTCATCAGGCGGCTGATCGCGCCCTACGAATTGCTCGACGACGACGCGTTGACACTGGTGGAGACCAAGGCCGACCAGATACTCGCCGAAGTCGGTATCGAGATTCGCGACGACGAAGAGTCTCTGCGACTGTTCCGCGCCGCCGGCGCCACCGTCGATGGATTGAACGTTCGCTTCCAGCCCGGCCAGGTTCGGGAACTGTGTGCCACTGCCCCATCAGAATTCACGCAACACGCCCGCAATCCGGCGCGGTCAGTTCAGATCGGCGGCAACAACGTCGTGCTGGCGCCAACCTACGGATCTCCGTTCGTACGCGACCTCGCCGGTGGACGCCGTTACGGGACGATCGCCGACTTCCAGAACTTCGTCAAGCTCTCGTACTCCACTCCGTGGCTTCATCACTCCGGCGGCACAGTGTGCGAACCCACCGACGTCGCCGTCAACAAGCGCCACCTCGACATGGTCTACGCACACCTGCGCTACGGCGACAAGGGTTTCATGGGCTCGGTCACTGCGCCAGAGCGCGCCGCCGACAGTGTCGCGATGGCTCGCATCGCGTTCGGTGCCGAGTTCGTCGACGGCAACTGCGTCATCCTCGGCAACGTCAATGTCAACTCGCCACTGGTGTGGGACGCAACGATGACCGGCGCGCTCAAGACATACGCCGCCGCCAACCAAGCTGCAGTAGTCGTGCCCTTCATTCTTGGCGGTGCCATGGGTCCGGTCACTACGGCGGGCGCAGTCGCGCAAGCGCACGCCGAGACAATGGTGGGCGTTGCACTCACCCAGCTTGTGCGGCCGGGCGCACCCGTCGTCTACGGCAATTTCCTCTCTTCGATGGCACTACGCAGTGGCAGCCCGACGTTCGGGATGCCGGAACCGGCGCTCGGTTCCTTGATCGTCGGACAGTTGGCTCGACGCGTTGGGCTACCCCTGCGCTGCTCGGGTGCGTTCACGTCGTCGAAGGTTCCCGACGGGCAGGCGATGACCGAGTCGGCGGTCAGCATGATGGCGGCGCTGCTGTGCGGTGCCAACTTCATCCTGCACTCAGCTGGCTGGCTCGAAGGTGGGCTGACGATGGGCTACGAGAAGTTCATGATGGATCTCGATCTGTGCGGTGCCGCGCACACATATCTGAAGGGTGTCTCGCTCGACGACGATCAGTTCGCGCTTGATGCATTCAACGAAGTCGGGCCCGGGAAGCACTTCTTTGGCTCGCAGCACACACTTCGCCACTACGAAACGGCGTTCTACGAACCACCGCTCAGCGACAACAGTTCGTTCGAACAGTGGCGCGACGCGGGTGAAACGACCAGCGAACAGCGCGCCGCAGTGCTTGTGCGCGAAAAGCTGGCGAACTACGAGATGCCGCCGATGGACGCAGCGCTCGACGAGGCACTCCTCGATTTCATCGGCCGTCGAAAGTCGGAGATGACCGATCAGTGGTACTGACTGACCCGCTACTGCAACCGTTCCAGCTGAAGCACCTGCGCTTGAAGAACCGGGTGATGAGCACGGCTCACGAACCGGCGTACAGCGAGGATGGCATGCCCAAAGACCGCTACCGGGCCTACCACGTCGAGAAGGCGAAAGGCGGGCTGGCGTTGACGATGACCGCCGGCACTGCGATCGTCAGCCCCGACAGTCCCCCCGCGTTCGGCAACCTGCATGCCTACGACGATGCGATCGTTCCGTGGATCCGGCGCATGACCGACGAGATTCATGCGCACGACTGCGCGGCAATGATCCAGATCAGCCACCTCGGCCGCCGCACCGGTTGGGGCCAGGACGACTGGCTACCGGTTGTTGCGCCGTCACGCCTGCGCGAGCCCGCCCACCGCGCGCATCCGAAGGACGCCGAGCTTTGGGACATCCGCCGCATCGTCGGCCACTATGCCGATGCCGCCGAGCGGATGAAGGTCGGTGGTATGGATGGCATCGAGGTCGAGGCCTACGGGCATCTCTTCGACCAGTTCTGGTCGCCTGCCACCAATCGACGCACCGACGACTACGGCGGCAGCTTCGAGAATCGACTGCGCTTTCCACTCGAGGTGCTGCACGCAATTCGCAGCCGTGTTGGGGATGACTTCTTGGTCGGAGTGCGCATGGCGGTCGACGAGACGCGGTCCGACGGTATCGATGCGCCCACCGGGCTGCGCATCCTCGAGCGCCTTACCACCGACGGCCTCATCGACTTCGTCAACGTCATCCGCGGCAGCATCGTCACCGATGCCGTGCTCAGCGAGGTGATCCCGATTCATGGGATGGCGTCGGCCCCTCACCTCGAGTTTGCCAGCAACGTGCGCGCTGCAAGCAAGCTCGCTGTCTTTCATGCGGCCAAGATCGACGATGTCGCCACCGCTCGTCACGCAATACGCGAAGGCAAGGTCGACATGATCGGCATGACGCGAGCCCACCTCGCCGATCCGCATCTCGTCCGCAAGATCCAGCTCGGCCAAGAAGCGACGATCCGGCCATGCGTCGGTGCGACGTACTGTCTCGATCGCATTTACATGGCAGGTGAGGCACTGTGCATCCACAACGCTGCCACCGGCCGCGAGCTGACCATGCCGCACACGATTCCGCGTGCGAGTGTGGCTCGGCGGGTGGTCGTCATCGGTGCCGGGCCTGGCGGCTTGGAGGCAGCACGCGTCAGCGCCGAGCGCGGCCACTCGGTGACATTGCTCGAGGCGATGCCATGGGCGGGCGGACAGCTGCGGCTGGCAGCACGCAACCAGCGGCGACGCGACCTGATGGGCATTGTGGAGTGGCGGCTGGCGGAGCTCGCACGACTCGACGTCGATGTGCGTTACGACACGTTCGCCGACGTCGAGACGGTCGCCAACATGCGGCCGGACATCGTCATCGTCGCCACTGGTGGTCAGCCGCAGAATCCGCAAGTCGAATCGGGGGGCGAACTGATGATCAGCGCGTGGGATGTCGTCGGCGGCGACGCCACCCCCACGGGTGACGTCATTCTCTTCGACGACGACGGAACACACTCGTCGATGACTACCGCCGAGATGCTCACCCGTGGCCGAACGAGTCTCGAGATCGTCACGCCGGAACGCACCCTCGGGGTCGATGTCGGTGGGCTGAACATGGTGCCGTACGCGCGGGCCTTCAACGAGGCGGATACTCGCATCACGCTCAACCAGCGCGTGCTGTCGATTCGCCGCGAGAACGACCGGCTGTGTGTGCAGATCGGCAGCGATCACTCGCAAATTCGCCACGAGCGCATCGTCGATGCAGTCGTCGGCGATCACGGAGTGCTGGCCGACGACGAGTTGTACCACGCGCTGGTTCCGTCTTCGACGAACCTAGGCGAACTCGACTACCAAGCACTGATCGCCGGCGCCGATCAGGAGGTGCACACCAATCCAGCCGGGTCGTTCCAGCTGTTCCGCATCGGCGACGCCGTCGCTGGACGAAACATCCACGCCGCGATCTACGACGCGCTGCGGTTATGTAAGGACCTCTAGCTCCCCGACTTGCCAGCCTTCTTGGCTTGCTTGACAGCGCGCTTTTCCTTCAGCGACTTGCCGACCTTCTTGTCGCCAGCCTTTTGTGGTGTCTTCCCAGGCATGTGCCCTCCTGTCATCTCATACGAGTTGTGCAGCACCTTAGTAGTTGCCGTCGCCATCACCCTGCGTTCCGTATGGTGGACTCGTTCCGTATGGTGGATTTCTGCAAGAGCGGCGGGTGCTACAGTTCGCCCCTGATCGCTGAGAACGACACCGCTGAGAGATAAGAGGTACGACCGTGGCATTCCCGTCAGATCTAGAGATCGCCCGCGCTGGCAAGCTTGCTCCACTCACGGAGATTGCGGCCAAGATGGGCATCGGGCCACATTTGCTCGAGCAGCACGGCGACGAACTCGCCAAGATCCGCCTGGAAGCGATCGACGAGCTGAAAGATCGGCCAAAGGCGAAGTACGTCGTCGTCACCGCGATCACTCCGACGCCGCTCGGCGAAGGGAAGACGACGACCACGGTCGGGCTCGGTCAGGCGATGCAGCACATCGGCAAGAACGCGGTCATCAGCCTGCGTCAGCCGAGCATGGGTCCGACGTTCGGGATCAAGGGCGGTGCTGCCGGTGGCGGCTACAGCCAGGTGATACCGATGGAGTTGCTCAACCTGCACCTCACCGGCGACTTCCACGCCGTGACAGCGGCCCACAACCTGCTCTCCGCAATGGTCGACAATCATCTGCACCAAGGCAACGAACTCGGCCTCGATCTACACAACATCACCTGGCGCCGCGTGCTCGACGTGAACGATCGCTCACTGCGCAACATCATCGTCGGGCTCGGCGGCAAGATGGATGGCGTCACCCGCCAAACCGGCTTCGACATCACCGCCGCCTCAGAAGTAATGGCGATCCTCGCCCTCTCCACCTCCGTTGCGGATATGCGTACCCGGTTGGGACGCATCGTGGTCGGCTACACCAAGGACGGCGTGCCGGTCACCGCTGAGCAGCTGCAGGGTGCTGGCTCGATGGCCGTCATCATGCGCGAGGCGCTCAAGCCCAACCTGTTGCAGACCCTCGAACAGACACCGGTGATCGTGCACGCCGGTCCGTTCGGCAACATCGCCCATGGCAACAGTTCGATCGTCGGCGATCTGATCGGTATGCGCAGCGGCGATTACCTGATCACCGAGGCTGGCTTCGGTGCCGACATGGGCGGCGAGCGGTTCTTCAACATCAAGTGTCGCAACTCCGGAATGGTGCCCGACGCAGCCGTGCTCGTCGCGACAGTACGGGCCCTGAAGGCGCACAGCGGCAAGTTCAAGATCGTGGCAGGCAAGCCGTTGCCCCCGGCGCTGCTGGCCGAGAACCCCGACGATGTCCGTGCGGGTGCAGCGAACCTAATCAAGCAGATCGAGAACGTGAAGATCCACGGCGTCTCGCCTGTGGTAGCGATCAACGCCTTCCCCGGCGACTTCGCGTCGGAGCACGACGCCATCCGCGAGATCGCAGAGTCGGTCGGTGCTCGCGTCGCGGTCTGCACTCACTTCAGTGAGGGTGGCAAAGGTGCCACCGACCTTGCGCGTGCGGTCGTTGAGGCATGCGACGAACCGAGCACCTTCAAATTCCTCTACCAGGACGGCGACACGCTCAAGGAGAAGATCGAAGCAGTCGCCACCAAGATCTACGGCGCAGCCAACGTCACGTACTCGGCAACCGCCAACACGCAACTCGATCGTTACGAGAAGAACGGGTTCGGCAACCTGCCTGTCTGCATCGCCAAGACGCACCTCTCGATCAGTGGTGATCCGACACTCAAAGGTGCACCGACCGGCCACACGCTCAACGTGCGCGAGGTTCGTGCCAGCGTCGGCGCCGGGTTCGTGTATCCGATCTGCGGCGACATGACGACGATGCCGGGCCTCGGATCGGCACCCGCAGCCAGCATCATCGACTTCGACGAGCACGGCGAGATCATCGGGCTCTCATGAGCATTACCCCTGTCGGCGCGTTCGATCGCACGCCCGGTGGTGCCATCTTGATGGACGGCAATCGCCTGCGCGACGAAACGGTGGCGTCGTTGCGTCGCACCATCGACGCGGCCGGATCACCACCTGTGTGTTTGGCAACGGTGCTGGTCGGCGAAGATCGGCCGAGCCAGCTCTACGTCGCCAGCAAACAGAAGAAGGCAGCGGAAGCTGGCATGACGTCTCGCCACGTCGGGCTCCCGGGAGACGCAAGCCAAGCGCAAGTGGAGGACGCCGTCGGCGCCTTGGTCGCCGACCCTGGCGTGCACGGCATTCTGTGCCAGTTGCCGCTCCCCGATGGGCTCGACGCCGAGCCGGTGCTCGCCTTGCTGACACCCGAGAAGGATGTCGATGGCCTGACCGAGCGCTCAATGGGTCGACTCGTTCGTGGCCTGCCCGGTCACGTGCCGTGCACGCCGCTCGGTGTCATCCGTCTCATGGAACGCTACGGCGTCGCCACCGCTGGCAAGCGAGCCGTCGTGATCGGCCGCAGCACACTGGTCGGACTACCGCAGGTGCTACTGCTCGGCCGCAAGGGCGTCGACTGCACCGTCACGCTCGCCCACTCACGCACGAGCGACATGATTGCCGTCTGCCGCGAAGCCGACATCATCGTCGCCGCTGCCGGTTCGGCGCGCATGGTGACTGCCGCGCACGTCAAGCCAGGAGCCGCAGTGCTCGATGTCGGCGTTTCACGCAGCGAAGCCAAGATCGTCGGCGATGTCGACTTCGACGCGGTCCAATCCATCGCTGGCGCGATCACCCCAATGCCCGGTGGCACCGGGCCGATGACGATCGCCTGCCTGCTGGAGAACACACTCGCAGCCGCGCGCATGCTCGGCGCCTTCCCCACCTGAAGTGACTGTGAGCTGAAATGAGCGCGACCTGAGATGACGGTGACGCTGACGCTGACGGAGGTCGAATCGATCAGCAGGCAAATGCTGATCGCCAGCGGCGCGTCGCCACTGCAGGCCGATTCGACAGCGCGCAGTATTCGCGACGCCGAGGCTGAGGGCATTCGCACCGTCGGACTCAGCTACCTGCCGACCTACTGCGATCATGTCGCCTGCGGAAAAGTGAACGGCAATGCCGTCCCGCTGGTCAGCTCCCCGCGGCCCGGCACGATCGTGGTTGATGCGGGGCTCGGCTTCTGCCATCCGGCGTACGAGGCCGGCGAACAATTTCTGGTCACGGCCGCACGCTTCAACGGCGTGGCCATGCTCGCATTGACGCACTCGTACTCCGCCGGCGTTCTGGGCTGGTTCGTTGATCGCCTTGCCCGCGAGGGTCTGATCGCCATCATGTTCGCCAACTCGTCGGCCTTGATGGCGCCACATGGTGGCCGTCGACCCTTCTTTGGCACCAACCCGATCGCGTGGGCGGCCCCTCGCCAATCCGGACCGCCGGTCGTTGCCGATTTCTCGTCATCGACCGTTGCATGGGTGAAGGTCAACGCGGCCGCTCAAGCCGGGGAACCGATCCCCCTCGGGTGGGCGCTCGACAGCGCCGGGAATCCCACCACCGACGCCAAGGCGGCGCTCGCCGGATCGATGTCCCCAGCCGCCGGCCACAAGGGTTCGGCGTTGGCCCTGCTGGTCGACATCATGTCGGGCGCAGTCGCCGCATCGAACTTTTCGCACGAGGCGGGCAGCTTCGGCGGGGTGAGCGATGGCCCACCCGACGTCGGACAGGTCGTGCTCGCCATCGACCCGACGTGCACCATGGGCGACAGCTTCCAACACCGCCTCGATGAGGAGTTCGCCGCGCTCGCCGCCGAGCCAGGCGTGCGTCTGCCAGGCGACCGGCGCATCGACGAGCGCACTCGCGCGCAGTTGGGTGGCGTCGACGTACCCGACGACCTGCTGGCGACGCTCAACGCGTACGCAGCGCACGGCTCACCGTTCCGCACCGCAGGAGGTCGTTGATGTCGACGGTGCAGTCGATCGATCGTGCATTCGCAGTGCTGCGGGCGTTGGCGTCTGGTCCTGCTGGCGTCAGTGAGATCGCCGAGCACATCAAGTTGCCGAAGAGCACCGTGTCGCGGTTGCTGTCGACACTCGAGGAGCTCGGCGCTGTCGAGCAGGTGACCACCGGTGGCGATTACCGAATTGGCTGGACGATGATCGAGTTGTCCGCTGCGGCGCGGCCAGGTCGATCGCTGATCTCGTTGGCGCGTCCGCACCTCGTTGAATTGAGCAGAGCGACGGGTGAAGCGGCGGGTATCTCGATTCCGGATGCAACCGAGATGCTCTACCTCGACCAAATGACTCCTGACAGTGAATTGCAGGTACGCGACTGGACCGGCCACCGCATTCCCATGCACGCTGTGCCCTCCGGTCAAGTCATGCTGGCATTCGACGACGCAATTGCCGAACGCGTCATGGCGTCACCGCTGCACTCGTTCACGCCGCACACCATTACGAGTGCTGCGGCACTGCGCAAACGCATCGCGGCAGTGCGCAGCACCGGCTACGCGTGGGCGATGCGCGAGTTTGCCCTCGAGATGAACTCGGTAGCGGCGGGCATTCGGACTACCGACGGACGCGTGCTTGCGGTACTACACGTGTACGGACCCGCGTCGCGCTTTCCGGGCGAGCGCGACCAAACCGAAATCGGTTCGCTCGTAAGAGCAACCGCCGACAAGATAAGGATCGACTGACCAATGGCCCAGCAAGCGAACGAATCGCAGCGGTACGACTACATCATTGTCGGTGGTGGTTCTGCCGGGTCCGCCCTCGCCAATCGTCTCAGCGCCGATCCGAACAGCAAGGTGTTGGTGCTGGAAGCGGGGCGCCCCGACTACAAGTGGGACGTCTTCATCCACATGCCCGCGGCCTTGATGTTCCCGATCGGCAGCCGGTTCTATGACTGGAAATACGAAAGCGAGCCAGAACCATTCATGAATGGTCGGCGCGTCTACCACGCACGCGGCAAGGTGCTGGGTGGTAGCAGCAGCATCAACGGAATGATCTTCCAACGCGGCAACCCGTTGGATTATCAACGATGGGCCGCCGACAAGGGAATGGAAACCTGGGACTACGCGCATTGCCTGCCGTACTTCAAGAAGATGGAGAATTGTTTGGCGGGCGGCGACGAGTATCGCGGCGACGATGGCCCGCTGGTCCTCGAACGTGGCCCGTCGCAGAACCCGCTCATCGAGTCGTTCCTCGCCGCCTGCGAGCAGGCTGGTTACCCGCGCACCAACGACGTCAACGGCTACCAACAAGAAGGTTTTGCCCGCTTCGACCGCAACATTCACAGCGGTCGCCGAATCAGCGCGGCGCGCGCCTATCTGCACCCGGTCATGAAGCGACCGAACCTGAAGGTGATCACCAGGGCACTCGTGCACCGCGTGAACTTCGATGGCACGCAGGCAACCGGTGTCCAGTACGCAGTTCGAGGAAGGCTGCACACCGCAACGGCGGGAGAGGTCATCCTTTGTGGCGGCGCGTTCAACAGTCCCCAACTGCTGCAGCTGAGTGGCGTTGGCAACGCCCAAGACCTGACAGCACTCGGTATTCCCGTCGTTCACGACCTACCCGCGGTGGGGCAGCACATGCAGGATCACCTAGAGGTGTACGTGCAGCATGCCTGCAAGCAACCGGTATCGCTGCAGCCAAATCTGCAGTTGTGGCGCCGACCGTTCATCGGTCTGCAGTGGTTGTTTCGGAGGGGTCCGGGTGCGAGCAATCACTTCGAATCCGGTGGCTTCACGCGCAGCAACGACGAGGTTGGGTATCCAAACCTGATGTTCCACTTCTTGCCGATCGCTGTGCGCTACGACGGCTCCGCGCCGGCCGGAGGACACGGCTATCAGGTTCACGTGGGACCGATGTACTCAGACGCCCGGGGCTCGGTAAAGATCGTCTCGACGGATCCAAAGGTGCATCCTGAGCTTCGATTCAACTATGTGTCGACAGATCAAGATCGACGCGAGTGGGTGGAGGCCATCCACACCGCGCGCAAGATCCTCAGCCAGCCAGCAATGGATCAGTACAACGGTGGCGAGATCTCGCCCGGGCCGTCGGCTGATACCGACGAGCAGATTCTCGAGTGGGTGCGCCGCGACGGCGAGACCGCGCTCCACCCGTCATGCACCTGCCGAATGGGAGCTGCCGACGACGACAGCGTTGTCGATCCGCTCACGATGCGCGTGCACGGCACGGAGGGCTTGCGCGTGGTCGACGCGTCGGCGATGCGCTACATCACTAATGGCAACATTTATGCACCCGTGATGATGATGGCCGAGAAGGCAGCCGACTTGATCTTGGGGAACACACCATTGCCGCCCGAGCAGCTCCCCTACTATCAGGCTCAGTGAACACAGGGCGTCGCCAGATCAGGATGCGTAACTGGGGTCTTCGTGGTCGAGGATGGCCAACAGTTCACTGAAGTGCGCATCTGAGCCAGGGCATTCGATCCACTGCTTGCAGGTAAGCGCCGCCACATCGTCATCGAGGACCGCAAGTGGTCGACCTGTCGAAAGGGCCAGCACCTGCACCTTGCACGCTTGCTCGAGATAGTACAGCTCGTCGAACGCCTCGGCGACGGTGGCACCAATCACCAACACGCCATGGTTGCCGAGGAAGAGCACGCTGTTGTTGTCGCCGAGCAAGCGTGCGACACGCTCGCCTTCCGAGTCGTCGACGAACATCCCCGAGTAGTCGCGGTCGTAGCCAATGCGGTCGTAGAAACGGCACGCGTTCTGATCGAGCATCAGGAACCGAAAGTCCGCCAAGCACGCCAGCGCCGTGGCGTAGGGCATGTGCGTATGCAACACCACCTTGGCGCGCGGTACTCGCTGATGCAGGTGGGCGTGCAAGTACCACGCCGTGCGATCGGCTGCGGGATCGGCTGCGACCTTGCCGGCTTGGCTGGCGTCGAGCAGCAGCAGCTCACTCGCCTTCACCCGCGAGAAGTGGCGGCCGACCGGATTGAGCAGGAACTGGCTGCCATCGTCGGAGACAGCGGCGCTGAAGTGGTTGGCGACGGCCTCGTGCATGTTCAGCCGCGCTGTCCATCGGAACGCCGCTGCCAGCTGGCGACGTATCAGCTCTTCGTGTGCGGCCATCAGGTCAGAAGTTCCGGAAAGCCTGGTGCACGCAGATCCGTGTGCAGCGCGTCCTCCAACAACTTGACGACCTGCGTCGACCAGGCGCCACCGCCGTACTGCGCCCGCGCCCGATGGAAGGTCTGCTCGGTGAGCGTTGCCAAGTCGAGCGGCACACCGAGTTCGCGACCGAACTGGGTGGCGAAGCCGAGATCCTTACACGCCAGATCCATCGTGAAGCCGACGTTATAGCTGCCGTTCAGGATCAGTTGACCTTCCGTTTCGTGCACGAAGCTGTTGCCTGAGCTATTGGCAATCGCCTCGTACGACTTGGCGAGGTCGAGACCGCTGCTCTTAGCCAGCATCAGCGCCTCGCCGATCGACACCAGGTTGATGAACGCGAGCATGTTGGTGATCACCTTGATCACCGCGGCACTGCCGAGCTCGCCCATGTACAGCACCGGATCACCGATCGCCGCCAGCAGATGTGCGTGTTCGGCGTGCAACGCCGGATCGCCACCAACCAGCACCGTGATCTCACCCGCTGCCGCTTTGTGGACGCCTCCCGTTACCGGCGCTTCCAGGGTGCGAATGCCACGCTCGCCCGCCAGTTTCGCCAAGCGCAGCGTCTCGTCGCGATCGTTGGTGCTGTTATCGATCCAGGTACCGCCAGCGCGCAAACCCGCAAGCACCCCGGTGGGACCAGCGACAACGGCGTCGACAGCGGCGGGCGATGGCAGACATGTGAAGACGACATCGCACTGCGCAGCGACATCTTGCGCGGTGTCGGCCCAACGCGCGCCAGCGGCAAGGAGTGGGGCCGCAGCATCGCGGCTGAGGTCGCTCACCACGATTGCGTGACCTGCGCGCAGCAAGCTGCTCGCTAGGTGGACACCCAGATTGCCCAGGCCGACATATCCAACGCGCACATTGTCTTTGGTCATTGCGCCAGTATTGCAGCGGCGGTGGCAGCTGGCACCCGAAGGCACCGGCCACCACCGCCGTCGCGACGATTGCTAGTTATTGCTGGTTGCTCAGCCGAGCCACGCGCCCCACACGTCGGGGTTGTCGGCGACCCACTTGGCAGCCGCAGCCGCCGGAGTCATTCCGTCACGGTCGACGTAGCCGGCGATTTCGCTCTGCTGCTCGGTCGTCAACTGGAACGCCCGCAGCACCTTGAAGGCACTGGGATTCTTCGCTTCCAGCCCAGCGTTGGCGGCCTTCATCAGTTCGTCAACGGGATAGTCGCAGGCGTACAACCCGTCATTCGGGTCTGACGCGGCGGAGGCCTCGCAGGCCGGGGTGACCGGCGGCAACGCGACCTCGACCAGCTCGACTTCGAGTTGCTTCCAGTGCGGCTTCCAGAACTGCATCAGCACCGGCTTCTGATCGGCGATTGCCTGATCGATGCTGGTGAGGAGTGCTGCTTCGGAACCGGCCACGACGTACTGCAACGGCAGCCCGAGGTTGGCAATGATCTGCTCGTCGTAGGTTACGTAGCTGGGATCGCCCATCGTGAACTGCCCAAGCTCGCCGGTTTCAGCGGTGGCGAACAAGGCGGCGAGTGCCGGATCCTGGAAACCTTCCCAGGTCGCCAGCTCGGGGTGCTCATCAACGACGAACTTCGGAACGTACCAGCCGATCTTCGCCGATGGCCCAAGCAGACCGAGGTCGATGACGGTGCCCTTCTCGGTGATGTAGGTCTGGTAGTCCGCGGCGTGACCCGATGGCCACACTTCCAAGACGGCGTCGATGCTGCCATCGTCCATACCCACCCAGGTGGCGAACTCATCGATATCGATGATCTCGACCGGGGTACCGAGCTGGCACTCAATGACGGCCTTGGCGACGAACGCGTTCACTGCCGAACCCGTCCACGGGTTGACCGCGAGCGTGACGGCGTCACCGCTGAGTTCCTTACAGCCATCGCCGGACGATGTGGCTTCCTTCTTGTCGTCGCCGCAGGCTGCCAGCGATACCGCCAGCAGAACGCCAGCAATCGCGAGACTTCTCTTCTTGCCTAGCTTCATGTACTCCCCCTTGTTGATCGGCGTTCGCTATCGGGGCGGGTGCCCCATGCTTGGGTAAGTCGGTCAAGCATGATCGCCAGCAACACGATACTCAACCCGCCAGCCACACCCTGGCCAAACTTCACATTCGGCTTGGTGGTGGCCTCATACGAGACCAGTCCGAGCGCCCCGGCGCCGACGAGGGCAGCGATGATGACGGTGGCCAGCACCATCAGCAGGGTCTGGTTGATGCCCAGCAGGATCGCCCGCCGCGCGAGCGGCAACTGCACGTACCGCATCTCCTGGCTACCCGTGGCGCCGAACGACACCGCTGCTTCACGGGGCGCCACCGGCACCTCGCGCATCCCCAACGCTGTCAGGCGAATGCACGGTGGCACGGCGTACACGACACAGGCGACGACGCCAGCGGCGCGCCCGGCTGAGAACAAGAAGACCACCGGGATCAAGTAGACGAACTGCGGCATCACCTGTGCGATGTCGAGAAACGGGCGCAACACACGCTGCACCGCATCCGAACGGCCTGCCCACACGCCCAGCGGGAATGCAATCAGCACGCTGAGCGTGATGGCCACCAGCACTTGGCTCAGCGTGTTCATCGCGATGTCCCACACCTGAATCTGGCCGCCACCGCCGGGAATCGTTCCCATAGTCGCGATCAGCAACATGCAGATCGCGACGGTAGCCGCCAAACGCCATCCCCGGCTGAGCCAGCCGACGAAGGCAAGCCCGACCACGATCAGCAGCCACGGCAACCACAGCAGGAAGTCCTTCAACGGCTCAAGGATCTCGATCACCAGGAAGTCGCTGACCGACTGCGTACCACCGATCACGGGAACGTCTCTGCGCAGGTTCTGCTGCACCCAGTCGACTGCCGAGTCGGCGGGCGAGGAGATGTCGTAGGTGAGCCAGGACGGGAACTGCTGCCAGTCGAGTACCTGTGCAAGCACAATCACGACGGCCACACCCGCAATTGCGATCGGACCGACGAGTCGCGCGGGCACTTCCGACAGTCGACGACCCTTCCAGCGCACGCCGATCGACGACCGCGGCGTGCGGCCAGTGGTGATGCGATCCAGCGCGATCGCCATCAACACGATGCCCATGCCAGCGGCGAAGGCCTTGCCGACCTGTTGCTTCTGCAGCGCCGACAGAACGTTCTGCCCGAGGTCGCCGGTGCCTAACAGCGACGCCAGCACCACGATCGCGAACGCCATCATGATCACTTGGTTCAGGCCGAGAAGGATCGTGTTCTTTGCGAGCGGCAATTGAACCTTGAACAGTTGCTGTAGTGAAGTGGTGCCGAACGAATGCCCAACCTCGTTGACCACCACCGGCACTTGCCGCAGTCCGAGGTTCGTGAGGCGCACGGCCGGCGGCAGCGCGAACACAACTGTTGCCATCACCGCTGGCGCGAACTTGATGCCGAAGAACAACTGCAGTGGGCTGAAGTACACGAAGATCGGCATCACCTGCGCGGTGTCGAGCAGCACCCGCAGCACTCGCTCCGCACGATCGGACCTGGCGGAGAGCACGCCGAGCGGAATGCCGATGATCAGCGCAATGATCACGGCGACGGTCATGATCGCGAGCGTGCGCATCGCCAGATCGAAGTCGGCGACCACCCCGACCCCGATCATCGCTGCTGCGCCGGTAGCTGCGGCACGGATGCCACCAGTACGCCATCCGATCGCGGCGATCAGCGCAACGACGCCCGGCCAACGAAGGTCGAGCAGCAGCGTCTCGGTGTGTTCCACGAACCAGGTGAGGAAGTCGGTGATCGGGTTGAAGAACCAGCGAAAAACCGGCGACGTCTGGCGGTTGGTGACCGACCACTTGTAGCGATCCTGCGACCAACGCTGGATACCTGAATCCATCCAGTTCGGCACTTCGCGACCGACGACCACGGCCAAGGTAGCGAGCACGCCAAAAGCCGCAAGTGAGAGATTGCGTCGCAGCAATCGCTCGCGCCGCACAATGTCCGACTCGTGCGTCGGCAGCGATTCAAGCGACACACCGGTTCCTGCCGACGACATCACTTACGGTTCCTCGGTCGCGATCACCGATAGCACGCCGACGCGATCGAGTGAGCCCACGGTCTTGCCGCCACGCACGACTCGCACTGGCAAGTCGCTGTGCGCAACCATGCCAACTGCCTCGCGCACCTTGCTTCCCGATTCCACCTCGCCGGCGAAGGGGCCATTTCCGGCAGGCCCCATCACGGCGTCGACCGGGACGACGTGGGAGCGTGGAACGTCGCGCACGAAGTTCGCCACGTATTCGTCGGCGGGTTGCATGACGACCTCGGCCGGAGTTCCGACCTGCACGAAGCGACCGTCGCGCATGATGGCAATGCGATCACCGAGGCGAAGCGCCTCTGAGAGGTCGTGTGTGATGAACATCATCGTCTTGCTCACCTCACGTCGCAGCCTGATGATTTCGTCCTGCATCTCGCGTCGGATCAGTGGGTCGAGAGCCGAGAACGGTTCGTCGAACAGCATGACGTCGGGATCGGTGGCCAGGGCACGCGCCAACCCGACGCGCTGCTGTTGCCCACCGCTGAGCTGATGCGGTTTGTAGTCGCCCATGCCCGGCAGGCCCACCAGCTCGAGAACACCGCCGGCGCGCTGACGACGCTCGGCTTTGCCGACGCCGCGCAACTCGAGCCCAAAAGCGACATTGTCGAGCAACGTGCGGTGCGGCAGCAGGCCGAAATGTTGGAACACCATCGACACCTTGTGACGGCGAATCTGGAGCAGTTCGTCCTTGCCCGCCGCGGTGACATCAGAGCCGTCCAGCATGACCGTGCCCGCGGTGGGCTCAATCAGGCGAGTGATGCAACGGATCAGCGTGCTCTTGCCACTGCCCGACAGGCCCATGACGACGAACACCTCGCCCGGCGCGACATCCAGGCCAACGTCGCGCATTGCGACGACGTTGCCAAAGCGCGCCTGCAGGTCGCCACGCGGCAGGTCTGCCTCCGGCGCACCGACAATACGTTCGGCCCGCGGGCCATAGACCTTCCACAGATCACGAACCGAGATCATCGGATCCACTGCCACACTCCCCCACACACTGAGTCAGGTTGCGAAGCTTAGACGCAGCGAAACGTGAGCCGGAGAACGCAGTGCGCGATGATGCTGCCGTGAACATCCCGGTGACTGCGCTGCCCACATCGGCCAAGGCTGTCGTGATTGGCGGCGGAATCGTCGGCTGCTCGACGGCATACCACCTCGCCAAGTTGGGTTGGACCGACACCGTTCTACTGGAACAGCACAAGCTGACGTCGGGCAGCACGTTTCACGCAGCAGGTCTGGTCGGCCAGTTGCGCACCAGCGCCAACATCACGCAGTTGCTGGGCAACTCGGTCGAGCTGTACAAGACACTCGAAGCCGAGACCGGCCAGGCGACCGGTTGGAAGATGAACGGTGGCCTGCGACTGGCATGTAACAACGAACGCTGGACCGAGGTGAAGCGACAGGCGACGACCGCGAAGAGCTTCGGTCTCGAGATGCATCTGCTTTCTGCGCGCGAGGCACAGGAACTGTGGCCGCTGATGCAGGTCGACGACGTCGTTGGGGCCGCGTTTCTACCCACCGACGGCCAAGCAAACCCGAGCGACATCACGATGGCGTTAGCGCGCGGAGCACGAATGGCTGGCGCGACAATCTGCGAAGACACACGGGTGCTCAGCATCGAGGTTGTGGGTGGGGTGATCAGGGCAGTTGTCACCGACCAGGGCCGCATCGAGTGCGAACGTGTGGTCTTATGCGGTGGCCAATGGACTCGCGCCCTGGCAGCCAGCGTCGGTGTCAACGTTCCGCTGGTTTCCGTCGAGCACCAGTACGTCATCACCGAGCCGCTGTCGCCGGAAGTGCCGCGCAATCTGCCGACGCTGCGCGATCCAGACCGGCTGACCTACTACAAGGAAGAAGTTGGCGGTCTCGTGATGGGCGGCTACGAACCGAATCCGGTGCCGTGGGCCGTCGGCGGAATCCCACAGCCCTTCCAGTTCCAACTCCTCGATCCCGATTTCGATCACTTCGCGCCGACGATGGAGCTTGCCATCGGTCGCGTGCCGGCACTCGCCGAGACGGGAATCCGCCAACTGATCAACGGACCGGAGAGTTTCACACCCGACGGCAACTTCATCCTTGGCGAAGCACCCGAACTCCGAAATCTCTTCGTTGGCGCTGGTTTCAATGCATTTGGCATTGCCGCTGGCGGCGGTGCTGGTCAAGCATTGGCGCAGTGGGTGCACGACGGCGCTCCGCCGTACGACCTGTGGGTCGTGGATCTGTGTCGGTTCGGCAAGCCGCACCAAAGCACCGACTGGGTGCGTCAGCGCACGCTGGAGGCATACACCAAGCACTACACGATGGCGTGGCCGTTCGAGGAACACCACAGCGGTCGCCCGAACCGTACTTCGCCGTTGTACGACCGATTGCAGTCGGTCGGCGCCGTGTTCGGCGAGAAGCTCGGCTGGGAGCGGCCGAACTGGTTCGCCGACGCGTCGCGCGGCGAGGCCGCGCACGACTTGTACACATTCGGCCGCCAGAACTGGTTCGCAGCAGTCGGGCGCGAGCACCGGGCGTGCCGCGAGGCCGCAGTACTGATCGATCAGACGTCGTTCGCCAAATTCACGGTGGCGGGATCTGATGCGCTCGACGCGATGAGTTGGCTGTGCGCCAATAATGTCGACAAGCCGGTGGGTTCGCTGACGTACACGCAGATGCTCGATGATCGCGGCGGAATCCAATGCGATCTAACCGTTGCACGCGTCGCCGAGGACGAGTTCTACCTCGTCACCGGTACCGGCTTTGCGACACACGACTTCAACTGGATCCAACGCAACACACCAAACGACCTCGATGTTCAACTGGTCGATGTGACCGAGTCGCGCAGCGTGCTGGCGTTGATGGGTCCGAACTCGCGGGCAATCTTGCAGACGGCCACCGGCAACGATCTCTCGAACGCAGCGTTTCCATTCGCGACAATGCAGAACCTCTCGATCGGTGGCTGCCCCGTGCGCGCCCTGCGCATCACCTACATGGGCGAACTCGGTTGGGAGCTCCACGTTCCGGTCGAGCATGCAGCAACCGTGTACGACTCGTTGATCGCGATCGGCCGCCCGCACGGGTTGATCAATGCCGGTTACCGCTCGATCGAGAGCTGTCGACTGGAGAAGGGTTATCGCGCGTGGGGCAGCGACATCGGCCCCGACCACACTCCCCTAGAAGCCGGCCTTGGCTGGGCGGTGAAGCTGAAGGCGGACACACCGTTCAAGGGCCGCGAAGCGATCGCGGCCCAACGAGACACCGGAGTGAAAAAGATGCTTGCGGGCTTCCTGGTGGCGCCGGAATGCGTGCTGCTCGGACGCGAAACCATCTACCGCAACAACACCCGTGTTGGCTGGCTGACGAGTGGCGGATTCGGCTACACGATCGATAAGTCGATCGGCTACGGCTACGTGCGTAACGCCGATGTCGTCACCGCCGAGTGGGTGCTCGACGGCGAGTACGAGCTCGAGGTCGCCACCGTGCGGGTACCTGCGCAAGTCTCGCTGCAACCGTTCTATGACCCCACGAACTCACACGTAAAGATGTAGCCGTGGCCGAACACGAACTTCCGGAGCGCGCTCGCATCGTCATCATCGGTGGCGGCATCCTCGGCTGCAGCATTGCCTACTGGCTGACGAAGTACGGCGAGGCCGACGTCGTGCTGCTCGAACAGCACCAACTCACCGACGGCGCGACGTGGCATGCGGCCGGACTCGTCGGCCAGTTGCGATCGTCGCGCAACACCACGCGCATGCTCGAACAATCCGTCGAGATGTACCGCGGGCTCGAGGCCGAGACCGGCCAGGCCGTCGACTGGCACGAGACCGGCAGCTTGCGCCTGGCATGTTCACCAGAGCGAGTGATGGAGTTGCGACGCCTGGCGACGATGGCCAAGAGCTTCGGCCTGCCGATGGAAATGGTGTCACCTCAGCGCGCGCAAGAACTGTTCCCGCTAATGAGCACCGTCGATGTCCTCGCCGCAGCGTTCTTGCCGACCGACGGCTACATCGACCCCGCCTCGGTGACACAGGCGATCGCCCGCGGGGCCCGCATGCGGGGCGCTCGCATCATCGAGAACACCGCCGTTACCGCCATCACCGTCGACGGTCGCCATTGCACAACGGTGCACACGTCGTCGAACACGAACGGCAGCGACGGCAAGATCGAGTGCGAGATGGTCGTCAATGCCGCGGGCATGTGGGGTATGCAGGTCGGGGCGATGGCAGGCGTTCGTGTTCCGGCTGTCGCTGTCGAGCACCAGTACCTACTCACCGGCCCGATCGAGGGGTACACACCAGTCGAGTTGGGCGCTATGCCCACGATGCGCGACCCCGACCATCTCGTGTATTACAAGCCCGACGGGCCCGGCCTACTGGTGGGGGGCTACGAACCGAACACTGAGTCGTTTGGGACGAGGGGTATTCCGTCCCCCTTCCAACGCCAGCTCTTCGACCCGAACCTCGACCGTTTCGCGCAGCTCGCCGAGTTGGCGACCAAGCGGACACCAGTGATCGAGCAGGCGGGCATTCGCAGTCTGATCAACGGCGCCATCCCGTACTCGGCCGACGCCGATTTCGTGATGGGTCGTGTGCCCGAACTCGACAACTACTTCGTGGCCACCGGGTTCCTGTACGGCATCGCCGCTGGTGGTGGCGCCGGCAAGATGATGGCCGAGTGGATGCTGGAAGGTCGACCCTCACTCGACCTGTGGCCGCTCGATGTACGACGGTTCTCGTTCCACCACACCACTCGCCATTTCCTGGAACCGCGAATGGTCGAGCTCTACGCGCACCACTACAAACTGGCGGCGCCCGGTAGCGAGAAGATGAGCGCACGCGGTATTCGGCGCAGTCCGTTGCACGATCAACTCGCAGACCGCGGCGCCGTCTTTGGTTCGCGTGGCGGATGGGAGCGACCGAACTGGTTCGCTCCCGCAGGAGTTGAGCCGATCGATCAGCCATCGTTCGCCGAACCAAACTGGTGGCCGCACGTGCGCGCCGCCCATCTCGCCGTGCGCGAAGGCGTTGGTCTGATCGACCAGACAAGTTTCGCGAAGTTCGAGGTCACCGGCCCCGGCGCATTGCAGGCCGTGCAGTGGCTCAGCGTGGCCGACATGGATAAGCCAGTCGGCAGTGTGATCTACACACAATTGTGCAATGAGCGCGGTGGCATCGAGTGCGATTTGACGATGACGCGCACCGCCGACGACAGCTTCTACGTCGTCACCGGTTCCGCGTTTGGCGCGCACGACATGGGATGGATCAGCGACAACAGCCCGGGCGACGGCACCGTCATCGTCCGCGATCTCACTTCCGCGCGCGCTGTCATCAATGTTGTCGGGCCGCGCAGCCGCGACGTGTTACAGGCGGTGTGCGAAGACGACGTCAGCAACGCTGCGTTTCGCTATGCCAAGGCGCGCCAGATCACGATCGGCTCGGCTCCGGTGCTAGCGGTGCGCATCGGGTACGTCGGCGAGTTGGGGTGGGAACTACACATTCCGACCGAGTACGCCGCACACGTCAGCGAATTGCTGCGTGCCGCGGGCGCGGCATATGGCATGGTCGATGTCGGCTATCGCACGATCGACACGATGCGCATGGAAAAGGGCTACGTCTACTGGAGCACCGACGTCACACCCGACTCCTCGCCCTGGGAGGCCGGGCTCGGGTGGCGAGTCAACCTCGACAAAGGCGACTTCCTCGGCCGCAGCGCGCTGATCGCGCAACAGCAGGCAGGGGTGATGCGACGGCTGTGTACTTTCACCCTCGAGTCGATGGCTTACCCCGTCAGCGGCGAGGCGATCATCGTGCCAGATTCGGGTGCCGTGGTCGGCTTCACGACCAGCGCCAACTTCGGCCACACGGTCGGCAAGCCCATCGCGTATGGCTACCTGCCGCTCGCCCATTGCGAGCGCACCGACTTCATCATCGAGGTTTATGGCGAGCAGATCCCGGCAATCCGCCACGACCGAGTCCTCTACGACCCCGACAACTCAAGGCTGAAGGCCTGATCATACTCTTGATATGATCCGCTCATGACCGCCGCGCGAGTGACCATCACGATCGACGAGGAAACGCTGGCTGAGTTGAAAGAACGAGTCGGCCCCGGCGAGGTGTCGGCATTTGTCGTTGAGGCACTGCGCCACAAGCTGCGCATCGATCCCATCAAGGAACTACTGCAACAACTGGACGAGATGTACGGCCCATTGACCGAGCAGGAACTGAAGGAGGGTGCCCAGTGGTACGACCAGGCGATACAACGATTGTCCTCGACGCTGGAGCCGTCCTCGGATTAGCGCGTGGCAATCCCGCACTTCGCGCCTTTGTCTCCAAAGCCGACGCGCGTGGCGACAGGGTCGTGGTGCCAATGGTGGTGCTTGCCGAAACGGTTCGGGGAACCGGCCCAAAAGATGCCCCCGTCAACATGACGCTCGCGCACTTCGAGCCACGTCCACCCCTTGTCGAGCAAACGGCAAGGCTCGCTGGCGCGCTGCTGGGCGCCGCCCGCTCCAATGCCACTATCGATGCGTTGGTGGTTGCCGAGGCCATTAGTCTCCAGCCGTCGCTGCTCGTCACCGGCGATGTCGACGATCTGGCATTGCTGTTGGATAGTCATCCGGGTGTGTCATTGGAACGGATCTGAGGGAACATGAACGAACTCGGCGCAGCCCTGGCCCGCATCCCATTACTCGCCGACGCCGAGGCGGCGACAGCGACGCGTCTCGCCGGGCTCACCAACATCAACTATCTGGTCGAGCGCGCCGACGAGCGCTTTGTGGTGCGCCTGCCAGGGGCGGGCACCAGCGAGTACATCGACCGAACCTCCGAAGAAGTTGCCGCTCGCTCAGCAGCCGCCGCCGGCGTTAACGCCGAAGTCGTGTTCTTCGATGCCGCCGACGGCCTGATGGTCACTCGCTTTGTCGATGGAGCAGTGACGATGAATGCAGAGCGCTTCCGCGACCTTTCGGCGGTGGCGCGCGCGGGCAAGGCTTTTCGAACGTTGCACACGACGGCCACGCCGTTCGCTGTCGACTTCAAGCTGTTTTCCATGATCGACGAGTTCAAGAGCTTGCTCGCCCAGAAGGGGGCGAAGTTGCCCGACGGCTACGCGGCTGCCGAGGCGCAGGCCGATGCCACCCGCAGCGCGCTGGAAGCCACCGCTCGCCCGTTGGTGCCGTCGCATTGCGATCCACTGTGCGAGAACTTCCTCGATACCGGCGAACGAATGCTGGTCATCGACTACGAGTACTCCGGAAACAACGACCCGATGTGGGACCTTGGCGACCTATCGGTCGAGGGTCAGTTCGGCCCGGAACAGGACGCGGCGTTGCTGGGCGCCTATTTCGGCGGCGAACCACCGGCGCACGAGGTCGGGCGGATGGTCGCCTACAAGGCAATGTGCGATCTGTTGTGGACGTTGTGGGGCGTGATCCAACACGCCAACGGCAACCCGGCGGACGACTTCTGGGCCTACGCGGTCGGCCGTTTCGAGAGGTGTCAAACCCTGATGGCCTCCCCCGCCTACGCCGATCACCTCGCCGCGATCGCCGCCTCGTGACCACGGGTCGCCGAGCTGCTAGAATTCCACCATACGGACTCGTTCCACGATGTGGAATCTGAGTTACCGTAGCGCAACCGAAAGGCACACTGGATGAGCGACGACCTTGATCTCGCGGCACTGCCCGACGACGAACTCGTCACGCAGATGCACGAAGACCTCTACGACGGACTGGCACCCGAGATCGCCGAGGGCACGATGATCTTGCTCGACCGCGGCTGGGGACCCGACAAAGTCTTGAACGATGCGCTCGTCGAAGGCATGCGCATTGTCGGTATCGACTTCCGCGACGGCATCTTGTTCGTGCCAGAGGTGCTGTTGTCGGCAAACGCGATGAAGGCCGGAATGGTGATCCTGCGACCGTTGCTCGCCGAGACCGGCGCTGAGCCGATCGGCAAGGTCGTCATCGGAACGGTGAAAGGCGACATCCACGACATCGGCAAGAACCTCGTTGCGATGATGCTCGAGGGTGCTGGCTTCGAGGTGATCGACCTCGGCATCAACACCAGCGCCGACGAGTTCCTTGCAGCGCTCGAGGAGCACCAACCCGACATTCTCGGAATGTCAGCGCTGCTCACCACGACAATGCCGTACATGAAGGTGGTCATCGACACGCTGCAAGAGCGTGGCCTACGCGACAAGTACGTCGTGATGGTTGGCGGTGCCCCGTTGAACGAAGAGTTCGGTGCAGCTATCGGCGCCGACGCGTATTGCCGCGACGCCGCCATCGCCGCCGAGACCGCCAAAGCGTTGGTCAAGGCGCATCGACTGAGTCCGGAACCTCCCGGCCCTTCCGTCTGAGCCTGCGCGCAATGGCTCGGCCCCTCGTTCTGGCGTGCGGCGCACTCGTCGCGGAACTGCGCGCGGTGCTGGCCAACAACGGCTTGTCGTCGCACGTCGATGTGCGTTACCTGCCCGCCAACCTGCACAATCGGCCCGAGCGCATCGAGCCTGCGTTGCGCGAACTGCTGGCCGAACTCGACCCGGCTGGCGACCGGCCTGTGCTGCTCGGTTACGCCGACTGCGGCAGCGGCGGCGGACTCGATCGCCTGCTCGCCGAGCGACCAAACACTCGTCGACTACCGGGTAGCCACTGCTATGAGTTCTTCAGTGGCAGCGAAGTGTTCCAGGAAGTACACGCCGCCGAGCTGGGCACGTTCTTCCTCACCGACTTCCTTGCCAAGCACTTCCAGGCACTCATCTGGGAGGGGTTGGCGCTCGACCGCCACCCAGAACTGCTGCCGATGTACTTCGGCAACTACACACGCGTCGTGTTGCTGTCGCAGCAGGACGATCCGGCGGTCGTGCAGATGGCGCAAGCGGCAGCCGATCGCCTCGGGCTGGCATTCGAGCATCGTCACGTCGGCCTCATCCCATTCAGCGACGCGGTTACCGTGTCGATCTCCAGCCCGGCAGGTGCCTGATGTCGCGTCGCTCAGGAAACGAAGTCGTCGCCATTCTGTGGCGTGACATTCCAGCGCAGATCAACGGCCGTGTTGGCGAGGAGCGCCACCAAGCAATCCTGCCGCATCGCTTTCAAAAGGCCATCGACCGCGCGGCGATGGTCGCCGGCAAGAAGACAGCGCAGGAGTATGTCGGCGAGTGGCGTCGCACCAGCTATCCGCTCACCGGTGAACTTGCCGAGACGATCGATGCCATCGCCGCCTCGATCGAAGTCGAGTTCACCAACGAACGCCTCCACACCCTCGTCGACAACGGCGGTTGGGACCCTTCATCGCCCACCCAGGCACCGACGACACCCACTAGTGAGAACGGCACATGACCCACACCATCGTTAGCTCGGCTACCAAGGAAGTCGTCATCGGCTTCGATCGCCCCTTCGTCATGATTGGCGAGCGCATCAACCCCACCGGGCGAAAGTTGCTCGCTGAGGAAATGAAGGCCGGCGACTTCAGCCGCGTGGAAGCCGACGCACTGGCGCAGGTTGCGGCTGGCGCCCACATGCTCGACGTCAACGCCGGCATTCCGCTCGCCGACGAACCTGCGTTGCTTGCGCGCGCTGTTCAGTTGGTGCAGAGCATCACCGATGTTCCACTGTCGATCGACTCGTCCATCATCGAGGCGCTGGAGGCTGGCCTCGCTGTCTACAAGGGCAAGGCGTTGGTCAACTCGGTGACGGGCGAGGAAGAAGTCATGGAGCGAGTGCTGCCACTCGTGGCGAAGTACGGCGCAGCCGTGGTAGCGATCAGCAACGACGAGACTGGCATCAGCGTCGATCCGAATGTGCGTTTCGAAGTGGCGCGGCGCATCGTCAATCGCGCTGCCGACTACGGCATACCGAGCCACGACATCGTCGTCGACCCATTGGTGATGCCAATCGGTGCCATGGGCACTGCCGGTCGCCAGGTCTTCGCATTGCTGCGGCGCTTGGTCACCGAGTTGAAGGTCAATACGACATGCGGCGCCTCCAACGTCAGCTTCGGGCTGCCGGCGCGCAACCACATCACCGGCACGTTCCTGGCGATGGCGATCAGCAACGGGATGACCTCAGCAATCATGAATCCGATGCATCCTGAGGTGAAGACGATGGTGATGGCCGCCGACGTGCTGGCGGGCAGCGACCAGGACTGCGCGGCGTGGATCAAGGCCAATCGCGATCCCAACGCACCGACCGGAGCCCGCGAGGGTCGCGCCGGCGGGCGTCGCGCCAGATCGGCCGATGGCACGTAGTGCCTCGCGTCGTTTTCACCCCATCCGGCCTCGGTGGCCAGGTAGCAGACGGCACCACCGTGCTGCAGGCCGCACGCGAGCTAGGCGTCGACCTCGACTCGGTGTGCGGTGGTCGCGGCATCTGCGGGCGTTGCCAGATTGCATTCATTCCCGGCCAATACTCGAAGTGGGCGATCGATTCGCGAGCCGAAGCACTCAGTCCTTGGGGCGACACGGAGGCGGCCTTCGAGGGGCGCCGTGGCATGAAGCCCGATCGGCGCCTCGGTTGCTGCGCCGTGGTGCTCGACGACGTGGTGCTGGATGTACCGCCCGAGAGTCAGGTGCACCGGCCAGTCGTACGCAAGAGCCTCGACCTCACCGACGTCGTCCTCGATCCGGCAATCGCGCTGGCCTACATCGAACTTCCCGAGAGCGTGTTGGGTGACGCTGCCTCGATGAGCGACCTCGTGATCGCCGAGCTGCTCGCAGTTCATGGTCGCGCTGTCGACGGGCTTTCGCTCCCAGCACTGCGCCAGGTTCACCGCGCGTTCGCCGGCCAAGGTCGCGCCGCGACCGTTGCGGTGCGTGGGGCGTCGGTAGTGGCCGCCTGGCCGGGCTACGTCGATCGTGCGTGTGGTATCGCCGTCGACATTGGCAGCACCACGATTGCCGGCCACCTCTGCGACCTCACCACCGGCGAGATCCTCTCGTCTGCAGGCCGGATGAACCCGCAGATCCGCTTTGGCGAAGACCTGATGAGTCGGGTTTCGTACGTAATGATGAACCCGGGTGGCGACCGGCAACTCACCGAGGCAGTGCGCGAGGCACTCAACGAGCTGATCATCGAGTTGTGCGAGCAAGGCGCTGCTGAAACTGGCGAACTTCTCGACATCGTGCTCGTCGGCAACCCAATCATGCATCACATCGTTGCTGGCATCGACCCCACTCCCCTCGGTCAAGCGCCGTTCACGCTGGCCACCGCCGAGGCGATCGTTGCCGACGCCGAAGCATTCGGCCTGGCCTGCCCCAACGCGCAGGTCTATCTCGCACCGTGCATCGCCGGACATGTTGGCGCCGACACTGCGGCCGTCATCCTCTCGGAGGGGCCGCACCGTTCGACGACAATGCAGCTGCTGGTCGACGTCGGCACGAACGCCGAGATCGTTGTCGGCGACAAGCATCGGCAGTTCGCCGCGTCGAGTCCGACTGGGCCGGCGTTCGAAGGAGCGCAGCTCAGTTGCGGTCAGCGAGCTACCGCTGGCGCAATCGAGCGGGTGCGCATCGATCGAGCGACACTCGAGTCACGCTTCAAGGTGATCGGTAGCGATCTGTGGAGCGACGAACCGGGGTTCGCCGAAGAAACGGCCGAACTCGACATCTCCGGAATCTGTGGCTCCGGAATCATCGAAGTCATCGGTGAGATGTACCTGTCCGGGATCATCGATACCGATGGCGTCGTGCAGGGCTCACGCGGCGGTGTCGGCGAAGGTCTTTCGCCGCGCATCATCAGCGATGGCAGAACCTTCAGCTACGTGGTGCACGAAGCACCCGGCGTGCGGCTGGCGATCACGCAGAACGATGTCCGCGCCATTCAATTGGCGAAGGGCGCCTTGCGCGCAGGTATCGAGCTGTTGCTCACGCATGCCGGGGTCACCGAAGTCAGCGACATTCGATTGGCGGGCGCATTCGGTAGTCACATCGATCCGGTGTATGCGCTTGTGCTCGGTCTCGTCCCCGATTGTCCCGTGCAGAACGTGCGCTCCGTCGGCAACGCAGCTGGTGCGGGTGCGGTGCGGGCACTGCTCTCCATGGCGGCCCGGCGCGAGATGGAGCAGGCCGTTCGTGGGGTGATCAAGGTCGAAACCGCGACCGAGCCCGCGTTTCAAGCAGAGTTCGTCGCCGCGATGGCCTTTCCGCATGCGTCGGCGGCAACCACTCACCTCGCGGCCGTTGTGACGTTGCCCGAACGCATCGTCAGCTCGGCTCCAGCGGGTCGGCGGCGGCGCAACCAACAGCAATCGCAGGAGACAGCAAACTCATGAGCGAGACACCGTCACCAACAGCCGGCGAGGGTCGACGGTCGGGGGGTCGTGCAGGCCGTGCAGCATTGCGCGCGTCGCACGTCGTCGACCGCGTGCCATATCTCACGCGCACGATGTCGCCGTTCGAGATTGCGAGCGACGAGACACTGGCGCTGATCGAGTACACCGCCGACACCGTGTTGCTCGAGGTCGGTGTCGAGATTCGCGACTATCCCGAGGCCTTGCCGATCTTCAAGGCGGCTGGCGCTGATGTCGATGGCACGCGCGTGCGCTTTCCGCGCGGCATGTGCCGCGAGATCGTTTCCAAGAACGCGCCGGCGACCTACGTGCAGCATGCGCGCAATCCGGCGCACAACGTCGTGATCGGCGGCAACAACACGGTGTTCGCCCCGAACTACGGCAGCCCGTTCGTGCACGATCTCGACAAGGGTCGCCGCTACGCGACCCTCGCCGACTTCCAGAACTTCGTCAAGCTGGCCTACATGTCACCGTGGATGCATCACTCGGGCGGCACCGTCTGCGAGCCGGTCGACGTGCCGGTCAGTAAGCGCCATCTCGACATGGTGTACTCGCACCTCAAGTACAGCGACAAGCCGTTCATGGGTTCGGTCACCGCTGGTTCACGAGCCGCCGACAGCGTCGAGTTGGCTCGCATCGGTTTCGGTGGCGACCTGCAGGATCGCACTGTCATCACCAGTCTCATCAACGCCAGCTCGCCGTTGGTGTGGGATGGCACGATGCTGGCCGCGGCGCAGTGTTATGCGCAGCACAATCAGGCGTCCATCATCACCCCTTTCATCCTCGCCGGCGCGATGGCCCCGTCGACTAGCGCTGGCGTCGCCGTCCAAACGCTGGCGGAGGCACTTGCGGGCATGACGTTTGTGCAGCTGGTGCGGCCGGGCGCGCCGGTCGTGTTCGGATCATTCGCTAGCTCGATGAGCATGCAGACCGGCGCCCCGACTTTTGGCACGCCCGAGCCTGCGATCGTGCTCTACACGATGGCCGCGTTGGCGCGCCGACTCGGTGTTCCGTTCCGCTCGGGTGGCTCACTGACTTCATCGAAGTTGCCCGATGCGCAAGCCGCCTACGAGAGTGCTAACACGTTGCAGCCGACCGTGCTCGGCGGCGTCAACTTCGTGTTGCACGCTGCTGGTTGGTTGGAAGGTGGCCTGGCGATCGGTTACGAGAAGTTCGTGCTCGACTGCGATCAGCTCGGCATGATGACGACCTTCGTGCGCGGTCTCGACGCTTCCGAGAACGGGATGGCGCTCGATGCGTTGCTCACCAACCCACCGGGCAATCACTTCCTTGGCACGGCACACACGCTTGCCAACTTCGAGACCGCGTTCTACCGCAGCGACACCTCCGACAACTCGAGCTTCGAGCAGTGGACCGACGACGGCGGACTCGATGCCGCGCAGCGGGCCAACGCCCTGTGGAAGCGTCGCCTGAACGAGTACGAGCCACCGGCACTCGACAGCGCAATCGACGAGGAACTGCAGGCATTTGTTGCCCGGCGCAAGACCGAACTTCCCGACGAGTTTGCTTGAGATCGCCGTCTCAGCCAGAGAAAGAACACATCATGAGCCCACAACACGACCTGATCGCGAATGCTCGTTACGAGGTCATCCCGATGAAGAACCTCGAGCCGCAGATCGAACACATCCCTACAGGTGCCTCGGTCTCGGTGACGTGCAGTCCGACGAAGGGCCAGCAGGCCACGTTCGACCTCACTGCCCGACTTCGCGACTTGGGACACGTCGCAGTGCCACACATCTCGGCACGACTCGTCGAGGATGATGTAGCAATCAAGCGCATTGCCGAGTTCTGCCGCAGCCACCAGTTGCAGGAAGTCTTCCTGGTCGCTGGCGACGCGGAGACACCGGTCGGCAAGTACGACGGCGTCGTTGCCTTCTTGCGCGACTTCCTCGACACCGATCATGGATTGCGTGCGATCGGCGTGACCGCCTACCCCGACGGACACGCACTGATCAAGTCGCCCGTGCTGCACGAGGCGCTTCACGCGAAGCAGGCACTGCTCGCCGAGGCCGGCGCGGGTGGTTACGCAAGCACGCAGATGTGTTTCGACCTCGGCAAGTGGCGCGCGTGGGTGGCTGCCGAGCGTGCGGCCGGCCTGACGTTGCCGTTGCACATCGGAGTTCCCGGTGTGATCGACCGCGTCAAGCTGGTGACGATGGGCATGCGTCTGGGTGTCGGCGCCAGTTTGCGCTACGTGCAGAAGAACGGCGGCATTCTCGGTCGCCTCTTCAGCCCGGTCGGCTACGACCCAAGCGCGCTGATCAAGCCGCTCACCAAGCAGGCCGACGAGTTGGGTATCGCAGGCATTCACCTGTTCACGTTCAACAACGTGGAAGCCACCGCCAAGTGGCAACAGAAGTTGCTCGCCAAGCTCGACTGAGCCATCGCGCGCGACACTGGCGGCGATCATGCCGCCCTCCGGTTCGGCGGTCCGGTGGACATAGTGGTGTGGTCGGGGTGCGTGATTGTCAGCGATCGGTCGGTGCCGAGGTGAAGATCCCATCCGTCGTGATGCACCGCCGAATGATGTCGCACGCACACTGGCAGGAGGTTGTTGAGGTCGGTGCGCCCGCCGTGGCGCCACCACTGCACATGGTGGATCTTGCAGATATCGAAGCGGGCCGAGCAGCCTGGGATCGCGCAGTTGGCGTACATCGCGCGTAGTGCCCGACGTTGTGCACGATTCGCCAGTCGAGTAGAGCGCCCCAGGTCGAGTTCGCCCGGCGCGTGTACAACGACACCGTTGCGCACGACGACCGTATGCACATCGGCTCGGCCAAACACATCGAGCAGCACACGCCTTGGTATCTCGACAGGAAGTCCCCAATCGACAGTCGGTTCGCCGGTCGCCGAGTCTGGCGCCGTGCTATCGACCACGACAACGACCTCCGCTCGACCCAAGCGAATGCCGCCACCCTCGATCAGCTTCAAGATCGCGTGGCCACGCAGGAACGCTTGCTTCTCAGCCGCATCTGTCGGACAACCCTCGGGAGTCTTGTCGTGAAACAGCTCTTCGGTGGCCGCGGCGATCTTGTTGTGAAGCATTACACCGGTCACCGGATCGACCGTCAGGCTGAAGATGGCCATCCCGGTTGTGATGTCGGTGCGCGAGTGCAACCGAATGGCACTGCGCTGACGCTCGAGCCGCGACATGCCATCATCGGTAGCTAGTCGCCGCTCCTCGCCCCGTAGCGTCCGCCCGAACTCATCGGACGTGCTGTTCTTCGCAATCGCCAGCAGCCGCGCCCCGTCGGCGAGCAGCTTCGCCTGCTGCGCACTGTCGAGCCGGCACAAACTGACACCAAGTTGATCGAGATGACCGGCCGCGATCGCACCGTCGGCCAATGCGGCTGCAAACGCTGGCGCCGCCTTGGCCGTGCCCGCCCGCTTCACGACCCGCTCGCCATCGCGTCGATTACCGCGTGACGCCTCTGCCATTACGGCCTCTGGCACAGCCCCAAGTTTGGCCAGCGCTTCCGCGGCCGCGATCTGTTGCGACTCGCACCAAGCCGCCAGCCGGGCGGTCGCCGCCACCGCCGCGACAATCACAGCCCGATCCGTCGAGGAAACGTTGACGGCGCGCGCGACATCCAGCAACTGCACCAATTGGTCACGCTGCATGCACGATCACCACCCCGGAAGCTCGAAACGTCAAGTTGGCTTGCGGTCACCGGCCCGGAAAGCCCGGCAACGATATGTACGGGGAAGTACTGATGCGAACTCTAGTTCGTTACTGAATCAATTGCAACTCCTAGTGAGAGATCTTTTCAAAAGCCCTTGGGTTCAGCGGTTGACGAGGCGCCTGCCGCGGCGGACGCCGAAGGCGATGATCGTTGCTGGCACGAAGAACGCTCGCGCGGGCAACGACACGTCGCTCCACGGCCGCTTCACCAGCGGTGAGCGCCAGGACAACATGCGGTAACAGAAGAACAGGGCGATAGCCGCATGCAAGCCGACCAGCGACCAGATGAACCCGCTGGGACCGATCACGACCATTGCGCCAGCTGCTGCGAAGGGGCCGATCACGGCACCCATGCCATACAGCGTGACCAACTGCGACGCAGCTGCATTCAGGTTTTCGGGCTCGACCCAGTCGTTGGTGTACGCACCGGCAATCGAATACAGCGGGAAACTCAAGCCGCCGAGCAGCGCGATGAGAACGAATGCCATCGGCTCATTCGGGGTGCCCAACAACAGCAGCCCCGCAACCGTCGCTGCTCCCGCCGCAGCCGCAAGACCAATCGCGCGCCGATCAATGTCGTCGCTCGCTGCCGACACCGGCCACTGCAACAGCACCCCGCCAAGACTCGGTAGCGCGACGAACAGTCCGATCTGTCCGGCGCTGAGCCCAACTCTCGTCGCATACACCGCCGCCATTCCGGAAACGGCGCCGTGAGCAACACCAACGAGCAAGCATGAGAACACCCCCGTCGGCACTACCTTCGCCAACTCGCGCAGCGAAATGTGTTCCGCCTCTTCCAGATTCGGTGCCACCGCCGCTTCCGAGAGCGCAACAGGGGCGACTCCCAGCGAGGTGATGATTGCTGCCACGGCGAAGCCGGTCACTAACAGCGGGTTGAAGACGGACAGCGCGATCTGACCGATACCGAAGAACGCAACTGTCACGACGCCGTAGACAGCAAGCAAACGACCACGGTTCTCGTTCGTCGCCAAATCGTTGAGCCACGACTCGGCCACGACATACAGGCCAGCGGTGCACAGTCCGGTGACGAGACGCAACAACGCCCACGCTGCAGGGCTCTCGGTGATGCCAACGCCGATCATCGCTGCGGCAAGCAACGACGCCAGCGCCGAGTACACCCGAATGTGACCGACTCGTCCGAGCCCGCGCAGTGTTGCGCGCGACCCGACCAGGAACCCGACGTAGTAGCTGGCGCTGATCAGGCTGCTGACGACAGTTGGTAACCCGGTCCGCTCCGAACGAACGCCAAGCAGCGTGCCAAAGAGGCCACCGGCCAGCATCACGAACGCGAGGCCGACGAAAAGGCCCCAAGTAGCTAGTGCAAGATCACGACGCTGTTCCCGCCCGTCGCTGGCAATCAGCGACGGGTCGGTCACCGCATCGACTCCCTCTTAGAAGGTGACAATAGATTCGAGGGCGAATTGCGCTGCCGGCAACAGGAGATCGACGGTCGCAAGGCCCTGCATGTAGATGCCAACCACGATTGGTCGATCGGCGAGCGCAACCACCATCAGCACCTTGTTGCCCGCACCAACCCCACAACCAGTCAGGGTGACAACGCTTGCGGCGCCCAAGGCCGTCGGACGCCCGATTTCCGTCGAGCGACCTCCGGTACAGGTTCCTTCGGGCGGCTCGAGAAACGCCATCACCTGATTTGCATCACTTCCAATGTCGGGACCAACGGCGACGGCCGTCAAACCGAACGTCGTGTCGTCGCCGTTGTAGGCGGTGATGCCCTCAGCAGCCGAGATGGAGGGCACGATGAAGCCGTCGGTGCTCGTGATCGTGCTGGTGTCGGTTTCGAGATCATTGGGCAACACCATTGAGAACGTGCCCGTGTCGTCGAAGACCTCGATGAGGCCACTGTCGGCAGTCGTTGGGACAGTCGGTGCCTCGGTCGCCGGAACCGTGGGCGGTGTCGTGATAACGGCCGTTGCCGGAATCGTCACATCGACAACCGTCGTCGACGTAATCGGCGCCAGCGTGATGCTGGTCGTCTTTTCGTCGTCGCCGCCAGTGAGCAAGAAGATGCCGCCGGCAACTACAGCCGCGACGGCAAGCCCGCCGCCGATGAGGAGACCGTTGCCCTTCTTCGGCGCGCTCGCCGCCGGAACGTAACCCTGCTGCGGGTACGCCTGCGTCGTCGGCACTTGCTGCGTCGGCTGCTGACCGGCCGGACCAGCGGGCGGCGGTGGTGGCGGAAATGACTCGTTGGATCCCATTCAGCGAGCTTAGGTCGCCGACGTGGCAACGGATGAAATCCGCCTACACCTGCAGGGTTTCGAGGATGTACAGCGCCGCTGCCTGGATCGCTGCCAGCTCGCCAGTGTCCTGCATCCGCAGGCCAAGCACGAGTGGCGGTTCGGCCAGGGCGACGCTCAGCAGCACCTTGGTGCCGAGATTGTCGACACCGCAGCCAGTCAGCGAGATACGCACCGCTTGCCCGTACGACGTGTTGATCGTCTCCCGGACACGCTCTTTGCACACGCTTTCGTTTGGTTCCAGGAACGAGAGAACCTGCGCTACTTCGCTACCGATATCGGGTCCGACCGCCACTACCAGCACACCGAAGGTCGTGTTGTCGTTGTAGTACGCCTCCAAGTTGTCGGAGGCGGTGATCCGCGCAACGGTGAAACCGCCCGCAGCTTCAGATGGTGCAGTCTCCGTTTGCAGGTCGCCGCGAATGTTGATCGAGAACGTGCCGGTGTCGTCCGCGACCGCTCTGATTGCGCTGTTCGGTACAGTCGTCGCCGCCGCCAGCACGGTGGTCGTTGCGCCAAACGGTGCCAGCGTGATCTGCGGCCCGCCGTCGTCGCGGCCTGCGACCGTGAACAACAGGGTCGCGCAGATCAGTCCGACGAGCGCCAACGAGGCGCCAATGATGACGCCGGTGTTGTTCGGCTTGATTTCCAACGGCGCCGGCGTATACCCCTGCCGCGGCGAGCGGACCGACCCGTAGTTTGGCATTCTCACATTTTAGGTGGTGTGGCGGCCATCAAGACCGCGCCTGGCGACGACGAACCTCGGCGGCGATGGCTGGCACGACGGCGTGTAAGTCGCCGATCACCGCGTAATCCGCCTTCGTCACCATGTTTGCCTCAGCATCAGTGTTGATCGCCAGGATCTTCTTGGAGGCCATTGCGCCCACCCAGTGCTGGATCGCCCCGGAGATGCCACACGCCATGTACAGGTCGGGAGCAATGCGAGTGCCCGTCTGCCCAACCTGATCTGTGTGATTGCGCCAGCCGTTGTTGGTGACGGCCCTCGAACAGCCCACCACGCCGCCGAGCAAGCTGGCGAGTTCTTCGAGCGGCGCAAAGCCCTCTGGCGAGCCGACACCGCGGCCGCCGCCGATCACCAATGGCGCAGTCGAAAGGGTGACACCCGCCGCACGCTCGACGCGCTCGGTCACGAGCGTGCGAGCCAATGATGCGTCAAGATCGACAGCCAATGAGGCAACGACGCCAGCAGCCTGACCCATCGAGGCCTCGAACGCGTGGTGCGCGACCGTCACGAGTTTCAGTGTCGCCGTCAGGGTGCACTGCTCGAGCAACGAACCACCCCAGCGAGAGCGCGTGATTGTCCATTCGCCGGCGTCAGCTGCATCGATTGCGGTGCAGTTGGCAACCATCGGAGCATCGAGACGAGCAGCGGCCTGAGCCATCACCTCGTTACCGCGATCCGTTCCGCAAGCGAGTACCACCGTCGCGCTCAAGGCGAGCGCCGCTTGTGCAACCGCTTCACCCCAAGCTTCCGGGCCATAGTCGGCGAGCAGTTCGTGGTGCACCTGGTGGACGGTGGCCGCCCCATGTGCTGCGAGCACAGCAGCGAGACCGTCGGCGGTCGCACCGAGTGCGAGTGCCTGCACTTCTGCGCCGAGTGCACGCGCAGCGGTCAGGGCCTCCAGCGTGGCGGGGGCAAGCGTGCCCCGATCGTGTTCGACAACGACCAGCACGACGTCGGCGAGCTCGCTCATTTCAGCAGTCCTAGTTCTTCGAGTAGATCGACGACCGCCGACGCGGCGTCGGGGCCTTGGCCGAGCACAATGGTGTTGCTCGTCTGCTCAGCAGTCTGCACGAGCGTGATCATCTGCTGCCCGCCGACCGGCCCCGTGGGGACAACCGCGTCGACCGCTACCTTCTTGGAGGCCAGTCGGCCTTTCAGGGTCGGATACCGAGGCAGGTTGATGCCCTCCTTGACGCCGAGCACTGCGGGCAACGGCACCGCGTACACCTCGACGCCAGCATCAGTTTCGCGGCGGGCGCGGGCGGCACTGCCTTCGATCTCGATGCCCTTGATGCCGTTCACCATCGGCCGCGCCAGCGCGTGAGCAACCCTGACACCAACCTGAAAGTTGCCAGAGTCGGCAGAGTCGTTACCGAACAGGATGAGATCGAAGACGCCATCGGATGACTCGATCGCCCGAATCGCCGACGCGATCGCGTTTGCAGTCCGCTGCGGATCCCAGTCGGCCGGCGCGCCCGCTTCCGCAGGGATCGGCAACAGCACGCACTTGTTGACTCCGATGCTCGCCGCATAACGCAGTTGTTCCTCTGCTTCGGCCGGACCAAGTGTCAGCACCGTCGCTTCACCGCCGTGCGCCTCCACCAGTCGCACGGCTTCCTCGACCGCGCACTCCTCGTGGGGACTGGTCGTGAACGCAAGATACGAAGAGTCGACAGCTTGGCCGTCGGCCGTGATGTTGATCTTGGCTCCTGGCGCAGGCACCCGCTTTACGCAGACAAGAACTCGCATGCGCTAGCTCTTCATCCGCGCATCGGTGGGATCGAACAGCGGCGTGGCATCGGCGCGCTCGACGGTGACCGGATACAACTCGTTCATGTACATCACCTGCAGCTTTGTCCCTTCGACGGCGTACTGCGGCGGCAGGTAGGCGAGCAAGAGGTACTTGCCCACGGAGGGGCCCGCCCCTGCGGTCGTGACGCGCGAGACGCGCCCCTTCGAGTCGAGTATGCGATCGCCAGCAAGCGTGAGGATCGGCTCGTTGCCGCCCGTCGGGAAACGGTCGATTCCGGCCGCGCACTTCTGCGAGTCCATCGAGAGAGTGCACATCAGCGCTGCCGGCCCGTTCTTCTCGGCTTCAGCGCGTGCATTCAGGTACGACTCCTTGCCGATGAAGTCGACGCTCTTCACCTTCGGACGGGCGAGGCCCGCCTCGACCGGGTCGTACTCACTCTCCAGTTCGGCACCCATCAGACGGTAACCCTTCTCGATGCGACCGGTCACTGCGTACACGCCAATGCCAACCGGGATGATGTCGAACTCTTTGCCAGCGGCCGCGACGGCGTCCCACAGCGTGAGGCCGTGTTCCATGCGTGTGTAGATCTCCCAGCCGTTCTCTCCGACGTAACTGATGCGGAACATGGTGCACGGCACGCCATCAATCAGAACATCGCGAACAGCACCGTACGGGAAGCCCTCCTGCGAGAGGTCGTACGGCGCCGTGGAGTTGTCGGTGACAATCTTGGCCATAGTGGCGACAGCGTTCGGCCCCCACACGCCGAGTGTGCAGATGCCCTGCGACCGATCGGTGAACGTCACGTGGCCCTCCTTCGGGCCGCGGGTCGCGTTGAACTCGTTCATGTACTTGCGGAACCAGTAGTTGTCGCGACCGCCGTCGAAAGCACCGGTGATAACTCGGAAGTGGTTCTTGTCGAGACGCTGGATCGTCAGGTCGCCGCGGAAGCCGCCGTGCGGGGTCAGTAACGGGGTGTACACACTGCGACCGACGGCAACGTCGACGTTGTTGACGCACACGTAGTTCAAGAAGGCGCAAGCGCCCGGGCCCTCAAAGTCGAACTCGTTGAATGCCGTGAGGTCCACCATGCCGACGCTGGCACGCATCTGTAGGTGCTCGGCATTTGTGATCGGGCTCCACCAACGCGCGTCCCACTCATGACCGCGCGGCTTGCACGCGTCGGGGTACTTCTCCATCAGCGGCGCGTTGCTCTCGTACCACTGCGGGCGCTCCCATCCGCGGGCGTCGAAGAACACTGCACCCAACGCCTCCTCGCGTGCATAGAACGGGCTACGGCGAAGGCCGCGCTGACTCGCCCACTGTTCGCGCGGGTGCACGATGCCGTAGGTCTTGTTGAAGTGTTCGTTGCAGCGAGCGTTGATGTGCCACTCGGTCTTTTCGTGGGGATAGAAGCGGCTGATGTCGCTGCCGTGCGGATCGCACATGTGCGGATAGCCGTACGTCATCCACTCGGCGACGAGTTGCGCGATGCCGGGGCCTTCCTTGATCCACACTGCGGCCGCGCTCCACAGGTTGCGTACCTCGGGGGTCTCGCCGAGCACCGGGTTGGCGTCGGGAGTCAGCGACAGCAAGCCGTTGATCGCGTAGCGAATCTCGGCGTCGCCGAGCATTTCCATCAGCTCGATCGCCTGCTCCATCTGCGGGTCGAAGTCGTCGTAGGTCAGCGGCAACTCGGTCGGCGTCAGCGCCGATTCCTTGATGCTGGGAATGTCGTCAGCGCGCATCAGGATCGGGCGGTGGGCATAGCTGCCCACCTCCATCGACCCCGCCGATTGACGCTCGTAGCAGAACGTATCCATGTCGCGCACGATCGGGTAAGCGACCTCGGCGTTGCTCTCTTGCAGGATGTCGATCGGGCCGACGTCGGCCATCTGGTGGACGGCTGGTGTCAGCGGGATGTTCGCGCCGGCCATCGCCGCGATGCGCGGGCTCCACACGCCACAGGCGACGACGACGTGCTCGGCTTCGATGCGGCCCTTGTCGGTGACGACGGCGCTGATCTGCGGACCGCTGGGCGTCTCGACCGTTTCGAGATCGAGCACCTCTGTGTTGGCGAAAACCTGCAGCGCTCCAGCAGCGACTGCCTCTTCACGCATCTGCGTGCCTGTTGCCAATGAGTCGACAACGCTGACGCTCGGCGTGTAATAGCCGCCGAGCAAGATCTTCTCGTTGATGAACGGTACGAGCTCTTTGACCTCTGCTGGCGTGAGCAGCCGCGCATCAATCCCCCACGCCTTGGCGGAGGTCATGCGACGGTTGAACTCCTCCAGTCGCTGCGGTTCACGCGCGACTTCGATGCCGCCACACGTGTGGTTGAAACCGAGCTCGATGTATTGGTCTTGGCTCTCGACCGTCAGGTACGCCATCTCCTTGTTGTGGTCGGTCGGGAAGATGAAGTTCGACGCGTGGCCAGTCGACCCGCCGGGGTTCGGCAGCGGGCCCTTATCGATCAGCACCATGTCGGTCCATCCCAAACGTGCAAGGTGACCGACCAAGCAGTTGCCGACGATGCCAGCACCGATGACGACCACCTTTGACTTACTCGGAACGTCTGACTTGGCCATGACTTGAACCCCCGGTTGTCGGCGTTGCTGGACTGCCCCCAGCCACTGATATATCTTTACCATATCACGACGCAATCATTGTCCGAAAGGGCCTACGACCAGATCCGCCGCATGATCGTGCGGCTGGAACTCGCACCCGGCGCGATCATCCGGGAAGAGTCGTTGCGCGAAGCATTGGATCTCGGGCGCACCCCGATTCGCGAGGCGCTGCAGCGACTGGTGCGCGATCAGTTCGTCACGGTCATCCCCCGTCGCGGCATGTATGTCAGCAGCATCGACGTCGGTGACCTCGCGCTGCTGTACGAAACGCGATCGATTCTCGAGCCATACGCGATGCGACTGGCGTGTGCTCGCGGTGTGGCGGACGATTGGGACGCAATGGCCGCTGTGCTCCACGACGCTGAACCGACCTCGAGCCCAGCCCAGTTGCTCGCCATCGACCGCCGCTGCCGCGAACTGGTGTGGGCGGCGGCCGACAACCGCTTCCTCACCGATCACCTCGACATGCTCTACGCACACAGCGACCGCCTGTGGCACCTGTACCTCGGCGACGTTGCGGATCTGCACGACATGATCGCCGAACACCGCGTCATCCTCAGCGCACTACGCGCAGGCGACGCCGACCGCGCCGCCGAGTTGATCAAGACCCACATGCGCCGCTTCGACGAGCAGATCCAATCCGCCGTCCGTCGCCGCCTGCAATCCCCACTAGCCGGCTAACCAAGTCCCATCGTCGAGTGTTTGCTGCAGGAAAGCCCGCTGTCGAGTGTTTCCTGCCTGCACGCAGGCAGGAAACACTCGACCTGCAGGAAACACTCGGGTCAGAGCGGGAGGTTGCCCGTCGCGGTGCGGGTGCTGCCGTGGTCGCGATAGGCAGCGATGGTGCGCTGCGCGATGCGCATCTGATGGATCTCGTCGGCACCATCGGCGAAACGCGCCCACCGCGCATGTTGGAACATGTGTGCCAACGGAGTGTCGGTGCTGTATCCCAGCGCGCCATGAACCTGAATGCTCCGATCGATGACGCGCCCCAACATGTTGGCAACGAAGTGCTTCGCCATCGACACCTCGCTCTTGAAGTCGGCGCCAGTGTCGATGAGGTGCGCGGCGTGCAACACCATCAGCTTCGACTGATAGATGTCCATCGTGCTGTCGGCGATCATCCACTGGATGCCCTGCTTCTCGGCCAACACGCTGCCGTGCGAATAGCGACTCAGCGCACGGTCGACCATCATGTCGAGCGCGGTCTCCGCTTGCGAGATCCAGCGCATGCAGTGGGCCAAGCGAGCCGGGCCGAGGCGGTACTGACCGAGCAGGTGACCCTGACCGCGACCCCCGAGCATGTTCTCTGCGGGAACGCGCAGATCTTCGATCACGATCTCGCTATGGCCGGTGGCACCGTGCATCGTTTCGACCTCGCGCACGCGGTTCCAGCCGTCGCTGGGGATGTCGACGATGAACGCCGTGTTCGCAGCCTGCGGTAGGTCGGGATCGTCTTCGGTACGACACACCAAGATCGCGAACTTCGCCCGCCGCGCGTTCGAGATGAACCACTTGTGGCCGTTGATCACCCATTCGTCGCCGTCTTGAATCGCCCGGGTTCGAATCAGTGTCGGGTCGCTGCCGGCAACCTCTGGCTCGGTCATCGCGAAGCAACTCATCGCCGTGCCATCGCACAACGGCTTCAAGTACTTCTGCTTCTGCGCCTCGGTCCCCCAATGCAGCAGAGTGTGCATGTTGCCTTCGTCCGGCGCCTGGCAATTCAGCACCCACGGGCCGTAGCTGGCTTTGGCAGCCTCGGCTTGCACCATCGCAAGTTGCGCATGGCCAAGGCCCATGCCGCCCCACTCCTTGGGCATGTGCGGCATCCACAATCCGGCGGCACCCGCCTTCTTGCGCATGTCGAGCAGCAGGTTGACGTACTCGGCACGGTCTTCGTCGCGCAGTCGCAACAGATCTGCCTCGCCAGGCTTCACCACCTCGTTGATGAAGGTGCGCACGCGCACTCGAATCTGCTCGAGTTCCGGACTGAGCGTGAAGTCAATAGCCATACTCCCGACTTTACATTGAGTAGCCTGAATTCGGTAGCCAGAGGTTTCGAACGGCACCGCCGATAGCATTTGGGGCGTTGTAACAAGGTTGTTGCAACGGTCGAGTGCAGCGGTTGTTGGCCAGTGCATCCACGGCCACCCCTTCACAGAAAGTCTCATATGTCACCCTCCACCCCGACGCAATCTTTCGCGTCCCTCGGCGTACCTGCGCCAATCGTCGCCGCGCTCAACGCGGTCGGCGTCACCGAACCGTTTCCCATCCAAGCCGTCACGCTTACCGACTCGCTGGCGGGCCGCGATCTGCTCGGTCGCGGCAAGACCGGCAGTGGCAAGACGATCGCGTTCGCGATTCCTCTCGTCGCAGCTCTGGCGACGTCCGCTGAACGACGGCCCGGTTCACCCCGTGGCCTCGTGCTGGTCCCAACTCGCGAGCTTGCCAATCAAGTTGCGGCCGTCATTGCGCCGCTTGCCCAGGCCATGAAGTTGCGCCACACCGTCGTGTACGGAGGCGTCGGCTTCGGCAATCAGACCGCAGCGCTCCGCAATGGCGTCGACATCGTCGTCGCCTGCCCGGGTCGGCTGGAAGACCTGATGCAACAGGGCCATTGCCGCCTTGATCGGGTCGAGGTCACCGTCATCGACGAGGCCGACCATATGGCCGACATGGGCTTCCTGCCCGCCGTCAAGCGCATCATGGATCGCACGCCGAAGACTGGGCAGCGATTGCTGTTCAGCGCCACGCTCGACAACGACGTCAAAGTGTTGATCGACCGCTACCTGAACAACCCCGTCACCCATGCGCTCGATCCGGCCGACTCGCCTGTCGAGGAAATGACGCACTACCAGTTCGAGACAACGCTCTCCGACAAGCTCGCGGTTGTCACTCGGCTCGCTGCCGGCCCCGATCGCAGTCTGCTGTTCACACGCACCAAGCACGGCGCCAAGAAACTGGTCAAGCAGCTTGGGCAGTCCGGTATTCCCGCCGTCGAATTGCACGGCAATCTGTCGCAGAACGCTCGCGAGCGCAACCTGGCCGACTTCTCGTCCGGCGACGTGTCAGTCCTCGTGGCCACCGATATTGCCGCCCGCGGAATTCACGTCGACGACGTTCGGTTGGTCGTGCATGTCGATCCGCCCGCCGAGCACAAGGCATTCCTGCACCGTTCGGGCCGCACGGCTCGCGCCGGCGCAGCAGGTGTTGTGATCACCATCGTGACACCCGAGCAACGCAAGGATGTCCGAGCGATGACTCGCGCCGCGGGCATTCGCCCGTTGGTCAACGAAGCCGTGCAGGCCAACAATCCGTTGCTTGCCGAGCTCGCCGGGCCAGCGCAACCGACCCGCCGCATCGCCACCCCGCCAGCGCACGTACAGCAGCGACCGCGGCGAGCAACCGGTGCTGCGACCACCACCCACAACGGCCGCCCGCGACGCGTCACTCAGGCTGGTCGCCCAGCACCATCGAGCCCGAACCCGCGCAATCGCAATCGCCAGCCACGCGCCGGTCAAGCGCAGCGCTGATCCGACTGGAGCGCCCGGTGCGGTTTCGGGATCGGGTCGACGCCGGACAACAACTCGCCGCGCGTCTCCGCCACATCTCGTCAGCGAACCTCATCGCTGTGGCCATGCCACGCGGTGGCGTGCCGGTGGCTGCAGAAGTCGCTGACGCACTTGGGATTCCACTCGATGTCGTTCTCGTGCGCAAGCTCGGCGTTCCTTCCCACCGAGAAGTCGCGATGGGTGCGATCGGCGAAGACGGCGTCCGCTTTCTCGACGAGCAGACCGTGCAAGCGTTGCGTATCACCCCTGAGGAGATCGCAACCGTCGAGCAGGCAGAGCGCATCGAGCTTGAACGACGATCAATGACGTATCGGCAAGGTGCGCCCCGCATCTCGCTCGATGGCAAGACCGCGGTGATCATCGACGACGGCATCGCCACCGGCGCGACGGCGCGCGTGGCCTGCCGCGTCGCGAGAGCACACGGAGCACAGCGAGTCGTGCTCGCCGTTCCGATCGCACCACCCGGCTGGGAGGATCTATTGGCGGGCGAGGCCGACGAGTTCATCGCCGTTGCCATCCAAGGTTTCCGCGCAGTGGGTGAGGTCTACGACGACTTCTCCGCCACATCCGACACAGAAGTTGTGCGCTGCCTCCAACGAGCACGCAGCTGAGTCGCAGCCCTTGTGACCTAAGCCCCTACTCGTTAATCCCCGAGATCTGTGAGGCTGTCGCGCAGTGATTGCGCCGCTCATCGCCGCGGGCATTGCGCTGGTTATCTCACTCGTCGGCACTGGATGGTTGATACCTCGTCTGCGACGACGCGGCAGTACGCAGCCGATTCTGGTGAAGGACGCGCTCAACATCGCCGTCCCGGCCCACGCTCACAAATCCGGTACCCCGACGATGGGCGGACTGGTCATCGTCGGCGCGGCCATGATCGGCTATCTCGTCAGCCACGTGCGACGCGGTGTCGTGTTCTCAGATCAGACACTTGTCATCTGGGGCGGAGTGATCGCCATGGGTTTGATCGGTCTTGTCGACGACCTGATCAAGGTGCGCACTCACCACAACCGGGGCGTGCTGTGGCGCCACAAGGGATACATCACACTCGGCGTCGCACTCGCAACCGCTATCGCGTTGCTCCTCGTCACCGACATCGACACTCGCCTTGCTTTCACGCGCGCAGATCTACCCGGATGGCAGCTTGGGTCGGTGGTGTGGGTTTTGTGGGCGAGCGTCATCATTTTTGCGACACCGAACGCAGTGAACGTCACCGACGGACTCGACGGACTCGCTGCCGGGTCGGCTCTGTTCGGCTTCATTGCGTTCACGATCATCGCTTACCTCGGCTTTCGTAACCCGACCATCTACCCGGCGATCGTCAACCCCTACGACCTCGCGGTGTTCTCCGCTGCCTTTGCGGGCGCGTGCGCCGGCTTCTTGTGGTGGAACGGAGCTCCGGCCGACATCTTCATGGGTGACGTCGGCGCGCTTTCACTTGGCTCTGCGCTGGCGTTGCTGGCGCTCAGCACCAACACTCACCTGCTGCTCATTCTCATCTGTGGCATCAACGTGGTGGAGATTGGTTCGGTCGCGCTACAGATGACCGTCTTTCGCATGTCGGGTCGCAAGCGACGGCTCTTCCGACTCTCCCCGATCCATCACCACTTCGAGAACACGGGTTGGCCAGAAACGAAGATCATCGTCCGCTTCTGGCTGATTGCAGGGCTGTCGGTTGGCGGCGCCTTGGCTTTCTACATCGCCGACTTCACCGATCAGGCGGCCCGCTAAACCTGGTTGACCGATTCAGACGGAGGCGGTATACAGCCGCCACGATTCGGGCACGCCCTTCAGTTCGTGCTCGCCGCGATCGCTGAACATCAGGCTCGATCCGACCGACAGATCCTTGACGGTACGCGAGACGAGTATCTCGCCCGCGGCAGCGAGGCCCGCTACTCGCGAAGCGATGTGCACGGCGATACCACCGACATCATCGCCGCGGAGTTCGATCTCGCCGGTGTGCGCTCCGGCACGAATCGCAAGCCCAATCTCGTCGGCGCGGCGGCGTAGCGCATTGGCACACATCACGGCCCGGCTCGGCCCATCGAAGCGAGCGAGGATGCCATCGCCCGTCGACTTCACCAGGACACCGCTGTGGCGAGCAACCTCTTCGTGCGCCGCCGCGTCGTGCCGATCGAGCAGATCGCGCCAGCGCGCATCACCCATCTCGGCCGCTTGTGATGTCGAGTCGGCGATATCGGTGAACAGCACGGTCGAGAGAACGCGGTCGATCGTTGGCGGGCGCAACGTGTCGCCGGTGAGGAACTGGCGGGCCGCGCGCAGCGTGTCGTCGGAATCTGCGGCGTTCCAGCTGCCATGAAAGTCGTGATCGAAGAACTTGTGCTCAGCACCAGGAATGTGCGTGGCGTAGTACTCGCCGTGACTCAGCGGTACCAATGGGTCGTTGCGGTTGTGGAGCACCATCGTTGGCACTGCCACTGATGGCACGGCATGGCGGATATCGCTGTCGATGTTGCGGGCCATGATCTCTTGCGCCATCGACGGCTCGCAGCAGTACCGCTCGAAGCGCGCCAATCTTGCGAGCGCCACTTCTGGATCGGGCGCATTCTGAACGAAATTGCTCAACACCTTGCCGGTGTACCAGCCGCTGCGCACAAACTTCAGATAGCTCTCACGCTCGCGCTCCGTGAGCGTGAAGACACCCGGGCAGGCCGCCGCGAGCAGCACGAGCTTTGTGACTCGATCGGGATGCATCGCCGCCATCAGGGTGCACAACGCGCCGCCCTCCGACACTCCGACGAGCGCGGCGCGCTGAACACCAGCAGCGTCCATCACGGCGCGCACGTCGTCCATGCGTTCCTCAAATGTCCCCAAGCCCATTGTGCGATCTGACAAGCCGGTACCCCGCTTATCGAGCACCACCAAGCGGGCGTAGGACGAAAGGTCCTTGAGCACCGTCGAGTAGAACGTGTACTCCCAATTCAGTTCGACGTGCGACATGAATCCGGGCACGAACACGATGTCGATCGGACCCTCGCCCACCACCTGATAGGCGATGCTGATACCGCCGCTCTGCGCGAACTTCGTCTCGGGCATTGTCACTTCGCCACCACCTCCAACACTCGATCCGCCGCTGCGATCATTGCGGGGTCGTGCGTCGCGACGAGAACGCCTGCTCCACCGGCGGCCGCATGCCGCAATGCCTCAACGACAACCGAGGTATGCGCGTTGTCCTGAAAGCTGGTCGGCTCGTCGGCCAGCAGGAGGTCGGGTGTTACTGCAATCGCTCGCGCGACCGCGACGCGTTGCTGTTGACCCATGGATATCTCGGTGATGGTGCGCTGCGCCAACTCGGCAAGGTCGAGTAGCACCAGCAACTCGTCGATTTGCGCCGCCGCTGCCTTCGGGGCGCTATCGGTGATGTTCTCGCGCACTGATAACTCAGTCGCCAGCGCCAATACTTGCGGCACGATGGCCAACTGCGACCACGGCATGTTCACCTGTGGCCGCGTTCCGCCAACGACGACCTCGCCAACGTCTGGCGCACACAAACCCGCCACCAACGCCAGCAGCGTCGACTTGCCGCTGCCCGAGCGACCGCGCACAACCACCAGCTCTCCACTTTCCACTCGCAGATCGAATGGGTGCAACCCGACGACGCCGTCCCACAGCCGCGACGCGCCACGCAACTCGACCAGGCTCATACCACTCTCCTGCCGTGATCAAGACGGACAACGGCGTCAGCAGCTTCGATAACTGCCGGATCGTGGGAGGCCACCACAATTGTGGCGCCACCCGCAGTGGCGTTAGTCAGCGCTTGCACAACACGCGCCGCGTTGTCGTTGTCGAGCGCGCCAGTTGGCTCGTCGACGAGAATCAAAGTGGTGCCGCCGACGAGCGCGCACGCGAGCGCAAGACGTTGCTGCTCGCCGCCGCTCATTGTGCCCGCCGTGCGCTCGACGAATCCGCCAAGATCGACGCTGGCGATAACGCCCTGCATGAAGGTGCCGTTGGCCGGTGCGGGCTTCAGCCCGCGGTGTCGCATCGCCATCGCGAGGTTCTCGAAACCCGAACGCGCAACCAGCAAGTTGTCGGCGGGTTGCGGCAGCACGGTCGCCACAACGTTGCGGCGTAGTCGTCGTCGATCGCGTTTGTTCAACCGCCCAATCTCGTGCCCGCCAACGCGGACGCTCCCTGACGTCTGTTGATCGAGACACCCGAGAATCGAGAGCAGCGTCGACTTGCCGGACCCACTCGGACCGGCAATTGCCACCATCGTCCCAGTCGCGACCGTCATTGAGACATCGTCGAGCGCCAGCACGCTTTCGCCGCGCACTTCAAAACGACGGCTCACGCCGACACACTTGGCCACCGGTTCACCCTCGAAGCCCGACATCAGATCCATCACGGCGCCCCGTGGAAGACGCGCATCGGGTCGGAACGCTCGGTCGAGCGCACAATCGAAATTGCAATGACTCCGGTCCACACCACGACAATGAGCGCCGCCTCGATGAGTACCAACCATGGCACCAAGAACCGCGCTGGCGGATCGAGCCTTGGCATCGGGTCGAGTCGGACGATCGACAACGATGCGGCCTTCAACGCTGCAGCGCCACCGATGACGGTTCCTAGAACAAGTGGGACGCCGGTCTCAACCACCGCCGCCATCAGCGCAGATCTCCGTTGAAAGTTGGTTCGAACCATCAGCGCATACGCAATGCGCCGCTGCTCGCGCCGAGCGCTGATGACGAGGAGTTGCAGCGACAGAGCGACGACTGCGAAGAGTACGCCTAACGCGGCAAGCGGAACATGCGCCCACCGCAGCGCGCTATATGCGGTTCCGTCGAAGGAGGTATCGACGTCGAGCACGACGCCGGTTCTGACGCCATTGTCGCGAAGTTGCTCGACGGCGTCGTTCGGGGGGTCGTCGACCAGCAGAATTGCGGTCCGGAAATCCGCGACTTCGTTGAGTGGCCCGCTTGCGACGACAAACAGCGACATGCCCGACTTCTTCCCCGGAAAGAATCGTGCCGTCTCCACAACGACTAACTCGATGGGCTCTTTGCGCCCGGGGATCACGAGCGACACAGTGTCCCCTACCTCGGAGTCGGCTCCAACTGCGATCGCGGCAATCCGACCATCGTCGGTGCTCCGATCGATTGCGGCGACGAGCTGGTCGAGCGACTTCGAGGACGCGTCGCCACGCAAGTGCGCGATGTCGGTGAACGTCGCTGGGTCGATACCAACGACATCGGTGGTGCGTCCCTCTCGCTCACCGCGAACGCGAGAGACCAACGTTGTGCGTCCGCTCCATTCAGAAGGCACGACTGCCGGGTCGAACATCGTGATCGCCAGATCAGCGCCGACGTACACCTCCGACTTCTCTTGCAGCTGGCGTTGCGCCCCAGCCGACAGCGCCACTGCGACGATGAAGCAACCTGCGGCGAGTGCAACCGACATCACGATTGCGGCCAGCGGACCGGCCTCGAGCACAACTCGCCGCCAGCCCAAACGAACACCTCGCGACAGCCGTCTTCCGGACAACCGCGCGAGTGGAGTCAGCCACATCAGGGTGAGGCCCGCGACCGCGACGACGGCCAACATCGCGAACAATGGGAAACCCATCGCCAACAGGTCGCCGCCGGATGAGAACACCCCCGAACTGCGCACGCCCCCGCGTTCATCCAAGCGCCGGAAGGCAACGTAGGCCAGGCCGGCAAGCCCGCCAACGATTACGACGAGCGGCACGCGGGTGCCGATGCGCGAGCGTCGCGGATCGGCATAGCCAGCAGCGACGAGGGCGACGACGGCTGAAACGACCACGATCGCCAGGACGCCAGCGACAGCAAGTTGCACAGTCGCGGCCCGCACCGCCGATGGCTCGAGCAGCGATGACGGACCAAACAGCTTCACACCGCCCCACGCCAAAGCGAATCCGACGACAAGACCACCGATCACGCTGATCGCTAACCCCGGCGCGACGACCAGCCCGATACGCACGGGATGCACTCCGCGGACCGCGAGCAAACGCAACTCCTTGCGCCGCTCGCGTGCGACGAGCACGCCTGCGGCGATGAGTACGACCAAGTCGGCGAGCAGCGCGATCAGTAGCACCGGATTCAAGTTGCGATCAACCGTATTGCGCACCGAGCGCGAGCGTTCCAACACGTTGCCGAGTTCATTTCTTGGCAGGTCGCCCCATTCTCTCCCGAACCTTCCGTTCCACTCTCGAGTCGCGGAGACGAAACTACGTTGCAGCTGATCAGCTTCGGTTTGGGTGATTGGGTCGAGCGTGATCCGGTATTCGTCGAACACCTGACCCCCGATGGAGGCGATCGTCTCCTCCGATGCGATCGCAGAGGGCGGCGGTGCGTCGCCGGTGGGCGTCGGCGCGAACAGTTGCTTGTAACCGCACCAGAATTCAGGGACCGGCGTGAAGGGAACATCGTCGAAGACCTGGGCCACCGTCAGCGGTCGCCCTCCGGCATAGATCTTCGAGCCGATCTCCAACTGCATTTGGAACAGGTTGGTCTTCGACAGGGCAATCTCGTTGAGCGCAAGCGGGGTGAGGTTCGGAGTCACGTTGCTCTCAGCACCGTCAAGCCAAATGAGGCTGATCTTTCGCGGTCGACTGTCACCGGAGGTGAAGTCGGTTCGCGTAAATGCTCCGCGACGGGCGGGCTGAACAAAATCGAGGTCGGCGCCGAGTGCAGCCACAATCGCCGGAGTCGTCGGCGCATCTCCGGGGATCGGGAGCGCGAGCGCGCTGTCACTGCTGCAGGTTTCTGAGATCTGTTCGGCGAGGCCAGCCGACGCGACCGACGACGAATACAACCGCGCGCCGACGACGCAAACGGCGATCAGCACCGACGCCATGGCAACCGGCACCCGCGACCCAGCCGAGCCGTAGCGCTTCGACAATGGCTTCAACTAACCCTCAGACGCGCACACGACACAGCAAAGGCACCCCGATTCACGTCGCAACGCTAGCTTGGGCGCACCATGCTCAAACCCCCACTCCTGTTCACAGCCCTACTGTTGATCGCCGCCTGTGGCGACTCGTCCGAATCCACAAGTTCTGACTCGCAGGGCCAGCCGTCAACACCAGCCGACACGGCTGCGCCGGACTTGAGCGGAGGTGTCGATGCTTCTGGAATCGTCGACTCCGGTCAAGCGCTGCTGAAGGCCATCCAAGACATCGTGTTGGCAGCTGGCGACGAAGCAACCGACGGGGAAGCGATCGCGCAAGCAATCGTTGCGGTCTATCCGACTTTGACCGTTTCCGGATCTGGGGTTCCCGCAGATCCGTCGACGATCTCGCTGTACGTCAACCTCGTCAACTCAAAGGATCTCGCTGGCCCAGACAACCCGTGGCTCGTCGCGGTCGCGGTGATGGATAATGCGGGCACCTGCGTCGGTGGCGGGGTGTACGGCTTTCCGCTTCCCACAGAAACGATTGAGAGCGCGAGTCCTACGGCGTGTAGCGCCGGATTCGTGGCCGACAGAATCGGTGAACTGATCTAACCAACCTCCGCGACGCGGAATCCCACACGTCCCGACTATCGGGAAATACAGTTCGTCTACCGGGGTTGCGTCACCCTGACATGACCCCCGACACAGAAGGAAATGCAGATGGGTGAAAGCAATTCCGGAACCGTCATAGGCGACGACAGCAAGTGGCAGCAATACGGCCTGCTCGCTGGTGTCGTCTTCGTGGTGCTCAGCATCGTCGCCATGTTCGTGCCTGGTGCACCCCCGGCACGCGACGCGTCGATCGAAAAGATCAGTGAGTACTTCCTCGACAACGCGGATGGCATCAAGCTGGCTGCCATCTTCTTTGGATTCTCGCTGTTCTTTGGCATTTATTGGCTCGGTTCGTTGTGGCGGGTTATCGGTCGCCTCGAATCAGGCGGTCCGCGGCTGGCCTTCATCGCCGTCGCGGGTTTCATCGTCGCTGGCGGAATCGCCACCTTCGGACAATCCATGTTCACGCTTCCCGCGCTCCGCGAGGGAAATTTGGGGGCGAGCGAGTTCGCCTATTCAGCCGTGTTCGTTTCCTACAGCTTCGCTTTGGCCGTGACCGCCGCGCACATGTTTGCGCTCGCCGCGCTCACAATGCGCTCTGGGTTCCTGCCGAAGTGGATGGGTTGGCTCGCTCTGGTGTCAGGCGTGGTGTGTGCCATCGCTACCGTCGGCGCTGGAACGGAGGCGGAAGCCTTCGCCATTGCGCAGTTCATCGGCTACCTCACTTGGTTGCTGTGGACGTTACTCGCGGCGGTCTTGCTGTACCGACGTAAGGCTGCCTGACAGCTCAGTTACCCAACAACGGTGCCACTCGCGCTTGACGCGAGTGGCACCGTTCGCACGTTGGCGGGCTCAGTCCTCTATCGGTGCATCGTGATGCGGCAACACTGCACGCTGCACGCCAACGGTCAAGATGGTGAAGAAGAACGCTGCCATCCCCACGAGCACGCCGCCTTCAACCCAAGTCGGGAAGTAGATCTCGTCCGGCCGGAACGGCTGTCCGGGTCGCCCTCCGGGGATTCCTGGTTCAAGGCCGACGAGTGGCTCGAACTCGGCGGCGAACAGGATGTTGATCCGCTTCGCGAGCACTCCGAGCATCAACAAGAGCGCAGCGATCGCGAGCGTTTTCGGTCGGCGGCCAGCCCGAGTGAGCAGGAGTGCGACGGGAACGGCGATGCCGACGATGACTTCGCCCCAGAACACTGGGGCAAGCCGACCGGTGAGCAGGATGTTGAGTTGATCCCGGTGGTCAGGCTCGCCCGAAACAAACGTCGTCATCACCTCTGTGAACAGGAGAAACACATCGGCCGCAACGAACCACAGCAGCAGACGTCGCAACCCTGTGTAGATCGAGCCGCCAACGCTGAAACTCGAGATTCGTTCGACGACGTAGCCGACGATCACGACTAGGGCGGTGCCCGACACCAACGCGGACGAAATGAACAGCGGCGCGAGCAGTGGGGTGTTCCAGAACGGACGGGCGACGAGTAACCCGAAGATCCAAGCCGTGACGGAGTGCACGAGGATGGCGACCGGAAGGCTGACAATGGCCATCACTCGCAACTGCTTCTTGGGGACAGGAACCCGCGTGAGAATCCACAGGTCAACGACTCCGATCACCAAGTAAACGGTTAGCACGGCCATGTCCCAGACCAGCGGTGAAGTAAGATGCGGCTGAACAAGCATTTTCCAGGCGCGTTCCGGGCGCCCAAGATCTGGCAGGATCGTGCCCGCGGCCGTGGCCACTGCAGCGACCGAGCACACGACGGCCAATCGATTGATGTGCTCAAAACGATGTGAGTCAGCCAGTTCCGCACCAGCGACGACGATCAAGCCGCCAGCGGATACCCCGATCAGAAACATGAAGGCGACGATGTACAGCCCCCAAGTGATCGTGTTTGACAGTCCAGTTACGCCAAGACCATTGCTCCACTGATAGACGAACGACGCAAGGCCGACCAGCAACCCGATCGCCAACGTGGTGATCCACACCGTCCACGCACGCGGACGCGAGAACCCCGTCGTGGGAGCCATCGCCGTGTCGACCGCAGGCACGTTGAGGCTCATTCCTCCTCCTGCAAAGGCCGACGACGACGTGGCTGCAGATACGAGACCTTGGGTCGCGTGCCCTTTTCTTCGAGCAGCACGCTCGGATTACGACTCCCCAACATCTGCACCAACCGACTATCGGCGGCGTTGAGATCACCGAAGATGCGCGCCTGGGCCGGGCACGACCAGACACATGAGGGCACTTGATCCTCAGCCAAACGGTGCACACACATCGTGCACTTCTCAACGCTGCCGACCGGTCGTGGTGCCACCATGCCGGTGCCCTCCGGCAGGGGATACTCGGCCTCGCCCCAGTTGAACACGCGCACTCCGTAGGGGCAGGCGGCCATGCAGTAACGGCAGCCGATGCAGTCGTCCTGGTTGACGAGCACCAGTCCCTCTTTGTTGATCCAAGTCGCCGACGTCGGGCAGACCTTCTCGCATGGCGCGTCGTCGCAGTGCTGACATGCGAGCGGAAGCCAGTGCAGATCCATGCGGCCATGCTCGTCGGTGGCCGGCGTATCGATCGCAGTACCCGCGGTGAGGATGCGGTTCCACCACATACCGAGCGGCACTGCGTTCTCGCTCTTGCAGATAACTGCACACGACCAACACCCGATGCAGCGCTCAATATCGACGGCCATACCCCAGCGCGGTTGCTCGGATCGCGCATCGATTGTTCCGTACGCACGACTGGCCGCCGAGAGCGCCTCGATCGGCGACACCTTCTCTTCGTCAGACACGGCGCACCTCGCAGTTGCAGTCTTTCCACCCGGTTGACGGTGCCCACATGTTCGGCACGTAGTGCACCTCGTGGATCGGGTTGACCGCCGAAGAAGTGAGCTCGTTGATGCCCTTGCCCTCCTTGAAGTTGCGCGGCCACCAACCCTCGTGCACCGTTACCGCGCCGACCTTGGCGGCGTCGGTGATCTGCGCCCAGGCAACTACACGCCCCCGCGTGTTGACCACCTCCACTTCATCACCATCTTTGATGCCGCGGGCCGCAGCATCGTCGGGGTGCATCAATACTGGCGGCTTGTCACCATTGATCTCTTCCATCCACGGGTTGTTCCCGAACGTGGAGTGAATCCGCCACTTCGAATGAGGCGTCAGCAGTCGCAACGGGTACTGATCGGGCGGATTGGCGCGGTCGTCGTAGGGCGGCTTGTAGGTGGGGACCTGCTCGCCGGCGGCAAGGAACTGATCCTCGTCCTTGTAAAACTCGATACGTCCGGTCGGCACGAATGCCGCGGTCTTCTCGATGGCGGCCGGCAGCGACACCGGTGGGAAGGGCTCGAAGTTCTCGATCTGGGCCAGAAACGGAATGTCTGGGTCGGCCACGTTCAACCTCACCGGCCCTAGCTGCAGTTGCTCATAGGTGATCCCTTCGGCGGGCCCACCCTCAGCCAACATCATCCGAATCGCAGCCTCCGCGTCCACCTGCCAGAACTGTTCGAACTTCACAGGGTCGATGCGACGAATCAGTTCTTGCCAAATTGACAGCTCCGAGCGGGACTCGCCAACCGGATCGATCGCAGGTTGTTGCAATTGCAAGAACGGATGCAGCGGCGTGGCCGTCAGGTCCAGCTTCTCGTACCAGGTTGTGGCAGGCAGAACGACGTCGGCGTAACCGGCGGTGTCAGTCATCTGGTGATCGACGACGACGATGAGGTCGAGCGCATCCAGTGTTTCGTAGAGCTTGTTCACATCCGGCGCCTGCACGAACATGTTCGCGAACGTGCAGACCAGCCCCTTGTAGCCAGCCTTCGGATAGGGCACGTCGGGGTGCATATCGGGGGTTTCGCCGCGCAGAAAGTAGATCGACGCCACGATCTTCGCCTTGTCTTCCCCGGCGTTCACCCACGGGCCCCACTTCACCCGCACCTTGTATTGGCCGACGTACACGCTGAAACCGCCGCCGGACTTGCCGATGTTGCCGGTCAGCGCGGCGCACAGCGCTAGTGCGCGACCCTGAAGGTCGCCGTGATACCAGTGGTTCGAGCCGGCGCCCATGATGATCGCTGACGGTTTCTCGGTCGCGTAGCCGCGCGCCACTGCGCGCACGATGCCCGAACTCAGGCCGGTGACCGCTTCAGCCGCCTCCGGCGCCCATTGAGCAAGCTCGTCGACCAGATGAGCGAAGCCCGGCCTGACGTCAACTGTCGATCCGTCCGCAAGATCAACGTCGAACGCTCCTTCCAAAGCTGCGTCCACATCGGTGTCGATGCCTAGGCGATCGAGAGCCACCGGCACGGCCTCTCCGCTAGCGAGATCCCAAACCAAGTACCGGTTCGGTTCGGTCGCCACCCCGGATATATCCGCTTCCCGCAACCGCTTGCCGTTGTCAGAACGCACGAGCAGCGGGGCGTCTGTGTAACTGCGCATGAACCCAAGATCGGCAAGCCCCTCGCTCACGATCACGTTCGCCAGCGACAACGCGAAGGCGGCGTCGGTGCCGGGATTTATCTGCAACCAGTTGTCTGCCTTCGCTGCAGTCGACGAGAACGTTGGATCGACCACCACGAGTCGCGCGCCGCGCTCCACCGCGTCGAACAGGAAGTGAGCGTCAGGTATGCGGGTCTCGAGTGGGTTCGATCCAATCAACAGCAGGAAGCGACTGTTTGCCCAATCCTTCGCTTCGTGCTCCGCGTTCTGAACCCCGAACGTGATTGGCATTCCCATTGGCAAGTCACCGTTGAGGTCGAAGCTGGTGCCGTGTGTCATTCCGAGGGTCGCCGCCGCCCGGTAGTTGGCACCCTTGTGCACGTACCCCGAACCCGGCACCTGGCCGAACACGTGAATGGAATCCCAGCCGTCCTTCTCGCCGATCGCGGTCATCTTCTCGGCGATCAGGTCGAGTGCTTCTTCCCAACTGGCTTCGCGGAACTCGCCACTGCCGCGTTCGCCGGTTCGGATCAGCGGGGTCAGGACGCGATCGTTGTTGTAGATCTGCAGGTGGTACGACAGACCCTTCATGCAGCCCCGCGGGTTGTAAACCTCGTCCGGGAAGTCGGCGGCCTGTTGAATCTTGACCACCTTGCCGTCGCGCACAAACGCAAGCTGCCCGCAGCCGCCGGTGCAGTTCGGCGAGCATGTCGTGCGCACAACGCGATCAACCGGCAGCGACAGTTCCGTCGCCGACCCGATTTGCGGATTGGCGAGCGCGACCGCCGCTACCCCAGCGACCCCGGTAGCGGCACCACCGATCAACAGCTTTCGTCGACTGAGCACCTTGTCGCCGTCGTGCGTCTCGTCGATGACAGCCAACTCAGATCACCCGCGGGTTCGACGGGCACAACAACATCGCATGATCGGCGGAACCGCAGCTAGCGCAACGGTTGTTCGACCTTCCATCGGCTTTGGGTCGTAGCGCGCTCGCGTTCCGTCTCAGGCCTGCCACCCACCGTGCGGTCAGGGCGACCACGGGCGAGGCGACAAGTGCACCGATCACCGTGCGCCGCGTGGCGGGTGTCGCTGTGGACCGCCCACTGCTCACTTGCGAACGGGCCATTTAGATTCTCCACCGACATGGACGCACTACCAGAGCGTGCGGGCGCCGGAGGGCGAGCGATAGGGAACAAAGTCCCTTTCACGAGGAGTGCGCTGACTTGGTACTAGGCAGCGAGGCGTGCGCGCAGTGTTGCGACGCCGTCGCCCGTAAGTTCATTCAGCACCGATGGGCGACCTGTCACTGCGAGCAAGATCGCTTCGCCGCTACCGCGCACTTCCGGCCCGTCGCCATGCGACCAGTCGACGTCGGTGGCAACGAGGCGCAGCCCGGCGGCGCGTTTCTTCGAGCCAACGAAACCAGACAGACCGGGGGCAACCCCGAGCGCGGCAACCAACCGCTCCTGCGGAATCTGCCGCTGCATTCCAAGTGGACGACGCATGTCTTGGTGATGCACGACGTGGTCGAGCAGACCTTCCTTGGTCGGGATGACCTTCGCGATTCCTTTGCGAATGTGATCGCGATGGATCGATTCGAAGGTCGCCTTCAGCTGTGCCGGTGTGTGATCTGAGCCGTACTCGACCGAAAGCTCGGCCGAAGCCTTCGGAACGTTGAAGCGATACTTGGCGAGCTCGCCAATCAGCGGCAGCATCGGCGTTGTGTAACCCAGCGTCATATGGCTGATGACGTCGCGGACGCGCCAGCCCTCGCACAGGGTGGCCTGGTTCCATTGCTCGTCGGACAGGGTGCTGACAAACTCGCTGATCGAGGCCAGTTCGTCCCATCGCATGCGGTTGTAATCGGTCATGTCCGGAACATTAGTGGGCGCTCAGGCGGGGTTCGTTTAGATGCGGGCCGAGAGCAGCGCTTTGACGCGTTGACTCACCGGCCACGCTCCCCGACTCTTGTTCGAGAAGACTGTGAACGCGAAACGCCCGGATGGGTCGCGCCACGTGACGAATCCAACACCGGCGTCGTAGCCGTGCAGCGAGACCGCGTCAGTTGTGACGTCCAGCCAGAACCCGAGCCCATAACGCCCATCCATTTCGACTGAAGTGCTCCATGGGAAAACCATGGCAGCCAGCGTTTCGGCAGACACGATGCGGTCCGCAAAGACGGCATCCCACAGCGCGTGGACGTCGGCGGCCGTGGTGTAGATGCCGCCGTCACCGACGTGGCGTACCGGCAGATGAAAGCTGTTGCTGCGCAAGCCGTCGTCCTCGAGATAGCCGATTGCGGCGCGACCTGGCAGTTCGTCCGATCGCAGGAACGCCGTGTCGCGCAGACCTGCGGGCGCACACACTCGCTGGTCGACCAGCTCGTGATACGGAACCTTCGACGCGCGTTCGACGAGCAAGCCAAGCACCACGTATCCCCCGTTGCAATACACGAACTTCTCACCTGGTTCGAACTTCATCGGGTGTCCATCGAGTACCCGCAGATAATCCTCGGCCGTCGCTAACTCGTGCACCGGAACCTCCAATACGTACGTACTCGAAGAGTCGAGGATCTCCTCGTCAAGGTAATCACCGATACCCGACCGATGGCGGAGCAGGTGCTCAACGGTGACCCGGTCGTCGATCAGCGGAAGATCGTCGCCGAGCAACGACCGCGCCGTGGTGTCCAAACTGAGTTCACCGCGCTCGACCATCGACATCACAGTCAAAGCGGTGAAGCCTTTCGCTCCACTGGCCGTGCCGAACTGCGTGTCGATCGTGTTGGCAATCCCGAGTGCTCGATGGCTCAGGCCGAACGCACCCTCGTATGCAACATCGCCCTCTACGTCGACGCGCAGAACTCCAGACAGGCCTTCCTCAACCGCGATTTGATTCAGTGCGTCGGCATGCATCGAGTCAGGTTGGCACACGCGTCGCCCGTGGTTTCGGCGAATTACAGATCAGTCCCCCACGCGGAGCGCGAGGGGGACTGACGGAACAGCGTGTGTTGGGTGACTTGAGTAGTTGGACCTACTCCATCACCACCGCTGGTCGAACCTTGTCAGCGAAGAACAGGCCCCAACCGGCTAGCAGCACGAGCAGCACACCAGGGATCACGAAGAACCAGGTGAACAGCCGGAAGTCAGGCAGGCTGCTGATGCTGTCGTAGGTGCCGACGTTGGCCTCCATCGTCTCCACCAGTGGCTTGTAGTGATCAAGACCACCAGGAACTTGCTCGAAGATGGCGACGTTCGCCGACATCATGCCCAAGAGCGTTCCGAAGTCCGTGGCCATTTGCGGCAATCCAGCCAACATCTGCGACATGGCGGGATAGTTGGTGCCGAGGAACTCCTGCACTTGCTCCGGCGTCATTCCAAGCGCGATGGCGAGGCCGGGAACCAGATTCTCGGAGTCAGTCTGCATGCCCTTGATGCCCTCAAGGTAGGCATTGAAGTTCGCCACATTTTCTTCGCTCATTGCGGGTACGACGTCGCCGAGTGGCACGAAGACGTCGTAGTAGTACGCCGCCGTCTTGTCGACGTTGGCCTGTTGCATCAGCGGGTGAAAGTCGTCAATCATTGCCTGCCCATCACTCGCCTTCGTCGGGAGTCCGATCGCGAACGGTGCCGCAATCAACAGAACCCCTACTACGCCGACAATCCAGAGAATTCTCCGCATGGCGCCCATACCTCCTAGGTAGGCCACTTCGTGACCCTTGTCGTCAGCGTGCAACGAGCGAGGGAATCTGAGTAGGGCACGACGGACGTTGTTGCAGGGACCTTCGCCGAGAGCCTGGTGGTTTAGCCTGAGACTGTGCCGGGGACTCTCACTCGACTCCGTGTCGCAGCGGCAGCAGTCGCGCTCGTGGTCGTCGGTGGCACCTTTGGGTACTGGCTACTCGGCCTGGCGCCGATCGATGCGCTCTACCAAACCATTACGACTGTCACAACGGTGGGCTTTCGCGAGCTCGGCGAGTTCGACACGCGGTTGAAACTGTTTACGATCGCTTTGATCATCGTCGGAGTCGGCACTGTTTTGTACACCCTCTCGCTAGGCGTACAGATGTTGGTAGAAGGTCAACTGCGAGAGATTTTTGGGAGGCGTCGAATGGACAAGAAGATCGCCGAGCTCGACGGCCACGTTGTGCTGTGCGGGTGGGGTCGTGTTGGGCGCGCAGTGGCCACCGATCTTCAGCGTGAAGGAAAGACAGTGGTGGTCGTCGACAGCGACCCTGCCAGAGTCGCCACGGTCACGCTGCCGCTCGTGTTGGGCGACGCAACACAAGACGCAACACTGCGCGCCGCCGGCATAGAACGCGCGTCTGCGCTCATCGCGGCACTCGCGGACGACGCCGACAACCTGTTCGTGACGCTCAGCGGCCGGGCACTCAACCCTGCCTTGTTCATCGTTGCGCGCGCTCGACAGGACGAAAGCATCGGCAAGCTCACGCGCGCTGGCGCGGATCGAGTGGTCAACCCGCAAGAGTTGGGTGCCGCACGCATGGCGAGCTTTGTCGTGCGCCCCCACGTCGCCGAGTTCGTCGACGTTGTCATGCACGAACGCAGCAACGAGTTCCGAATGCAGGAGGTGACGATCCCGGCGCGGTCACCGCTCAATGGCGTGGCGCTCGGCGACGCCGACCTGCGGTTGCACTCGGGCGCCCTCGTGCTTGCGTTGCGCGACGCGGCCGGCGCGTTCATCACCAATCCCGACCCGGCAACCGTGCTGCACGCGCATCACATCGTGATCGCAGTGGGGACCGAGAAGGATCTACGCCGACTGGTCGAGCTCGTCGACCCGAGCGCCAGCTGAATGGAGCACCGCCGCATGGATTTCGCCGTATGGATCATGTCCGATCGTTCATGGGACGGTGCGCTGGCCACGGCCCGTTGGGCAGAGACGACCGGCTATCGCTCTCTCTGGTATGCCGACCATCTGATGCCCTTCCGGGCCGACGGCGCCAGCGACCCGGGCGATGCACTCGAGTGCTGGAGCGTGCTCGCCGCGATCGGCGCCGCCGTGCCGCGGCTGCGATTGGTGTCGATGGTGTCGCCGGTTTCGATTCACCACCCAGCGTTGCTCGCCAAGCGCGCTGTCACCACCGACCACATATCCGGTGGAAGGGCGGTGCTCGGTCTCGGCGCCGGCTGGCAGCAGAACGAGCACAGCGCGTACGGGTTCCCCCTGCTGACGCCCGGCCCGCGGGTCGACCGCTTCGCCGAGGCAATCGAAATCGTCCATCGCCTGCTGCGCGGAGAGCGATTGACTTTCGACGGCAGCTACTTCCAGTTGACCGACGCTCCCCTGGGGCCTGGTCCGCTCAACGGTTCGCTTCCGATTCTGGTGGGCACGGGTGGCTCGCGGATGCTGCGCCTGACGGCGCGCTGGGCAGACGAGTGGAACACGTGGGGTGACCCCGATGAGGTCGGCCGCAGAACCCAGCGATTCCTCGCGGCCTGCGACGCCGAAGGACGCGACCCATCGACGATCCGCCGATCCGCGCAAGCAAACATCTTCTACGTACGAACAGCCGAGGAACGATCCAACGCCGAACGCCGAGCCACGGCTGGCCGGACATTGATCGGCGGCGCTTCCGAACTCGTCGATCAGATCGGTCGTTACGCCGAACTCGGCCTCGACGAGTTCGCAATCGGCGACTACACGTTCGGTGAGACGACCCAGCAACGCCTAGAGATGTTTGCGGCTTTTCACGCCGACGTGATCTCGAAACTCTGAGCGCTAACCGGTCGCGTCTACAGCTTGCGAATCACGTCGCCGCGAGCGACGGTGCCTGGCTGCACGACCCGGGCATTGATACCACGCAGGTTCAGCTGGCGAAGGTCGGGTGAGTTGACCCAGCGATGAGCATCGAGCCCAAATCGCTCGGTGAACTTCGCGCAGCCGGTGTGGGGCTGATCGGTGACCTCGATGATGGCCGTGCCCAACTCGAGTCGCGTTCCTGCTGGAAGGTTGGCCTCACTCAGGTCGAGGTCGACGTGCAGCTGATCGCCGGCCAACGCGCGGCCAGCTTCATCGTCGGCGATGAGCCGACTGACCCGCGCGTTGATCACGTTCAACTGCATGTCCGGATGCGGCGATCCGTCCGCCGTCCGTTTGCTGGCCCGTTGGTTCCACGAATCACCCGCCACGCCCTCGGTGAGGTTGAGCTCGGCAACAGGCAGGATCTCACGTTCGTCGATCGCGGGTCGACGAACGATCAACTCGACCACACCGACCGAGCGAGGAGAACCAAGCACCTCGCCGAGGCCAGCAGTGAGTTCCGCTGCGGACTTGTGCGCCATGGCCACAAGTCTCGCGCAAGCGACCCCGTGCACGTGCTGAGGGTGTGCCGTCCCAACCCAAACAAAAGGGTCCACATCCGCTCGGCGATCGAGTCAGTCGGTGCTTCGCTGTAGTTCGTTGAGCGAGGACAGCGACGCTGCCCTTTCTCAGAGACTCACGGTCATGCACATTGCGTACACCGTGAACTCCGCGTGATCCGCATCCTTGGCAGTGACCGCCCAACTGTCGTACGGCTCAACGCCCGCGGGAAGACCGAACCCACTCGACGATTTCTTCGATGTTCTCGGGTATGTCAAGACCGCACTGTTCCAAGTTGCTCACCACGTTCAGGGTGATGCCTTCTTTGCCAGCAGCGAAGGCCTCCGCCACCGTGCCACTGGCGACGTCGCTCGACCGCTGAAGGTCGCTGACCTCTTCGCACAGATGCATCACGTCGCCGCCCGCAGCCCACCACACGCGATCCTCGCCGACCAACTGGGTCACCACCTGGGACTCGACGTACGCCTGTTCCTGTGACAAGGGTTGGAAGTCGATGCCGAAGATCACCGCGGCAGCGGCAATAACGGCGCCGACGCCGCCGGCGACGTTCTTCTGCTTGGCATTCATGTCGTCGTTCTTGAAGATCAGGATGATCAACGGCAGGAATGCCGCGATCGCGATGATGGCGCCGAGCTGATTCTGGATGAAGAAGCGAACCGGTTGCGCACGCGACGCCGGGTCGAGACGGTTCGCCTTCTTCCACAGGAACGAACCACCGATTGCCAGCGCACCGATTACCACGAGGAATCCGATCAGCATGTACCAGCGCGAATCGGGGAAACCCTGGCTCTCGACCATTTCGTCGAATGGGGGTCGCAGCACCCAGAAGATGGCCACGAGCTCAAGCGCGATCGCCACTGCCCAGAGCAGCAGGGCGAAGAGCCGCTTTTGCGTTGCTGATGCCTTCGCTTCGGGAGCCGGAGTGAACACCCGCTCGGCAGGCTTCTTCGCGGAGCTCTTCTTGGCTTTGGGTTCGTTCGTCATATTGTTCAGCCCTTCCGGAACCTAAGCGCTAGCCGACTCGGTTTGGTCATCGACCTTCGCGTCGGGAGCGTGCTTGCGGATCGACTCGATCCCATTGAGACATGCCGTCTTCGTTGAGTAGCCCTCGCCAGTCGCGATGACCTGACCATTGCTTGACTTGAGCCGGAACCGGAACTCACCCTTCTTGTCCTTGTAGACCTCGAACTTGCCAGCCATGCCGCACTCCCCCGATGTAGTAGTAGAAGCCTGACGATACAACGTCGGGCCAAGGTTGCGGGAATCGGCCCGCGTGTCCTGCTCCGGAAGCGATTTTCCCGCGTCGTCAAAGTCGTGTGGCCGTGACCGAACCCCTAGGTCGCCGAATGCGAAATGCGTCTCCACGTTATGGCACTCTGACCTGCCGTTATTAAGTGGAGCTGAGGGGAATCGAACCCCTGACCCCTTCCATGCCATGGAAGTGCTCTACCAACTGAGCTACAGCCCCGGAACGTCACAGTCCCGAACGAGTGCAGGACGATATCAGCTGGTTTACAGCGTGCGGCGCGCTCGCAGGCGACTACGGACGGGACCGACCGCCATGCGCATCGCGACCGTGATCGCCAAGGTGGAGATGCTCGCCCGCAGCAAGAACGGCAAGGAGCCGACATGGGGGCCGATGAGCAACCCGCTCGCAATCGCGACCGGGAACACCCACGCCACGTCGGTGAGGATACGGCCCCACAACGGGCGCTTGGGCTCGGCCCGCGTGGGCAGTTCGAACCAATCGTCGACGCCGACCGTGCGCTGCACACGCTCGGAGAGCACGAAGCTCTGCGCGATCGCCATCAAGGCCTGGCGTTGCGCCGAGCGCTCCCACTCGCGCAACGACACTCCGTTGACGAAGCGGAACACGATCTGGTGCTCGCCGCCATCAGGGCCGGGGTGCAACACGCCGGCACCGAGGCAACCGTGAACAGTTCGCAAAGCGGCCACAACTTCTTCGGTCCACCGCAGATACTGCGCCTCGAATCCTGGTGCAACGGTGCGGGCCACGGTCACGGTGACGGGGACGCCGGCAACGCGTGGCAACTGACCTGTATCGAAGGAACCAGAGAGAGCAACTGACATGTCGCCCCTAAGGATACTGACTAGTCCTGCCAGGGTATGCGCGCGACGTCGCGGTAGAGCCGCTCGATCTCGTAGTACATGCGAATCTCTTCAGCAAAGACGTGCACCACAACGTCGCCATAGTCGAGCAGCACCCACTGTTGCTCGCTGACACCCTCGGTGCGGATTGGCGAGCGACCGAGCGTGGCGCGCACCGATTCCTCCACCGCGTCGACCACGGACCGCACCAATCGGCGGTTGCCAGCGCTCGTGATAACGAAGTAGTCGGTGATCGCCAAAACATCGCCGACCGACAAGATGACCGTGTGTTCCGCCTTCTTCTCGTCGGCGGCACGCGCCGCTACCTTGGCGAGCTCGATTGCTGCTTCGGCGCCCGTCACGGAGGCGTCGTACTGGTCGTCGTCGCGCCGGCCGGCTGCGTCGTAAGTGGTGCAGCGTCGAGGTAGGCGCTCCCAAGTTGCAGAACGACATCGATCCCCTCGATCGACTGCTCGTTGATGGCGACCTCAACAGCGCCGAACTGCGCGCTGTCGGTTGCGACAACGCTGCTTGAGCCCTCGGCGCTCACCAAAGCGAGCGACACCGCCAGCACCGGACCGTTGAAGTCGACAGACCTGACGTTCGCGCCGAGCGCAAGTAGCGCATTGACCGCGGCCTTGACTTGCTCGACGTAACCAGGCGGTGCCTCGATCCGATAGGTGAGACCAAGACCAGGTGCCGACATCGAGCCCGGCGCGACAGCAGCCAGCCACATCACCGCCTCCGCGCGATCGATCTGTTCGACATCGAGCCCGGCGGGATTCAACTCCAGCGGAACCGGCACCGTCGGGAACGATTGGGTGACAACGGGGCCAGCCATTGCACGGTTGAGGAGGTCGGCAACGGTGACGACGGGTGAGCCAACGACCCATCCAGTCTTACCAGTTCCGACTGCCACCGCGATCGCGGACCAGACGGCATTGATGTTGTCGCGGCGCGAACTCTCGGGCTCGCCCGCCACTTCGGCGGTGAGCACCTGCACCATTTGCGCGGCCGTTAGTTCTGCGGCACCTGCGGGAAACAGAACGACCGGAGCACCGTCGACGGAGTCGCGAACGTCGCGGGTGAGTTGGACCTGCACCGGCGCGACGGGCGCAAACAGCGCTTCTGCTTCGGCAGGAGTGACGACCTGTGAGAAGTTCAGCGTCACAGATAGCGCACCCTCGACGGCGAGGCTCAGCGCCTCAGCTCCGCCCTGCGCGAACGCCGCCGTCAAAGCAATTCGTTCGTCGCCAGTGCCGAGCGTCGAGTCCACTGATGTCGGCACCGGCAGCAGATAGCCGCCAGCTTGATCGCCAGGCAACGACACCACGAGCGAGACACCAGCGAGGCGACCCGCGTCGTCGGTGATCGCCAACATGCCGACACTGGTCGTTGGCAGCGGCACGGTCTCCGGCTTCTCGAGCTTCTTTGCACCCTCATAGTTGCGCAGTGCATTCGCGCCAACGAGCCCGATCGCGCCGACTGCGATCAACGCGAGCACGCTCATCGCCAGAATCAGAGAAGTGCGTTTGCGGCGCACGCCGGGTAGCGCAGTCATTCCGCGTCTCGGTACAGGCCGTTGGAATCAATCACTGCAAGTACTGGTTCGGTAATCAGGAACTCGGCCGGGCGACCGTCGTGAAAGCGTCGCCGCAGGTCGGTACTGCTGACCTCGAGCCGCGGCACCTCGACGTGTTCCCAGTGAAATCGCCCCGGCAGCGTCACGGGCTCGCCAGGGCGATCAACGACCACCAGCGTCGATCGCTCGGCGACTTCTTCAAAGCGCTCCCAGGTCTCGAAACCGGCGGCGGCGTCGTCGCCGACGATCGTGAACAGGGTTGCGCCGGGGTTGTGCTGAGCCAAGGATGCAAGCGTATCGGCCGTGTAGCTCGGCCCGCCGTGATCGATCTCGTCGCGGCCCGCCTCCAGACCAGGAACGTCGGCAACAGCCGCCGCCACCATCGCATACCGGAGTTCCGCAGTCGTGACCCGCCGTTCGTCGACCTTCTGCCACGGCTGGCCGGCGACCATCAACACCACTCGGTCGAGATTCAACGCGTGACGCACGTTGACGGCAGTGACCAAATGGCCGACATGCGGTGGGTCGAACGTGCCGCCAAAGAGACCGATTCGTAGGGACACGGGCGCAGAGCCTAGGGCGCTGCAAGGTTGCCTGGCTGTCACGTCGCGCGGGGTGGTTTCAGAGGCTTAAGAATTGGGCAAGTTCGTTAGTTATCTGGCAAGTTCGTTCTGGCACGACAGGACTTGACCGATGTAGTACTGTTACACGTTCCCCCAATCCGTACCCCCCATTCGGATGCCCCGCAAGCCCGCACTGTGTCAAACGACACACGCCCCTGCGGAATCTGACGACTACCTAAGAAGTTGAGAAGAACTATATGAATGACTCAATTGGTCTCTACCTGAACGACATCGGCAAGGTCTCCTTGCTCAACGCCGAAGAAGAGCGCGAGCTGTCTCGCGTCATCGAGGCTGGCCGCGAAGCCGCCGAGCGCCTTGCCAACAAGGAAAAGGGTGCTGCGCTGAAGGCGTCCGTCGCCAAGGCCGCAGAAGCGAAGGATCGCTTCATTCGCGCCAACCTGCGCCTCGTGGTCTCGATCGCCCGCCGCTACCCGCTGCCTCAGGGCATGGACCTGCTCGATCTCATCCAAGAGGGCAACCTGGGCCTCGAGCACGCAGTCGACAAGTTCGACTGGCGCCGTGGTTTCAAGTTCTCGACCTACGCCACCTTCTGGATCCGCCAGGCCATCGGCCGCGCGCTCGATCAGAAGGCCAGCCTCATTCGCATCCCCGGCGATCGTTCGGCAAGCCTGCGCGCCGCGCTGCGCCAGGCCAGCGGCGATGGCGAGACGCTTGATGTCGGCAACGCCGAACTGCACCGTCTCACCACCCCGGTCTCGCTCGACAAGACCATCGGCGACGATGGCGATGCCACCCTCGGCGACCTGATGGCCAATGGCGATGGCACGCCGGAAGACGCCGTGATGGCGTTGGTCGATGGCGAGCTGCTCGACGAGCTGCTCGGCACCCTCGACAAGCGCGCACGCTACGCAGTCGAGGCTCGCTTTGGGCTGCTCGATGGCGAGCGCAAGAGCTTCCGCGAAGTTGGCGAAAACCTCGGCGTCACAGCCGAAGCTGCTCGCCGACTGGTCAGCCGCGCAGTGGCTGGCCTGCGCGAAGACGCAGTGCGCATCCTCGCCGTCTAAGGCGACCGTCGCTCACTGACGCTGACGCAACCTCGCCGCTAGCCTTTCGGCGTGGCGAAAGCATGGAGTCCCTCCTCGTGGCATGCGTTCCACGCCGAGCAACAACCAGATTGGCCCGATCAGGGCGATCTTGATCGCGCGCTGAAGCAGATCGCGTCCTATCCCCCACTGGTCTTCGCTGGCGAAGCCCGTTCGCTGCAAGCAGCGCTCGGCCAGGTCGCGGCGGGCAACGCCTTTCTGTTGCAAGCCGGCGATTGCGCCGAGAGCTTCGAGGAGTTCTCGGCGGTCAACATTCGCGAGAAGTTGCGCGTCATCCTGCAGATGTCGGTGGTGCTGACCTACTCGCTCGGTGTTCCGGTGGTGAAGGTCGGCCGTATCGCCGGGCAATTCGCCAAGCCGCGATCGCAAGCACTGGAGACCGTCGGCGATCGTCAACTGCCGAGCTTTCGCGGTCACATGGTCAACGGCGACGCACCAACCGAGTCGGCGCGTGTGGCCACCCCCGAACGACTGGTGCAGGCGTACAACCAGTCGGCGGCCACGCTGAACTTGCTGCGTGCGTTCACCAAGGGCGGCTTCGCCGATCTCGGTCGTGTGCATGCGTGGACACAGGAGTTCGTTGCCAGCAGTCCCGAGGGTCAGCGCTACGAGCAGATCGCACGCGAGATCGAAAACGCGCTGCGCTTCATGCGTGCCTGCGGCGTCGACACCGAACACAACCACCAACTGCACGAGACCGACATCTACACCAGTCACGAGGCACTTCTTCTCGGTTACGAGGAAGCATTAACTCGCCAGGATTCGCTGACCGGCGGCTGGTACGACTGCTCGGCGCACATGCTGTGGATCGGCGATCGCACGCGCAACCTCGACTCGGCGCACGTCGAGTTCTTGCGCGGTGTCGGTAACCCGTTGGGCTGCAAACTTGGCCCCAACGCGACGCCCGACTTCGTGTTGGAATTGTGCGAGCGGCTCAACCCGGCGCGCATTCCTGGCCGCCTCACGTTGATCAGTCGCATGGGTTCCAACCGCGTGGAAGACGCACTGCGCCCACTGCTGCGGGCTGTGCACGACTCCGGACATCCGGTCGTGTGGGCTTGCGATCCGATGCACGGCAACACCACCGTCAGCGTCAGCGGACGCAAGACGCGCGACTTCAACGCCATCACCGACGAGATCGATGGCTTCGTGCGCGCCCACAAGGCGGAGGGCACGTGGCCCGGCGGCATCCACGTCGAGCTCACCGGCGACAATGTCACCGAGTGCACCGGTGGCGCCGACAAGATCCTCGACAGTCAACTCGACGATCGCTATCAGACCGTGTGCGATCCCCGCCTGAATGGCCGGCAGAGCCTCGACCTCGCGTTCCACGTCGCCGAGACTCTGCGCAGCACCGGTCTCGCATGAACTTCAGCGCTGGCGATCGCATCCGGTATGAGTGCACCGGCGACGACGGCCTCCCGTTGGTCCGCTACGGGTTCATCGGTGGCATCTCAACCACCGACGGCCCGGTCGTCGTGATGCTCGACGGCGAGCTCAGCGGCGATGTCGTCAACCTGGCCGACGTGCAGCACGTGACGGTCACAACGGTCGAACTCTGTCTACACGGAACAGATCTGATCGATGATCCTGAGCTGCGACGCGGGCTGGTCTCACTGTGGCACGCGGAAGCCGACAGCGCCGGCTTGGACATCGATGCGTTGCACCCAATCGGCGACGGCGAGTGCGACTCGCCTGGTGCCTGGTGTCTCGCCGATCTACGCGCTGGTGGCTTCCGATATTTGTTGCGCGCCATTCAATTGAGTGACGAACCAGAAATGGTGCGAGTGCGGGCAGAACCGTTCTCGCCGGGGCCCGGGTGACCAGGCGGCCCGCCGGCTGGTACCCACTACTGATCGCCACCGGAACCATCGGAATCGCGAACAGCGTGGTGTTCGCGCTGCTCAGCAACCTTCAGGACAAGCACGGCTTCAGCGACGCTGGCCTCGGGCTGATCGCAGGTAGCGGGTTTCTCGTCGGGTTGATCGGCCAGATTCTGATGGCACCGTTTGCCGATCGCGGCCACTCGAAAGCTCTGTTGCTCGGCGGACTCGGCTTCGCCGTGGTGGGCAGCGTGTTGTTCGCGTTCTCTGGTTCGCTGCTCACACTCGTCGCATCGCGAGCTGTCGTGGGTTTCTCGAACAGCTTGTTCCTGCCGGCCGCACGCGCAATCGCGATCAGCATCAGCCCCGACAAAGTTGCCGAGCGCCTAGGGACGATGAGCGGCATCGAACTGGCCGGGTTCGTCACCGGACCCGTGATCGGCGGATTCCTTGTTGGTCCGTTCGGGCTACAGGTTCCATTTCTCGTCACAGGCGCGTTCGCTCTTTTGGGCGCATTACTGCTCGCACCGCAGCCATTGCCGCAGCCCTTTGTCGACCCAACGAGCGCCGACAAGCACCGACTTGCCCTCGACCTACTGCGACTTCCGCGAGTTCGTTCGGGTGTGCTGATGAGCGTCGCATTGTTCTTGCCGGTCGGCTTCTACGACGCGACACTCGACGTGTATCTCACCGACCGCGGCGCGTCAGATGTGTTGATCGGCATGACGTTTCTTGCCTACGGCATTCCGTTCGCGCTGTTGGCCACCGCCGGCGGCAGGCTTTCGGATCGGCGAGGCGCAGTACGGGTTGCATTCATCAGCACGCTGCTGGTCGCACCCGTCACTGCGGCCTACGGCCTCATTGCAGTTCCCATGCTGATTCTCGTTCTCACAGCAGTCGAAGGCTGCTTCCAGGCACTTGGTGTCCCTGCTTCGCAAGCGATGGTCGCTGCTGCGGCCCCTCCTGGCCGAACGGCCGCAGCGCAGGGCTTGGCAGGCGGCGCCAATCTCTTGATCGCCGCCGTGACGGCGTACAGCGGCGGTTCGCTGTACGGGATGGTCGGCGCCGGGTGGCTGTACTCGATCGCTGGCTGCGGAGTAGCGCTCTTCGCAGTGCTGTCGCTCTGGCAGGCCGACGTCGGCCGCAGAGCCGAGGCTGCCGCCGCCTTGCTGGACTAGCTAAGCCGTTCGACTAGCTGAGACGCTCGACGACCATGGCCATGCCCTGGCCGCCGCCGACGCACATGCTCTCCAGACCGTAGGTCTTGTCCTCGAACTGCAGGCCGTTGATCAGCGTGGTCATGATCCGCGCGCCGGTCATACCGAACGGATGGCCAAGAGCGATCGCACCACCGTGAATGTTCAGCTGCTTGTCGATGTCGATGCCGAGGTGTTTCGCCGACGGAATCACTTGCGCAGCGAACGCCTCGTTGATCTCGACCAAATCGATCTGATCCATCGTCATCCCAGCACGCTTCAGCGCCTGGCGACAGGCTTCGATCGGACCGAGGCCCATGATCTCAGGGTTCAAGCCCGACACACCCGACGAAACGATGCGCGCCAGCGGTGTCAGGCCCAACTGCTTGGCCTTGGTATCGCTCATCACCAACACGGCGGCGGCACCGTCGTTCAGCGGGCAGGCGTTACCAGCGGTGATCGTGCCATCGGGGCGGAACACCGGCTTCAACTGGCTGACTGCTTCGTAGTTGGTGCCATCGCGCGGGCCGTCGTCCTTGCTGACGACGGTGCCGTCGGCGAGCGTCAGCGGCGTGATCTCGCGCTCGAAGAAGCCGTTGGCTTGGTGCTCGCACGCCAGGTTCTGACTGCGGACACCGAAGCGATCCATCTCCTCGCGCGTCACGCCTTCCTGCTCGACCACGTTCTCGGCGGTCTGACCCATTGCGATGTACATGTCGGGCAAGCCGGTGGGTGGTGTCCACTTACCTTGGCCGCCTTGTGCGCGCGCCTTGGTGCGTTCGCCGGAGGGCTTGAAGATTGCGTTCGGTGCCATGTCGCTGGCGCCGTTGGCGTAACGGCTGACCGTTTCGACACCGGCAGCGATGAAGCAATCGCCCTCCCCCGCCTTGATCGCATGAAACGCCATACGGATCGTCTGCAGACTGCTTGAGCAATAACGGTTGACCGTGACGCCAGGAACGTCGTCGAGTCCGGCCAGCACCGCGACCACGCGAGCGATGTTGAAGCCGCCCTCGCCCGCCGGTTGCCCAATACCCATCATCAGGTCGTCGACGTCGCCCGGCTTCACCTGCGGCACCTTGGCCATCAGCGCCTTCACGATCTGCGTGCTCATGTCGTCGGGGCGCATATCGACGAGCGACCCTTTCATGGCACGCCCAATCGGGCTACGAGCGGTTGCGACGATCACGGCTTCAGTCATACCGGCAGCGTAGCGATCGGTCGATTCGGCTCCGCTATCGACGGCTACTGTGTCGAAAGTCATGGCCGGAACCGTCGTCATCTGCTTCACCGACATCGTCGAGTCGACAGCGCTGCTCGGGCGCCTCGGCGACGACGCGTTCGACGGCCTGCGCCGCCGGCATTTCGCTGAGCTGTCACGGGAAATCGAGGCGCTGGGAGGCGAGGTCGTCAAGAACCTCGGCGATGGGCTGATGATCTCGTTCACCAGCGCATCCGACGCCGTGGTCGCCGCGGTGGCGATGCAGCGGGCGGTCGACGCCTCCAGCCGCCGCCGCGACACCGATCAAATAGCGATCAGGGTCGGGATCTCGGCGGGCGATGCAACCTTCGAAAACGGTGATTGGTTCGGCGTCCCCGTTGTCGAGGGTTCGCGTTTGTGCGCCGCCGCCGAGGCCAGCCAAATCCTTGTCAGCGAAGTCGTGCGACTGCTCGCGGGCACACGCGGCGGCCACGAGTTCCGTTCGATGGGAGCGATGGAACTGAAGGGCCTCACGCAACCACTCGACGTCAGCGAAGTGGTGTGGACTCCGGTCGCCGCAATGTCAGCACCGCTGCCAACAGCGTTGATCACGGATTCGACCTCGCTGCCGTTCGCTGGCCGACACGCCACGCTCAATCAACTGCGCGAAGAGTGGAAGACCGTTACCGCCGAGCGCGATCGCCGGATCGTGCTGATCGGCGGCGAGCCAGGCATCGGCAAGACCCGGCTGGTCACCGAGTTGGCGCGTGAAGCGCACAGCCAGGGTGCTGTCGTGCTGCTCGGTCGCGCCGACGAGCATGTCGATGCGCCATACGGCCCCTGGCGGGAAGCTCTGCGCAGCCTCGTGCGTGGTGCTCCCGACGAAGTGCTCGCGCAGCATGTTGCCGAACACGGTGGCGAGGTCGGGCGTATCGCGCCCGAGCTCGGCCGACGGGTCGCCAAGCTGCCACCACCAATCGACACCGACCCCGAGACCGAGCGGCTCTTGCTCTTCGACGCCGTCACCGGGCTGCTGTGCACGTTGTCGGCCGAAGCGCCAGTGCTGTTGATCCTCGACGACGTGCACTGGTCCGACCGTTCTAGCCTGTTGTTGCTGCTGCACTTCTTGCGCAGCGAACTGGCGAGCTCGGTATTGGTGCTGGCGACCTACCGCGACACCGACGTCGACCGTTCGCATCCGCTCGCCAACGCGCTCGCCGATCTGCGACGTGTGCGCGGCGCGACACGAATTGCACTCACCGGTCTCGACAACGACGGCGTGACCGAGTTGCTCACGCTGGCCGGTGGTCACGAACTCGACGCATCGGAACTTGCTTCTGCAGCACTGCTGCAACGCGAGACGGAAGGCAACCCGTTCTTCTTCGGCGAGGTGCTGCGGCACCTCATCGAAACCGGAGCGCTGGTACAGATCGACGGCCGCTGGAAGGTGTCGGTCGCCCTCGATGAGGTCGGCCTCCCCGAGGGCGTGCGCGAGGTGGTCGGCCGCCGTCTGAGTGAGTTGCCGGAAGCGACGAACAGGATGCTCGGCGCGGCCGCTGTGCTCGGCCGCGAGTTCGATGTCGGGTTGCTCAACAGGGTCGTTGGCGAGCCGATCGGCGCCGTTCTGCAAGCGCTGGAGCCAGCAGAACAGGCGAACCTGATCAGCGAAGTCGTCGGGCGCACTGGCCGCTACTCGTTCTCACACGCACTTGTGCGCACCGTGCTGGCCGACGAACTCGGCACCAATCGCCGGGTCCGTCTCCACCAAGCCATCGGTGTCGCCCTGGAGGCTGAGTCGGATCCACCGCTCGACATGCTCGCCTATCACTTCGGTGAGGCCGCCATCATGGGCGAAGCCGACCGCGCTGTTCGATACGCCACGTTGGCTGCCGAGCATTCGTTGTCAATTGCCGCGACGGAAGAAGCGGTCACGTTGGCCCGGCGCGGACTTGAGATCGCGACGCTGGGGAGCGTGGCCGTCAATCATCGAGTCGCGCTCTTGCTGATTATTGGTCGCGGCTGCGACGCGAACGCCAACTTCGCTGAGGCTCGCAATGCAGTCGCCGAGGCGTTCCAACTCGCCCGCGGCGAAGGCAACATCGACGATGTCGTCCTGGCTGCCCTCGAATACGGCGGCACCAGCGGAGTCTGGCAAAGCTACGGCGACACCCGCGGTCCGGAACAACTGTCCACTGCGCTCGAGCTGCTACCCGTTGGCGATTCGGAACCGCGCGCCCGCCTACTGGCCAGACTTGCGGAGTGGCGGATTTCGGCGGCCGGCGACCAGGGCGCAGTCACGGCACGTCAGGCCTACGACATGGCAGATCGCGTTGACGCAGTCGGTATCCGTCAGTACGCGGCGAGCGTGCTGGCGCTCACGCTGCGCAACATCGACTTCGACGTTCAGCTCACTGCCAGTCGGGAGGCGATCGCCTCCGGCCTCACCCGCGGCAACGTGGGGGCGTATGCGGTCCTGGCGGAGGGGCTCATCGCTCTCGGAGACCTGGCCGAAACTGATGCGGTTGGCCAACGATTGCTCAGCGACCTTGAGGTGAGCGGCCTGCAACGCGTTGCTTCCATCGGCGAATTCTGTGCCGACTACTTAGAGGCCGTGCGACTGGTGCGAGCACTGATCGAAGGAGACTTTGCCGGGGCCGAGTCAGTGATCGGTCGCGCCGAAGCGAACCCGACTGAGCGTGTGTTGGTTCGTATCAACGAAGCGCTGGGGCGACTCCAGGTCGAGCACCTACGGGGCAACTGGCGCGAAGCCGAGCACGGCTGGGAGGCGACACTCGCCGAACTGCCCGACATGATGGCCCCCTACTTGGGTTATCGCGGGTTGGTCGGCACAACCGACGAGGTTCGCCGACACTGGGACAATTGGTCAGCACAACGATCGAAGGTTCCCAATTGGACGATCCCACCGAACATTGGTACCTGCGCGGAGGCACTGCGCAGAATCGGCGACGCCCACGCCGCGGCGGCCTTGGCTGCCGAGTTCGCCGGCTACGCCGGCAAGTACTTCACCAATGGGAACTCCTGGTTCTTCGGCCCGTTCGACACCGCGCTCGGCATCCTGGCAGCCACCGCCGGCGACCTCGACAGTGCGATCGCTCACCTCACGAACGCCGTTGCGCTCTGCGATGACATCGATTCGCCCACCTTCGGTGCCATCGCCCGGCTCGAACTGGCGACGGTGCTGCGCACTCGCGGTGCCGACAGCGACGACGAACTAGCCCAGGCTGCGAGCGCAGATGCGCGCCGAATGATGACCGAGGTTGGAATGCCCGGTTGGCTGAAACGGCTCGATCTGCTCGACAACGGCGACCGAGAACCGTGGAGATACGTCGGCTGACGCTCTCGCAGTCAGCGTGAGCGCGACAGCAGCGTGTAACTCGGGTTGGTGAACTCAAGATGTGCGCCGTGAACGCCAGCGACGCCCTTGATCGCGATCCGGCGGCCGAGCGTGACGCCGCCGATCGCGCGTCGGCCGGTCCAGACCGCCGTCACGGATCCGCTCTCGTCCGCGATGGTCACGGCAAGTGCGGGCTGGCCCGACGTCGGGCGCGCCGTCATCCGCGTCACCTTGCCGCACACGCACACCAACTGACGCGGCGCCATGTCGGCTATCGGAACAGAAGCCGGTTCTGCGCTCGCCGCTGGCGACTGTTCGTCGCGTTGCTTTCGGCGCAAGGACGGCACGATCAGCCGACCAACGCTCGACGCACGTCGTCCTCGCTGCCGCCAGTCACCAGCACCAGCACCTCGTCGCCGGCGCGCAGCACGGTGTCGGCGCGGGGCACGACCACATGACCGTCGCGCAACACTGCGACGACGGTGGCCTCGCGTGGCAGCCCGAGATTCGCTACCTCCTTGGCGATGGCAGGCGAGTCGCTAGCGAGCGTGACTTCGGCCAGGCGGGCTTTGCCGCCTTCGAGACTGAGCAACCGCACGAACGAACCGACCGTCACCGCCTCCTCGACGAGGCCAGTGAGCAGGTGTGGCGTGGAGACCGACACGTCGACACCCCACATGTCGTTGAACATCCACTCGTTCTTCGGATTGTTGACGCGCGCGACAACGCGCGGGACCGCGAACTCCTGCTTGGACAGCAGTGAGACGACCAGATTGTCCTCATCGTCACCGGTGACCGCGGCGACGACGTCGGCGTCGGCCGCGCCGACCGCCTCGAGCACGCCGACCTCGCACGCATCACCCAAGAACCAAGTGACTCCGCCCTGTTCGTCGTGTGGTCGGCGACTGTTGACGAGCGAGATGTTGTTGTCGACCAGCGTGACCTGATGCCCCGAACTCTGCAGTTGGTCGGCCATGTAGCGACCAACGCTGCCAGCACCGGCGATGATCACCTTCATGACTCGCTCCCTTCGGGGTTGTGCAAGTGCCGATCGAGAACGTCGGTCTCGCCGGCGGCAACGACCACGTGTAATTCATCGTCCTCTTGCAGTAGCACAGAGCCAGCGGGAATCGAGGTCTCGCCGAAGCGATGCAGCAAGGCCACGCGCCCAGCGGTTGCCGCCTCCAGGCTCGCAATCGATGATCCGGCAGCGGCAGCCGGAACCCGGCGCTCGACCATCGTGAACTTTGCGCTCGGATCGATCCAGTCCGGTCTCGTGCCCGCCGACAGCAAATGCCGCAGCACTCGCTCACTGGTCCACTGCACCGTCGCAACAGTCGCGATTCCGAGTCGCTCGTAGATCGATGCGCGCCGCGGATCGTAGATACGAGCGACGACGTGGCTGGCACCAAAGGTCTCCTTGGCGACGCGGGCAATAAGAATGTTCGAATTGTCACCGCTGGTGACCGCCGCGACAGCTGATTGCTCGCTGATACCGGCGGCCGCGAGCAGGTCGCGGTCGAAACCGACACCGACCATCTTGGTTCCGCCAAAGTCGTCGCCGAGTCGCCGGAAAGCTTCCGCCTTGCGATCGATGATGACGACCTCGTGACCGGCGAGCACGAGGTTGCCTGCCACCTCAGAACCAACGCGCCCGCAACCGACGACGATGACATGCATGGGCTGTGCTCCTATTGCTCTTCCGTGTCGTTGCCGTGAGTATGGATCGGAACTGACACGACAGCGGTATGAGGACGGTAGAGCAGCTTCGCCTTCAGGGCAAATGCGCTGCCGTTGTGCAGCCACTGCGTCGACCAGGAGGTGACATTCTCCGGGATGACGACCGTGATGATGTTGTCCTCGTGCAGCTCGTCGAGCTCGTCGATGAACTGCATCACCGGCCGCGTCAGCTCGCGGTACGGCGAGAACACCGTATGCAGCTCGATCGGTACCTCGAACTCTTTCCATTGCGCTTCGATCGCCTTGCGCTCGTCGTCGTTGCTGCAGACAGTCACAGCCAGAATGCGATCTGGGTTCAGCGACCGCGCGTACTGCACTGCGCGGAGCACGCCCTTGTTGACCCCTCCAACCAGAACAACCATCGTGTGCGTTTCACGCGGCGCCCGGTAACCAGGCGGCGCCACGATGGCTGCACGACTGCGCTTGTAGTGCTCCCCGATAGAGCGGAACATCAGCACCATCAGCGGAATCAACACCGCCGGGATCCATGCACCTTGGCGAAACTTCGAGACAACCACAACAGTTGCGACGACACCAGTGACCAATGCGCCGAGCGCGTTGATCACCATCTTCGAGTGCCACTTCGGCTCCTTGTACTTCAGATGATGGCGAACCATCCCCGCCTGGCTGAGCGTGAAGCCGGTGAAGACACCGAACGCGTACAGCGGAATCAGAGAGGAGATGTTGCCCTTGAAAACGACAATGAGCACCCCCGCCATCGCCGCCAGGAAGATCACACCGTTCGAGAACACCAACCGCGAGCCGCGATTGAAGAACTGTCGCGGCAGAAAGCCGTCTTTGGCAATGATCGACGCAAGCGCTGGAAAGCCGGCGTAAGCCGTGTTAGCCGCCAAGATCAAGATCAGGAAGGTGCCGATCAGCAGCATCCAGAACAACACACCCTTGCCGCCGAAGATGTGCTCCGCCATCAAACCCAACCCGTTACCGTCGTGGTGCCCGCGAAAGGGTTCCAGCTTGGCGGCAAGAACCGACACGCCGAGAAAGCAACTGCCCAAGATGACACCCATCCACACCAGCGTGGTGGCGGCATTCTTGCTCTCCGGTTTCTGGAAGCTGGGCACCCCGTTGGAAACTGCCTCGATTCCTGACAGCGCGACTGCACCCGACGAGAACGCGCGCAGCAACAGGAAGAGCCCGAGACCCTTCGCTTCTGTCGTATGCGTCAGCGCTTCTTCGGACAACATCTCCTCTGGGATCGGACCGAGGTGTTGCACGAACACGCGATAGAAACCTGTCACCAGCAGGATCAGCAACATCAAGACGTAGAAGTAGGTCGGCCCGGCGAACGCTGCACCACTCTCCTTCACTCCCCGCAGGTTCATGACCGTCATGAAGAACACGCACAGCAGAGCTAAGGGAACGGTCCAACTCGCGTCCAACCCGGTGGCAGTTCGAATCGCCAACACACCGCCCGACACGCTGACCGCGACGGTCAGGATGTAGTCGACAAGCAGCGCCGATCCCGCAACGAGCGCCGGCAGTTCTCCCAGATTCTCTCTGCTGACGACGTACGCGCCACCGCCTGTTGGATACGCGTAGATCGTCTGGCGGTAGCTCATGACGACGATGAGCATCAGCGCGCACACGACAAGTGCGATCGGTATCAGTTCGGTGAAGGCGACGGCCCCCACCCCCGCTGACAACATCACGATCAGCATCTCGTCGGTTGCATACGCCGTCGACGAGATGGCATCGGAGGCGAACACTGGCAACGCAATCACCTTGCGTAGGCGTTGGTGCCCCTCGTCTTCCGACGAGATCGGCTTGCCGATCAGGACTCGCTTTAGGGCAGGCATTGCGAGTGGAAAGCGTAGCCTCAGACGAGGCGCAGGACCCGGTAGCCCTCAGCGAAGCGACCCTCGGCGAGGCCGTGAGCACTGGCAGTGGCCGCCATCCACTGGCGTACCCGCACCTCCGTGGTGGCAGGGTCGGGAAGCTGGCTGGCGTGGGCCCGCAAGGCCTCGAACTTGCGCTCGATGTGGTCGGTGACATCAACGACATCGGTGATGGTCGGATGCCCGGCTATCCACAACTCGTCGACAGTCCATGGCTCGAGCCCTTCCTCGAGCAGCTCGGGGAACGCGAAAGGGTTACGCGAGTCTGGATACACCGCGCACATGGCGGCATCGCCGGCCGCGAGGTGATCAGGATGGCTGGCGAAGATGCGGTCGTAGTTGCGGTCGGGCGACTGGCAGAGCACGACCTTCGGCTGCACCTGTCGAATCACTCGGCTCAGTTCGCAACGCAGCCGGAGGTTCGCTTCCACACGCCCGTCGGGGTGGCCGAGAAAGATCAGGTCGTCGACGCCGACGGTCGCGGCCGCAGCGGTTTGCTCCTTGCGGCGCTGCGATGCCATCTCGGCGCGGCTCATCGCGCGATCGCTTCCACCCGCGTCGCCATCGGTGACCAAGCAGTACGTGACATGTGCCCCGTGCGCAGTCAGCGTGGCGATCGTTCCAGCCGAGCCAAAGTCGACATCGTCGGGATGGGCGACGATCACGAGCAAACGCTCGACCTCGGCGGGCAACAACATGACGCCATCCTACGACCTACGCTCGGATGATGGTCCCCACCGATGTCCCCCTCGGCACCTTCGATCTATCGAATCCGGAGTTCTGGCTGCAACCACGCGAGTTCCGCGAGGGCGCATTCGCCACTCTGCGTCGCGAGCAGCCGGTCAGTTGGAACGACGAAAGGGAATACGCCGGCGCGCCAATCCCCAAAGGCCGCGGCTACTGGTCACTCGTCAACCACGACGACGTGTGGCACGTCAGTCGCAGCCCACACATTTTCGCCAGCGGCCAGGGAGTGTTCATCGCCGACCTGCCAATCGAGATCTCCGAGTTTTTCGGGTCGATGATCGCGATGGACGATCCCCGGCACTTCCGTTTGCGCTCGATCGTGTCGAAGGGCTTCACCCCGCGTGAGATCAGCCGCGTCGAGGAGTACGTGCGCGTGCGGGCCACACGCGTCGTCGATCGGCTGCTGGAACAATTCCCGGAACGAGAGTGCGACTTCGTCAACGAAGTGGCTGCCCCGATGCCGCTGCAAATTATCTGCGAAATGATGGGCATTCCCGCTGAGGACGAAGCTCAAGTCCTTCACTGGACAAATGTGATCCTCGGAGTCGGCGACCCCGAGTTCACCACCTCGTTCGATGATCTGATCGAGGCCGGGATGGGAATCTTCGGCTACGCGCAGGCGCTCGGTGAGGACCGCAAGGCCAACCCGCGCGACGACTTGACCTCGACGATGATGAACTCCGATGTCGACGGCGAGGGCATGACCGCTCAAGAGTTCGGTTCGTTCTTCACTCTGCTGGTCGTCGCCGGCAATGAAACGACGCGGACAGCCATCAGCCATGGGATGCACCTACTGACGCAACATCCAGATCAACGTGCTGCGTGGTGGGACAACTTCGATGTCAACTCGCGAACGGCTGTCGAAGAAATCGTGCGCTACTCGACGCCTGTCATCCACTTTCGCCGCACCGCCACCGTCGATACCGAGATCGGCGGCCAGGCAATCAAGGCTGGCGACAAGCTGGTGCTGTGGTACTGCTCGGCCAATCGCGACGAGAAGCTCTACGCCGATCCACACACCTTCGACGTCCTGCGGCCGCTGCAGCCGATGCAGGTTGGGTTCGGAGCCGGTGGCCCCCACTTCTGCCTTGGTGCGAACCTTGCACGCCGCGAGATCACTGTCATGTTCGACGAGCTACGGCGTCGGCTTCCCAGCATGCACACGGTCGGCGAGCCCGAATACCTGCAGAGCAACTTCGTCAACGGCATCAAGCGCATGCGCTGTGCCTGGTGAGTAGTGAGAGGTAACGAGAACTAGCTGGTGCGAGCGTCGCGCGGCAGGTGCTCGACATCGCTGAGGCGATTCAGCGAGAACGTGTGACCGTCGGTCATCTCCATCGTCGAAAGTCGGGTGATCGACGCATGTTGCGTGACGAAGCGATCCCACTCCCACGGCACCGGATCGAGCCCGAGGAGATGGCACAACAAGACGCCGTTCGTGCCGGCGTGGGCGATGATCGCGACTCGCCAATCGGGGCGATCGAGATGCCACATTGGCAGCGTTTGGCGCGACCGATACATGCCCCGCGCCGCCCAATGTGTCTCGGCCCCGGCGCGCACGCGCTCGACGAAGTCGCGAGGCGGTTCTCCGCCGCCTGCTAATCCGTTCCAGCGTTCTTCCGCGGGACGCTGCCGATCTTCCTCGTACGCCGTGCGGGCCAACTCGAAAGGCGTGCCGTGCCAGTCGGGCTCGCGAATCTCGGACAAGAACGGCTCAATGACTTCGACGCGACTCTGTGCGGCCAACAACGGTGCCGCTGTTTGGCGAGCACGCTGCAGCGGTGAGACGAAGATCTCGTCGAACGTCTCGTCGCGCAGGACTTCGCCAACGCGCTCGGCTTGCAACTGACCTAGTTCAGTGAGCGGCGGATCGACGACGTTGAGGCCGTCGCGAACCCACTCGGGCTGACCGTGACGAATGAGAACGATGTCCATGACCTTGACGATGGTAGCGGAGGTAACGTCGCAGACGTGGAGCCCCCCTTTCAAATGAAGCCCGGGACAACACCCGGATTCGCGGCTGGGTGGTACCCGGACCCGACGCATCGCTTCGAGTTCCGGTACTACAACGGCGAGCGTTGGACTGCAGATGTCGCCCGCCAGAACACTCGCTACATCGATCCTGTCGGGTCGCCGCTGCCGACATTTTCGGCACCACCCTCCCGAGCCATGGCCATCACGGCCTTCGTGTTCGCGTTGTGTTCTATTGCCCTCGCCTGGCTGCCATTCCTCTTCGTCGTTGGCGCGGCCGGTGCCATCGTGGCGGCGATCTTGGGCGTCATTGTCTTGCGCCGATCAGCGCGCAGCACGGCCGCCGGCGCCCCTGTCGCGATCGGGCAGGGCCTGGCCATCGCGGCACTTTGCTGCGCAATCGCGGCGATGGGGTTGTGTGTGGTCGGATTCCAACTCACCCGCATCGTGCTGCGCGAGGTCGACGAACTGGTCAACCCCGGACCTCACGATGCGCAGATCGATCGTTGCCAGGCGCAAGACGGACGGGTGGTCGCCGAGGGGACAATCCGCAACCGCGGCACGGAGACGAACGGCTACTCCATCACCATCGCCTATCGCCTTGATGGCGAACGTTGGGAAACCGACACTGTGAGCGTGCTCGATGTTGCTGCTGGCGACACCGCCGAATTCGCCACCAGCAGCGACTCGGTGAACTTCTCGCCTGCGATCGTGACCTGCACCATCGAAAGCGTTTACGGGCCACCCCCGTTCAGTAACTGACTTTCAGTAACTGACTTTCAGTAACTGACTTTCAGTAACTGACTTTCAGTAACTGATGACGTCAGACAGCAGTCGACGCCACCCATGCCTCGTACATGCGGGCGTAGACGCCGCCGCGCTGTACAAGCTCGGAGTGCGGACCATCATCGACCAGGCGACCATGATGTAGCACCAGCACACGGTCGGCCCGCGCGGCGGTCGACAGCCGATGCGCGATCGCGATCGTGGTGCGACCGGATGCGAGGCGTTCGAGTGCACGGGCAAGCCGCACCTCGGTCAGCGCGTCGACCGACGATGTGGCCTCGTCGAGTATCAGCACTGCGGGGTCGACGAGTGAGGCGCGAATCAGCGCCACCAGCTGGCGCTCACCCGCCGATAGCTGAGAACCACGCGAACCGACCTCGGTGTCGAGGCCGTCGGGCATCGTCTCCAGCCAATCGCGCAAGTCGAGCACATCGATCGCTCGCTCAAGGTCGGCTGGTGTCAGTTCTGGATGCGCAAACGAGAGGTTTGCGGCGATCGTTCCCTCGAACAAGAACGGTTCTTGCGGCACGACAGTCAGCCGATCGCGCAGATCGGCGTTCGCCACCCGCGTCAGTGAGATCCCGCCGACTGACACCGTGCCCGCGGTCGGGTCGGCCAAGCGCGCGATCAGGCGGCCGAGTGTCGTCTTGCCCGAGCCGGTCTCGCCGACGATGGCCACCTGCTGGCCAGCGGGAATGTGGGCGCTGACTCCCATCAGCACCGGCGGCTCGTCCTCGTCGCCACGGGTTCGATAGCTGAAATCGACTCGATCGAGGCTGACGGTCAACGGGCCAGCAGGCAACTGCTGTGGTTGATCGGGTTCGGGCGGACCGATCGGTATCTCCAGCACTCCGAGCACCCGTCGCATCCCAGCCACGGCCGTTTGGGTCTGGTCGAGAACTTCCGTGAACTCGGCGATCGGTTCCAAGAATCGGTAGGTGAGGAACAAGAACCCGACCATTGCTCCGGCGGTGAGTCCGCTCGCTGGCCCACGGAGCAGTCCGACGGTGACGACCCCGGCGACTGTGAGGACACTGAACACTTCGCCGGATGGGAAGAGGAATGCTCCGATTGTTCCCGCCCGAATGTAGGCGTTCGAGCGTTCGTGGCTGGCCGACTCAACGCGCTGTGCGTATTCCCCGGTTGCTTCGTAGGCGCGCAGCGTTTCAGCACCCTCGATCGTCTCCGCGACCTGCGTCATCACCTCAGCGTTGGTAACACGCGTCTTGTCGTACGCACGCGCGAGATGGCTTTGCACTCGCCGCAGGACATACGCAAGCGGTGCGGCGATCGCAAAGGCAACAAGTGCCAGCACCCAGTCGTATGCCAGCATCACGCCCGCAACCATCAGCATGAGGGTGCTGTCGAGCAGCCACGCGATTCCGCCCCATTGAAAGAACTGCGAGAGCGTCTCGACATCGCTGGTGACTCGGGCCACGAGCGCACCCTTACGTTCCTCGCTGTGGTCGGCGATGCTCAGACGGTGAATGTGCGCAAACAACCGAACGCGCAGACCGTAGAGCGCCTCCTCACTGCGTCGCCCCAACCGCGCAACCGCGGTGCGCTGTGCGTAGGTAGCAATTGCGATCACGACAAGAGCAATGCCCGCCAGCATGGTTACAACGTCGACCTGTACGTCGTCCTTGCGGAACCCGCGGTCGATCGCCTGCTGAATGAGGATCGGGATCGTGACGCGACCGCCAGCGCCGACCATGGCCAGCGCAAGAGTCAACCCGAAGCCGGTTCGCAGCGCGGGTGCCGCGCGGACGCCGCGACCGATTGTCTCGACTGCAGTCCAGCGGCTGATTGGCTCGCTCATGACAGCAACTCAGATTCCAGCTCGGCGCGATCGTGTTCGAAGGCTTCGATCAGATTCCGATACGCGACCACATCGCGCATCAGTTCTTCGTGACGACCGTGAGCGACGACGACACCCTCCTCGAGGAAAAGCACATCGTCGGCAAGCGCAATTGTGGAGGGACGACTGGCAACAGCGATGACCGTCGTCGTCTGCAAACCCGCTCGCAGGTTGGCCAGCACCTTGGCCTCGGTGGTCGGATCGAGCGACGAGGTCGTGTCGTCGAGCAGCAACACGGCTGGCTGGCACACAAGGGCCCGCGCCAGCGCGAGACGTTGCCGTTGCCCGCCCGACAGCCCGACGCCGCGCTCGCCGATTTCGGTATCGAGTCCGTTGGGCAGATCACGCAGAAAGCCGGCCTCGGCTATGTCGAGCGCCGTGTCGATCGCAACGGCGTCGACTGCGGCGCCCAGCGTGATGTTGTCGCGAACCGAGCCAGCGAGTAAGAACGGCTCCTGGAACACCAACCGTGTGCCCGCCGCAGGGACGCTGATTGTTCCCGAACCTGCCTCGATGAGTCCCGCGATCACGTGTAACAGGGTGGTCTTACCCGCGCCGGTGGCACCGACGACCGCAACAGTGCGTCCGGCATCGATGGTCGCGTTGACTCCGCACAACACTTCACGGTCGCCGTCGTGGCTGTAGTGCAGATCCTGCAACTGAACGACGCCCGTGTCGTTGCGGTGCAACAGGCGGGCAGGGTCGGCGACCATCGGTTGGTCGAGCAGACTCTGAATTCGGTTCCATCCAGCAAGCGAGTGCGGCACCTCGGACAATGCAAAACCGATGAGGCGCAGCGGAAACACCAGCAGCGTAAAGAGGTAGATGAAGCTGGTGAGCTCGCCGACCGTCATCGAGCCGTCGCGAACGCGATACGCGCCGCCGACAAGCAGGCCAGCGTTGACGACAGTTGGAATGCCGTCGAGCAGCGACTCGAATGTGCTGCGCAGTCTGACGGCGCTCAACCGCGCCGCACGCAGGCGCCGTGCGATCACTGCCAAGCGCTCGGTCTCGCGTTCTTCGGCGCCGAAGGACTTCACGACTGCTACCCCGTCGAAACTCTCGTGCACGGCTGCGCTGAGATTGCCGAGCTCGTCCTGGGCCGTATTGAAGTACTGCTCGACGCGTCGCTGGTAGCCAATGTTGAGCGCGATCAGGCACGGAAAGACGGCGACAGCTGCCAGACCGAGCGGCAGGTCGGTGATCACCAACCAAACGCTCGACAGCCCGACCAACACGATCACCCCGGTTGCGAACGGCAGCGGCCCGAGAACGGCAGTCGCCGCTTCGGCATCGACACCGGCGCGCGTGATGAGGTCGCCGGTCGTTTGCTGACGATGCCACGGAACGGGTTGCTGTGCCAGCCGTTGCACCACCTGCGAGGTGAGTCGTTCGGTGACCCGCCACGCTGTGCGACCGGCCCACGTACGCCGAACAATCACGCCGAGGGCGCGTACGAGGCCGACGAGGATCAGCGCACCGAGCACCACCAGCACCCGACCCTTGGAGACAGAGCCCTCGTTGAATCGTGGGGCGATGAGATCGTCGGTGATCAGCTGGACGATCGCTGCTGAGAGAACGGTGCAGGCAGCGAACACTGCAGCCCCGCCGACGGCCGTGAAGAACAAGCGCTTGTGGTGCTTGACAAGCGCCCGCACCAGCCGGAAAGCCACGCGCAGACGACCGCGCGACAGTTCCAGCGTGTTTCCAGACATGCCACTCGTTCTATCAGTGCGACCCGCCTTCCACGGCACGAATATGACGCGTTCGCTGAGCAGCCCGTAGCCTGCGCTCGTGAACCAGGTCGACGCTGCTCTGCTCGCGCTACGGATCGTGTTCGGGCTTTTTCTCGCCTACCACGGCTACAACAAGGTGTTCGGCGGCAATGGCCTGGCCGGCACGGCGAGGTGGTTCGGTGGCATGGGAATGCGCTGGCCAAAGTGGCAGGCGCGGCTGGCGGCAACAACCGAAATCGGTGCTGGGCTCCTGTTCGCAGTCGGCCTCGTCACCCCCGTCGCCGCGGCTGGCGTGATCGGCGTGATGATCGTCGCGATCGTGGTCAGCCACTGGAAGGTTGGCTTCTTCATCTTCAAGCAGGGTGAGGGTTGGGAATACTGCGCTTCAATCGCAGTCGTTGCGCTGGCGGTCGCCACGATGGGCGGTGGCCGATGGTCGCTCGACAACGCCTTCGACATCGCATTCCAGGGTTGGTGGGGCACAGCGGTGGCCGCGACCCTCGGCGTCGGTGGTGCCGTGCTACAACTTGCGCTCAGCTACCGACCTGGAAAGTCGACATGAGCGACACCGACACTCTCCCGATGGCCCCGAAGCACGGCTGGTTTGTCCGCGTCATCCTCCTTCTCGTCTGCGGGCTCCTCGCTGCCATGTGGGTCTACTACTTCTTCTTCGCGCCGGAGCGGGGCGTGTACCAGCTGGAAGACACCAGCTGGCGTGAGAAGGCGTCACCGATCTGCGAGGCAGCACAGGCCGAGCGCGCGGAACTGGTCGAGACCAGCGACGGGTTCATCAGCAACCCCACGCCTGAGCAGATGCTGGAACGCGCCGAGATCGTCGACCAAGCCACCGACATCGTCGAGCAGATGCTCGACGACATCGTGGCGATCCCCGTCGACAACGACGACGACCGACTTCGCCTGGCCACGTTCGAAGAGAACTATCGCCTCGTCATCGTCGACCGCCGGCGCTACACCGCAGCACTGCGCGATCTGAAGTTCGAGCCGTACACCGAAACCGTCGTCGGCGGCGGGCCGGTATCGAACGTCGTGTTCGACTTCACGGCTGGCGTGAAGAGCAACGACGTCCCCGAGTGCTCGCCGCCCGGCGAGCTCGGCGGCCGCATCGAGCCGTAATCAATCGACGGCGACCCAGCCCTTGCCTTCCTCATAGCGACGAATGACCTTTGCCGGCGAACCGACGGCGACGCTGCGATCGGGAATCTCGCCGGTGACGACCGAGTTGGCGCCAATCGTGACGTGCGCACCAATACGAGCGCCGGGCAGCACCACGGTGCCGTACCCGAGCCATGACCCGTTGCCAATACTGACAGCGCGTTCCGGCTGAGTTTGCTGCGAAATCGGACGTGTGATGTCGTCGTACCCGTGGTTTTGGTCGGTGATGTACACGTTGTGCCCGGTCCACACATCGTCACCGATGTCGATGGAGAAGTGACCAACAATGCCGCAGCCCTTCCCGATCAAGCAGCGATCTCCGATGCGTACGACAGGGTCAGTCAGGCACTCTTGGCCAGGCATCATCCCGGCCGAGAGCGTGACCTGCGGGCCGATCATGGTGCCCTCGCCAATCTGGATGTAACGCTCGTTGAAGATCGTGTTGGCGGGGAAGCAAATGATGCTGTGCTGGCCGAAATGGCCGAATCGACGACCGGCCGCATCCTGCGGCCCAATCGACCCCACGCGACACACCCAGGCCCACAGCCGCCGAATCCGCTCTCCAGCGAAGCGTGCGACCGCCGCCCGCACTCTTGAACGCATGGCGGCGACGCTACAGCCAGATGGCGTTAGCATGAACAAATTGTGACGCGCACTCTCGGTACGACAGAGGCAGACTCGCTGCGTCACCCTGTGGCGAAGGGATACCTAGTTCACGGTGTCACCGCCTTCGGTGCCGTCTGTGGCATGTTCGGCCTGATCGCAGTGGCCGACGGCGACCCCAAGGAAGCCATCATCTGGCTCGCCGTTGCGATGATCCTCGATGGCATCGACGGACTCGGCGCCCGGAAGTGGCACGTTCGCGAGAACGTGCCCCGCATCGATGGCTACACGCTCGACCTGATCGTCGATTTTGTGACGTGCATCGTGGTGCCGGTCCTGTTCCTCCACAAGTTCGACATGCTTCCCGACGGTTGGTCGCTGGTCATCGGTGCCTTCATCCTGTTCATGTCGGCACTCTGGATGTCGCGCACTGATCAAATGACCGACGATCACTTCTTCAATGGCTTCCCGTGCGAGTGGAACATGATCGTGCCGACGCTGTATCTGCTCGACTCGCCGAAGTGGTTCACGACAGTCGCTTGCATCCTGCTGGCATTCACTCAGCTGACGAATTGGAAGTTCCTGCACCCGATGCGAGTGCGCAAGTGGCGACCACTGACCATCTCCGTCACCATCGCGTGGCTCGCGATCGTGCTGTTGATGACGGCCGACTTGCCGATGCACAACAGAGCCGGCGACCTCCTGCTGATTGCGTGCCCGTCCTACATCGTCGGACTCGGCGTGTGGCGAACGCTGCGCGATGTCGCGCCGCTGGGCGAACAAGCCGGCGACGCGCGACCTCTCGCTGCAGGCTGATGCAACTGGCCGGGTGCCTCACCGACGTTCCTGGAGTTCGGGTCGGACACGTTTCACGCGTCGGCCGCGGGTGGCGAACAGGAACAACCGTTGTGTTGCTGCCGTCCGGAACCGTCGGCGGCGTCGACGTTCGCGGCGGTGGGCCTGGTACTCGCGAAACTGACCTACTGCACCCCACCGCAACAATCAACGAGGTTCACGGAATCTGCCTGACGGGTGGAAGCGCATTCGGGCTCGCCGCCGCATCGGGCGTCATGACCTACCTTGCGGGTCGCGGCATTGGCTTTCACGTCGGTCCGGCGGCCCACGAAGTCGTCCCGATTGTCCCGGCCGCGGTGATCTTCGACCTCGGACGCGGCGGAAAGTTCGACAATTGTCCGGACGAGGGCTTCGGACAACGCGCTGCCGCGGCGGCGCGCGCGCACGCGACCCCCAACGGTGCAATCGGGGGTGGCACGGGAGCACGATCGCACGGCTTGCAAGGGGGCCTTGGTTCGGCGAGCGCATTGGTGGCGAACGACACCTGGGCCGATGGCACCGTGGTTGCCGCCATGGCGGTGGTCAACTCGGCTGGATCGGTCATCGATGTGGAGTCCGGTCTGCCGTGGATGCCAGGCCACACACACCTACGCCCCCCGAGCGAGTCCGATCGAGCCCGGCTGCAGGCCCACCTCGCAAGCGCAACCCCGGCGCTCAACACCACGATCGGCATCGTCGCCACCACGGCATCGCTGACGAAGGCCGAGTGTTCCCGAGTGGCCACCGTCGCCCACGATGGGTTGGCGAGGGCGATCCGGCCCGTTCACTCCATGCTCGATGGCGACACAATCTTCGCCGTCGCTACCGGCCGCGACGAGTTGCCATCGAGCCAACAAGCGGACAGGGCGCGCAACGCCGGGCTGAACGCAATTTTGGTGGCCGCTGCCGATTGTTTCGCGATCGCGTGCACCAACGCCATCGTCGCCGCCGAATCCAATGGCGGCGCCCCCGCCTATCGCGACCTGTGTCCGAGCGCCTTCCATGCCTGACGGCAGGTAACGTTCCAGAAGAGGTCCCAGCTTCATGACTAGCGCCACGAACGACCGCCCAAAGTTCACGGTTCCCGATCTCGCGCGTATGAAGGCGCTCAGCGAGCGGATCACCATGATCACTGCGTACGACGCCACCTTTGGCCGTCTCGTCGATCTGGCGGGGGTCGACCTGATCCTGGTCGGCGACAGCGTCGGCATGGTCGTACAGGGGGAAGCCAACACCATCACGGTCGAGCTCGACGAAATGGCCTACCACGTGCGCCTGGTCGCGCGAGCACAACCGAAGGCGCTCATCATCGGCGACCTTCCGTTCGGCAGCTATCAAGTCAGCCCGCAGCAAGCAGTCGAAAGCTCGATTCGCTTGATGAAGGAGGGCGCCGAATGCGTGAAACTGGAAGGTGGCGTGGTCATGGCCGAAACGATTCAGGCCATCACCCGCGTCGACATTCCGGTGATGGGTCACATCGGGTTGACGCCTCAGAGCGTGCACCGCATGGGCGGCCACAAAGTGCAAGGCAAGAAGAGCGGCTGGGAGGCGGGGGGCCGCGAGCGACTGCTGGAGGATGCCCACGCCGTCGAACAAGCTGGCGCGATCGCCATTGTGATCGAAGGCGTACCGCGCGACCTCGCAAAAGAGATCACCAACAAGCTCTCGATCCCGACGATCGGTATCGGGGCCGGCCCCGACTGTGACGGACAGGTGCTGGTGCTGCACGACGTCGTCGGTCTCAGCGAGCGCGACCTGAAGTTCACCAAGCACTTCGCCGACTTGCGTACCGCCGCGATTACCGCCACGGAGGCTTTCATTTCCGAAGTGCGCGACGGCAGCTGGCCCGACGACGCACACAGCTTCCACTGATCGGCAATGAGCGTCCCCGGCCCTGCCGTCATCGATCAACCCGCCGCGCTGACCGCGTGGTCTGATCGACAGCGAGCTGCTCACACACGCGTTGCGCTGGTGCCAACGATGGGTGCGCTGCACGACGGCCACCTCGCGCTGATCACGGAGGCCCGCACCCACGCCGACGTCGTCATCGTCAGCATTTTCGTCAACCCGTTGCAGTTCAACCGCCGCGACGATCTCGATGCTTACCCGCGGCCGTTCTCCGACGACATTGAGATCTGCCGTCGCCACGGCGTCGACGTCGTCTACGCACCGTCGGCAGCGGCGATGTATCCGGAGGGCTTTCAAACACACGTCGAGCCAGGGGCGTTGGCCGAGGTGCTGGATGGCCCCTCGCGCCCTGGGCACTTTCGCGGCGTCACCACCGTCGTCGCCAAACTCTTCGGCGCCGCGCGCCCACACGCCGCGGTCTTCGGCCAAAAGGACTTCCAGCAGCTGGCGATCATCCGCCGTATGGTCGCCGACCTCGACATGGCGATCGAGATCATCGGAGTACCGACCGTGCGCGAGAACGACGGACTCGCCTTGTCCAGTCGCAATCGTCGCCTCTCGGCTGCCGAGCGGTCGGCGGCGGTGATCGTTCCGCGCGCGCTCGCTGCCATCGCGACGGCCGCCGAGGGCGGCGAACGGGATTGCGCACGCCTGCAAGCGATCGGTCGAGCGGTCGTCGACAGTGAACCACTCGCCCGCCTCGAGCAACTCGAGATCGTCGACCCCGGCACACTGCGATCACTTTCCTCCGTCAGCAGCAACGCACCAGCGCTCGCCGTCACCGCGGTTTGGTTTGGCGAGGTTCGCCTGATCGACAACCGACTCATAGGCTGACGCAGTGCGCGAACTGTCCGATCTTTCGCTCTGGCACTCCAACATGTCCGACGACGAGTGGGGGCCGGCGCGGGCAGCCCTCGATGGCGATCAGCAGGTCGATGTTGCGATCGTCGGCGCCGGCTACACCGGATTATGGACCGCGTACTACCTCTTGCAGCGCGACCCTCGGTTGCGCGTCGCGATCCTCGAAGCCAACGTTGTCGGGTTCGGTGCCAGCGGCCGCAACGGAGGCTGGTGCTCGTCGATTCTTCCGATGGGCCTCGACGAGATGGCGGCCAAGAGCTCGCGCGACGACGCATTCCGTTTCCAGGATGCCATGCACGAGACGGTGCGCGAAGTCGGCCGTGTCGTGCAATCTGAGGCAATCGAGTGCGACTTCACACAGGGCGGCTACCTCAGCCTGTGCCGAAGCGACATGCAACTGCAGCGCGCGATCGACCACACGAATCAAATGCAGTCGTACGGCTTCACCGGCGACGACTACCGCATGCTGTCGCAATCGGAGGCGTTAGAGCGCTGCGGCGCAACGGGTGTCGTCGGCGCTTCGTTCACTCCCCACTGTGCTGTCGTACACCCTGCGCGTCTCGCTCGTGGGTTGGCGCGGGTGGTCGAGCGCAAGGGCGCGACGGTCTTCGAGCACACGCGCGTCACGGCGATCAAGTCGCGATCGGTGCGCACAGAGCGCGGCACGGTCACCGCCGGCGTCGTCGTCCGAGCAACTGAGGCATTCACCCCGCAATTGCGAGGCATGCGCCGCAGTGTTGCTCCGCTCTACTCACTGATGATTGCCACCGAGCCACTCCCGAAAAGCTTCTGGGAGGAAGCGCGCCTTCACGAGCGCAGCTCATTCAACGATGGTCGGCACATGGTCATCTACGGCCAGCGCACCGCTGACGATCGCTTTGCGTTTGGCGGGCGCGGAGCTCGCTATCACTGGGGAAGCAGGATCCGACCGGAGTTCGACCGCAACGAGCGCGTGCACGATTTGATCCATCAAACACTTCGCGAATTGTTTCCGGCTATCGGCGACGCCGAGATCACCCACCGCTGGGGTGGAGCAGTTGCTGGTGCCCGCGATTGGTGGTGCCAGGCATCATTCGATCGGACGACGGGCATCGCCGCCGCGGGGGCCTACCTGGGTGACGGGGTCAGCACCACCAACCTCGCCGGTCGCACGCTCGCCGATCTGATCACCGAAACGGCGAGTGACCTGACGACGCTGCCGTGGGTCGGACACCGCTCGCGAAAGTGGGAGCCGGAACCGTTGCGCTTCATCGGCATCAACTCGATGGTGCAGCTGCCGATCGGCGCTGATCGCCACGAGGAGAAGAAGGGCAAGCCCTCACGATGGCGGGAAGCGATCCTGAAGCGGCTCACCGGCCACTGACGCTGCCGGTTCCATGGCCGTCAGCGATGAAGGTGCGGGTCGTCGACCTGCGCGCGCAGCCTGAGCGTGTACACCGAGTCGCCCGACAGCACCGCACTGCGACCCAGCAGCCGGCCGGCTTGCCAATTCGAGAGCCCGAGTTCGGGTTGGTCGAGCGCGAACTGACCATCGACCCAGCGAGTGAACCCGTTGCCGACGAACGGCGCATCGATAGCGCGGTAGAAGGCCTCGTGTTCGGCCTGATCGTCGCTGATCAGCGAGGCAACCAAGTGCGGGCTGTACTTATTGCACTGCTCGATCGCCTGCGCCACGTCGTCGACGACGACGAGCGCCACTTCTGGGACGGCGTCCCATTCCCACTCGTGGGCCAGACAGACATGGTCGATCGAGAGGTCGTGGATGATTGGCTCGACACCGCGCTCAGCCGCGGCTTCGCGCGCCGCTGCGTGGAAGCGCGGGACGAGGTCGGCCGCGCGCGAACGAACGATGCAGCAAACATTCAGTGTGTTGCACACCTTGCGATCGAGTGAATGCCGCACGGCAAGCGCAAAGTTGTCGGAGTTTGCCGACTCGGCCGCAACCAACCAGGCGCCGCCGGTGCCGTGCAGACTTGCCGTCACCCCGTGCTGCCGAGCAACTGCACCAAGCTGTGCGACCGCAGCACCCGAGCCACGGGCAACAGCAAGCGACAGGCGCTGATCGCTGAACAGCGCCCAGCCGGCAGCATGAGCGACGCTGTCGACGAGCTGCACCGCGCCGGGCGGGAGCCCGGCGTGCGCGAGTGCTGGCTGGACGGCGGCGGCCATGATCGCTCGCGCCGTTCCCAGCGCATCGCTACCGATGCGGAACACCACGGTGTTGCCGGTGCGCAGCACACCCGTCGCATCGGCGAACACGTTCGGACGGCCCTCGAAGACAAACCCGACAACGCCGAGCGGGTCGCGCCACTGCTGCACCGCCCATTGCTCGTGGCGCACCTCCCCGACCTGCTGCGAGCGCCGGGTCGCGGTGTCGCGCCACACCCGTAACCCGGCAATCATGTCGGCGCGCATCGCGCGCGACAGCTGCAGCCGCCCGGTGCTTCGTCCGCGCTCGGCGGCTGCGAGCACGTCAGCGGCGTTTGCAGCCGCGATCGGGCCGAAGCTGGCGTCGTCGTCCAGTCGGCGCGCGAAGTCGTCGTAGAACGCTGTGATCTGCTCGTCGCTCGCATCGGCCAGCGCCGTGAAGGCATCAACGGCGGCCTCGACCGCAGCCGTGACAAGCGAGTGCTCTGCCTGAGGGATGTGCAGCAGATCGCCTGTCGTTTGCACGACGACCAGGCGGTCGCCAGCGCGGAAGGCCGCCGCCAGCGATTCGGGAACCGTGGTGACGCGGTCGCCGCCGAAGACGATGCTCTGGCCGCTCACCAACGATTCCAATCGCCCGCTTGTCATCGCCTGTAGCGTACGACGCGCATGAGCTCGGATCGCCTTTACCTGCGACAGTTGTTATCCGGCCGCGATTTCGCGGTCAACGACCCCGTCGCGCAGCAGATGGTCAACTTCGTCTACGCGGTGGGCGATCGTCAGACCAACGAATGCCTCCTGATCGATCCCGCCTACGCGGTCAACGAGTTGCTCGACATCGTCGAGGCCGACGGCATGCGAGTGACCGGCGTGCTGGCAACGCACTTCCATGCCGATCACATTGGCGGCAACCTGATGGGGCACCAACTGGAAGGGGTCGCCACGCTGCTCGAACGGTGCAGCTGCCCGGTGCACGTGCAGCGCGACGAGACCCCGTGGGTGACGCGCACCAGCGGTCTGACTGTCGATCAATTGGTGCAGCACTCCGGCGGCGACACCGTGCAGGTAGGCGAGATCACCGTCACGCTCGTACATACTCCCGGGCATACGCCGGGCAGTCAGTGCTTTCACGTCGACGGGCGCTTGATCAGCGGAGACACGTTGTTTCTCGACGGATGCGGTCGTACCGACTTCCCCGGCAGCGACCCGGCCGCGATGTACGACAGCCTGCAAACGCTGGCCTCGATGCCGACTGGCACCGTCGTCTACCCGGGGCACCACTACTCACCGCCGTACAGCGCCACCATCGACGACATCCGCGCCAGCAACTACGTCTACCGTCCCGCCACCAAAGACCAGTGGCTCACCATGTTCGGTTCCTAATCGCGGATTACACGAACGCGAAGACGATGGTGCTCACTCCGGCGGCGCACAGCAGGATCAGCACCATCACGCGAAAGCGTTCACCGTGGAAGTGCTTGCGCATTGGCCAGCCGAGGCCTTGACCCAACGCCCACGCAGGCAACGCCACCAGCGCCGCATCGACCCCCTGACGGGTGATCTTGCCGTCAGCGATGAAGAGCGCGAGGCCACCAACGCTGCTGAAGGCGAAAGTTGCTGAGATCGTCGCCCGGAAGTGTTCCGGAGATAGGCGGCGCGCCTGCATATCGAAGACCAGTGGCGGCCCGTTGGTGCTGAGCGAGGTGTTCAACACACCGGAGACAAAGCCAAGCCCAACGTCCATTCGTGGTCCCACGTGCGCCAGGTTGAGGTTGCGCGCCAGCAGCGCAGTCGCCGCGAGCACCGAGAACCCGAGCGTGAGCTGCAGCGCAAAGTCGCTGACGACGTTGAGGATCACCAAGCCCAGCGGCATTCCGAGAAAGCAGCCGAGCAGCAATCGCTTAAGCAGCGGTATCTGCGCGTGCTCGCGCAGGCGAATTGCCAGCCAGACGCTGGAGAGAACGCCGACCAGCGCGCTGACGACCACCGCCTGTTCGACGGGCACGGCGATGACCATGATCGGCATGCACAGCAACGCGAACCCAAAGCCGGCTATCGCCTGCACGAAAGCTGCCACAAAGATCGCCGAGGCAATCACGATCAACTGGCCGGTGGTCACAGGGCGAGTCTGCCACCTACGCTGCAACGCAGTGAGAGCGCTGCCGATTGTCGAACCGACGGACTCCGATGCGGCGGAGCGCATCGACGCAGCTTGTCGCACTGTCGGATTCTTCGCCGTTCCGCTCGACGTATCACTGCGGCCGCTACGCGACGAGGTCATTGCGCTCGCCACCGAGTTCTTCGCGCTCCCTGAAAGCGAGAAGGCCAAGGTCTCCATGGCAGTCGGCGGTCATGCGTGGCGCGGCTGGTTTCCTCTCGGCGGCGAGCTGACCTCCGGCGTACCCGACCGCAAGGAGGGTTACTACTTCGGCACGCACTTGCCGCCCGATCCACGCCCGCTACACGGTCGCAACATTTGGCCAGCGCATCCAGCGCAGCTCGAGCAGGCCGTCACCGCCTGGATGACCGCGATGAAATCGTTGGGGCAGCAGCTACTGCGGATCATGGCAGCGGGCCTCCAGCAGCCAGCCGATCTGTTCGAGCGCGACTTGACTGCACAGCCCACCGAGCTGTTTCGCATCTTTCGCTACCCACCGCACCCAGCTGGCGACAGCAACACGTGGGGCGTCGCCGAGCACAGCGACTACGGCCTGCTCACGCTGCTGGCGACCGACGGCACGCCGGGACTAGAGGTCAACTCGCAGGGCGAATGGATTCCGGCACCCGCCGACGCCGATCTGCTGATCTGCAACCTCGGCGACATGCTCGATCGCCTGACTGGTGGCCGCTATCGCAGCACGCCTCACCGCGTGCGCAACCACGCAGGCAGCGACCGTTACTCGTTGCCCTACTTTCTCGATCCCGGCTGGGACGCAGTGGTCGAACCGCTCGCCTTCACCGACGCGTGCGACGTCTCATCGGCCCACCGGGCGCGCTGGGACAAGGCCAACTTGAGCGAGCTCAGCGGCACGTATGGCACCTGGCTGAGCCGGAAGGTCGGCAAGGTATTTCCCGAGCTCGCCGACAAGACGCTGCGCAGTTGAGGCCACCCGCCCGCTAGCGGGCGAGGGTGTACGTGCGCGCTTCGCGGTCGACGGCGACCGCTCGCCAGCCGTCGGCAAGGTGCGGCGCCATTGCGTCGCGAACTGCCAGGCGCGCGTGGAAGGCCTCGGCTGACGACGACGCGATCTGCTCCGGAGACACCGGGGGCACGTCGAGGTCGAAGCGTTCGGTGAAGGTCGGTCGCTCGCCGATCAAGTACCACTGCACCGTGAGTCGATCACTGGGCAGCGAGCCGTTGATACCCCCGAGTGCGCCGTAGTGATTGACGTGGTATGTGATTCCCAAAGCGCCGAGCTTGTTCAGGTTGAGATGCGCATTCGTCAACTGCAGCGGGTCGAATGTCCAGCGCATTGACGTCACGCCATTGGCGAGACACCATTCCGCCTGCCGGCGCTTCAGTTGTTCACCGAGACCACCGCGTCGATACTGCGGGTCGACGGCCAAGTAGTGCGAATGCAACACATCAGCCTCGTGCGTGCGAAACCCGAAGACCGATCCGATCATCCGATCGTCCTCGAAGGCGCCGATCGCGACACCGCCCTCTTCAATGCACGCAACAAGCATGTTCACCGACACGCGGTCGTCGTCGCCGCCCCAGATGCGAGCTTCGAACTCTGGCATCACCGCCAGTTGGTCGGCCGTTCGCAGGACACGAAAGTCGATGGTCATGGACGGATCACCTCGACGCTTTCGGTGACCTCCTTCATGAAGTCGCGATCGAGAGTGACACCAATGCCAGGTCCACTCGGCACCGGCATCACTCCGTTGGTCGCTTCCAACTGCTGCTCTGTGATGTCGCGCGCATACGTGCGACTGGCCGATGCGGTGTCGCCGGGAAACACGAAGCCCGGCATCGTCGCGAGGTGGATGTTGTGCGCGCGACCAATGCCTGTCTCCAACATGCCGCCGCACCACATCGGCACCTTGCGCGCCACGCAGAGGTCGTGAATCTCGCGCACCGCTTGCAGCCCGCCAACACGGCCCACCTTGACGTTGACGACGGTGCACGCCTTCAAGTCCAGCGCCATCCGAACGCGCGCTGGCGAGGTCAGCGACTCGTCGAGGCACAACTCGGTGCGCAGCTTGGTGGCCAGCGTCGCGTGGTCGAGCATGTCGTCCCAGTGCAACGGCTGCTCGATGTAGTGCAGCCCGAATTCGTCGATCTGACGCAGCAGGTCGATCATCTCCAGGGTGTAGGCAGAGTTCGCGTCGACGGTGAGTTCGATGTCGGGGAACTTGTCGCGCACCGCCGCCAGCAGCTCGACGTCCCAGCCCGGCTCGATCTTCAGCTTCACCCGTTTGTAGCCCTGCTCCACGTGTCGCGCAACGCTCTCGACTGTTTGCGGGATCGGGTTCATGCCCAAGCTCGCCCCTACCGGAACCTCTGTGCGCTCGCCACCGAGCAGGGTGCGCAACGGAACGTTCTGCTGGCGGGCATAGCAATCCCAGACGGCCAGCTCCAGTGCCGTCTTCGCCATCGGGTTACCGCGCCACTCGACCCAGCGAGCGACGACCTCTGCGGGATGCTCGACGGGACGCGACAACAACTCGGGCGCAAAGGCGTTGCGTAACAAGTGGAGCGCGCCCGGAATGCACTCCTCGCGATAATGCGGCAGCGGATCCATCACCCCTTCGCCGTAGCCCTCCACGCCGTTGGATCGCACGGTAACGATCAACGCGTGCTTCTCGGTGTCCTCACCGAAGGACGTGCGAAAGGGGGCGCGGTACGGCAAGCGAACGAGACGGAGCTCGACTTCATCGATCTTCATAGGGCAGACGGTAGTGGGGCTAGCGTCGCTGGCAGTGAGTGAGCACGTCGAGGTGCAGGTTGCGGGCCGTTCGTTAGTGGTCAGCAGCCCCGACAAGGTCTTCTTTCAGGCACGCGGCGACACCAAGCTCGACCTGATCCGCTACTACATGTCGCTCGAGGCTGCGGTCATGCGCCAGATGGACGACCGACCGGTGCTCCTGCAGCGGTTCCCAAACGGTGCGCACGGCTCCAACTTCTTCCAGAAGCGTATCCCCGATGGCGCGCCGGACTGGCTGCACACCACCACCGTGCTCACACCGAACGGCACCCCCTCGCGAGCGCTGGTCATCAAGGACCTCGCGCACCTGGTGTGGGCCGTCAACCTCGGTTGCCTTGGCTTTCATTCTTGGCCGGTTCGCGCGAGCGACCTCGATCACTGCGACGAATTACGCATCGACCTCGACCCGGGCCCCGGCACGACCTACGCGATGGCTCAGGAGGCTGCGGCAGTCCTCAAGCGGTTGCTCGACGACCTCGGCGTCACTGGGTTCATCAAGTCGTCGGGCAACCGCGGGTTGCACGTCTACGTCCGGCTGCTGCCGACGCACGACAGCGTTGCAGTGCGCAGCGCAGCGGTCGCAATTGCACGCGAACTGGAACGACGGCGCCCGGATCTAATCACCGCCTCGTGGTGGAAAGAGGAGCGTGGCGCGCGCATCTTCATCGACTTCAACCAGAACGCGCCACACAAGACCGTGTTCGCTCCCTGGTCTGTCCGAGCTCTCGACCATGCACCTGTGTCGTTCCCCTTCCCATGGGAGCTCTTGCCGACGTTGGCGCCGCACGACATGACCATCGCCACTGTGCCTGCCTGGGTCGCCGAGCACGGCGACCCGTGGCTGACGATGAACGACAACCCGCAGTCGATCGAACCATTTCTCGACATGGTGCGCGCCGACCAAGCAGCGGGATTAGCCGATGCCCCCTGGCCACCGGTGTACCCGAAGATGGCCGGAGAACCGCCACGGGTTGCCCCGAGCCGCGCGAAGAAGCCGAAGGGTGGTTAGAGAGAACGACTGCTGAGAGAACGACTGCTTAGAGGACGACCACGCTGCGCAGGACTTCGCCGCGCTCCATCTTGTGGAACGCATCCTCCACTGCGTCGAGCGCGATCGTTTCGCTGACAAACTTGTCGAGCGGCAACCGGCCCTGCTGATGTAGCGCCACCAACATCGGGAAATCGCGCTGTGGCAAGCAGTCGCCGTACCAGCTGCTCTTCAACGACCCGCCGCGACCAAAGAGATCAATGAAGGGAAGCTCGATCGTCATGTTGGGGTGCGGCACCCCGACCAACACAACCGTGCCCGCATGATCGCGCGAGTAGAAAGCCTGCCGGTACACGGCTGGGTTACCCACCGCCTCAATGCACACGTCGGCACCGTTGCCACCCGTCAGCGACCTGATGTACTCAATGGGATCGACCTTGCTCGAGTTGCACGTGTGCGTGGCGCCAAACTCCTTCGCCCATTCGAGTTTGCGGTCGTCGACGTCGACCGCGACGATCGTGTGTGCGCCGGCCAGGCGGGCACCAGCAATCGCCGCGTCGCCGACACCACCACAACCGAAGACCGCCACCGAGTCGCCGCGCGCAACGTTGCCGGTGTTGATCGCTGCGCCGATTCCGGCCATCACACCGCAACCGAGCAAGCCAGCGGTGGTCGCTGGCACCTCTGGATCAACCTTGGTGCACTGCCCAGCCGCGACCAACGTCTTCTCCACGAATGCGCCGATGCCGAGGGCAGGGGTCAGCACCGTGCCGTCGGTCAGCGTCATCTTCTGCTTCGCGTTCAGCGAGCTGAAGCAGTACCAAGGTCGACCGCGCAAACAACTGCGGCAGTTACCACACACCGCTCGCCAGTTCAACACGACGAAGTCGCCTGGCTTGACGTTGGTGACTCCCTCGCCCACCGACTCGACCACTCCAGCCGCCTCGTGGCCCAACAGGAAGGGAAACTCGTCGTTGATGCCACCCTCGCGGTAGTGCAGGTCTGTGTGGCACACACCGCACGCCTGCACCTTGACGACGGCCTCGCCGGGCCCGGGGTCGGGAATGACGATGGTCTCGATCGTTACCGGCGCAACCTTGCTGCGTGCCACCACCCCACGAACGTTTTGCGGCATCGGACTCTCCCCCTCTGTTGCGATCTGCGCCGAGACTACTGAATCGATCGCTGGGCCGTGATGCCGACCGTCCGCCTAAGATCCGACTGTCATGGGCGCCCACAACATCGACTCCGCACAGGTTGTACTGCCCTGTGACGAGCCGATCTCCTCGACGATCGACTTCTTCACCGGGCACGGGTTCGCGGTGCGCACGATCATGCCTGCCGATCACCCGCGCATGGCGGTGCTCCACGGTCATGGCCTGACGATTCGCTTGCAGGTCGGCGCGATGGGTGCGCCGGGCCGCCTCCGGTTGTTGTGTCGCGATGTCCTCGAGTCGTACGAAGCGACCGCACCAAACGGCACGATCATCGAGTTCGCTCCCGCCCAGGTGCCATTGGAGATACCTCCCCTGATCGAGGAGTTCGTCGTCACTCGCGGCCCACGCACGAACGACGCCGACAGCTTTGGCGAGGGTCGCGCCGGGTTGCGGTACCGCGATCTGATTCCAAGCCGACTCGGCGGGCGCTTCATCGCCTCACACATCCTCATCGAACACGGTGGGCCAGTCGCCGATTACGTGCACTTCCACAACATCCGCTTCCAGATGATCTACTGCCATCGCGGTTGGGTGCGTGTTGCGTACGAAGACCAGGGCGAGCCGATGCTGATGCGTGAGGGCGACTGCTTCCTGCAACCGTCAACGATTCGCCATCGGGTCCTCGAGGCCTCCGATCACATGATGGTGATCGAAGTCGGCTGTCCTGCCGAACACGAAACGTGGGCCGACCCCGCCACTCCGCTTCCGACCGGCGCACTCAACGCCGCCCGCGGCTTCGGACCCGACGGTCATCGTTTCGTCTTCCACCAGGCCGCGACGGCCAACTGGGCACCTTCACGTTTCGCCGGCTACGAAACCCGCGACACCGGCATCGGCGCTGCGACCGACGGAGTGGCCGGGGCGTGCGTGCGGCGACCAATCGGCCAGCCGTCGCCAGTGACGACAGTGCACAGCGGTGAATTCCAGTTTCACTTCCTGCTCGATGGCGACATCACGTTGCAATTTGGCGAAGCCGACCAGATGCGCCTTCACGAAGGCGACAGCTTCGTGGTACCAGCCAATACTGCCTACACGTTGAGCGATCCGTCACCCAACGCGCAACTGCTCGACGTCACGCTGCCTGCGGCCTGAGCGCTACATCAGTTCGAGTACGCCACCCAACCACTCGATGCTGGCCCGTGTGATCGGATCGACAACCAACTGCAAGTGATCGCAACCGGCGGCGCCGAACGCCGCCAGCTGCTCGGCGATTTCGAGATGCGTGCCGCGCAACGGTTGTGCTGTGACGGCGTCGGAGCCCATCGTGCGGCCCGCACCGCCCGGCACTTGCACGTACACGGCGGCGGTGGCCTGCACCTCACCGGGCGCGCGACCGTACTGCTGGCAAAGTACGTCGACCCGCGCTTTCTCGAGCGCAAAGCCGGCGACGGTGTTGCCGAACTGGCTCCACCACACGTTCCACGACTGCACGTGCGGCAAGGTGATCGAGAGCATGCGCGGTGCGGTCGAGCCGACCATCAACGGTGGCCCGCCAGGGCGCGACAATGGGTCGATGCAGCCGCCCACGATGTCGTAGAAACGTCCGCTGTAGTCGACGGTCTCGCCGGCGAGCAAGCGACGGATCAACTCAAACGCTTCCTCGAAGCGGCTGACCCGTTGGTCGAACGGAAAGCCGAACGCACGGTATTCGCGCTCGTTCCAACCGGCACCGAGGCCGACGATTAAGCGACCACCCGAGATCGCGTCGACGGTGGCCGCCTGCTTCGCCAACATCGTCGGCTCGTGAAAGCCAATCGAGGCAACGAGTGGGCCGAGCTCGACCCGTGTTGTGACAGCAGCAATTGCGGCGAGCGACGTCCAGACTTCCCACGGGCCGCGCACCGAGCCGTCGGGCAAGTCGTACAGCAGGTGATCGCCGAGCCAGATCGAATCGAAGCCGACAGCCTCAGCTGCTTGCACCATCGGGATTAGTTCCGACCACGGCACGAACCGCTCGACCTCCGGCAACTGCACACCAATCTTGAAAGCGCGTTTCATGATGTGGTTCTAGCGCACACGCGATCACGTCATCGCATGCAACAGCGCGATCTCCACATACGGTGCAAGAAACTCGGCTGCGGTGGCGGTGATGTGGCTGTCATCGCGGTACATCAACACGTTGCCGACGATGACGGGGCAAGCAGTGTCGGTGCACATCCAGTCGCTGGTGGGAATGAAATCGATGTCGTACTTCGCAGCCACGGCCCGCTCGACACCGAGCCGCGTCGGTCGCAGCGCCTCTTCGCGCGATGCCATGCAGTTCGGCACGTTCTTCAGGTTGTTCGCCAGGCAGTATGGAATCAGGTACTTCGGCGTCGCCGAGTCACCCAACAGCAGCACATGATCCGCCACGGGCACCAACTTGGCGACAGTCAGATCGATCCCGTCGCGCCACACTTGGTCGGGGGTGCGACCCTCCGTCCCCGGTGCGGCCTGATAGCGATACCCGGATAACACCACCAGGTCGGGACGCACCGCTGCGATCTGTTCGATCACGCTCGCCCGCCACACTGCGCAATCAGTTCCGTTCGGGTCCTTGATGGTAGGAATTTCGGCACTCGGGCACGCCTTCTTCGTGTGCACAACGAGACGCCACTTGTTCTCCATGGCCACAAGGTCGAGTGCCGGCATCCATTGCGCGGCGTGAGAATCGCCGAACAGCACGATGGTCACCGAGCCGCTGGGGTCGCCGTATACACACTCCTTCAATGCCGTCTCGCCGACTTCGAGAATGCACTTGTCGGCGTACACATTCGGCAGATCATCTTTCGCGTTACCGAGACTCGGATCCATGTTGCCCGGCACGCTGCGGGTCGTCGTCGCCTCCTCCAGCAACGCCAGGTTCGCTGCGATCAGACCGGCGAGCTCGGGCGGATTATCGCGCGACGCATCGTCGACAGGCGGACGCGGCATCGTCGTCGGCGGCAGCGGAATGGTCGAGGTTGCCGCCGGAACCGTCGCCGGTGCCGAGGACGGGGCGACCGTCGCCAGCGTCGGCACAGCGGCGACCGCGTCGGTCGACAGCTTCGGCGGGTTGTTGATGACGAGTGCCGCAACGGCAATGCCCACCAGCGCCACCGAGGCGCCCATCACCAAACTGCGCGACGGGCTTGCGACCAGCTTCGGAGCGAAGCGGACTGGGTTCTCGAGCAGCCGAAAGCTGAGCGCAGCGAGGGCGACAGCACCCAGCAGCAGCGCCGCGCGGGTGAACGCGTTGAGGGGACCGTACTTCGCCTCGGCGAGGAGCAAGACCGGAAAGTGCCAGAGGTAAATGGCGTAGGAACGCGCACCGATCCACTGCAGTGCAACGTTGCGTAGCAGCAGCGACGCGCCGCCGACCGAACCGGCGTTGATCACTGCGACGGTCGCGATGACCGGCACGACCGCAGCAAGCCCCGGAAAGGTGGTCGTGTCGTTGTACGCAAGTGCGGCACCGATGATGGACCCGAGCCCCGCGTAGGCGAGCACGGCCTTCAGCCGATTGGCCCCCTTCCACAACGAGCCGCCGACAACTGCGAGCATCGCACCGCTCAGCAGCTCCCAAGCACGAGCCGGCAGCATGAAGAACGCCCACATCGGTTCGTCGGTGGTAGCGCGCACGCACAGCACCAGCGACCCGACCCACATCATGCCGAGCACTGCCAACAGCGCATGGCGAGCTAGGCGCGCGTACTTCACCAGTAGCAACATCAAGCCCGGCCAGACCAAGTAGTACTGCTCCTCCACTGCCAGCGACCAAAAGTGCAACAGCGGTGATGTGGCCTGGCCTTCGGCGAGATAGTCGGTGCCGACATTGAAGAAGCGGAAGTTGGCAATGAATGCGCAGGCAGCGATTGCATCGCGGGCAAGATCGCCCTGCGAGAGTCCGTCGAGCATCAGTCGCCCTGCCACCAGCGTGGCCACGACCACCAGGCCTGAAGCCGGAAGCAGTCGGCGCGCGCGGCGCGCCCAGAAGCCGACCAGCGAGACAGTCCCCGTTGTTGCCAATTCGCGCATCAGCAGCGATGTGATGAGGAAGCCGGAGAGCACGAAGAACACGTCGACGCCGATGTATCCACCGACTACTCCAGCAAGCTTGGCGTGATAGAGCAGCACCAACACGACCGCAATCGCGCGCAAGCCCTCTACTTCCGGGCGAAACCTCGCAGTGCTATCTAACCCAACAGCTGCCGGCAGCATTTTAGTTCAAGCTCGCGAAGCTCTCGCAGGTCGACTCAGTGAGCGACTGCACGAAGCCATCCACACCACTGAGCACGGTCGCGACGGCCACCCCGTCGAATGCGTCAGCCCCGGCAGCGACGATGGCACGCAAGTCGCTGGCGAACTGAGCGACTTGGGCGGAGGCTCGCGGGCTGAGCAGCGGCGAGTCGGTTTCGGCCAGCTCCGCCATCGAGAGCAGCCGCAGAGCGTCGTCGAAGACCATCTCCGGTGTCGGCGCCACTCGCGGCGGCGCGTCTGTTGCGGCCAGTTCTGTGACCAGCGCGCTCGCGACGGCGACCTGCGCATCGAGTTTGGCGAAGTCGACGATGTCTGCCTCGTCCTGAGCCGTGTGATAGCAGCCGCCGGTTGCGTCGGAGAACAGCATGGCGGGCACGCCTGCATCGGCGAAGTTGGAGTGATCGCTTCGTCCTTCGAACAGAAAGCGACTGAGCTGCATCGGCTGCAACGTCGAGGTCGCCATCGCGCGAGCCGTCGCCTCTGCCAGAACGTTGCCACCTGTTTCAGCACCAATGGCGAACGTCACGTCGGCCAATGACGGCAGGAGGGCCGCGCCCTGAATGTCGAAGTTCAGGTATGCCACCGTCTGTGCCAGCGGAACGGCAGGCGAGTCGACGTAGGCAGCCGACCCCAGCAGTCCGTCCTCCTCGGCATCCCAAAGCGCGAGCAGCACTGAGCGACGGGGCGTGCCCGCCGCTGCGATTGCGCGAGCAACGCTGATTGCGACAGAGACCCCACTGGCGTTGTCGGTCGCGCCGTTGCAGATGTGGTCGGTCGGATCACTGCTCCCGCAGCTCGAGCCGACATGGTCGTAGTGCGCACCGATCACGATGTACTCGTCGGCAAGGTCGCCGCCGGGTATCAGGGCAAGAACATTGCTGCCGAACGCGAAGTGCTGCAGATATCCGTCAGCTAGCACCGGCTGTGCGAACTGCGCAATCTGCTCGACCATCAACTCCTGCGCGGCGACCGAGCCAGCGGTCTGGTTGTCGCGTCCTGCAAGCTGGTCCGACGCGAGCGCATCCACCAGGCCACGAGCGGTCAGCCCGCCTGGTGCCACCGGGCTGGGCGGCAACGTGGCAGTGGTGCTCGAGACAATCTGCGACCGCTCGATGGCCATTACCCCGGCACTACTGCCGCACCCGCTCACCATCAGCGCCGCTGTCGCGAGCGCGAGAAGACGACGGCGAGGCATGTGATGACGTTATCTGCGCGGCGTACGCCTGTCTGGGCAGCCGCCGAAGCTAGGGGAAGTAGCCGCTGACGTCGACCAACAGATCGGTCTCAACCGAGCTGTAGAAGCACACCCTGCCGCCGGTACCGATGCTGGCCAGCACGGAGTTCGGAATCACTTCCCCCGCAGAGAAGTTCAGGCTCGACGCATTCGGCTGGTCTTGACCACACGCGAACACGGTGACGAACCCAGCGCCGCTCGGCATCACTGCCGTCACGTTCAACGCCACCGACGTAGCCCCACTGGGCACACGACGTTTCAGGGCTGCGTTGTGCCGGTCTGTGCCTCGAAGTACTCCCATTCCTCCACGCGTGTTCCGTCGGGCAGGTTGCAATAACCGACTTGGCCGCCGGCCTCGTCGACGATGTCAACGGTGCCGCCCTGCTCGACGCAGTACACCGATGCCGGGTTGGCAATCCCGACTGGTGTTGACGTGTCGCTCGGGTCTGAGTCGTCATCGCTGCAGGCAGCTAGTAGCGCCACCGGGAAGATCAGCATCGTGGCGAACCGTCCAGATCTCCTTCGCATGTTCATCATCACCTTTCTCAGGTCGGCACGACCGAAGCCGCCCTTCGCGTTCAGCATGGTCGGGAATTCTCGAACCCGCCAGTGCCGAACGTCACCGACCGCCCGGTCCTCCACCGTCGACTGTTAGCTTGCGGCAAGTCCTGAACGGAGACAGCTGTGCCAGAGGAATTCGAAGGTGATCTCACCGAAGCAGTGTTCTGGGGTGCCGACCTCAGCGGCACCACGTTCCGAGATGTGAACCTTACGAACGCAAAGGTCAGCCATGCGTTGCTCGTCAATGTCGACATCGACGCTCTCATCGACAACGTGGTCATCAACGGCGTTGATGTAACGGCATTCGTGAACGATCGCGACCCGTGGCACCCGCTGCGCACCGTGCTCGCCTTCCCGTCGACGCCGTCCGATATTCGTACGTCGTGGAGGCTGCTGGAGACCGAGTGGGCGAAAACGGTAGCTCGCGCGCAGGCGTTACCCGAGGGCAAGCTGTACGAGTCGGTCAACGGCGAATTCTCGTTCGTAGAAACAGTGCGTCACCTTGTGTTCGCGATGGACAAGTGGTTCACAGTGCCGGTTGCGGGCGAGGCGTTTCATCCGATCGGGTTGCCGAACAAGGGCTCACTCGACTTCCCGTGGCCAGGTCTCGACTACGAGCTGCGGCCATCGGTCGCCGACGCTCTCACCGTTCACGCCAATCGCGCGACGCACTATCGCGCGTTCATTGCGTCGATGACCGCCGACGATCTCCCCCGATCCATCGACGTGCTCGAGAACGGCGAGCATCCATTGCTCCCCTGCCTGCACACCGTTTTCGAAGAAACGTTCTGGCACATCCGCTACGCGGTGCGCGACCTCGCAGTGCTGGAAGCAGCGCAGTAGCGAGTTACGCCGAGCTCTGTGTGACCACACAGAGGTTGTGTCGCTTTGTGTGGTCACACAGAACGGGCTGGGCTGTTGGGAGGGCTCAGCCTCCGAACGCCGCCTCGAACGCCGCCGTCAATTCCGGTGTTGCCAGGCCGCTGTAGCCGCAGAAGTTCACGTTGCCTTCGGCAGCGGTGATCAGGTACTGCTGACCGACTTGGAACTCAAAGCCGTCGATCAACGCTGGTGAGCCGGCGGCTCCCTGCAACACCACGGTGGCAGCATCGCCGCCGACGTACCAGCGGTCGACAGTGAGGGTCACAGTGTCAGCCTCAACTGTGGTAGCTGTTCCAGCAAAGGCCGGCGACATTTCGGCCAGAATCGCCACGTCGAACACGATGCACGACGAAATCACGTTGCTGTCGCCAAGCATCAGTTCAAGCGGCGGTCCGACGGCGACTTTGCTGTCATCGTCGCCTCTTGAGTTGTAGATGATCGCGGCTGCGCCGAGCGCGACAACGACGGCTGCAGCAAGGCCGAAGCCTTTCAGCCACACCGGACGCTTTGCAGGTCCAAGAGGGACGCGACTCCCTACGATCGCTTCTTCTTTGTCAATAAGTGGGGTATTCATGATTTTCTCCAGACGGGCTTGAGACGACGGCGTCGCCAATGATTCGACGGACACATCGGAGCGCATTGGGTCAAGTCGTTCGAGTTGTTCTCGCATCTCGTCCTTCACGACCTTGCTCCCTTTCTGTATCCGAACGCTTCATGTCCGGCATCGGCGTCATTCTGTCGTCTCATCGAGGAAGCGATCTTCTTCTTGGCGCGTGTCAATCGCAAGCTCACGGCGTTGGCTGTTGTGTCGAGGACGATGGCGATCTCGCGCGGCTCGAGCCGCTCCCACGCCCATAGCCGCACAAGTTCTCGTTCTGATTCATCTAAGCGAGTCAGCGCGGTCGTGAGCTCGTTGTGCGCGTCGTCGGACAGCGATGGCTGATCGTGGTGCCGTGGCGTGAACGGGTCTGCGATCAGGCGGCCGACGAGGCGATGCCGGCGATCGTTTCCACGCCGGTTGTTTGCCACACAACGCTTCGCGACGCCGTAGGTCCAGGGCAGCAGATCAGCCATTGGGACATCGTCGAGGCGGCGCCACAGAACCAACAGCACGTCGTTCAAGAGCTCGGAAACGTCGTCCGCGTGCGCCCGTCTGCCGAGGTAACGCTGCAGCGGGTCGTACACCTCGGCAACGGCCATTTCGAACCGTTGTCGTCGATCAACATCAGTTTCCATACCACTCCGAATGGACTCGCGACGACGTCAATCGTCAACCCTCTCCGACGCACACCAAAGCGCCGCGGTTCCACGTCGTTTGGCTCAGCGGGGAGCGAGGAAGTCGATCGCGCCGTTCGCTGCGGTCATCGCCGTGCTGAATGACGCCTGCAGCAGGTAGCCACCTGTCGGGGCGTCCCAGTCGAGCATCTCACCCGCAACGAAGACACCAGGCAGCCGCTTGAGCATCAGTGCGTCATCGAGTTCGCTGAAGGCGACACCGCCAGCCGTCGAAATCGCTCGCTCGATCGGCATGGTCGCTCGCACCGCGATGGTCAGCGCCTTGATCATCGCCGCCAGCGCCTCTGGCTGACGAGGGACTTGGTTGCCCGTGACCTCGCGCAGCAAGGCGACCGCCACCTTGCTCAGCCCGACGCGATGCAGCGCTGCTGCCAACGAATCCTTCGGTCGTCCGCGCGCCAACCGATCGACAAGTTGTGCAACGGTGAGATCGGGCTGAAGATCGAAGAGCAGTGAACAACTACCACGATCATCGATCCTGTCTCTGATCGCGGCAGAGTGCGCGTAGACCGGTCCACCCTCCAGCCCCGCTGTCGTGATCATCGCGTCGCCACGGATCGAGGCTGTGCCGACGGTGAGTGCGATGTTCTTCAGCGGGGAGCCGCCGAACTGACGAACGAAGTCCGCTGACCAGTCCACCAGCACGCCGCAGTTCGCCGGGCGCAGCTGGGAAATCTGTACCCCCAATTGTGTGAGCGTGTCGGCCCACCGGCCATCGGAGCCGACGCGCGGCCAACTGGCACCGCCGAGGGCGAGGATCGTCACATCGCTCGTCGCTTCGACAGCCGTTCCATCGCTGCGTTCAAAGATCGGACGCGTGAGGTCGACTCCCCCCTCGGGCCGCTTCGCCCAACCCTGCCAGCGGTGACCGACCTTGATCTCGACCTGGAGATCGTCGAGGCGAGCGAGCCATGCGCGCAACAGTGGCGTTGCTCGAAACGAAGCGGGAAACACTCGGCCGCTCGACCCAACGAACGTCGACTCGCCCAGCGAAGCGCACCACGTCCGCAACTCTTGCGGGGTGAAGGCCCGCAGCGCGGCGACCAGCGACGGTGATGAGCTGGAGTAACGGCCAATCATCGTGTCGATCGGTTCGCTATGCGTGATGTTCAGCCCGCCACGCCCGGCCAGCAGAAGCTTGCGACCGACCGAGCGTTGGTGCTCGTACACCGTGACCGCGAGACCGGCTTTGGCCAGCACCTCAGCCGCAATCAGTCCAGCGGGGCCACCACCTACAACCGAAGCGGTGGCGGTCGGTTGATCAGGAGCCACAGCTCATACTGCCCTTCATGTCGCAGTGCCACCACCGACCGCCTAACCAGGAGCTGGCGAGACAGGTATCAGTCTCGCCGAGATGCCGCACAATCACCTCATGGTCGACCAAGAAGTCCAGTTCGAGGGTCGTTATCATCGAGGTTGGGTGCGACAGTTGCGCCGGCCCCGACGATCGCGTCGGCAGCGATCTGCACATCGTTGATAACCGTGGCGCCCGCCCCGAGAACTGCACGTCGCCCTATCTCGCAGTAACGGCACGACGGCTAAAGTCACGCACCGCTTATGAACAGGTCACCGAGTTGGAAATCTCCTTCAACCGATACCCGAAGCTGTAGCAATGGGTTACCGCGATCGATGAAATAAAACTGGCTCCGAGCGGTACCGTCAGCACTAACGCTCACGGGAGCACCGATTCGAAGGTCATCGAGACTCAGGGTTCCGGTGAAACTGAAGTCGAACGCGCCCCCTCCGGAGAGTGGGCAGTCCGTTTCACCAGTCACCGTGATTCTGCCGGATACAGAAATGTGGAGGGTGCTGCCGATAACCGTGAGATCGCGGAACGGGAACTCGCCAACTGTCTCGTCGAGAGAGCGGCATCGGCCGCCAGCCGGGGCGGTCGGGCCAGACAGTCCTCCCCCACTCGGAGAATTGTGTTCTAACGTCACTCCAAACCGGTAGAGCCAACCGAACGTGGGCGCATCACCACCCAGGAACTCGACGTGCACAACAGCCCCAGAGGTTTCTGCAAGCAGGCCGGTCTGGCCTGCGAAGAACTCGTAGACGACCCCCGCTTCATCGGAATAGACCGCAATGACCGCATAGCCAACTCCAGCACAAATAGTTGTTGCGACTTCGAACTCAGTTGCAGGACCGGTCCCGACTTCGATGATGCGTTCAGTCCCACACTCTGGCTCACTGTCGCGCGGCAGCTCATTTGCGATCACGCGCACCCTTTCGAGTGTTACCGGTCGGTCACTTCCAAGCGACAACGCAATCGCCACCGAGTGCCAGTCGTCGCTGTTCGTCACCTCGCCGCCCAGTAGTCCTAGTAGTGGCTCACCAGCAAGCGGCTCAGCGACGCGATCGTCGGTGGTACCCAGCGGCCACACCCTGCCCGGACCGCTGCCCGCTCTTTCGTAGGTGACAATGAGCCGCGCCTCACCTTCGCCTGGCTGTTCACAGCGCCGGCCGTCTCCATCCATTCGTCCGCAGATCCGCGAAGCATTAGGGGGAATCGGCACACTGATCGAATCTGCATCCGTATAGAACTCGTCCAACTCGATCGCCGATGCTTGCGAGAGCAGCCGACCTTCGTAAATCCGGCTGATCGCAAAGTACAGATTTCTGGGAGGTAGCTCCGTCGTCGGAACCCCCATTCCGACGCAAGTCCAGACGTGATCGATGAGCTCCTCACCCCTGAGATCTGTGTCGTTACGCCAAGCAGGTCCGCAGTCGTCAGCGGGAGTACCCACCCTGATGCTCAACTGTTCACTGGCTGCGACCGAACGCGGTTCCGTGAAGGCAACATTGATCAGTCGGACTAAAGGTAGAACTACCTCTGGACCCTGCACGACGAAACTGTCGGTCGCAAGCGGACGGAGCGTGTTGTCGGTTTCGTAGATCGTGACGCAGACAAGTGCAAACTCACCCGGCGACAACGGAATACTCGCGACTGCATTGCGCGTGAAGTCGGGGTCGTACACGCCGCCAGGACTTGGGTGCGAATCATCACGTACGTATATGTCGGACGGATCAATCGTGCCCCGTGCGCCAAGGTCGCATTCTCCCGGAAACTCGGGTGCGGACTCAGAACGGATGTCGCCGAACGGGAACACGCCGACGGTCACCAAACCACCTTCGTGGGTCCAGGCCGTCATCTGCGCGACCGACTCGGTCTCGCTGATCTGCACCACCGTTGGGGGTCGACCTTCGGGAGTTGCGTCGGGCAACACCGAGACGTTCTCGAACGTGCGACCGAAGATGTCTCTCGCAGTCAGGTGAAGTTCGTACGCAACGTTCTGATCACGAACGACGGGTATCGCGCAATGCGCGAGGTAACCAAAATCCGCGAGTGAGAATTCCTCAACCTCGAAGCGTGCCTCCCATGCCGAACGATCGGCTGCGGGTGTTGCCGGCTCAATGGTGGGGAGTTGTTCGTACTCGAGCAATGTTCCGTAGGGACGCTACTTGACCACCAACGCCTCAAGCGGAGTCGCCGAGTAAACGGTTACTGCAGTGGTTGGCGCATCTGGGCAGGCAGTTCGAGCACCGTCGACCCCCCACATGCTCGGCTCCGGTACAAGATGCAATGCAAGAAGGGTGCCCCCATACCCTTCGGGGCACGCGCCGATCGGAACTGGCAACGTTCCGGGTTCCGGTCCGGCACAACTGTCGAAGGCGCGCTCGCGTAGCCGACTGATTCCTTCGATCGCGTCGTAGAACAACGGCGGGTCTGTGAATGCAACACCGGCGGGGTCGGGATCACCCTCGGGAATCTCAAGTGCCGGGCCGAAGACGCCACCGATCACAGGGCTTGCGCCGCTGGCACCCTCGCCGCTGGCACCCTCGCCACCAGCAGCACCAAGATCTGGTCCTGCATCGCTAATCGGGCCCAGAAGTGGGATCGGCTGCTCAAAGTCGTCAACGTCGCCCTCAATGAGTACCGCTGCAGTCGGGTCGTCGATGTCGACATTGGCGGCGCTGGTGTCGTTGTCGTTGATCGCGCGGGCGCCGACCAGTCCGACGACCACGGTCGCTGCGGTGGTCAGGACAGAGGCGAGTCTGCGTGTAATGGTGGTGTTCATTAGCCGAGGCAATTTCCCGCTCCCTGCACTGAGACGCTGGCTTGCACAGCGTTAGAAGTGTTGCCAGCGGCGTCGCGGGCGACGAAAACGATGGTGATGTTCTGTTGGGATCCGACAGGAAGCCCGCTGAAGGGTCCAAAGGCGGCGGTCCAAGTGTTTCCGCCACCATTCGAGAACGCCTTCGGGCTTCCTCCAAGTCCGCTGTAGGTGCCAGTGACTTGCGTGACGCCCACGTTGTCGGTGGCCGTCACAGTGAGCGTCGATGTCTCTGGGCAGTTGACACTGTCTGCAGCGGAATCGTAAATCTCGGCAGGTGAACTGCTCAGCAAGATCGCCACCGGTGCGATCGTGTCGGGAGCCAGTGTCGTCGGCGGTGTCGTCGGCGGAGTCGTTTTCTGGCCGGTGGTCGTCGTCGTCTCGAGCACCGGGGCAGTCGTTGAGGTTGTCTCATCAACGACGACGGCCTCGACCAGTTTCTCACACTCATGCACTGGCACATCAGTCGCCGCATCCGGATCAACAGCATCAGCCGGCACCCAGCGCACAACACTCTCATTGCGCGGATCGCGAATCTCCAACCAACTGCCGTCCTCGTCGCGACCGGTCACGAACACTCGATCACCCGAATACGCGGAACCGACCAACGCGCCATCGGGACAGTCATAAAGGCTGTACTGCTGCACATCAACAGCAACACCCCCAGACTCCTCATCATCAGGCTGCAACACGGTGAAACCCAAAGTCCCACCAACCGCCAAACCCGCAAGCCCCAACACCGGCACCAGCCGAGAAACCCCAAGAGCGGTCATACACATATGATGCACCAACCCACCACACCGGTTGACACGCGCGGCTGTAGCCCGTCAGTAGGTACCTCAGTCGCACGCAGTTCGGCCCACCTCAGCGCAGCTGACGGTGGCGGCCGTACCGCTCCCTGTCGGGAGTGTCACCAATCAACCGAACGGCGCCGCGTTAGCCATCATGGCGATTCAGGCGCCGGGCACCGTTTGGTCCTTGCGGGGCAGCTCGATGAAGGTACGGCCTGGCGTCAGTTTGATGGACGAGCCGCTGTCGTCGGTGAGTCTGAACAGCTGAAGCCGGTCTTCCCGAGTCCAGGTGCCGTGTATGAAGTTTCCAGCGGTGAACACGAACGCCTCGCCGGTACCGACGCTCTGCGCATCTGGGCTGCCGCCACCACGTTTGTACTCCATCACCAACACGACCACGTTGTGGGTTGTCACGACACTGTCACTGGCGGCGTCCTTGTGTACCTTGCCTTCTTGCATGCGCTCGTAGAGGCCTGTGCTGACGTTCCACGTCCAGTCGACGGCGTAGTTGTCCAAATCGATGCGCACCCCAGGACTTGGTGTTCCCGCGAGTGCGTCGGCGGCGGTGCGGTAATAGAACTGCGGCGGCGGCGGTTGCGACTCGGGCGGAGCCAAGGCGTAGATGTCGCTGGTCTTCGTGAACAGGTTGTGCGGCGCCGACTTCGAACTTTCGCGGTAGTACACCGGCGCGATGTTGGGGCCGAGGTTCACTAGATCGCTGTCATTGATTGCGCGGGTGACTCCAGGGTTGCCACCACTCCACACGAACAGCGGCGCGTTCAACGAGCCAAACAGGTCGACGTCTTGCAAACGACCGCTGCGGATTGGTCCTACGGGGTCACTGTCGGTGCTCTGGAACACCATTGCAAAACGTGTGATTCCGTCGTTGACGATCTCTTCGTACACAATGTCTGCAGCGTTGAATCCGGTTTGTGGAATCGCGCCGGGCGCATTGTCGATCTTTACAACGAGAGCAGGGCGAAGGGCCGAGGCGTTGCCATCGACCGGCAAACCTGTCAGCGGGAAGACAACTTCAGGAACCGTCGTCGTGGTCGCTACTACCGTCGTCGGTGGCACCGTCGAAGGAGGAGCGACCGTCGGCGGAATCGTGGAAAGGACGACTGTGGGCTCGACGGTCTCGGTTGAGGACGAATTGTTCGAACATGCGCCGATTAGGGCGATGATCACGGACAGAGAAAGAGACTTCAAGATACGCATCCAAGGATTATGACATGTTCGATGCGATAAGGCTCGGGCAAGTACCTGACGCCAGGCGATTTCCAGCGGAGATTGGCTGCGCCGAACTAAGAACACTCACGGAGATCTTGGTTCCTTCGCCGACGCTGGAGACTCGCTGAGCAGCGGTACCCCCACTTCCCTTAAGGCCAGGAGTGGGGTACGACGGGCCGTTCCATCTCGGAGATCTCATCGGGCTCGCTGACAGCTTCGGTCAGGCGAACGCCGCGCTCCACTCTTTCACCGAGCGACTGGATTCTGTCATCTGCAACGGGCCGCATGTTCTACAACATCCTCGGATCGTATTTTCTGCGAGAAAATCATCCTTCCGACGGCGCAGGAACAGACAATGTAGAACCGATCAAGCCTTCTTCCGATACACGCCGACAGTGCTCAAGGGCGGAAAGAGCCCTGCGTCTGTTATCACATCATCAAGCAAGCACAATTCTCGAAGGCATTCGCTCGACAGCAGCGTCTCCCAACCAAGGCGTGGAGCCTCGAGTGGCCGTCCTCTCCAACGGTCGAGCTTGCCCTGACGCGGTTTGGGTGCGGTGTAGCCTCTCAAGATGTCGCAGAACAATGCCAGCGTGAGGATCGTTCCCGTCTCCCTCCGATCCACCTCGTCGAGAGCATCTGCGAGGGCGCGAACAATGTCCGCCGATCGCACTGCCTCGAACGGGCTATACGCGTGATTATCGACGTCCCTCCAGTCCGGGTCTGGTAAGGCCGCGTTGGGTCGACGCTTCCTTTCCCGCGCATACAACACCTCGAATATCCGCTTCTGTTCGATCGGAAACCGGAAGCCAGAAGCGCCTGTGAAGTCGTGCAGGAAGAACCAGCCATCTGGCGACAGCGCGCGGTTGATTTGCGCCGCGATGTGTTCGAGATTCACGACGTGATGCAGCGTGCTCGCGGAGACAATCAGGTCGAAAGCATCCGACTCGAACTCAATCAAGTTCAAGTCCATCTGCTCGACGGTGACGCGGCCGGGGAATCGTTCATCGAACATGGCCTGCCGCTTCGAGAGTCCCGCAGCGTCGATGTCGCAGAAGGTGAGATGAACACCAGGATTTTGGGCGAGCATCGCGGTCTCTTCGATCGTCGATCCGGAACCCAGAACGAGACCACGTCTGTAGGGACCGTGCTCAGCGATTTGCTCGTACCAGTTGCGTGTTTCGGATCCAGTCAGGCGCCGATTGTGATGGCGCTTGAAGGGCCCTAAGGGCGCGGCCGCCAGCGCGTCAGCGATTGGGAGTGTCTCTGGGCTCGCCCAGAACGCGGCCTCAGCGGCGAGCGCTTCCTGATAGACGGGATCGTCAGCGCGAACCGGACCGCTGGGAATGAACGCCGCCACCAATCCTCCTTAAGGACAAGGCGCCGTGGAAGGGGACGCAGGCGGATTGTACAGAGGCACGCCCCCTCATCACGTCGTGGGGCGATCCGGGGCATTTCCGCACGGCGCGGGGTTCAGGAGACGATGTTCCGCGGGCGGCTATGGACAACGCGGCAATACGCCGGGGACAACGCGGCAATACGCCGGCTTCGGTACGGCGAGGGAATCGAACGAGCACTTCAAGCTTCTGCTCAGCCAAGGCCAAACAGGTCCTTCCGTCGCGTTCGACCTGCACCCAGGTCAGCGGACAAGGCACTGCGCTTGCTGGCACCGACCCAGGTTTCGGCAAGATCACCCTTGACGCGTTCAAACACGGCCAGCTGGTGCGCGTTGCAGTTGAGTTGCTCACCGATGCTTCCGCCGACGTCAAGGGTGCTATCCGCTCCCACCCCGAGCGGCGTCGGACGTAGAGTCTGGTCCGTGGCGACTATCCGTAACCCGACGTGCAGCGAACCGAACGATCGCAACAGCGTGGAATCGGATCCGCGCGTTGTTTTCGCGGCCATCGAATCTCAGACGTCGGAGAACGATCGGCGATCGATTATTTCTGTTCGTAACGCCGTGCGGCGCGCGGTTGGCGAGTACACATACCTTGAGATCGGGTCTCATCTCGGCGGCTCATTGCAGCCGTTCGTGTTGGATCCGGCCTGCACAACGATGTGGTCGATCGACAAGCGTCCTGCCGACCAGCCCGATGAGCGGGGACCGCGATACGCGTATACGAACAACTCCACCGCGCGAATGATAGGCCTGCTGGGCGCCTTGGACCCGTCGATCAACGAGCGACTCCGGTGTATCGACTCCGATGCCGCAGACATCCCGCCGAGCACCATCAAGCTCACACCGCAACTGCTCTTCGTGGATGGGGAGCACACAGATGGCGCCGTCTATTCCGACGCCGAATTCTGTCGGAAAGTGATGGATCCACTCGGAAGCGTCATCGTCTTTCACGATGCGCAGATCGTTTATCTCGGGCTTCGCCAACTCTTTCTCGACTGGGAACTCGCTGGCGTACCGTTCATTGCCTACCACTTACCGGACTATCTAATGATCGTAGAGTTCGGCTTAGCAATCCACGATGATGACGAGTTGCGGCAACTGCTGATCAACAATCATGTCGGGTATCTCGCATCGCTGAGCGCGAATGATGTTTACCGCCACATCGCTCGCCGATTTCCGGCGAAACAGTATTGGTTGCTCCGGCGGACGGTGAAGCGCTGGCTCGGTCGTGCCAAGAAATTTCGTGCTATTGGAACAGGAGCTAACGGTTGACGAACTCCGCTAAAGCACCCTACTGACCGGCGTTCTGTCGACTCGTACTCCGGATCGTTCCACCACGATGATCGGCGAACCCGGTGACCTCGCCGATCATCGTGCAAGGATGAGGCCATGACCAGCCCGGCGATGCGCCGACTTCAGGAAGAGCACCCACCGTTCCAACGCGCAGTCTGGGCCGATGCCGTCGTCACCGCCCGATACCGGTTCGAGCGCGACCAGTTCACGTCCAGGTTCGACGGGCTGCTGCAGATCGTGCGCCTCATGTGGGCGAGCGACGCGTTCGCCGGTGCGGTGCTGTACCGGGGCAAGGCCCGACTGCAGCAGCTGCGCGTCCCACTGCTCCCCCGGGTGCTGCACCGCCTGGCGATGATGCACTCGCAGATCTGCATCGGCGACCCGGTCATCGTCGAGGCGGGCATCTACATCGCCCACGGGCAGGTCGTCATCGACGGCATCACCAGGGTCGGCACCGGCACCGTCCTGTTCCCGTGGGTGACGCTCGGACTGAAGGCCGGCGTCCTCCAGGGCCCCACGGTCCTGCCGCACAGCACCATCGGCACGGGGGCGAAGCTCATCGGCCCGGTCACGGTGGGCCCGCACGCGGTGGTGGGCGCGAACAGCGTCGTCGTGGACGACGTACGCGAAGGCAGCACCGTGGCCGGCAGCCCGGCCCGACCCTTCGGAAGCGCCTGACCCAGACGTCGTTTCGTCTACCGTTCTCGGAAGGAGCAGGGCCAAGATGAGGATCTTCGGACGGAGAACAGAGCGCGTGCCGCGAGTCGTCAAGGACGCGAGCCGCCTCGCCGACGCAGGGCAGTGGCGCGCAGCGATCGACCTGCTGACCGACAGCAACCGTTGCCAGGCCGACGCCGCCGTCGAAGCGGCCCTCATCGAAATCCGCCACCGTGCCTTCTTCGGCGGTGGGGCGGGACAGGGCCCCGAGGTGTGGCCGCCACAGTTCGACGACATGTTCGCCGGCAAGACCGGCATCCCCGAGATCCACGCCGACGACCTCGACGCGGATGCACTGTGGTCCGGGGTGCTGGGGCACGGCGCGCTCATCGTGCGGGGGCTGATGACGACCGGCGATGTCGCGCAGATGCGCGACATCGTCGACAGGGTGTACGCGGCGCAGGACCGCTTCCAGGCCGAGGACGGCGGCGGTGTGCCCGAAGCGTGGTACTCCGAGTTCTCGTCGGACATCAACCCGGTCATCGCCGAACTGAGCACGTTCGATCGCTACTGGCATCGCGACGCAGCGGCCGTGCTGGGCGGCGACAGCCCACGGGCGATGTTCCAACTACTCGAGATCTGGTCGCGCCACGGGTTGCCGCGCCTGGTCGAGGAGTATCTCGGCGAACCCCCCGCGCTGTCGGTCGAGAAGACCGCCTTGCGCCGGGTGCCCCACCTCACGCTGGGCGGATGGCATCAGGACGGCGCCTTCCTGGGCGACGGCATTCGGAGCCTGAACCTGTGGGTCGCAGCGTCGGACTGTGGAGTCGACGCCCCCACTCTGGAACTGGTACCGAGGCGGTTGGACTACATCGTCGCGACGGCCACCGGTGACGCCCCGTACCCGTGGGCCGTCGGCGACTCGGCGGCACGCGAAGCCGCCGGGCCGGCCGGGCTGGTCCGACCCAAGTTCCGCGAGGGCGACGCCATCTTCTTCGACCAGATGAACCTGCACCGCACGTCGGGTGGGCCTGGAATGACGAAGACCCGCTATGCGGTCGAGTCGTGGTGGTTCGCACCGAGCCGCTATCCGAACAACCTGCTCCCGTTGCTGGTCTGAGCCCACCTCGGGCGGAGATCGCGCCCGACAACTTCCGCCGCGTTAACCTCGCCTCGACACGTCGCGAGGGGCGAAGTGTCTGCGGAACGAAAGACGAACGCGCGGGTGCATCTCTCATCGCTCGACAACATGCGGATGTGCTTGAAGAAGCACGTGCTCCCCGACCCAGTGCTGGGTCGCCGGGACTCGTTGAGGATCCTTGAGGTCGGAGCCTCGGAGTTCACCACCGGCAACTACCGGTCGACACTTGAGCCGCTCACGGCCGAGTACGTCGGCGTGGACATCGAGGCCGGCACCGGCGTCGACCTGGTGCTCGACGATCCGTACACCCTGCCCTTCGACGACGCATCGTTCGATATGGTCGTCTCCGGGCAGACGTTCGAGCACAACGAGCAGTTCTGGCGCACGTTCGCCGAGATGAAGCGGGTCCTCGCCTCGCACGGCGTGATGATCCTCATCGCGCCGTCGGCTGGACCGGAACACCGGTTCCCGGTCGACTGCTACCGCTTCCTCCCCGACACCATGCGCGGCCTCGCCGGCTCGTTCGACCTGTCGCTGGTCGACCACTGGGTGAGTGACTTCGGGCCGTGGCACGACAACGTCGGCGTGTTCCGCCATCCGGGACACGATCCTGCGCTCGCATCCCTCGCACCCGATCTGTCGGTCGAGCCGGCGTCCGACCTGCAGAACTCGTTCCCGACCGACCTTCCCGACGAGATCGAGCACGGCGAAGGCACGGAGTGGAAGTACACGTTCCTCAAGCGGGTCCACGAGCACCTCGACCCTCGCTTCTACTTCGAGATCGGTGTGTTCGACGGCTCGAGCCTCACCATCGCCACGTGCGATGCGGTGGGCATCGATCCCGAACCGGTCCTCACCCACGAACTACGGCCGAACCACCGCATCAGCCTCACGACGAGCGACGACTTCTTTCAACTCACCCACGAGCCCGCGGCACTCCCGCCGATCGACCTGGCGTACGTCGACGGCATGCACCTGGCCGAGTACGTGCTGAAGGACTTCATGCACGTCGAGCAGCGCTGCACCCGCTTCTCGGCCATCCTCATCGACGACATCTACCCGGCGCACCCACTGCAGGCCGAGCGCGCGCGACAGTCGCGGTTCTGGACGGGCGACGTGTGGAAAGTCATTCCCATCCTGCGGGGCGCGCGGCCCGATCTGATCCTGCTTCCCATCGACACCGAGCCCACCGGGAGCCTGCTGGTGATCGGCCTCGATCCGACGAACCGCGCGTTGTGGTCGCGCTTCGACATCCTCGTCGACTGGATCGTGAACGCGATGACCGAGATCCACCCCGACATCCTGGGTCGCGACGACAAGATCGACCCGCTCGACCCGCTCGTCTCCCGGGTGCTCGGCCGGCTGCGCGAGGCCCGTCAGGCCGATACGGTGCACCCCGGCTCCGGCGACCACGTCATCGACCGCATTCGCAGACTGGTGGCCGGCTCGCTGCCGCGCAAGGTGGCATCGCGATGAAGCCATTCCTCTCGGTGGTGGTCGTCACATACAACATGAACCGCGAACTCGCGCGCACACTGCTGTCGCTGTCGCCGCAATACCAGCGCGACATCGACGCCCACGAGTACGAGGTCATCGTCGTCGACAACGGCTCGAAGGTGCCCCCGACGGCGGCCGAGTTCTCGCACCTCGGCATCGATCTGTCGGTGGTGTCGATGGCCGACCCCACCCCCAGCCCAGCCGCAGCAGTCAACCACGGCCTTGACCTGTCGGTCGGCGCCGTCGTCGGCGTGTACATCGATGGCGCCCGCATCGCCTCTCCCGGCCTGCTGGCCGCTTCGCGCGCCGCAGTCGAGCACGACGATCGGGCCTTCGTCGGCACGCGCGGTCGCTACCTCGGACCCGAACTGCAGCGCGACTCGATGACCAAGGGCTACAACCAGCGGTCCGAGGACCTGCTGCTGATGGGCACCAAATGGGAGGAGAACGGCTACCGGCTGTTCGACATCTCGGTCTGGGACGAGTCGTCGTCGAACGCCTGGTTCGGCCAGGTGGCCGAGAGCAACGCCATCTTCATGTGGCGCCGTCTGTGGCGCGAACTCGACGGCTACGACACCGCGTTCGCCAGCCCCGGCGGTGGCCTCGCGAACCTCGACACGTGGCGGCGGGCCAGCCTGCTCCCCAACACCTCGCCCACGCTGCTGCTCGGTGAAGCGACCTTCCACCAGTTCCACGGCGGCGTGGCCACGAACGGGACGGACTATCGGATCGACGGCTTCTTCGTCGAGTACAACGAGATCCGGGGCCACGCGTTCGCCCTGCCGGAGGTGCAGTTGCACTTCTTCGGGACGTTCCACTGGTCGCCCACCGCACTCGCGTCGTGGGAAAAGATCCACAGGGCGCGAGGTCGTGCGGTTCTCGCGCACACGACGACCCGTGTCAAGCGTGCTGCCCGCCCACTTGCTCGGCGGCTGCACGGGTCCGTGAAGCGCCCGCTGCGCGATGTCGTGCGGTTCTCGCGCATGGCCGTGGGGGGTCACGTCTCTGCGTGGCGGCACGAGCGCACCGCCGCCAGCGAGATCCGCGCCAGCGAACTGTTCGACGCCGGCTGGTACCTGCAGCAGTACCCCGATGTCGCTGCCGCCGGATACGAGCCCGCCACCCACTACGCTCGTTTCGGCCTGTTGCAGCACCGCCAGCCCGGACCCGAGTTCGATGCGCAGTGGTACCTCGAGCACCACCGCGAGGCGATGCAGCCGGGCCAGAACCCGCTCCTGCACTACCTGCGCATCGGTCGCGAGGCCGGACTGCGAATCAAGCCGATCGTCGAGCCCGAGATCACCATCCCCGGTTGAACGCCACCCGTTCGACGGGTTCTCACGCTCACACGACACCGCTGTCGATGGCGCAATGTTGAGCACGCCGACCAGCAGCTCTCCAACTCCAGCCGAACTGAGAATCGCACGAACCGCGCTGACGGACTCGTACCTAAGACGTGTCGGAGGGGGGACTTGAACCCCCACACGGTTACCCGTACTAGCCCCTCAAGCTAGCGCGTCTGCCATTTCGCCACTCCGACGTGGGACTACGAGGTTACCGCGGGCGCTCTAGCGGACCAACAGGAAGCTCAACGCAACGATCGTGCCGATCCACAGGATGCCGAACACGGTTGTGATACGGGTGAGGTTGCGCTCGGCGGCGGTGCTGCCCAAGGCAGTCGAGCCGGCGCCACCGAACATGTCGCTGAGACCGCCGCCGCGACCACTGTGCATGAGCACACCAGCCACCATGCCTACCAGGCACAGAATGTTGATGACAAGCGTGATGTACATGATGGTGTCGCGCACGGCTTGAAATCCTATCGGTCTCGGCCCAAAGACCGCTCAGGCGGAAGCGTTGACCAGTTCGGCCAGGTTGGCCGTCGGGAAGTGGCAGGCCACGGGGTGCCCGTTGCCGCGGTCGATCAGCGCTGGCTCCTCCATCGCGCACAGATCCTTGGCGATCGGGCAGCGAGTGCGGAAACGGCAACCGCTGGGCGGATTGATCGGGCTGGGCACATCGCCCTGCAGCAGGATGCGCTGACGTGTTCGCTCAGTGGTCGGGTCGGGCTCGGGCACAGCCGACAGCAACGCCTGCGTATAGGGGTGCGACGGTTGTGTGTACAGCGTTTCCGAAGGACCGATTTCCATCAGCTTGCCCAGATACATCACGGCCATCACATCGCTGATGTGGCGCACCACCGACAAGTCGTGGGCGATGAACAGGTAGCTGATGCCAAGGCGATCCTGGAGGTCGTCGAGCAGGTTGACGACGGCTCCCTGAATGCTGACATCAAGCGCCGACACCGGCTCGTCGAGCACGATCAGTGACGGCTCCAAGGCAAGCGCGCGGGCAATACCGATGCGCTGTCGCTGCCCACCGGAAAACTCGTGTGGAAAGCGACGGGCGTGATCCGGGGCGAGACCGACGAGCTCGAGTAGCTCGGCTACACGGTCGCTGTGCTTGCCGGGCACCCGCTGAATGCGCAGCGGCTCGGAGATCGCCGAGCCAACCGTAAGACGCGGATCGAGAGATGCTTGCGGATCTTGGAACACGATCTGCATCTCACGGCGCATCTTGCGTAACTCGCCGCGCTTCATGCCGACGATCTCGGTTCCCTTGAACTTGATCGAACCCGAGGTGGGCTCCGTCAGCCGCAGCACGCTGCGACCAACAGTTGTCTTACCGCTACCGCTCTCGCCCACGAGACCGAGGGTCTGGCCGGCGCCGAGCGTGAACGAGACATCGGAGACGGCGTGCACGGTTGCACGGGTCTTACGAATGCCTTTCGAGCCGCTGACACTGAAATGCTTGACGAGGTTGGTGACCTCAAGAACCGGGGCCTCGGTCGATGGTGTGGGCTTCGCGCTCATGCCGTGACCCCGCTCATCTCAGCAAAATCGATGTCCTTCACACGCACGCACGCCGTCATCGAGTTTGCGAACTTCTGCAGCTCGGGCAACCCCGACGCGCACACCGGCGCCGCGTGCGGGCAACGCGCCCGGAAGGCGCAACCCTCCGGCGGACGAAGCATGTTCGGCGGCCGACCCGGAATGGGGAGCAACCGGTCCTGGCCGACACGAGGGAGCGAGTTCAACAGTCCGACCGTGTACGGGTGCGTCGGCGCCGCAAACAGATCGTTGACTGCCGCGCGCTCGACAACGCGACCGGCGTACATCACCTGCACTCTGTCGGCCACGCGCGCAATGACACCCAAGTCGTGGGTGATCATGACAACCGCCTTGTTCATATCTCGCTGAATGCGCTGCACAACTTCCAGGATCTGCGCCTGCACGGTGACATCAAGCGCTGTCGTCGGTTCGTCGGCAATCAGAACCTCGGGGTCGTTGGCGATCGCCATCGCGATCATCACGCGCTGACGCATTCCGCCCGAGAACTCATGCGGATACTGACGCGCCCGCACCTTCGGTTGTGGAATTCCGACGAGGTCGAGCAGCTCGACGGACCGCGCCATCGCTTCCGATCGCGATACGTCCTGATGCGCCCTGATCATCTCAGCAACCTGATGACCGACCCGGTACACAGGGTTCAGGGCCGAAAGCGGATCCTGAAAGATCATGGCGATCTTCTTGCCGCGGACGGTGCGCATCGTCTTGTTGCTCGCACCGACGAGATCGATACCTTCGACAGTCGCGGAACCAGAGATACGCGCCGACTTGGGTAGCAAGCCGAGAATGCCGAGGAACGTCACCGACTTGCCGGAGCCACTCTCACCGACGATGCCAACCATCTCGCCGGCGGCGACGTCGATGTCGACACCACGAACAGCCTGCACTTCGCCGTTCGGGGTACGGAATGTCACGGCAAAATTCCTGAGGGAGAGCACCGGTGATGTCATCTCATTTCCCCGTATCCAACTTGGCGTCGACAGCGTCGCGCAATCCGTCGCCGATGAAGTTGATGCACACAACCAGCAACACGAGCGCGCCACATGGGAACACGACGAGCCACCAGTTGCCTTGCTTGGCGCCGCTGCTCGACAACTCGACGAGTAGGCCGAGCGAAGTCGAGTCGGTGCCCGGCTGCGGGCCGAGGCCGAAGAAGGAAAGCGTCGACTCACCGATGATCGAGCCTGCCACCGACAACGTCAGGGCGACCAGGATCGGGCCGATCGAGTTCGGCAACAGATGCGACAACACGATGCGGGTGTTCGAAGCGCCCACTGCACGCGCAGCTTCAATGAATTCCCGTTCCTTCAACGACAGCACCTGGCCGCGCACCAAACGTGCCACCCCCATCCAACCGAAGATGGCAAACAACACAATCAAGAAGCGGATCGATCTGATGTCGCCAATGATCGCTGTCAGCCACGGCAAGTTGCCGAGTGCCGCACGCACAACGATGACCAACACGAGGAACGGGAAGGCGAGGAAGATGTCGGTGACACGCATCATCAGGTCGTCGAACACTCCGCCACGCAAGCCTGCGATGGAACCGACAGCCGTACCGATGATCACCGACAGAAGTGCCGACGACACACCGATGAAAAGCGACGTGCGTACACCCCAGATCAGCCGGCTGAAGATGTCGCGACCGATCTCGTCGGTACCCATCCACGCGATCGATCGAGGCGAAAGATAGACGTTGTTGCCATCCTGAATCTTCAGGACTTGCTCGTTGATGCCGTAGCGGGCAGTCCACGGGGCAAAGAGCACGATGAGTAGCAGTACCGACATGATGACGGTCGCGATCGCAGCGCCCTTGTGGTGCCAGTAACGCCGCCACGCCATCTGGAATGGAGTGAGGACGCGAACGTTGAGCGCCTCAACTTCATCGACATCGGAATCGGCCGTGAGAAGCTCTTTGGAGGTTGCGTTGTCAGCCAAGTCGGATCCTTGGGTCGAGGAGGGCGTACGACACGTCGGCGATGAGGTTGAAGACCAACACCGAGGTGACGATGATCACGAGGTACGGCATCAGTTGCGGGATGTCGCCGTTGAAACTGGCCTTGAGGAAGTACACGCCCATCCCTGGGTAGTTGAAGATTGCCTCGGTGATGATCAAACCGCCGATCAGCTGGCCAATATCGAGCGCAAGCACAGTGGCTACCGGGATCATCGCGTTGCGGACACCGTGACGGAACAAAACGTTGCGCTCGCTGAGTCCCTTTGCGCGGGCGGTTCTCACAAAATCCGATGAACGCACTTCCAGCAGCGAGGCGCGCATGTACCTGCTGTACTGCGAGATCGTCTGAATAGCCACGACTGTGACCGGAAGAATGAGGTGTTTCAGCATCAAGGCGAGATCGAAGCCCTGATGACCCGGCGGATAGACACCGCCCACCGGGAGCCAGCCCAACTCCACCGCGAAGACCAACTGCAGCACCACTGCCGAGACGAACGGTGGCACCGCGCCGAGGAAGAAGGCACCGGTGTTCGCGATGTTGTCGAACCAACTACCCGGCTTGCGTGCCGCGATGGTGCCAATGGTGAGGCCGATGAGAATACCGAGTGTCGCCGCGGTACCTGCGAGCCGCAGTGTGTTGAAGATCGAATAGCGCAGCGGCGGGTACACGAGAGCGCGGCCCTTGATGCTGCGCGGCCACTGGTCGGGGCCCTGGATGAAGCGCCACATCCACTCGAAGTAGCCGCGCACATATCCGCCCCAACCCTTGTACAGGCCGTTGATCTCCAAGTACTCCTGAATCTTTTCCTTCGTCGCCCGCGGGTTGGCGCGCTGATACGTCTGCTCGGGGTGCCAGCCAGTTCGAACCGCGCAGTACACGAGGAAGGTGACGAGCAGAAGCGTCAACGGCAGCCATAAAAGTCGCCGGACAATGAACCGAAGCACTCTGACCCTCCCCGTGAGTCTCTCTACAAAAAGGAATGAAGGGCCGGCCCGAAGGCCGACCCCTCATCCTTAGCACAAACTTACGTACTAGTTACCTATTTAGAGAATCGTGACGACGGCTTCGCCGGTGAGAATCTCGTTCGGTACGAACTGACCATCGTTGGTCGTGTCGTACGTACCCGGCAGCACCGGGAAGGCAACCAACCACACGTACCACGACGAGTTTGCGCACTCGGTGATCGGGTTCGCGCAATCGGCCGTCGGGAACTGCTCGGCACCGATGATGATCTGGCCATCACCGTCGACGTCTGTCCACTGGTAGAAGTCGTTGAACGAGCGGTAGTTGGACAGCTCGTTTGTTGCGGTGTCGTCCAGCCTGTCGGTGCGGTAGGCACCGAAGTTCAGCCACTGGATGAGCGGCAACATCATGTGATCTTCGGCCATGGCGTCGAGGACACCCTTGACGAGCTCGATGCGAGCATCGGGATCGACTTCCTCATCCGCGGCGATCAGCATTTCGCTGGCCGCCTCGTTGCACCAACCCGTGCTGTTCTGACCCTGGAAATCGTTCTCCTCGGTCGGAATCTGATCGCAGGCGTAGGTGCGCAAGTAGGCCGGGTCCGGCGCCACAGTGTTGATGTACATACCCATGTCGTAGTCGAGCGACGGCAAGCGGGTTTCAAACACGCAGGGCAGCGCCTCGCAGTTGTCGGCACGGACATTGAATCCAGCCTCGGCCAACAACGGGATGAGGAATGCCTGTGTGCTCTCGCGACGACCGTTGCCGGTGTTGACCATCCAGCGAACTTCCGGAACTTCGCCATCGGGGTTCACCCACATGCCATCAGCATCCTGCGTCCAGCCATTCTCCGTGAGGAGCGCAGCGGCACCCTCGGGATCGTAGGTGTCCGTGAAGGAGTCGTTGCAGTAGTCGCCGGGAGCAATCGGGCCGCAAAGCAGCAGCGGAGTGTCTCCAGCGAACGGTGCGTAGATCTGAGCGAAGATCGCATCGCGATCGATCGACATGCTGAACGCTGCACGGTAGACCGGGTCGGCGAACGGACCGTCGTAGCTCTGGAAGTAGAACCCTTCGAATCCCTGGCCAGCCTCAACCTTGTAGGCCACGTTCGGGTCTTCCAACTCGGTGGCAAGACCGGCGTTGAACTGCGGGAAGATGAAGTCGACAGCACCGGACTTGAGAGCGGTGGCACCGTCCTCAGCGGGCACGAAGACAACACGGTCGAGCGTGGTCTGGCGCGAGCCGGTGTAGCCGGCGTTCGGCACGAGCACGAGCTGCTCGGCGTTCCAGGAGTCGATCATCCACTCGCGGCCCGAGTAGGGGATGCCGCCGTCGAATGCAGTCGACACGTCGTTGCAATCTTCGGTGGCAGAATCCTTCAACAAGCCGGTGAACAGCTGACGCCACGGCGCATAGGTCGAGGCAAACGTCACGACGACTTCGTTGGCGGCTGCGCCCTCATCGATCGAGATGATCTGGTCGTAGCCAGTGGTGCTCAGCGAACCAGGAGTGTTCATGGTTGCGTCGAGCGTGCACTGGAAGTCGAGGATGGTGATGGGCGAACCATCGTCCCACACAGCGACATCGGACAGCGTGTACGCAACTGTCATCGCTGGCTCGAGCGGCGGCTCGGTAACCGGCGTTGTGTCGGCGGTTGTATCCGCAGTTGTGTCTGCGGTTGTGTCTGCGGTCGTCGTGTCTGAACTTTCCTTGTCGTCGCCGCAAGCTGCGGCCACAAGGGCAAGTCCGACGATGACAGCAGCAAACTTGCTGGTCTTCGTGATCCTCACGTGGATGGTCCTCCTGATGGAAACGGAGGGAGGTTGATGCGGAACCCTCGGTGAGGCATAGAACCCCGCCGAGCCGCAGCTCGTATTGTCCTCCCCGATCAATACGGGCGAAGCGACGATAGCACGGCGACTCCCCGACCGGTAGCCCTGCCGTTACCAAATGTACAAATAGTCACTCCCTGCCGTTCAGATAGCCGTTCACACAGCTTGCCGTTCACACAGGTTGCGGCTTCTCGCTAGGCGCCGAGCTTGCAGATGCGGGCGAATTCGTCGGGGTCGAGGCTGGCACCGCCCACCAACACCCCGTCAATGTCTGGTTGCGCGATCAGCTCGGCGATCGTGCCGCCCTTCACGCTGCCCCCGTACTGCACGCGCACGCCGTTGGCTGCGTCGGCACCGGCCAACTCGGCCACACATCGCCGCACCGCGGCGCACACCTGCTGCGCGTCGTCGGCGGTGGCGGTACGGCCGGTTCCGATCGCCCAAATCGGCTCGTAGGCAATCACCAGACCAGCGATTTGGGCCGGCTTGCGGCCGGCGAGGCCCGCCCGTACTTGGCCGAGCACCTTCGACTCGGTCTCGCCTGCCTCACGTTCGGCCAGCGTCTCGCCGACGCACATGATCGGCGTCATCGCGTGCTGCAGGATCGCGGCCACCTTCTTGTTGACCATCTCGTCGGTCTCGCCGAAGAGCTCTCGCCGCTCGCTGTGCCCTGCGATGACGTACTGAACGCCCAGCTTGGCCAGGAAGAGCGGCGACACCTCACCCGTGAACGCTCCCTTGTCGTCCCAGTGGCAGTGTTGCGCGCCGAGCGCGTAGCCCAACTTGTCGCTGTCGATGACCGTCTGCACGCTACGGATATCGGTGAACGGCGGATGGATGCTGACATCCGCAGCATTCAGTTCGTCCTTGCCAACCAGATAGGCCAGCTTCTGCACCGTCTGAATCGCCTCGAAGTGGTTGAGATTCATCTTCCAGTTGCCCGACACCAATGGCTTACGCATGTTGTTCACTGCACATTCGGTGCTCCCCTCAATGCCTCGAGCCCTGGCAAGTCGCCGAGCTCGAGTAGTTCCAATGCGGCGCCGCCGCCGGTGCTGACGTGATCGACATCGTCGGCGAAACCAAACTGCGCGAGTGCGGCTGCGCTGTCGCCGCCGCCGACGACGGTGAAGGCCTTCGTGTCGGCCATCGCCTGCGCCACCGTGCGCGTGCCCGCTTCGAAGCGCGGGTCCTCGAACATGCCCATCGGGCCGTTCCAAAACACTGTTCGCGCTTCCATGATCACATCGCTGAACGCGGCGGCCGTACCTGGTCCAATGTCGAATCCCTTGGCGCCGTCGGGCAACCGCAGCCCGAATGTCGCGAAACGACCGCCGGCATCCAGTCCGACGAGATCCTCTGGCAGATGAATGGTCTTGCCGTTCGTGGCCGACTCGGCGAGCAGTCGTTTGCAGGTATCGACCTGATCGGGCTCCCACAGCGAATCGCCGACCGGGTAGCCCTGCGCGGCCAGGAACGTGAAACACATCGCACCGCCGACGACCAGCGAATCGACAACCGCCAGCAACGCTTCCACCACACCCAACTTGTCGCTGATCTTGCTGCCACCGAGAACCGCCACGAACGGACGCTTCGGGTCGGCGCGCAAGCCGAGCAAGACCTCCACTTCCTTCTGCAGCAGCAGACCCATCGCGCTCGGCAGCGTTCGCGGCGGGCCGACGATGCTGGCGTGCGCCCGGTGGCACGCACCGAATGCATCGTCGACGTACATATCGATGCCGGCGACGAGACGCTCGACGAACGCAGCGTCGTTGGCTTCCTCGCCCGGATCGAAGCGCAGGTTCTCCAGTAACTCGACGCCGGGTGCGAGTTCTGCGAGCCGCGCACGCACTGCGTCCATCGAGTACTTCGGCGTCGGCGCACCCTTTGGCCTCCCGAGATGCGAGGCCGTCACGACCGTGGCCCCGCGCTCGACGAGCCAGTTGATCGTCGGCAGCGCTGCTCGAATGCGGAAGTCGTCGGTGATCACACCGTCTTCCATCGGCACGTTGAAGTCGGTGCGCACCAGCACTCGCTTGCCACGCACGTCGCCGAGATCGGCGAGCGTGGGAATGCGCCCGGTCATTACTTCTTCTTCGAAGCGACGATCGCGCCCGTGTACAGCGTGGTGTCGATCAGACGGTTGCTGTAACCCCACTCGTTGTCGTACCAGCCGAGCACCTTCACCAACTTGCCCATACTGGCCGTCAGTCCGGCGTCGAAAATGCAACTGTGCGGATCGCCTTGGATGTCGCTCGACACAATGGGATCTTCGGTGTAGCGCAGGATGCCCTTCAGCGGGCCGCTGTCGGCCGCCTTCTTGAACGCCTCGTTGATGTCGGCCGCCGTCGCCGGCTTTGTGAGGTTGGCGGTGAAGTCGACGATGCTGCCAGTGGGAACCGGCACGCGCAGCGACGTGCCGTCGAGCTTGCCCTTCATCGAGCTCAACACCAGGCTGGTTGCGCGAGCGGCACCCGTGCTGGTCGGGATGATGTTGATCGCGGCACCGCGGGCACGGCGCAGGTCGTTGTGCGGACCGTCGACCAACTGCTGATCGCCGGTGTACGCGTGGACAGTCTGCATCAGTCCCTGTTCGACACCGAATGCATCGTCGAGCACTTTCACGATCGGCACGAAGCAGTTGGTCGTGCAACTTGCGTTGGAGATGACCTTCTGCTGCTCGAAGTCGAAGTCGGTGTGGTTGACGCCATACACGAACGTCGCGTCGGCCGCGTCGCACGGGGCAGACACAATCACCAGCGGGGCGCCACCTTCCAGGTGGTACGCAGCTGTGTCGCGCTTGGTGAAGAACCCGGTGCTCTCGATGACGACGTCGACGCCAAGCTCGGCCCACGGCAGTTTCTTCGGGTCGCGCTCTTGCAGCACGCGCAGCTCGTCGCCATCGACCGAGATGCCGTTGGCGGTCGCCTTAATCGTGTTGGGAAGCGTGCCGAGCACCGAGTCGTACTTCAGCAAGTGCGCCATCGTGGCCAGCGAACCGAGGTCGTTCACCGCCACGAAGTCGATATCGACACCGCGTTCTTTGGCGGCACGGAAGAAGTTGCGGCCGATGCGGCCGAAGCCGTTGATACCAACGCGAACCGTCATGGCTGCGTTCCTTTCGCGAAGTTTTTCCTCGGGATGAGGTGAGCTGTTCCCGCCGCAGCTTACCGAGCCAAGTCGCGGTGGCCCGTGTGAACGGCATAGCCAAAGTCGCGCAGCCGCCGAGCCAGCTCCTCGGCCACCGCGACACTGCGGTGGCGACCGCCGGTGCAGCCAACGGCCACCGTCAGGTAACTCTTGCCTTCCACCTCATAGGCCGGCAGCAGCGACTCCATCAGCCCCTCGAAGCGGTCGAGAAAGTCGCTCGCCTGGGCGCGTTCTAGAACGAAGTCGCGCACGGCGGGGTCGTGCCCGGTAAGCGGTCGCAATGCATCCTCCCAGTGCGGGTTGGGCAGGAAGCGCACGTCCATGACGATGTCGGCGTCGATCGGCAGACCGTGCTTGTACCCAAAGCTCTCGACGGCGATCTGCAGTCGCTGCCCATCGCCCGCCTCGTCGAACGAGGCGAGCAGCTTTGTCTTCAGTTGGTGCACATTGAGATCGCTGGTGTCGATGACAAGGTCGGCGGCAGACCGCACCGGTTGCAGCAGGTCGCGCTCCAGCTCGATCGCTTCCACCAGACCGGATGCCTCGCCGTCGAGCGGATGCTTTCGTCGACTGGCGTCGTATCGCTTCACCAGCATCGTTGTCGTTGCGTCGAGAAACAGCAGACGCACCCGATGGCCCGCCGCGCGCAGCGCCGCCACCTTCGGCAGCAGTTCGACGTGTTGGCGCCCAGCGACCAGCGCCAAGCGCTCGATGTCGCTGCCTGGCTTGCTGACCAGTTCGACAATCGTGTCGACCAAGGAGGTCGGCAGGTTGTCGATCACATACCACCCGAGATCTTCCAGCACCGCCGCGGCACCAGACCTGCCAGCACCCGACAACCCGGTGATCAGCAGGATGTCGGCCATTACGCAATCCTACGAGTGCGCAGGTACAGCAGCCGGGGAATCGTCGCCGCCGCCCCGTACTCGTGCGCTCGTGCGAGGAAGCCCGACGGTGGCGACGGCTCTTCCATGCGTTCGACCAACAGCCCATTGGCGGCGAGCGCGTTCACATAGCGACTGAGCGGGCGATGGATGAAGGGTATGAATACATCCTTCTCGACTTCCTCGAGTGTCTCGTCCTCGACGAGGTAGGGCCCAATGCGCCAGTACTGCTCAGGCGGATCGAGGAATTGATCATCGATCCACCCACTGTTCGGTGTCTGCAGCAGCGGATGGTTGAGGAAGAAACAGAACCGGCCACCTGGTTGCAGCACGCGCGCCACTTCCGCGATCGCTTCGTCGACGTTGCGAATGTGCTCGAACACCAGGCACGCCACAACTGCGTCGAAGCTCGCGTCGCCGAATGGCAGCTGCGCAGCAGCGGCGCGCGCAAACGCTGCGCCACCTCGCAAGTGCGCAACGCTGACGCAGTTCCAGGTCGGATCGATCCCGATCACCGTCGCACCCAGCCCGGCGGCCAGGCGACTGACCTGGCCGTCGCCGCACCCGACATCGAGCACTCGCGTGGCACCGGCGAGTTCAGCGGCGGCAAGGGGAAGGATCTGTTCCTCGTACTCGGGGTCGGCACCGTCGGTGAAGCCATCGATCCACCACCCCGCATGTGTCTCCCACTCGCTCATCATTGGCAGCGTACGGGCGAACGTAGAGTGCGGCATGGACTTCGCCATGTGGACGATGTACGACCGCTCGTGGGACGAGGCATTGGAGCGCGCCCGATGGGCGGAAGCGGTCGGCTATCACTCGTATTGGTACGCCGATCACCTCATGCCGTTCACCGAGGACGGGACGACCGATCCGGGTGATGCCCTCGAATGTTGGACTGTGCTGGCCGCAATCGGTGCCACCGTGCCGCGATTGCGACTGGTGTCGATGGTGTCGCCCGTCTCGATCCATCACCCCGTGCTGCTGGCGAAGCGCGCCGTCACCGTCGACCACATCGCCGGCGGCCGCGCCGTGCTCGGACTCGGTGCCGGCTGGCAAGTCAACGAACACGCCGCCTATGGGTGGGACCTGCTCGAACCTGGCCCGCGCGTCAAGCGCTTCGCCGAGGCCATCGAGATCATTCATCGCCTGCTGCACGGCGAACGGGTGACCTTCGAAGGGTCGTACTACTCGCTCACCGACGCGCCACTCGGGCCCGGCCCGCTCAACGGCAGCTTGCCGATACTTGTCGGCACCGGCAGTCCGTTGATGCTGCGCCTCACTGCTCGCTACGCCGACGAGTGGAACACGTGGGGCCACCCCGACGAAGTGGCCATTCGCACGAAGCGATTCCTCGCCGCGTGCGAGGCGGAGGGACGCGACCCGGCGTCACTGCGTCGGTCGGCGCAGGCAAACATCTACTACGTACGCACCGCCGACGAGCGCGCGAAAGCCGAGAAGGAAGCCACCACCGATCGTTCGATCATCGGCGGCGCGGCCGAGTTGGTCGAACAGATCGGCCGTTACGTCGACATGGGTATCGACGAGTTCGCGATCGGCGATTACACGTTCGGCGAGACCCGCGCCCAACGCACCGAAACATACGCCGCGTTCCACGCCGACGTCCTCACCCAACTCCTCTAACCAAGACCCCGTTGGGCGCGCAAACAGGCGATCGCGACACCCAATCGCGCCCAACCAGGGATGGTTAGGTGGTTAGGGGTCGGGTGAGGGGGTGTGGAACTTGGCGTGGACGGCTTCCGCTACTGCTGCGGGCAAGAACGACAGCGCTTGTAGATCCTCCAGGCTCGCCTTCTTCACCGCGTTGACACCGCCCATCACCTGCACCAACTTCTTCTGACGCGCCTCACCGAGACCAGCGATGCCATCGAGCGCGCTGGTCGTCATGCGCTTGCCGCGCAGCTCGCGGTGAAACGTGTTGGCGAAGCGATGGGCCTCGTCGCGGATTCGTTGCAGCATGAACAGCGCGTCGCTCCCCCGCGGCACTTCCACCGGCACGCTGCGCCCAGGCACAAACACCTCTTCGAACCGCTTCGCGAGCGATGCGACAGGGATCTCGTCGTGCAGGCCAAGCGAGCGCACAACGCGCTCGGCCACCGCGAGCTGCCCCTTCCCGCCATCGACCAGCAGCAGTTGCGGCGGGTACGCGAACTTGCGCGGGCGACGCCGCTCGCCGTCGATCAAGTCTTCATCCAGCGGCTGATCGCGCTCACGTAGGTACGCCTGCAGACGGCGGGTCAAGACCTCTTCCATCGCCGCGTAGTCGTCGTTCCCCGGCACGTCCTTCACCTTGAATCGTCGGTACTCACGCTTGTTCGGCAGCCCGTCCTCCACTACCACCATCGAGCCGACGTAGTCGGTGCCCTGCAGGTGCGCCATGTCGTAGCACTCAATGCGCAGCGGCGCCTCCGGCAGCCCCAGTAGATCCTGCAGTTCGGTCAGCGCGCGACTGCGCGCGTTGTGATCGCTGGCTCGGCGCAGGCGATGGCGAACGAACTCCTCCTTCGCATTCCGCGTGACCGTCTCGTGCAGATCGCGCTTGTCGCCGCGCTGCGGGACGCGAATCTGCACGCGACTGCCACGCAGGTGCGTGAGCCACTCCTCGTAGGTCGCAATGTCGTCGGCGTCGACGGGTACCAGTACCTGTTTGGGCACGCCAGCGGGAGGGTCGTCGCCGTACAACTCCTCGAGGATGCGATCAACGAGCCCGCCCGGCGACAACTCCTCCACCTTGTCGACCACAAACCCCTTGCGGCCGACAACTCGGCCCTTGCGCACGAAGAACACCTGCACGGCTGCTTCGAGTTCGTCGTCGGCAATTCCGATGACGTCGATGTCTTCGCTGCGCTCGGCCACCATCTGTTGCTTCTCGATCGCGCGTCGAACGGCAAGCAAGCGATCGCGCACCCGCGCTGCACGTTCGTACTCCAATGCTTGTGAGGCATTCGCCATCTCGGTTTCGAGGCGCTTGACGATCTCGTCGGTGTCGCCGTCGAGAAACTCGCACAACTCCTGCACGAGCTGCTGATACGGCACCGTTTCGATCTCGCCAACGCATGGTCCGCTGCACTTCTCGATGTGGAACAGCAGGCACGGTCGGCCGAGCCGATGATGCTCGTTGAACTTGCCCGGGCTGCACGTACGAATCGGGAAACTCCGCAACAACAGATCGAGCGTGTCTCGAATCGCGTACGCGTGCGCATACGGCCCGAAGTAGCGGGTTCCCTTGCGCTTGCGACCGCGCATGACCAACGCTCGCGGAAACTCCTCATCAATCGTCACCGCTAGGAACGGATAGCTCTTGTCGTCGCGCAGTCGCACGTTGAACCGCGGGCGATGCTGCTTGATCAGGCTGTACTCGAGCATCAGAGCCTCGACCTCGTTGCGCACCTCTATCCATTCGACAGTCGCCGCGGTCGACACCATCTGCGCGGTGCGCACGTGCATGTTGCGCTGGTCTTGGAAGTAGTTGGAAAGGCGTTGGCGTAGGTTCGAGGCCTTGCCGACATAGATCACGCGGCCTTCTTTGTCCTTGAACTGGTACGACCCCGGACTTTCCGGAATCGTGCCGGTGGGGGGCCGTGTCACCATCAGCGTCGACTCTACGGTCATCGCCGCAGCCCGGCAGATAAGGTTGGGATCGATGTCCGGTCGCTTTCAGATCTCATTTCCGGGTCGCCGCGACCACGACGACCCGTGGTTCCGCGTCGGCACGCTCGATGTCACGACCTCAGTGCTCGTGCCGGCGCTCTGCGTGCTCTCCATGTTCATCTGGGCTGCGAATCCAGACTTTCTGCGCCCACTGGTGCTCTTCGCCGACGACGTACGACACGGCCAGATCTGGCGCCTGGTCACCTGGCCGCTCGCCAACGAGCCGAACATTTGGACCATGCTCACGATCGCGATGCTGTGGTACTTCGGTCGCGAACTCGAGCGGATGATCGGGCGCGTGAAGTTCGCCTGGATGCTGCTGCTGCTGGCCGTCATTCCTGGGCTCGTCGGCACGCTGCTCGACATCAATCAGGCTGGTATCCGCCCCGTCCAGATCGCCATCTTCTGTGTGTTCTGCATGGAACTGCCGGAAGTGCGCTTCTTCGGCGGGATTCCAGCTTGGGTCTTTGCCGCGGTGATTGTTGGTATCGAGGTCTTGCAGCTGATCGGTTTGCGCCTACCGGAACTGATCGTGCTGCTCGCCGTCTCGCTGGCCACCGCCTTGCTCGCTGGCCGAGCGTTCGGCGTGCTGGCGCAGTACGAGTGGATACCAAAGCTTGGCCGCCAACGCGGCGGTCGTTCGCGCGGGCGCAAGCGCTCGTCGCGCAGAGCTGGCGCCGGATCCGGAACGTCAGTCGTCGCCGGTCCGTGGGCCGGCTCGAACACTCCGAACCCGCGGGATCAGCGCGAGCTAGATGCTCTGCTCGACAAGATCAGCGCCAACGGCATCGACGCTTTGACGCGTGACGAGAAGGCTCGGCTGAACGAGCTGAGCAAGAAACTGCGCGGTCAGTAAGCCTCTGCGGGCTTGCGGCGCAGCGATTGCATGTACGCGGCGACGAGCAGCAAACCCGCCATCAGCGTTGCTGCGTTCGCAAGTGTGTGGAACTGCCACGCCTGCTTCACGAAGCCGGAGCTGAATGCAGCGATCGCGCCGCAGAAGCTCATCGTCAGGTCGGCGGTTCCCTGCACCTCGACACGGCTCTCGGGCGGCACGGTGCCGGTGAGCAGACTGCTGCCCGCGATCAAGCCGATGTTCCAACCAAGCCCGAGCAGGAACAAACCGAGGAAGATCATCACTGGCACGTAGCCAGCAATGACCGACGTAATGGTTCCGGAAGCGATGACGACGGCACCGACCATCACCGAACGAATCTCGCCGAAGCGCGCAACTCCGCGGCCGACCAATGGCGCCATGCCGTACATGCCGACGATATGCAACGCGATGACGAATGCGCTGAGATTGCCGTGATCGTGATCAGCCATGTGTGGCGGCGTCATCGTCATCACCGCCACCATCGCAGTTTGCGAGATGACCATGGCGGCGAGTCCGAGCGGGGCGAGATGGCTGTGTCGAATCACACCCGCCGAGGCTCGCACCTGTTGCAGCGGCCGAACGCGTTGCGCGTTGGGGTCGAGCTGGCCGTTGACCTGCAACGGATCGGGGCGCATGCGTACCGAGATCACGAACATTGCCATCGTCGAAAAGATGGAGGCGACGATGAACGGGCCAATCAACTCGTTGAGCCCAGCCGCGTCGGCAAGGCGTCGTTCCCACGGCGTCAGCAGCGGGCCGAACGCGGCGCCCAATGTTCCTAACCACACAACGCTGGCGATCGCCTTCGCGCGATCGTGTTCCAGCGCAAGGTCAGCGGCAACATAGCGACCCTGCAGCGTGGCGGCTTGCGCGCCGCCGAACACGAGCATGCCGACGACGTACAACGCGAACAGACCGGTTTGCCCGGACACCGCGGTGATGGCCGCGCCGACAGCACCGAGGCCGAACGCCAGCATCAGCCCGTAGCGGCGTCCACGTCGCCGCATCAACGCCGACAACGGCACCGCGAGCAGCGCTGCCCCCATCGTGAACGCTGCGCCGCCCGTGCCCGCGAGGCGATCGTTGCCGTCCAACAACTCTTTGGCCAGCAGTGCCGACACGGCTACCACGCCGGCAACGGCAGCCTGGCCCGGCACCTGCGCAACGCGCAGGGTGTTCAGCGTGCGGCGTTGTTGAAAGGAGTAGTCAGGTACGGCCGACCCGGCAGGCGCGGCCGTCGTCACGGAATTGATCCTGCGGGCGCGACCCACTCGATCGGCTGCCCCGTGACATCGGCAATCAACTGGAAGTCGTGGTCGTAGTGCAACACCGTGAGTCCGTTGCTCTCCGCGCAAGCGGCAAGAATCAGGTCGGCTGGGCTAGGCGCGCGATGAGTACCGCGAACAGCCATCTCACCTTGTACATCGATCGCTCGGTCGATGATTTGTTCGGTGACGGCCACACGCGGCATCGCCGCCATCTCGAAGCGGCCGTCGGCGAAGTCGCGGGCTGAGGTCGAGGAGACAAGCACCTCGAGCATTCCGATCCCGGTGACAGCGATCCGACCGCCTGCCATTTCGCCGTGCCACTTCGCAGCTACGACCTGATGGTGCATGCGCGCCCACGCTGACTTATCGATCAGGTGAGTCGCCATCAGTCCCAACTATGCAGAATCGCATCGCGCTGTTCGTCGGTCAGCGAACTCATTCGTTCGATGAATTTCAGACGGGCGTCACGAGCGATGATCTCGCTCAATGCTGCGTCGATCGTCTCGGTGGTTCCTTTGGTGCCCAGCACCTCAGCGGCGCGCCGCACCTTCTCACGATCGATGTTCAGCGCGGTCTTCACAGGCACAGAGTTGAGGCTAGCCAGATCGCACGGATTGGTCAACCCTCTAGCATTGGTTTGAGGAACCTTCCGGTGTAGCTGCCGTCTACCTTTGCAACATCCTCGGGGCTACCTTCGGCGACAACCATCCCGCCCCCGCTGCCACCTTCTGGGCCAAGGTCGATGATCCAGTCGGCAGTCTTGATGACATCGAGGTTGTGCTCGATGACCAACACTGTGTTACCGGCGTCGACCAGCCGCGACAGCACCGTCAGCAGACGGCGGACATCGTCGAAGTGCAATCCGGTCGTCGGCTCGTCGAGCAGATAGATGGTGTGGCCGGTGCTGCGCTTGGCCAACTCGGTGGAGAGCTTCACGCGCTGCGCTTCACCGCCCGACAACGTCGGTGCCGGTTGGCCGAGGCGCACATACCCAAGACCGACGTCCATCAGCGTGGTCATGTAGCGCGCGATCGCTGGTTGATTGGCGAAGAAGCCGACCGCCTCGGCCACCGGCATATCGAGCACCTCGGCGATGTTCTTGCCCTTGAACTGGATGTCGAGCGTGTCGCGGTTGTACCGCGCTCCCTTGCACACCTCGCATGGCACGTACACATCCGGAAGGAAGTGCATCTCGATCTTGATGGTGCCGTCGCCCGAGCATGCCTCACAGCGACCGCCCTGCACGTTGAAACTGAAACGACCGGGCAGGTATCCGCGCACCTTGGCCTCGGCGGTGGTGGCGAACAACTTGCGCACGTTGTCGAACACACCCGTGTACGTCGCCGCGTTGCTGCGCGGTGTGCGCCCGATCGGCGACTGATCCATGTCGATCACCTTGTCGAGCAACTGCACGTTGCGAATCGTTTTGTGGCGCCCGGCAGCATCCTTCGACTTGTAGATCTTCTGCATCAGCACCGGCAACAAGATGTCGCGCACGAGCGTGCTCTTCCCGCTGCCGCTCACACCCGTCACCGTCACGAAACAACCGAGCGGAATTCGTACATCGATGTTGCGCAGGTTGTGTTCCTTCGCGCCAACGATCTCCAACCACTCGAGGCCGGGAGCACGCCGTTGTTTGGGGACCGGAACCGACTGACGACCGCTGAGGTACTGCCCGGTGATCGACTCCTTCGACTTCAGGATTCCCTTCACCGGGCCGCTGTACACCACGGCGCCACCGTGTTCGCCAGCGCCGGGACCAATGTCGACGATCCAGTCGCTGGCCTTGATCGTCTCTTCGTCGTGCTCGACGACAAGAACAGTGTTGCCAAGGTCGCGCAAGCGAATCAGCGTGTCGATCAGGCGCTGGTTGTCGCGCTGGTGCAGCCCGATCGAAGGTTCATCGAGCACGTAGAGCGTTCCGACAAGCCCGCTGCCGATCTGGCTCGCAAGTCGGATGCGCTGCGCTTCCCCACCGGCAAGAGTTCCAGCGTTGCGCGACAAGGAGAGATAGTCGAGGCCGACGTCGAGCAAGAACCCAAGCCGGGCGTTGATCTCCTTCGTGACGCGCTCGGCGATCAGCCGATCGCGCTCACCGAGTTCGAGGCCGGCAAGGAACTTCGCCGACTCGGCGATCGCCATCTCGCAGACCTCAGAGATGTTCTTGCCGTTCACCGTGACAGCCAGCGATGAGGCCTTCAATCGCGCACCGCCACATGCCACGCACGGAACCTCGCGCATGTAGCCCTCGTACTGTTCGCGCGCCCAGTCGCTCTCGGCACCCTCGCGGCGACGGTTCAACCAGGGCACAACGCCCTCGTAGGCGGTGCTGTACTCGCGCATGCGCCCGTAACGGTTCTTGTACTTCACCTTCAGGTTGCCATCGACGCCATGCAAGATGACCTTCTGCTGTTTGGCAGTCAGCTTCTTGTACGGCACGTCGAGGTCGATTCCATAGCTCTCGGCGACAGCCTCGAGCATGCGCGTGAAGTACTGCGTGCTGCTGCTGCGCCACGGTGCGATCGCGCCAGCGTTGATCGACAAATCGGTGTCGGGAATCAGTAGCTCGGGATCGACCTTGAAGGTGGTACCGAGACCGTCGCATTCCGCGCACGCGCCGTATGGAGAGTTGAACGAGAAGTTGCGCGGGGCTGGTTCCTCGAAGCTCTTGCCACACTTCGGGCACGCCAGGTGCTGGCTAAACGTCAGCGTTTCACCATCGACAACTTCACCCTCTTTGGCGAACAGCTCGACCTCGGCCACTCCGTCGGCCAACTTCAACGCCGTCTCCAACGAATCTGTGAGACGACGCTCGATTCCGTCGCGACGAACAAGGCGATCGATGATGATCTCGATGCGGTGTTGCTCGTAACGCGCCAACCGTTCGTCGCGCTTCAAGAACTCGGCGATGTCGACGACATCGCCATCGATGCGAGCGCGCACGAAGCCCTGCGCCGTCAGATCTTGCAGCAGTGTGTCGTACTCGCCCTTACGGCCCCGAACGACCGGCGCCAGCACCTGAAAGCGGGTGCCGTCGGGCAGCAGCAAGATGCGATCGACGATCTGCGACGGGGTCTGACGCTGCAGGCGGGTGCCGTCGTCCGGGCAATGCTGAACGCCGATGCGGGCGAACAACAAGCGCAGGTAGTCGTAGACCTCGGTGATCGTGCCGACGGTCGAACGCGGGTTGCGACCAGCACTCTTCTGATCGATGGCGATGGCCGGCGACAGGCCTTCGATGACATCGACGTCGGGCTTGTCCATCTGTCCCAGGAACTGACGCGCGTACGAACTCAGCGACTCGACGTATCGGCGCTGACCTTCGGCGTAAATCGTGTCGAACGCGAGGCTGCTCTTCCCGGAACCCGACAGGCCGGTGAACACGACCAGGCGGTCGCGGGGAATCTCGATGTTGACGTTCTTCAGGTTGTGCTCGCGCGCACCCCGGACGGTGATTTTCGGCTGGTTGGAGTTCGAGTCGGGGGCCTTCGGCATGGATTTGGAAGGCTAGCGAGCAAGACCAATACCGCCAGGAATCGTCAAGAATTGCTGAAGTTCTTCCGACGCGCAGCCGATACAAGGATCATGACGGCGGCAAGCGCACACGAATCGAACTTCTCGCGAGCCGCCGCGCAGGTATTGGAACACCTCGCCACCCGCTCCGGGCTGAGCAGTTGGGCCGTGTGCCGCCACGACGCGCAAGGTAGTCGGACACTTGCAGCAGTCGACCCGCAGGGGGTGCTGCGAGCTCACCAACCCGTTCCGGCGACGTTGGGCGACGATGCAGCCCAGCGAATCGGCGCGCCGATCATGCTCCCCGACGGCTCGACCTTTGGCGAATTGATCGGTTACGGCGACTACCTCTCCGAGGCGGTACGCGATCAACTCGCTGCCGCCGTCCGCCTTTACGCAAACCTGCTCGGCGGACTCGCCGCCAGCGAACGCGCGCTCGCCCAGGAGCGGCTGCGGCCAGCAACAGACGAACACTCGGTCGACCCGCTAACGGGTTTGGCCACACGCCAGGACTGGGAAGATCGGTTACGCGTGGAGGAGGCGTACTGCCGCGACTTCGGCGACTCGGCCACCGTGATCGCGATCGAGCTGACGGGACTGCGCTCCAACAACGAGACCCTGGGCCACGCAGCTGGCGACAACGAACTGCGCCAAGCGGGTGCCCTCGTCCGTGAGGTCGCCGCCGACGAACACTTCAGCGCCCGCCTCAGCGGCGATTGCTTCGCAGTACTCGTGATGGGCGCGCCCGCCGACGAATTGGTCGCCGCCCTGCGTCAAGGCTTCGCCCGCACTGCAACGACGGCTTCCATCGGCGTCGCCGCGCGCCGCCCTGACGGAACGCTCGACGAAGCGCAGGCTTGCGCGTTTCACGAACTAGCAATCGAGTCACAGCGCAACGCGCCTCCAACACCGACCTGGTCACAACCGCCTACCACACCGCGGCGACCTGGACCCGGCGAATTGGCCGACAACACCCAAGCACTTGCTGTCGCCCAGGCGCTGGCCGCGGGCGACATCAACGCCTTCTTCCAGCCGATTGTGGATCTACGGTCCGGGAGGGCTGTCGCGGTCGAGGCCTTGGCGCGTTGGCAGACGGCGCAAGGCGTGCGCGGGCCTGAGGACTTCCTGCCCCTGCTGCAACAGCGTGGCCTACTCGGCGTCCTCTTCGACCACATCCTCGACGACGGCTTGTCCAAGCTCGTCGAGCTGCGGCGCAACCTGCCGAACCTACAGCTGGCGGTCAATCTCGAGTTCGACAGCAAGGCGGAGAGCACCCTCTTCGAACAGGTGCGCAACACTCTGCAGAAGTACCAGCTGCCGCCCGAAGCGCTCTCGCTGGAATTGAGCGAGCGCCAGACATTCGAGATCTCACCTGAAGTTCGACGAGATCTGACCGCAGTGGCCGACCTCGGAGTGCAGTTGATGCTCGACGACTTCGGCTCCGGCTTCGCATCGCTCGAGACGCTGACCGATCTACCTATCGGTGGTGTCAAGCTCGACCGCAAGTTCACCGGTCAGGTGTTGCATGGAGAGCGCGAAGGCGTCGTCGTCAAGGCGATGATCGCATTGGCCGCCGAAGCCGGCCTCATTGTCATTGCGGAGGGTATCGAAACTCAACTGCAGAGCGACCGCCTAGTACGCATGGGCTGCGTGCTCGGCCAGGGCTACCTGTTCGCGGTGCCGCAGCCCGCAGCCACGCTGGCCGCGGCGCTCTCGGCGCCACTCGTCACCGCGTTCTAACCGGTCAGCCGGCGTCGCGCAGTTCGCGGCGGAGCTCGTTGACCTCGTCGCGCAGGCGAGCCGCGTACTCGAACTTCAGTTCCACCGCCGCTTCGTGCATTTCCTCTTCGAGCGTCTGAATCAGCCGTGCGAGTTCTTGCTGCGGCATCGTCTTCAGCTCGCGTTGCACCTTGTCGCGCTCGCGATTGCGACGCTGACCCTTGCCCGGCACCGGCGATGTGTCGTCAGGACGCAGCAGCGAGAGAATGTCGCCGACAGCCTTGCGGATCGTTTGCGGGTTGATGCCGTTCTCGGCGTTGTAGGCGATCTGTCGCGCTCGCCGCTCGCGGGTGGTGTCGATCGCCTTCTCCATGCTGGGCGTGATCTTGTCGGCGTACATCACCACCTGGCCGTCGACATTTCGGGCGGCACGGCCAATCATCTGGATCAGCGAAGTCTGACTGCGCAGGAACCCTTCCTTGTCGGCATCGAGGATGCTGACGAGAGAAACCTCGGGCAGGTCGAGACCCTCGCGCAACAGGTTGATGCCGACCAGGACGTCGAACTCGCCCAAACGAAGCGCGCGCAGAATCTCGATGCGTTGAATCGTGTCGACATTGCTATGCAGGTATCGAACGCGCAAGCCCTGCTCGAGCAGGTAGTCGGTGAGATCTTCGGCCATCTTCTTCGTAAGGGTGGTTACCAACACGCGATCGCCCATCGTCGTACGGGTGTTGATGTCTTCGATCAGGGCGTCGATCTGACCCTTCGTGGGCCGCACGATGATCTCAGGGTCGACGAGTCCGGTTGGTCGGACGATCTGCTCGACAATCTGTGAACTGTGCTGAAGCTCGTATGGCGCGGGCGTCGCCGACATGAACACGCACTGGTTGATGCGTTCGATCACTTCCTCGAAGCGCAACGGTCGGTTGTCGCGCGCGCTGGGTAACCGAAAGCCGTGCTCGACCAGTTCGTCCTTGCGGCGGAGGTCGCCTAGGTACTGCCCGTGCAGTTGCGGAACAGCGACGTGGCTCTCGTCGATGACGAGCAAGAAGTCTTTCGGGAAGTAGTCGAGCAAGGTGAATGGTGGTTCGCCATTCGTGCGGCCGTCGATGTGCATCGAGTAGTTCTCGATGCCGTTGCAGTAGCCCACCTCCTGGATCATCTCGAGGTCGTACTGCGTACGCATACGCAACCGCTGCGCTTCCAGCAACTTGCCGTTTGCTTCGAACCACGCCAACCGCTCTTGCAGTTCGGCTTCGATGCCGACCACCGCGCGGCGCATGCGCTCGTCGCCCGTGACGTAGTGCGTGGCCGGGAAGATCAGTACCTCGCTCATCTCGGCCAATGTCTCGCCGGTGAGCGGATCGACAGTGGTGATCCGGTCGACGGTGTCGCCAAACATCTCGATGCGCAAGACGGTCTCGTCGTAGCTGGGGTGGATCTCGATCGTGTCGCCGCGCACGCGAAACTTGCCGCGGCCAAGAGCGATGTCGTTGCGGTCGAATTGCAGATCGACCAGTCGGCGCAAGATGCTGCGCATGTCGTAATCGACACCCGTATGCAGTTCGAGGAGTTGACCGCGGTACTCGGCGGGATCGCCCATGCCATAGATGCAACTGACCGAGGCGACGACGATGGTGTCGCGTCGGGTGAGCAGGGCCGCCGTGGCCGAGTGGCGCAACCTGTCGATCTCGTCGTTGATCGATGAGTCCTTCTCGATGTAGGTATCGCTGGACGCGATGTAGGCCTCGGGTTGGTAGTAGTCGTAGTAGCTGACGAAGTACTCGACCCGATTGTGCGGAAAGAACTCGCGCATCTCTTGCGTGAGCTGGGCAGCGAGCGACTTGTTCGGAGCCAGGATCAGCGTTGGTCGTTGCACCGCCTCGATAGTCCACGCGATGGTGGCGCTCTTGCCGGAACCGGTGATGCCGAGCAGGGTCTGGAATCGGTCGCCGCGACTGATTCCTTCGGCCAACTTCGCCACCGCCGCGGGCTGATCACCCGCTGGCTCGAACAGCGACTCGACCTTGAACTCGGGAGTCTTCACGGTCTGCGTCACCAGCCGATTCTACAGCCGAACGAGTGTTCGTGTGAACTTCCGGGTTGCGGAGCAGTCGCTACTTGCGGCCACCGAATTCGAAGTCGGCGGGCAAGTGGGGCAACTTGTGCAGCGATTCCCAGAGCGCATCAATCTGCGGCCGCAGTGATTCGACGCTGTCCGTGTTGTGCACGACGAAGTCCGCCGTGGCCAGGCGTTGTGTGCGCGTGGCCTGGCGAGCGATGCGCGCTCGGGCGTCGGCTTCGTCGAACCCTCGGTACTGCACGAGTCGCGCGACCTGCGTCTCGATCGGAACGTCGACGACAATGATCGCCTGCAGACCACCACGCGGGTTTTCGGTCAGCAGAGGAATGTCGAGCACCACGAGATTGTCAGTGCCGACCTGTTGCATCACGCGGCGATTCATCTCGGCACCGACCGCAGGGTGCACGATGCCATTCAAGTCGTCGAGCGCGTTGCCCTTGATCGGGTCGTCATCGTCGGTGAAGACGATCGCCGCCAGCGCTCCTCGATCAAGGGACCCATCAGGTGCGATGATCTGCGGACCAAATCGGCGCGCAAGTTGACGCAGCACCGGCGAGCCCGGCTGCTGCACTTCACGAACGAGCTCATCGGCATCGATGACCACTGCGCCACGGGCAGCCAGCGCCGCACTGACCGTTGACTTGCCTGAACCGATTCCACCGGTGAGACCCACCAAGATCATGCGTTCACCGTATAAGCGCGTTTGGCTATTTGCGAGTCAGGAATCAGCCCTCAGCCGGTGCAGTTGGCTCGACTTCGTCGACGGCAGCGGTTGCATCGGTGGCGACATCCGTCGCGGCGACAGCAGCAGCGTCGGCGTCGGCCGAAGCGGCCGGGTCGGTTGCCTTGTTGCCGTTCTCGTCGTAGTACTCGGCCCACGCGGCCTCGCGCTCGGCGTCGTCGCCGCCCGCTGCCCAGTTGCCGTGCTCGTCGATCTCGAAGTGACTGCGGTACTCCTCGGCGAGCTCGCCACCTTCGGCAGCCTGCTTGATGGAAAGGCTGATACGGCGACGAGCAAGGTCGAGATCGATGATCTTGACCCACAGTTCTTCGCCGGGCGTCACGACCTGCTCGGGCGCATCGACGTGATGGGTGGACATCTCCGAGATGTGCACGAGCCCTTCGATGCCCTCGCCGACCTGCACGAATCCGCCGAACGGCACCAGCTTGGTGACACGGCCGTATACGAGTTGGCCCACTTCGTGGGTGCTCGCGAACTCTTGCCAAGGATCTTGCTGAGTGGCCTTCAACGAGAGACTGATGCGCTCGCGCTCGAAGTCGACATCGAGCACCTGCACGGTGACCTTGTCGCCGATCGCCACGACGGCACCCGGATGATCGACATGCTTCCACGACAACTCGCTGACGTGGATGAGACCATCCATTCCACCGAGATCGACGAATGCGCCGAACGACACGACGCTGCTGATCACACCGTCGCGGATCTCGCCTGGCTTGAGGTTGGTGAGGAAGCTGTCGCGGCTTTCCTTCTGCGATTCCTCGAGGAATGCACGACGACTGAGCACGACGTTGTTGCGGTTCTTGTCGAGCTCGATGATCTTGGCTTGCACGATCTTGCCGACGTACGGCAACAGGTCGCGCACGCGGCGCAGTTCGACCAGCGATGCCGGCAGGAAGCCGCGCAATCCGATGTCGACGATGAGGCCACCCTTGACGACCTCGATGACCGGACCCTCGACGGTGCCCTCAGCCTCTTTGACCTTCTCGATGGTGCCCCAGGCGCGTTCGTATTGTGCGCGCTTCTTGCTGAGGACGAGACGACCTTCTTTGTCTTCCTTGGTAAGTACCAGAGCCTCGATCGACTCGCCAAGCTTGACGATCTCGTTGGGGTCGACGTCGTTGCGAATGCTGAGTTCGCGAGCGGGGATGACGCCTTCGCTCTTGTATCCGATATCGAGGAGGACTTCGTCCTTGTCGATCTTGACGACGGTGCCGTGCACCAGTTGACCATCTTCGACTTCGACCATGGTGCCAGCAATGGCATCGGCGAAGGACATGCCAAGGTCGTCGGCGACCACTTGGCGAGGGCTGTAGTTGCCCTCATCGTCGAAGGTGCCCATGGCACCGGATTCGGCAGTGAGCACTGCCGTAGAGGTAGAGGTATCGGACAAGGGAGAGTCGCTTTCAAACACAAACAGTCGGGGCCCGGCGGATTCCGGACCGACAGAGGTTACCGCTAGTAGACCCCCGCACCAACGAGTGCGGTCGCGGGCCTCAGCCTTTGGCGTCGGCCCAGGTACGGCCCCAGGCGACGTTGACCTCCAGCGGAACGTCGAGTTCGACGGCGCCGCGCATCAGATCGACCACCAAGGGTCCGACACGATCGACCTCGTTGTCGGGCACCTCCACGAGCACCTCGTCGTGTACCTGCAAGACGACGTGACTCGCCAGTGCCGCGTCGTCGAAGGCGCGATCGATGCGCACGAGCGCGACCTTGAAGATGTCGGCGGCGAGCCCTTGGATGCCCGAGTTCATGGCCTGGCGCTCGCCCGCCTGGCGGATTCGGAAGTTGCTGTTCGACAGTTCCGGAATCGGGCGCCGCCGTCCGAACAGTGTCTCGGTGTAGCCGCGCATGCGCGCCTCGACCACGGTTCGATCCATGTAGTCCTTGACGTTTGGAAACGCGTCGAAGTAGGCGTTGAGGATCACCGCCGCCTCGTCGACGGGGATCGCCAGCCGTTGCGCGAGGCCGTACGCCTCCATGCCGTAGGCCAAGCCATAGCTGACCATCTTCGCTTTCGAGCGCTGTTCAACCGTGACCTTCGCCGGGTCGACCTCGAACACCCGGGCGGCGGTGACGTTGTGGATATCGACACCGGTGTTGAACGCTTCGATCAGGCCGGGATCGTGGGCGAGGTGCGCGATGCAGCGCAGCTCGATCTGGTTGTAGTCGGCGACCAGCAACTGGTGGCCGGCAGCAGGGATGAACGCGCGCCGGAACAGTCGGCCTTCTTCGCTGCGAACTGGAATGTTGTGCAGGTTGGGCTGATCGCTCGACAGTCGACCCGTGCGCGCGACGGTCTGGTTGAACGTGGCGTGGATGCGACCGTCGCTCGCAACTTCGGCGAGTAGCCCGGTGCCGTACGTGCCGCGCAACTTCTCGGCGCCGCGATACTCGAGCAGTGGGTCGATGAACTCCGGCCATTGATCGCGCAGTTTCTCGAGCGTCGCTGCATCGGTCGAGAAACCCGTCTTGGTCTTCTTACCGGAAGCAAGCCCGCGCTCGGTGTAGAGGATCTCGCGCAGTTGGATCGGCGAGTTGAGGTTGAACGGGCGGCCTGCGATGCGCTGCAGTTCGGCGCCGAGCCGTTCAACATCGGCTGTCAGCTTCTCGTTCAGTTTCTTCAGCTCGGCGACATCGACTGCAATGCCGACGTGTTCCATCTTGGCGAGCACGCTGACCAGTGGATTCTCGATCGTCGAGTACAGATCCGCCATGCCCTGCTTGTCGAGCGCGGCTTCGAGCGCGGCTGACAAGTGCGCAACGGCCAAGGCCTCGCGACACGTGACCTGCCGTTCGTCGGGGCCACCGCCGCTTTCCCCGAACGACAGATCGAGTTGGCCACTCGCCGACGCGACATCGTCGGGCAGCTGGAAGGTCGTGTAGCGCGCAAGCAGGTCGCGCAGCGCGTAGCGCGTGTCGGCGGGGTCGATTAGATAAGCAGCGATCTGCGTGTCGAGCCGCAGACCGGGGACGTGCACGCCGCGAGCCAGCAGCCAACGCATCAGCGCCTTTGCATTGTGGCTGCGCAACGCACCGTGTTGTCCGAGCGCGGTCACCACCTCGGGAGCGTGCGCGATGTCCGCGCTGAGCCAGGCGACGTCGGCCGCCTCGGCGTTGGTGACGATGGCCAGCCCGGTGAGGTCGCTGCGACCCGGCTCGCCAGCCCAGGACGCAACCGCGTCGAGCGTCGGCAAACCAGCGATCAGCGCCGCTGTCTCGGCCGCGTTCTCGACGTCGGTGGCCTCGGCTTCGAGCACATGCTGGCTCGACGACATCGTCGCTGCGCCGCTGCCTGTCGTTCCGCCTACCGAGCCGAGTGCTTCGTAGAGGCGGTCGTACAGCCCGCGGAACTCGAGGAAGTCGAACAGGCGTCGGACCTCGGTGTCGTTGGGGTGTACAGCGAGAGTGGCGACGTCGACCTTCACCGGCGCGTCGCGATGCAAGACCATCAGCTCGAAGTTCGAGCGGGCACGAGCCTCGTGCTCGATCAGCGACGCACTGAGCTTCGGTGTCTGCTCAGCGGCGTGAGCAAAGATTCCCTCGAGGCTGCCGTACTGATTCAGCAGCTTGGCCGCCGTCTTCTCCCCCACTCCTGGTACGCCTTCGAGGTTGTCGCTGGGGTCACCGCGCAACGCTGCGTACTGCGGATACAACTCAGGAGTGACACCTGTCTTTTCCTTAATGCCCGCCTCGTCGTAGAGCGCGTAGTCACTGACGCCGCGTTTGTTGTACAGCACTTTGACGTGCGGGTCGTGCACCAGTTGGTAGCTGTCGCGATCACCGGTGACGATCACGACGTCGTGTCCCTCACCCTTTGCCTGTTCTGCGAGCGTCGCCAGAATGTCGTCGGCTTCCCATCCAGCCAACTCGAAGACGGTGACGTTGAGTGCGGTGAGCACCTCGCGGACCAGACCCATCTGCTGGCGCAAGATGTCGGGCGCGGCCTCGCGTTGCGCCTTGTACTCCGGGTTCGCTTCGTGGCGAAATGTCGGCTCCGGCCGATCGAACGCCACCAGGATGCCGTCGGGCTTTTGATCCTTCACCATGTAGGTGAACATCGAGGTGAACCCGAACACCGCGTTGGTGACCTGACCCGAGGCGGTCGCCATATCGGTCGGCAATGCGTAGAACGCTCGATAGGTCAGCGAGTTGCCATCGAGCATCAGGATCTTCACGAAGATCCTGTCTCGCGGAAGCGACGTATCGCCAGCTCGATCGCCGGCAGCAGGTCGCTCTTTTCGTAGGGCTTCACCAGGTAGGCCAATGCACCCGCGTCACGAGCCTCTTCCACCACCTCGCGTTGGCTGAACGCGGTAAGGATGAGAACGGCGCAGAGTTGCTCACCGCTGATAATGCGCGCAGCGGCAACACCGTCGGTGTGCGGCATCTTGATGTCGAGGATTGCCAAGTCGGGTCGCAGTTCGCGGCACAAGTCGACGGCGTGATCGCCGCGCCCTGTTTCGCCAACCACTTCGAAGCCTGCTTCCTCCAACGTCTCGCGCAGGTCGAGCCGAATAATGGCTTCGTCTTCAGCAATGACGATGCGAGTGGTCATCGCGGGCCACGATCCAGTAGTCGGTCGAGCTTCGCTTCTAGTTTGGCGACCTCGGCGACAAGATGCGCTCGATGCTGCTGCATCGCCTCTTCGTGCGCCCCATCCTCGATGTACAGCAGCTGCTCGCCGATCACTTCCAACTCGGCACGCGCGTCGCGGAGCCGTCGCGACGTGCCTGCGAGTCGGCGGGTAACAAGCAGCGAGGTCATTCCACCAGTCTACGAACGTGGCGCCGAGTGTTTCCTGCCCGTGTACGGGCAGGAAACACTCGTGCGGCAGCAAACACTCGGGTCTAGCCCGGCACAATGGCGCGATGTACGACGAGTGGGGGGTGGCCGACGGTTACCACGGCATCGATGGCCGCTGGCGCTACACCCCCAGCGCGACCCGCGACGCGTTGCGCGCCGCCATTGGCGACCCGGTACCACAGCCGCAGATGTTGTTCGTTGCCGCTGGCGCGTCGCACGCGCTTGCAGGGCGGCATCACCTGCGCCTCGAAGACGGCACCGACATCGGCGACATCGAATCGCTCTCGCCCGACATCCCGAACGGATATCACCAACTCGTCACCGCCGCCGGCGACACCATCACCTTGGTCGTTGCTCCCGACCGGTGCCCGGCAGCCCCACGCGGGTGGGGAGTCGCCGCGCAGATCTACTCGCTGTGGCGGCCCGGCGCGTGGGGTATCGGCGACCTCATCGACGTGCGCGCTCTCGCCAAAGAGATCTCCGACCGCGGCGGGAACTCGCTGCTGCTCAGTCCACTGCATGCACCAACCCTGACTTCCCCGCACGACGCGAGCCCGTACTACCCCAGCTCGCGACGCTGGTTGAACCCGATGCTGATTCCGATGGAGGGCACGTCCCCCTTGGCGAACGAGCCTGGGGCGCTGATCGACCGCGGCCACGTGTGGCCGGCTATGCGTCGCGAGTTGCTCGAACGATTCCGCCGAGTTGCCGTCGACGCGCCCTGGCGTGCGTGGGCGGAAGGGTGCGGCGACGAACTGCGATCGTTCTGTACGTGGAACGCGCTCGCCGAGCGACTTGGTCCTCGCTGGCGCACCTGGCCAGCCGAGTTTCGCCGCCCTGGCACGCCAACACTTCACGCGTTACGCGTCAACGACCCAGCCTTCGCCGAGGCATGCGACTTCCACAGCTGGCTGCAATGGCTGACGCGCCGAACGCTCGACGCAGTGACCTCGGCGAGTCCGGTCGCGTTGATCGCCGACCTTGCAGTCGGTAGCTCACCTGATGGCGCAGAGAGTTGGATCCACCAGGACACGATGGCGCTCGGCGTGTCGATCGGCGCACCTTCGGATCCCTTTCATGCAGCCGGCCAGGTGTGGGGTTTGCCGCCGTTCATCCCAACTCGATTGCGCGCTGCTCAGTATCGGCCGTTCATCGAGATCGTGCGCTCCGCGTTGCAGGGAATGGGTGGGCTGCGCATCGATCATGTGATGGGGCTGTTCCGCCAGTTCTGGGTCCCGGATGGAGCCGATGCCAGCGAGGGCACGTACGTGCAGCTGCCAGCAGCAGAACTGCTCGCGATTGTTCGGTTGGAGGCGGCGCGCGCCAACGCCTTCGTCATCGGGGAGGACCTCGGCAACGTCGAACAAAGTGTTCGCGACACATTGCGCGCCAACGGAATGTTGGGTACCAAGGTGTGGTGGTTCGAGCAGGACTCCCGCAACTGGCCTGAAACCACCTTGGCAATGGTGACAACACACGACCTTCCGACGATCGCAGGCGTGTGGCGGTACAGCGATGGCAGCGCGGAGATGGCAGCGAAGCTGCAACAGGCTGCGCCCGGCGCCTCGGTGTTGGCGACCGCCGTCGAACTTCACCGCGAGATCGCCGCCAGTGATGCCGCGCTGTGTATGGCCACCATCGAAGATCTCGCTGGCAGCGACCAGCGACCGAACCATCCCGGCACCACCAGTGCCACGCACGACAACTGGTGCCACCGTATGGGCGCAACGACAGCCGCGATTCTCGATGGAGAGCCGGCGAAGTCGATCGTTGCGGCCATGCGGCGACCGCAGTAGTTGCTGTGCCCGAGGTGGGAGTCGAACCCACACGCCCTTGCGGACAACGGATTTTGAGTCCGTCGCGTCTGCCATTCCGCCACTCGGGCGAGTGACGCACAGGAGGTTAGCGGCAGCTGCCACCAGCACGACGAGAAGGTACCCGTGAGTAACCGATTACGCTCTTTCGATCATGCTTGCGTTCACCTTCCCCGGCCAGGGCTCACAGCGTCCCGGAATGGGAAGACCATGGGCCGACCACGAAAGCTGGGAGCTAGTCGCAGAGGCGTCGGAAGTCGCCGAGCGCGATGTTGCGCGCCTGCTGCTCGACGCCGACGCCGAAGAACTGCGTGACACGCGTAACGCACAGCTCACGACCTACGTGTCGAGTCTGATGGTCCTCGACGCCGTCGAACGGCTAGGCATCGAGCCCAGCTTCTGCGCGGGGCACAGCCTTGGCGAGTACACCGCGCTCACAGCCACCGGTGCGCTCGGCTTCGACGAAGGTGTGCGCCTGGTCTGCGAACGCGCCGACGCCATGCATCAGGCTGGCACCGACAACCCGGGGACGATGGCAGCGGTTCTCGGGCTCGACGACGAACAGGTTGAGGTCGCTTGTCGCCGCGCCGACGCCGACGTCTGGGTCGCGAACTTCAATGCACCGGGCCAAGTCGTCATTGCGGGTTCGCCGGAAGGCGTCGCCGCGGCAAGCGTCATAGCCAAGGAGTTGGGCGCTAAGAAAGTGATGTCGCTGCCGGTGTCCGGCGCATTCCACACGCCTTTCATGACTCCCGCCCGCGATCGGCTGCGCAAGGCGATCGCCGACGCGAACCCGCGCGACACCGAAGTTCCAGTCATCTCCAACGTCGACGCACTCGCACACGACGACGGCGCGAGGTGGAGCAGCCTGCTCTCAGCGCAGCTCAGCAGTCCGGTGCGTTGGAAGCATTGCCTTCTAACGCTCGACGAACTCGGCGTGCACGACTTCGTCGAACTCGGCCCGGGCGGTGTGCTCACCGGTATGGCGAAGCGCACCGTCGAAGGAGCACGCACCATTTCGGTCGCTACGCCCGACGAGCTCGACAAGCTGATCGAGTGGGTCAACGCCGGCACTCCCCTGGTAACAACCCAACACGAGGGCGAGCATCTCTTCGCTGTCGAGCGGTTGGTGGTCAGCCCCGCTGCTGGCCCATTCACACCGATCGGCGGTATCCGCGACGGCGACCATATCGACGTCGGCACGGTGCTTGGCCACATCGGCGACATCGAAGTGCGCTCCGCGTTCGCGGGTGTTGTGCAGAGTTACATTGCGGTCGACGGCGAGCGAGTCACGCTGCGTCAACCAATCGCTTGGCTAAGGACGGTCTGACATGCCTGCAGTTCCTCCGAACGTACGCGGCGCAGTGATCACAGGGTGGGGCACCGCGCTGCCACCAAAGGTGCTCACCAACCACGACCTCGAGCAAATGTTCGACACGTCGCACGACTGGATCGTCGAGCGCACCGGCATTCACGAACGCCACGTCGGTGGCACGACGGTCGGATTGTCGGTGGAATCCGGCCGCGCCGCGCTCGACATGTCTGGTGTCGACCCGGCGTCGATCGACGCGCTCGTACTGGCGACGACGACTCCGGATCGCACCGTTCCTGGCAGCGCGGCTGCGGTGCAGAACGAGCTTGGTCTGCGCTGTGGCGCCTACGACGTGAACGCGGCATGCAGCGGCTTCGTCTACGCACTCGTGCAAGGTCACGGAATGATTGCGATGGGCGCCAAGAAGGTGCTCGTCATCGGCACCGACACGCTCGCTCGCTTCACCGACTGGACCGATCGCAATACGGCAATTCTCTTCGCCGATGGCAGCGGCGCCGTCGTGCTGGAAGCAGTCGACAATGGTGGCCAACTCCTCGCCTGGGATCTCGATGCTGACGGCTCGGCCGAGCGCTTCCTGTACTGCGAGATGGGCGGCCTCATTCAAATGGAGGGCAAAGAGGTCTTCCGACGCGCAGTTCGCATCATGGTGGATTCCGGCGAGAAGAGCATGAAGCACGCAGGTATCACGGCCGACGACGTTGCGCTGGTCGTCCCCCATCAGGCCAACATTCGCATCATTCAAGCTGCGTGCGAGCGTCTCGGCATTCCGATGGAACGGGCGGCAACAGTGCTCCATCGCACCGGCAACACCTCTTCCGCGTCGATCCCGCTCGCGCTGGTCGATGCGCTCGATGCCGGGCGCGTGAAGGAGGGCGACCTGATCCTGCTCGTCGGCTTCGGCGCCGGTATGACTGCCGCCAGTGCAGTCATCCGGTGGGGCGGAAGCGGCGCCGCAACGGTGCTGTCGTGACCGGCAGGGTTGTGCTCGTCACCGGCGGCGCACGCGGCATCGGTCTCGCCTGCGCGCAGCGCTTCGCCGCCAGCGGCGACCGCGTGGCTGTCACGTACAACTCATCCGCTCCTCCCGCCGACTTCTTCGGCGTGCAATGCGACGTCACTTCGGCGAGCTCCGTCGATGCTGCGTTCACAGCCGTCGAGAGCGAGCTCGGTCCCGTTGAAGTGCTGGTGTCGAACGCTGGCATCACCAAGGACGGACTGCTGTTACGCATGGGCGAGGACGATTTCACGTCGGTCATTGATGCCAACCTGACCGCCGCCTATCGGGTCACCAAACGCGCGGCGCAGGGCATGTTGCGCGCCCGCAAGGGGCGCATCGTCTTGATCTCGTCGGTCGTCGGCCTGCTCGGGTCCGCCGGTCAAGCCAACTACGCAGCATCAAAGGCGGGCCTCGTCGGGTTCGCCCGCTCGGTCGCTCGCGAACTGGGTTCGCGCAGCATCACCTGCAACGTCGTCGCACCCGGTCCCGTCGCCACCGACATGACCGCTGCCCTCGGCGAGAGGCGCATGGCCGAACTCACCGCGGCCGTGCCGCTGGGCAGGGTTGCCACCGCCGAGGAAATCGCAGGCGTCGTCGCCTTTCTCGCCTCCGACGACGCGGCCTACATCACCGGCGCGGTCATTCCCGTCGACGGCGGTTTGGGTATGGGCCACTGACGGGAACCGCCCTCCGTCGCTAGCATCAGTCACACAACCGCATCAACAATCAGGAGACAGAACTCGTGGATCAGGAACTATTCGCCCGCTTCAAGAAGTGCGCCGTCGACGTGCTGTCTGTTTCCGCAGACCAAGTTGTACCCGAGGCCAAGTTCGCCGACGATCTCGACGCCGACAGCCTCGACCTCGTTGAGCTGGTGATGGCGCTCGAAGAGGAATTCAACGTAGAAGTGCCCGAAGAAGACCTCGAAGGTGTCGAGACGGTCGGTCAGGCGTACGACCTGGTCGTCGGCAAGCTCTAATGCAGGGACGCGGTCGGCGCGTAGCCATCACCGGCTTCGGCGTCGTCGCCCCTTGCGGCATCGGCAAAGAGGCGTTCTGGGCCGGGCTCAACGGCCCCGGGCTATCCAGTGGGCGCAGCGTCGAGGTTGCTGATTGGGACCCGTCGCCGTACTTCGAGAACGCGAAGGAGGCACGCCGCGCCGACCGAGTCGAGCAGTTCGCAGTTGCCGCCGCCGCTGAGTGCTTCGAGCACGCCGGTCGACCAACCGCCGACGCGAGTCGCTTCGGCACCATCTTCGGTACCGGCGTCGGTGGCCTGCGCTCGATCCAAGAGCAAATCGAAGTCCTCATTGCCAAAGGCGAACGCCGTGTTTCGCCGTTCCTCGTCCCGATGATGATGCCCAACGCGTCGGGCGCGGCCATCTCGATGCGCTACGGCCTGCAGGGTCCGAACGAAACGATCTGCACTGCGTGCGCAGCATCGACACATGCCATCGGTTACGCAGCTCGCCTGATCGCGTGGGACATGATCGACGCCTGCGTCACCGGCGGTAGCGAGAGTGCAGGCTGCAGCATCGGCACCTCGTCGTTCGGCAACATGACTGCGCTCAGCACCACCGGGCACAGTCGCCCGTTCTCACCAGAGCGCGATGGTTTCGTGCTCGGAGAGGGAGCCGCCGCATTCATGCTCGAGGAGTGGTCGTCGGCTGTTACGCGCGGCGCCACCATTTACGGCGAGGTGGTTGGCTCGGCCAGCAACGCCGATGCGCATCACATCACGGCGCCCGCCCCTGGTGGGGTTGGCGCGATCGCCTGCATGCACCAGGCATTGCGCGACGCAGACCTTGCGCCGAGCGACATCCGCCAAGTCAACGCGCACGGCACCTCAACGCCGCTCAACGATGCGGCCGAGGCGGCAGCGATCACTGAGGTGTTCGGCGCCAGGGCGGTCGCGGTCACCTCGACCAAGGGTGTCACGGGCCACGCCTTGGGCGCCGCCGGCGCACTGGAGGCGGCGGCGCTACTGCTGTCCATGCAGCACCGCCTCATCCCCCCAACCGCTGGCACGCAACAGCTCGATGAAGGCTTCGAGATCGATCTCGTGATGGGCACGGCGCGCGCGTGGGAACCAGGGCCCTCGATGTCGAACAGCCTCGGCTTCGGCGGCCACAACGGCTCGCTCATCATCTCGCCGGCAACCTGAGCCCCCGACGCTAGGCGTCGACGAGCACGAACATCAGCGAGCACTCGCAGGCGACCGCCAGTTCACCGCTTGGGCCGCGCAGCATTGCCGTGCCAGTTCCCTTGCCGGCCCGAGCCGACATGCGCCCCAACTCGACATTCAGCTCGAGCACATCACCGGGTGAGACCTGTCGGCGAAAGCGCGCGCTGTCGAGGCCGCCGAACAACGGCAGCTTGCCAGCGAAGCGTTCGTCGGTGAGCAACGCAACCGCGCCAACTTGCGCGATCGCTTCGCACATCAGCACCCCGGGCAGGGTTGGCCGCCCCGGGAAGTGACCGGTGAAGAACCACTCGTTTCCGGTCAGGTTCCATCTGCCGCTTGCGCTCTCGCCAGGGACCAGCGCCGTGATCTCGTCGACGAACAAGAACGGCGGCCGGTGGGGCAGAACCTGATCCGGTCGTGGAAGCGCAATTGCCATGTGGCACATGCTATCCGAGGGCTTAAGCCACGCTCCGCGGTTGCTTGACTACTGCTAAACATTCGGATTCCCCTTGCGCTTGCAGGAACGGACCTTTATTGTGACTCTGCGTGTGCGGCCTTTACGCTTCGCACACAATCTCCATACGAAAGGTGGAAACGCAAATGTTCGTCGTCAAGGGAATCAAGTAATCCAAGCAAGTCACTTTCGTTAGCTCTTGTTCGAGCTGACGTCGCCATCGAGCGCCAATCGAATCTCTTCCACGTACTGGCCTACTGCGTCAGGTCCCGCCTCTAGCAGGCGGCGAACTACCGACGCGCCCATCACAACTCCGTCCGCGATCTGTGTCACTGCAACCGCCTGTGCAGCATTCGACACACCGACCCCGACGAGCACCGGAACTTCAGTGATCGCCTTCAGCCGCGCCGCCAGAGCAGTCGCAGTGCTAGCAAGCTCCGCGCGCTCGCCGGTGACCCCGAGCAACCCGACCGAGTAGACAAAACCACGAGCGCGCGCGGCGACGCGCGGCAACCGCTCGTCGGGAGCAGTCGGAGCCGCCAACATCACTGTCTCGATTCCGGCGGAGTCGGCAGCCGCGCACCACGGCGCAGACTCCTCCAGGGGAAGGTCGGGGATGATTGCGGCCACGATTCCAGCGGCGACCAGTTGAGCTGCGAAACGATCGAGGCCAGCGTGGTGCACCGTGTTGTAGTAAGTCATGACCGCCAACGGGATCGAGACGTCCAGCGCGCGGGCCTCGTCGAGAATCGACACAGGCGTCGCCCCAGCGTCGAGCGCGAGTTGCGACGCTTGTTGGATGATCGGCCCGTCCATCACCGGATCGCTGAATGGAATGCCGATCTCGATTGCATCGGCGCCGGCAGCGGCCGCCGCTCGCACCGCGTCCTGCCAACCGGCCAAGCCACCGGTGATGTACGGAACCAGCAACTTACGACCCGCTGCACGTTTGGCGCGGAACGCGCGCTCCATCAGACCCGGATCACCAGCGGTCACTTGCCGAGCACTTCCATCATTTGGGCAACGTCCTTGTCGCCACGACCGGACAGATTCATCAACACGGTGGCGCCTTGCAGCTGCGGCGCTGCACGCACGATCCACGCAACGGCATGGGAACACTCGAGCGCGCTGATAATCCCCTCCGTTTGAGCCAACAGCTGAAACGCGGCGACCACTTCGTCGTCGGTGACGCAGGGGTACTCGGCGCGACCGATCGATGCGAGATACGAATGCTCCGGGCCGACGCCGGGGTAATCGAGGCCAGCCGAGATGCTGTGCGCCTCCTGCACCTGTCCGTACTCGTCTTGCATGAGGTAGCTGCGCATCCCGTGCACGACTCCTGGCACTCCCCGCCCGACCGCCGCACCGCCAGCCGGCTCGACGCCAACAAGACGGGTGCGGTCGTCGACGAAACCGCTGAACAAGCCGATGGCGTTGCTGCCGCCACCCACGCACGCGACGGCGACATCGGGTACATCGCCGAGCAACTCGATGCATTGCGCACGGGCTTCTTCCCCGACGACGCGATGGAACTCGCGCACCATCCACGGATACGGGTGCGGTCCCATTACCGAACCAAGGCAGTAATGCGTCGACCCCACGGAGGCCACCCAATCGCGCATTGCCTCGTTGACGGCATCTTTCAGCGTCCGACTGCCGCTCTCCACCGCCTCGACCTCGCTGCCCAACAGCTTCATTCGGAACACGTTCAGTGCCTGCCGCTGGACATCGACCGCGCCCATGTAGACCTTGCATTCCATGCCCAACAGCGCCGCAGCTGTTGCGGTGGCAACACCGTGTTGCCCAGCGCCGGTTTCGGCCACAAGCCGACGTTTGCCCATGCGCTTCGCCAGCAACGCTTGACCGAGCACGTTGTTGATCTTGTGCGAACCAGTGTGATTGAGGTCTTCGCGCTTCAGCAGCAGCCGTAGGCCCAGCTGGCGACCGAGGTTGCTGCACTCGGTGATGATCGAAGGGCGCCCGGCATAGGTCTTCAACAAGTGGTCGAGCTCGGCGCGAAAGGCTGAGTCGGCCCAGGCGTCGACGAACGCAGCTTCCAGCTCCTCGCATGCAGGAACCAGCGTCTCGGGCACAAAACGCCCACCAAACTCACCGAATCGGCCCGCGGCCGATGGCCGCTCCATCATTCGTCATCAGCCCAGTCGTAAGGCATCTCGTCAGGTCCGAGGTGTGGCTCCGGAGCCGCCGCACGGGCCCGTTCGATAAACGCCTTGACCTTCAGGGCATCCTTCTTACCCGGTGAGCGCTCGACACCCGATGACACATCGACACCCCACGGCGTTGCCAAACGAACTGCGTCGGCAACATTGTCGGGGGTAAGGCCGCCGGCGAGGATGATGTTCGGGCCGGCCGCGACGAAGTCGACGAGCGACCAGTCGAAGACCTTGCCGCCACCTGGGGCCGGCGCATCGACGAGGATCATCTCGGTGCCGAAAGTGTGTGCGTTGCGCGCATCGTCGGAGCCCGCCACCACGGCCTTGATCACACGGCGAACACCGGCCAGCACCTCCGCGACCATGGCTGGCGATTCGTGACCGTGGAGTTGCGCAGCCTTAAGGCCCGCACGATTGACGGTGTCGATCACCCGCGACGGGTGCTCGTCGCGGAAGACCCCAACGGTCAGGATCTCCGGTGGCAGCCGGCGGGTGATGTCGTAGACCTGCGTTGCTGCGACCTGGCGCGACGATGGCGCAAAGATGAAGCCGACGGCATCCGCTCCCATGGCGACGGCGAGCAGCGCGTCGTCCTCATTCGTGATCCCACAAATCTTTACGAACATGCGATTGTCACGGTACCGCTACGACGCCGCGCGTGGCGGTATCAGCTGCACAAGCGCGGCGCCCGGGTCGACGGCTGTGACCAATGACTCACCCACGAGAATCGCCTGGTAACCAGCGTCGCGCAGCGCAGCAGCATCGACTGCGTTCCGAACTCCGCTCTCGGCAACGCTGACCACTGTCGGCGGTATCAGCGCGGCCATGCGACGAGCCCGATCGTGATCGACTTGAAACGTCACGAGATCCCGCTGGTTCACCCCTACCAACTGCGACCCGACCGCCATCGCCCTTTCGAGCTCGGCTTCGTCGTGCACCTCCACCAGCGCGTCGAGGCCGACCTCACCCGCCAGGGAGTGGAAGTCGGCCAACTCGGACCAATCGAGAGCTGCGACGATCAGCAGCACGCAATCGGCCCCCATGATTCGCGCGTCGAGCACATCGCGCTCGCTAACCGTGAAGTCCTTGCGCAGAACCGGCAGCGTGCACGCTTGCCGAGCGGATTGCAGATCCTGTGCCGACCCACCGAAGAAGCGCTCGTCGGTGAGCACCGAGAGACAGGTCGCCCCACCACGTTCGTAATCGGCCGCCAACGCCGCAGGGTCGAGATCGACGCGCAGGTCGCCCTTGGATGGCGACCGGCGCTTGACCTCAGCGATCACACTCAGCCGATCGTGCGACCGCAATGCCTCGCGGAACCCACGCGCGATGGGCTGCGCGATGGCATCGTCGAACAATGCTCCGGTGGGTCGAGTGTCGCGACTGGCCCGGTCTCGGTGATCAGCAACAATCCGGTCGAGATAGGTGGCCATCGGCCGGGTGCTCAGAGGCCCTTACCGAACAATGGCGTCAGGATTCGCATCTCCGCGCGACCGGCGCCGAACTCCTTCAACACCGTGCCCATCACCTTCAAACCCTCGCCGGCGCCATGAACCGTGAGCGCGTCGGAGTCGGCGTAGAGATCGTAGAAGAAGACGGCATCGGGGTCGGCCGGATCCTCGTGAAGGATGTACAACAGCGTGCCCGCCTCGTCATGCGCGTGATCGATGCACGCCTTCAAACCCTTGGCTGCTTCCTCACGGGTTCCTGGCTTCAGTGGAATGCGTGCCCATATCGCGACTTTGGTCATGAGCGCAAGAGTACCAGCGTGGCAACATGTGCGACGTGGCGAAGAGTGAGCGCATCGTTGTTGTCGTCGAAGACGATTCGAACATTGCCGACCTACTCGATGTGTACTTGCGTGAGGCGGGTTTTCGCGTGTTGCAGGCGGCGAGCGGTGAGCGCGGCCTTGAACTGATGACGCAGCACCAACCCGAGTTGGTGTTGCTCGACATCGGCCTTCCCGACATCGATGGCTTCGAGGTGTGCCGGCGGATACGGGCGAAGAGCAACGTGCCGGTCTTGTTTCTGACAGCTCGCGATGGCGAGATCGACCGCATCCTCGGACTAGAGCTCGGCGCGGATGACTACGTCACCAAACCGTTCAGCCCACGCGAAGTGGTTGCGCGGGTCAAGGCCATACTGCGGCGCGGTCAGCCCGATGACCGCGCGGATGCTGATGTGATGTGCATCGGCGGCGACTACCGCATCGACGTCTCGCGACGCGAGGCCACTTGGCGAGAGGAAGTAGTCGCCTTGGCGACTCGCGAGTTCGATCTGCTCGCATTCCTCGCCCGCAATCAGGGAATCGCCCTCTCGCGACAGCAGCTGCTCGACGGCGTGTGGGGAGTCGGCTGGGAGGGCGACGACCGCACCATCGACGTGCACATTCGCCAGCTGCGCAAGAAGTTTGGCGACGAGCTTCCGCTGGCCACCGTGTGGGGAATCGGCTATCGGCTCGGCTAACACAATGCTCACATCTACGCGCCAGAGTCCGAACCGATGACTCGCAAACTCGCGCTGGTGATCGTGGGCGTAGTGATCACGACCCTGCTGATCGCCGGCGCCGGAACACTTGCACTCGCATCGGTGCGCGCCAGGGCCACAACTGTCGCCGACCTACGCGATCAGGCAACCGAGATCGCTGCCAATATCGACGAGGTGCTCGAGGTCGATCCCTCGACGACTTCGGAGGAGGCCACTCGACAATTGCGCAGTCGGCTGCGCATCCTCAGTGCGCTGCGCTCGATTCTCCCGATCGACGAGATCACGGTGCTGATCGCCCGGCCCAATGGCACCCTGCCCACCGACGAACTTCCGGACGGTTTGTCGATCGATCAGTTGCAGCCCGATCGACTGGCGGCGGGCGAAACAATCGGCGACAACCGCGGCAAACTCGCCTACGCGGCCGCCCCAACGACGGGACCGAACGGACGCCTGTATGTGGTCGTCGTGACTCGCCAGATCGCGACTGGCCTCGGCGCCGCGTTTCGCCTCTTCGTATGGGCCGCCATCGCCACCATCATGCTCGGCTTGCTGGCCGCCTATCTGTTGGGCAGAGGGCTGACCCGACCGATTCGGGAAGCCTCGCTGGCGACGCAGAGCATCGCCGACGGCAAGTTGAACACCCGTTTGCCCGAACCCGGTAGCAACGAGCATGACGAATTGGCCGAATTGGCACGCAACATCAACGGCATGGCGTCTTCGCTAGAACGGTCGCGAGGCTTGGAGCAGCAGTTCCTTCTCTCAGTCAGCCACGACCTGCGAACTCCACTGACATCGATCAAGGGCTACGCCGACGCGATCGACGACGAAAAGGTCGATCCGAAGCGTGCTGCGGCGGTGATCCGAACCGAATCACGGCGACTCGAACGACTGGTCAGTGACTTGCTCGACCTGGCGCGACTGCAATCGCGATCATTCAGCCTTCGCCTCGAAACACTCGATCTCTCAGCGGCAGTGCATACGGCGACAGAAGCCGTTGCTGCGGCCATGCCAGCGATCACGTTCCATCCCGTGACGACCGGACCACTCCCCATCAGCGCCGATCCCGACCGAATCGCACAGGTTCTCGCGAACCTTGTCGAGAACGCTGCCCGATACGCCCGCACCTCCGTGCTGGTCTCGGCGCGTGCCGACGGTTCGTGGGCGACGGTCACTGTCGACGACGACGGTGTCGGCATCGCCGCAGCTGACCTGCCGCACGTGTTCGAACGCCTTTACGTCGCCCGCGAGCAACCCGAGCGTAAAGAGAGCGCTAGCGGGCTGGGCTTAGCCATCGTGCGTGAACTTGTGCACGCGATGGGCGGCGAGGTCGCCGCGGGACGCGCTCCCAGTGGCGGCGCTCGCTTGTCGTTCCGTTTGCCTGCCGTTTCAGCTGCCGTTCCAGCTGCTGCTTCATCACCGGTCTAGAACCCCAGACGGGATGCGACCTCATCAGTGATCTGAGTAATTGGAACGCGGTGCTGTTCCGTGGTGTCGCGATCGCGAATCGTGACCGCACCATCTTCTAGTGAATCGAAATCGATGGTGACACAGAGTGGCGTGCCGATCTCGTCCTGGCGGCGATAGCGCTTGCCAATGGCCTGCGTCTCGTCGTAATCGACCATGTAGCGATCGGCGAGCGTTGCGTACACGGCTCGCGCCAAGGGGGTCAGCGTGTCTTTCTTGCTGAGCGGCAGCACCGCCACCTTGTACGGCGCGAGGCGCGGGTGCAACCGCAACACGGTACGCGGCTCGTCGTTGACGACGTCTTCGTCGTAGGCGGCCAAGAGAAAGGCTGCCATCGCTCGGTTGACGCCACCCGCAGGCTCAATCACATACGGCACGTAACGCTCGTTGGTGGCCTGATCAAAGAAGTCGAGCTTCTGGCCGCTGTGTTGCGCGTGCTGCAGCAGGTCGAAGTCGGTTCGCTGCGCGATGCCCTCCAGCTCTCCCCAACCCCACGGGTACTTGAACTCGATGTCGCTGGTGCCGCTGCTGTAGTGACTGAGTTCGTCGGCGTCGTGCGGACGCAACACCAGCATGTCGGCGGGAATCCCGAGATCGATGTACCACTGCATGCGGGCGTCGCACCAATACTTGTACCACTGCGCGCTTTCTGCCGGCGGCACGAAGAACTCGAGCTCCATCTGCTCGAACTCGCGCGTGCGGAAGATGAAGTTGCCCGGCGTGATCTCGTTGCGGAAGCTCTTGCCCACCTGCGCGATGCCGAAAGGCGGCTTCTTGCGGCTGGTCTGCAGCACGTTGACGAAGTTGACGAACATTCCCTGCGCCGTCTCCGGTCGCATGTAAACCTCGGCGCCAGCACCCTCGACCGGGCCAGCGCTGGTGCGAAACATCAGGTTGAACGCCCGCGCGGCGGTGAATGTGTCGGTGCCTCCACAGTTCGGGCACACCTTCAGGTCGACGAGATGGTCTTCGCGGAAGCGCTGCTTGCACTTGGTGCAATCGACCAGCGGATCGGTGAAGTTGGCGAGGTGACCGCTGGCCTCAAACACTTGTGGAGGCGACAAGATGGCCGCGTCGAGCAAGACGACATCGTCGCGTTGTTGGACCATCGTGCGGACCCAGGCATCGCGCACGTTACGCAGCATCAGCGAACCGAGTGGGCCATAGTCGTAACTACTGCGGAAACCGCCATAGATCTCCGCCGACGGGTACACAAACCCACGACGTTTGCAGAGGTTGACGATCTGGTCGAGTTCCGATGCGGCCATGGCGCTGAAGGTTACGCCGAGCATCCCTAAGATTCCCTCATGAGAAAACTCTTGATCGTGGGAACCGTTGGTGTGTTGTTCACAGCCTGCAGTAGCAGCAGCACATCGACCGATACCTCGGCTGCAACCTCGGCGCCAGCTGCCAGCACGACAACCGTCGCCACGACAGTGCCGACCACGACGGTGCCTGCCACAACCACGCCGGCCACGACGGTACCGGCGCCCACGGCTCTCACGCTGCGCAGCGACGGTCTCGGGCCGCTCGATCTCGGGGTTCCGGCCGACGAAGTGATCAACGCTGTCACCGCCCAGTTCGGTTCCGCAGTTTCCGATGAAGTTCGCGAGTACCCCGCAGACGACGGTGCCGGTGGATTCCAGGATGTCACTGGCGAGTTCGGGTTCTTCGCGCAGCACGGGCGCACCGTGTGTTGGTCCAATCAGTTCTGCGCTGAGTTTGGCAACAGCGATCCGGTCTCGCTGTTCTTTGCGGGCTGGACCTACGGTGGCGATCCCGGCTTGGCGTTGGCGACAGCGTCGGGACTCACTGTTGGTACACGATGGAGCGACGCTCTCGCGACGATGACCGTCTACCCCGGGGGCTGCTACTCCGTCGGAAACGGCGACACCGAGGGCATTCTGCTCACGCTCATCTCAGAAGGCGATCCGTTCAGCTCGTTCGACGATGTCGGCAACTACGTCGAGGGCGCACCCGCTCCGGAGACCGTCACAGTCACCTTCATGCAGGCGGGCCAAGTACCAGCCTTCTTGTTCGGAGACTGCTGACGCGCCTCAGTGTTCTTCGAACATGGCGACGGTTCTGAGCCGGCGCTCGATGTGATGCTCTAACGCTTTCGTCGCGTGTGTCGAGACCTCGTGCGTCGCTGTTGACGAAGGCCGCGCGAGCGCATCTTTCAACCTGCCGCCGAGAATCATGCGCATCAGATCCAGAGCGTCCTCTGTCAGAGGTGCGCCACTACGACAATTGCGGCATAGCGCGCCGCCCTGATTCATGTCGAACGCCACCAACGCGTTGTCTTCGCCGCAGCGCACACAGACATCAAGTTCTGGACGAACGCCTTCAAGGGCCAGCAGCTTCCAGAAGAAGGCTGGCACCACCAATCCCCCGCCCTGCTCGCCAATCGTACGCAGCGCGCCCACGACCATCCGATAGAGGTTGGCGTTCGGTTCGCGATCGAGCGACATCTGATCGGCAGCCTCCAGCACCGCAATGCCGGCCGTCAGGTGATCGAGGTCGGCGACGAGCGGCGCCAGCGACTCGACTGCCTCCGCTTGGCTCACGATGTCGAGCTCGCGTCCCTGGGCGAGCAGCAGCCGAACGTGGCTCATCGGCTCGAGCCGCGCACCAAAGCGCGAGAGCGTCTTGCGGACACCCTTGGCGACGGCGCGCACCTTGCCGTGGTGTTCAGTGAGTAGCACGACGATGCGATCGGCCTCACCCAACTTGTACGTGCGCAGTACAACAGCCGTATCGCGATAGAGATGGCTCGCCATCTAGTCGATGCCGCCGAAGCGACGATGGCGGTATGCGTACGATGCGATCGCCTCGTCGAGGTGGACACCCCCGAAATGCTCCCAACTGGTGTCGACGTACGCCAGCTCGCTGTATGCCAACTCCCACACGAGCGAGGGGGGCATGCGGTGGCCAGCGCCGACGATCACCACCAGGTCGGGGTCGGCCGCGGCTGGAGCGTTCAGCAGTCGGTCGATGGCCTGCTCGGTGATCGGCTGACCGGAGGCCTGCAGCGAGGCAGCGGCCCGAACAAAGCGTTCGCGGCCGTCGCCGTCGGGCTGTGCTTCCACCAAACAACGACCCACCGTGTGGGTGCGCGTGGGTAGCGCCTCCATCGCGGAGCCTGCGTATGGTCGCAACACCAACCAACTTGCACCGACGTGATCGGCAACCTTGCCAAGCTCGGCGATGCGGTCGGTCCATTGGTCGTCGGCGAGCGATTCCCAGTCGTGCAGCGAGCCGCCCACCACGATGAGGTGGCGGAGGACTTGTCCCGACTCGGGGTGGTGAGAACTCACGAGTCCATTGTCCCACGTCAGTAGGGTGGACGGGTGCCCGGTGAACCTGCCACTCCCCGTTCGGGTGCGACCAGTGGTGGTCCGGTGCACGTCGGCTGCATCATGGACGGCAATGGGCGGTGGGCAAAACGCCGCGATCTGCCACGCACCGCCGGTCACACTGAGGGCGAAGAAAATCTCGCTCGACTGGTGCGGGTGGCCGTGACACGCAACGTCGGTTGGCTGACCGTCTTCGGCTTCTCCACCGAAAACTGGGTGCGCCCGCGCACCGAGGTGCGGCACATCCTTGGGCTGCACAAGAAGTTGTTCGGCCGCGTGACCGAGTTGAACGAGCTGAACGTTCGCATTCAATGGATGGGGCGGCCGTTCAACAGCCGTGACGCACGAACTCCCCGGTATGTCCAACGAGCAATTCGTAAGGCGATCGCCGACACTGCTGGCAACACCGGCATGGTGTTGACGGTCGCGTTCGATTACGGCAGTCATGCCGAAATGGTGCACGCAGCACGTGCCGCGGCAGCCGAGGGCACCATCGACGCAGCGGCGATTCAACGCCACATGTACCTTCCCGAGCTACCGCCCGTCGACGTGATGGTGCGTACTTCCGGCGAGCTCCGCATCTCCAACTTCATGCTGTGGCAAAGCGCAGGTGCGGAAGTGTTCTTCACCGAGCGCACGTGGCCCGACTTCGATGCCGAGCAACTCGACGCCGCGCTCGCACTCGTTCGCAAGTGACGATTCTCCAAGCGCTCGCAAGCGTCACTGCGGCATTACCGGCGGCGGAAGAGCGGCCCGGGCAACAGCAGATGGTCACCGCCGTCGCGGCGGCAATCGAGAATGGCCGTCACCTCATCGTGCAGGCTGGCACCGGAACCGGCAAGACGATCGGTTACCTGGTGCCCGCCATTCTCGCCGGCAAGCGGGTCGTCGTCGCCACGGCCACCAAAGCGCTGCAAGACCAGTTGGCGGCGAAAGACCTTCCATTGCTCGCAGCGCATGTTGGTGTTCCCTTCGAGTGGGCCGTGCTCAAGGGCCGCAGCAACTACATCTGCATGCAACGGGTACGCGAGATTCAGGACGCCGCGAATGGCCAGCTGGAGCTGGAGGAACTCGCCGCAACGACGAGGGCCGAAATCGGTCGCCTCGTTGCGTGGTCGGGCACCACCGACACCGGCGATCAGGCATCGCTGAGCTGGGCGCCGCCCGACAAGGCGTGGCAGGCGGTCAGCGTCGGCAGCGATGAGTGCCCAGGGGCATCGAAGTGTCCGATGGGTGGCGTGTGCTTCGCGGAAGCTGCGCGCGATCGCGCGGCGGCCGCCGACGTGGTTGTGGTCAACATGCACCTGTACGGGCTGCATGTCGGCAGCGGCGGGATGATCTTGCCCGAGCACGACGTCGTCATCCTCGACGAGGCGCACCAACTGGAAGACATCATGAGCGACACAGTCGGCGTGCAGGTGGCGGGCGGACGCTTCGCGACGCTGACGGTTGCCTTGAAACGCATCATCGACGACCCGACGGTTGTGGGAGCGATCGCCGAAGCCTCCGCAACTGTGCGCGACGCACTCGTTCCATTCCTCGGCCAGCGACTGTCGACCCCCTACCCCGCCGCTGTGCAGGACATGTTGATCGACGTTCGCGCTCGTATTCAACGCGCGCAAGACGCGTTGCGCGCCATCAAAACCGACGTTCCCGATGCCAAGGCACGTGTCGAACGCGGCCAGCAACTTGCCACGCGGCTGCAGGAGACGATCGATACTGCGCTGACAGCGCGCGCCGGTTACGTGTCGTTCGTCAGCGGTGGACCGGACTATCCGCGCTTAGAGATCGCACCGCTGGAAGTGGGTGGGGTGCTCGAACGCGGCATATGGTCGAAGCGCACCGCCGTGTTGTGTAGCGCCACGATTCCTACCTCCTTGGGGCTGCGGGTCGGACTCCCCGCCGGAGGTTTCGACGAGATCGATGTCGGCAGCCCCTTCGACTATGAGCAACACGCGCTGCTCTATTGCGCAGTGCACCTGCCCGATCCTCGCTCGCCGGCGTTCGCAGCAGCGGTCCACGACGAGTTGGCAGCACTCATCACCGCCGCCGGGGGACGCACGCTGGCGTTGTTCACGAGTTGGAAAGCGATGGATGCCGCCGCCGAGGCAGTACGCAAGCGAGTGACCGTCCCGATTCTCACGCAGCGAGATCTCCCGAAGACCGCACTCGTCAAGGCGTTCAGCGACGACGAACATTCGTGCCTGTTTGCAACGGCTGGGTTCTTCCAGGGAGTCGACATTCCGGGCCGCACACTCAGCCTCGTCGTCATCGACCGCATACCGTTCCCACGGCCCGACGATCCGCTGCTCTCGGCGCGACGAGAACAGTTGGGGGCAGACGCCTTCAAGCAGATCGACCTGCCGCGCGCCACCATGCTGCTGGCCCAAGCCACAGGTCGACTGATTCGAACGGCGCACGACCGCGGGGTCGTTGCCGTCATGGATCCGAGACTTGGAAAGGCGAACTATCGCTGGGACATCGTCAAGGCGTTGCCGCCGATGAAACGCACCCGCGAACGGGCTGTCGCCGAGGCGTTTCTGCGCGAGATCACTACCTAGCCTGCCTGCGCGGCACGGCAACCTCGCTACAGTCGGCGTCGTGGGTGAACTCGTGCATTGCACCGTCAAGGGCGGCGTCGCCACCATCACGCTCGACTCGCCGAACAATCGGAACGCACTGTCCAGCCAACTGCTGCGCGAGCTTCACGACGCGCTCGACGAAGCCGAACAGCCAGGCGTGCGTGTCGTCGTTCTCGGCCATACACCGCCGGTGTTCTGCGCTGGCGCCGACCTCAAGGAACGAAGCGCGAACGGATCCGCTACGGCAAGCGGCAGCGACCTGATGGTGCGCGCGATCGAGCGACTGAGCGCCAGCAACACCCCCACCATCGCAGCTGTGAATGGTCCCGCTCGCGCCGGCGGCGTAGGAATCATGGCTGCGTGCGACCTCGTCGTGGTTGCCACCTCCGTCACGTTCGCCTTCACCGAGGTCCGCATCGGCGTCGCGCCGGCGATCATCAGCGTGCCGATCTTGGCGAGGTGTGGCTGGAGCAAACTGGCGGCGCCGTTCCTGACGGGCGAGACGTTCGATGCCACCACCGCGCGCGAAATGGGACTCGTCACGCACGTGACGGACGACGTCGCCGCCACGGTTGCCACGCTGGTGGCCGGGATCATCGCCAGCGCGCCGAACGCAGTCACCGCGACCCGACGACTGCTGCGCGGCCCCTCGCTCGACATGGTCGCTGCGCAGGCCCTCAGCGAGTCGCTGTTCAACTCACCCGAGGCCGCCGAAGGTATGCGCGCCTTCGCCGCCAAGACCTCTCCTGCGTGGGCCAACTGATGGCAGTGCTTCCCGACCGCATCGACGAAGCAAGCGAGAGCTACTGCGCGAACCGCGCCGCACTCTTGGCGCAAGTGGCTGCCCACGACGAGCAACTTGCGATCGTCAATGCTGGCGGCGGCGAACAGAAGGTCGCCCGTCAGCGAGCCCGCGGCAAGATGCTGGTGCGCGAGCGCATCGAGGCCCTGCTCGATCCCGACACGCCGTTTCTAGAACTCTCACCCCTGACTGCGTTCGGGACCGAGTTCCCCGTCGGCGGCGGCAACGTCGCTGGCATCGGCGTCGTCGAAGGCGTGGAGTGCATCGTTGGTGGCAACGACTCGACGCAGCGCGGTGGTGCGACCAATCCGTTCACACTGCGCAAGAGCCAACGCGCTGCCGAGATCGCTCGCGAAAACCGACTGCCGGTGATCAGCCTCACCGAGTCGGGCGGCGCCGACCTGCCGACACAGAGCGAGATCTTCATTCCCGGTGGTCGCGGCTTCCGCGACATCACAACCGCTTCTGCGCTCGGCAACCCGCAAGTGTCGATCGTGTTCGGCAACTCGACTGCTGGCGGCGCGTACGTGCCGGGTATGAGCGACTACGTAGTCATGATCAAGGAACGATCGAAGGTGTTCCTCGGCGGTCCGCCGCTCGTGAAGATGGCGACCGGCGAAGAGAGCGACGACGAGAGTCTTGGCGGTGCCGAGATGCACGCACGCGTGAGTGGCTTGGCCGACTATCTGGCCGTCGACGAGATAGATGCGATTCGGCTCGGACGACAGATCATCAAGCGCATCAACTACCGCAAGCGTGGTGCTGGTCGTCGCGGTGCTGGCCGGCCACCGAAGTACGACCCCGAACAACTGCTCGGCATTCCAAGCGTCGATCCGAAGGTGCCGTTCGATCCCCGCGATGTCATTGCCCGCATTGTCGACGACAGCGACTTCGACGAGTTCAAGCCGCTGTACGGAAGTTCGCTGGTCACCGGCTATGCCGAACTCGACGGCTTTCCGATCGGGATCCTGGCCAACCATCACGGCGTGCTGTTCAGCGAGGAAGCCGAGAAGGCCGCGCAGTTCATCCAGCTCGCCAATCAGGTCGACACTCCCCTGCTCTTCTTACAGAACACCACCGGCTACATGGTCGGTAAAGAGTTCGAGCAAGGCGGCATCATCAAGGACGGCGCCAAGATGATCAACGCCGTCAGCAACAGTCGCGTGCCGCATCTCACGATCAATATGGCTGCCAGCTACGGCGCCGGCAACTACGGCATGTGTGGTCGCGGGTTTGCACCTCGCTTCCTGTTCGCGTGGCCGAACGCGAAGAGCGCGGTGATGGGTCCGGCCCAACTCGCGGGCGTGATGAGCATCGTCAGCCGTCAATCGGCTGAGAGCTTGGGCCGGCCGTTCGACGAAGAAGCCGATGCGCTCATGCGCGCGATGATCGAAGACCAGATCGAACGCGAGTCCGTCGCGATGTTCATCAGTGGGCGCGTGTACGACGATGGCATCATCGACCCGCGCGACACGCGCACCGTGCTCGCACTCTGTCTGAGCGTTCTCGACAACCAGCCAATTGAGGGCACCCGTGGCTACGGCGTGTTCCGCATGTGAAACTGCAATCGGCGGTCCCCATCGTTCCGGCACAAGACGTCGCGCTCAGCAGCGCGTGGTACCACGACATGCTCGGCTTTGAGGTTCATCACGTCGAGACGGGTTACGGCATCGTCGGGCGCGACGACGTCTACATCCATTTGTGGGGTCCGAGTGACATCAAGCCAGAGAAGAGCATGACAACGACGCGGCTCGGGGTTGTTGGCATTGAGCAGTGGTATCAACATTGCGTGTCGCTTGACATCGTGCACCCCAACGCACCACTGAAGCTGCAACCTTGGGGTGCAACCGAGTTCGCAACCCTCGATCTGGACGGCAACCTCGTCACGTTCTTCGAGTTCAAGGATCACTCATGACGCCGATCCGTTCTGTCCTGATCGCCAATCGTGGTGAGATCGCGCGCCGCATCATGCGCACCTGTCGCGAGCAGTCGACTTCAACCGTCGCCGTCTTCAGCGACGCCGACGCTGAGGCGCCATTCGTTCACGAGGCCGACACGGCCGTGCGCCTTCCGGGCACATCGTCGGCCGACACATATCTGCGCGGCGAACTTCTGATCGCGGCGGCGCTGCGGTCCGGTGCCGACGCGATACATCCCGGTTATGGCTTCCTCTCCGAGAACGCCGCCTTCGCGCAACAGGTCGTCGATGCTGGCCTGACCTGGATCGGCCCTCCCCCGTCGGCTATCGCGGCGATGGGCAGCAAGATCGAAGCGAAGCGACTGATGCGCGCGAGCGGCGTGCCTGTCGCTCCAGATAACACGGTCGAGTCACTCACCGACGTTGGGTTGCCCGCACTCGTAAAGGCATCTGCTGGTGGCGGTGGCCGCGGCATGCGCATCGTGCGCAACTCCAGCGAGTTGGCGGAGGCAATCGCGAGCGCCGAACGCGAAGCGACGGCAGCGTTCGGAGATGGCACGGTCTTCGTCGAGCGCTACGTCGAGGGTGCTCGCCACGTCGAGATTCAGGTGCTCGCCGACACGCACGGCAACGTGATCGCACTTCACGAGCGTGATTGCACGCTGCAGCGCCGTCACCAAAAGGTGCTCGAAGAAGCACCGTCGCCTGCCGTCGACGCTCAGTTGCGCCTGCGAATGGAAGCCGCGGCGGTGGCCGCAGCATGCGCAGTGGGCTACGTCGGGGCCGGAACCGTCGAGTTTCTGCTCGATCGCGATGGCAGCTACTGGTTTCTAGAGATGAATACGCGGTTGCAGGTCGAGCATCCGGTGACGGAAATGATCACCGGAGTCGACTTGGTGGCGCTGCAGCTGGCGATCGCTGAAGGCCACGCGATACCCGCCGACCTGCTGGTGGAAGTTCCGCTTCACGGACATGCCATTGAAGTCCGGCTGTGCGCAGAGGACCCGTTCCGCAGCTACCTGCCGAGCTCCGGACTGTTTCGCCGCTTCCAGTTTCCCGCCATGCCCGGTGTGCGTGTCGATAGCGCCGTCGAGTCCGGTTCGATGGTTCCCAGCTACTACGACTCGATGATTGCGAAGGTGATCGCACACGGCGACAATCGCCAGATCGCAGCGCGACGACTGATCGCCGCACTCGAAGCTGCAACGCTTCACGGTCCGACAACAAATCGCGCTCTGTTGGTGCAGCTACTGCAGCAACTCCTCGAGGTCGATGGCCCGGACGGCCCCGGCATCGACACCGGCTGGCTCGATCGTGAGCAATTGGGCGATGGTCCGCAGCCCGAACCGATGCACGTCGCAGCTGCATCCCTCGCTGTCATTGCATCACGCGCGCGATCAGTTCGTTCGCCGATCGGGTGGCGCAACAACTCGTCGCAATTGCACTCGCAAGCGCTTGTCGGGCGCGCAAGTGGCGACCATGTCGTGCAGTATCGCTTCGATCGCGCCAACACTCTGCAGGTGTTGGTCGTCGACGGCGAACCCATCGAGCTCGACACGTTCAATCGCGACACGCTTGCGCGCATCGACACCGCTAACTACGACGACACCATCTATGTGGCGGGCGGCAGGTTCGCTTTCGTCGTGCCGCCGCGCTTCGTCTCGCCCGACGAGGCTGGCCGGGCTGGTTCCACTGTCGCCCCCATGCCTGGCCGGGTGGTCGCACTACTCGTCGCGGTCGGCGATGTCGTCGTTGCGGGTCAGCCGCTGCTGACGATCGAGGCGATGAAGATGGAGCACCGGGTGCAAGCACCGCACGCCGGCACAATCGCCGAGATCTATGTCCACTCAGGACAACAGCTCGACGGCGGCCAACCATTGTTGAAGGTCGACCCAGCATGACCACATCCCAGCCGCCGCGGGCGGTGCGGATCGCTAACTGCAGTGGGTTCTTCGGGGATCGACTGAGTGCGGCCAAAGAGATGGTCGAGGGCGGCGACATCGATGTGCTGACGGGCGATTGGCTCGCCGAGCTCACGATGTTCATCCTGCACAAACAGCGCAACCGCAATGCCGAGCTCGGCTACGCGCGCACGTTCCTGTTGCAGATGGAACAGGTGCTCGCGACCTGCGTCGAGCGCGGCATCAAGGTCGTCACCAACGCTGGTGGGCTGAACCCGGCGGGCTGCGCCGAAAAGGTCCGCGAAATCGCATCGCGGCTTGGTCTCACAGCAACGGTCGCGCACATCGAAGGCGACGACCTGATGGACCGCGTCGACGGTTTACGCCCGCAACTTGCCCACCTCGACACCGGCAAGCCGCTCATCGGCGATCCCCTGACGGCGAACGCCTACCTCGGCGGTTGGGGAATCGCCGCCGCGCTGCGAAGTGGCGCCGGCGTGGTGGTCTGCCCACGAGTGACCGACGCGGCCCTGGTCGTCGGGCCGGCTGCGTGGTGGCACGACTGGTCGCCCACAGACTGGGATCGACTCGCCGGCGCGGTCGTCGCCGGCCACGTCATTGAGTGCGGCACGCAAGCCACCGGCGGCAACTACACGTGGTTCGACGAAATCCCGGATCTCTCTCAGCCGCTGGGCTTTCCGATCGCCGAAGTGGCATCCGATGGCAGTTCTGTCATCACCAAACATCCGGGCACCGGTGGGGTCGTCAGCGTTGGAACCGTCACGGCACAGTTGCTGTACGAGATCGGAACGACCGAGTACGCAAACCCCGATGTCATCAGCCGCTTCGACACGATCACGCTCACTCAAGCAGGACCGGACCGCGTTCAGGTTGGTGGAGTTCAAGGTCTCCCAGCCCCCGCGACTGCCAAGGTGTGCCTCAACCTCGACGGTGGGTTCCGCAATCGCATGACGTTTGCACTCACCGGCAACAACCAACGCGACAAGGGCCAGTGGCTCGAGAACGCGCTCTTTGCCCGGTTGGGTGGCAAGGATCGGTTCGATGAAGTCGACGTGCGTCTCGTCGAGGCACCACCGAACGCGCCGACCCAAGAACAGTCGTCCGGCCGCCTCCACATCACAGTCAAGAGCCGCGATGAGCGATTGGTCGGCAGAGCATTCAGCTCGGCCGCGATCGAGATGGCGCTGGCGAACTATCCCGGGTTCTTCGTCACCAGCCAGCCAGGCGAAGCGGAGTCCTTCGGCGTGTACTGGCCAGCACTCGTCGACGCCGACGAGGTCCGCGAGGTGGTCGTCATGCCCGACGGAGTACGCACTCCTGTCGCGACGCCACCACGCGTTGCTGTGGCCACGCCTGCGACACAAGCGCAGGATTCGGCCGATTCCACCAGCGCGACACCCACCGGACCGGCTGTCGGCGAGACACTCGGCGCCCACTTTGCGGCACGCAGCGGCGATAAGGGTGGCAACGCCAACGTGGGCGTCTGGGCGCGAGACGCTGCCGGGTACGCGTGGCTGCACCACAACCTGACCGCAGCAACAGTCCAGCGGCTCTTACCGGAGGCGAGTGCACTCGAGGTGCGACGCGTCGAACTGCCCAACCTGCACGCGCTGAACTTTGTGATCGTTGGTCTGCTCGGCGAAGGCGTGGCGTCGAGCACAGCCTTCGACGCGCAGGCGAAAGGCCTCGGTGAATACTTGCTGAGCCGCGTGTGGGAATAGCGGCTCTGGCGAGTTAGGCAAGCAATCGGTACCCGATACCGCGTGCCGTGACGATCAGCTTCGGATCGTCAGGGTGATCTTCGATCTTGACGCGCAGTCGGCGCACGTGGGCATCAACCAGTCGACTGTCGCCGAGGTATTCGTAGCCCCACACACGTTCCAACAATTGGTCGCGCGACAACACCATGTTCGCGTGATCGGCAAACTCACACAGCAGGCGGAACTCCGTCTTCGTCAAATTCAACTCATTACCCGCCTTCATGACGATTCCCTGCTCGCGACGAAGTTCGATGTCACCAAATCGGCTGATCGACGACGACGCGCTGACTTCATGCAAGTGAACGCGTCGAAGGGCAGCCCGGATGCGTGCGGCCAACTCCTTGGGCACCACTGGCTTCATCACGTAATCATCGGCACCGGCCTCCAGTCCAGCCACTAGGTCATAGGTGTCGGTCTGCGCGGTCACGATGATGATGGGAACGATGCTGTTCGCGCGCAAGGATCGACACACCTCGAAGCCGGAGATATCGGGAAGGCGCAGATCGAGCAGCACGAGATCGGGCTCGCTCTCTGAAAACGCGGCGAGACCAGTTGTTCCATCGGGCGCTTCGCGGACGTCGTAGCCCTCGTCCTCCAACGCCAGCTTCAACGCCAAACGGATTGCGTCGTCATCCTCGATGAAAAGCAGCGAAGTCACGGCCCCATCCTTACCGAATCCGTTTCCGCCCGAACCAGACCGTTACAGAAATCGCACACAGTGAGCGCCTTCTCGTCATAAACGTAGGCCACAGTAGGGACTGTTCACGCTGTCCCGGTGAGGTACCTTCCTCCCCCTGGTGCCTCACCGGCAGCGGTGGACCGCAGCACTGGTGGAACGAGCGCCGGCAGCGACTGGTCCGCCTTACGCATCGCCGTCGGCGGGCGCGACCAACGAGCGCGCCCGCCGACGAGCAAGACCAGTGAAGCTGTCAGACTGTTGCCAATGATTCAGACACCGCGTCGACGCCGCACGCTGCGCCTCCGCACACGCGTCACGCTCTTCTTCTCACTCACTGCTTTGGTGGCCAGCCTCGCCCTCGCTGTTGTCACTTACGCCGTGGCGCGGTCGGTTCTCATCGAGCAGCGACAGGAGACAGCTCGCACACAAGCGGAGACGAATGCGAAGACGGTATTCGATCAATTGAGCGACGGCCAGCAGTTCGACATGCGCGATCTGCGTACCGAAGGCGAGGGCTTCGCTCTGCTTGTGCAGGGCGAAGGGCGATCCTCGTTCACCGACTTCAGTAAGTCGCTAGACGACTTTCCCAGTGAACTTCTCGCCACCGTCGGACTGGGGACCAGTGGTCAGCAGACGTACGAACTGGACGGTGAAGCCTTCATCGCAGTCGGCATCAACATGCCGGCGGTCGACGCCAAGTACTTCGAAGCACTTCCGATGCAGAGCACCGAACGCAACCTGCGGGCGATCGCGACCGCGCTGATCATCGGATCTGGCGTCACGATTGTGATCGCTGGCGCCCTCGGCTGGTGGACAAGCCGACGACTCCTGCGGCCACTCTCGCGAGTTGCCACTGCCGCTGGAGAAATCGCAGGAGGTGGCCTCGATGCGCGGCTGCCAGCTGAGAACGACCCAGACCTCGATCGTCTCGCAAGTTCGTTCAACGACATGGCCGACGCAGTACAAACCCGCATCGAGCGCGAAGCAAGGTTCGCGAGCGATGTGAGTCACGAACTGCGCTCCCCAATCACAGCGCTGACAGCCGCCGTCGAAGTATTGGATAGCCGTCGTGGCGACCTCCCCGAACGCACGCAGCAAGCATTGGATGTGGTGGTGAGTCAGGTCAGGCGTTTCGACACCATGGTGATGGACTTACTTGAGCTCTCGCGCATCGACGCCGGATCGACAGAACTGCACCGCGAAGACGTCGACCCACGCGATCTCATCCCTCGCATTGCGCAACGGTACGGATTTGCAGATGTGCCGTTCGAAGTCGATCGGAAGGTGCCGGCACTCGTCAAGCTCGACAAGTTGCGCTTCGAACGCATACTCGCCAACCTGCTCGACAACGCACGTGAACATGGCGGCGGCCCGGTGCGGGTCTCGTTAGACATGCGCGGTCGCCACGCATTCGTGCTCGGTGTCGACGACGCCGGCCCGGGCGTCGCACGCGGCGAACGGTCCCGAATCTTCGAACGCTTCGCGCGTGGCAGCGCGGCCCGTCACCGCGTTGGCACCGGCCTTGGCCTTTCCCTTGTCGCCGAGCATGCGCAGGCGCACGGCGGCGAGGCCTGGGTAGAAGATCGCTCGGGCGGTGGCGCGCGCTTCCTCGTCAGCTTCCAGGGTGTGACCTGATGCGCGCACGAGTCATCATTCTCGGTCTGGTGCTGACCAGTGCTGCTGTCGCATGTGGCGTCGTCGAAGAGGGCAAGGTCGAGCGCATCGACCCGCAGTTCGGTCTCGATGCCACGTTGCCACCAACCACCATCATCGCGACCACCACCACGCAACTCGCGACCACAACTACCGGTCTCGAGACAACCACCACCGCCGTGCAAACTGAGCAGGTCCGGTTGTACTTCGTCGCCAGCGGACAGCTCACGTACGTGCTGCAGCCACTTGCTTCGCCTGTCATCCTCCAACAAATCATCGCGGCGCTGCAACAGGGACCTCCGGCGGGCGACGTCGGAATCGGTCTGCGGACGATCGTGCCCCCGGATGCCGACATTCGCGTGACAACAGTTGACGGCGTTGCCAGAGTCGACCTGCCCGATGAATTCTTCGACCTGGTCACCGGTGTCAGCGACCAACGCTTCGTGATCGCTCAACTCGTGCTGACACTCACCGTCAGTCGCGGCGTCGGCCAGGTGGTCTTCAATCAAGCGGTCCCCTTGCCATTCGGTGAGGTGCGGCTCGCTGGCCAGCAACTGACGTACAGCGACTACGAGTCGCTCACCGACACAAGTTCGCAGTTAGGCCCCGACCCGACGGTGGCCGCGGCGACGACCACGACCGTCGACGCGTAAGCGGCCGGTAGCGTGGCTGATCCCATGCGCAGCGGATTCGTCACACTCGTCGGCCGACCGAATGTCGGCAAGAGCACTCTGGTGAACGCGATGTGCGGCCGCAAGGTCAGCATCGTCAGCGACAAGCCGCAGACGACACGCCACCGGGTGATGGGTGTGCTGTCGACCGACGAGGCGCAGGTGGTGTTCGTCGACACACCCGGCCTGCACAAGCCACAGACTGCGCTTGGCGTGCGAGTCAATGCGACGGCGCTTGACAGCGTGAGCGATGTCGACGTCGTCTGCCTGGTCATTGATGCCACCAAGCCGTTCGGCAGCGGCGACAAGTGGGTGGCGCGTCATCTCGACATGGCGAATGCAATCGTCATCGTCAACAAGATCGACGCCGCCAAGCCAAACCAAGTCATTGCGCAGTTGACGGCAGTCAGCTCGCTGGCCGCCCGCGAGTACTTTCCGGTGTCAGCCACGACGGGCGCCGGCATGCCCGAGCTCATCAAGTACCTCACCGCACAGATGCCCGAAGGGCCGCTGTACTTCCCGGCCGACACGGTGAGCGATCAGCCAGAGGAACAGTGGGTTGCGGAGCTGGTTCGGGAACAGTTGTTGGCGGTCACTCACGACGAGTTGCCATACAGCATCGCGACGCGAGTCACCGAGTGGGAGTGGCCGCGAGTTCGCGTTGAGATCATCGTCGAGCGCGATAGCCAAAAGGGTATGGTGATCGGCAAAGGCGGCTTGGTGCTGAAGGAAGTCGGCAGGCTTGCTCGCGCGCAACTCCCCGAGGGCGTTTACCTCGAGCTCTTCGTGAAGGTCGACAAGGACTGGCAGCGCAAACCCGATCGGGTCGAGCGCCTCGGCTACTGATCACGGGCGGCCGACCTGGCATGCTCTTGCAATGGCACCTCGCATTATTGATGGCAGCGCCGGCCTAAAAGCGGTCGTCGGTGAACACCTCGGCTACAGCGACTGGTTCGACATCACGCAAGAGCGCGTCAATCTGTTCGCGGAAGCGACCGGCGATTACCAGTGGATTCACATCGACGTCGAGCGCGCGAACAAGGAAAGCCCGTTCGGAGGGCCGATCGCCCACGGCTACCTCACCCTCTCGCTCGCCCCAGTTCTGTTACCGCAGGTCGTGATCACAACCGGCTTCAAGATGGGCGTCAACTACGGCTGCAACAAGGTGCGGTTCATGTCGGCGGTGCCGGTCGGCGCACGACTACGGCTGGGCGCCAAGTTGCTCAACGTCGACGACATTGCCGGCGGCGTGCAAAGCACCTACGAGCTCACGTTCGAGTGTGAAGGCGCCACCAAGCCCAGTTGCGTCGCCGAAGTCATCTATCGCGCCTACGAGTAGGCGCTACCGGAAGTTCGGCATCACATCGGTTGCGAAGCGCTCGATCGTTTCAGTGCTCGGATAATCTGGGCACCACGGGATGAAACCCGTGCAACCGAGATCGACATACCGCTGGATCTTCTCGCAAACCTGTTCGGCGGTGCCGACAAGATTCCCCTCACGCCAGTCGTCGAAGGGCTGGCCCCACAAGCTCTTGCTGCCGCCAGCCACGATCTCGGCCTCTGTCGCGCGGATGTGTACCTCCGGAGTCCATGTCTTGCGGATCGTCGACTCGTCGCGACCAACCACAGCACAGTGCCCCTTGAGCACCTCGCGCTTGTGTGCCCATTCGTCGGGCTTGCCACCAAAGTTGGCGCAATCGGCGTAACGCGCAACGGCCCGCAGTGTCAGTTCCTCGCCGCCGCCGCCGATCCAGATCGGAGGATGCGGAGTCTGTAATGGCTTCGGATCGCACTGCGCCCGATCGAGCGTGTAGTACTTGCCGCTGAAGGAGGTGGACGGCTCGGTCCACATGCTGCGCACGATCTGCACCGCCTCGGCCATCATGCCGATGCGATCCTTCGGGCGCGGGAAGTCGAAGCCGTAGCCGTCGTATTCGTTCTCGTACCATCCGGCGCCGATTCCCCAATCGAGACGCCCACCACTGATGATGTCGACAGTCGACGTGATCTTCGCCAAGACACTTGGTTGGCGGTAGCTGTTGCACCCCACCATTTGGCCGAGCCGCACGCGCGACGTCTTTTGACTGATTGCCGCCATCGTCGTCCAGCACTCGAAAACGGCATCGTTGGCTGGCTTGGGCACGTTGTGGAAGTGGTCGTACACCCACAATGAGTCGTAACCGAGTTCTTCGACCCGTAGTGCAATGTCGACGGCCGTCTGCCACTTCGCAACGGCACCGTCGATAGCGGCGAGCTCCATCTTCCAACCCTGCGGCATGAACATGCCGAACAAGACCTTCTCCACGTCACGGGTATCAACCGGTAGTGAAACGGCTGGACCCTTGCTGGCAACGGCTTCGGGAATGCTCATGCGCACGAACCTAGCGCCTACGGTCGCGAGCGTGACACAGCAACAAGATCGTCAGTTTCCAGTGGCCCTCGTTCACGAAGCGATCGCTGCATCCCGCCCGGACGAGACCTGCGTCATCTATCGCGATCGGCGGCTGACTTGGCGGGAGATGACCGACCGTACGCGGCGGTTGGCCAATTACCTCATCGCCCAGGGGCTCGGTTGCCACATCGAGCGCGACAAACTCGCCGGCCACGAAAGCGGCCAAGACCACCTCGCCATCTATCTCCAGAACGGCAACGAGTACCTCGAGTCGATGATCGGCGCCTTCAAGGCGCGCGTCGCTCCGTTCAACGTCAACTACCGGTACGTGGCAAGCGAGTTGCAGTATCTACTCGACGATGCACAAGCGAGTGCGATCGTGGTGCACAGCCGATTCACACCGACGCTTGCTGAGGTGCTGCCGTTGCTGCCCCGACTGCGGCTGATCCTGCAGGTCGCCGACGAGTCCGAGTTGCCACTGCTGCCCGGTGCGGTCTGGTACGAAGATGCGCTCGCCAGCAGTCATGCCGACAAACCGGCCGTCAACTGGAGTGCCGACGACCTGTACATCCTGTACACCGGCGGCACCACCGGCATGCCCAAAGGGGTGCTGTGGCGCAACGCTGATGCAAACGTGCAGTGCTTTGGAGGCAGCCAAGCGAGCGACCTCGAGGCCATCGTCGTCGAGGCATCGGGGACGATGAAGTCGCTGCTCGCTCCACCGTTCATGCACGGCGCCGGGCATTGGATGAGCCTGCGGACCTGGAACCAAGGTGGCACCGTCCACATCCAGAGCATCACAGATCGACTCGACCCCGACGATGTGTGGTCGATGATCGAACGCGAGCGTTCGAACTTCCTGCTGATCGTCGGCGACGCGTTCGCCCGTCCTTTGCTCGACCAGTTGGCAGCACGCTCCTACGACCTGACCAGCCTCACCGTCTTGCTCTCCGGCGGCGCCCCACTGAACGCCGCACTCAAGGACGAGTTCCTTGCCTTGCTCCCGACCGTCTTGATCGTTGACGGCCTCGGGTCATCGGAGGCCGGCGGCCAATTGGCCCACGTCTCGGCTGGATCCGGCGCGACCACCGGCAGCTTCCCGCTCAGCCCCGAGAACCACGTGTTGAGCGCCGATCTCACTCGCGAGCTCACGCCCGGCGACCCTGAGATGGGATGGCTCGCCAAGAGCGGCCGGCTCGCACTCGGCTATCTCGGAGATCCGGAGAAGACAGCGCGCACGTACCCGGTCGTCGACGGCGTGCGCTACGCGATACCAGGTGATCGGGCGCGACTGCGCGCGGACAGCACCGTCGAGTTACTCGGACGCGATGCGGTGACCATCAACTCTGGTGGCGAAAAGATCTTCGCGGAGGAAGTCGAAGCGGCGGTCAAGGCTCACCCTGCGGTATACGACTGCGTCGTGTCCGGTCGTCCCAGCGATCGTTGGGGCAACGAAGTGGTAGCCATCGTGCAGTTGCGCGATGGCCACAGCGTTGACGACGAAGCGCTGCGCGCAGAAGCGGAACGACACATCGCGCGCTTCAAGCTGCCCAAGCAGTTCGTCTACGTGTCGGAGATCGTTCGCTCGCCAAGCGGAAAAGCCGACTACCGCTGGGCGAAGGAGATCGCCCTCTCCGCCTAACGAACAGTGTCGTTAACGAACAGGGTCGATCGGCGTGATCGTGCCGAAGTGCGACTCCAACTGCTGCGCGGCGTCGAGGCAGGTCAGGTCGGCGAACTTGCGACCGATGAGTTGCGCCCCAACGGGCATCCCGGCGGCCATGCCGACCGGAACCACCGCAGCGGGCAGCCCCAACAGGTTGGCGGGCAACACCGGCCGCATGGTCTCCAGCACACCCTTCGCCGCCGCCAGCGAGACGACATCGGCACCGAGTTCGAAGGGAGGCTGCGCCCACGTCGGCATCAGCAGCACGTCGTACTGCGTGAGGAAGTCGTGCCACTCGCGATCAACAGTGTTGCGCTCGACGAACAGCATCATCAGCGCTGACGTACTGAGCGGTGGGAACACATCGTCGCCGTAGGACAGGAACTTCTTGCCGTCTTCACCCAACACCAAGTCGAGCAACGGCCGCTGCGCGCGAACTTCCTCACTGAGAATCGCGCCCCACAGATGCACTGCGCGTTCGAACGACGGCGGAATGGCTTCCGTCACCTGCGCCCCGGAGTTCGAGAACGCATCTGCTGCCCTCGTGATTGCCGTAACGATCTCCGGATGAGTCGCGCCGCCCGGCGGGTTGGCTGCAACTGCAACGCGGAGCGCGCGACCGGCCGCACGATCGCGCAGCGCGACAGGCAGCGAGCGCGGATCGCGGTCGTGTTCCCCGGCGATCGCCAGCAGGCCAGCGCGAACGTCGGCGACGTGGCGGGCCATCGAACCCTCACTCAGCATCAGCTGTCCGGACATCCCCGGGTCTTGCGGCGGAATCTCGGTAGCCCACGGAACCAACCCGTGGGTCGGCTTGATCGAGGCAATGCCACAGCAGTGGGCCGGATTGCGCAGCGAGCCTCCGATGTCGTTGCCGAATCCGAGCGGCGACATGCCGCTCGCCAACGCCGACCCCTCGCCGCCGCTGGAGCCTCCGGTCGTGAGGCGCGGATGCCACGGATTGCGGGTGATCCCGTGCAGCGAACTCTCGGTGGTGACCCGCAACCCGAGGTCAGGCAAGTTCGTGCGACCGATCGGAATCGCGCCAGCGGCGCGGATGCGCTCGACGACCGGTGCGTCAGTCGGCGCAATCGCCTCGGCCAGGATCACCACGCTCTGCGTCGTCGGGGTTCCGGCAACGTCGATGTTTTCTTTCACGGTGACCGGAACGCCGTGCAGCGATCCCAGCGCTTCGCCCGCCGAAACGGCCGCATCCGCCCGATCGGCTGCCGCCAACGCCTCCACATCGAGCCGACGCACGATCGCGTTCAGATAGGGGTTGACCTCATCGACGCGCGCCAGGTGCGCCGTCACCACCTCGCGGCTCGAGACCTCCTTGCGAGCAATCATTCCAGCCAGTTCAAGCGCGCCGCGGCGCCATAGTTCGTCGGTCATGGTGGCGATGCTGCCACAAACGCCGAAGCGCCCTAGCCTCAAGTTCGTGAGTGACCGAGCGTGGGATCGCGAAACGCTGCCACAAGGAGCCGAGAAGGAAGTGGCGGTTCGCGAGATGTTCGACGCGATCGCGCCGCGTTACGACCTCGTCAACCGCATCATGACGTTCCGGCTCGACGTTCGGTGGCGACGCGCCGCCGTCCGCGCGCTTGCGCTTCCCGCAGGAAGCACCGTCATCGACCTTGCTGCTGGAACCGGCGACTTGTGCATCGACCTGAAGCGAGCCGGTGCTCGACCGATCGCCTTTGACTTCAGCTTCGGGATGCTCGCGGCCGATCGCAGCGCCAGCCCCCGCGTGCAAGCCGACATTTTGCGCTTGCCGCTGCCCACTCATGGCGTCGACGGCGCGACGTGCGGCTTTGCGTTGCGCAACCTGCGAGACCTGCCAACGTTCTTCGAGGAACTCGCACGCGTCGTGCGCCCCGGAGGGCGAATCGCATTGCTCGACGTCGGAGTGCCGCACAACCGACTCGTTCGCTGGGGCAACGGCATCTACTTCGGCAAGATCGTGCCGAAGATCGGAGCACTGCTCAGCGACGGCGCCGCCTATCGCTATTTACCGAAGAGCGTCGCCTACCTACCGCCGCGGGCCGAGTTGGTCGCAATGCTGAGCCGCGCGGGTTTCTCCGACGCCAGCCATCGGCAACTCTCCGGCGGCCTCACGCAACTGATGGTTGGCACCCGCGACTGACATGCACGCCCACACGCGACCGTTGCCTGCCACTTCCGACCTGAACGGCTATGACCTCAACGACATTGCTGGCGGGGACGGCTACTTGTTCGTGCGCGACGGTGTCGGCGTTGCTGGCCGCGGCGTGGCCGCGCGTGTTGCACTGCACGACGTCGCGGAGGTGCTCTCGGCAATCGATCACGTCGATGAGGTCGGCGGTGTTCATCCACTCGCGATTGGTTCGATTCCGTTCGAACCCGGCACGCCGTGCGAGTTGATCATTCCGCGCGTCGTCGTTGGCAAGGCGGCAGATGGACGACGGTGGGTCACCGTGATCGACGATGCGCAGTTCGATCTCGACGCGGCGCGATCAGCCGCTCGACCGCAACCACGCGCGCAGGCATTCACGGTCTCCCCACTGACAGACATCGATCACTATCTCACTGCCGTCGCCGCCGCCCGCGACGCCGTGCGCAGCGGTCTGTTGACCAAGGCAGTCATCGCGCGTGAAGTAGTCGTGACCAGCCCCGAGCCGATCGACGTCCATGCTGTGCTACTGCGATTGAAAGCCAGCTTCGGCAGCAGCTATCGCTACTCGATCGACGGCTTCATCGGCGCCTCGCCGGAACTGTTGATCGCCGTCGAAGGCAACAGCGTTCGCTGCCACCCACTGGCGGGAACCACGGCGCGTACCGGCGACCCTGAGTCCGACATGCGCGCGGCTGCGGAGTTGCTGGCGAGCGAGAAGAATCAAATCGAGCATCGTGTCGTGATCGACATGATCCACGACACGTTGTTGCCGTGGTGCAGCTACCTCGATTGGCAACCGGAACCATCCGTCATCAGTGTCGCCAATGTGCAACACCTCGGCACCGCCCTCGATGGTCACCTCAGCGACCCGCGGCCTAACGTGCTGGAACTAGTGACGGCGCTCTCGCCGACGCCAGCACTCGGCGGCTTCCCGCGTACAGATGCCTTGGCATTGATCGCGAAGGTCGAGGGCTTCGTCCGCGGTCGCTACGGCGGCGCCGTCGGCTGGGTGAACGCAGCCGGCGACGGCACATGGGCGGTCGCGATTAGGTGCGCAGAACTCTCAGCCGATGGGCGCCAGGCTCGGTTGGTCGCCGGCGGTGGCATCGTTGCGGAGAGCGACCCACTCAGCGAACTTGCCGAAACGCAGGCAAAGCTGCAGGCGATGTTGAGCGCCATCATTCGGCCCTAACCCGAACGACGGCCTAACTCACGAGAGTGAGGCGATTGCGGCAGCGACCGCTGCGTTCAATCGCTGATGCTGCAACACGTTGCTTGCTCGTTCGGACGGCACGCGCACAACCGCAACCCCCGTATCGGCGACGGCAGCGCGCAACTCGGCTGCCGTGTTGACCGTACGAGCACCAAGGCCGTGTGCGCGGGCAACCGCAACGATGTCTGTTCCGTGTGGGGTGCCAAAGAGTTGCTCGAAGCGTTCGCTCGGAAGTGTCGCTGCCTGCGGGAGGAAAGAGAAGATGCCCCCGCCGTCGTTATCGACAACGACGAGAGTGAGAGACAGCCGCCTAGCTGCTAAGGCAGTCAACGACGACTGATCGTGACAAAACGCGACGTCGCCGAGCAGAGCCACCGTGTGCTGTCCCGACCCGACGGCGACACCGATCGCGGTTGCGATCACACCGTCGATCCCGTTCGCACCACGGTTGGAGTAGACCGTCGTGGTCGCCCCCGGTTGGCCAAACCACTCGACATCGCGTATCGGCATCGACGACGACAGGACCAGTTGTGCGTCGAGGGCGCTGAGAATGCGTGCGGCCATCGGCTCGGAAAGCGGGGTCAGCTCGACGGTGTGATCGATCGCCGCCTGACTTGCCGTCTCGGCACGGCACCAGCCGTCGAGCCAACTGCCGTCGGCCCCGTTGCTCACCCGCGCGGCGAGCTCGCGACACACGTGCGACGGACGCCCCATAATGCGCTGCGTTACGAGGCGCAACGGATCGATCGTGCGCGGGTGCGTATGGACGTGGACGTGAAGCGCCTTTCCGCTCTGCAACCACTGACCGAACACCTTCGAGGCGGGCGGCTCGCCAAGGTGCAGCACGACCGTCGGTTGATGATCTGCGGCAAACACGGGTTCACGAAGCATTGCGTCAAAGCTGCTCACCGCTTGCGGCAGGTGACGGCAACCTGAACGAGGATCGGCGAGCACGGGCCATCGCAGTGCGCTGGCCAGTAACTCGACCGCGGCAGCGTCGTCGACACCTGCGCCCGCAACGATCACTCCCCGCTGACCCGACATTGCCGACGCCAACGCAGCCACACCCGCTGGTGAATCCTCGACACTGTCTCGGTTGGCGAAGCTGAGCGGCTTTGGCAACTCCCCTGCCACGCCCACCAGCGGCTCGCGAAACGGAAGATTGACGTGCACGGGGCCGGCATTGCGGCCGGTCGCCGCCGACCACCACTCGGCCGCCGACGCGCGCCATTCCGCCGCGTCGCGCGCGTCGGCGACGCCGGCGTCGACGTAGCAACGGACGACCCGGCCATAGAGCCTGACCTGATCGATGGTCTGTGGCGCGCCGATGCCCTGCAGTTCCGGTGGACGATCGGCAGTGAGCACCAACAGCGGCACGCCGGAGAGATCGGCTTCGACCACCGCTGCATGGAAGTGCGTAGCAGCGGTTCCGCTGGTGCAGAGCAGCGCCGCCGGAACACGCGTCGCGAGGCCTACGCCAAGCGCAATGAACGCGGCAGACCGCTCGTCGTGGGCAATCTGGATTGACAGATCGGCGCGCCGTGCAAGCGCCAATGCCATCGGTGTACTCCGCGAGCCAGGGGCAATGACGGCATGCCGCAAACCCATCTGCACCCACTGATCCACCAAGGTGGCGCAGAACGTTGCCTGCACATCCTCTGGTGCCCGCGTCATAGACGCAACGATAGGGGCGTATCGTGATCCCGTGCGCCCATCGGTGACCGTCGAAATCTGGTCAGATGTCATCTGTCCCTGGTGCTACATCGGAAAGCGTCGCTGGGAGGTCGCAGCGACGATGTTGCGCGACGAGGTCGACCTGAAGGTTGTCGTTCGTCCCTTTCAACTCGATCCGACGGCATCTCCGGCGAAGTCAGCTCCTGTCATCGAGGCGTACGCGCGAAAGTTCGGTGGCGAGGAACGGGCAGCACAGATCATCGACCATGTCACCGCTGTCGCTGCCGGTGAGGGGCTGACGTTTCACATGGAGAAGGCACTGCGCGCCAACACCTTCTTGGCGCACCGCTTGCTGTGGTTGGCCGAAGCCACGGGCCACCAGTACGCACTGAACGAGCGACTGATGAAGGCGTACTTCTGCGACGGCCTCGATATCGGCGATCTCGATGTCTTGGCGGCGTGCGCCGATGACGTTGGGCTGGATGGTGATCGCACACGCAGTTTCCTGCGCAGCGACGACGGCACCAACGAAGTCCGCGCTTTGCTACAGGTTGCGGCCGATGCCGAAATCAGCGCCGTGCCAACGTTCGTGTTCGATGGTCGCTGGGTGGTGCCCGGCGCGCAAGATCCTGAGACCTTCGTCAAGGTGATTCGTCGAATGAAGGAGTCTGCCGATGTCTGACACGCAACATGCGCGCTGGTCGCCGCTCAGCGGTCCACTTGCTGCTCAGCAGTTTGGCGACCCGCAGGCACCGAAAGTGGTGTTCCTGCATGGGTTCACGCAGACGTGCAATTCATGGAAACCCATCGCCGAGCAGTTCGCTGCGGCGGGCTTTCACGCAGTCGTCGTCGACCTTCCTGGTCACGGCGACTCTGGTGGCGTTCGCGCCGACCTGCGTCGCACGGCCGACATGGTTGCGGCGATTGGCGGAGTTGCAAGCTACGTCGGCTACAGCCTTGGTGGACGCGCGACGTTGCACCTTGCGTTGATGTACCCACACCTGACCACCGCTGCCGTCGTGATCGGCGCCACAGCAGGGATCGCCGACGCCGACGAACGCGCCCGCCGACGTGACGCCGACGACGCAGTCGAGGCTCACTTGAATGAAGTGGGCGTTGAGGCGTTCGTACGCGAGTGGGTGGCCCAACCGCTGTTCGGCAGCTTCAAAGCCAGCGACGCCGACCTCGCTGATCGCGCGCGCAACACCGCCGCTGGCTTGGCCAGCAGCCTGCGCCTTGCCGGAACCGGCGCGCAGACCTCGCTCTGGCCCCGCTTACGCGAGATCACTGCCCCCGTCCTGGCCATGGCAGGGCAACTCGACGAGAAGTTCGCGGCGCTAGCCGAGCAGATTGCTGCCGCGGTTATTGAGGGCACGGTGCTGTTGGTGCCGGATGCGTCCCACGCCGCTCACCTTCAGCAACCCGATTTCGTAGCCCAAGAGATTCTGCGCTTTCTGCCACCAAGCTGAGCTTCGGCGGCAAGGTTCAACCACCCAGCGCGATTCCGGCCGCCGCGAGCAAGCCAGTCAACAACTGCACTCTCCCGGTTCCGCCGAGCACCGGGATCAGCGCGCCGCCTTGTGCGCCGGTGATCACCGCTCGCGCGGGGACAATCGCGACGAAAGCACCCGCCAGCGCCACGGCGGCCCAGGGCCTGCTGTGGACGGCGATTGCGACCGCGAGAGCGAACGCGGCAATCAGCAGCGCAACGTAGAGAGCGCGTGTTCGACGATCACCGATGCGAACAGCGAGCGTGCGCTTGCCTGCGACCCGATCATTCGGAATGTCGCGCAGGTTGTTGATGACCAGCAGCGCACAGGCCAGACAGCCAGCAAGGCACCCCGCCAACCAGGACAGGAGCGTCATCCGTTCGCACACGACGAATGTGGTGCCGGCGGTCGCGACGAGACCGAAGAAGACGAAAACGAAGAGTTCACCGAGCCCGAAGTAGCCGTACGGTTTCGGACCCCCGGTGTAGCCCCAACCGGCTAGCAGGGCGGCGGCACCCACCGCCAACAGCCACCAACTGGTGACCGCTGCCAGCACGAGTCCACACACGGCGGCAACGGCGAAGGCCGCGAGCGCAGCACGCTTCACAGCGGAAGCCGATGCGAGCCCACTCGCAACGAGGCGGGTCGGGCCAACCCGGCGATCATCGGTGCCACGCACGCCATCGCTGTAGTCGTTGGCGAAGTTGACGCCGACCTGTAGCGCGAGGCTGACGACGAGAGCGCCGCCTACGCGCCACCACACAGGATCCTGTTCGCCCACAGCGGCAGCAGCACCGAGCGCTACTGGAACGACTGCGGCAGGCAACGTTCGAAGTCGGGCACCAATCAGCCAACGGTTCATCGAAGCCATTCTCGCCTGCCACACGCGGCACGGGCGGGATCTTCCAACCGAATTAGTGTCACCGCCGTGCCGCACTTGGTCGCGATCGATCTTCCCGGTGGGCAAGAATTCGTCGACGCCTTACGCCGCGAGTGGGACGCAGGCAATGCCGTACTGCCTATCGATCGACGCCTTCCGCCGCGCTCCCGCGCCTCGCTCCTGCACACACTGGCCCCCGATCGGTTACTCGACAGCGATGGAAGACACCGCCTGGAGGGCCGCTGCGTCGAGGCGGGCGATGCGTTGGTCGTGGCCACCAGCGGAGCCACCGGTGCTGCCAAGGGCGTCGTGCTGACGCACGACGCAGTTCGCGCGTCAGCGATTGCCACCAGCGCCCGCTTGGGAATCACCGCAGCCGACACTTGGCTCGGGTGTCTCCCGCTTGCGCATATCGGGGGTCTATCCGTCATCACTCGGGCACTGCAGCTCAACGTTCGACTCGTCGTGCATGACGGCTTCGACGCCGCTCGCGTGCAACAAGCGGCCCGCGATGGGGCGACTGCCGTGTCGTTGGTGGCTACCGCGTTACAGCGCATCGACCCGAGTCTGTTCCGAGTGATCGTGCTCGGTGGTTCTCGTCCGCCAGCAGAGCTACCCGCCCACGTGCACACGACTTATGGTCTGACCGAAACCGGTAGCGGAGTCGTGTACGACGGGCTACCGCTCGACGGTGTCGAGGTCGCAATCACGCCCACCAGCGAAATCCTCCTGCGCGGGCCGATGTTGCTGCGCTGCTATCGCGACGGCTCTAGCCCCATCGATCGCGACGGCTGGCTGCACACCGGCGATCTCGGAACGCTCCATAGTGACGGGCGTTTGAGCGTGCAGGGGCGCGCCGACGATCTGATCATCACCGGCGGCGAGAACGTCTGGCCCGACGTGGTCGAAGCCGTCATCGCGACGCACCCCGCCGTTCAAGAAGCTGGCGTTGCCGGCGTACCCGACGCCGAGTGGGGCCAGCGAGTCGTCGCCTGGATCGTGCCAAGCGGTGCCCCGCCGTCGCTGGCGGAACTGCGGGCCTATGTTCTCGCATCGCTACCGAACTTCTGCGCACCGAAGGAAGTCCGAATTGCCGAGGCGCTACCGCGCACCTCGTTAGGCAAGTTGCAGCGACACCTGCTGCAGTAGGGTGCCCCGGATGACGTCGCTGCCAGGGCCGTACTGGCGACTGTGGGCGGCGGCTGGGATCTCCAACATCGGCGACGGAGTCTTCACCATTGCCCTGCCATTACTGGCGGCGCAGATCACTGATCGCCCGTCGTCAGTTGCGCTCGTAGCCACCTTCTTCACGATCCCCTGGCTCCTCTTCGCGCTACCGATCGGCGCATTGATCGACCGGTTCGACCGGCGACGAGTGCTCGTGATCACGGATCTATGTCGTGGGGTGTTGGTGGGTGGTTTGGCAGTGATCGCGGCGTTCACCGACGTCAAGCTGTGGATGTTGTGGGTGCTGGCGTTCGGCCTCGGCCTTGGCGAAGTGTTCTTCGATAACGGCTCGCAGGCCATCCTGCCGTCGGTCGTCAATGACGAGCAGCTAGAGCGAGCCAACGGACTGCTCTACTCGAGCGAGGTCGCCGGCAGCACATTCGTGGGATTGCCGATAGGAAGCGCTCTCTTTGGCTTCGCGGTGTGGTTGCCGTTCGGCGTCGACGCGGCAAGTTTTGTCGTCGCCGCAATTCTCGCCGCCAGCCTGCGCGGCTCTTTTCGACCACCTCCCGCTACTGGCACCCAGGAAACTTCCGGATTGATCAGCGAAATGCGGTTGGGCATCAAATGGCTCGGCGCTCACCACGTGTTGAGCTATCTCACGCTCGGCGTGGCGCTGATCAACGTGGCGCTGGCAGCGACGCAGGCCACCTTCGTGCTCTTCGCAATCGAGGAACTCCGCATCTCGCGGAACTGGTTCGGTCCGTTGGTGGCCATCATCGGTGCCGGAACCCTGGTCGCCGGAATTCTAGGTGGACGTATCGTGGCGAGAATTGGCCGCCGTTTCGCGTTGCTCGTCGCCGGCTTTGTGCCAGTGCTGACCAGCCTCGCGATTGGAATCTTTCCAGCCGCTTGGTTGCTGATCGCGATGACCACTGTCCAAGCACTCACGATCACGATCTGGAGCATCGTTGCGGTCACGCTGCGCCAACAGTTGGTGCCAGGCCATCTCTTCGGCCGCGTCAACAGTGTCTATCGCTGGATCAGTACCGGGGTGATGCCTATCGGCGCCTTCATCGGGGGTCTGACCGCAGATTGGTTCGGGCTGCGGGCGCCGTACTTCTTTGCAGCGGCACTGTTACTTGTTGCGTATGCAGTTGTCGCGTTGCGCCTATCGACAGCGGAGCTAGCGGCAGCCGAGCAAGCCGCACTCAGCGAACGCGCCGCCTCGTTGCACTAATTGCCGTTGGTTAGATGTCGGCGACTTTGCCCGAATCAGCTTCCAGCGTGACTTTCACCTGACGAACACGTCGGCCTTCCACTTCGGCGGCGTTGAAACGCCAGCCGTCGTGAACGATCGACTCGCCGACGGCCGGAACGTGTTCGAGTGTGCCAAACAAGAACCCACCGACTGTGTCCCAGTCGTCGTCGGGAATCGACAGGCCGAGCAAGTCGTTCAAGTCGCTGATCGACATTCCGCCATCGACCAGGTAGTCGCCGTCGGCGAAGCGCTGCACTTCCGACTCCTCGTCGTCGTGCTCGTCGACAATCTCACCGACGAGTTCCTCAAGGCAGTCTTCGAGCGTTACTAGACCACACAGCGCGCCATATTCGTCGGCGACCAACGCCAGGTGGAACTTGCGCGCCTGCATCTCGCGCATCAGTCGGTTCACCGGCTTGTTCTCCGGAACGAAGTGCACCTCACGAATGAGACCGGTGACTGGCTGCTCGCCACCACCCTCGCGCTCGGTACCCATCAAGTCTTTGATGTACGCGAGGCCGAGCACATCGTCGTCGTCAGAGTTGACGACGGGAATTCTGCTGTAACCGTGCTCAATCGCAATGTCGAGTGCCTCTGTGACGGTCGCCGTGTGTTCGACAACGACCATGTCGGGCCGAGGCACCATGATTTCGCGGGCGACGGTGTCGCCGAACTCGATGATGCTTTCGATCAGCTCGCGTTCTTCGTGTTCTACGACGCCGTCTTCGGCTGCGACCTCGACGATTCCGAGCAGCTCTTGTTCCGACACAAAAGGGCCCGCTTCAAGACCCTTCCCAGGCACAATCACGTTGGTGAGCTTGATCAGCCCGCGCGATATCCACTGCAGTGGAGGGAAGGCGGCGAGCAGCGCGGTCGGACGTGCCGACAACAGCGCAGCTCTTTGCGGATATTGAACGGCAAATGTCTTCGGCACCGCCTCGGCAAGCACGAAGAAGACGACGACGTTGAGGACGACGCCGACGATGACACCGCCCGCGCCGAACAGACGCCCTGCCAGAAGGGCGGTGAGCGTGGTTTGCACGGTCTGACAGATGTTGACGGTGAGTAGTAAAGGATTGACCCAGCGTTCGGGGTGCTCGACAAGTCGCTTCAGCGCCTTGCCCGATTTCAGACCCTTGTCGGCGAGCGAACCTGCTCGCGGTTTCGTCATTCGCGACAAGCTCATCTCGGCGACTGCGGCGAAGATCAAGACGACCAGCAGCAGCAGGATCGCGGTCAACATCAGCGCGTCGGCGTTCGTGAATTCTGCGGCGATCACGGCAATTGCTCCTGGCGGAAGTTTGGCGGCGTGGGCCCACGCCAGTGGTGTTGCTGCAACAACTCGATTTCGCGCAGCCGCATGGCATCGCGTGAGACGGGCTCGTGGTGATCGTGGCCCAGCACGTGCAAGATGCCATGCACGATCAACAGAGCCAGTTCGTCGTCGACCGACCCGGCGTGTTCGGGCGCCTGACGCTGCGCCACCGCCGGACAGAGCACGACGTCGCCCAGCAGCAGCGGCATGTCGCCGGGGTCCGGAGGTGCTCGATCGGGCCCACGGCTGGGTGGCATGCCATTCAGGACGATCTCGGCTTCCATTGCGTCGATGGGGAACGCCAGCACATCCGTGGCACCGCTGCTTCCCATATGTTCTTCGTTCAGCTCAGCCATCTCTCGTTCGGTCACGAACAGTAGCGACAACTCCGCCAGTCCGCGGACACCCTCTGCGCGCAGCACCGCCGCGGCGAGCGCCTGCCACCTTTCGAGGTCGATGACGACATCGCTCTGTTCATCGGCGCAAAACACCTCGGGCTCGCCCTCGCCACCGACCCGACGCGGAGCGTCGAGGCGCGGCCGCGATGGATCAACCACTCTTGCTCAATGGGTTGCTCGCGGCCTTGGCTGTCGTTGCTCGCTCGTATGCGGCCACGATGTCGGCCACGATGCGATGGCGCACGACATCGCTGGCGCCGAGATGGACAAACGCTAGACCGTCGATTCCTGTGAGCGTACGCTCGAGTCCGATCAGCCCACTGCGACCATCAGGTACGTCGACCTGGCTCGTGTCGCCAGTGACCACGACCTTGGAGCCGAATCCGATACGGGTGAGGAACATCTTCATTTGTTCCGGGGTCGAGTTCTGTGCCTCGTCGAGGATGATGAAACTGTCGTTCAATGTTCGGCCGCGCATGAAGGCCAACGGCGCCACCTCCACCGCCTGACGCTCGAGCAACTTCTGCGCTCCCTCTGGCTCGACCATGTCGTACAGCGCGTCGTAGAGCGGTCGCAGATACGGATCGATCTTGGCCATCAGGTCGCCGGGCAAGAAGCCGAGCCGTTCGCCAGCCTCGACTGCAGGACGAGTCAGAATAATGCGCTGCACCTGCTTGGTCTGTAGCGCATGCACCGCCATTGCGACTGCCAGCCAACTCTTGCCGGTACCCGCTGGCCCGAGGCCGAAGGTGATGACGTGGCTACGTATCGCATCGACGTAGCGCTTCTGCCCAGCCGTCTTCGGCCGGATCGGCTTGCCCTTCGAACCACGCAGAATGTCGTCGGTGAGGACGCGGCTCGGGCTTTCGTTGTCGCGCATCATGTCGATGCTGCGGCGCACTGTGTGTTCGTCGAGGTGTTGCCCTTGCTGCAGCAACACGATGAGCTCCTCACAGAGGCGCCCGACTATCTGCGCATCGGGTCCGTCGACATGGATCTCGTTGCCGCGGGCGACGATGGTCGAATCAGGGAAGGCGGCTTCGATCAGACGCAGATGTGCGTCGCGCTGTCCGACGAACGCTGCCATGAGATGGGCGCCAGGGACTATCACGGAATACGGCTTAGCTAGCGAGGTCATCGACAGCCGCCCAAGAGCGTTGACTCATTCGCTCCTACGGTATCCAAAGGAACCTTCTTCCCGGTTCAGAGTTTTCATCGCCGGTTGGCCGCAGCAACTATCAAGAATTACTCTGCAGCTTCCTCACTCACAGCGCGAACACAACTGCCCCTTGCGTTAACGGGGGGTAAATGGCGTATCATTACCTGCTTGTCGCGGTGGGCGATGGGTAGTGTCGGCGATGGCAAGGAGGCTTGTGCAGCGGGAGCCTGGATTTCTGACGTGGATGTACGTCGGCCTCGGCGCGGTCATGACCGCGCTCGCCTTCGGCCTGCCAACGGAAGCTCAGCGCAACACGGTGTACTTCGCCGCGGCCGCACTCTTCATCCCGGCAGTCCTCGTTGGTCGCCGGCAGCACCGACTGGCATGGAGTTCCGCGCTGCTCTTCGGCGGCGTTGGGGTGCTCTCGACTCTTGAGCAGTTCGTCCATGGCGACGGCCAGCGACATGAGACACCACTGGCCGCGTCGCTTGCGCTCGCCGCTGTCGGCTGCCTGCTCATCGGCCTTTTCTTGCTCGCTCGCCTGCTCTTGCCGTCATCCAGCCGCGGCATATGGGCCGACTCTTCAATCATCGCGGTTGGCGCGTGGGTTGTCTCATGGGAACTCTTTGTCAGGCCGTTGCGCGAAACAGCTGGCGACATCGTCAGCATCGTGTTTTACGGCGTGCATCATCCAGCGTCGTCGGTTGCTCTCTTTCTCGTCGTGGTCATCCTTCTCGACCGCAAGGATCGCCCACCGGCGATCTGGTTTGCAGCCGCAGCCCTCACACTCAAGATGGCTGGCGACATCGTGTACTCGCTGATCGATGTCGGTCGACTGAGTTCCGACGCCGACCGTTACGCACTACCGATCTACGTTGCTGCGTACTTCTGCGCTGGCTCCACGTTCCTGCATCCATCCGTCGAGCGCCTCGGCCGGCCGCAATTGGGAGTGGTTGCCAACCCGTTGTCGCGGCTGGCAGTCACATTCGCGTCGATGAGCGCCCCAGCTTTCGTACTCGCGGCGATCGCACCAGTCGACCTGACCGACACCTTGGTACGCGGGATTTCGGCGACAGTTGGTGTCTTCGTCATCACGTTGCGCGTGATCACCGCTGTGCGTGCCAATGTTCGCGACCAGGCCGAACTGCTGCACGGTGTTCAAACCGACCCGCTGACCGGTCTCCCCAACCGCACCGTTCTCTTGCAGAGCATCAACGAGTTACTGCGCGATTCATGGCACCCCGACGAGCACCCGACGCTGTTCTTCGTCGACCTCGATCGTTTCAAGAACATCAACGACTCGCTTGGACACGCTGCCGGGGACGAAGTGCTTGTCACGGTCGCGCAGCGATTGGTGAACGCAATGCCAGAGGGAGCGACCGTCGCCCGATTCTCCGGCGACGAATATGTGGTGCTCGACACGACCGCCAAATCGACGGGCGGTGCGATGGCTGTAGCGGAACGCCTGCTCGCCATCTTCCGCGAACCGCTAGCGCTCAGTCAGGGCGACGTCTTCGTTACCGCCAGCATCGGCGTCGCCGCCATCAGCGCTACATCCAGCACGTCGCCAGAGGATCTTGTGCGTCACGCCGACACAGCCATGTACCGGGCCAAGGACGCCGGACGGAACTGCGTGGCGGTCTACGACGAAAGCATGCACGAGCGGGTCGCTCATCGCCTCGCCGTCGAGACCGCTCTCTACCGGGCGCTTGATCGTCGCGAGCTACGCCTCTTCCACCAGCCGATTCTCGATCTGCAGTCCGGCGACGTCGTCGGCTTCGAAGCGCTGATGCGGTGGCAGCAAGCCGACGGCACCATTGTCTCCCCCGCCGAGTTCATCCCGATCGCCGAAGACACGGGCACGATCGTGCCGATCGGTTCCTGGGCACTGCTGGAAGCGCTCACGCAGCTACGTCGGTGGATCGACGACGGCGTGTGCAGCCCATCGGCAACGATGTCGGTCAACGTTTCGCCACGACAGCTCGCGGACAGCAACTTCCCGTCGATCGTCGGCGAAGCGATCACACGTTCAAACGTTCCGCCGCAGTTGCTGTGGCTAGAAGTCACCGAGAGCGTCATGATTACTGAACCCGAGCTCGCATTGTCGACGCTGCGTCGCTTGCGCTCGCTCGGCGTGCGCGTGGCCCTCGACGATTTCGGCACCGGCTACTCATCGCTGTCGCTGTTGCAGAAGTTTCCACTGCAGCGCATCAAGATCGATCGCGCCTTCGTTCAGGGAGTCGCCGACAACCCCAACGACCGCAGCCTGGTGCGTACCATCATTGCGATGGGCCGTTCGCTCGGTCTCGACATCGTCGCCGAAGGCGTCGAGAGCGTGCATCAATTGCAGGTGCTCAGCGATCTGGGTTGCAGCAAGGCGCAGGGGTACCTCATCAGCCACCCAGTGCCCGCCGATGCGATGCGCAGCACCGTGGCTGCACTTGAGCGACTTGGCCACTTCCCTGGCCTGCAACTGAAGACCTTCGAAGCGTCCAACTAACGAGTCAGCTCGCCTGCGCTATCACGGCTTCGCCGTAAGCGGCGAGTGCAGCTGCTGTGTCGCGGTAGAACAAGAATGATGGCACGACGACACGATCAACACCGAGCTTGGCGAGCGCAGCAACCTCGCTGAGCGCGTTCGGGCCGATCGCGCCTTTGCCGCCCGTGGTCATCTCGATGGCATCGGGATCGCGCCCGTTGTCGCTCGCCGTCCGGCGCGCGAGCTTGAACAGCCGATCCAATTCCTCGTGAGTCGGTGCTGCCGGAAAGAATCCGTCGCCGAGCCGACCAGCTCGCTTCGCAGCAACATCCGTGTGGCCGCCGACATGAATCGGCACTGACGCCTGCGTCGGTCGCGGCCGTAAGATGCACTCGTCGAAGTTGACGAACTCGCCGTGAAACGACGCGGCGTCTTGTGTCCAGAGAGCCCGCATCGCTGCCACGTATTCGTCGGTGCGACGACCGCGGTCGTTGAATGACACTCCGATCGCTTCGAACTCTTCTTTGAGCCAGCCCACGCCGACGCCGAGCTGGACTCGCCCGGCCGACATCTGATCGAGGGTCGCCACCTCTTTGGCGAACACGACCGGGTTGCGCTGCGGAAGGATCATGACGCCGGTTGCGAGCTTGATCCGACTCGTTGCCGCCGCCAGATACGACAGCCAGATCAACGGATCGGGAATGGGATTGTCCTCGCCACCGGGCATTTTCCCGGAAGGGTCGTAGGGGTACGCCGACTCGTATCCCTTCGGGACGACGACGTGCTCGACGGTCCACAGCGACTCAAAACCCGCCGCTTCGGCAGCGCAGGCAAACTCCAGCGCGTGCTCTGGCTGCGTAAACGGCCCGGTATTGGCGAAGACGATTCCAAATTTCATCGAGCCAACGTATCGCGGAACGTTCGCGTGTCTTGCTTGATTGGAGGCGACGATGGGAATCGAACCCATGTGGAGGGCTTTGCAGGCCCTTGCCTCAGCCACTCGGCCACGTCGCCGTGCATTCGCCGGTTACCCGGCAACGGCGCCTGCACGATAGCGCCAGATCCGGGCTAGTCGCCGGTGCCCGTCAAACCAATGACGTCCGGGTCGAAAGGCGCCCGGGAGAACACCTCGCGCAGTGCTGGCTCGAAGTGCTCGAGCGGCAACGACTTGTAGGCCGGATCGAACGACACCTCATCCCAGAGTTCGCAGAAGCGCTCACAACTGTCGAACCAGGGATGCTCGCGATACGCCTCGCGCGCATCGGGGTCTTGCCCTGTGTGTTTTCCGAAGTAATGCATCTGGAACACGCCGTGCATTTTGATCACCCACGCCACCTCCGCCCGCACATACGGCTGGATGATCGCGCCCGCCATTTGCGCATGGTTGGCTGGCGCCAGCCCATCGCCGATGTCGTGGATCAGCGCCGCAACGATCCAATCGGTATCGGCACCGTCGCGCTCGGCGCGGGTCGCAGCTTGCAACGAATGCTCCAGTCGAGTGATCTGATAACCGCTCAGCCCGCCGTCAAGTTCGCGTAGCCCGGCAAGAATCCGGTTGGGTAGCTCGGCAACGTAACCACGTTCGAGTTCGTGAAGCAGGTCGTAGTCCTGTTTCGTGCCGTAACGCATCTGGGTGAACTGCACCGTCTTCATCGACGAATCGTACGACGTGTGCGCTAAGGCGCTGGCATCGACATAGTTCGTCATCAGCGGGTGCGCACTCGGTGGTCAGACACTGCGGTCGATCGCCATCGCGGCGCGAGCCTGCTCGTGGACCCAGAACACGCCCCGTTCCTCGACAGTCGCCAGCACTCCGTCGGCGTTGATGCCGGCATCATGCGAACGCTGTACCCGTTGACAGATGTCGACATCCTGGAGGTGCACCAACCTGTGCGCAGCGAGGTTGGCAGCGACAGCGGCAGCGGCGGTTCCCGGACGCATGTACAACCGGCGATGCACAACCGTGCGATTGACAGCGCGCGGGTCCATCCACATTGCGAGAGCAGCATCGGGGAACACGTTGAGCATCAGATTCGGCCACACCGATAGATAGCTCCCCCTGTCGTATGCGTGATTCGTGTCCGCCATCGCCACTGCGTCCCACCCGGGTTCGCCGGGCAGCAGTTCCGACATCAAACGACCGGCCTCATCGACGGGCTTCAGCGGGCGGTCCCACGCGTAGAGGACGAGACCATCGCTGATCATCGGATAGTCGTGAGTGGTCGACGTGTCGATCTCTGGGTGCACGAATGGCGTGTGGTAGTTCTCGCTGTAGTTCTCGAGCAGCACCTTCCAGTTGAACGATCGCTCGTCGCTTTCGGCGAGCACCAACTCCATCTCCTCGAGCGGGAAGGCGTCGATCGCGGTCCCGAGTGGACCGAAGTCGGGCGGCGATGCGGCACCGTCGGTAGCGACGAACACCCATCGGCGCCACGTCGTCAGCTCCACCGATTTCAATGAATAGTCACCGACATCAAAGCCTTCCGGGTCGCCCACGCCGTGGGCGCGCGCCAGCGAGCCATCAAGGCGATACAACCACGCGTGATACGGACAGCTGAGTGCGGCGCCACTTCCTTCAGCCCCCGGCTCGCACAGCGGTGCGGCACGATGGCGACACACGTTTAAGAACGCCCGCAGTTCGCCCTCGCGATCTCGAACAAGCAACACCGGTGAGCGCCCAACGACGATCGCTCGCCACGCACCAGACGCTGGCATGTCGAGTTGATCTCCGATACACACCCACTGCGCCGCCCAGATACGAAGCATCTCGCGCTCGTGGTGATACGGCAACGAGTACCACGCCGCGGGCAACGTGCGTGCCTGGCGGATTCCTGCTGGATCGCCGATCACCCGCACCGGTGCTGTCCTCTAGCTCCCAATCCCATGGCTACTATTCTGACTCACCAGACAATCAACTGTTGGGGGACTACTGATGAGACCGTCACGCCGCGACTTCCTCGCCCGATCGGCACGACTCGGTGTCCTGCTGGGGGCAGGTGTCCCACTGCTGCAGTCGTGTGCCGACAACGGCAAGAAGTCGGCGGGGGCGAAGACCATCGCCGATGGTCTGGAACCAGAGGCGGGGCCGCTACGAATCGTCAACTACGACTCATATGTCAACCCCGATGTCATCGCCGACTTTGAGAAGGAGTACGGCGTCAAGGTCGAAATAACTACCATCTTCTCCGACACCGAAGTAGTGAGCAAGATCGCATCCGGCGCCATCAAAGTCGATGTTCAGCACTCGATGGCAAACACTTCCATCGGCAATCTGATCGCTGGTGGCTTGCTGCAGCCGTTGAACAAGAGCTACTTGCCCAACTTCGCCAACGTGATCTCCAACTTCAACGACCCGTTCTACGATCCGGGCGCGAAGTATTCGGTGCCGTACACGTTCTTCGGCACCGGAATCGGCTATCGCGCCGACCGCATTGATCCTGCTCAGGTCGCAGCTGAGGGTTGGGACACGATTTGGAACGCGACCAACTTCGCGGGCGAGGTGTCGATACTTGAGGATGAACGCGAAGCGCTCGTGATGGCGATGATGCGTCGACGCTTGTTCGACGTCAACACCGTCGATCCCGAAGTGATTAACCAGGCACTCGCCGATCTCACCGAACTGATCGATCTGGTGAGCGTCAAGGTCAACATTGAGGCCTACCACGAAATCCCAGAAGGCACGACCAGCATCGCCCAGACGTGGAGCGCCGACCTCATCGCCAGCGCCGCCAGCTATCTACCCGAAGGCGTCGGCAGCGAGGTGCTCGGGTTCTGGCATCCCCCCGCCGGTGAATACACCGTAACCAACGACAGCATGGGCGTGCTCGCCGACGCCGAGAATCCGGTGCTCGCCCATCACTACTTGAACTATCTGCTCGACAACGACGTCAGCGAGAAGAACTTCAGTTGGGTCGGCTATCTACCAGCGCTCACCAAGCTCGACGCCGACTACCTCATCGGTGCTGGCTATGTCCCCGAGCATCTGCGTGTCTGCGTTCCGACAAAGGAAGAGATCGACAGCGCACTGGTCTTCAAGCCGTTAGGGATCGACGGCGACGCGCTGTACGAGGAAGCCTGGTCGAAGTTCAACGCTGGCGGCTGATCGGTGACTGCCACGGCGGTTTCGATACCAGCCACCACGCGACGTCAGCAAGCAACCGCATTCTGGGCCGCGTTCGCCGCGCCCGGAGTCGGTTGGCTGATCGCGTTCTTCGTCGTATCGGTCTATGCAGTGATGGCTGTCGCGTTCGGGGCCGTCGATCCAATTTTGCGGACGGCGCAGCCGCAGTGGAATCCGTTGTCCTGGAACTTCGACGCCATGTCGCGCATGTTGGATCGCGTGCTGTACGGCGACTTACGACAGGTCTTCGTTCGCACGGGGACCTACATCGGCCTCGCGCTCGTCGGTTGTGCCCTCATTGGTTATCCAGTCGCCTACTTCGCTGCGCGCGTCGTAAAGCGGCGACGCGGCCTGCTGATGGCGGCACTCGTGCTGCCGTTCTGGATCAGTTACCTGATGCGCATGCTCGCGTGGACGAACTTGCTGCAACCGGACGGTTACGTGAACAAGGTGTTGCGCTTCTTTCACCTCATGGACGAACCGCGCAACTGGCTCAACGGCGACCCGTACACGGTGATCATCGGATTGATTTACGGCTACGTGCCTTTCTTCATCCTGCCACTGTTCTCATCGCTTGAGCGCCTCGACGGCCGACTGATCGAGGCTGGACGCGACCTCGGCGCCTCGGCGTTTCAAACGTTCCGGCGAGTCACGCTTCCGCTCTCGGTGCCAGGTCTCTTGGCGGCGAGCGTTATCACTGTTCTGCCAATGGCGGGCGACTACTACACCAACACCTACCTCACGAGCGGCTCCCCCAAGACCACGATGGTCGGAAACCAGATCGAGTTCTTCCTGCAACGAACCAGTCAGCCGCAGTCCGGCGCGTCGCTTGTGCTGCTGTTGATGGCGTGCCTCTTCCTGCTGATGCTGTACTACTTGGTGATCACGATTCGACTGCAACGAGCGGCTGAACGATGACCCGCGCCAGACGTTCCCGTCGCTTCCCTGTGCTCGCGACATTGACGTGGGTCTACGTCTTGTGGTCGCTGTTACCCGTCTTGATCGCTGCGAGGATCTCACTGAACGACGGTCGCAGCCGCTCATCGTTCCAGCCAGTGTCGTTCCGTTGGTATTGGGGTGACAAGACCTCCTCGATCTGGCACGACGACAGCTTGCAGTCTTCGATGACGAATACGTTGAAGTTGGCGGCCCTCTGCATGCTGATCGCCACGCCTCTCGGCGTCGCCATGGCCATTGGTCTGCACCGTTGGCGCGGCAAGCTCTCCAACGCTGCCAACGGCCTAATGTTGGTACCGATCGTCACGCCCGAGATCGTCTTTGGAGTCGCCCTGTTCTTGGTGTTCTCGCAGGTCTACGTCGGTGTGCCCTCAGGACTCACGCGGATGTTGCTCGGCCACGTGACATTCACGCTTTCGTTCGTGGTCGTTATCATCCGAGCACGGCTGGCAGCGATCGGCGGCCAGTATGAAGAGGCCGCCCGCGATCTGGGCGCAACTCGCCTACAAGCCATCCGGCTCGTACTGCTGCCGCTACTCGCTCCCGCGATCTTCGCGAGCGTGATGGTCGTGTTCGCGACTTCGGTCGACGACTTCGTGATCTCGTCGTTCCTCTCTACTGGCGCCGGAACCGAGACCGTACCGATAAAGATCTATTCCGGCGCCCGCGCCGGGTCGACCCCTGCGCTCAACGCCTTAGCCACCGTGATGCTGCTCTTCACGTTGCTCGCAGTCGCTCTCGCAGCGATGTTTGTGCACTGGATGAACAAGCGCAGCGGCTCGCTGAAGGGCAAAGGGAGTGGGCTGGCTGGCCTGAGCGCATGATCCAGTCGGCGGCGCCGAAGGTGGCGACTGCGAGACGATGACCGCGGACCTGCAATATTTAGAAGGCACGCTCCCCGCGGCGGCTAGGAGGTAGGACGTCAATGACGACAGCAACCGGCACTGCAACGACAGCAACCAGCACAGGTCGGCGGTTCGTTCGCGCAGATGGGCCCGACAAAGTCACCGGCAGCGGCAGATACACCGCCGACCTTTCAATGACCGGGTTGCTGACAGCCAAGTTCCGTTACGCACAAGTCAGTCATGGGCGCATCACCAAGCTCGATGTCAGCGCTGCGCGCGCGATGCCAGGAGTGTTCGCCGTCCTCACGGCCGACGACGTTCCCCCTGTGCGCTTCGGCCCGATGGTGCAAGACCGCACACTGTTCGCTCGCGACATCGTGCGCTTCGAAGGTGAGATCGTGGCCGCCGTGGCTGCTGTCGATGCGGCAACCGCGCAACGGGCGGTCGATGCAATCGTCGTCGAGTACGCGCTGCTACCTGTCGTGAACGACGTCGTTTCAGCCATGGCGCCCGATGCACCCCTCGTGCATGAGCACTGGGCCGATTACGGCGCAGCCGGAGTCATGGTTCGTGATCGCAACGACGCATCGTTCTCCTCGATTGCGAAAGGCGACATCGACAAGGGGTTCGCCGAAGCTGACCACATCGTCCGCAGTCACTTCGAATCCGATGGCTGCCACGCGGCTCCAATCGAACCGCGCGCGGTCGTCGCACAATGGGAAGGCAAGAAGGTCACGATCTGGACAAGCACGCAGGTGCCCTTCGATGCCCGCGCTGGGGTTTGCGAAACGCTTGAGCTGCCCAACAACCAAGTGCGCATCATCGTTCCGCATCTGGGCGGTGGCTTCGGCGGTAAGTGCGGCTTCCACTATGAGGCCCACGTCGCTGCGCTGGCCCGGGCAGCCAAGCGACCGGTGCGACTGGTGTTCAGCCGCCGCGAGGAGTTTCTAGCGCCCGATAAGCGACGCGAGGGCATCGTCTACGACTTCGAGACCGGCGTGAAGGCCGATGGCACCATCACGGCGCGTCGAGTGCGATTGGTCATCGACAACGGCGCGTACACCTCCGACGCAGGGTTCTTCAGTCAGCTCGCGGCAATGCATGCTCTTGGGCCATACAAGATCCCGAACGTTCTCGCAGAAGCCAGCCTTGCGTACACCAATCATCAACCCTCTGGTTCGGTGCGTGCGCCGACCGCACCGCAGACGTGTTGGGCGCTCGAGTCGCACACTGACGAGATCGCGAAGGAGTTGGGCATGGACCCCGTCGCTTTCCGCAAGCTGAACGCCGTCGACACTGGGGCCGAAGGCCCGAGCGGACAGGTGTACGGCGAGATTGGAGTGCAGCAGTGCATCGACGCAGCGACGGCCGCCGCCGGTTATGGCAAGCCACTCGCCGACGACGAAGCAATCGGAGTTGCAATCGGGTGGTGGCCCAGTTTCGCGTCAGCTTCCGGCGCGTACATCAAGCTTGACGGCGATGGCAGCGGCCAGATCATCACCGGCGCACAGGAGTGTGGAACGGGCGCAGTGATGACGTTGCGCCAATTGGCCGCCGACGAACTCGGTATGCAGCCGGAGGACTTCGAGTTGGTCTACCAGGACACGAGCGCGGCGCCCTACGACATGGGTGCCACCGGTTCGCAGACCCTGTTCAACAACGGCCGGGCCGTTGTTGCAGCTGCTGGGCAGATCGCCGACCAGCTCCGCGAACTGGCGGCCAACGAACTGGAAGCGGCAGCGGCCGACATCGTGCTCGCCGACGGAAAGGCTTATGTCGCGGGCAGCCCGGATCGGGGCGTCGCAATCACGGCGTTGGCCGGCACCGCGGCGGGTGGCGAGCTCTTGCTCGGCCATGGGTCCGGCCCATTGCCGGATGCCCCGCCGCTGGTGGGTGCGACGTGCGTCGGCGACATCGGCGTCGCCGCATGGCGAGCTCCGCAGTTCAGTTGCCATGCAGTCCGACTGAAACTCGATCGCGATACGGGTGTCGTGCGGGTGTTGCACGTGAGCACAGCCCATGACTCGGGAACGATCATCAACCACGTCGGCGCTCAGGGTCAGGTTGAAGGCGGCGTCATCATGGGCATTGGCCAAGCGCTCACCGAAGGCACCAAGTACGACGACCAGGGACGCCAGCGCAACGCCGCCATGCTGGAGTACAAGCTGCAGACGTGCGCCGATGCGCCACCGATCGACATCCACTTCGTCGAGATCAACACTCCCAATGCCGGCCCGCGCGGCGCCAAGGGCTTGGCAGAGGCGCCAAACGTCGCCACCGCTGCCGCAATCGCCAACGCAATCGCCAAGCTCGCCGGTTCGCCGGTTCGCAAGCTGCCGATGACGGCCGAGCGCGTGTGGGAGGCGATGCAGTCATGAGCTTCACCATTGCTCGCACCGTTGATGAAGCACTTGCGGCGATGGCTGGTGGCGCACGGCCGATCGCAGGCGGCAGCGACCTCGTCGTTGGCGCCCGACACGGCAAGTCCCCACTCCCCGACGATCTGGTAGCCATCGACCGGCTCGCAGAGTTGAAGTCCGTGGTGAAGACCAAAGAAGGCGTCAGCATCGGAGCCCTCGTTTCGCACCACGACATCGAGACGCACCCACTGCTGGGTGCCAGCTTGTCTGGTCTCGCCGACGCAAGCGCGCTCGTCGGATCGCCGGCGACGCGCCATGTCGGAACCCTCGGCGGCAACATCATGAACGCCAGCCCGGCGATGGACACCGGCGCCCCACTCGCTGTGATGGGTGCCGAGGTCGAGTTACGTTCGCAGCGCGGTTCGCGGCGAGTACCCATCGAGAAGCTGTGGACTGGCCCCGGCACGACCATCGCCGAGCCCGACGAGCTCTGTGTTGCGGTTCACATCCCAGCACCACCCCCACGCAGCAATAGCGCGTACGTCCGACTGGAGTACCGGCGGGCGATGGAGATCGCCGTCGTCGGCGCCGCCGCGTTCGTCGCATTGGCCGCTGACGGCACCATCGCGGCGTTGCGGGTCGGTCTCACCGCCGTGTCGCCCACCATCTTCACCGCCGACTTGGGCGGCCAAGTCGGGCGTTCGGTCGCCGACGCTGCGGCACACGCTGCACAGATGTCGATGGAGCAGGCAGCTCCAATCAGCGATGTCCGAGCAAGCGAAACCTATCGGCGACACACGGTGGGTGTAATGGCCCGTCGTGCTGTCGAAGCGGCCGCCCGCCGCGCCAACGGCGAGACCATCGCGATACCCGTCAACCGCGCTATCGGAATCGGAGCCGCATCATGACTGAGTCCTTCAACCTAAACGTGAACGGGCTGGAGTACCCGGTCAATGTCGATCAGGGTCGCAACCTGCTCAGCGTCATTCGCGGCGAGGTCGGTCTCACTGGCACCAAGGAAGGCTGCGACGACTGCGAGTGCGGTGCGTGCATGGTGCTGCTCGATGGTCAGCCGGTTAACTCGTGCAGCTTCTTAGCGGTGCAGGCCCAGGGACGGGCCATCACCACCATTGAAGGCGTCATGGTTGGCGACGAGATGCATCCGCTACAGCGCAACATCCTTGAGGAGGGCGGCGTGCAATGCGGGTTCTGCACCCCCGGAATGATTCTCTCGGCGCACGCGCTGCTCGCGCGTAACGCCACGCCCTCCGAGGAAGACGTGCGTATCGGCTTGTCGGGCAACCTGTGCCGTTGTACGGGCTACGCGAAGATCGTCGCCGCCGTGCAACGCACCGCCAGCGAGTCGCAGGCGTAGTCAGTCAGCACGGAAGTAATCGAACAACTTCTCGTTGGCGAAGTCGCCGAATGCAGCGAGCAGCGGATCGGTTCGTTTCGGCCAGCTTGACAACTTAACGATCACTGTGTTGCTCGTGCGGTCGATCAGCAAATTCTGGCCACCAAGGCCATAGCCGCCGTAACGACCGAGCGCGGCATCCCACACCCACCAGCAATCGTGGTAGTACGCCTCCGGGTTCTGCGGGTCAGCCGAGGGGCTGGCTGCATACGTATCGATCAGATCCTGGTCGCGCTGTGTGACGCGGTCGATCCACTTCGCTGGCACCACTCGCACTCCAGCAACATCCCCGCGTTGCAGGTGCATCAAACCGAAGCGGGCAAGATCGCGCGCCGTCGTGCAGAAACCGCCTTCTACGACGGGGAATCCAGCGGAGTCCACGATCAGGTCGGCTCCGTGTTCGGCACCGATGCGACTCCACACCAAATGCGAGAACAGGTCGGCGAAGCGTTCGCCAGTGACTTGCTCTGCTATCCAACCGAGCACATCCACGAGAATCGAGCGATACACGAACGGCCCGCCGTGCGACTGCTGATTGGGCAGCGAGAGGATCCAGTCGTAGGTGTTCGCCGGTAGATCCAACCGCGTGCGAGCCGTGTAGCCAGAAACCTGCTCAAGCAAGACACCGTCGCACTCTGGATCATCCATGTCGTGTTCTGTGAAGGCAACCCCGCCGCGCATGTCGAGCAGGTGCTGCACGGTGCATCCTTCCCACGACGTTCCCATCAGTGATGGGATGTAGCTAGCCACTTGCGCAGCGGTGGTCACCAACCCCTGCTCGACAAGGATTCCGATGAGGGTTGCCGTGAGCGACTTCGAGACCGACATCAGCAGGTGTGGCTGATCTGGCCGAATGCCAGCGTCGTAGTACTCGAAGACGAGTTTTCCGTCGTGGATGACAACACACGCGTCGGTGAACGTCGCGTGCAACATCTCGGTGTAGGTGAAGGTCTCTCCCTCGTGCCGAACGACGAGCCGGTCGAGATCGCGCCGCGACTCCGGGAGCTCCCACACCGCGCCATCGCCGCGACTGACGGGTGCCGTCTGGGTGAGGTCTCGCACGTGGTGGTAGCCCCACCGGTTGTAGGGCGCATCGATCCAGTTCGCTGACGTCGCGCGTACTCCAGATTCTGATGCGGACAGCGGGCGATGACGTCGAACAGTCGTGTGCGGGACGGCCGCGTTCACCGCGTGCTCAACGTCTCGGTGTGACCATCGACGGAGAGGGCTTGCCCATTGATGAACCGGGCAGCGGGCGACGCCAGGAAGCGGATCGCCGCCGCGACATCGGAAGCGTCGATGAACGAGCGCATCGAAACCTGATCCTCGTAGGCGGCGCGAACTTTGGCAGCAGCCACGCCCATCGCTGCGGCCTCGCGTTCGATCACGCCGTCCATGCGTGGGCCACCGACCGCGCCTGGGCAGATGGCATTCACTCGAATGCCCTCTGGGCCGAGTTCCATCGCCCACGTCTTGGTCATGCCGATGACACCCCATTTCGCGGCGACATACGGCGAGCGCAGTGGATAGCCGAACAAGCCAGCGGTGGACGAGATGTTGATGATCGATCGCTGTCGATCGGGCGACCCTTCACGCAACAGAGGCACCGCAGCGCGGGTGCAACGAAAGGCGCTGCCCAGGCAGATCTGCACACAACGATCGAACTCATCAGGGTCCATGTTCTCGACGTTCGCCGTCGGGCCTGCGACACCCACGTTGTTGACGAGCAGATCGAGGCCGCCAAGTCGTTCGCGCGCGGCTCGAAAGACGCTCTCAACGCCGCTCGTGGTGGAAACGTCGGCGACGACATCGGGGCTGGTCGCCGGATCCAGATCGACGACCATCACCTGCGCTCCTGCGTCTTTCAGGCAGTCGGCGATCGCGCGTCCGATGCCGGAACCACCCCCCGTGACCAGTCCACGCAGTCCTTGCAGCGACTCGCTCATTGGTTTCGCCTCCTGACGCGCATTGTACGCTGCGGGATTGAACGGCGATTCAGGAGTGCGCCGTTGAATGAAGGGGTGCTCATGAACTGGGATGTGTTCATTACGTGCGCGGTGACGGGTTCTGGCGACACGACCAAGAAGAGTCCACACGTGCCGGTGTACCCACAGCAGATCGCGGACTCAGCCATCGAGGCCGCCAAGGCCGGCGCCGCTGTGGTGCACATCCACGTACGCGATCCCGAGACCGGCCAAGGGAGCCGCAAGACTGAGTACTACGCCGAAGTCGTCGAGCGCGTGCGCGCAGCTGATGTCGATGTCGTCGTCAATCTCACCGCAGGCATGGGCGGCGATCTCGTGCTCGGTGGCGACGAGAACGTGCTGCCACCGAATCCGATCGGCACTGATATGGCAGGTGCTACCGAGCGCCTTGATCACGTGCGCAAGATCCTGCCCGAGATCTGCACGCTCGACTGCGGCACGATGAACTTCGCATCGGGCGGCGACTACATCATGGTCAACACGCCAACTGTGCTCCGGAGTATGGCAAAGCAGGTGCAGGAGTTGGGAGTGCGTCCGGAGTTGGAAGTGTTCGACACCGGCCATTTGGTGCAGGTCAAGGAGATGATCCGCGACGGGCTACTCGACGATCCGGTCATGATCCAGTTGTGCATGGGCATTGCGTATGGAGCGCCCGACGATCCGAACACGTTCATGGCGATGGTCAACAATCTTCCCAATGACTGTGTCTTCTCCGGTTTCTCCATCTCGCGCATGCAGCTGCCGTTCGTGGCGATGGCGGCGCTGGCGGGAGGCAACGTGCGCGTTGGACTGGAGGACAATCTGTACGCGGGCCCAAAGCAGTTGGCGACGAATGCGATGCTGGTCGAGAAGGCGAAGAACATTCTCGACAACATGAACGTGCGCGTCATGAGCGCGCAGGCCGTGCGCGACAAGTTGCAGTTGGTCAAGCGCTGAAATGAGCCCGATTGCAGGTCTTGACCGCGTTGGGTTGCTGGGCGGAGGCGTCATCGGCGGCGCGTGGGCGGCTCGCTTTCTCCTCAATGGCGTCGACGTTCAGCTCTACGACCCAGATCCAGAGGCGCCGCGCAAGGTCGGCGAGGTCATCGCCAATGCCCGCCGGGCGACGCGCAAGCTCGTAACCGCCCAGTTCCCGCAGGAAGGGACGCTCACCTTCGTCGATACACCGGAGGAGGCCGCGACCGGCGTCGACTTCGTGCAAGAGAGCGCTCCTGAACGGTTGGAGATGAAGCAGGATCTACTCCGCCGGGCAAGCTCGGCGGCCGGTCCCGACGTCGTGTTCGGCTCGAGCACCTCGGGTCTCTTGCCAACGCTGATGCAACAGGGCATGACACACCCCGAACGGTTGCTCGTCGGCCACCCCTTCAACCCCGTATATCTGATGCCGCTCGTCGAGATCTGTGGTGGAGAGCAAACATCGCAAGCAGCCAAGGACCGCGCCGCGCACGTGTACTCGTCGATTGGCATGCATCCGCTCGTCCTCAGCAAAGAGATTGACGGGTTCGTTGCTGATCGCCTGATGGAGGCTCTCTGGCGCGAGGCGCTCTGGATGGTCAACGATGGCGTCGCGACCACCAGCGAAATCGATGAGGCAATTCGCTTTGGTCCTGGTCTGCGCTGGAGCTTCATGGGAACAATGCTCCTCTATCGAATCGCCGGCGGCGAGGCGGGCATGCGCCACTTCATGGCGCAGTTCGGGCCATCGCTGAAGTGGCCGTGGTCGAAGCTGATGGACACCCCCGAACTCACTGACGAGTTGCTGGAGGAGTTGGTCTCGCAAAGCGACGCACAGGCTGGCGCAGCGACGATCCGCGAGCTAGAAGTGCTACGCGACGATTGCTTAATCGCAGTGATACATGGTCTGCGCGGCGTTGGGTACGGCGCTGGCGAAGTGCTAGCACGCTACGAGCAGCAACTTTTCGACCGTGTCGGTCACCAGATTCCTGCGGTGGTCGAAGGTGGCCCGCTGCGCGTGCACGAGCTCACGGTGCCAGCCGAATGGGTTGACTACAACGGCCACATGAACGACAGCCGCTTCTTCCAGATCGCGAGCGAAGCTGGTGACCGGCTGATGCGTTCAATCGGAGTCGACGAGGCGTACCTCGCAGGTGGCCACAGCTATTACACCGTGGAGAGTCACATCAACTTTGGCGCGCAGGCCAAGGCCGGCGATCGGTTGTACGCGACGGTGCAGTTGCTGCACCACGATGCGAAGCGCATTCATCACTTCTGCGTGATCCATCGCGCCGTCGATGATGGCACCGTCGCCACATCCGAGCACATGTTGCTGCACGTCGACACGAGTGCCGGCAAGGCATCGCCCGCGAGCGATGCCATCGTCGCCAAGCTCGACGCTCTCGCCGCGCAACACAAAAGTCTTCCACAGCCGGCACACGTCGGCCGGCACGTCGGCCAACCCCGCCCCTAGCCAGGATCACGGGCGGCCGCAGAAAACCCACGGACGAGGGTTCTTACCGGGTGCGTTTCAATGGGCTGGCGTCCAGCTTCGGGCCGAGGAGGCGCTTGGCCTCGCCGAGCCACACCCGTTCGACGCGATGACGAGTGATGCCCTTGGCCTTCACCGCCAGCAACGGCGAGAGCCCGTCGAGCAAGCCAGCGAGCAGGAACATCGTTTCATCCGGATCGGAGGCGATGAACTCTCCGCTTGCTTGCCCATCGCGGATCACGGCACGCAGCGCGGCTCGCCAACGACGGTCCATGCGATCGCGTTCAGCAGCTGCTGCTTTGTCGCGCAGCGCCAGCACACACAGTTCCATCCACAACTTCCAGTCGTAGTGATAGAGCATCGCCTCCACCAGTGAGCGCAGTCGCTCGGAGGCCGTCGCCTTTGCTGCTGCCTTCACCGTGTACCGGTCGTGGAACTCCTGTTCGCGCAGCCCCAGCGCCTTAGCCAACAGTCCATCCTTGCCATCGAACCAGTAGAGAATCGCCGCCGGGCTAGTCCCGGCAGCGTTGGCGATATCGATGACGCGCGTATTCACGTAGCCGCGCTCGGACAACGCCTCGGCTGCGGCGGAGAGTATCTGCGCCTTGCGGACATGATCGAGTCGAGGTCGCGGCATCGCAGCTGCTCCAATCCTGAATGTATATTTAGTTTATGGCGCACGTGGCGGTCACTGGGAATGGCGACCGGGCGGCGGAGTGGGCGACACGGTTTCTGGCAGCTGGGCTTACCGTTGTCGTCGACGACCCGTCGCTACCCGACGCAGTCGCTGCGCTGTGGCCATCGGCGCAACGCCTCGGCTTGTTTCCGAACGCTACGTTGTCGCGTCTACGCGTGGGAACCGCGGCCGATATCGCGAGCGCCGACGTCGTGCAAGTTGTCACCGGCGTCGCGCCCTCAGCTGCAGGTCTCGTCGCTACCGAGACCACGGCTCACGGGTGCTCTCCCGTCCATCTGGTGCCGCTGGTCGAATTGACGCCTGACGCTCCGCCCGGCTTGGAGCCGTTCTATCGATCACTGGGAATGACGCCCATCCGAAACGACGCAACGCCGGCCGAGCGCGCCCGGCTAGGCGAAGATCTGGTGCGCCTAGCCGACGGAAACACCGATGCGATCATCGCGCTGATGCGCGCGCTGCGCGCAACGTCCGCAACTGCGACCAGCGGCGCTGGCGAAGCCTTCGCTCGCCACGAAGCGCTGCGCCACGCGGCGGGTGTAGTTGCGCCGTGGCAGCCAGGCGACACGGTTGCAACACCACTCGCGCTCTACCGCACGCCGGTCGAGCCTGACTGGGTCGACTACAACGACCACATGACGGAGGCCGCCTATCTGACGGCTGCCGGTTGGGCGAGTGATGCACTCTTCCGCTACATCGGCGACGACGAGGCCTATCGCGCCGCTGGCCACAGCTTCTATACAGTCGAGACCCACATCCACTACATCCTGGAAGCCGCAGTACACGAACCGATCGAGTTCACGACACAGATCCTCGGCGTCGACGCGAAACGTCTGCACTTCATCCACTCGATGTTCCACGGCGACTCGGGTGCCTTGCTCGGCACCGCCGAACAGATGCTGGTGCACGTCGACATGAACGCTGGGCGATCATGCCCGATTTTGCCCAACGTCTCGGCAGCGCTCGCCGCGATCAGCCAAGCACACGCAACGCTTCCAATTCCGCCACAGGTAGGCAGTGTCATGCGCCTGCCGACCCATCCCCTGAAAGACCGGAGAACCTGATGCACTTCGAGTTGTCGCCAGAACACGAGATGATTGTCGACACGGTGCGCGCGTTCACTGACAAGGAGTTGATACCGCACGAGGCGACCGTCGAGAAGCTGGGAGCGGTTCCTGCAGACCTTGTCGAACAGATTCGCACACGCTCGCTCGCGGCCGGCCTGTATGCGGCGAACATGCCAGCCGAACTTGGTGGTGGCGGGCTCGACAGCTTCGGTAGCACACTCGTTGATCGGGAGTTCGGCGTCACTTCATATGCATTGCACTACATCGTCGCCCGTCCGTCCAACATTCTGCGCGCGTGTAAAGGCGACCAGATCGACGAGTACCTGCGACCAACAACTCTTGGCGAACGCGTCGATTGCCTCGCGATGAGCGAGCCCGATGCGGGAAGCGATGTGCGCGGCATGAAGTGCAGCGCCGTACGCGACGGCGACGAGTACGTGATCAACGGCGTCAAGCACTTCATCAGCCACGCCGATCTCGCCGACTTCGTGATTCTGTTCGCGGCCACGGGTGAAGAAGAAACTATGCGCGGGCCGAAGAAGCGAATCACCGGCTTTCTCGTCGACTTCGACACCCCCGGCTGCGAAGTCGTGCACGGCTATAACTGCGTCTCGAACAAGGGTTATCACAACTGCATCATCAACTTCGATAACTGTCGCGTCCCGGTCAGCAAGATCCTTGGTGAAGAGCACCGGGGGTTCGACGCCGCAAACGAGTGGCTCGGATCCACTCGCCTACAAGTGGCTGCGGTCTGCGTCGGGCGTGCCCGGCGAGCGCTTGCCATCGCTACCGAGTGGGCGGCCACGCGGGAGCAGTTCGGTCAGCAGATCGGGAAGTTTCAGGGTGTGTCGTTCAAGCTCGCCGACATGCGCACCCAATGGGAGGCCGCCGAGTTGCTGACACTACGCGCCGCGTGGCGCGACGCCAATGGCACCGGGACCGACGAAGACATGGCGATGGCGAAGGTCTTCTCCACCGAGATGTGCCAGTTCGTCACCGATGAGGCGATTCAGATTCTCGGCGGCATGGGACTGATGGACGAACTGCCACTGGAACGCATGTGGCGCGATACCCGCGTCGATCGCATCTGGGATGGCACCAGCGAGATCCAGCGACACATCATCTCGCGTGCGATGTTGCGGCCACTCGGCGGCTGACCGCCACCGCTACTCTGACGTGTCTATGCCCGAGCTTCACCGCCTGCTCGCACCGCGGTCGATCGCAGTTGTCGGCGGTGCACCCGCCGCGCGTGTGATCGATCAGTGCCAGAAGTTGGGCTTCAGGGGCTCGATCTGGCCGGTACATCCCAAGCGCGCCGAGCTGTCGGGCGTGCCCTGTGTGCCGTCGCTCGCCGACCTTCCTGATGTACCCGATGCGGTGTTCTTGGGCATCAACCGACACGCAACGATCGAGGCAATGAGAACGCTGCACCAAATGGGTGTCGGGGGTGCCGTCTGTTACAGCAGTGGCTTCGCCGAGACCGCCGACGACGATCTGCATGCAGAACTGTTGCACGCCGCCGGCGACATGCCATTCCTCGGACCCAACTGCTACGGCTTCATCAACACGTTCGATCGCGTGGCGTTGTGGCCCGACGAACACGGATGCATGCGCCACGAACGAGGTGTGGCAATCGTTTCGCAAAGCGGCAACGTCGCCGTCAATCTCACCTTTCAACGCCGCGGTCTACGACTGGGCACAATGATCTCGGTCGGAAACCAAGCGATCCTTGGCTCAGAGGACGCCGTCGCAGCCTTGCTCAACGATGAGCGCATCACCGCCATCGGGGTCTTTCTGGAGGCCGTGCGCGACGCGCAGCGATTCGCGGAAGTGGCAGATCTTGCCCGTGAACGCAGCATTGGGTTGGTCGCGCTACAAACCGGACGTTCCGAGGCTGGCGCGCAGATCGCAAACTCGCACACCGGCTCGATGGCTGGCCGCGCCGCAGCATACGACGCGCTCTTCGCACGCTACGGAGTGGCGGTGGTCAGCACGCCTTCGGAGATGCTCGAGACTCTGAAGTTGCTCGACAATGGTGGACGCCTCAGTGGCCGACGGATCGTGTCGCTCAGTTGTTCCGGAGGTGAGGCTTCGTTGGTCGCCGACCGGGGTGAGCGCACCTCGTTGCGGTTCGAACCATTCACACCTGAACAGCGGACTCGTATCGAGGGCACGGTCACGGAGCTGGTATCGGTGAGTAACCCGTTCGACTATCAGACGTTCATGTGGGGCGATCGTGCCGCGATGGCGCGAACCTTCACCGCCGTGATGGACGGACCGCAGGATGCAACGATGCTGCTCCTCGATGGTCCGAACACTCCAGCCAACGACCCGAGTGCGTGGTATCTCGCCGGCGACGCGTTCGCCGATGCTGTCGACTCGACCGGCAAACGCGCCGTGGTGGTTGCGACCCTCGCCGAGTGCGTCGACGAACCATTTCGCGAGCATCTCGCGCAACGCGGCCTCATTGCACTGCTCGGGCTCTCCGAGACGCTGGTTGCACTCGACGCTGCCGCCAGCATCGGAGTCGCCACCGGCGGACCGAGGCATGCGCCCGTTGTCGCGCCGCCTGCGACTCGCACGCTCGATGAGGCCAGCGCCAAACAGCGGCTGGCACAGGTGGGCGTCGAAGTACCGAAGGGGCGCGTCGCGGCAGCAGAGGAAGTGCTGGAGGTTGCTGCAGCGATCGGTTACCCCATCACGCTGAAGGCACTGGGTCTGTTGCACAAGAGCGAGGCGGGGGCCGTTCGCGTTGGATTGCGCGACGACGACGCACTTCAGGCAGCGCTCGCCGAGATGCCACGCAGCGACGCCGGATACCTCGTGGAGGCGACGGTCACCGACATCGTCGCCGAAGTGCTTGTCGCCGTCCGTCGCGACCCACCCATTGGCTGGCTCGTCTCACTCGGCCACGGAGGTGTCACGACGGAGTTGTGGTCCGATGTCAGGCACCTACTCGCGCCAGTGACTGCCGCCCAGGTTCGCACGGCACTCGACCAGTTGCGCAGCGCGCCGTTGTTGCGCGGCTTCCGCGGGCGCCCAGCAGCGAACGTCGATGCACTGGTCGCACTCGTCGTTCGTCTGGCCGAAACGACGGTCGGCAGCGACATCGTTGAGGTGGAGTTGAACCCGGTGCTCGTCGGCCAGCACGACGTTGTTGCAGTCGATGCGCTCATGACCGTGGAGGCGTGAAGATGACCGGATTTCGCGTTGAAGTCGCAGACCAGATTGCGGTGCTCACCATCGACCGACCGAAGGCGAACGCGATCGACTCGCCCACCAGTCGCGCGATGGGTGAAGCATTCCTCGGCTTCGAGACCGACCCGGGTGTGCGAGTTGTAATTGTCACGGGCGCGGGCGAACGCTTTTTCAGCGCTGGCTGGGATCTGACCGCCGGGGAGGACTACGACGTCGACAACGGTGTCGGTGGCTTCGGTGGTTTTCCAGACCTGCCCGGTCGACGCAAACCCGTCATTGTGGCCGTGAACGGCATGGCCGTTGGCGGCGGCTTTGAAATCGCGATGGCCGCCGACTTGATCGTCGCCGCCGATCACGCCCAATTCTTCGTGCCCGAGGTGGGACTCGGGATTCTCCCCGATGCCGGCACGGTTCGACTCCCCCATCTGCTGCCACCCCACATTGCGCGCGAGTTGCTGCTGACTGGTCGTCGGCTGCCTGCTGCGGAGGCGGCTCACTATGGGATGGTCAACAGGGTCGTGCCCGCTGCCGAACTGCTCGCCACCGCACGCGCTCTCGCCAGTGAGATCATCGCCTCAGCACCGCTCAGCGTCGCTGCGATTCTCGACATTACGCGCCGCACAGCGAACATGAACGTGGCCGACGCGATGGAAGCGATTCGTTCGTTCGATAGCTACCGGAGGGCCATCGACTCGGAAGACGCGCAAGAAGGCACGAACGCTTTCAACGAGAAGCGATCAGCCGTATGGAAGGGTCGCTAATCCTCGAGTCCGAGGCCAACAGGAACGTCCTCGTAGTCAACCGTCCAAGTACGCGCCGCATACCGGTCGTTCACATTGCTGCTGCGCCAGCCGAGTAAGCGTTGCGCGACGTCGGGCAGATGCTGCACCTCTTCCCACGACACGCCCAATGGAGCTGCCTCTTCCGGAGTCAACCAGCCCAGCACGTACGACACGTGCAAGCCATACCGCCATTCATCGCTCGTGACGTTCGCACCGCCGCTGTGCAAAACACGACCGGTGTAGATCATCGCACTGCCCGCTGGCATCACCGCTTGGCACTGCTCCTCTGGAGTCGCCTTTCGCGAGTAGTCGTTCCATCGATGGCTACCGGGCACAACTCGCGTGGCGCCAACTTCGGCAGTGAAGTCGGAGATCGCGAACAAGCAACTGAGCGTGACCTCAAAACCGTCGGGCCGACACATCGTCGGCCAGTTCTCGGCGTCGCGATGCAGCCACTGCGCCTTCTCACCGGGGCCAATGATCATCATCTGTCCGGTGTTCATCCAGTAGTCACCCGCGTGGGGAAGCAGTACCTGATCGGCGACGGCCAGGTACAACGGATCGGTGAGAATGTCGATGAACGCTGTGCTGCGGTGAGCAAGGCGCGTGAAACGCTTCGTGTTCGCGCCCCAGAAACGCCGAATCACGTCGCTGTCGGCAACGGACCCAGCTCGATGGCTTTCGACGTGGGCCTCGATCTCGTCGCGGAATTGTTGCAGGGTCGACGGCGAGAGGAAATCGCGCACGATCACGCCACCATCCACATCAAGCGCGGCGACAATGGCATCGACGCCGTCGTGCCGCTCAACTTGCCGCAGCTGCACCATCACTTGCACGACAACCCGTACGCCGCCATCAGGCAAAGCTTCCAGCGGCGAACAAGTCGGACGATCGATCACCCAGCCCGTGTATCAGTTCGGCGACTCGCGCCACATTGGCGACATAGCGCTCGCCGTCGGCATCGGAGTGTGCGACGCTGAGTGTCCACGACTCGCTCTTGCCCCACGGAGGAAGGAACACTCCCCCGTTGTGCTGCACCAAGAAGTGCAGATGACTGACAGCCGTGGAGATCCCGAGGAACTCGCGATAGTTCGTGGCCGGTCGGTCGTGGAAGACGACCGAGCCCTTGAAGCCGAACACGGCACCATAGGACGGCGCGCCAGCAGTTGCCATCGCTGCCTGCGATCCCGCCAACATCCGACGGCCGAGGGCCTCCGCCTGGGTATAGGACTCCGGAGTCAGGACTTCGGTGAGCGTTGCGCGGGCCGCTGCCATTGTTAATGGGTTGCCGTTGAACGTGCCGATCTGGTCGTAGCGTCCATCGCGGATCGCAGACATCACCTCATCAGTGCCGCCGATCGCACCACACGGCACTCCGCCGCCCAGCGCCTTGGCAAGGCACACGATGTCGGGAGTGACGCCGAACAGCCTGGTTGCACCGCCCCAATCAACCACGAGACCGGTCTTCACTTCATCGAAGGCGAGCAGCACTCCGTGCTGGCGAGTGAGCTCGCGAACTCCCTCGAGGTATCCGGGCTGGGGTGGGATGATGCCCGCGTTCATGAGCATCGGCTCGAGGATCATTCCCGCGACCTGTCCCTTGTGTTGCTCAAGCAAGCGCTCGAGGGCGACGAGGTCGTTGTAGGGGACGATTCGCAGTAGATCAGCCATCTCCTGCATGACACCAGGCCCTGGCACCCGGAACGGGGCATCAACGGGACCCAAGTCGTCCTTTGATCGGAAGATCGACACCATCGCCGAGTCGTGGTGGCCGTGGTACGTCCCCTCGATCTTCACCACCAACTTGCGGCCAGTAATCGCGCGCATCAAGTGGAATGCATCCATCGTCGCTTCCGTGCCCGAGTTGTTGAAACGCCACTGCGGCAGGCCGAAACGAGCGGCCAATGCCTCGGCAACATGAATTGCGTCCTCGGTTGGCTGTGCGAAGTGAGTTCCTTTACTCACGCGGTCCTGAACGGCACGTACCACGGCTGGATTGGCATGGCCAACGACATTGACGCCATAGCCCGCGTGAACATCGACATACTCAGTCCCGTCGGCATCCCACACGTGGGCACCGAGGCCTCGATCGACCCACACGGGTACGGGGCGAGAACTCGCCCAACTGGAGCACACGCCGCCAGGCATCGATCGTTGCGCACGCTCCCACAATTCGACTGTCTTTGGCATTCGCTGCAAGAACGTCGCCTCTTCGCTACGCACCAAATCGTCGACGGTTACATCAGTCAGCGTTCTCTGCGCACCCATGTTTGCAGCCTACCTCAAGGCGCGAACCCCGTTTTTGTGAACTGATTGACTGTTCAGGGTTCGTGTGAAGGTGGGCTAGCCTGGGTAGTGCAACTGAGACGAACAGCAACGGATTCGACATGACGACCGAGACTCGCACACTGACCCGACGCGACTACCTCTCCGACGAAGTTTTCGAAATCGAAAGACAGCGCATCTTCCATGGTGGCTGGATGCTGGCGGCGAGAGCCGACCAGCTCGCTCAGGGCAGCCGCGCCGTCGTCGAGCTAGCTGGCGAAAGTGTCTTGATCACCCGCGACATCAATGGACACCTACATGCGTTCGCGAACGTGTGCCGCCACCGCGGCTCGCGCTTGTGCGACGGGCCCGATGACTCCACACAGGGATCGCTGATGTGTCCCTACCACGCCTGGACGTACGCGCTCGATGGCCGACTGATTGCGACACCGTTCCTCGATGCGGACGAGGTCGACCGCGAGCAGTTGCCGCTCTGGAGCTACCACATCCGAGAGTTGCAGGGTTTCGTCTTTGTCAGCGTCGCTCAGGATCCGCCCGACTTCGACAAGTGGTCACAGAAACACTGCAGCGATGTTCTCCTGCTCGAACGCTTCAACTTCGGAGCGTTGCGGGTTGCGCACACGACGACGTGCGAGATCGCAGCGAACTGGAAGATAGTGATCGAGAACTATCAGGAATGCTTGCACTGCTCACGCGTGCACCCTGAACTAGCCGCAGTGATACCCACCTATCGCACCGGGAACGTACTCGATCAGGCACGCACCGACGGTGGCGTTGCGATGTCCGGCGCGTACACCTTGGCGGGCGCGACCGATTCGCTTCCGCGGCTGCCAGGCCTCTCTGAACTCGATGCGGGTAGCTACTACGGGGGCACCTTCTTTCCCAACGGCTTCATCGACGTCAGTGGCACGTCGGCGGTCGTGAGCACGCTGTTTCCGCGGGGTCCGCATCACACAACGATGACCATGCAATACATGTTTGCACCTGAGACGATTGCGTCGCCGGGTTTCGACCCATCGGCGACGATCCAGTTCAATGACTTGATTGCCGAGCAAGATCGCACCGTCTGCGAACTCGTGCACAAGGGAGTTACATCCCGCGCCTTCGACCACGGCGTACTCACACAGAAGGACTCGATGGTCATCGAGTTCACGCAGCACTATCTCGCAACCCGCGGCGATATCGCCTAAGTCGCTTACTCTGCGAACAGGCGACCGGTTGGCGTCGCGACGAACGCGTCGAAGGGAATGTCCTCCTGGCGCAGCAATCCTTGACGAGGCAGCGACCCCTTGCGCACCATCTCGATGACGGCAGCTACAGAACCAGCGGTGGTCCACGCAATCGCGGTACTCATCGACCCGCCGACCATCCTCGGCTTGTACGACCGCACAAACTCGATTCGGCGCAGATGACCATCGATGTGCCCTTCGGACGCAACATGAACGTAGACGACGTCGTCGTTCACCGGCGGTTTGGCGTTGGTCAGGATCTCGGCGGCGAGGTCGCGACGCTCGCGCAAAAGAAGCTCGTGAAAGAAGAAGTTCATCAGGTCCATGTGACCGGGATAGCGAATCGTCTTGTAGTCGATGTTGGCCACGCGTCCCGCGTAGCTATCGCACATCGTGCCCAAGCCGCCAGAGGTGGTGAACGCCTCCAACTGCGTTCCGTCGATGACCAGGTGTTCGCGCCACTCCATCGATGACACCCACTTGCGAACGCCTTCCTCGACGACCTCGCAGTCATTGAGATACTCGTTGACGACGCCTACCGGTGACCAGTTGAAGGAGTAGCCGAGCAGCCCGGTGGGGAACTGCGGCAACGCACCGACCCGCATGCGCACAGACCGGCACTCGTCGAACGACTCAATTTGGGATGCAGCCACGACACTGACGAAGCCGGGGGCGAGCCCGCACTGCGGCGCCATCAGTCCCTTCGATGTCTTGCTCATCTCGACAATCGCTTGTGTGGTACCGACGTCTTCGGTGAGGTCGAAGTAGTGAATGCCGAGCGCATGCGCAACCTCGGCAATTGGGCGGTTCAAGTGATAGGGCAGACAGGACAGCACAGCCTCTGTGTCGGCCAACTCCCTGCGCAGAGTCTCTGGGTCGGAGATATCGCACGTGCGAGTTGGGAAGGCAGTCTCACGCCGCGGCGGCTTTTGGTCGATGCCGACGACCTCGACGCCTGCCTCATCGAGGAATGTCGCTGCGAGCAGCCCGACCTTGCCGAGCCCGAGAACTGAAACTGTGCCAAAAGACATGGGATGAGCGTAATGGCCGACCCCACGCTTCAGTCGGTGAGCACACGCAAGGCCTCGGGTTTCAACAGCAAACCGACTTCACCACCCACCACAGTCGCCAGCGACGACCCATCGTTGGGCACAACGGCCTGCAACTGGTGCGTTCCGACCCGCAAGTGCAGATGCGTCGACGCACCGGCAAACACCACCTGGTCTATTTTTGCGCGGACGTCGCCATCGGCTGGCGACACCAACGTCAGGCGCTCGGGACGCAGGAGAACAGTGCATGCTCCTGCTGCTCCACGCAGGTCCGCAGCCACGCGGGTGCCGAGAACTTCGACAGCGTTGGCCGAACACTCTGCGGGCAGCAGGTTGGCGAGTCCGAGAAAGTCGGCGACGTACCTGTTCGCCGGTTCGTCGTATACCTCGCGAGGCGCGCCGACTTGTTCGATGCGGCCGGAGTTCATTACCGCCAGCCGATCACTCATAGTCAACGCTTCTTCTTGATCGTGCGTCACATAGACGAAGGTGATACCGACCTCACGATGTAGAGACCGCAGCTCGACCTGCAGCACACGGCGCAGCTTGGCGTCGAGCGCACCCAATGGTTCATCGAGCAGCAACACCTTGGGACGCAGCACGAGCGAACGGGCCAACGCAACCCGTTGCTGTTGCCCGCCGGAAAGTTGATGCGGCCGACGCGCCGAGTACTCGGACAGACGCACCAGTTCGAGCGCTTCGCCGACGCGTTGGCGCGCTTCGGCTTTGGTGCAATCCTGGAACCGCAGACCAAACATCACGTTGTCGGCGACGTTCTTGTGTGGAAACAAGGCGTAACTCTGGAACACGGTGTTGACCGGGCGCTTCTCAGGGGAAGTGCCCTGCATATCGACACCATCGATACGAATCGACCCCTGATCGATTTCCTCGAAACCGCCGAGTAGCCGCAACGTCGTCGTCTTGCCGCAACCTGACGGGCCGAGCAAAGAGAAGAACTCGCCGGGCTCGATCTCCAGGTCGATCTCGTCGAGAACCTGCTGATCGCCGTACCACTTCGACAGACCGGCGAGCTGAATGCGGCCGCCACCGCTCGTCTTCGTGCTCGCCATTCGGAAAAGGTAGCTTGCGCGTATGCACAGCGACGACATCGAATACTTCATCGACGGGGTGCGTTACGTGGGCCACCTTGCAGTACCGGATGGCAGCGATCCTCGCCCTGCTGTGTTGGTGTGCCACGAAGGCCCAGGGTTGACCGACCACCCGAAGGCTCGCGCCCGCCGACTCGCCGCGGAGCTGGGCTACCTCGCGTTTGCCCTCGACTACTACGGCGACGGCCAGCCGCCACCCGCCGACGAAATGCCGACACTTCTGGCAGCGTTACGCGACGACCCCACAACGACTCGTCGCCGTGCCATGGCTGGGCTCGACGTGTTGCTGGCACAACCGCGCGCCGACCGCTCGCGCGTCGGGGCGATCGGCTATTGCTTTGGCGGCACGATGGCACTCGAACTCGGGCGTGCCGGTGCGCCATTGCACGCCATCGTCGGCTTTCACAGCGGGCTGGACAACGCGAGCCCGGGAGACGAGGTCAACATCGCCGGCAAAGTTCTGGTGTGCATCGGCGTCGACGATCCGATCATTCCCCCATCGCAACGAGCGACCTTCGAAACTGAAATGAACGCGGCGGGCGTCGACTGGCAGATGATTCTCTACAGCGGTGCTGGCCACAGCTTCACGAACAAGGCGATGGATGGCAGTCGGCCGGGTTTTGTGTACCACGAGCCGAGCGATCGCCGCTCGTGGCAAGCGATGATCAACTTGTTCGACGAGACTTTCGGGAGTTCCCAAACCTGACGGCACTGGCATGTTCCAGCGCCATGCGGCGCAGCGCGGCGTAGGCAACCTCGAACACGACAGTACCCACCACCGAGTGCTCCATCTGCTCGGCTCGCGTGGCATCGGCCGGGGTCGACGCGACCTCAAGCTCTGCGATCGCGAGGGTGGTCGTTAAGACGCCGTCGAGCGCCGACAGGCGCGGAGTGCCAAGCAGGCCAGCCAAGCCCAGCTCCTCCAAGGTCACCACGGCGTCGGCCAGCATCGCCCGCACTTCTGCGTCAGCACGCACCTGCAGTCCGTGTCGGCGGACGAACGAATCCACGTCGGCAATGGCTTGCGAGTAGTACACCGCATCGCGATCGAGGGTCGGCACCATCGCATCTTGCGCGACAGCGAAGGCGTCGTGAATCGAAATCGAGTCGTCGTCGACCGCCGCAACGACCCGCTGGGCGTCGGCAATGCTGAGGCGTCCAAGGTGCAACAGCGCTCGAACCAGTCGCACGCGCCGAACGTGAGAGTCGTCGTAGTCAGCTTGGTTGACCGCCGTCGATGCACCGGCGTGCAGTAGACCCTCGCGCAGGTAGTACTTCAGCGTTGCGACCGTCACGCCGGTGACCTCCGACAACCCCTTGATCTTCACGCTTGACAGCCTAGACGGATAGTTGTACTCTCCATAATGGAGAGTACAACTATCCGTCATCCGCATGAAGGGGCACAGCACAGATGGCAAAGGTTCACAATGGGCGCTTCACGGCCGCGGTCGACGGCGACTTCGTCGTCTTCCTGATCGGGATGCGCTTCAACAAGCTCTGGAAGGTCCACCGCTGGTTCCCGGTGTTCACCGCCATGCCCAAGATGCTGCGGGTACTGGAGAAGAACCCAGACAAAGGGCTACTGGGAGCTCGCCTCACCTGGGCGGGACGCACGATTACCAGCGTTCAGTACTGGCGCAGTTTCGAGCACCTCGAGCGCTTCGCGCGCGACGCCGAAGATCCACATTTGGAACCGTGGCGGCAATTCAACAAGAAGGTCGGCGGCAGCGGCGACGTCGGTGTCTTCCACGAGACCTACAAGGTTCAGCCCGGCAGCTACGAGACGATCTACAGCAACATGCCGATCATCGGCCTGGCGGCGGCAGGCACGCACCTCTCCGTGACTGCCGCGCGCGAAGCAGCCCGCGAGCGCATGGCGGCCTCGGTCGCCTAACGCTGCTGCGCCTCATTATCCTCTGAGACATGGCCAGGTTGGTTGCTGTCGCATCACGCGGAGACGTCGACTACTGATGCCATCCAACCGGCAGCTCTGGGAACAGGCTTACGCTGCCACCGTTCCGGCAGATGGCCGCTTCGAAACCATGTCGGGCATCGCGCTCGATGGGGTGTACGGACCTGACGACGGCGAGTTCCCCGGCCAGTATCCGTACACGCGCGGGCCTTACGCATCGATGTACCGCTCGAAACTGTGGACGATGCGCATGTTCGCCGGATTCGGCACCGCCGACGACACAAACTGGCGCTTCAAGGAGATCATCCGCGCGGGTGGCACCGGCCTCTCGACGGCGTTCGACATGCCGACACTGCTCGGCCTCGACTCGGATCATCCGATGTCGCTCGGCGAAGTTGGGCGTTGCGGGGTTGCCATCGACACGCTCGCCGACATGGAGGATCTCTACGCCGGAATCGACCTCGGTGCGATCACGACATCCATGACGATCAACTCGCCTGCGGCAGTGATCATGGCCATGTTCATCGCACAAGCAGAGAAGGCCGGCACACCACGAGCACAGCTCGGCGGCACGTTGCAGAACGACATTCTGAAGGAGTACCAGGCGCAGAAGGAGTTCGTGTTCCCGCCGCGCCCATCGATGCGTCTAGTGCGCGACACCATTGCGTTCTCCGCAGCTGAGATGCCGCGTTGGCACTCGATTTCAATCTCCGGTTACCACATTCGTGAGGCCGGCTCGACGGCTGCTGAAGAGCTTGCGTTCACGCTTGCCAACGGCTTCGCGTATGTCGAGCTTGCAATGCTGGCCGGGCTCGCCGTCGACGCTTTCGCCCCCCGGCTCAGCTTCTTCTTCAACGCGCACATCGACTTCTTCGAGGAGATCGCGAAGTACCGCGCCGCGCGGCGCATCTGGGCACGGTGGTTGCGCGACCGCTACGGAGCCACTGACCCGCGTTCACAACAGCTGCGCTTCCATTGCCAGACTGCAGGTGTGTCATTGACCGCGCAGCAGCCGGAGGTCAACATCGTGCGCACCGCGATCGAGGCACTCGCTGGCGTATTGGGTGGCGCACAATCGCTGCACACCAACTCGATGGACGAGGCGATGGCGCTGCCCACCGAGAAGGCCGCTCGCATTGCGTTGCGCACCCAGCAGGTGATCGCGCACGAGACGAACGTTGCCCACGTCGCCGATCCGTTGGGCGGTTCTTACTTCGTCGAGGCGCTCACCGACGAAATGGAGCGCCAGGCCGAGCAACTGTTCGAGCAACTCGAGCAACTCGGCGACGGGTCGATGCTGGAAGGCACAATTCGTGGCATCGAGGAGAATTGGTTTCAGGGCAAGATCGCCGATTCCGCATTCGAGCTCGAGCGAGCACTCAACGATGGTCGTCGCATTACCGTCGGTGTCAACGGCTTCACCGAAGGCAACGACGACGCCCAGATGGAGTTACTGAAGATCTCGGCAGAGGACGAGCAGCGCCAGCGCAAGCGACTCGATCAGGTCCGACACGATCGTTCCCAGTCGGCGGTCGACGGCGCGTTGATGCAGGTGCGAACGATCGCTCGCGATCCAGAGGCGAACCTGATGCCAGCGTTGATCGATGCAGTGAGCGTCTACGCGACGCTGGGCGAGATCATGGCGACACTCGAGGCAGAGTTCGGCCGCTACGTCGAGGTGCCGGTGATCTGATGGCGGGCGAACGCATCCTCATCGCCAAGGTTGGGCTCGACGGCCACGACCGTGGCATCAAGGTGGTCGCTCGCATCCTGCGCAACGCCGGCTACGAAGTGATCTACACCGGGCTTTTTCAAACGCCGCAGACGGTCGCGGCGGCAGCAATCGATGAAGACGTCGACGCGATCGGGCTCTCGATGTTGTCGGGGGCGCACATGACACTCGCTCCCCTGGTCGTCGAGGAGTTACGCCAACGCGGCAGCACCATTCCAGTGATCCTCGGCGGCATCGTGCCCGATCACGACCTCGCTGCGTTGCGAGCAGTCGGTATCGACACGGTGCTCACACCCGGAGCAACGGCCGCCCAGATTGTCAGCGAAGTGCGAGCGGCGCTCGACGCGGCCTAGCAGTGCACTATCAGTTGGAACGGGAAGTCCGCGCCCGCTCCGGCGGAGTTGGCGGTGGCCACATAGACCCCGAAGGGATCTCCGGAGAGATCCTCAACCTCGACGAAGACGGCCCCAGTCGAGCTGGCGTCGCCCCACCCTGGAGTTGCGGAGAACACGGTCGACGTGGTCGTCGTCCCGTAAGGGCACGTATCGGGACGAAAGGCACTACCCCAGTTCACCGATCGGCGAGACAGTGCAGCTATGCGTGGACGTTCGTGGATCGTCGGCTTGGTAGCGCTCGGCGCGGCGTGTAGCAGCACCGGCAAGTCGTCGTCTGCAACACCGCCGCTGATTGAGACAACCGTTGCCAGTTCGACTGCGCCCACCACCGCAGTAGCGACCACAACCACTGAGGTGCCGCTCGCCACCGATTGTGTGGATGCCCCGGCTTCGTTACCGCGCTTCGAGTTCGTCGACGAGCGAGATCTCGACACGTTCGGCCCGTTGAGCGAGACACCGACTCTGCAGCTGAGACTGCACGCGGGCGAATCGACTGCTGGTGTTGAAGTGGCCGAGCGGATCGTCACGACGGTTCGTATCCCGGGCGGCATCTTGCTGTCAGCTGACGCGATGAACGACCAACGTGCGCTCTTGACCGCGATCGACGCCGATGGGACACGACGGTGGACTCATTGCTTCGACGCCGGGCGCAACATGGCTGGTGTCAACCTGTTCGTCGCCCCACCCAGTGGCGCGTCACCAACGCAGGCGCTGGTTCTTTCGTATGTGCAGCAGATTGCGATCGGTGAGGTCGCCCCGGAGTGGCTGGTGATCGACTTGGCTTCGGGTGAGACAGTGGGGCCGTTGGCGGCGCTGCTCGCCGACCAGGGCGTGGATGTCGAAGGTATCGACGGGTCGATGCTGGCCTGGTCCGCCGACAGCATTCTCTTTGGTCCCGCCTCAGACGCGGTGGTCGACGTCACCAGCGATCACCTTGTGCGCGTCGAACTCGCCACGATGACAGCCGCTTCGATTCCCCTCCCCGACAGCGTGGCTGGACGGCAGTTGTTCGAAGTCCAGTTCGGATTCACAGAGGGCGGCGACCTCGCGGTCATGGAGTACGAGTACGGGCTGCCGACACCGACGATGTTGTACACGCAGGGCGTGTGGCAACAGGGCGAGGCGGTAACTGCGCTGCTGCCGCCGATCCGTGTCGGCGAGAGCTTCGGCGATGACGGAACGATGTGGCTGGTGGGCGTCGACCCGATGGGCAATGAAGCCTGGCGAGTCACCGAGATCTCACTGGCCAACGATGAAGGCTTTCGTCACGCTCAGTCAGGAGACGTGACCGTGATGTCGGGTTGCACATCCTTCGTCGAGTTCGTCTGCGAGCGCACGACTGCGGGAATTGATACCGCCACCGGCGCGATCCTCTGGACGAACGCGAGCTACGGGGGCCCGCTTGCCGTCGGCGACGGCTTCGCTTTGGTTGTCTCGATCACGACGCCTGGCGACAGCGGTACTCGAATCATGATCGACACTCGCACCGACGAACCCGTTGGTGCGTCACAACAGTGGACACCGAACGAGTACTACCTGGGGTGCTGCGGTGACGAATCTCACTGGGTGCTGCGCAGCGGTGCTGTGGTGATTGCCCGTGTCGACGACGTGATCGAGGTCTGGTACCCCGCCGGGGTGGCACCCCCGACAAGGACCGTGCCGATTCCGTAGGGCGGAGTTGGGATAGGGGGCTCGCGACTTCTAGGGACTTAGGTCCCTAGAAGTCAACGGATGAAATTGATCTACTTGGTCTGTTAGGTCACAGAACCAGCCCAAGGAGACCCAAATGAGCGAGTCAGAGAAGGTTGCAGAAGCCCCGGTGAAGGCGACGGTTTCTCGCCGCGCAGCAATCGGGATGATGGCCGGCGGTGCGGCCGTTGGCGTCATCGGCGCCAAAGTCGGCCAGAGCAGCAGTACCAGTGGGAACTATGAGGACATCATTGACGCCCGCGGGTACGCAGGCAACTGGGCGGAGGGCGCCTTGAAGTCGTTCGTGCCCCCTGGGGAGTACGACCCCTACTTCATCTTCGCCTCCGGAGGTCACTCTGGCCAGGTCTACGTGCTCGGCTGCCCGTCGATGCGCTTACTGAAGATCATTCCGGTCTTCACCCGCGAGGCATGGCAGGGCTACGGGTTCGGCAGTGACCAGAGCGAATCGGTTCTGCGCGACGGTTCCGACCCAACCAAGAGCGAACCCCTCGGCTGGGGCGACACCCACCACCCCGCGCTGTCGGAGACAGAAGGCGACTACGACGGGCGGTGGCTTTACATCAACGATCGCGCCAACGGCCGAATCGCGATGGTCGACCTCGCCGACTTCAAGACCAAGCAGATCATCGACATCCCCAACATCGGCACATCGCATGGTGGGTGCTTTGTCACTCCCAACAGCGAGTACGTGCACATCTCCTCGATGACCCCTTGGCCGTATCTTGCTCCCGGTGGCTATGCCCCACTCAGCGACTACGCCAAGTACTACCGCGGCGCCTCGTGCTGGATGGCCATCGACCAGGAGACCGGTCGCATCGATATGGACCGCAGCTTCCAGATCGAGTTGCCGCCGTACACCCAGGACCTCGCCGACGCCGGCAAGCTGAGCAGTTTCGGTTTCGGTTTCATCAACTCGTACAACTCCGAGATGGCGACTGGCGGCAATCTGGAAGACCCCAAGAAGTCGCTCGAGTCAACCTCGATCGCCAACGACTTCGACTTCCTCCACGTCATCGACTGGCAGAAGGCCGAACAAGTTGTGGCCGACGGCAAGACAGAAGACATGAACGGCATGACGATGATCCGGCTCGATGTCGCGGTCGCTGAAGGTGTGCTGCACCTTGTCCCCGAGCCGCGCAACCCGCACGGTGTCGACGTGAACCCGACCGGCGACTACATGGTCGTGTCTGGCAAGCTCGACCCCCACGCCAGCGTCTTCTCGATCGAGAAGATCAAGGCGGCAATCGCAACCAAGGATTACGACGGTACCGACGACTTCGGCGTGCCCATCTTGAAGATGGAGTCGTGCCTCGAAGCCCTGGTTGAGTTGGGCAACGGCCCACTGCACACGCAGTACGACGGTGACGGCAACGCCTACACCTCGCTGTTCGTCGACAGTGCAGTTGCCAAGTGGACGCTCGGGCCGAAGGCTGGCGTCGCCGAAGGAGACACGTGGAAGAAGGTCGACCACTTGCCGGTGAACTACAACATCGGTCACCTCTGCTCCGCGGAGGGCGACACCGTCAACCCCGACGGCAAGTACCTGGTTGCACTCAACAAATGGTCGATCGACCGCTTCCCGCCGGTCGGCACACTGCACCCGCAAAACTTCCAGTTGATCGACCTTGACGGCGACAAGATGTCGGTCTTGGCCGACATGCCAATCGGTTTTGGCGAACCTCACTACACGCAGATGATCAAGGCCGACAAGTTGGTGCACACACTGCGTGTGTACGAACCCGGCACGGATCCGCTGACGATGTCGAAGTCGAAGTTTGCGACAGACCCCGGCCAGGCCCGGATCGAAGTCAACGGCACAGATGTCGACGTCTACACGACTGTGATGCGTAGCCACTTCACCCCGGACGTCGTCGAGGTCAACGTCGGAGACACCGTGCGCTTCCACCTCACCAACATCGAGACGACACCCGACGCAACCCACGGTTTCGCGATCCCTGGTTACAACGTTGAGTCCAGCATTGATCCCGGTGAGGTCGTCAGCATCGAAATCACGGCCACTCGTGCAGGAGCCTTTGCGATGTACTGCTCCGAGTTCTGCTCGGCACTACACCTCGAGATGCAGGGTTGGTTCATGGTCAAGCCCTGAGCACCAACGCTCTTCAATAGTTCAACCATCACACCCGACATCACAAACCCAAAGGAAAAACAATGAACAAAGCGATCAAGACCGCCGCAGCCGTCATCACTCTCGTCATCGTCGCCGTCAGCTGCGGAAGCGACGGCGCCAGCGAGGAGGAAGGCACGCCCGACTCAAAGGCCCCCGTCAGCGGTCAGACGTTCACGCTCAACGCCACCGAATTCGCATTTGACCCGGCGGAACTTGAAGCAGCAGCCGACAGCGAGTTCACCATCGAGGTAACCAACGCGGGCGTGATTGAGCACGACTTCGCCATCGAAGGGCACGACTCAGAGAAGGTCGTGGTCCCCGTCGGCGAGACGGCCTCCGGTTCATTCACCCTCAGCGCGGGCACGTACGAGTTCTTCTGCACCGTCGCCGGGCACAAAGAGTCCGGGATGACAGGCACGTTGACCGTCAAATGACCGTGAGCGTCGGCCAGGGGGTCCAGTCGAAAAGCGATGACGTTCGGCCGGAACCCCAGGCCGATGCCGCTGGCCACCGGCAGCGTGTCATCGCATGGACAGTCGGTGCCGTCGCCGCTGCCTTGTGCATGGTGGCGATCCCTCAGACTTTGTGGAAGGCAGTGCTTGAAGCACCGCAGTACCACGGTGACGGAGCGCTGCGGCTTACTGCCTACGGCGACCGGCTAGTGGGCGACGTGTGCGAACTCAACGATCTCAACCACTACATCGGCATGCGGCGTCTTGGCGAACCATCCATTCCGTGCGGCTCGGTCGCGCTCGGTCGTGGCGACAACACCGTTGGGCGGATCGCACCCGAGATGGTGCTGTGGCTGCCCGCCGCAATCGTGGCCGCCGCCGCAGTGTTTGTGATCGCCGTCAGTTCTCGGCGATGGCTGCGACGATCGGCGCTGCTCTACGCGTGGGGCTTCCCTGTCGGAGTCCTGGTCATGACGCAGTTTCGTCTGTACCAGTTCGGCCACGACCTCGACCCGACGGCAGCGTTTCATCCGCAACCCTTCACACCGTGGGTTCTCGGCCGAAGCATCATCTATCAGTTCACCGTTGATGCGCGGCCGGGCCTTGGATTGGTGCTCGTAGTCACCGCTGCCGCCATTGCGACTGTGTTGCCTCGCCGCCTTACTGCCACACGCCTGCCACCCGGCGAGGTTTTTGCCGGATTCACCGCAGCCGAAATGGTTCCGCTACTCGTCACCGCCGCCGCTATCGCGGCAATGCTCGGCTACTTCGCGTGGGCTGTCGTCGGGTTGGTCGCGGCGGTAGTTGCCTTCGCGACGTTCGGATGGCAACGGTGGTCGGCCCGATGAGAGCCCTTCCCGCAATCGGGTTCGTCGTTGCCAGCTTGGGTCTACTGACCGGTTGGTCGACGAAAGGCGATGCCGTGTCGGCGTCGACGACGACCGCCCCCACCAATAGCGACGACGACGTAGCGGCGGCGCAAGCTGGCTCCGAACTGATGGCCAGGTTGGCCGCGGCTGAGGCGGGCGACACCTTGGTGCTGACAGCCGGAAGATACCTGGGCAACTTCGTCATCGAGCAAGGGATCTCACTGATCGGCGAAGGTCGCCCGACACTCGACGGTGGCGGCAGTGGCACCGTGCTCACCATCGCCGCTACCGCCCAGGGGGCAACTGTGCGTGGGGTGCGTGTGGTGGCGAGCGGTGACGGACCGGTCGACACGCCAACGGGCCTGCGGATACTCGCCGACGATGTCACCGCGCAGGACCTCGAGATCGTCGAGGTGTACATGGGCATCCAGGTGATGGGAGCAAACGGCGTACGTGTCATTGGAAACAGCATCGCTAGCTTCGCCAACGGCACCGTTAACAACGAACTCCACGCCACGGGTGGAGAAGTTGATGCAACAGGCATTGCGCTCGCCGGGGATAAATCGACGAACAAGAGGCTGCGCGGCGATGGGATCACCCTCGGCAATACCTCCAATGCCGTTGTGACCGGGAACACCGTCACCGACGTTCGCGACGGCATCTTCTTGTCGTTCGCGTCGGACACCGAACTTGGCAGCAACCGAGTCACCGACAGCAGGTACGCAGTGCATGGCATGTACGCCGAGCGTCTGCTGGTCGAGGAGAACTACTTCGATGGCAACCTTGCCGGCGCCATCTTGATGTACGGGGGGCCGTTCGAGGTGCGCGGCAACACCATCTTGCGCAGCAGTTCGCCGGCCACCGGGTTTGGGTTGGTGCTCAAAGATGGCAGCGGAGCGACCATCGTCGACAACGTGATCGTGTTCAACCGCGTCGGCATCAAACTCGACAATGGCGGTGCAACATCGTCAACGTCGGCACCTGGCGTCATCCGCACCAACACGATTGCAATGAATCAGGTGGGTGTTCAGATCATGCAGGCATCACGCGGAACCTTCGCGGGTAACAGTTTCGCGGAGAACACAGTGCAGGTAGTCACCGACGGAGAGGTGCCGAACATTGAGTGGAGCGTGGCTGAAACCGGCAACTTTTGGAGCAACTATCGGGGCTACGACTCCGACGGTGATGGAGTCGGCGATGTCGACTTCGTCGACGGTGGATCGATTGCATCCGCACTTACTCGCTCGCCTGTGATGATCAGTCTTGCTTCAGGCCCCGGATTTCGACTCCTGCAAGCGATTCAAGATCGATGGGCCTCCGACGATCCAGTGGTGCGCGATCGTCACCCCCTCGTCGAGATGAAGTCGCCGGTTGTGACTAGTGAATTGCGGCCCGAACGAGTCTCAGCGTGGTTCGGCATCGCCAGCGGCCTGATCGCGCTGCTGGCAGCAGGTGCGCTGCTCTGGGGACGCCGCAGAGGGACACTGCGTTATGTCTGAGCACCCGGCAGTACGCGTCGTCGACGTCTGCAAGCGATATGGCCGGCGAGCGCCAACGCTGACCGACATCAACTTGGTCGTCGACGCCGGGACGATCGTGACCCTCGCGGGATCGAACGGCAGCGGCAAGTCCACGCTGCTGCGATGCATTGCCGGGCTTGCCCGATGCACTGGGAAGATCGAAGTGTGCGGCATCGACGTGCACAGCGACAAGAGCTTCCGCAACGCGATCGGCTATCTGCCGCAGGCCGTGTCGTTTCCATCGCAGTCCACCGTCGACGAGACGCTCACCTTCTTCGCGCAACTGCGCGGCACCGGTGACACCGAGTTGCCGCTGCCCGAAGGGTTTTTGCCGGCGAGGTCTGCGACGGTCGGGACGTTGTCGGGTGGTCAGCGGCAGCGATTGGCAATGGCGATCGCGCTGTTGGGCAAGCCATCCGTGTTGTTACTCGACGAACCTGTCTCCAATCTTGATGAATCAGGTCGCTCGGCGGTGTGGACGATGCTGCGCGAGTTGAAGGCAACCGGTGTCACGGCGCTGATCGCCAGTCCCTCACCCGCCGACTTGGCGGGCATCGGTGATCGCACCGTGGTGTTGCACGACGGACAAGTCGTCGAAGATCAAGGGAGGGTCGCATCGTGAGTGGACCGATTCTGGCTTTGACTGCCTGGGAGTATCGCAACGCCTCGCGCAGTCGGTGGGTCATCGGCACGGCCGTCGCGTTCGCGCTGTTGTGCCTGGCCGTGTCGTTGCTTGGCCTGCGCTCGTTGCGCGAACTCGGCCTTTCAGGCGTAGGCCCAGCTTCGGCTGCTCTCATCAACCTCGGCGTGCTGTTGCCTGCCCTGATGGGCCTGCTACTCGGCGGCAACGCCCTAGTCGCTGCCCGCGAGCAGGGTGTGCTGCCGATGCTCGCGGTGCAACCGGTCTCACGCGTCAGCCTTGTACTCGGGCCGTTCTTGGGAGTGTCGGCGGCCTTAGGCGCCTCGGTGCTGCTGGGGTTCGGGGTCGCGGCGACGGTGTTGTCTGGCGTGGCACGCCGTTCCGATGTAATGCCGTTGGCTGCGCTCGTCGGTTCGACATTGGCCGTCGCAGTCACCTGCGTTGCAATTGGCATCGGAGTCTCAGCGACTTCGCGTTCGCGTTTGCAAGCCACGTCCACCGCCATAACACTGTGGTTCCTGCTCGCGCTCGGGATGGATTTGGTTCTCGCCGCTGTTGCGCCTGCAGTGCGCATGGGCCCAGCCGGGCTGTTGGTCGCTGTCGTGTGCAATCCGCTTGAGGCTGGCCGCGTGCTTGCCCTGCTCGGTTCGACACCCGACGGAACTGCGTTAGGGCCTTTCGGTGCCTACCTCGTGGAGTCATTCGGTAGTGGTGGCGCTGCAGCAATCCTTGTCAGCTCGCTAGCCTTTTGGACTGTGGCACCACTCGCACTCGCACGCTGGGTGATCGCACGGGGCGACCTGTGAACGCGGTGCGGGCGTCATGAAGCTTTCGCGTGAGTGCCGCTACGCGCTCATCGGGTTGACGACGCTCGCATCAAAACCGCCGGGCACGCTGATCGGGGCCGCCGCGCTCTCCGAGGAGGCAGGACTACCCGCGCCGTTCATGGCCAAGATCCTGCAGCAACTCGCCAAGCGAGGCATCCTCGCCTCGCATCGCGGGACGCTCCGCGGCTACACACTCGCCCGGCCGGCGTCCGAGATCACCGTGCGCGAGGTGCTTGAAGCCATCGACGGCGACGACCTCTTCGAACGTTGTGTCTTCTTCAGCGAGTCATGCGACGCGAACTCCCCTTGTGCGCTGCATCATCTGTGGACACCAGTAAGGCAGCAGACGATCAACATGTTCTCGACAATGACGCTGACGGATCTTTGAGCCCAAGGTCCCTGGCGCCTTGGCTGGCAACCGGTGTAGTTGTGGGTGAGAGCGTAGGAGGTGCGTTGTGAACACTGGCTCATGGCATCCCGATCCCGCTCAGCGGCATCAGTTTCGATTCTGGGACGGCGCCGCTTGGACTGATCATGTATCCGACAATGGTGTTGTCGGCAGCGACCCGATTGCGGCACCGTCAGTGCCCCAGCCCGCATGGACGCCGCCAACTGCGCCAATGCCAGCCGCGCGGATGCCGGCGGCGGTTGGTGGTGCTGTACCGAGGTCACGCAATCGGCTGTGGGGCGCGCTGCTTGGTGTCGTCGCCCTGGTCGCGGCGGCGGTGTTTGCGGTGCTGCTGCTGAAGAAGGACGAGCCGTCTGATACATCCGCTACGACGGCGGCGACGACGGCACCCACCTCTACTTCAGCCACAACGCCGACCACCGTTGCAGCCACGACCATCGCGCCCACAACCACCGCTCCCGTCATCGACGCGGCAACGTTGATCACAGCGTTGCCAGCGGACGCGGAAGTGCCAGCCGAATGGCGCCGATACGCGGAGCCGCATCAGCAAACGGACACGAGCGGAACAGGAGTCTGCCACGGACCCACAGATACGAGTAGAGCGATCCAGACGGGCAGCACGGCTGTAGTCGCTGGTCCACGGTGGTGGCTCCCCAACGATGGTTGGTTCGGAATTGAGGTCGCGCTCTTTCCGACTGCGTCAGACGCAAGCGAATTCCTTATGTCGGCCGTTGCACAGGCAAGTTCCTGCACAACCAACCCTGCGTCCTGGGAAGAGAGCGAGATAGATCTTGATTTCTTCGCTGCAGAGTCCGCGAACGACGCGATCTGGCTGCAGACGGAAGTAGCCACAACCAGCGAGGAGCCAACGGTGAACGGCGACCAAGACCTGCGGTTGCTACAGGAACGGCGCTCCGCGGTGACCTACGACAGTGTCTCGTACTCACAGGTCGAGCGATGGATTACCACCTACGAACGTCGCGGCAGGGTTGTGATCGAATTCTGGATCGGCGGCACGTGGGGAGAAAGCGGATGGAGCTCGTTCACAGGTGCCTACCAGCCGACCGATGCGGACCTTGATGCGACCGCTGACGTGGTGAGAGCGGGAATCCTCGCCCGCCTCGCGGAAGCCGGGGCGTTGTAACGCGAACGTCAGGCGTCGATCTCTTCGAAGCGGGCGGTGAAGTGACGCAGCGACGGCGATTCTGCGACCATGCGCAGGCCGCGAATTGACTCCGCGCGCGCGGCTACCCAGGTGGTCACCTCGATGACGTAGTCGATGTGACTCTGGGTGTAGGTGCGACGAGGGATTGCGAGCCGCACCAGATCCATCGCGGCGGGCGCCTCGCTGCCATCGGGGTGTCGTCCGAACATGACAGTGCCGATCTCGCAGCCGCGGATGCCGCCCTCGCGATAGAGCGCTATCGCCAACGCTTGCCCCGGATACTGCAGCGGCGGAACGTGTGACAGCAGCGCACGTGCGTCGATATAAACGGCGTGGCCGCCAGCGGGTTTCACCACCGGCACACCAGCGGCGCTGAGCGCGTCGGCCAAGTAGGCCGTGGATCTAATGCGATAACGCAAGTAGTCCTCATCGATCACTTCGCTCAGGCCCTGCGCAATTGCTTCCAGATCGCGCCCGGCCAAACCTCCGTAGGTTGGGAAACCTTCCGTCAGAATCAGCAGGTTGCGACACTTGGCCGCCAGCTCGTCGTCATTCATCGCCAACCAGCCGCCGATGTTGGCCATGCCGTCCTTCTTGGCACTCATCGTCATGCCGTCAGCAAGAGCCGCGATATCGCGCACGATGTCGCGGATGGACCGGTCGCGTTGGCCTTCTTCTCGCTCGTGAATGAACCACGCGTTCTCCGCGAAACGGCAAGCGTCGAGGAAGAGAGGCAACCGATGGCGATCGCACACCTCGCGCACGGCGCGCAGGTTGGCCAGCGAGACCGGTTGTCCCCCACCGGAGTTGTTGGTGATCGTCACGAAGACCACCGGCACGTTCTCTGCACCGACCTTCGAGATCAGCGCATCGAGCGCCTCCACGTCCATGTTCCCTTTGAACGGATGGACTACGTTCGGTTGCCGTCCCTCCGCAATCACGAGGTCGACAGCTTCCGCTCCCGTGTACTCGATGTTGGCGCGGGTCGTATCGAAGTGGGTGTTGTTCGGGACGATCTTGCCCGGCCCGCCGATGACCGAGAACAGGATCTTCTCCGCGGCGCGGCCTTGATGGGTGGGTATGACGTGCTCGAACGGGAACAACGACTGTACCGCTTCGAGGAAGCGGTACCACGAAGGCGAGCCGGCGTAGCTCTCATCCCCATGCTGGATTGCCGCCCATTGATCGCGCGACATCGCGCCGGTGCCGGAGTCGGTGAGCAGGTCGATCAGCACGTCGTCGGCGTGCAAGCCGAACAGATTGTTGCCAGCTTGCTGCAACTTGATGATGCGCTCGTCGCGCGTGTTGAACCGCACAGGTTCCACTGAGTGGATTCGAAACGGCTCGACAATCGTTTTCCAACGGTCCATGGAGTCGACTCTGGGCGTCAGAGAGCTGACTTGAGGTGGAACGACTTCGGGCGTGTGAACGAATCGAAGCCGAGAACCGACAGCGCGACACCACGTCCGGTGTCTTTGACACCAGTCCACACCAAGGCGGGGTCGACGTAGTCGCAGCGGTTCATGTAGCAGGTACCCGTTTCGACGCGATCGCCGATCGACACCGCCGCCTCGATGTCGTTCGTCCAAATGCTGGCGGTGAGCCCGTAGGGCGAGTCGTTCATCAACCGAATCGCTTCCGCTTCGGACGTGACCTTCATGATCCCGATCACCGGACCGAAACTCTCCTCGGTCATCACCCGCATCGAGTGATCGACGTTAGTGAGGACGACCGGGCCAAGGTAAGGAGTGCCTGCGCGCGATGCGGCGAACTCCGACTCGCCGACCACGGCCCGCGCTCCTTGGGCTACTGCTTCGGCCACCTGCCCGCGAACGAACTCGGCCGCTTTAGTCGACACCATCGGCCCCAGGCTGGTCGCAGGGTCGAGAGGGTTGCCGAGCACGTACTTGCGAGTGAGATCGACGAAGCCGTCGACGAACTCGTCGTAGATGCTGGCGTCGACGTAGATGCGCTCGATCGAGCAACACGATTGCCCGCTGTTGAAGAACACGCCATCGACGGTCTCACCGAGCGAGTACGCAAGGTTGCAGTCGGCGCGCACATATGCCGGGTCCTTGCCACCCAGTTCCATGCCGGTGCCGATGAAACGTTCACCGGCCGTGCGCTGGATCGAGTGACCACCCTCGACCGAGCCTGTGAACACGACAAATCCGATGCGATCGTCGCCGATCATTTTCGCGACATCGGAGTGTGTCGCGTGCACGTGCTGAAACACGCCGTCGGGCATTCCGGCGGCCTGCATCGCTTGCGTGTAGCGCTCGGCGCAGAGCAGGGTTTGGGTGGCGTGTTTGAGCACGATCGTGTTGCCAGCGAGCAACGCCGGCACGATCGAGTTCACCGAGGTGAGATACGGGAAGTTCCACGGAGCAACCACCAGCACCGTGCCGACCGGGTCCTTGCGGATGAAGCGGGTGAAGCCGTCCTTGGACGGCGCGGCGATGTCGGCCAACGAGTCGGCGGCGATCGACACCATGTGGCGAGCGCGCTCTTGGAAGCCGCGATTGATCTCGAAGGGTGCCTGGCTGACTGGGCGACCCATCTGCCAGGCGAGCTCCGCCGAGATGGCCTCCACCTCGGATTGCATCGCGACCACCATCCGCTCGATGAGCTTCGCCCGCTCCGCGATCGAGGTTGCGCGCCAACCGGCCTGCGCGGCGTGCGCCTTGGCCAGCACCGCTTCGATCTGGTCGGGCGTCGCTGTCGTGCGTTCCGCATACACCGAACCATCAACTGGAGAAATGATCTGTTGGGTTGCCACGCCCTGCGACGTTAGACGACGAGAGTCCACCCATTGTTCTCCGCGGGCATTGCCTCACTACATGTTGAGTGAATGGGTTTGCTCAGGCGACGTGTGGGTATCAGTGAACAAGCGTGGTAATCCCCACGGGACTTACCACTCGGAAGGCGCCGTCATGCTGAGCAAAGTTGGAGTAACGGCGTTGGCATTCGGCGCGGCGATCGGTGGCGTTGGGTTAGCAAGTGCGGACGGCTCCGTGTTGAGCGATCGGCCGGCGACGGTGACCATTTGCCACGCGACGAACGCCAACGACAACCCGTACAACATGATCACGGTTGCCGAGAGTGCGGTCGATGGCCGCGGTCACGACAACCACACCGGCGACATCATCCCGCCGATTGCAGGCGTCATTCCGGGTCTTAACTGGCCCGAGGGCGAGTCGACGTTCAACAACAACTGCATCACGACTGTCGAAGAGGCCGTTACTGACGACAAGGTAACCATTTGCCACGCGACGAACGCCGAGAACAACCCGTACAACAAGATCACTGTCTCGAGAAGTGCGGTTGACGACGGCGGTCACCGCGGCCACACCGGGCCAGTGTGGTACCCAGGAGCCAAGGACGCTGGTGTGCGCTGGGGCGACATCATCCCGCTGAGCGCTGGAGTCACGGGACTCAATTGGCCCGAAGGACAGTCCACGTTGAACAACAACTGTGAGCTGCCTGGGACCTCCAATGAAAAGCCGGTGAAGCCCAAGACTCGGGAGCCCAAGACCACTGACGAATAGTCAGTGGTCAGATTCACCCCACCCGCGTGGGCTACTTGCGGGTCACTTGCCAGGCTGCGTCCAGGGTCTCGCCGTCGCCGGCACCGTGAGCGCCACCACCGAGAGTTCCCGCGACGAGGTCTAACGTCCCGTTGAAGACCAGCCCGCCCGCATCCCACGTCACCGATGTTGGTGTCCACGTCATCGGGTATGTGAGCGAGTTCTCGCTGGCCACACCTTGTTCGTGTGCGGAGATGTCGACCTCACCGGTGCCGTCGGGAGCTGCCCGGAATACGAGGTCGAGCACCAGAGCTCCACGGCTCAAGAAGTAGTCGCAGCTCGGCACCCGCCCCTGCGGAATCGAGCAAGCGGTGAAGGTCATCGTTCCGGTCCAAGCTCCGCTGATGTCGGCTGTCACCTCGAAGCCGGGCGAGGTGTAGCTGGCCAATACAACGTCGCTCCCCGATCCGGCGGGGGGCAACAACTGCAGTGTCACCGACGCCGGTCCACCGATCGTCGGTTGTGTGTACGTGTGTGTGGTCGTCGGAACATCGGTGTCGGTCGTTGAACCGTCACCGAAGTCCCACCGGTACCGATACTGGCCACGGTGATCAGGTGCCGTGATCGTGAGCGGCACACCCACCGTGGCGCCAGCGATCGGAGCGATCTCGGTCAGGTGGAAGCCGATCGCGGCCACGACGGTTGGGCTAGTCGCTGGCGCGAGCACATCTGTCACTGACACCTCGATCGTGTTCAGGCCTGGGCCACCGACAATCGTGCACGGCGCCGTCAGATCCTGCACCGCCAACTCTGGGGACAGGTTCGTGTTCACACGACCAAGGTCGGGCGCAGGCTCGGCACACGGCCACGTCCAGTGCGCCTCATAGACCTCGATACCCGGGGCGAGGTGCACGCCGACCTGATAGGTCGCGCCCACACTGATGCCGATCACGAACGGCATCGCCACTGATGGGTGGTCAGTGGTCGGCAGTGGCGAACCACCACCGGCGGGGCGAATCTCGATGGTCACGGACTGGGGAATGGCCGTCAGACGAAACGGGATGGATACACCGGCGTCGCTGGCGTACAGCGTGATGAGCACACCGGATCCTTCCGGGAGCGCGAACGTGATGGCGTCACCCGCTGACGCGACACCACGCTCGACCACTGGCGTCGCACCCGCCACGCTCCCCATCCGGCCGGTCGGGCCGACAGGCACAACGAAGACCGATACCTGCGCGTCCGCCGGCCCAGACGCCGGCGTGAACTCAATCGTCACCGACGCCGCTCCGCCGAGGGTCGAGGGTGGTGCACCGACAACGACGGCATCCATCGCGCTTGCGGCCGGAACAGAGAGTCGGCCGGAGGCTTCGGATTGCTCGGGTGGATCGTCGGACAACGTCCACTCGATCACTCGCGGACCATCCAGCAACTGTGGTGTACCACTGGTGATCGCTTCGTTGAGGAACTGCCGGTAGACCTCCTCGATGTCGATCCCCAACGCATCGCGGGCGATCAACGAGAAACGCTCGTCGAGGCTGCCACTGCCAGCCTTCAGCTTGGTCCAGAACTCATTGAAGCTCAGTCCGGACTTGGAGAGCACGCGATCAAGAAGTTCCGCCATCGCGTATTCGTGGATGTCGTCGACGGCGCGCATGCCGGTGCGGAAGTCGATCTTGTACGCGTTCGTGTCGAGGGGCCTGGGCGGCACCGCGCCCACCTTTCGCGCTGCATACTCGGCGACCGCCTCGGTCAGCCATCTGCTGCCGCTCATCCTGAACAGGCCGATATCAGGATCGGCTGCCTGGATCATGTGGAACGTTTCATGAGCGACCGTGTCGGCGAGTTCGGTCTCGTCCTGGAAGTTCGTGGGTAGGACGGTGTACCCGAACTTGGTGTCGAAATAGCCCTCACCCGTGCGCAGCGAATCGTCCAGGAAGATGTACGTGCTCGAACTCCCGTAACCGGATGCTCTGTAGTTGAGACCAGCGATCGAAGCCTCCTGCGCGATACGTGCTGCAAGTTGTTCCAGAGGGATCGACGTGCTGCCGACCTTGCCACTGCCACCGCTCTGGTAGACGACTTTGTACGTCTCGCCGGTGATGGGGTCTTGCGCGGTGGCCGAATCGTTCGTCGTGAACCAACTGGTCCACCACGACAGATGGTCGGTCCGCACTCGTGCGACACCATCGACGATCTCGGTGTCTGCTGGGAACCACTGTTCAAGCTCGTTGTCGTAGAAGCTGACGAACAGCAACTCCTGACCGGCCGCGAGTCGCGCATCGTCGAGCGCGAACTCGAGTGTGAGTTCTTGATCGAAGGTCGTCTGGTCGCCGAGCCTGATGAGGTACCCGGGCATTGATTGCAGCAGACCGCCCGCCAAACTCGGCAGCCGCGGCGTCTTGGTGACGACGAGCGTGGTTGGTTCGTCAAGCAGTCCGCCGGGCACAACGACGGTGACACCACCGGCGACTTCGACGCGTTGCACCGCCGCGCTCGGCTGAAGGAGACGAGTAACGACATCGCCGTCGCCGCCGCGCTGGGACAGCACAACGGTCCCGGCGAGAGCAACCAGACCCAATACCACCAACCGCCCGCGCCGCGACGGACGGCCCTTCGCCGTGGCTGCTTTGTCGACCTTCAAAGGCGCGGCTGGCGGCAGCCACTGCGTCGGAGTCGATGCCGCAGGGGTCCTCGTCGCCTCTGTCGAAGCCGTCGAGCCAGCCATTTCAACTCCCGTCGAGCGAGTCACAACACGCGCAACCGCCTTGATTGTGCGACGGGTAGACATCCGCCAACAGGGCCCAATGGCCCAACCGGCCCACCGAAGTGGGCCTCTGCGCTGACTGGGGCCCGAGGGGGCGCCTATGCCAAAGTCAAGGGCATGAAACGCAACCGCCTCACCAGTCGGATCTCGTTCGCGTGCGCAGTTGCACTCTTGGCCGCATGTTCAGCGACCGACTCCAGAAGCTCTGACTCAGCAGGCTCGACCCCGGAGTCGGTGGCAAGCACAGAACCTGCTGCTACAGCCGCACCGACCAGTCTCACACCGACGACCATTGCCGAGCCCACCGAATGGGCACCCATCGGACGCGGCGACTTCAAGGTTGGAGTCGCCACCTTGGTCGTCGACGACGCGGAGCGCCCGCTCACGGTCGATGTCTGGTTTCCGATTGACGCGCCGGTCGACGTGTCGTCGCGCGCGGCACACCCGTACACATTCCTTCCAGGCGTCTACTACGAATCCCCCACGGCGGTCACGGCCACCGCTGACGAGTTGTCACTTGATGGACAACATCCGCTCATCGTGTACTCGCATGGGAGCAGCGGAATTCGCTACATCCACTCGTCGTACAGCGAAACACTGGCCAGCTACGGATACATCGTCGTCGCGCCCGACCACACGGGAAACACAATTGCCGACCGCATCGCTGGCAACGTGTTCGATCCCGCGGCGATATCGCTGGCACGCCTCAACGACGTGCGACGAATGATCGACGCGTTTACGGACCCGACGCACCCAACAGCGGGCCCATTTGCAGCTGGGGTCGATCGCGAGCGCATCGCGCTCGCCGGCCATTCATTTGGAGGATTCACTGCGCTCGCAACCGTGACTGGCTACGCCAACGACCTCGGTTCGTTCGCGCCAGATCCGCGCGTCGATGCCATCATGCTGATGGCCCCAGCGGTGAGTGAAGCGGCGTTCTCGGACGAAGCGCTGGCCGCAATCACCGTACCGATGATCGTGCTCGTCGGCACCGACGATGTCACGACACCGGTCGACCCGAACGTCACGCGGTTGTGGGCGCAGAGCACCAATTCGCCGGCCTACGAGTTGGAACTTGTGAACGGCGAGCACCAGACCTTCACCGAGGTCTGCAACTACCAGGACTTCCTGCCAAGCTTGACCGACGTGCCTGCGTTCATCACCGAAGTGCTCGACTCGTATGCGGTCGAGGGATGCGCGCTCGGCGACATGGACGACGCGCGTGCGGCAGACATCACCAACACGTATGTGATCCAGTTTCTCGACCAGCTCTGGAATGGCGGACCAGCAATCGATCCTGCCGTCGTCGCTACTCCCGACGACGTCCTGTTTCAGGCCCGCTAGAAGCCGCGCGATCGGTCCCAACGCGAGAGGCCCACAGAGTGGGCCTCTACGTACTGCAAATGGAGCGGACGACGAGATTCGAACTCGCGACCCTCACCTTGGCAAGGTGATGCTCTACCAACTGAGCCACGTCCGCAATGTGCGACAGCAATCTACCGAGACTTGGCGGCAACCGGCAACGATCAGTGAACGGCCGGGGCCGTTCTAGGCGGTTTTCGGGCGCAGGTCGACCCGCAGCACCAGCACGCCATCCTCCATCGTGGCTTCGGCATCGCCGACGATCGCAAAATCCTGGAAATCGAGCTGTGCCTGCTTGATGAACAGGGATCGCTCCTCCCCCGCCACAGGCGGCAACGGCCTGTTCTTCACGGCCGCAGCCCGCTCGCGGAACCTGGCCAGCATTGCGTCGGTATCAAGACCCTGCGTCACGAACCCCACGGTACCGCGGCGCCACTAGGGTCGCCGCAATTTGAAGCAGCTGACTAGATGGGATTTGGATGGCCATTGAATTGCAACTCCACCGTCGTCGAAGGGGCGGGCTGGTGCTCGTCGGAGTGCTCTCCACCTTGGTGGCCGTCGTCGCATCGCGATATCTGCGACGAGACCCCAGCGTCTACTTCGTCGAGCAGGTCGATGTCTACGTCGATCGTGAAACGGCCTTGCTGATGCACGTTGGTGGCGCGATGGTCGCGCTGCTCATTGGTCCATGGCAGTTCTCCTCGAGCCTGCGACGGCGCGCACTGCGAGTCCATCGCACACTCGGCGTTACCTACGCGCTGGCCTGTCTCGTGGGCGGCAGCGCTGGCATCGCGATGGCGACGACCGCACACGGCGGTGTTGTGGCCAGTCTGGGCTTCATCGGCCTCGGCGTTGCGTGGCTGGCAACGACCGCAATCGCGGTTTGGGCCATCCGATCGCGCAACACCGCCGAACATCGCCGTTGGATGATCCGCAGCTTTGCTCTCTGCTTCGCGGCCGTGACCCTGCGGCTCTATCTCGGCGCGTTCGAGGGTTTGGAGGCGGCCGATCTGAATGGGCCGGTGACCTTCACCGCGGCGTACAGAACAATCGCGTGGATCTGCTGGATTCCGAACCTGATCGTCGGCTGGCGGCTGTCGAACCGCGAACCCGCCGCCGTGCTGTCGACCGCTAGTTAATAATCGTCGTTCGGGCGCAGCAGAGGGTCCATCGGCACGGTGCGAGTGGTGACCGTCCGCGCGTCCTTCGGAGCGCTGATCTTCGGAGCGCCGATCTTGCGATCCTCGTACTTCCGATCGTCGCTCTTCCGATCCTCGTGCTTCCAGTCGTCGTCGTCCTCCTCGTCGGCGAGCAGGTCGTCGAAACCGATGGGGCGGGTGCGGTCGCTCTCAAGCAAGTCGACCGGGTCGGGAACGATCAACGATGTGTCGCCAGGCTCGGCACCGATCGGGCGGACCGAATCGACGATCTCGCGACGGGTCGTGTCGTCGCCGCTCCACCATGAACGGGTGCCCATTACCTCCAGCGGGCCCAGCGATGGATGCTCGACAGCAGCCGACCGCCACCACCACACGGTTCCAGCGATGACCAGCAGGGCGATCAGCACCAGTCCGCCCGCCGCCATATAGATGACGCGGGCGCGCTCGGGATCTTGGAAGCTGTCAGCAAGCAACATCACGGGGCCATTCTCGCACGAAAGCCGCCCGTTGCCACGCCGCCTGCTGCCGAGAGGGCCACAGCATCGGCCATGCTGTAGCAGTGGAATTCGTATGGTTGGTGCTTCTTCTCGTTGTGCTCGGCGGCATGTGGTGGATCGGCTACCGCATGGAACCGCACTGGATATCGAAGGACGGGCAGCGCTTCATGTGCGGTGCACAGGAGTTCTTCCACGGGCAACTGGGTGGGCACCCGCGCGAGACCCAAGTCGCATTCCTTGCAGACGACTCGCTGCACATCACTCAGAAGCGAATGTTGCGGCGCCAGCGCAGCGTGTGGCAATTAGTCGGCAAGGCAGCCGATCCGCCCAAGGGATTGCAGATCTACGTTGCCCAGCAGAGCGTCGACGGGGTCAAGACGGCATCCATGCTCGCGCTACGCATCCCCACCAAGAGCAGGTGCACTGAGGCGCTCGATGCCGTCTTGGTCAAGGCCGGTCTCATGCCAGCCCCTCCAAAAACCGCTTCACAGGCGGACCCACCTGCTCAAGATTGATCAAGAACGCGTCGTGCCCGTGCGGTGAGTCCACCAGCACAAACTCGGCGGACTGACTGCCGGCGCAGATCAACGAATAGATCTGCTGCTGTTGATACACGGGGTACAGCACGTCGCTCGAGATACCCATGACTAGCGCCGGTGATGCGATGCGCGCCATCGCCGACCCGACACCGGAACGACCGCGCGCCACATCGTGCAGATCCATCGCCTTGCCGATCACCAGATAGCTGTTGGCATCGAAGCGTCGCACGAGTTTGTCACCGTGGTAATCCAGGTAGCGCTCAACTTCGAATCGCTGCCACAGCCCAACGCTCTCGCCCGACAGCGATACATCTGCGACTTCCCGCCCAAAGCGGTCGGTGAAGACGTTGTCGCTGCGAAACGTCACCTGCGCAACCATGCGCGCAACCGCGAGCCCCTCCCAAGGGCCACCACCATCGGGTGCGTCGTAGTAATCGCCACCGTTCCACAACGGGTCCAGACGAATCGCGCGCCGACCAATCGCACCCCACGCGATCTGCTGCGCCGTCGCCTGCGCGCATGTCGCAATCGGAACGATCGACGCGACGCGCTGCGGGAACATGATCGCCCACTCAAGGACCTGCATCCCGCCGAGCGAACCACCGACAACCGAATGCCAGCGCCGGACACCAAGATGATCCGCCAAGCGCGCTTGCGCGCGCACCATGTCGCGAACGGTGATAACCGGGAAACGACTTCCGTACGGTCGGCCATCTTCTGGATGAGGTGATGCTGGCCCGGTGGAACCTTGGCAGCCGCCCAGCACGTTCGCGCACACGACAAAGAACTGATCCGTGTCGATCGCGTGACCTGGCCCGATCATGCCCTCCCACCAGCCCGGGGTCGGGTGACCGTCCTCTGCAGGGCCGGTGGCGTGACTGTCGCCCGTCCATGCGTGACACAGCAGCACCGCGTTGCTGGCGTCGCTGGCCAACTGCCCCCAGGTCTCGTAGGCGACCACGACCTCGGGCAGCGTGACGCCGTGATCCAGCGCGAAAGGACGATCGGCCGAAAACCGGTAGAAACGGCGGCTTCCGGAGGGTTGGCCGGGCATCCAGGCACCAGTCGCCGGGTGTGGTTGCGTTGCCATCGTGCCTCCCTCGTGCGTGTCGTTGCTATTACTAATCACGTCTCACGAGTAGGAAGCTTCGTTGCCCGGCAAAGCCGGACCACATCCCCGCCGAAGCAGGATGGCACCGTGGGGCTTCCTCCCCGGTTGCCGGACCCAAACCCACTGAACCGTTCAGCTGGCTGGGTCGCTCGTGATGCGTGTGCGCCGACACGATATCAGCTGACCCGTTGGGCAGCCCGACTGACACTTGCATCAGCGCAACTGACGCATGCGGAAGTAGACGCGGGCGCTACATGCCGCCAGTATGGACACCCGATGAGCAACGGATTCCTGACACCGAAGGCAGCACCTCGACCCGCAACCGGTACCGCAACGACCGGCGGGCGCAGCTGCTTCGCGATCGAGCCGATTCCGGCAGGCCACGTGATCGCCGCGTTCGGTGGCCGCTGCCTCACGCACGACGAATTCGCCCTGCTACCACAGCCCCAGCAGGTACGTGGCATCCAGATCGACGAGCACCTCTTCCTGTCGGGCGCGCCCGAGCCCGAGCCATCCGACTTCATCAATCACTCATGCGCACCGAACTGCGGCATGCGCGGCGCCACTGTGGTCGTCGCCCTGCGCGACATCGAGGTCGGCGAAGAGCTCACCTACGACTACGCGATGAGCGTCGGCAGCGACTACGACGAGTTCGAGTGCACCTGCGGCGCTGCCACCTGCCGGGGCAAGGTCACCGGGCACGACTGGATGCTGCCCGAACTGCAATTGCGCTACCGCGGCAACTTCAGCCCGTACATTGCGGCTCGGATTGCGGCGCTGGCCAGCGTTGGCGCAGAACGCCGCGCCTTCTCCTACTGACGGGGCGTTCACCGGCTAGCTTCCTTCCATGCGAGTACTCGTCGTCGGCGCTGGCGGCGTGGGTTCCGCGATCGTCTCGATTGCTGCTCGGCGCAACGTTTTTGAACAGTTGGTGGTCGCCGACGTCGACGCCAGCCGCGCAACCAGGGCTGCGGCCCGCACCGGATCAGCGCGTGTCATCGGCACCCGCGTCGACGCCGCAAGTCGCGACGACCTCGTCGAACTCGCTCGCACCAGCAGGGCCAACGTCATCGTCAATGCCTGCGACCCACGCTTCAACCCACCCATCTTCGACGCCGCATTTGAAGCTGGCTGCCACTACCTCGACATGGCGATGCACATGTCGGTGCCGCATCCCACCGATCCCTACAACCAATGCGGCATCAAGTTGGGCGATGCGCAATTCGCCGTTGAAGAGCAGTGGGCAGAGCGCGGCCTGCTCGCTCTCGTGGCAATGGGTGTCGAGCCTGGCTTCAGCGATGTCGTTGCCCGCTACGCGTCCGACCACCTGTTCTCGCGCATCGACGAGATCGGCGTGCGCGACGGCAGCGACCTGGTGATCGAGGGGTCGTCATTCGCGCCGACCTTCAGCATCTGGACGACGATCGAAGAGTGCCTCAACCCGCCGATCATCTACGAGCGCGACCGTGGCTGGTTCACGACCGCACCATTCAGCGAGCCGGAGACGTTCGACTTTCCAGAGGGCATCGGACCGCTCGGGTGTGTCAACGTCGAGCACGAGGAAGTGCTGCTGATGCCGCGTTGGCTCGACGTCGGCCGCGTGACGTTCAAGTACGGACTCGGCGACGAGTTCATCGACGTTCTCAAGACGCTGCACAAGCTCGGCCTCGACAGCACGAAGCCGGTGAGCGTGCGCGGCGTTGAGGTTGCACCGCGCGACGTCGTTGCCGCAACGTTGCCCAACCCCGCCGAACTGGGCGACCGGATGCGCGGTCGCACGTGTGCCGGTTCGCTCGTCACCGGCCTCGGGCGCGATGGCCAGCCGCGCCGCACGTACCTGTACCAAGTCGTCGACAACGATTGGACGATGCGCGAGTACGGGCATCAGGCCGTTGTGTGGCAGACCGCAGTGCATCCCGTGGTCGCGTTAGAGATGCTCGCAACCGGCGAGTGGAAGGGCGAAGGCGTGAAAGGCCCCGAGGCGTTCACCGCCGACCCGTTTCTCGCGCTACTCAACGAGCACGGCGCCTCGTGGGCGATGCAAGACCGACCGCTGCCGCGCTAGATCGCAACAACCGGTTGCGCGAGAACAACACGTTGATCGAAGCCGAGTTCCGTCGGCAGGAAGCCGTTGCGGTCCGGCCACAGCAGTTGCACGGCGTCGAACGGTGCGCCGCGGCGCCAGGCGACCGCTGTCGTCAGCAACTGACTGATCACGTCGCTAGCGATGGGGGCGAACACACAGCGCAAGTCGCCGTCGAAGAACCCGGTCAGCTCGACGCCGAGAGGTATCTCGGTGCCGCCACGCAACATGTCGGCGATCATGTCGAAGAGGCCGCGCGCCGCGGATGGTGTCAACCCGAACAGCACGACTTCTGGGAAGCCGAACGCCTCCGGATAGCCGATCGTGTACACGTAACCGGCCATCGGTGGATCGGTTTCGTGGTTGGCCGCCACGGGCTCCATCGCCCAGCCGTGGGTTTCGACCATCCACTCGATCTTCTCCGCGTGCGGGATGTGGAAGTCGGGCAGCGGCACGTCGTTGGGGTTGCCGTTCATCGCCGCCGACCGTAGCCGTGATCGCCCTGGTCAAGGTGGCTGGGCGGTCAACCGATGACCCAGCGTGAAGATTTCTGCGGGATCGCGTCAGAGATCTGGCCGGACTAGTCGTCGTAGTAAGCAATGATCGTGCAAGCCGCCGCTGGCGTCTCCCCGAGCGAAGTCTCGAGCAGCGAACCCGCTTCCATGCTGCACCTCGTCTCCGACAACACACGCTCCGGTTCCGCCCGCTCCGAGATCGTGGCGTTGTATGAGGCCGAGTTTCATGGCATGGCGCGCCTCGCCTATCTGTTGTGTGGCAACACGCAGCAGGCCGACGACCTCGCCCACGACGCTTTCGTGCGGCTATACGAGCATTGGGATCGCGTGAACGACCCGGCTAAGCGTCGGGCGTACCTGCGAACCATTCTGGTGAACCTCGCCCACAGCGCACATCGTCGCAACTTCACGGCCCGCCGCCATGCAGGCGCGCCGATGCTCGCTGAGGGCGGGGCCACCACATCTGCCGAGGACGAAGCCATTTGGCGATCGGCTCGGCCGGAAGTTCTGGCGGCACTGGGCACGCTGTCAGATCGTCAACGCACCGCGGTCGTGCTGCGCCACTGGCTCGGCATGACCGAAGGCGAAATCGCTGAGGCGATGAGCTGTTCCGTGGGTTCGGTGCGTACCCACATCGCTCGCGGGCACCAACACCTGGCATTGCGCCTCGGAGGAAGTCGATGAACGAGCACACACCGCCCCATTCGTCACACCTTGGTCGGTTGCTTGACGAAGCCACCGCCCACTACAACCCACAGCCCGACGTGCCCCGCTTCGAGCAGATGTTGGTGGTGCAACACCGCCGCCGCGCCGGAATGATCGTGTGGAGCGCGGCCGCGTGCTTCGCGCTGATCGGTGGCGCTGCCTTCGCGTTCAACCGCGGCGACGACAGCAACCGCCGCCTTTCGCCCGCGCATTCCCAAGCCGAGAACACGGAGTCGACAGCCGTCAAGACCACGGACTATCGCCCGGACAAGACGCTGCCGGATGGCTGGCGCGACCCAATCGACAAGACGACAGTGCCGACTGTTCCGAAGACTGAACCGCCGACTACCGAGAAGAAGAAGGAAGCTCCCCAGTCGACACAACCGAAGACGACCGAACCGAAGACGACCGAACCCAAGACCACCGAACCGAAGACCACCGAACCGAAGCCTGAGGACGAGACGACTACCACTGCGGCCAAGGCTGACCCGTGGAGTGTGCATCAGGTGTACTTCACGTGCGACTCCGAGCCGCCATTCGAAGTGTTCTGGGGCACTGCCAACGTCGGCGACAAGATCAAGATCGAGTCGCCCTACGGAACGGTGAAGGTCTTCGCCGATGCGAACGGTGATTGGGAAGCGCACATCTACTTCTCGGGCGCGCCGGTCGGCGTTCCGTTCGAGATCTGGGTGCACGCCCCCTACCACGACGAAGTCTTCAGCTTCACCTACCTCGGCTAACGCGCCAGTTACACCGGCCCGTACGGGTCGAGTGCGATCGCGAGCTCAGCGGCGTCCCGTGCAGCTCTGACGAGATCTACCACCTTGTGCGGATCGCGCTGGGCGAGGTATCGGAAGTGGATGTCAGCGCCAAGCGTCTCAATCCCGGCAGCGGCGTCGACGAAGAGTTCTGGCTCCTTCCACTGTGCCGCGACGATGGCCAAGAGCTTTCCGTCGCGCCCCGCCGTCGCAGCCCATGTCGCCTGACCTCCCCAAATCTCCGGCAGATAGCCGCCCGCTGCCAGCATCTTGAAGAAGTCGGTGAGCGTGCACCTTTCGTCGACCTCGATCTCCTGATCGTGTGGCTCAAGGTCGTCACCGGCAGCAACGCTGTCTCGCGAGATTTGGACACGCACCGGCAAAGACTTCCACACAGCGAGCGCCAAGGGCTGCCGGTGCGGAGTGTTTGCTGCCGCCGCTGGCCCAGTCGAGTGTTTCGTGCCTGTGTGCAGGCACGAAACACTCGACTGAAGGGTGCGCTGCCGCAAACACTCGGGACGGGGCCGCTACCGTCGGCGGGCGTGTACTCGTTTCTGGTGAAGCCAAAGTGGATTGGGTTCCATCTTCTGTGCGTGGCGGCCATCTTCGTGATGATCAACCTTGCGTTCTGGCAGTTGCGGCGACACGACGAGCGACAGGCCTTGAACGACCGAGTCGCTGCTCAGACCACTGCGCCGGTCGTTCCATTGTCGGATTTGTCGCTGGGCGACCCTGCTGCCGTTGAGTACCGCCAGGTGGAGGTCACGGGCACCTACGTCGGCGCGCAGTACCAGATCGTGAACCTGTCGCAGGCGGGGACCACCGGCAGCGATCCTGTCAACGCGCTGCAGCTTGCGGATGGTTCGCTGATCCTGGTCAACCGCGGCTTTCTCGCTTTCGACGCCGACTTGGCGGCACCACCGAGCGGTGAGGTTCGCATCGTCGGACGACTACGGCCGAGTCAATCCGGCGGCACCGATCAGCGCGCGGATGATGACACTCCCGAGATCGTCGAGATCCGACGGATCGATCTCGCGGAGATCGAGAAGCAGTTCGACGCGGAAGTCGCGCCGATGTACGTCGAGCTCATCGAATCATCCCCAGCCGACTCACCGGAACTCCTGCCGGTGCCACTGCCTGCAACGAGCAGCGGTCCGCACCTCAGCTACACCATTCAGTGGTTCATCTTCAGCGTGTGCGTTGCGATCGGCTGGGCGTTCGCGATTCGCAACACTGCGCGCAAGCAAGTCGTTAACTGAGCTGTCGCTGCAGCATCGCCGCCACCCGCTCGGCGATCATCAGGGTTGGAAGGCATGGGTTGGCTCGCGGCAGGTTCGGCATCACCGAGGCGTCACACACGACTAGCGACTGATACCCGATCACACGGCAGCGACCATCGACGACCGCCATCGCATCGTCGGCGGCGCCCATGCGACACGAACCAGCAGCATGAAAGTAGTCGCCAACTGCACCACGCAACTCCTCGTCGGTCGCCGCAGCGGCTGAAGCCGTTGCAACTGCAGCGACGGCGGGGTGAGCCGCGACCCGGGCGGCTTCTCTGGCTGCCGAGCGCATCAGGTGTACGTCGCGCTCATCGTCGAGCATGTTGAAATCAACAGTCGGGTTGATGGAAGGGTCGGAGCTGGCGAGGCGTACTTGCCCGCGCGAGTACACGCGCATGCCAGCCGCCATCAGCGACAGGCCTTCGTTTCCATCGAATGGAACGACCTGAAGGTCACGGTGGCTGCTCTGCGAACCATGCACGAGCACGGAAACCGCGAGCGGCGCTGGCGTCGTGCTGGCATGCGGCTGCAATCTGAGCGACAGCGACGGATGGTCGTGTAGGCCGTGGCCGATGCCCATGCGGTCGACACCGCTCCGCAACAGCACGGCGGGTGAATGCAGGGCACCCGCGCACACGATGACAAGTCCAGCCTCGATGATCTCCCCGTTGGCGAGGCGCACACCGACAGCGCGGCTGCCATCGAGCAGCACCCGATCAACTAGCGAATCTGGATGCACACGCAATTCACCGCGAGCACGAGCGCGATCGATGTAGACCTCCTTGACCGAAGCCCGATTGCCGTCGCGGCTGCGGTGAAGCCACGCGCGTTCGGCACTTGGCGCCGAGGCCAACACGGCGGCCGCCAATGGCCCGAGCTCTCGGCGTCGCGGCCGTCGCCGCGGTAGCGCAACGCGGCGAAACCAAGGCCGTACGTCGCGCCAACTCCAACCGAGGCAGCCGTACACGCGCTCCCACTCGTCGTAGTCGTCGTGCTCGCCCACCATCGCGACCATCGAATTGATCGCCGCTGAACCGCCAACGCCCCGCCCCCGCATGTAGGGCGTCGCCTGCTGTTGCGATGTTCGCGTTGCGACAAGGTCGGGCCAAACACCCGCAAGCCCGTCTGACCCTGCCTCCAACAGCACAACGGAACGCTCGCCACTTTCGCTGAGCCGCGCGGCGATGACGCAACCGGCGGCACCAGCACCCACGACCACCGCGTCGACTCGCATCAGCAACCGACGCTAGCGGTAGGCGTTTCTGCCATCGCTGCTATCGTCAGCCCACATTCGCCCCGTCTCGCTCTCCGTGGCAGCCATCGCCGCTCTCAGCTTCATTCCTGCAGCTTGCAGCGACGACGGGCAGGTCGGCGACACCTCACAGCCACCTTCAGCGACCGACCCAATCGCGGTAACCGCAACGAACGGCGTCTCGCCGACGAGTGCGTCGGCACCCGCCCCGCTCGACTTCAACCGCGACGGCCAGGTCGTGTTCGGGATTGCCACCACCGGTCCTGCCGACGACGGCGCGTCTGCGCAGGCAATCGTCGATGCCGCGCAGCAGTTGTCAGCCGAGGGAGGCTTCGCCGAACCCGTGGTCGTCGACAACATCCGTCCAACCGAGGCAGCAGCAACGCTTGGCAACCTTGCGCAGCAGCCCGTCGACATCATCATCCTCGGCTCCCCAGAGATCGCCGAGCCGCTCGCCGATCTGATCGCGGCATATCCCGACATCTACTGGTACTGCAACTGTGGTTCCGGCATCGCGGCGAGTCCCGGAATCGCACAGACCACCGACAACCGCGCTGAGATCAGTTACAGTGCCGGTTATGCGACCGCGTTGCTCTTGAAGGCCAGCGGTGGTCGCACCGTCACCATCATCGGCTGTTGCGACCTTGCTTTCGAGAGACTGGGCTACACCGCCTTCGAAGCCGCATTGCGCGAGGTCGATCGATCCTTCCGAATGGTCTACGTCAGAACAGGCGACGCCGACTACGACTTCGACAACACTGCCAACGCGACCGCGGCGTTTCGCACGGCTCTCGACGAGGGCACCGACGCTGTCTATCCATACTTGAGTGGGGCACACCGCGCCGTGGTGCAGGCCGCCAACGAGTCGAACACGATCGTCATGAGCGCTGGAACATCCTCGGCATGCGACGACGAAGAGTTCGCGTACGACATCGCCGTTCGCTTCGATGGCGGCGATTACCTACGGGCCGTCATTGAGAGCATCGCCGACGGCACGCTTCTGGAAGGCACGACGCGGCAGTTCCGTGTGGGCATCGATCCCGAGCCGGGGGCCATCATCTGCGATCCCACTCCCGAGCAGCAGGCGGCGATGGATGCGATCTATAACCGGATCGGTGCTGGCGAACTCGATGAATTCTTCGCGGAGCTCTCCACCGAGGCACTCGCCGTCGAAGTCCGATTCAGCCGAGAATCTGCTCGACCGAAAACTCGACGTTGTTGCCGTCTGGGTCGGTGATCACGCAGATGTAGCCGACCACCGCGTCGGTATACATCGGGCCGAGCAACAAGCAGCCATCTTCCTTCGCCATCGCCGCAAGCAGATCAACCTCGTCGCGAGTGTTCACCGAGATTCCGAGGTGCGAGATCGAGCGTAGGAACCCGTACTCCTCTTTGATGTCGCCGGTGACGTCGGTAGGCAATGCACCGCAGATCAGCACGATCACGAAGCGCGCCGCACCCGCACTTGTTACATCGCGCTCGTTCGCCAACCACACCGATCGAACATCGGTCGACGGGTCGCGGCGTTCGTGGATCTTGATGAGCGTGGTGTACTTCTCGTAGAACGCCAGCGTGGCTTCAAGATCGCGCACCGGTAACGCAACATGGGTGAGGAGACTTGGCGGTACGACCCGCTCGGTGGTCATGCCAACTTCTCGACGAAGGCTTCCAACTGGCGCAGGTTGCGACACTCGAAGACGCCGTCGGTGTGCGTGCCGTAATCGCCAACGATGGAGTCGCCGGTGTTCCAGTAGCTACGTGGCTCGGGATTCAGCCAATACACGTGGCGTGCCTTCTGACGAATCTCCTTCACCACCCACGCTTGGCTGGCGTGATAGTTGTTGCGCGCATCGCCAAGCAGCAGCACGGTGGTCTTCGGACCAACGCCCTTGCCGTAACGCTCCCAGAAGACCTCGAACGCGTGGCCATAGTCGCTGTGGCCGTCGACCCACACCACGTCGGCTTCGGTGTTCACGCGATGAATCGCCTGCATGATGTCTTCTTCGCCCTTGAAGTAGTCGGTCACTTCATCGATGCCATCGATGAACACGAACGAACGCACCTTCGAGAACTGGCCCTGCATGGCGTACACCAACATCAGCGTGAAACGCGCAAACGCCGCGACTGAGCCGGAGATGTCGGCGATGACCATCAGCTCGGGCTTTGCGGGGCGCGGATACTTGAACTTCGGCTCGGCGGGCACACCGCCGTAACTCAGCGAATGACGCACCGTGTTGCGAAAGTCGAGCGCACCCTTGCGACCATGGCGACGCTTACGCGCCAGCCGCGCCGCCAGTTTGCGAGTCAGCGGCTGCAATGCCTTCTTCAAGTTCTGCATCTCGTCGCGCGACGCGTGCATGAACTCGACATCTTCCGGCAGCGGTTTGCGCAGCGTCTTGGCCATGGCCTCGGCACCGCGATCGGCGACTAGGCGGCGACGAATCTCGGCCTCGATCTCTTTCTTGAACTGCTCGATGCGATCGTTGTATTCGTCGTGCTCGAGGCGCTCTTCCAGCGCTGTCAGCTCGCCAGCTTGCTGCCGGCTCGCCTCCATCATCTTCTCGAGCATCGCGTCGAGGTCGAGATTGCGCAACGTGCGATACAGGTAGTACGTGCCGCCAACCGGGCGACCAGGTTCCATCCCGGCGAAACGTTGCACGGCCTGACGGGCGAGCGCCCGCATCATCGCCTGGTCGCCGTTCATCAGTGCCTGCATCAACAGTTGCGCCAGCTCTTCGGGGGTCAGCCCGTCGAGCCCGCCCTGGGCGCCTTTGCCGTCGCCCTCGCGCAGTTGCTCTTGCATCTCGCGCCACATCTCGTCGAGGTCGCCCTCGCCTTCGGCGATCTGAAACTCTGGCCCACGCAGGCTGAAGTAGACCTCGAACACTGTCTCGAACGCACGCCAGTGCGCGTGGTTCTTCACCAGCGTGGCACCGAGCGCGTACTTGAACGCCTGGCGATCCTCGATCGGGATGTGCTGCACTGCCTCCATCGCGTCGAGGTTCTCAGTGAGGCTGACAGGCAGCCCCGCGTTACGCAGTTCTACGACGAAGCCGGCGAGTAGATCGAGCATGAGAGAGCAGCGACTTCGAGTCGACTACTTGTCGACGGAGAGCTCTTTGGCTGCCTTGGCGATGTCGGTCTGGTACTTCAGGAGGATGTGCAGCGTGTCCTTCGCCTGTTGCGCATCGATGTGCTCGATGCCGAGAAGCACCAACGTGCGCGCCCAGTCGATGGTCTCACTGACACTCGGCGCCTTCTTCAGATCAAGCTGGCGAATGCTGCGCACGATGCGTGCGATCTGGTCGGCGAGGTTGTCGCTCACGCCGGGCACCTTGGTGAGCACGATCTCCTTCTCGCGATCCATGTCGGGGTAATCGACATGCAGGTACAGGCAGCGTCGCTTCAGCGCTTCGCTGAGTTCGCGCGTGTTGTTGGAGGTGAGAAACACCAGCGGGATCTGCTTGGCAGTGATCGTGCCCAACTCGGGAATCGATACCTGGTATTCGGAGAGGATCTCGAGCAGCAGCGCCTCGGTCTCGACTTCGACTCGATCGACTTCGTCGATCAGCAAGACCACAGGGTCGTCGGCGGTGATTGCTTCGAGCAACGGACGGGTGAGCAAGAACTCGTCGCTGAAGATGTCGTCGTGAACATCGCTCCAGGAATCGCTGTTCTTGTCGGCCTGGATACGCAGCAGTTGCTTCTTGTAGTTCCACTCATAGAGCGCCTTGCTCTCGTCGAGGCCTTCGTAGCACTGCAAACGAATCAGCCGCGCGCCCGTGGTCTCGGCGATGCTCTTGGCCAGTTGGGTCTTACCGGTACCGGCCGGACCCTCGATCAAGACCGGCTTGCCGAGGCGGTCGGCAATGAAAACGACTCCGGCAATGCCTTCGTCCGCTAAGTAACTGACGCTCTTCAGCCCATCGCGGACTTCCTGAACGCTCTCGAATCGATGAGCCATCAGGCCAGCCTACTTTCGTGTTGCGCGGAGCGATCAATTGGCCTGCGATACCCTGAAGCGATGGTTGGCCAAGCAGCGGGCGGCTTGTTCCGATCAAATGTTGCCGTCGCAAGCGGAACCGCGCTTTCGCGAGCCTCGGGCCTCATCAGGGTTGCCGTCTTCGGTGCCGTGCTGGGTAAATCCGCCCTCACCGACGCTTACAACCAGGCCAATGCCACACCCAACCTGATCTACGAGTTGGTCATCGGCGGCATCCTCTCCTCGGCGCTCGTTCCGTTGTTCACGCAGTTACGTCACGACAACGACGAGCACGGGGAGATCGCGGTCCGTTCCGTTGCGATCGTCATGATCTCGGCTGTCACCGCAGTCGCAGTCGTGTGTGCCCCATGGCTCTTTGGTATCTATGCGTCTGCCACCGCCGAGGGAGTCGACCTCGCGCTGTATCGAGAAGTCGGAGGTGTTCTCGCCGCCTTCTTTTTGATTCAGATCTTCTTCTATGGGCTCAATGCGCTGGCGACTGCAGAGTTACACGCCCGCCGCCGATACTTCGCTGCTGCGTGGGCACCCGCGCTGTCGAACGTGGTCATCATTACATCGCTACTGCTGGTTCCCAGTGCGCTCGGCGGCGCCACCGCCGAGTTGGGCGAGGTTCTGACCAACGACCGACTGCGCTGGACCTTGGGGCTCGGTGCCACGGCTGGTATTGCCGTCATGGCGGTGACGCTGCTGCCAGCGTTGGCTGCCGCCGGTGCTCCCCTCGGCTTTCGCCCCGCGTTCCGCGATCCAGCGGTACAGAAGTTGCGCAAGCTCTCGGGCTGGGCCCTCGGTTACGTTGCCATGAACCAGCTGGCGATCATCGTGGTACAGAACCTGCTGGTGCGCAGCGGCGAAGGCAACCAGACGGCCTACACGAACGCGTTTACATTCCTGATGTTGCCTCACGGGCTGTTGGCAATGTCGATCGTCACGACATTCCTGCCGGAGATGTCGCAAGCGGTCGCCGAGCATCGACGCGACCGACTGATCGACCGCACAGATCTGGGGCTGCGCTTGGTGGCAATGCTCACCATCCCAGCCGGCTTCGGGCTGTTCGCATTGCGGCGACCGATCATCGGGCTGGCGCTGCAGCACGGCGAGTACAGCAGCGCCGACGCCTTGGTGGCGAGCCGCGCTCTCGCTGGCTTCGCACTTGGCCTCGGTGCTTTCTCGGTCTATCTGTTCGCCCTGCGCGTGTTCTATGCACATCACGATCCGCGCACGGCGTACATGATCAACCTCGGCGAGAACGTTCTCAACATCGTGCTGGCCTTCGTGCTCTACGACCGCTTTGGCGTGTTAGGCATCGCAGCTGCCTTCGCCATCTCATACGTCGTCGCTGCGCTCTGGACGCTGCAGATCCTGTCCTACAAAGTCGCAGGATTCCCGGTGCGGCCACTACTCGCATCGCTCTACCGAATGACGCTGGCTGCGGCGATCATGGCCGAGGTCGCATGGTTGGTCGCGCGTCAGGTCGGCGGCAACGTCGGTGTCGCAGCATTGGTGCGTGTCGTTGTTGCGGGCTCAGTCGGAATTGTGGTCTACGTCGGAACGTTGGCGCTGCTACGAGCACCCGAGCTACAAGCCCTGCGCAGCAGGTTCAGACCAGCACCAGCAAGTCGTCGCGATGGATGACTTCGTGTGCCACGTCTGACGGGAGATCGCTGGTGCGCTGGCCCTTGATTTCGCGGAGCACTTCAGCGTCGCTGAGGGCCATCCCCCGCGCCACGATGACGCCCGCCTGATCGCAGACCTCAACGACATCGCCTTCTACGAAGTGCCCGACGACGTTGACCACGCCTGCTGGCAGCAGCGACGTGCCGCGCTCGACGAGTGCACGCCGAGCGCCATCGTCGATGACAAGAGTGCCCTCGACGTTCGTTGCAAAACCGATCCACAGCTTGCGAGCCGGCAGGTTGCGACTGCTCGCGAGGAAAGTGGTACCTACTGATCGACCGGCGACCGCGTCGACGAGCACATTCGCGCGCGATGCGTCGGCGATGACGGCCCGCACACCCGACCACGACGCCATCCGTGCCGCCGACAACTTCGAGGCCATGCCGCCGCTGCCCCGCGTGGCGCTCGAAGACGTTGCTGCCACCGAAAGCAGCGGATCGTCGGCAGTGACCACTTCCACGAGCGTGGCCGTGGCATCGATTCGTGGATCGGCGGTAAACAATCCGGGTGTGTCGGTGAGCAGCACCAACACGTCGGCCGCGACATTGTGCGCGACCAACGCTGCGATGCGATCGTTGTCGCCATACCGGATCTCGTCGCTGGCGACTGCATCGTTCTCGTTCACGATCGGAATGCAGCCCAACTCCAGTAGCCGCACCAGCGTTTGGCGCGCGTGCAGGTACTGCCGGCGATCCACGAAGTCATGAGGGACGAGCAACACCTGCGCTGCGACCAGCCCATGGCGGTCGAGTGAGCGGTTGTAGGTCTCCATCAATCGGCTCTGACCTGCTGCCGAGATGGCCTGCAAGGTGGTCACGTCGGTTGGTCGCGCGCGAAGACCGAGCGCCGCTACTCCTGCCGACACCGCGCCGGAGCTGACGAGCACGACTTCGTGTCCGGCCACTCGCAACGCAGCCAACTGATCGCACAACGCGTCGATGACCTGACCGTCGATGACACCCAGCTCGTCGGTGAGTGACGAAGTGCCGATCTTTGCTACGACGCGCACGAGAACAAACCCTCCGCTCTTAGGCGGCCTTCGCGTTCAAATCTCATCGCGATACTCGAAGCTGAACTTGGCGATCCACACCGTGTCGCCAGCTGTCGCACCGGCGCGGGTGAGAAGGCGCGGCACCCCGATTCGCTGCAACTGATGGTCGATGTACGACAGCGCTTCCGGCGTCGAAACGTCGTTGAGTGCAACGATTCGTTCGACCTGGCGTCCGATCAGCCGAAACTCGTGGTCGCCAAGGCGCTCGACCCGAGCACCATCGGCGTGCGGACGAATGATGACCACGCCCTCCGCTTCGGGTTCCGCCTGTCGGGCGCGTTGCACCATCGTCGCCAGGCGGCCGACCAGCTCGCGAATGCCCTGGTTCGTGATCGCCGAGATCTGCTCGCCCTCCCAGTCGTAGACCGCCGAGTCGCTCTTGGTGCCGACAACCAAACGCGGCCGCTCGAGCAGTTCTGGCTGGTACGCGGCCAGTTCTTGTAAGAGCACCCGCTCCTGCTCGTGCGGATCGACGCCATCGATCGCAGCCAGATCGACCATGACCAGCAGCGCGCGAGCGCGTTCGATGTGCTTCAGAAACTGATGACCAAGGCCGCGACCCTCGCTGGCACCTTCGATCAGCCCCGGAATGTCGGCAACCACGAACTCGGCATCGTTGTAGCGCACGACACCGAGGTTTGGCTCGAGAGTCGTAAACGGGTAGTCGGCGATCTTCGGCTTCGCCGCGCTGATCACACTGATCAAAGTGCTCTTTCCAACATTCGGAAAGCCAACCAGCGCAACGTCGGCCATCAGCTTCAGTTCCAACTTCAGCCACTGCTCGTCGCCGTGTTCGCCCTGCTCGGCGAAGGTCGGTTCCTTGCGACGATTGGAAAGAAACTTGGCGTTGCCACGTCCGCCGCGCCCGCCGGCACCGGCAAGCCAGCGATCACCATGCCGGGCGAGATCGGCGTACAGCACACCGGTGTACAGATCGCTGACGACGGTTCCTTCTGGAACAGCGACCTCGAGATCTTTGCCGCGTTTGCCGTGTTGATCCTTGCCCATCCCGTGCACCCCGTCGGCTGCTCGGCGGTGCGGGTGATCGCGAAAGGCGAGCAACGACGCGACGTTACGGTCGGCGACCAGCCACACGTCGCCGCCCTTGCCACCGTCGCCCCCGTTGGGGCCGCCGAAGGCCACCGGGCCTTCACGGCGGAACGACACGCAGCCAGCGCCACCATCGCCGCCGCGTACGTTGAGTTGCGCTTCGTCGACGAACCCGCTCATAGGACCTTCCAGGCTACCGATTGTTGGGGGCGGTACCCTTCGATGCATGTCAGGCATCGACGAACGGGCAGCCCGTTGGGCGGCGACGATGTCTGGGCACTCATCCACTGACGGTTTCAGCGGTGTTCAGTTCGCCCACGCCGACTCGTGGGCCGGCAGTGGTGCTCGGCAGTTAGTGACGCGTGAGGCGCGCGAGGAACGGCAGGCAACGACGCTGGCAACGCTGGCGACGCAGTCATTCGGAGGCGGGCAACGCGCGATCGAAGAGGCTCCGGATCAATGGCGCACGTGCTTCGAACGCGACCGAGACCGAATCCTGCACGCGACCTCTTTCCGACGCCTCGCTGGTAAGACCCAGGTCTTCGTCTTCCCCGACGATCACCAGCGCACGCGCCTCACGCACGCACTCGAAGTGGCCCAGGTTGCCACCTCGGTGGCGCGCGCGCTCGGCCTCAACGTTGCACTGACGGAAGCGATCGCTCTCGGGCACGACTGTGGCCACGGCCCGGGCGGCCACGCCAGCGAGGATGCGCTCTCACCGTTCGTGCCGGGCGGCTTCGACCACGCGTTGTGGGGTGCCGATGTCACTCTTGTCAGTCTCAATCTCTGCGCCGAGACTCTCGATGGCGTGCGCAATCACAGCTGGAGTCGGCCGGCACCAGCCACCCCCGAAGGCGAAGTTGTCAGTTGGGCGGATCGTATTGCGTATGTGTGCCACGACTTCGAAGACGCAGTCGCCGCTGGTGTCGTCGGTGTCGACTCGCTGCCCGCACTCGTCCGCGAACGCTGCGGCGTCGAGCGCCGCGAGCAGCTTGGTGCGTTCATCTACGGGATGATCGAAGCCGCGAGACTGAGTGATCGCATCGGCATGACCGAAGAACGCGCCGAAGCGCTCGCGCAGTTCCGACGTTTCAACTACGAGCGCATCTATTTACGGACCGAGTCGGTCGCGCAGGCGAACGCTGTGATCCGACTGCTACGGGCGCTGGTCGAGCACTACGCAGATAACCCGAGCCTGCTGCCAGATGCGGGCAACCACACACCCGGAAGCACCGAGGCCGTGCACGCGGCAGTGACGTATGTGGGTGGCATGACCGATCGATTCGCCTGCCGCCAAGGAGTCGCGTTGCTCGACTGGCCGCGCGAAGAGCTACCGCGAGGAATCGATTCCGTTATCTAGCAACAGCCAACGGAGCGAACCTCTCCAAGGGGATGAGAACACCGTCATGCGCCGGACAGTCCGACCGGCCTGAGGTTGGTGATGCCGTTTGCCTCGTGTCACCATGTCGCCGATCTCAGATCGTCCGTGGTGCTTACAATCGGCGCAATGGTGACAAACGAATACACGATTCAGCCACTGACTGCTCATACGTGGAACGCGTTCGCCGGACTGGTGGAGCGGCACAACGGGATCTTCGGTGGGTGCTGGTGTACTTACTTCCACGACTGTGCCGATCGGGACCCGGGTTATGAGGGCAGCCGCGCGCTGAAGAAGCGGCTGGTCGAGGCCGGACAGGCTCATGCGGCGCTGGTGATGGTCGGCGATGAGGCGATCGCGTGGGCGGAGTACGGCACCCCGGAGGAACTCCCGAACATCCATCACCTCAAGCAGTACCTCGCCGAGGCCGACGTCATGCCCGACTACCGCATCACATGCATCTTCGTCGACAAGCGTCACCGCCGACAGGACTATGCCAAGGTGGCCCTGGCCGGTGCGCTCGATCTGATTGCAGCGCAGGGTGGCGGCGTAGTCGAAGGCTACCCGCACGAGATTGGTGAGAAGAGGATGAGTAACTCGTTCGTCTACAACGGAACACGCACGATGTATGAGCAAGCTGGCTTCGAGTTCGTCCGCTCCAAGGGGATGAAGAACACCGTCATGCGGCGCACGATCCGACCGGCCCGAGCACACAAGGAGGCAACCGACTAATCCGTCCGCTTTCGCGGGAGGCTCGTACTAAGAGTGTGTGAGGTTGCTGAAGGCGGTAGGGGTGCCGTCGGAACTGGGCGCCCGTATTCACAATCGCACGCTCCCTGGGGAGTGTGGGTTGTCGAAGGTTTTGCCAGGCGGGTACCAAAGTGTTTCAGGACTTGGCGTCACGAAGGGCAGTGACGCCGAGGGCGGCCAGCTTGTGCCAGGACCGTTCGACGATGAGCGGATACGTATGGAGGTAGTAAGGCAGGGCGGCACACGCCTGGTTGATGGCTGCTCCTTTGCTTCGGGTGACCGTGGCGTCATCGACGCCCAACACGCTGAGAAATACGTTGCGAGACTTCTCCGTGAATAGCGGCGACCAGATCACTTGCACGTCGACCGCTGGATCGCCAGCACATGCTGAACCCCAATCGACGAGTCCGCAGAGCCGACCGTCACGCTCGAGACAATTTCCCTCTAGGTCGCCGTGCACCCATACCGGTGATCCGCGATGAGGTTCAGCCGTCATGGCGTCCTGCCAGATCGCGGTCGCGGACTCGGCATCGATGAGGTGGCTTGCTGCCCGGATTGCTTTGCGGGTGGACTCGTCATAGTCGCGTATCGGTCGCGCGCGACCGCTGGCAGTTGGCGCACCCTCCGTAGATACTTGTTGCAGAGCCGCAACGCCTCTGGCCAAGTCGGCAGCGAATCTGACCGGATCGAGCGAGTGTTCAAGTGCAGCACCGCGGCCGGCGATCCATCGGTGTACTGCCCACTGATAGGGGTAGCCGAATGCTGGCTCGCCAAGCGCCAATGGCTGCGGCACTTCTACTGGGAGTTTCGGAGCCAGCACAGGTAGCCAAGTCCGCTCGCGAAGTACCTGCTCCTGCGCCCATCCGATTCGGGGGAGGCGAACCACCAAGTCGTCACCCAAGCGCCAGATACCGTTGTCGGTGCCCCACGGTTCAACGACGGTCAGTGGCAGATCAGCGAACTGCGGCATCTGGGCCGAGAGCAAGCGGCGAACTAGAACGTCATCGATCTCGACCTCGTCGACGTGCATGCGTACTCTCACATCGATCAGTGTTGCCGCCACAGCAAAGGGTTGCCGCAGGGTTTCGCCGCACAACACCAGCGTTCACCCAAAGGTCGCCACTTGACCCCCCCCCCCCCCC